>Ga0265293_10000013_pt1 | contig 397867 bp, 353 predicted proteins | sample Munlanlewell138R_FD_192505 | JGI IMG/M metagenome (GOLD analysis project Ga0265293, IMG submission 192505) | Leachate microbial communities from a municipal landfill in Southern Ontario, Canada - Leachate well 138R | ecosystem: Engineered > Solid waste > Landfill > Unclassified | place... | reverse complement strand
TGAATCATTTGTGTTCGTAAGCAATTATCTTCTCCCAATAACCAAGGGTTTAATCCCTTTAATTGTTTCAGTGAGATGGTTGTTTCTTCTATTTCAGATGTGTAGATTTGAATTTCTTCGTGAAATAAAATTTGTTGTTGAAAAGAGGTATCCTCAAGCGGACCAGCCATAATTCCAAAGTCTAAAGTTTTGTTTTTAACTTCTTGGATTAGTTTTTCAGAAGTAACTTCCTTTATGTCTAAACTAACATTATGTATTTCTTTTTTCCATTTCGAGTAAAACTCAGGAACTAAATAGTTCGAAACTGTAGGGATGATTCCAATACGAATTTCAGCTTTATAGGTTCCTTCTAATTTTCGAATGCCAATTTCTAAATTATCGTACGAATTTTTTAGTTCTAATAATAACGGGAGTAGTTTTTTTCCAGAATCTGTTAGGCTTATTGGATTTGTATCTCGATTGATAATTTTAAATCCGATTATATCTTCGGCCCTTTTTAATTGCATCGATAAAGTAGGTTGAGTAACGTATGAAGCGTCGGCTGCTGCTTGAAAATTTTGATGCTTTAATAAGTTGAGAATATAGTTTAGTTGAGTTAAAGAAATCATATAAATAAAATTTATGTAAATATAACAATAATCGATAAAAACTATAAGGTAAAATGCTTATATTTGTTGTAAAATTTATTAAAGAATTTAAAAAAGTAAAATTATGTCATTAGTAGGTAAAAAATTTCCGAATATTGCAGTGAATGCAATCAATCACAAAGGAGAATCTTTAAAGTTAAATCTTTTTGAAGAAGCTGTTAACAATAAAAAGAAAGTATTGTTGTTTTGGTATCCAAAAGACTTCACGTATGTATGTCCAACTGAGTTACATGCTTTTCAAGATAAATTAAAAGCGTTTGAAGATAGAAACACAATTGTAGTTGGTGCATCTGTAGATACTGCAGAAGTTCATTTTGCTTGGTTAACTACACCAAAATCAGAAGGAGGAATCGAAGGAATTCAATATCCGTTAATAGCAGATTCAAACAGGAATTTATCAAACATTTTAGATATTTTAGACATTCAGTCACATGAATACAATGAAGAAACTGAAAGCTATGTTATCGAAGGAGATTACGTTACATACCGTGCAACTTATTTGATTGATGAAGATGGTAAAATTTTCCACGAGAGCATTAACGATATGCCTTTGGGAAGGAATGTAGATGAATATTTGAGATTAATTGATGCTTATTCACATGTGCAAGAGCATGGTGAGGTTTGTCCTGCGAATTGGAACGCTGGAGACAAAGCAATGGTAGCAACATCAGAAGGTACAGCAGAATATTTGTCAACCCTATAAATGGTTCGGGTTCCTAACCCAAAATTGAACAAATAATTTGGTAAAAAGAGGGTGTCCTACAAGTTCGACACCCTCTTTTTGTATAACTTTTCTCTATAAATTATAACAGTTGTTGATTATTGCACCTGAAGAAGAGATTATTCTCTAATGTAAAATTTGTTTGTTTTTTTATATCTTTACTGATATTAAAATTTATAACCATGGCAAATAAAAGAGATTTAAAAAGAAAAATTAATCACATGATTTATGACGTTGTAGATGAGTGTTACAGCATCCAATTATACGATGGGTCAAAAAAAGAAATAACCGATAAATTTATTGATGATGCGGCAGATTTCCAAGAAGAAATTATGGGATTGATAAAAAGAGCAAAGTCCAAAGCAGACTACAAAGCAATCGTTAATAAATACGAAAGCGTAAATAAAGACTGGACAAAAAGGCTAAACGATTTGGTTTAAGTTTTTGAATTATTTGATCGTTTCTTCTACTAAAAAGAAATAGTGTCAATATCATCATCGTCAAGAGCATAGTAATTCCAATCCATGCTTTTACCATTTAATAAATTGTTTATGTTTTTTTGAATGGTTTTATCTGACTTTGTTCTAGATATTTCTTCTAGTTTTTCTTTAATTTTATCTGAACAGTTTTCTAATTTCCAATGTTCAAGTGTAATTAGAGCAGCACCATTTAATCGAATGTTCTCACTTTCTAATGCTTTTATGATTAATGATTCCCCTTTCCCTGGAAAGTTTTCTAAAATCATCACTACGATTTCTTGACAGATTAAGTCGATGTAAACTTTTGTTTTGGAGAGGTTTTCATAGTCCCAAGTTAAGTTCTCCTCAGCAAGCATAATTACATCATCAATGTGCTGTTCCTCTATGTGATATCGAATATCATCCCAATGTCCAGCACTTTGTGGATTCTCTATTAATCGTTTCCATAAAAACTCCCAAATATCGAGCTCCAAACTCTCTGCTACGATTTTTGCATAATAAAACTTACTTTCATCTTTGCTGTCTAAATCTTTTTGAATTAAATCTGTCCAAAAATCTTGCTTCATTAGTTGATAAGCATCAATGATAGAATTCGAAGCTTCATCTCTTTCCCAACCATTTTCTTCTAGCGTAGAATCAGTTGGTTTATCCAATAAATCAGAAAGATATTCTTTGATTAAACTGATGATAAAATAAGATTTTAAAGTTTTACCATGAACAAAACTATGGCGTAAGTAATTTTGGATTACTGATGAAGCCTCGTTATAATCATAGATATTGCCATTTGGTGCATCTGAAGCAAACAAACCTTCCAATAAATCAGTAATAGAATTATACATTTCTAAAGTGATGTTGTCTGTTTTCAAGAAAGTATTCAAATCGCCATATTGTGCACATAAAAGTGTTAGATATTCATTCATTATGTAATTTCTAAACCCTTCCGTAATCAACCATTCTTTTATTTCGTAACTCAGATCGTAATCGACCATTTGTTCGATGGTTTGAATTCTTCCCCAGCCGTTTACTTTTTTTGCTAAATCCCATAACTCTTCAACAGGATTTTCAAGTAAATCATCAATTGTAACCGCCACAAAAGAGGTAAATTCATCGTAAGCACCCAAAATTTTTAAATCGGGAATTACAGTTGCATCATCTGTGACACCCAAAATGGCAATGCCCATTTTCACGGTTTTTATTTGCGTTGTTCTAAAGGCTAAATCTTTAGCAAATTCTAGTAAATTAGGACTTTTATGTGCTTGTCGAAGTAATATTTCTTCTAATAATAAATCTATAAATGCCGCAACTGGTTGTTCGATAGCGATGATGCTTTCATAAAAAAATTCCTTTGAATCATCCGAATTTGATTTCGCAATATTTTCAAGTACTTCGCCCAGTGCAACAGCTAATTCCTTGCCTTCTGCTGAATCGTCATTAATAACCAAAGTATCTAAAAATCCAGGTACAAGTTGAATTTCATCCAGATTAGAGTTCTCTTTCGTTGGAAAATGAATGAATGGGTCTTCTAACTCTCCATTTTCATCTATCAATTTCTTTAGGTATGAAAATATAGAATCTGTAGTTCTCCAATAATTGCTTTTTGCTATTGATGTCTTTCTCATTTTATACCTTTATATATTATAATCGCACAGACATTGTATTTACAATGCCTATTTCTGTTTAATATTGTCCATTACATTAAGAATAATATTTACTCCTTTTTTTGCATCTTCCATGTTTATGGTTAATGGTGGACTCAGCCTAAAACTATCAGGATGAGATAAAAACCAGTAGGAGAGAAGACCTTCTTCCATGCAATTCATTACAATTTGATTGACGATGTTTTCACTTGGCATATCAACAGCAAACATCATTCCTACACGGCGAATTTCTTTTACCAAAGTATGTTGAAGTAGAGATTTTTCTATAAAAGCTCCAATTTCTTCAACCTCTTGATAGTTTATTTTTGATAAAACTTTAAGAAAAGCAGCTGACGAAGCACAAACTACTGGATGACCAGCAAATGTTGAAATATGTCCCAAGATTGGATCATAACTCAACGTTAACAATTTTTCTTTTTTGCTTATCAATGCACCGATGGGCATTCCTCCGCCCAATGCCTTGCCGAGTGTTAGTATATCGGGAACAACACCAACATGTTCAAAAGCAAAATTTTTTCCCGTTCTTCCTAGTCCACACTGAATTTCATCAAAGACAAGTTGCGCACCAGTTTCATTGCAGCGTTTGCGAATAGCTGTTAACCATTCTTTGGTTCCTTGACGAACACCAGCGTCGCCTTGAATTGTTTCAATAAAAATACCTGCCGTATCTTCTGTAATTTTTGAAATGTCATTAAAGTCATTAAACTTGATAAATTTCACTTCAGGTAACAAAGGTTCAAATGGCTCAGTTTTGGTCTTTTTATCGGATAAACTGAGGCTTCCGTTTGTGTTTCCATGATAGCCACCGCGACAAGCTATGATTTCTCTTCTTCCAGTCACTTTTTTGCATAATTTTATGGCTGCTTCATTTGCCTCTGTACCAGAATTCACAGGATAAACCATGTTTAAACTTTCCGGTAGGATTGCCGTTAGACGTTCTGCCATTTCTATTTCTGCATCTTGGATAAATTCGCCATAAACCATCACATGCAAATGTCTATCGACTTGGTTTTTAATTGCTTTGACAACTTCAGGGTGATTATGTCCGATATTGCAAACTGAAACACCTGCAATCATGTCTAAATATGCTTTTCCTCCTTTGGAATAGATATAGCTTCCTTTTGCATAATCAACTTCAATTAGGAGTGGATTTGGACTTGTTTGTCCTTGAATACTTTTAAATTTTTCAATATTACTCAATGTGCTTTCTTTATAAAAAATCGATGCAATAGAAATCCATTTATGTGTGAATAAGGTTTATTTCCTTTCAATCACTTTACGTACAGCCGCAATAATATCTTTTGTGTCGATATTATATTTTTCCATTAGCTCATTGGGTTTTCCACTTTCTCCAAACGTATCGTTAACGCCAACATATTCTTGTGGAGTAGGTAGATTTCGAGCCAAAACCTGTGCTACTGAATCACCCAAACCTCCATTTATCATGTGTTCTTCTGCCGTAACGACACAACCAGTTTTTCTGACGGAACGCAATATCGCTTCTTCATCTAAAGGTTTGATGGTGTGCATGTTTATTACTTCTGCATTAATTCCTTCTTCTGCTAAAGTTTGTGCTGCTTGAATTGCTTTGAACACCAAATGTCCACACGCAATAATGGTAATATCATTTCCTTCAAAAATAGTATCGGCTTTCCCAATAGTAAACTTGGTATCTGCTTCTGTAAAAATTGGCACTTTTGGTCGCCCAAATCTAAGATAAACAGGTCCTTCAATATTTGCTATAGCTTTTGTGGCTTGCTTTGTCTGGTTAAAATCGCACGGTACGATTACTGTCATGTTGGGCAACATTTTCATCATACCAATATCTTCCAATATTTGATGTGTTGCCCCATCTTCTCCCAAAGTTAACCCAGCATGAGAAGCACAGATTTTCACATTCTTCTGAGAATAAGCAATGGATTGCCGGATTTGGTCATACACCCTACCTGTAGAAAAGTTAGCAAACGTTCCTGTAAATGGGATTTTACCACCAATTGTCATTCCAGCTGCCATGCTCATCATGTTTGCTTCTGAAATTCCTACTTGAAAGAATCTCTCTGGAAAATCATTTTTAAAATCATCCATTTTTAATGACCCTGTTAAGTCTGCTGTTAAGGCAACAACATTTGGATTTTCTTTTCCCAATTCGTGAAGTCCTTCTCCGAATCCAGAGCGTGTATCTTTTTCACCGATTATTTTTATTTCTTTATTTATCATAAATTTAAAGTTACCGTTTTATTAGAATGTATTTTAAAATCTCTGGTTTTTGTAAATGAAGCCTCTTTTAAATCTTTTCTTCTGTAAACCAATTGATAATTACCAGGTTGCAAAATTATTTCGTTATTATTACTGTTGTCGTTTAAATTGCAAACCCATTCAAATTCGTTATTTTCTTTTTTTACAAAAATCTGCCCAATCATTGGTTTAAAGGCAGAGGTTTTGAAAACTCCAGGTGCATCTATTAAAACGCGATTCAATCTACTTTGTTCGATATTTACAGTCATATAAATTCTTGGAAGTGTAAGAATTTCTATATCGTATTCTCCTACAATATATTTTTGTTCGTAATTGATTTTTTGATGGTTTAGCGTTTTAGACTTTCCTTTTTCAGACACACGCACATCGACAAAATCGTACCTTGTTGGCTGTCGATATTGAACAGTTAAAATTCCTTGAGGCGTACCTAATTCGATTGTATTGTGAATATTTTTTTGTATTCTGATGTCGTTTTTTCTCTTTTGAGGAAGTGTTTTTACAACCAAATCATACCTATTATCAGGTGAAATAACAAGTGTATCGGGCAAACCAAGTCGATTGAGTGTATGCATATATGTATAAACCAATTCGTTTGTTCCTGCTTTGTAAAGATACATGGTTACGTCTGTTTCTAGTGGTCTTCCTTCGATTGTATTGAGGTTAATTTGCGTTGTGGTATTTACCAAAGCACGATTGACAACATCTTTCATTACTGTTCTAAAAACCGTTGGGTCTTCCGCCGATTGATAATTTCCGTAGCATGCAAAGTGATCCAAAAATGTCATATCCAACCCTAAACCAATTACGAATGGGCTAATTGTAATTCCTTTTGCGCGGAGTTTATCAGCTATCACACAAGGTTCTTCATCGCATGCTTCAATTCCATCTGTAATAAGAATGATGATATTTCTAGAGTTATTATCAGGGAAATCGTCAGCGGCTTGTTCCAATGAGCGGATGATGGGTGTTGTTCCTTTTGCTAGAATTGTTTTAATTTTTCGTTGAATGGCTTGATGATTGTTGGAACCAAATGGTACTTCTAATTTTGTGTCTGCACAATCTTGATATGTTGCTGTAACAGGAGATTGATGTCCGTAAACACGCAATGCGATTTCTAAGTTAGGAATACCTTTTAAACTATCTACAGCCTTTGATAAAACATCTTTTGCGACTGAAAATCGTGACTGTTTGTCCCAGCGTTCGTTCATTGAATTAGAAGCATCCAAAATAAATAGAATACGTGTCAATTCTTGTTGAGAATATAAATTCCAACCAAGGAAACAAATTAGGAAAACAAATACAAATTTTTTCATAACACTTCTTTTTAAAGAAGAGGATGTTTTAATAGTCGCCCAAAGTTTCTTCCAATTGATTTAATGCGTCTTGTAATTGCTCATCGTTTGGAGCTGATCCATGCCATTTATGCGTTCCCATCATATAATCGACGCCTTGCCCCATTTCTGTTCTCATTAAAATGATAATTGGCTTTCCATCTCCTGATAAAAACTGCGCTTTTTCATATATATCAATTAAATCATTCATATTATGACCATCCACTTCTAACACTTCCCAGCCAAAAGCTTGCCATTTTTGTTTTAAATTTCCGAGTGTAAGCACATCATCCACATCTCCATCAATTTGTCTTCCATTATAATCGACTGTTGCAATCAAATTATCAACTTTATTTGCGGCCGCATATAGTGCTGCTTCCCAAATTTGTCCTTCTTGAAGTTCGCCATCACCCATTAAAACATAGACAAAGCAGTCGTCGTTATTTAGTTTTTTTGTTTCAGCAGCCCCGATAGCCATTGACAATCCTTGTCCCAAAGATCCAGATGCAGCGCGAATTCCAGGCAGACCTTTGTCAACGCTTGGGTGACCTTGTAATCTTGATCCAAGTTTTCTAAATGTTGACAACTCTGGCACTGGGAAATAGCCTGATCTCGCTAAAACACTGTACCAAACGGGAGAAATATGTCCGTTTGAAAGAAAAAATAAATCTTCATTTATTCCATCCATTGTAAAGTTTTCAGGGTCGTGCTTTAAAATTCTGTGATACATCACTGTAAAAAAATCAGCACAGCCCAAAGAACCACCTGGGTGACCAGAACTAACAGCTGCAACCATTCTAACAATATCTCTACGTGTTTGGGTTGCGTATTTCTCCATTGTTTTAACATCCATAGTATGAAGTTTTATTTTTCAAAATTACGATTTATCTAAGTAGGATTTTATGACTTTGCGTATAATTTTCAAATACTTATTCACAATCTGATTTTTACTCCAATTTATTCTCATAAAGTTACTAAAATCTTTTTAAATTTGTTGTTATAAACTAAGGAAATCAGCAATGAATATTATCTTACACGATTATAATAATCATCTCACTTTTGCCCCACTTACATTGACGCGCCCCGTTGGGAATTTACGTGCTGGAATGTGGACAAATGATGAAAGATGGCAGTTTTATCGACCAAATGCTTCTGTTTCTTTTCAAACTGAAAGTTACTTATCAAAAAGATTCGCGACAAATCAGATAGAAGATAATTTTTGGGTAAATGCTGCGGTTATTCCAAATGAATTTATTCTCAATGAAATTGAAAAATTGAATCAAGATGAATCTTTGTTTGTAAATGATATTTTTGTTGCACATCGTGGAAAAGAATTTAACATTAATCGAACAAACGCTATCCAGTCGGATAAGATAGTGATTTTAGAAAATCGTTGGGATTTGTTTCAGAAAAACGATCAGATTCTAAAGGCAGATTTTGCTGCATATACGAAAAATAAGACTTCAAAAAAACTGTCTTCTACAAACACTTTGTTGGGTGATGAAAATCAATTATTCATCGAAGAAGGTGCAGTTGTTGAATGTGCTGTTTTAAATGTTAAAGAAGGCCCCATATACATTGGAAAAGACGCAGAAATAATGGAGGGTTCTGTTGTTCGTGGTGGATTGGCCATGGCGGAGCGTAGTGTTTTAAAATTATCCACAAAAGTTTACGGCGCAACATCTCTTGGCCCACATTGTAAAGTTGGGGGAGAAGTGAATAACGTTATTTTTCAAGCCTATTCCAATAAAGGTCACGACGGATTTATTGGAAATTCTCTCATTGGAGAATGGTGTAATTTGGGGGCAGATACAAACTGTTCAAATCTTAAAAATAATTATGGTAATGTTAAGACGTATAATTATCACACCAAAAAAGTAGAACAAACAAACGTACAGTTTATGGGAGTTGTAATGGGTGATTTTTCAAAGACTTCAATCAATACAATGTTGAATACTGCAACGGTAATTGGGATTTCCGCTAATATTTTTTGCTCCGAATTTCCACCAAAATATGTTTCTAATTTCTCTTGGGGAGGATTGTATAAATCTCCAATTTATGATTTGGATAGGGTTTTGGAGTCTATCTATAAAATGATGGAAAGAAGAGGAAAGTCATTAACTCTAGCTGAAAAAGAAATTATTGTGCATCTTTTTAAAGAAGTGTAAAATTTTATTATATTTAGCCTATGAATGATTCTCCGAAAAAATATCAATGGAAACCAATTTATACCCTTCTGCTTTTATCAAATCTTGGTTATATCATTATATTTTACTTTATAACAAATCACTATAACTAGATGGCGCTATTAGATTGGATTGTTTTATTAGGTACTTTGGCATTCATTGTTTTGTATGGGTATTATAAAACAAAAAACAGCAAACAAACAGTTACTGAATATTTAAAAGGTGGTAATTCAGCGAAATGGTGGACAATTGGGTTGTCTGTTATGGCGACACAAGCCAGTGCAATAACTTTTTTATCAACGCCAGGACAAGCCTATCACGATGGAATGGGTTTTGTCCAGTTTTACTTCGGATTGCCTATTGCTGTTGTTATTGTCGCTTCTGTTTTTATTCCAATTTATCACCGTTTAAAGGTTTTTACAGCCTACGAATTTTTAGAAGGACGGTTTGATCAAAAAACGAGAACTTTAACAGCCATTCTTTTCTTAATTCAAAGAGGGATGGCGACAGGAATTACCATTTTTGCACCAGCAATTATTCTTTCAGCTGTATTGGGATGGAATTTATTTGCTCTGAATATTGCCATTGGGACATTGGTGATAATTTATACGGTTGCAGGTGGGACAAAAGCGGTCAACATTACTCAAAAACAACAAATGGCTGTGATTTTTGCCGGAATGTTTATTGTCTTTTATCTAGCTCTTCAATACCTACCCGATGGAATGTCATTCACAAAAGCATTGGAAGTTGCTGGAGCAAGTGGAAAAATGGAAGTCTTAAACTTTAGTTTTGACCTTGAAAATAGATATACAGTTTGGACTGGAATTATCGGAGGAACTTTCCTTTCTCTTTCTTATTTTGGAACCGATCAAAGTCAAGTGCAGCGCTACTTATCTGGTAAATCAATCCGTGAAAGTCAGTTAGGAATGATTTTTAATGGATTCCTTAAAGTTCCGATGCAGTTTTTTATTTTATTGGTGGGTGTTTTGGTGTTCGTTTTTTACCAATTTAATCCAACGCCTGTCAATTTCAACCCTGCAGCAGAACAAGCCGTTTTAGAATCGCCTTACGCTATGGAATATAGGCATGTTCAAAATAAATTGGATGAAATTTTAGAGTTTAAATCTAAAATGTCTTTGGCTTATGCGAATGCAGAAACAGATAGACAAAGAGAGTCTGTTAGAACGGAATTGGTGATTTATAACCAAGCTGAATCAAATTTAAGGGCTGAAGCAAAAAAAATAATCGCCAAAATAGATAAAAACGTGGAAACCAACGACAAAGATTATGTCTTTATCCATTTTATCTTGAACTATCTGCCAATCGGATTGGTTGGTTTATTGCTGGCAGTAATTTTTTCTGCTGCGATGTCTTCAACTTCCTCAGAGTTAAATGCTTTAGCATCAACTACGGTGATCGACTTATACAGGCGAAATGTTAAAAAAGAAAAACCAGAGAAGCATTATGTAAGGGCCTCAAAATGGTTTACATTTATGTGGGGAGTTTTGGCAATTACCTTTGCTTGCACAGCGAGTTTATTTGATAATTTGATTCAATTGGTAAATATAATTGGCTCCATCTTTTATGGAAATGTTTTAGGAATCTTCTTGTTGGCTTTCTTTTTCAAGTTTATAAAAGGAACGCCTGTATTTATCGCTGCGATTATTACCCAAATCATTGTTGTCGTTGTTTGGTGGCTTGATTTGATGCCTTATTTGTGGCTAAATTTGCTTGGTTGTGTCTTGGTAATCATACTTGCAATTATTATTCAGTTTATATATAACAAACCGAATAAACCATCTGTGGTAATTGACGAAGATATTGTGTAGTTATCCAACCAACTCTTTCTCAAAAACCTCTTTCAAAACATTTACGGCAAAATCAATATCATCTTTTGTTGTATATCTAGAAAGTGAAAACCGAACGTTTGGTCGTGATGTATCAGCTTGTATCCCTTCCAATACATGTGAGCCTTTTTCGCTTCCAGATGAGCAAGCAGAGCCGCCTGAACAAGCAACTCCTTTTAGGTCTAATGTAAATAAAAGCATTGAATCTTTTGAAGTTTTTGGTAAACTGACGTTGAGAACAGTATAAAGACTTTTTTCAGGTGTTGTAGCATCACCATGAAAGTAAACATCTCCAATAGCTTCTTTTAACTGTTTAATCATGTATGATTTTAAGCCTTGTATGTGTTGTTGGTGTGCTTCCAAATTTTCATAAGAAATTTCCATGGCTTTAGCCAATCCCAAAACACTGTGAACGTTGACAGTTCCAGCTCTAAGACCTCTTTCTTGAGAACCACCAATAATCATTGGGGCGGCATGGATATAGGAATTGATATACAAGAACCCAATTCCTTTTGGTCCGTGAAATTTATGTGCAGAGCAGGTAATAAAATCGATATCCAATTCTTGTAAATCAAAACGATAATGTGCCATCGTTTGAACTGTGTCAGAATGAAAATGAGCGTTGTGTTTTCTGCACAACTTACTCACTTTCTCTAAAGGCAAAAGGTTTCCAATTTCATTATTTCCGTGCATCAAAGAAACGAGTGTTTTCTTATCGCTTGATGCCAAAAGTTCTTCAAGATGAGCCAAATCAACATGACCTTTTTTATCTAATTTAACTAAATCAAATTCAATTTTATTTGTATTAGATTTATCTTCAACTGTATGAATTACAGCGTGATGTTCAATTGAAGAAGTGATGATTCTCTCAACGTTTAACTGGTAAATAGCGATATTAAAAACCATGTTATCAGATTCTGTACCTCCAGAAGTAAATATAATTTCAGATGGTTTTGCGTTCAGATAGCGAGCAACTTTCCTTCTTGCCGTTTCCAAAAGTCCTTTTGCTTCTCTTCCAAAAGAATGGGAAGAAGAAGGGTTTCCGAACATGTTTTTCAGGTATGGAGCCATCTCTTCAAAAACTTCCTCAGCCAAAGGAGTTGTTGCGGCATTATCTAAATAAACTCTTTTCATTTTGATATTGAATTTTATTAATACAAAATAAGCAAAAAGATAGGATGAAAACTAATTTTTAAAGTGATAATTAATGCTATTCTTGAATTTTCAACTTGTTAAGAAATAGCTATTAAATCTGCTGGAATTTTTCGTCTGATGCAGAAATTACATCAACGACTCAATTTCTTTTATAATATTTTCAGCCAATTGGTCAGCTTTTATGCCATTTACACTTTCTGCATATATACGAATAATTGGCTCGGTATTACTTTTGCGTAAATGGACCCATTCTTTGTCAAAATAAATTTTAATACCGTCGGTTGAATCGACTTCTTGTTTACTATATTTTTTTGCTATTTTAAGTAAGATTTCATCAACATTTGTTTTTGGTGTAAGTTGAATTTTATTTTTAGAGATGATGTATTTTGGATAGCTATCCCTTAATTCAGTTGCTTTTTTGTTTGACTTCGCCAAATGTGTTAAGAACAATGCAATTCCAACCAAAGCATCTCTTCCATAATGTAATTCAGGAAGAATCACGCCTCCGTTTCCTTCTCCACCGATTACAGCATTGACTTCTTTCATTTTTTCAACAACGTTCACTTCTCCAACTGCAGAAGCGTAGTAATCGTAACCATGTTTTTCAGTAACATCTCTCAAAGCCCGAGTTGAAGACAGGTTAGAAACAGTTGCACCTCCATTTTGTGATAAAACGAAATCTGCAACCGCCACAAGCGTATATTCTTCGCCAAACATAGAGCCATCTTCACAAACCATAGCTAATCTATCAACATCTGGGTCAACCGCAATTCCTAGGTCAGCTTGATGTAATTTAATTGCATCTGAAAGGTCTGTTAAGTTTTCTGGAAGTGGTTCTGGATCATGCGCAAAATCTCCCGATGGTTCACAATGAATACCTGTTACTTTTTTAACACCCAATGCATCTAAAAGTAAAGGAATTGCAATCCCACCTGTTGAATTTACAGCGTCAATTACAATAGAAAAGTCGGCACCTTTAATTGCATCTTTATTAACGTAAGGCAATTCTAAAACTTTTTCAATGTGTTTTTGGATGTATTCATTATTTGTTGTGTATTTTCCTAGAGAATCTACATCAACATAGTTAAAGTTTTCTTTTTCAGCTATTTCTAAAATTTCTTTTCCAGCTTCAGCAGATAGAAACTCGCCTTTTGAATTGAAAAGTTTGAGTGCATTCCATTCTTTTGGGTTGTGGCTAGCAGTAAGAATAATTCCGCCATGTGCCTTTTCTAAAGCTACTGCCATTTCAACAGTAGGCGTAGTAGAAAGTCCAAGATCAATAACATTGCAACCAAGGCTTCTTAAAGAAGCAATGGCTAATTGGCTAACAATTGGGCCAGAAATTCTTGCATCACGCCCAACAATTATTGTTAATTTTTTCGCATTATTTTGTTTTTGCAACCAAGTACCGTATGCAGAGGCAAATTTAACAATGTCGATTGGTGTTAAACCTTCACCTACTTCACCACCGATTGTTCCACGAATTCCTGATATTGATTTTATTAAAGCCACTTTGATTTTAAATTGAATGTTTTAAATGCACCATCTTTAGGCAAGCGATTGCCGCTTCGATTCCTTTGTTTCCATATTTTCCTCCCGAACGATCAATGGCTTGTTGCATCGTGTTGTCTGTTAAAACACAAAATATTGCAGGTTTGTTGAATTTTAAACCAACCTCTTTGATTCCATCAGCTGTTGCAGAACATACAAAATCAAAATGCTTTGTTTCACCTTGGATGACAGAACCAATTGCAATTACACCATCAATTTCTTCTTTTCTGAGCAACCATTGTGATGCTAAAGGTAATTCAAAAGAACCAGGAGTGAAGTGAACAAAAATATTTTCTTCTTTAACACCATTGTCTATCAATGCTTGCTTTGCACCTTTAAGCAAGTTGAAAGTGATGTTATCATTCCATTCAGAAACAACAATGCCGATTTTAAAATCGGCACCGTTTGGTATAGTATCTTTATCGTATGTTGATAAATTTTTATTTACTGTTGCCATAATGTTTTATCCTACGACCATATTTTCAGCACGTATAATGTATTTGTCAATATTTTTTTGACTTGCAAATGTGGAATATTGGTCTTTAATTATTTTATAAAATTCAGCCGCTTTAGCGTAATCTCCAGCTTCTTCAGCATTTAATCCTGCTTTAAAATAGAATAATGGAGAAGTTACGTCATTATCAACTCTTTGGGCTGCTTGTACATACATTTTAACAGCTTCTTGATATTCTCCCAATTCAGAATAACAATCACCTTGTGTGCCAATCGCTAAAGTCATAATATACGTATCTTTTAGCTTAACTTTTTTCAATTCAGCCAATGCAGATTCATAATCTCCTTGTTCAAAATAAAGATTGCCCAATGCGTAAGAAGAAATTTTCCCTCCTGTATAGTTTTTATATTCTTGTGCAAGATATTCAAATTCTTCGATTGCCAAGTTTGTTGAGTCTTGCTCTAACAAATTAATACCTATTGCTATTTCTTCTCTAGAAGCCTTTTCTTTTGGCTCTAAGATAAAGTTTTTATATCCCAAATAACCCAATGCAATAGCCACGATAACTCCAACGCTGTAGGTGGAGTATTTAAGGATTTTATTTCCTTTAAATTGTTCAATTAATTCATCTTTTGTGAAATCTGCCATATTTAACGTTTTTAAGCGAATGCAAAAGTAACTTTTTTTTTGTTTTTAAACCAACAATTTATAAAAAGTATATTGTTAAGAACTTCTTTCGTGTTTCTGTTTGTATAAATATAGACAAATTCATTACTTTTACAAACGTGAATAAGCAACATTATTTAATATCACTAAATCTCATCAATTTCAAGAATTATGAGCAGGAAGAATTATCTTTATCTCCTGAAATTAATTGTTTTATAGGTCCAAACGGTACTGGTAAAACAAATATTCTTGATGCAATCTATTATTTAAGTATGTGTAAATCATATTTAAATCCGATTGACAGTCAAAACATTCGGTTTGATGAATCTTTTTTTATGCTACAAGGTACTTGGAAAAAAGGAGAGAAAGAAGAAAATGTCTATTGTGGTGTAAAACGGGGACAAAAAAAAACATTCAAAAAGAATAATGTTATCTACGAAAAGTTGGCAGACCATATTGGGCAATTTCCAGTTGTTATGATTTCTCCTTATGATAGGGATTTAATTATCGAAGGTAGTTCAGTAAGAAGAAAGTGGTTAGATGGTATTATTTCTCAATTTGACAGAGACTTCCTTAATGATTTAATTAAATACGAAAAGGTTTTAGCTCAAAGAAATGCTTTGCTGAAAAATATGGGTGATTTTGGCTTCTTTGATAGTGAAAGTATTGAAGTTTGGGATGAGCAACTAACCTCAATTGGAAATAAAATTCATGAAAAACGCAAAAAAAGCATAGAAGATTTTATCCCTATCTTTCAAAAGTTTTATAAATGGATTTCAGACGAAAAAGAAGAAGTTACACTTATATACCGCTCCCAGCTTTTCGATCTATCTTTCGCTGAACTCTTGAAAAGAGCAGAAAGAGATGATTTAAAAAGACAATTTACAACAGTAGGTGTCCATAAAGATGATTTTATATTTAAAATTAATGAGTATCCTATAAAAAAGTTTGGCTCACAAGGTCAACAAAAATCATATTTAATTGCCCTCAAATTGGCACAGTATGTATGGCTAAAAGAACGATTGGGGATAAAACCAATTTTGTTGTTGGATGATATTTTTGATAAATTAGACAACAAAAGGGTAGAAAGATTAATGCAACTTGTAAGTGAACAAGATTTTGGACAAGTACTTGTAACAGATACAGATGAAGAACGCGTCGATTCTATTTTTATGAAGAATAGAATAAAATTCAAAGCGTTTAAAATTAAAAATAATGCCATTCAAATTTCAGAACCTAATGTAATTACGATATGAAAAAAAAGGAGGATGAAGATATTAATAGCTTGATCAATCGTGTTTTTTACGCTTGGGGTTTACAAAATCGACTAAAAGAACTCGATATTAAAGAAGCATGGCCTGAGTTGATGGGAAAAGGTGTCGCATACAGAACAGAAAATCTTTATATCCAAAATAAAATTTTGCATTTAAAACTGAATTCATCGGTTATGAGGGATGAATTACAATATGGAAAAGCTGTCATCATAAATAGAGTTAATCAATACGTAGGGTTTGAAATTATAATAGATGTTTGGTTTGAATAACCCTTATCAATAAAAAATGCTGTCAAAGTTGAATTTGAAGTCGGGCCTTTTAAAATCTGCATTGGTTCTATCAAGCGGAACAGCTTTGGCGCAAGGTATTTCATATCTTTTAACTCCCGTCGTTACTCGAATTTATACGCCTGAAGACTTTGGAGAGTTTGGGATGCTCATGCGAATTGTTGCGTTTTTAGCTACGCTGGGTGCATTGCGATATGAATATGCACTTCCATTGCCAAAAAGAGATCAACACGCTTATTATTTGTATCGATTAACAATCCGAATTTTATTTTTTACAATTATTTCTTCTTTAGTTGTCGGCGGTTTGTATTGGGCATTTCATCAGGAACTGGGCAATTTCGTTAGAGAGATTTTGCATTATACGTGGTTTGATTTCTCTTTTCAGGGGAAATCAACTACACTTCTGTTTTATATCTTGTTGATTATCGGAATTTCAGGAGCTACAGTGTTTATTAATATCGGACGTCATTGGGCAATCAGAATGAAGTGGTTTAAAAAAATCACCATTGCTACAGTTATCACTTCTGCTACAACCAACCTGATGAAAATAATTTTTGGCGTTTTTGAATGGGGTGTTTTCGGATTGGCAATCGCTACTTTAATCGGGGTGTTTTTTGGAAGTCTGGTGTTTCTTAAAGATACATTCACTATTTATAAAAATAAGAAGTCGTCACTTCGCAGAAAGATATTGGCAAAAACATATAGGGAATTCCCACGAGTGATGCTTCCCCAAAATGTAATTGATGCAGCAAGAGAATTGATAATTGCCTTCTTTTTAATAGGCTACTTTTCAACTGATTTATTTGGCTCGTACGACCATTCTTTTAGGATGTTAAAGATTCCATTGTTGCTTGTCGGCTCTGCAATTGGTCAAGTTTTATACAGTCGCATGTCTAAAGATTTTGCCAATCAAAAAGAGATTTATCTCTTACTTAAAAAATCTGTTCTTTTGTTAACCGTACTGGGAATTGTTCCATTTACAATTATTTACATTTGGGGCGAACCCATTTTTACTTTTGTTTTTGGAAATCAGTGGAGTGTTTCTGGACAAATTGCGGCGGTTTTATCACCCTGGTTGATGGCAAATTTTGTTTTGTCTTCTGTCTCAATGGTGCCTTCAATAGTTGGTAAATTGAAATGGTTCTTTTGGGTTGGACTAGTGGCTACTGCTTTCCAGCTAATTTCTTTTGGGTATTTTCCCGTATTTATGGACTACTTCGGAGTTAATGAAATTCAGATTTTGGCTTATATCTCTTGGGGGATGTTTATTCTTTTTGGAGGAATGACAATTTGGTTGATGAAAATCGTTAAATCAGTCGAAAATAATGCAATTGAGAAAAGAGAAAGTATAACAGAAAAATAATTTCACAAAAAAATCATTAACTACGTAACAAACTCTTAAATTTGCCATTCAAAATCAAAAGAATTATGGAGAATACCAAGGGATCAAATTTTTTAGAACAAATTATTGAAGCTGATTTACGTGATGGCTTTCCAAAAGAGAACTTGAAATTCAGGTTTCCTCCAGAACCTAATGGTTATTTACATTTGGGACATGCTTCCTCTATTAATTTGAATTTTGGGATGGGACTCAAATATAATGCTCCTGTTAATTTAAGATTCGACGATACAAATCCCATAACAGAAGAGGATGAATATGTTATAGCAATAAAAAAAGATATTAAATGGCTCGGATTTGAGTGGGCAGAAGAATGCTATGCATCTGATTATTTTGACCAACTTTACGAATGGGCAAAACAAATGATCAAAAACGGAGATGCTTATGTTGATAGTCAAACTTCAGAAGAAATTGCCAAACAAAAAGGTTCTCCAACAACTCCTGGCGTAAACAGTCCTTATAGAAATCGTTCCGTTGAGGAAAATATCACTCTTTTTGAACAAATGAAAAATGGAGAAACACCAGAAGGAAAACATGTTTTGCGAGCAAAAATTGATATGACACATACTAATATGCACATGAGAGATCCTATTATGTATCGTTCTCTTCATAAACCTCACCATCGAACAGGGGACAATTGGAAAATTTATCCGATGTATGACTGGGCGCATGGACAAAGTGATTATATCGAAAAAATTTCACATTCTTTCTGTACACTTGAATTTTTGCCACACAGAGAATTATACAATTGGTTTTTAGAGAAAGTAAATCCAGAAAATAATCCACAACCCAAACAAAGGGAATTTGCTAGAAGAAATATTAGCTATAACGTGGTGAGTAAGCGTAAACTTTTAAAACTTGTAGAAGGAGGAACCGTTGCGGGCTGGGATGATCCAAGAATGCCAACAATTTCAGGATTGAGAAGAAGGGGATATTCTCCTGCAAGTATTCGCAACTTCGCAGATTCGATTGGGATAGGAAAGCGTGATAACGTTGTTGATATGTCGCACCTCGAATTTTTCGTGAGAGAAGATTTGAATAAAACCTCTCCGAGAGTAATGGCTGTTATCGACCCTGTAAAAATTGTGATTGACAACTACGACAAAGATGAAGAATGGTTGGAGGCTGAAAATAATCCCGAAGATAAAACATCAGGAAACAGAAAAGTGCCATTTTCTAAAGAACTGTATATAGAAAGAGAAGATTTTAAAGAAGAAGCAAATAATAAATTTTTTAGATTAAAACTTGGTAAAGAGGTTCGCTTAAAAAATGCGTATATCATAAAAGCTGAAAGTGTAGAAAAAGACAGTGACGGAAATATTACTGTTATTCATTGCTCTTACGACCCATTGAGTAGAAGTGGAAGCGGAACAGAAGAAAGTAAACGTAAAGTTAAAGGAACTTTACATTGGGTTTCTGCAAAACATGCAGTAGAAGCGGAGGTAAGACTTTACGATAGACTTTTTATAGAAGAATCTCCAGATACTGATAAAGACAAAGATTTTCTTGAATTTTTAAATCCAAATTCCCTTGAAATAATTAAAGGATTTGTAGAACCAAGTCTTAAAGATGCTAAGCCTTTAGATCGTTTTCAGTTTCAAAGAATCGGTTATTTCTGTGTAGATTTAGATTCTACGCAAGACAATCTAATTTTTAATAGAACCGTAGGGTTACGCGATTCTTGGGCGAAGAAACAGTAATGAAACTTAGTAGTGAAACATAAAAAAACAGTCCATACTTTTAATCATGGACTGTTTTGTTTAAAATTTATTTGAAATACCTGAAATCCTGGTTATTCTTAATCCTTTTTACCGAACCTAATATCAATTTAATTGTATTTTCAACATCCTCTTGATGAGTCATTTCAACAGTTGTGTGCATATAGCGAAGAGGAAGTGAAATTAATGCGGATGGAACACCTTCCGAACTATAAGCAAAAGCATCGGTATCTGTTCCTGTAGAACGAGAAGCAGCCGCTCTTTGGAAAGGGATTTTCTCTTTATTGGCTGTATCGATAATCAATTTTAAAAGATTGTTTTGAACAGCAGGACCATAAGTTAAAACAGGACCCAGTCCATGCTTTGTATCACCTTCAATTTTCTTTTCAATTAAAGGAGTAGATGTATCGTGACAAACATCAGTGATAATTGCGGCATCTGGCTTTATCTTTCGAGAAATCATCTCAGCACCCCTTAATCCAATTTCTTCTTGAACTGAGTTCACAATGTATAAACCAAAAGGAAGTTTTGTTTTTTCTTCTTTTAGTAATCGAGCAACTTCGGCAATCATGAAACCACCAATTCTATTGTCTAAAGCACGAGATACAAAGCGGTTTTTATTTAAAATCATAAATTCATCTTCGAATGTAGCAACGCAACCAACATGAACGCCTAATTTTTCAACTTCTTTTTTTGAACTGCATCCACAATCTAATGAAATATTAGACAAAGTTGGAGTTGGGTCTTTATCTTTACGTGTATGAATTGCAGGCCAACCAAATACGGCTTTAACGATTCCTTTATCTGTATGAATGTTTACCCTTTTTGATGGCGCAATAATATGGTCTGAACCACCATTTCTTGTTACATAGATAAAACCATCATCTGTAATGTAATTCACAAACCAAGAAATCTCATCTGCGTGTGCTTCAATAACTACCTTATATTTTGCTTCTGGATTGATGATCCCAACAACCGTTCCGTAATTATCTACCATATAATCATCAATATATGGTCTGAGATATTCCAACCAAAGTTTTTGACCAGAAGATTCAAAACCAGTTGGTGATGCGTTGTTTAAATATTTTTCTAAAAATTGAAAACTTTTTTTTGTCAATAAATCTGCCATTATCTTATTTTTTTAATCGCTAAATATAGTGTTTTTATAATCAGGCAACAATTGGATTCTATTTATTTTTTGTTATTCAAATCGTTCAATAATATTTTAGTAGATTTGTCAAAAAAAAATATAATGAAAGAAATTTCAGTTCAAGAATTGGCCAAAGCATTGAAGGATGATAAATCTGTTACCATTATTGATGTTAGAGACAACTATGAATACGAAGTCGGGAGCATTGGTTGCTTGAATATTCCTATGAATGAGTTGGAATCAAAAATAAATGAGTTGGATATAACAAAAGAAACATACATTATTTGTAAATCTGGAGACAGGGCTTCAGCAGTTGCAAATTTTTTAGAAACCAACTATCACTTTCAGAATATAGGATATATAATTGGAGGTATGCAAGCCTACGCAAATGAAATCGATAACTCAATCGAGATAATCTAATGAAAAAAGAAAGGACTTTTATTCAATACTTAGGAATTACTCTAAGAGGAATGGCAGTAGGTGCAGCAGATGTTGTTCCTGGCGTTTCTGGTGGTACAATTGCTTTTATTTCTGGTATTTATGAAGAATTAATTAACAGCATAAGTAGTATAAATCTTACTGCACTTAAAATACTCAGAAAAGAAGGGGTTAAAGCTTTCTGGAAACACATAAACGGTACATTTTTTGTCGCTCTGTTAACTGGTGTTGCAATTAGCATTTTATCTCTAGCTAATGTAGTTACTTTCTTGCTCTATAAATATCCTGTAACCGTTTGGGCATTCTTCTTCGGACTTGTTTTAGCGAGTATTTATATTGTGGTTAAACAAATTGATGAATGGAACATTCGCACTATCTTAGTATTGTTCTTTGGAACTGCTGGTGCCGCTTATGTTGCTACTTTACACGTTACAGCTTCTGGGGGAGATTTATGGTACGTTTTTCTCAGTGGTGCAATCGCGATTTGTGCCATGATTTTACCAGGAATTAGTGGTGCTTTTATTTTGATTTTGATGGGGTCTTATGGAACAATAATGGGAGGATTGAAAGAATTTGACTTACTCCTAATCTCTGTTTTTGCTACTGGTTGTTTAGTCGGAATTTTATCGTTTAGCCATTTGTTAAAATACTTATTCGCAAACTTCAAAAATCTCTTATTGGCTTTTCTTACGGGTACTTTGATTGGTTCACTCCTTAAAATCTGGCCTTGGAAAAATAACTTCGGAGATGCTCCTGTTGTTGTACATTCAGATGGGAGAGAAGAGTGGTTTCAAATCAATGTGTGGCCTAAGGATTACGTAAATATCGTAGATGGCGTAAAGACTGACCCTAATGTTTTTTATGCCATTTTATTGGCAATAGTTGGGTTTTTAGTGATTTATACTTTAGAAAAAACGGGTACACTATTGAAAAATAAAAGGAATGCAACAAAAGGCTAATCAACAGAAGTTCGGACTGATAGGAAAGTCTTTGGCACACTCGTTCTCTAAACTTTTTTTTGAAGAAAAATTTAAAAAAGAAAATATTAACGCCACTTATGAAAATATTGAGTTGGCAAATGAAAATGAATTGCAAAACTGGGTGCTAAGTGAATTGCAAAAGTATGCTGGTATCAATGTAACAATTCCATACAAAGTAGCCATTATTCCATTTTTAGACGAAGTAAGTAACGAAGTCAAAGAAGTTGGAGCGGTGAACACGATTGCTCTTAAAAATGGAAAATCTATCGGATACAACACCGATGTTTATGGATTCAGACAATCGATAAAACCATTTTTTAAAGGGACACATGAAAGAGCTTTAATCTTAGGAACTGGAGGAGCATCGAAAGCCGTAGCTTATGTTTTAAAAGAATTGGGAGTAGATGTTGCTTATTTGTCAAGAACACCAAATCCTGATAAAAATATTTTCGGATACAATGATGTGAATCAATACATGGTCAATGCTTTTAAGTTGATTATAAATACAACACCGTTAGGAACTTTTCCAAATATTGAAGAAAAACCAAATTTTCCAATAGAGTTTGTGGGAGAGGAGCATTTGGTCATTGACCTAATATACAATCCAACTGAAACAAAATTTTTGCAAATAGCAAGAGAACACGGAGCGGATACTTTAAACGGATTATCAATGCTAAAGCACCAAGCCATTCGCTCATGGGAAATTTATCAATAAAGGAATGTTTTATTTTTTCTTATCTTTTTCCTTAAATCGATAACCATAAGTTAACTGAATATTGTAGTAGAGTTGGTTGTAATTCAGGACTTTGTGATTGATAAATTTATAATCAAAAACGCTTGTTAACATCAAAAACCAACGGTCAATATTGTATCCACCTTGTAAGCGAAAATCAATATAAGGCGCAAATCCAATTGAGCCAGTACTTTCTCCATGTCTTTGATAAGATTTTATTTGTAATGCACCACTTAACCCTGCAAATGTGCCGAATTGCCAACCATTAATATTATTGATATATGTATAACCTGGCGCACCACCAATTTCGATGGCTGACATATTAGAGGCCTCAAAAACAGGATCTGCATTATCAAAAAAATGATATGGAAAGAGTCCTCCTCTGCGAGAAATCCCATAAGTATTTAAGAAAAATTTCCAATAGAATCCATGCGCAGGTTGTGTATATCTTCCTACAACTCCTAATGCGGCCTTCATGTTAATATCGTTTTTTAACAAAAAATAGGCATTAAGACTAAAAAAAAGAAACCGTAAATCTGAGTTGATATGAAAATCCGTTGAAGTGGTTTGAATATCTGGAGAGATGTGACTGGCATCTTTTATTGAATATCCATTGTAATCACGGAAGTCAAGATGGAAATACCATTTTTTTATAGAAAATTGTAATCCAACATCAAAATAGGTTGTTTTCCCATATTTATCAGTGTTTCTAAAATAACTTGGTATCTTGTAGTTGATATTTAGGGCAAACCATTTGTAGGCAATACCAATTCCATGTGCTAAGTTTAGGTTTGATTTAAAATCTAATTTGTCAATTTGCCCAAAATCTCCTTCTATTGTAAATGGTGCATCTCGATAAGATAAAGAGGTATGTAAAACCACATTGTTTCGATAAGATTCAATAGGAGAATCATTTTCTTGCGCTTTTGCATTAAAAATGACAAATACTAATATGACTGAACAAAAAAGAAGTTTCATCGGCTGCAAAAGTACATTTTTTCACGTAAAATTACATAAAATGCAATCACTTTATATTTTTGTGGTAAAAAATCGAATTTACATTAACTTTGCTTTCTATGATAAAGAAAATATATAAATATCTCTTAAATACTTTGCCGCGACCATTGTTGATTCGATTGAGTTATGTTTTTAGAAGCGTTGCACCGATTATCTATAAAGGTAACGAAGTTGAATGTCCTGTTTGTGAACGCTCTTTTAGAAAGTTTCTCTCTTATGGTTCTAGCGTGTCTCATAGGGAAAATGTTTTATGTCCATACGACCTTACTTTGGAACGCCATCGTCTAATTTGGTTTTATTTAAAGGAACACACCGATTTTTTTTCAAAACCAATTGAATTGCTTCACATTGCACCAGAGCAATGTTTTCATGGATTGTTTAAAAAACAAGCAAATTTAAAGTACTTAACCGGAGATTTGGTTTCCCCAATTGCAGATATGCACTTTGACTTACATGAAATTCCGCTTGAAGATAATCGTTTTGATGTAACTTTTTGCAATCATGTGATGGAACATGTTGATGATCCAATTCAGTGTATGAAAGAATTGTATCGTGTATTAAAACCAGGTGGTTGGGGAATTATGCAAGTGCCACAAGATCTTTCAAGGGAAGTTACGTATGAAGACCCAACGATTACATCACCAGCGGAACGTGAAAAACACTTTTGGCAGAAAGACCATCTGAGATTGTTTGGAAGAGACTATCCCGATTGGCTCAGAAAGGCAGGATTCCAAGTAGATGAGTTTGTAGTGGAAAAAGAATTTACACAAGAACAAATCGATTATTTTAGATTGGCAAAAACAGAAATACTGTACATCGCAAGAAAACCACTCACATAACTTTGTCATTAGAAGCAATACATATTGATTTTGATTACGCTGATGAAAATAAAATTTTATCGGATGTTAATGTAAGACTAAAACCTAGAGAAATAATTAGTGTTGTAGGACCCAGCGGAGCAGGAAAATCAACATTATTGAAATGTTTAGCTGGATTATTACCTCTGAAGAATGGCAAGATTATCATTGATGGTGAGGTTTTGCCAAATCCAAACGATCTTTTAAAGCCAGGTCATCCAGAAATTGCAATTGTTAATCAGTTGTTTGAATTAGACAATTTCTTTACTGTAACAGAAAATATCGACAATCAATTGCATCATTTAACCAACGAAATAAGGGAAAGATTTTTGGCAGAATTAATTGATGTTTTTGAATTGAATGAAATCAAAGATTTACAGTCGAAAGACATTTCAGGTGGTGAAAAACAAAGAGTTACCATGGCTTGTGCTTTGGCGAAAGAACCCAAATATTTGCTATTGGATGAACCTTTTGTACATTTTGATTTTCACCTTCATCAAAAGATAGGAGAATACTTAAAACAATTGGTTGAATTAAGAGGAATGGGCGTGATATTAGTTACCCATAATGGCGCAGAAGCTCTGGCTTGGTCGGATAAAATTCTATTAATTAGAGAAGGAAAAATAACCAGAAAATATTCGCCACAAAGTGCTTATTTGAATCCTAAAAATTTATTTGAAGGAAGGTTTTTTGGTGAATTGAATAGCATTTATCATGAAGGGAAACAAATTCTATTTAGGCCAACGCAATACTTTTTAGAAGAAAAAGAAAAAACTTTCCAGGTTAAAATAAAATTCTTATATTCAAATTATAGAGGTTATTTGTATGCAAATTACTTCAAACTTGAAAACGGAAGAAAAATTGTTTTATATTCATCCAATCAATTAGAAAATGTAGATAAAATCTATGTCCAAAAAAACAAAGGAAAATAGTAAAAAAACTCGCAGCAGGTTTATTCCTCGAATAAAAGACAATGCAGATTTGCTTAAAAAAAGCGTTGTTGAATTTGTTGAGGAAGACAGTTTTATGCATGGCGCTGCGCTGGCATACTATGCCATAATTGCTTTGGTTCCAATTATTTATTTGTCGATTACATATTTTGGATTAATTGTAGGTCAAGACCGTGTGATTGAAATTGTAACTCATCTTTTAGAGTCAAATATGGGCATTACCGATCTTACACCTTTAACAGATTTAATGTACAAATACAACATTGGTAAAGGGCCAAATAAAGTGCTACAAATTGTCGGCATTATCGCCCTGATATTTACTTCTACAGCCATGTTTAATTCCCTTAGCAAAAGTTTAAACGCCTTTTTTGGAATAAAAAATGAATATGACTACCGTTATAATAGTAGGCTTCTGGATAACTTATTAAAACGCCTCATTTCTTTCGGATTAATGGCGATATTTGGAATTGTCATTGTTGTGATTTATTTCTTTCAGTCTATACTCATCGGATTAAGTGCTGAACTGTTATCTGACGGAAGTAAATCACAAGCGTTACTATATTCTTTCTTAGAACATTTCTCAATCCTTTTTATCAATTTTATAGCCTTCACTTTTGTTTTTAAATTTCTTCACAATGGTATAGTAAGATGGAGGTTAGCCATGATAGGTGCGCTTTTCACTTCTTTTATGTTGTATTTGGGACAATTGTTAATAAATTATTATTTATCAAATTTCTTTTTTGCAGCCAATAGCGGAATCGCGGGAACAATGCTTGCTATACTGGCCTGGATATTTTACACATCTCAAATTATATTCTTGGGTGCTAAAGTTATGGCTGTTTACGCACGTATGATTGACATGCCTATTTTGCCAAAGAAAAGGAGAGAAGGGGATTAAATCTGTCAATAAAATACAATATGTTAAATATGATTTTTATTACTTTTTTAAGAAATTGTTTAATTTTGTAACATTCTGATTTTTAACTACGTATATTTGGGTAATTATAGATAGAAACAAAATAAGTGAATATGAAAAAAATAATTTTTACAGGAGTAATGGGTATTGCTCTATTGTTTGCTGGAAAAGCACAAGCACAAAGTTTTTACGTTGATGTAAACGGAGGCTATGGCTTGGGGATGAATGAAAGTGTTATAGGTCAAGAAGTATTCTATGACATTGATAATCCTCAAAATAGCTCTGTTAAAAATATCTATGGTACACTTGGAAAAGGAGCAAATATAACTGTAACTCCTGGCTATATGTTTAATGATTATCTTGGAGTTGAAATAGGATTAAATTACTTTTTAGGTTCTGAATCAAGAGTTTATTATGATAGTGAAGAATCCGTAACCCTTGCTTCTTCAAAGTCTTCAGAGATTACTGCAAAGTCTAACCAATTTAGAATTATCCCCTCATTAGTGTTTAACACAGGTGGTGATGCATTATACGGTTATGCAAAAGCAGGATTGGTTCTTCCAGTATCTGGAAAAACAGCCAGTCAAAGAACTGATATTGTAAGTGTTGCAGGTATTGACAATACAACAACAATTGATACTGAATCAAAAGGAAATTTATCCCTTGGTTTTAGAGGTTCAGTTGGTTTGGGGTATAAAGTTCTTGATTTTATGGATATTAACCTAGAGGTGTTTTACACAGGTTTACACATTAAGTCAAAAACACAAACCATAACTTCATATACAGCTCCTGACGGAAGCAATCCGCTTTCTGGTGCACCAACTTATAGTGTAGAAACTGAATTTGTTGATGAGTTAAATAGTTCTTCAAATAATGATGGTTTCAATCCTAATGTTGATTTGAATAAACCGAAAGAAGATTTAGCATCAAAAACAAATTTTAGTCAATTTGGCGTTCAAATAGGACTTAAGTTTAGATTTTAATTAGCTGAAGCTATATGATTTTCGAAGCCTGTAATAATTCTTTACAGGCTTTTTTTTGTATAATTTATTCAAATCTTAACTTGATTTTAGAATTTAAACATATATATTTGAAACATTATAAAATTTAACTATGAAAAAAATATTCTTTATTGCGATACTTAGCTTTACTATCTTGTTTACAGGAAATCTACAAGCACAAAAACTTTATCTTGAAATCGGAGGTGGTTATGGTTGGGCATTGCCAGAAACTGTTTTGGGTGCAGATAATTATCAAGACTTTGATAATCCTGATAACTCTTACGAGAAAAACATGTTAGGAACCTTGGGTCAAGGAGCAAATATCACCTTAACACCAGGATACATGTTCAATAAATACGTGGGAGTAGAGTTGGGTTTTAATTATTTTGTCGGTGCAGAAACCGTAATGGATAATCGAAACACAAATGACCCCGAAAAGTATGGATATGATAAAACGGTTGCAAATTCTAATCAATTTAGAGCATTGCCTTCTCTTGTCTTTAACACAGGAGGAGAAAAAGTTTATGGTTATGCAAAAGCAGGGTTAGTTCTTCCTTTAGCAGGGTACACAACAGGAATCAAGGATCAAAAGAAAATAACTCACCTTCTTCCTGCAGGTTTAATTGAAACAAAAATTGATGTAGAAACTAAAACTAGTGGAAGTTTTACAATTGGATATCGAGGTGCTCTCGGGTTAGGGTATAAAGTATTTGATTTTATGGACATTAACCTTGAAGTATTTTATACAAGTTTAAATGTAAAAGCCAAAAGAAGAGATTTTACTTCATTCAAATATAATGGAGTTGATATTGTTGGAGATCCAAGCACAGCTAAATACGTATTGGAAATTGATTACGTAGATGAATTAACAAGTGAATCAAATAATGAATTAACTAATCCCAATTACGATGTGAATAAACCAAAAGAAGAACTTGCAACGAAAACCAACTTTAGTCAACTGGGAGTTCAATTAAGTATCAAATTTAATTTCTAAGGGAAATCAGTATATTTAAGATTTCTTCATGTATTTTTTTTTATGCCTCTTTATTTTCTACATTTGTGGCATTATAACTTATAAAAATGAAAGTTTATTATTTACTTGTTTTAGCAATGATTATTGGGTTATCAGCTTGCGATAAAGCCGTTAGTCCAGAAGAACAATTAGCAACAGATATTAAAATTATCAAAGAGTATATTTCAGACAAAGGTCTGGATGCAACAGAAACTCAAACGGGTTTGCATTATGTAATTCACAATGAAGGAACTGGCAACTATCCAAATGCGCAAAGCAATGTAACCGTTAGGTATAAAGGTTATTTTTTAGATGGAAATGTCTTTGACCAAAGCGACGTAGAAGGAGTCACATTCAATCTTCAAAGTGTAATCAAAGGTTGGACAGAAGGAATTCCTAAGTTTAGAGAAGGCGGAAAAGGGATATTACTGATACCTTCTGCTTTGGCTTACGGGCCTAATGGTTCTGGTTCAATTAAACCAAATACAGTTTTGGCTTTCGACGTGGAGTTATTAACCATTGTCGATTAATGAATTTTTAAGGAAATGTTTGACTAAAAATGAGGTTTAATTAAACATTTTCCCTACTTTAGCAATTATGTTTGATAACGAAAACGAAGAGGATTGGCTGCCAAGCTATCAGAAGAGCATTGAAGAGTTTGAAAAAATGTATTCTTCAAAGAGTTATTCATATATAGACTCTGATAGCGTAGAGGAAATTCTCGACCATTACATCAAACTTAATAATCTAAAGAAAGCCAAATGGGCGGCAGAAAGAGCCTTAGAACATTTTCCTACAAATACCATTATTTCTATTAAATTCGCCCAAGTCCTCTCAATGTCTGGTCATTTGAATCAAGCATTAGAGATACTTCAAAAAATTGAACACATAGAAGGGTTAAACGTCGATGTGCTTCTTATGCTTGCAGATATTCATAGTCAACTCAAAAATCAAGATTTGGCAATATCCTATTATAAAAAGGTTTTCCAGTTGACCACTGGTGATGAGAAAGTTGAAGTGGCTATCGATTTGGCGATGGAACTGGAAAATCAAAATAAATATGATACTGCAATTCAAGTTTTAAAAGAAGCGATGGAAGAAGATTGCTCAAATGATTTGCTGATTTATGAATTGGCACATTGTTATGAAAAAAGCGGTGATTTTGACAATGCAATTGTTTGTTTTCTTAATTATATAGATGAAGAACCATATTCTTACACAACATGGTATAATTTGGGGAATGTTTATAGTAAAGTTAAAAATTATGAAAAAGCTATTTGGGCGTATGAATATGTAATTGCCATCAATGATGAGTTTATTCCGGCGGTGTATAATCTAGCTAATATTTTTCTCGAAATTAATCAGGCTGAAAAGGCTTTAAAACAATATCTTCATTGTCTGGATTTAGATAAAGAAGATCCAATTTTATATTGCTCAATAGGCGAGTGTCTCGAGGAGTTAGGAGAATTCGAAGGAGCATACAATATGTTTTGTAAAAGTACTTCTTTGTTACCAAGAATGACAGACGCATGGGTTGGAAGGGCTGTGATGAGCGATTTTTTAGGTTTTTCTGATAGGGCCATTATAGAAGTGCAAACTGCTATCAATATCGATGATAAAAATGAGGAATATTGGAGGGTTTTGGCTAATATTTATGAAAAAGAAGAGCAAAATAGATTGCTAGCTATTGAAGCATACGAAACAGCATTATCTATCAATAAAAATAATGACGACTTAATTGTTGACTATCTATCTTTTCTTGGTGATATTTCTTTGGAGATGATGTACCGCGGCGTTGAAAATAATCGACTCGAAGATAATCATATTGCTCAATTATCTATTTGCTATTGCCATTGGAAGAACGGAAGCAATGTCGAAGCAATGGTGCTTTTTGAAGAATTAATTAATAAAAACTTAGAAGTAACAAAAAAACTATTTGATTATTTTCCTGAAATGAAAAGTAATACTTACTATTACGACCGAATACAACAGTTAGACGAAAATTATAATGATGAGAAACTTTAATTTACCATTTATTCCAGACAGAGATGAAAAACCACGAAACGGTGGTATGACAATGATGATGGATAAGGGATTAAGCCTTAGAGAAGCTGAAAACTTTATTGAATCAAGTGGAGAATATACAGATATTGTAAAGTTTGGGTTTGGAACTGCTTACGTAACGAATAAGTTAAAAGATAAAATTAAACTTTATCAAGATAATGCGATAAGACCTTATTTTGGAGGAACTCTCTTCGAAGCATTTTATGCACGTGGAATGTTTGATGAGTACCAGAGATTGTTGGATGATTTAAATATCGACTTATGTGAGGTTTCTGATGGTTCCATTATCATCCCTCACGAAGAAAAGTGTGAATTGATTCATAAATTATCTAAAAATAGAACTGTTCTTTCTGAAGTTGGCTCTAAAGATTCAGGAATTATTATTGCACCCAATAGATGGATTAAAATGATGAAAGCAGAGTTAGAAGCTGGATCATGGAAAGTAATTGCAGAAGGTAGAGAATCTGGAACAGTTGGTGTGTTTAGACCAAATGGAACGGCACATACATTGTTGATTAATAAAATTATTAAAAATATTGATCCAAACGATATTCTTTGGGAAGCCCCAATAAAAAATCAACAAGTTTGGTTTATTAAATTATTTGGCGCAAACGTAAATCTTGGAAATATCGCACCAAATGAAGTCATACCGTTGGAATGTCTTCGTATTGGATTAAGGGGTGATACCTTTTTTGAGCCCTTACCTGATGATTATAGATCAAGATTACAACAAGTTCAAGAAGAGGAGTTAGAGGGTGATGAAGAGGAATAGCTTGCTTTTCGAACCAAAAACTGTAGAGAATATAATAACAATTACAGGTCATGCCGGTGCAATATACGATGTGCTATATTTTAATCCATCAATTTTTACTTCCAGTGCCGACAAATATGTAGCGCAATGGAATATGGAAACTGGAGAACAAACGAATTTCGCTGTAAAATTAGAATATTCAGCTTACGGTATTGCGCACAATCCAGAAAATAATCTTTTAGCAATTGCTAATAATCGTGGTCAAATACATGTAATCGACCTAAAACAAAAAAAAGAGGTGCGTTTATTGGAGCAACATAAAAGTTCAATTTTCTCTCTCACTTTTAATCCATATAAAAAACAATTTTATTCAGGCGACAAAGAGGGATATTTCTGTGCTTGGGATGAAAACTTTGAGTTATTGATTACTTTGCCTTTTGATTGTGGGAAAATTCGTGAAATTGCCTTGTCTGAAGATGGAAGTCATATTGCAATTTGTGGACAAGAAGAGAAAGTATATATCCTTGAAACAGAGTTTTTTAATACTGTAAATGAGTTTAAGGCACATAAAGAAGGAGTAAATTGTGCGCTTTTTGATAAAGAAGAATTATATACAGGAGGAAAAGATGCATATATAAGAAAATGGAATTGGAAAACTGGTGAGAAGATTGCTGCAATCCCTGCACATAATTTCGCTGTTTACGATTTAGAATTTATCGATAATAAAAAGAAAATCGTTTCCGTTAGTTTTGATAAAAGTATCAAAATTTGGAATTCAAAAGATTTATCCATCATCGAAAGAATCGAATACCGAAACAAAGGACACCGACATTGCGTTAATAGAATTGCAAAAATTAACGAAGAAAAGTTTGCAACGGTAAGTGACGACAGAAAAATTAAAATTTGGAAACTAAAAGAGTAGTAATTTACTATTTAACTCTCTCCACATAATTTCCTGTACGGGTATCAATCTTGATTTTTTCTCCTGTATCAATGAATAGCGGTACGCGAACTTCAGCACCCGTATCGATGGTTGCTGGTTTCATCGCATTGGTTGCAGTATCACCCTTAATTCCAGGTTCTGTGTATGTAATTTCTGCTTCAATGAAGTTTGGCAATTCAGCAACAAGTGGATTTTCTTCTTCTGCATGAAAAGTAATGTCACAAATCATTCCCTCTCTTAAAAATTGAGGATTTTCAATCATTGATTTATTGATGAAGATTTGTTCGTAATTATCTAAATTCATGAAGTGGTATCCGTTTTCCTCTTCATATAAATATTGATATTGTCTTTTTTCAACGCGAACGACATCAATTTTGTGACCAGCTGAAAATGTAAAATCTAAAACTTTCCCTGATTCAATTTCTCTCAATTTTGTCCGAACAAAGGCAGGACCTTTTCCTGGTTTAACATGTAAAAACTCAATAACGGAAACAATTTTCCCGTTATGGAGCATACACAATCCGTTTTTAATATCTGAAGTTGTTGCCATATTTTTTTTTAATAACGGCGAATTTAAGAAAATATACGAAATTAGATTACTTTAAGTGAAATAAATCAACTATTCTAATCTTTCTAATTCCTTTTCAAGTTCATTTAATTGATCTTCGAATTCATCTAAGTTGAAGTTTTCTAAACTTTTCTCTAATTCTTCAAAGTCAATATCATCAAAATACTCTTCTCCCATTTCATCTAATTCAGATGCGTCAATTCCACTACACTCTTTTAATTTTGCATTAAAAATCTCTTCCATTTCATTAAAGTCGTCAGAACCTATGGGATATTTTTTATCTAATTCTGACTCTAACGCTTCAAACTTTTTTTCAATTTCACTTATTTCTTTAGCTGCTACTTCATCACCAGATAGTAAGTCAGGCATTAATTCGAGGCTACGACAAACTAATTTAGCTAATTCTGAAGCATCTTTCTCTATTTGATTACTGTTAGAAATACAACTTGTCATAAGTAATGTTGAGGCAAATATGCCAATAAACAGTGTTTTATTCATTATTTTTAAGATTAAATGTTAATTTTATTGTTGACAAAACTAACAAAATAATTATGTTTTTAGGCTAATTCGCAATATTATCCTCTGCAACAACTCTAAGCGCTGAGTCGATAGAAATATTATCCATTATCGCTTTTTTCTTAATATCTTCCATCCACGCTTCATCTGATTTAATGTAGTTTATAAAATTTTGAATACTTTCTTCATAAATTGGTGAGTTTTTGTCACGAGAGAAAATAGGGATTCCTTCAAGTTCTACACCATTTGCTAAAGCATTTTCATAATCTGGCCGTAATATCAACTCCCAATATTCGTTTGTCGTATAGTCTTTTAAAAATATTTTCTTATATGCCGACTTAGTCATTCCATCATAATGTATAAAGCCTTTTGAATATTGCCAAGATTGAAATAGGTTCAGGTAAATCAACAAACAAAAAACCATCATCAGCAAATTCCCATAGCGTTGAACCAGCATTTTTTCAACTAAAGCAGCCAAAGGGATAGACATAAAAGGTAAGATGTCAATTAGAGTTCGTGCACCAAAACTTCCACCATACCACCAGCACCACCAACTAAAAGTAACGTATAAAAAAGGAATAAGGAACGTGATAATGCCCCAAAAATAGTTTCTTCTCGACTTATATAGATGGTAAAATCCAAAACATGCAATGAGCATCATAGGAGTATATATGAACCATCCTTTTCTAAATGAAAATAATCCTTTCCAAATGTGCGGATTTGTCCAGAAGAATCCTTCTTCTCGATAAGAATAGTATATCCATTCTCCTGTTTGAACTTTCCAAAAATATAATTGTGGAGAAACAGCCAACATCACGCCAACCACAATCAATATTATGTGATGAATTGGGAGAAATAAATTTTTAAAATGTTTTTTCCTGCTTTGGTTGGGTTGTTCCAAGAAAAATAAAAAAGGAATACAAAAAAGAATGTTTATCGGTCGAATTAATATAATTAGCCCAAAAATAAGTCCAATAAGAAGACTTTTCCATATTTTTTTATTGTTTATCCAGTTGTTCGTAACGAATAGTAACAAGGACAATAAGAAAAAAACAATTGGGTGCGACATTCCCCCTTCATATACAGCATAGTAGTATAAATTTGTTCCAAACCCGATAAGAATAATGGTGATGATGGCGACAACTTTAGAAAATTTTCTTTTGAGAAATAGCCCTAAAAAAATCAATCCAAATAAAGTATAAAAAACAGATGACAAAAGGATGGCAAGATGATAAGGCGCAGAAAAGCCGTTTGCTTCATAATTAACATCAATGTTTGCATAACAATGTCCTGCCAAAAAAAATGGAACATTAAGCACGGCAACGCCCATACTCATTTTTACAGCATTTTTACCAATTGGACTTTTGTGCACTTGGTAATTAGATTCATCTCCTTTATCTGGATCAAAAAGCGGATTATTGTCGATAAATGTTGCTGGTAGGTAAGTATAATAGATGATGGCGTCCGACCTTATCACTTTTTCTTCTTTCCATAGAGGGTTTGTTACTCCTTGCCATGTTAAGATAAAACCAATAAAAATCAAAGTGATGGATAAACTATGTTTTTTTAAAAACTTCATTTTTGAATATGAAAGAATCGCTTTAATAGAAAGTTCTTTAGTTTAAATAATAATAATGTGTTAAATTTAATCTTTTAATTTAAATGATACCTTGGAAGAGCTAAATTAAATTTTCTGTACTTTATTTATTGTGCGATTTTTAGTGGTTTGAGCGAGTTATTCCTAAGATAACACGTCTCAACACGTTTGCTGCACATAAAATTGAGCGTTGAATATTTCTGCCCCTGTCATTTCCTAAAATAAATTTTTCAGTAACAACACCTTGGGATGAAGCAACTGCAATCCAAACTGTTCCAACAGGTTTTTCTTCGCTTCCTCCAGTTGGACCAGCAATGCCTGTAACAGAAATACAATAATCTGTTTCCAACTCTTTACGTCCGCCAATTGCCATTTCTTTGGCCACTTGTTCTGAAACAGCACCATATTTATCTAACGATTGGGCAGTTACATTTGCTAATTTCATTTTTAATGTATTAGAATACGTAATGAATCCTCCTTTAAAAAAAGTAGATGAACCTGAAAAAGCAGTAAATGCATTAGCGATTCCTCCTGCGGTGCAACTTTCAACTGTTGATAAAGTGGCTTTTTCCTCTTTTAGGAGTTCTCCAACAATCTGGAAAATAGAAACATCTTCGTTGGCATAAACATATTGTGGTAATCTGTCAGTAATTTCTTTTATATAAGCATCTATTTTCTCTTTGTCTTTATTTTTGTTTTCCGTTGTGATACGCAATCGAATCATTCCTGGTGATGGCAAATATGCCAAACTCATTCCATCTTTATAAATCCTATTTTCCCAATCGCTAATTTTCTCTGCTAAAAATGATTCTCCAATTCCTTGTGTCATGATTGTTCGATAATACTTTCGTGAAGCAATGGAAATTGACTTGAGTTTTGGAATGACTTCAGTTTTTAGAAGATTTTCCATTTCATACGGAACTCCAGGAAGTGAAATAACAATCTTATTCTGTTTCTCAAACCACATTCCAGGTGCAGTTCCCAAAGGATTCCATAAAATTTCACAATCCTTTGGAACTTTTGCCTGATCAATATTTGAGGGAACCATTACACGACCTTTTGATTCGAAAATATTTCTAATATGTGCCAATACTTCTTCGTTTAAGATTAACTCGGACTGAAAATATTCAGTTAAAACTTCTTTTGTAACATCATCATTTGTTGGTCCCAATCCGCCGGTAATGACTACCAACTCAAATTTTGAGAGCATATTGTCAAGCACTTCAAGGATTCCTTCACGACTATCCATAATTGTACATGATTGAATGACAGATACGCCAACTTCGCCAAATGCCATTCCAATTTTGGCAAGGTTTGTGTTAATGGTTTGCCCTAGTAGTAATTCGTCACCAATCGTAATAACTCCTGCTTTCATAATTTGATTTATTATAGGATTAAAAAAGTAAAATTATTCGTAAGTTTGACAAAAAACAATTGAAATGAAAAAAGTTATTCAAATATTTCTGTTTGGAATGGTCATAGTCATCACTCCTTCATGTGACTCTGTTGATTCTTTCATATCGGAAGTCGAAGCAGCAACAGACTCTTCCTCCACAAAACCTTCGTTAACAAACGGAGAAGTTGTTTCAGGATTAAAAGAAGCATTAACTGTTGGGATTACGAATGCAGTAGATGTTACTTCCATTACAGATGGTTTTTTTAAAAATCAAGAAATTAAATTGCCTTTCCCTGAAAGTGCCAATGCAGTGAAAGAAAAAGCCTTGGAATGGGGTTTAGACGGACAAGTTGATAAAATTGTAGTGACATTGAATAGAGCGGCCGAAGATGCAGCGAAATCTGCAACCCCAATTTTTGTGAACGCTATTAAAAATATGACAATTCAAGATGGATTCCAAATTTTAAATGGAGGAGAAGGTGCTGCAACAGATTTTTTAAGGAGAACAACAACTTCTGCTTTGATAGATGCTTTCTCCCCGAAAGTTCAACAATCTATTGAAAAAGTAAAATTGACGGAGTATTGGGAACCTGTTGCTACACGCTACAACCAAGCGATGATTTTTACAGGTGGTCAAAAAGTTGAAACTGATTTAAATCGTTTTGTTACTGAACGTGCAATAGACGGATTGTTTATCATGGTTGAAAAAGAAGAAAATAAAATTCGTAAAGATCCAGCTGCACGTGTAACAGATATACTGAAAAAAGTATTTGGTTCGATTTAGCATCTCTACATTTAAAACATTGGTATGTCAGATTTTTTGCCGTCAGAACTTGTCGTAACTGCTAAAGGAACAATTTATCATATAGATATTCTTCCTGAAAACTTAGCAAAGAAAATTATTGTAGTAGGCGACCAAGACCGAGTAGAATTAGTTTCTAATTATTTCGATACAATTAGTCATAAAAGTCAACACAGAGAGTTCTGTGTACACACCGGCACATTTAAAGGAAAGGAAATATCTGTAATTTCAACAGGAATAGGAACAGATAATATTGATATTGTTATCAATGAATTGGATGCCCTTGTTAATATTGATTTGGAAACCAGAACAGAGAAGGCGGAAAAAACTTCATTAGAGATTATCCGAATTGGAACTTGTGGAATACTTCATGATGATATCCCTGTCGATAGCTTTATTCTTTCTACACACTCGCTTGGAATTGATAATGTTGGACATTTTTATCAAGTCGAGAAGGATTCAGAAACGAGCCGATTAGAAGTAGAAATTGAATCCAAAGTGAAGTTGCCAAAACACGTTAAACCTTATTTGGCAAAGGCTTCTGAGGAGTTGAATCAAAAGTTATATTCTGATCAAATTGTAAAAGGTATTACTGTAACAAGTTCTGGCTTTTACGGTCCACAAGGAAGAAAACTAAGATTGCCTTTAGCGGAAAATGGGATGTTAGATTCTTTCTCTGAATTTGTTTCAAAGGATGGACAGAAATTTGCGAATTTAGAAATGGAAACTTCTACTTTATTCACGTTATGCAACGGTCTGGGGCATAAAGCAACAGGAATTTGCTTGGGACTTGCAAACCGTAGAAAAAAAGAGTTTACAAATAATTATCAGAAAAAAATCACAGAATTAATTGAATATGTATTGGATAGATTCTAAAGTGAAGTTTTTACTTTTCTTATGTGGGTTTGCGTTATTTTTTTCATGTGAAACCCCAAATCCTAATAAAGAAAAAAAAGAAGATAAAGAGTCTAATATGGATTCTCTGACCGATGAAGAACTAATTATTAGACAAGTAGAAACCAATTTGGACATTCCTGCGACAGAGAATTACGACATTGAAATAATGTATGATTTTTTAAATCCAGATACTTTAAAAGACGCCATCATCCTTGTGAATCGTAGAGAATATGCTTATAAAAGCGCAAGAAGTAAAGGAAAGGAGAGTTTTTTTAATGAAATAGGAAATACCGCACTTGCGAATCATGTTTTTGTAAAACTAGGTGGTTCAAATAATCTTCTTTCAACAACTCCGATTGGTTCCAACGTTAATTATCCATTAGAAATTCAATTTATAGAGTTAACGTCTAGCGCATATACCGATTTTTATATCGATTATCGAATTAGAAATAGCTTGCAACGGAATTATTATACAGTTAGAAACAATCGAATTTATCTCACATTTAGCTGTCCTGTTTTTGATAGAATAGGAGAGGAAGAACCAGTTGTTTATAGTATCAAACACAAAACAAGTTCTGTTAGATTGGCTAAGGACATCGCTATGTATTATGGAGAGATTCCAGGATATAATCCAAGAGAAATCGAAAATATTAATTATTATCAACCCGATTCTATTGTCGGAACCGATAAATTATATGTGTATTTTATTTTTGACGATAAATCAATGAAATACAAAACACCAATGCGTCCAGAAGAGGCCGAAGAATAAGCTAAATACCACCAAATCCTTTCATGATTAATCACAACACTTACCAAAACTGGACAAAGTATTCTTTATGACTTTGCTAATCTCCTTGTTTTTGTAAATGATATTTCATAATATCCACAAAGAAATTGTAAAAACCATAATTTTTCAATTTAACCCTATATTTTTAGGGGTTATTAAAAAAAATGACACTTTTTTTAAAAAAAACTAAAAAAAATTAAGGGGGTAAAAAATATTTTTATTTATTTTTGTATTACTTTAATATTTAATATATGTCATACATTAGAAAAAAAGCCTACCAAGATGTTTTACATCGCCATCCTAAAAAAATCAAAATAAAGGGAAGTCTCTCATCAAAATTTGGGAATGATGTTTTTCACATTGATAAAATGAGAGAATATTTACCAAAACATGCCTATAAAGCCGTCATTGACGCTATAGAGAAAGGTCGAACAATTGAGCGTGAAATCGCAGATGTTGTAGCTTCTGCCATGAAAGATTGGGCAGTGGAAAACGGTGCTACACATTATACACATTGGTTTCAACCTTTAACCGGAAAAACGGCTGAAAAACATGACGCTTTTATTAAACCAATTGGTCCTGGTCGAGCAATCGACCAATTTACAGGAGATTTATTGGTACAGCAAGAACCAGATGCTTCTTCTTTCCCAAGTGGAGGAATCAGAAATACTTTTGAAGCAAGAGGTTACACAGCTTGGGATCCATCTTCTCCCGCGTTTTTGATTTCAAATACACTTTGTATCCCAACTGTCTTTATAGCGTACACAGGAGAGGCTTTGGATTACAAAGCACCACTTTTAAAAGCACTTAATTCTCTTGATAAGGCTGCAACCGATGTTTATCAATACTTTGATAAATCTTCTAAAAAAGTCAACGCCACTTTGGGTATTGAACAAGAATACTTTTTACTTGATAAAGCATTCTATAATGCACGACCAGACCTTGTGATGACAGGAAGAGTTTTGTTTGGTCATCCACCTGCAAAGGGGCAGCAACTTGACGACCATTATTTTGGTTCTATTCCTTTAAGAGTGTCTAATTTTATGCGCGACTTTGAACAAGCTGCTATCAAACTGGGGATTCCTGTTACAACAAGGCACAATGAAGTTGCTCCAAATCAATTTGAATGTGCACCAAGTTTTGAAGAGTGTAATTTAGCGAATGACCACAATCTACTTCTGATGGATTTGATGAAAAAAATCGCTAGAAAACATAATTTAAGAATTTTGTTGCATGAAAAACCGTTCCCCGGATTAAATGGCTCGGGAAAACACAATAATTGGGCATTGTCTTCTGATAAGGGTATAAATCTTTTGGCTCCAGGAAAAAACCCTAAAAGTAATTTGAGATTTTTGACTTTCTTCATCAATACAATTAAAGCCATTCACGATTATTCTGATATCATTTCCGCAGCTGTTGCAAGTGCTTCAAACGACCATAGACTTGGTGCACAAGAAGCTCCGCCAGCTGTAATTTCTGTATTTATTGGTACGTATCTAACGAATTTCTTAAATGAATTGGAAAAGAGTATCAAGGCTGGTAAGATGACACCAAATGATAAGACAGAGTTAAAGCTTGATATTGGAAAAATCCCACAAATTCTTCTCGATAATACAGATAGAAATAGAACTTCTCCAATTGCCTTCACAGGAAATAAATTTGAGTTTAGAGGCGTTGGCTCAATGGCAAACAGCGGTCAGCTAATGATTGTCATAAATACAATTGTAGCCAAACAGCTAACCGACTTTAAAAAAGAAGTTGATAAGAGAATTAGTTCAGGAGATGGAAAAGATGAAGCAATTTTAAAAGAATTACAAAAATTAATCAAATCTTCTAAGAAAATTCTATTTGAAGGAAATGGATATGGAGAAGATTGGCTCATTGAAGCCGAAAAACGTGGATTGAAAAATCTTAAAAATACACCAATGGCATTGGATGTATGGCAAAATCCAAAAACCATTCGGTTATTTGAAGAGTTTGGAGTTTTTAGTATAAGAGAATTGCAGGCGCGTAAAGAAATAGAGTATGGTAAGTACATTAAATCTATTCAAATTGAAGCTAGAATGTTGGGGGATTTGACCCAAAATCATATTATTCCTGCCGTAATTACTTACCAAAACAGAATTCTTGATAATATCCAAAGACTTATTCAGATTTATGAAAAGCAATCAAAGGAAATGGTTAAAGTTCAAGAAGAAATTCTATTTAAGTTGACTGAACACATGAATCTGATGCAAAAAAGCGCAAAAATAATGTTAGATAACAGAAAAAAGGCAAATAAAATTGAAAATTTAAAGGAAAAGGCAGAGGCTTATCGCGATAATGTGCTTATCCACTTCAAGGAAATCCAATATCATACAAATAAATTGGAATCTTATGTAGATGATGAATTATGGCCTTTCCCGAAAATGAGAGAAATGTTGTTTACTGATTAGTTGGATTCTTTGAGTCGTTTTTGAAGGACAAACATCTCATCTCTTAGTCGAGCTGCTTCCATAAAGTCGAGCTCTTTTGCAGCATCTCGCATTTGTTTTTCAATATTTTTGATTGTTTTTTCGAGTTGATTCTTGGTCATATATTGAACAACAGGATCAGCAGCAATAGATGAATCTTCACTATCAGGGTAGTGAAGCGAGTTGATTAAGTTTTTATTCAGTGGTGATGGTGTGATTCCATGTTTTTCATTATATTCCTGTTGCTTTGCTCGACGACGATTTGTTTCTTCTATGGTTTGCTCCATGGATTTTGTTACAGTATCTGCGTACATAATTACGCGACCGTTAACATTTCGTGCTGCTCTCCCGATGGTTTGAACAAGTGATTTTACATTTCTTAAAAATCCTTCTTTATCTGCATCTAAAATAATCACTAAACTTACCTCTGGCAAATCAATTCCTTCCCTCAATAGGTTTACTCCAATCAAAACATCAATCACGCCTTCTCGAAGTTGCTGTAAAATTTCAACCCGTTCCAAAGTAACAATTTCACTGTGAATGTAGCGACAATGAATTCCCATTCTATCAAGATATTTTGATAATTCTTCAGCCATTCTTTTGGTCAATGTAGTAACCAAAACTCTTTCATTTTTCTCAATACGCAAATGAATTTCCTCTATTAAATCATCAATTTGATTCAAACTTGGGCGGACTTCAATTTCTGGGTCAAGCAAACCTGTCGGACGAATTAATTGTTCTACAACAATTCCGTCAGATTCTGCAATTTCATAATCCGAAGGGGTTGCACTCACATAAATTACTTGATTTAGCAAAGATTGAAACTCTTCAAATCGCAACGGTCGATTATCCAACGCTGCTTCTAATCGAAATCCATACTCTACCAAATTTGTTTTTCGAGAATTGTCGCCACCCCACATCGCCCTTATTTGTGGAATTGTCACATGACTTTCATCAATCACCATTAGATAATCTTTCGGAAAATAATCAAGCAAACAGAAAGGTCGTGTGCCTGGAAGTCGCCTGTCAAAATAGCGCGAATAATTTTCTATTCCCTGACAGTATCCCAACTCCTTAATCATTTCAATGTCATATTCTGTCCTATCTTTTAACCGTTTGGCTTCCAATGATTTTCCTTGCCGTTTAAAAGATTCTACTTGAATTGATAAATCATTTTGAATTGCTTCGATGGCCTGCCGTGTATTTTCGGGCGAACTAACGAATAAATTTGCTGGGTAGATGTTGATAGCATTAAATTTTTCAATGATATCATTTGTTTCTGGGTTAATTGTAAATATTCCTTCAATTTCATCTCCCCAAAACTCAATGCGCAAAGCATAATCAGCGTAGGCTAAAAATATATCGACAGTATCACCATTGACACGGAAATTTCCACGATTAAACTCTTCCCCAGCACGGGAATATAAATTCTCTACCAATCTGTGTAAAAACTTATTTCGTAGAATTTCATCACCAACTTGAATGTGTATGATGTTTTTTTCAAATTCGTTTGGATTTCCAATTCCGTAAATACAAGAAACAGAGGAAACTACAATCACATCTCTACGTCCAGCAAGTAAAGCAGAAGTAGCAGATAAACGAAGTTTTTCAATTTCATCGTTGATAGCTAAATCCTTTTCAATGTACGTATCTGTAATTGGTAGATATGACTCAGGTTGGTAATAATCGTAGTATGAAACGAAATATTCTATCCGATTTTCAGGAAAAAATTGCTTAAACTCGTTGTATAACTGTGCAGCCAAAGTTTTATTGTGAGATAAAACAAGTGTAGGTCGATTTACGCCTTCAATTACATTTGCAACAGTAAATGTTTTTCCACTTCCCGTAACACCTAATAAAGTCTGGCTATGAACATTGCCCTCAATACCAGCTTTTAACTGACGAATAGCTTCGGGTTGATCCCCAGTTGGTTCAAAAGGTGCAACAAGTTTAAAATCCATACTGCAAAGATAAGGAGGAAGTTTGAAAGAATATAACTTTATAATCACTCAAATCAAAGAAATGTTGAGAATAAAAGTTAATTTATTTAAATTATTGCGTACCAATGATAAAAGTTATATTTTTGCACCGATGAAATTTGTATTCAAAATATTTTTTGTTGTTTTAACTGTAATCTCTCTTACTGGATGTGCTGATTATCAAAAAATCCTTAAAGGAGATGACTATGAAGTTAAGTTTTTAGAGGCAAATCGCCAATATGAAAGTGGTAACTACGGAAAAGCAATTGCTTTATATGAACAAATTTACCAAAGATTTCCGCGAACTGATCAAGGTAAAGTTTCTTATTTTCGAATCGCAAATTCGTACTATAAAGAAAATGACTATGTAATGGCTGGATATTATTTTAACCAGTTTTCGATACGCTATCCCACAGATCCTAAAACTGAAGAAGCTACATTTATGATGGCAATGTGTTCTGTTCATAACAGTCCGAGTTATACGCTTGACCAAAGTGAAACAGTACTTGCGCTAAATGATTTGCAAGTTTTCGTTCAACGATACCCACAAAGTGAATACGTAGATTCATGTAATAATATCATGGATAGACTGAGGTTTAAAATCGAAACAAAATCTTTTGAAGCTGTAAAACTTTATGATAAAACTGAAAATTATCGTGCGGCAGTAACTTCTAGCAAGGCGTTTTTAGAAGAATATCCGCAATCATCTTATATTGAGGAAGTAACGTTGTTAGAATTTGAGAATGCTCATAAATTAGCAATGCTTAGTATTCTTTCAATTCAAAAAGAAAGAATTGAAGATGCACTTGATATTTATGGAAGATATAAATCATATTTTCAAACAAAGAGAAGTGTTGCAAATTACACAACGAGAATGTATGAAGAGTTGCAGAAAGAGCTTGCGGTTGTTGAAGAGAAATACAGCTATAACGCTATCGTAGAAGCATATCAACAATCAAATTCAACCTCGCAACAGAAAAAAGTAAGATTTCTTAAGGAAACCATCGTAAGATTTAATACCTTTGCAAAAAAACACCCGAATTCTAGCTTGATGAACAAGGCAGAAAATATTCACAAACGGGCTGAAAGAGAACTAGAAAACATAAATAAATAAGTATAAAATATGAGCTTTAAATATAGTAAGGCAGAACGCACAACGATTACAAGAGATGTAATTGAATATGAAAAAGACACGCAAAACATTTATAAATCAATTGTTATGATGTCTAAACGTGCGAATCAAATCAATGCAGCTTTAAAAGAAGAATTGATTGCTAAACTCCAAGAATTTGCTTCAACAACTGATAATCTAGAAGAGATTTTTGAAAACAGAGAACAGATTGAAATTTCTCGTTACTATGAAAGAATGCCAAAACCTTCGGCAATGGCAATTGATGAATTTGAAAGAGGAGATATTTATATCGTTGATGCAGACGAATAAAAGATGAAATGCTAAAAAATAAGCGAATAGTTATTGGAATAACAGGCGGAATTGCCGCTTATAAAATTGCTTATTTAATTAGAGCTTTAAAAAAAATAGGGGCAGATGTTAAATGTATTTTAACACCTGCTTCTTCTGATTTTATATCACCGCTTACTGTTTCTACATTGTCCCAAAACCCTGCTTATATCGACTTCTGGAATAAAGAAAATGGAGAATGGACAAATCACGTAGCATTGGGAATGTGGGGTGATTTAATGGTGATTGCACCACTTACAGCTAATTCTTTAGCCAAAATGGCAAATGGGTATTGCGATAATCTCCTTTTAGCTTCTTATCTCTCTGCGAATTGTTCTGTAATGGTCGCACCAGCAATGGATTTAGATATGTATGCTCATCCAACTACCGATGAAAATCTTTTGAAGATACAAAAAGCAGGCGTAAAAGTGATTCCTGCTGAAAAAGGTTTTTTGGCGAGTGGATTAGAAGGTGAAGGAAGGATGGCTGAAGTTGAAACCATTCTTCAACATATTAAAAATCATTTTATTAGAAAAGATTCTCTAAAGAATAAAAAAATACTGATTACAGCAGGTCCAACCGTGGAAAAAATAGATCCTGTAAGATTTATTAGTAATCATTCAACCGGTAAAATGGGCTATGCAATTGCTGAGAATTGTTTAGAAAGAGGAGCAGAGGTGATTTTGATTTCTGGACCTTCTCAACTGAGTTTATATCACAAAAACTTAACAAAAATAGATGTGCAGTCTGCCCAAGAAATGCTTGAAGCAACGCAAAAATATTTTCCATCTTGTGATGGAGGAATTTTCTCGGCAGCTGTAAGTGATTATCGACCTAAAACAACTGTTGACAAGAAAATAAAAAAGCAATCAAATGATGATTTAGTTATAGAACTCGTTCAAAATCCTGACATCCTTAGAACAATCGGAGACACAAAAAAAGATGAGCAATGGTTGGTTGGCTTTGCACTCGAAACCAATGATGCAGTCAAACATGGACTTGAAAAGTTAAAGAAAAAGAATCTCGATTTAATTGTTGTAAATACTTTGGAAGATTATGGCGCAGGATTTGGTCATGATACAAATAAAATAACTTTGTTGGATAAAAACAATAAAAATATTAAATTTGAGTTAACCTCTAAGAAAGAAGTAGCAAATAATATAATTGAACATTTATTGACTTTAAACAAATGAAATATTTTATCATCATAGCATCATTTTTATTTACATCTATTTCAATTGGACAGGAATTAATGTGTCAAGTCAGTGTCTTAACAAATCCGGCTTTAACCGTTACAACTACCGAAAAGGAGATCTTTCAAGAACTAGAAAAAGCAGTTACTGAAGTTATGAATGAAACTTCGTGGACAAATGAGCATTTTGAAGTTGAAGAAAGAATTAATTGTAATATCCAAATTTCAATTACCAATGTTAATGGACCTGAAAGTTTTGAGGCTACATTTCAAATTCAAGCAACAAGACCAGTTTATAATACAACCTACAATACAACACTCCTTAACTTTTTAGATGAAGATGTAAATTTCACATTTAGAAGGGGATCGAAAATTGTATTTTCAAAGAATCAATATTCATCTAACTTAGCATCAATCCTTGGATTTTATGCCTATTATATTTTAGGATTAGATGGAGATTCATTTGCAAAAAATGGGGGTGAACCTTATTTAAAAGAAGCACAAAATATTGTAATGCTTGCACAATCAAGTCGTGGCGATGGTTGGAAATCAAACCAAAGAGGAAAAAAGAACCGTTTTTGGCTTATCGATAATGCTCTACATGAACTTTTTAGCCCACTTAGAGAAACTTTTTATGATTATCATAGAAAAGGCTTAGATAGAATGTACGATTCCCCTGCTGAAGCACGTAAAGAAATAAAAGCATCTTTAGAAAAATTAATTTCTGTGAACCAAGCAAGACCAAACTCTATAAATGTTGTGAATTTTATTCGTTCGAAAAGAGACGAATTGACTAATATTTTTAGAGATGCTGACAATAAAGAAAAAACTGAGTTGGTAAACACCTTAAAAAGATTAGACCCAACAAATGCTTCCATTTATCAAGAGTTATTGCAATAATGTTAAGTCAACTTTCAGTTAAAAATTTCGCTTTAATAGAGAATGCCAATTTACAATTAAATGACGGCTTCACAGTTATTACAGGTGAAACTGGTTCTGGAAAATCAATCCTTTTGGGCGCTTTGAGATTAATCCTTGGAGAAAGAGCTGATTATTCAGTCATTCGAGATAAGGAAAAGAAAACAGTCGTTGAAGCATTCTTTCAATTAGATTCAGATAAATTCGGCTCTTTTTTTACAGAAAATGGATTGGATTTTGATACTGAAACCATTATCCGAAGAGAAATCAATTCAAATGGAAAATCAAGGGCATTTATTAATGACACACCTGTTCAATTATCTTTATTAAAAAGTTTAACAGAAAAACTTGTTTATATTCATTCTCAGCATCATACACTTGAGTTAATGGATAAAAACTTTCAGCAATCTATTTTAGATATATTGGGCGATAATCAACCTTTTTTAGAGGAGTTGAAAAGGAATTATGAAGCCTTACAAAACATTGAAAAGGAGATTAAAACTTTATCGGAAAAGAAAGCAAAGCAAGAGTTGGAGTTAGATTTTAATACCTTTCAGTTAGAAGAACTCAAAGCACTTCAACTTGAGCAATTAGATTTTGAACAAATTAAAAATGAGGTAGAAAGAGGTGAGCAGTTTGAAGAAATAAAATCAGCTTATCAACTTGTTTCATTAATCATAAATGACGACAATGGGATATTGGAAATGTTACAGAAAATATTTCAATTTTCTAATTTATCTGATGCAAATCTGAAACAATTATATGAACGCATTCAATCTGTTATAATCGAACTAAAAGACATTGGAGATACGGCTGATGATGAGCTTTCTAATATGTCATTCGAACCCGAAGAGTTAATTCAGTTTACCCATAAATTAGATGCTTTCAATACAGCATTAAGAAAACACAACCTTTCAAGTCAAGATGAACTGTTGGAGTTGTTTCAAAAACTATCCAATGAGGTAAGTAGCTCGGAAGAAATAGATTCTCTTATCCAAGAAAAGGAGAAAGAGAAGTCAGAAAAATTAATGAAAGCGAATCAAATTGCTAAGCAATTAAGTGAAAGTAGAAAAAAAATAGCCAAATCAATTGAGAAAGACGTCAAAGAACTACTTAGTCAACTAGAATTAGAAGGTGCTACAATTCGCTTTAAATTTTTAGAAAAAGAGCTTAATAACAACGGAATCGATAAGATTACTTTGTTTTTTGCTCCAAATAAAGGAATTTCAGAACAAGTTATTGAAAAATCTGCATCTGGTGGAGAGTTATCACGACTCATGTTAGTTTTCCAGTATCTGTTATCCCAAAAACAACAACTACCAACCATTATTTTTGATGAGATTGATGCTGGAGTTTCAGGAAAAGTTGCTCAAAAAATTGGAACTCACCTTAAAAACATGGGAGAGAGGATGCAGTTGTTTGCCATTACTCATTTACCACAAGTTGCTAGTAAAGGGAAGAATCATATTCTTGTTGAAAAGCAAGATGTTAGTGAGATAACAACCACAAAAATTTATCCGCTTAACAATGATGAAAGAATTAAAGAAATTGCAAAATTAATGAGCGGTGATGTAATCAACGAAGCAGCTATTACAAATGCTAAAAATTTACTCAATGAATAGAAACAGAAGAATTATAATTATTGGGTTGATACTTATAATTGTAGGAACAATTCTTTTCTTTTTATCAAAATCAAACTCAAATATATCATGGTAACAAATACTAAAATACAACTAATGAGTAAGAGTGATAAAAGTTTAATCATCGCAGGTTTGTGTTTCATTATAATTGGAATATTTACAGGTATGATAGCAGCACATTACCTTGCGCCTTTGGGAATAGAAGACAAACAAATTGAAAGTTTTAGTACTGGCTCAACCTATTTGTTTTACAATGGTTTAGGTTTTTTAGTATTGTCTTCATTGGAGGCTAAATTCGATTTCCAGTTAAAAAATCATTTCCGTACAATTACGTTGGGTGTGATTTTGTTTGCGGGTTCAATTTTTGCATTGATAATGCTACCTGTTATAGACATAAACATTAGCAAGTATATTTGGTTTGTTACACCAATTGGAGGTGCGTTAATTATTATCGGTTGGTTAACAATTTTAATTAAGTATTTACAGACTTACAAATAGTTATAAACCGATTCTGTTATGTAAGTTGCTATGTTACGGCATTATATAATCAAATTGTTGATAAGTGTAAACAATAAATAAGGTAAAATTCTTTTTATAAGCTATTTTATAGTTTACCTTTGTATTTAGAATTAAACTTTATTAAGTATATAAAAATAAAATCATGGAAGAATTTGGTAAGAGAGGTTCGAATACCAATTTAACAAAAGACCTAGGTTTGAATAATTTAGGTAATCTGTACTGGAATTTAAGTCCAGCTGAACTAATAGAGGATACTATTTTAATGGGAGAAGGGGTGTTAACTGACACAGGTGCAATTGCTGTAAATACTGGTGAATTTACAGGGCGTTCTCCCAAAGACCGATTCATCGTTTGTGATGAAGTTACAGAAAATGCAGTTTGGTGGGGCGACATCAACATGAAGTTTGATTCAGATAAGTTTGATAGGCTGTTTGACAGAATGAAAGCTTATATGATGGGAATGGACTTGTATGTTAGAGATTCTTACGTTTGTGCCGATAAAAATTATAAGTTGAACGTACGTGTTGTTACAGAACTACCTTGGGCAAATATGTTTGCTTATAATATGTTTTTAAGACCCACAGATGAAGAAATTGAAAATTTTAGTCCAGACTGGCACATTGTATGTGTTCCAAGTTTTTTAGCAGATCCAGAAATTGATGGAACAAGACAAGGAAACTTCTCTATCCTTAACTTTAAAAGAAAGTTAATCATCATAGGTGGCTCAGAATACACTGGAGAAATAAAAAAGGGTGTTTTTTCTGCCCTGAATTTTATCTTACCACACGAAAAGAATGTTCTCTCTATGCACTGTTCTGCAAACGTAGGTAAAGATGGTGATACAGCTATTTTCTTTGGACTTTCTGGTACAGGAAAAACAACATTATCTTCTGATCCTAATCGTAGATTAATCGGTGATGATGAGCATGGTTGGGATGACAATGGAAGTGTGTTTAACTTTGAAGGTGGTTGCTATGCAAAAACAATTAATCTTTCTCGTGAACATGAACCACAAATTTATGATGCAATAAAATATGGAGCGATTTTAGAAAATATCGGCTTTCAAAAAAATTCTCCTTCAACTCCTGACTACTCTGATGCTACCATTACGCAAAATACACGTGTTTCTTATCCCATTTATCACATTGATAATATCATGAATCCACAAATAGGTCACAATCCTAAAAATATTTTCTTCTTAACATGTGATGCTTTTGGAGTTTTACCTCCAATCTCTAAACTTACAAACGGTCAAGCTATGTACCATTTTATCTCTGGATACACAGCTAAAGTCGCAGGTACAGAAGAAGGGGTTACTGAACCACAAACTGTTTTCTCAGCTTGTTTCGGTGCGCCATTTATGCCTTTGCATCCAGCTAAATATGCTAAAATGCTCGGTGAAAAAATTGAAAAAGAAAACGTAAATGTGTGGCTTATCAATACCGGTTGGACTGGTGGAGGTTATGGTGTAGGAGAAAGAATGTCTCTAAAACACACGCGTGCAATGATTACCGCAGCTATGGAAGGGGATTTAGACAATGTAGATTACGTAAGAGATGACATTTTCGGATTAAATATGCCAACATCTTGTCCAAACGTACCAACAGAGGTTTTAAATCCTAAAAATACCTGGACAGATAAACAAGATTATGACCAAAAAGCAACTGAATTGGCTCAAAAATTTTTGAAAAACTTTGAAGTATTTGAAGCAGGTTCTTCACAAGATATTTTGAACGCTGCACCAAAAGTGCTTGTTAGATAATTTAAGGATTCTTTATTCTTAGAAGTGCATCGGAAAGTGTTCAAATTGAATGAAATGTTTTGTCTTTCATTTTTTTGAATACTTTTTTTGCCTTTTGGCATTAAATTTGCAGGTTTTATGGTGTATTAACTTTTAAACTAAGAACTATGAGGTACTTTACATTAATAACAGCGATATTATTAGCTTTTTCTTTATTTGCAGGCGAAACTCCATTTAAAAGACAAGATTCAGATCATTTAAAAGATATTTTTAATGCATGGGACTCTCAAAAAGGAGAATATCTCTATGAAAGCATTAACGCTATTGTGATGAATACGGATTACCCGAATCGTCAAAGTAATATTTCTCAAACGAGTTTTGAGATGCTTCAATCTATGGATTCAAAACGTGTTGATAGAATCTTAAAAGTAGCTTCTAGCGAGTTAGAAAATGAAAGAAATTCAGCTTCTAATCAAAACAATGATTATTATTGGGAAAGCTGGATAAGCTACGTTAATTCTGCAAGATGTAATGATATGAATAGAGGTCAAGGAAATGGAGATCCTCACATGACGACGTTTGATGGTGAAAAATATGATTTCCAAAATGCTGGGGATTATTTATTGTCAAGTTCTTATGATAATTCGTTTGTGATTCAAACACAGACTTATAGACCAAGTAAATCTTCTAAAATTTCACAAATTGGTGGTGTTGCCATGAACATAAATGGTGATGTTGTTGAGTTTAGTGGAAATGGAAGTAATGGAAGAGACGGTTCATTTATTATCAATGGTGAACCAACTCAGATTAAACAAACTCAACTTCTACCTAACGGTGGAGTGATTGAATATAACAGTAGAAAAAGTTATAGACACACAGTAAAATGGCCTACTGGAGAGCAAGCGAATATCAGAGTTCGTGGTAATGGACAAAATAAAATGATTGACCTCTCTGTAAGAGTTCCTAGCTGTAATGAAAATCAATATGTTGGTTTATTAGGTAACAACGATGGAAATAAAGGAAATGATATTGTTGTTTCTGACGATAATGCTGTTGTTAGAACCCCTTCAACACCGCCTACTGATTTTGAAGATGTGTTTGGTCCAAACAGAAGACAACCTGAAGTAAAAGAGAAACACACAAGAAGAAGTCAATTCATTGCGTATGATTTTAGTGATCAATTTATGTTGAATGCTGATAACACTATGTTTATAGAGCCAATGGTTGATATTCCTGACGAAGTTCGTTACCCACAAGAACACCTTTCTTTAGCAGAGTTGTCTGATGAACAAATTGAAGAAGGACTTAAAAAAGCAAGAGAAGCAGGAGTGGAGGAAGATGATTTATTCGCAGCAGTGTACGATTATGGTCATGTTGGATTAGATCCAGTTTCATACGATGATGAATATGAAGAGCCGACAGAGAAAAAAGAAGAAACTACTATTCCTCCGATTGAGAATCCTAATAGAAATAATGGTAATAATGCAAATACTAATACAAAATCAAACGATAGAGTTATAATCATTAATAATAGAGGTTCTACATACAGAAATCCATATAGAAACAGGAAAGTTTATAGCTCTCCTTACGGTGGATATCGTCAACCAACTCCAACGTATCCAAGCGGAAGTTATGGAACAACAAAACCATCAACTCGTGGAACAATAACTACTTCCCCAAGAAGACCAACAAGTACTTCTGGTGTAAGTGGAGATGGCGGTAGAAGACCTTCAGGTGGAGGCGGAACTACAACAAGAACTCCATCATCAAGAAGATAAATTTAGTTAACAATTAATTAGTAAAAAAGAGAGGACATTTTAATATAATCCTCTCTTTTTTACATTATGTCCCGTCCTAACATAGCGTTACACATAAAAAAGATAATGGGATACAATGTATCGAATAGTTTAGCTACATCAGGAACACTAAGGGCTTTAGAGATGGCTATCAAAAATAGGTCTTATGAAGGAAAGTTGATACATCATTCGGATAGAGGAATACAATATTGTAGCGATAGTTACCAAGAATTGTTATCTAAGGCAGACATCATTCCTAGTATGACAGAAAAATATGATCCTTATGCAAACGCAATAGCTGAACGAATAAATGGTATCTTAAAGTAAGAGTTCTTACTCGAAGAGTATGATATAGATTTACTCACAATGAAAAAGGTTATAAAAGATGCAATAGCTATTTATAATGGCTTCAGACCTCATGAATCTAATCATTTAAACACACCTAACGAGATGCATAAGCAAAGAAAAATAAAGATGAAAACTTATAAAAAAATTAAGCTGGAGGAACTAGTTCCTCCAGCTTAATAAATTTGTTTAAACTTGTAGTATAAACCTGTAACGCTTATTTAGGACTACACAAAATTCGATATTTTTAGAGTTTGTCTATTCAACTTTTAAAACCGTCAATTCATATTTTAATATAGAGTTTGGAGGAATCAAATCTGTTGATTTTTGACCGTAGCCCAACTGTGGGGGAATAATGATGCTTATTTCACCACCTTCTTTTAACATCATCAGTGCATTTTGCCAACCATAAATAAGTTGACTCACTTGATAAGTTAAGGGATTATCTTTGTCGATATACTGAAAAACATCTCCATTCAAATACGAAGCTTTGTAAGTAAATGTAACCTGATCTTTATAACCAATTAATTCATCGCCTTCACCTCCTTTTATGATGGTGTAATACATTCCTTCAATGTCTTTGTCCATTTCGATATTCATGGAATCGAGATAATGGATGATTTGTTGGTCAAACGCTTCTAAATCCTCGTCTGAATAGCCAGAACAACTATAAAGAAACAACAACAAAACAGATAAAAAGATGTATCTCATTGTTTTTATTTGATTTTAAAGGAACTAGTATTGAATAGGAGTTACAGTATAACCTTCCTTACGAAGTAAATTGATAACACCATTTTCTCCTGGTAAATGAGCCGCTCCAACAGCAATAAAAGTTTTGTTTTTACGGATTGTTTTTTTAATCGGATCAATCCATTTTTTATTTCTATTGTTTAATAATTTTGATTCAATTTCAGAAGAAGTAGCGCTCGATTCAATAAAGTATTGATGAATTTGATCCAAATCTCTTGATGTGTAAGCAGCGATTAATTTTTTTGTATCTTCATCCATCTCATCGCCAGCACTTCTTACGGCTGCCATCACCATTTCTACTTGCATATCTTGGCTTAAATCATTAATAAAACCCATTTGTTCTTCAACGGTTTCTAATCCTGCAACACTCATGTTATTTGACTTAGCTAAATTCTCTAATGTAATTTCGTAGCTTTCTGGAGCTTCTCCAAACTGTTTTGAAGAAAACAATTGAGTAAGAAAAAATGGTTTAAAACTACCAAACATCATTTTTACTTGTTCTTCTGTATAGCCAAATAAATCATTTAAAGCGACAAAAATAGAATCAGATTGTTCTTCAGTAAAGAAATCGAATAAATTTCCTTCTTCCAACATTATCAGTTGAGTGCCTTGAGATTGTGCTTGTAAACCTGCAACTTCCATTAGCAATAAATCTGTTGAAGTTACTTTTTCTTTTAATTCCTCTGGAAAATAAAAATCGTCTTTTGGTATTAAGTGCATGGTACCAAATAAATAGGAAGGAGATTTCACTTTTTTCCCAGAGATTTCCCATAAAAGTGATGATTTTTCCTCGTCTTGACTAAATAGATTACTTGTAAAACTAAAAAATACAGTTAATGCTAAAATTAAATACTTCATTTTATTTTTTCTTTTTTAATTCAACTAAAAATGCCTCATCTTCATCATATAATATTTCAAATGTAAGGCCTGCTTCATTGGCAAAATTTTTGAAATTTTTTCGATCCAAATAAACCCATGTAAACCAATCGCTTTCAGATTCTTTATAAATCATTTTAAAATTAAACTCACCATAATACTGAACGCTTAAATCAATCCAAATCGAGCCATCTTGATCCTTAAAGACATCCGCAACATCTGTTGATTCACACAAAATTCTTCCATCTTCATTCAATAAATTTGCCAAATGTTTTAAGAATGGAACAATATTATTAAAATTATTTGCTAATCCTATGCCATTCATCAATAAAAGAATGGTATCAAACCCTTTTTTATGAAAATCGTATAGATTTCCATGAAAATGTTGCGCTTTTGGCAGTGTTTCTTTTAAATATCTATGTGCCCCACTACTAATTTCGATTGTAGAAACATCAAAATCATTTTCTAACAAATAAGAAGTGTGTGGTCCTGCACCAGCTCCTATATCTAAAACCTTGCCTTTACAATACTGCATTGCAATTTTTTCTAATTCAGGAAAGTCGTCAAATTTTCTAAAAAGATAGTGAATCGGCATGAAATCATCCTCCATAAAATCACTTTTTACAGTAATATCCTCGGGATGGGAGTCATTATGAAAATCCCAAATTGCATTGCCTATGGGGTCTTTCTTATGCATTAAATATCAAAATCATCAATGTCCTCAAAAAAGTCGTTGTCAAATTCGTCAAAATCATCAAAGTCATCATCATCGAACTCTTTTTCCCAATTAAAGTCAGGTTCAAATTGGAAATCATCCGTTCTGTTTTCCTTTGAATTTCTTAACTCTTCCGAAATCTCTCCAACAGAAACGAGGAGTTGTGGTGTATCTCCATCATAATCGTTGGTCTCTTGTAATTCAATCAAGAAAATCCACATAGATAAGAAATCGTGTACCAATATAAATCTGGTTATGTGAGATTTGATTCGTTCTTTGAGTTTAATTTGGTTCATTTGAATGGGTGCAACTTCCTCGTCTGAATTATCAAAATTCATGTTTAAGAGTGAAATTTCTTCTCCTTTTCCCCATTGTTCATCGCTGACGAAAAACGAAGCCATTTGGTCATTTTCAAAGCCAAAAGCATCCAACACTGCAAGATAGAATTGCTCAAAGTTAAGTTCGTCAGAAATAAGAATATCTCTAAAAACATCTTGATTTTTCGCACTATCCAATAACACTCTAAAATTGAGACCAGCCATAATGTTTTTACGTAATTTTGTTACTAAGATAGTGATTTCTTTTTTTTCAACCCCAATTCTTCTCCGATTTTCAACATCATTGCGTAAGCTTCATCAAAGTTATTTTGAATTTCTCCCTCTAAAATTGCTTCTTTAATTGCACTTTTTATGGTTCCTATTTCACTTCTTGGTTGAATATCAAAGGTTTCCATAATAATATTTCCATCGATGGGTGGCTGAAAATTTCTTACTTTATCTTTTTCCTCTACGCAGCGTAATTTCTCAATAACCTTTTTAAAGTTGTTTTGATATTTTCGAACTTTAAACTCATTCTTAGAAGTGATGTCAGCATTGCATAATTTCATCAAATCGTCAATGTCATCTCCAGCTTCATTTAGTAATCGTCGCACAGCCGAATCTGTTACATTTCCTTTAACCAACGAAATAGGGCGGAGGTGTAAGCGAACCAATTTTTGAACATAACGCATTTTGGAGTCTAAAGGCAATTTTAAGCGTTTAAAGATTTTGGGAACCATTTTAGCTCCCAAGTCTTCGTGGCCGTGGAAAGTCCATCCTACTTTTTGGTTGTACCTTTTTGTTGCAGGCTTCGCAATATCATGCATAATCGCTGCCCATCTTAGCCAAAGGTTATCAGAAACTTCAGAAATATTGTCTAAAACCTCAAGCGTATGATAAAAATTATCTTTGTGAGATTTATTGTCTATAGTTTCAACTCCAGCCAAATTTGCCATTTCAGGAAAAAATTGGTGAAGAAGTTTTGTTGCATATAAAAGTTTAAACCCACGAGAAGGCTGTTTTGATAAAATAATCTTATTTACCTCATCAATAATTCTTTCTTGAGAAATAATTTGAAGTCTTTCAGCATTATCTAAAATGGCTTTAAGGCTCTCGTTTTCAATTTTAAAGTCTAACTGAGTAGCAAATCTAATGGCACGCAACATCCTCAGTGGATCATCTGAATAAGTAGATGAAGGCTGAAGAGGTGTGCGAATAATTTTATCTTCTAAATCTTGCAATCCATTAAATGGATCAACCAAATCACCATATTTGTCTGCATTCAAGTTCAACGCCAAAGCATTGATTGTAAAATCTCTTCTGTTTTGGTCATCTTCCAAAGTTCCATCTTCTACAATCGGCTTTCTTGATGTATATCTATATGATTCTTTTCTCGCTCCAACAAATTCTACTTCTAAATCTTTATAAACAAAATGAGCTGTACCAAATGATTTGAAGGTGTTAACGCTTTTTACGCGAAGTTTTTCAGCAACTTTTTCTGCCAGTTCAAGTCCATTCCCAACAACTACAATATCAATGTCATTGGTTGGTCTATCTAAGATTAAATCCCTAACATAACCACCAATTACATAGGCTTCCAATCCTTCATTGGTAACGATTTCACTTGTCACCTTAAATACAGGATGATTTAATTTGTCTTTGTAATTAAAATTCATTGGCTTGCAAATATAAGCGTCTTTTGTGAAATTCGGTAAATGAAATAAATTTTACTTTTTAATCCAACCGTAAACCCCTGTGTGAAGAAAGTTGGTGTAATGCATAACCTTGCTTAGTTCATGTGCGATACCTGAGTAAAATATAACGAACAACCAATTTCCATTGTCGTGTAGTATTTTATAAGTTGCGCCTTTTTCATAATGAATTATTAAGTTTGATTCAGTGCGACCTACAAAAGCTTTCTCTTCAACAACAGCGGGCGACCATCTGAGTTCAGTTCTTTCTTTTAACGTATGATATTCTTTATCAAATTTCACTTTGTTTGGAAAGAAAGGACCAACCATATCTCCTAAATCTCGCCCGATAAAAAATCGATTGGTTGATTTTATTTCATCATAAATTTGTCTTAGGGTAAGTATATTATGGCTAGAAAATCCACAGCAAGGATATTCGTGTAAATATAAGATGAGTTCACCCGTGAAAGGATGACGTTTATATGCCAATGGGACAGCTTGTGCAATGTAAATGATTGCTTCTTCAACAGGATTTCTAGGATTGTAGAATTCAACATATTCTCGCTCATCAAAAGGCGATCTTTTTCCTATGAACACTAAAAATGGTTCTTGGTCTTTTTTAAATCGGATTAAATGCCAGCTGTTTTTATAATAACTCCAATAATCATCAAAACTGTTGCTCTCAATCGATAATTCGTGAGGAGTTTCAGCATTCCCATGTAAAATTCTCACATGTTTCTCAATTGTTTCATCTTTATAAAAGATTTTATCAAAATCATTTTTTCCATCGTTTACAAAAACTTCGTGAGGGATATCCTTTAACGCGGGTCCATTTAAATTTTGAGAAATAGTTGTTTGTGTAATGAGTAGAAAAGTGAATATTAAATAATAAGATTTTGACATATTACAATTTAAAATTAGAAACGATAACTAAAAAAATGCAACGATTACTTCAATGAGTCTTCGTTACATTTTTTGTATCATATTACCTTAACTTTCTTCTTCTTTTGGATTTTCCGTTGTTTTCTTTCCTGTTTTAACAACCTTAGAAATCAAGGCGTCCTTTTCTTTATTTAAAGAAAGATTAACTGTATCGCCTTCTTTAACTCTAGCATTAATGATATCGTCAGCTAAAACATCTTCGATGTATTTTTGGATAGCCCTTTTTAATGGACGTGCGCCAAACTTACTGTCATATCCTTTATCGACAATAAAGTCTTTAGCATCTTTGTCCATTTTTATGGTATATCCTAACTCACCGATTCTTTTGTAAAGGGTTTCCAACTCAATGTCGATGATTTTGTAAATATCTTCACGATCAAGTGGTTTAAAGATAATCATGTCATCCACACGGTTTAGAAACTCAGGAGAGAATGCTTTACGAAGTGCATTTTGAATAACGGCTTTTTGGTCATCTTCAGAAGCGGCTAACTTTGCAGAAGTGCCAAATCCAACACCAGTACCAAAGTCTTGTAATTGTCTCGCTCCAATATTAGATGTCATAATGATAATGGTATTTTTAAAATCGATTTTACGACCCAATCCATCTGTCATATGTCCATCATCTAATACTTGAAGTAATAAGTTAAAGACATCAGGATGAGCTTTTTCAATTTCATCTAACAAGATAATAGAGTAGGGCTTTCTTCTAACTTTTTCTGTCAATTGACCACCTTCTTCGTAACCAACATATCCTGGAGGAGCTCCAACCAAACGAGAAATAGAGAATTTCTCCATGTATTCTGACATATCAACTCGAATGAGTGCATCTTCAGAATCAAATAGAAGTCCAGAAAGTTTTTTAGCCAACAATGTTTTACCTACACCTGTTGGTCCTAAGAAAAAGAATGAACCAATTGGTTTATTAGGGTCTTTTAATCCTGCTCTGTTTCTTTGGATTGCCTTAGCTACTTTATCTACTGCATCGTCTTGACCGATAATTTTACCTTTCAGTTCGCTGGCTAACTTGGCTAACTTACCGCTTTCTTTTTCTGCAATTCTTTGAACTGGGATTCCTGTCATCATTGCCACAACTTCTTCAACATCATCTTCTGTAACAGAAATTTTATGATTTTTTGTTTCCTCTTCCCATTTCTGTTTTTCTACTTCCAATTCATCGAGAAGTTTTTTCTCTCTGTCTCGCAATTCAGCAGCTTTTTCGTATTGTTGAGAGCGAATTACTTCATTCTTCTCCTCTTTTACTATTTCGATTTTGTTTTCAATTTCAATAATAATTTGAGGAACTTTAATATTTGTGATATGAACCCTTGAACCAACTTCGTCCAAAGCATCAATTGCTTTGTCTGGTAAGTGTCTGTCTGAAATATATCTTTCTGTCAAGCTCACACATGCTTCTAATGCTTCTTGCGTATAAGTAACGTTGTGATGGTCTTCATATCTATCCTTAATATTTGTAAGGATTTGGATGGTTTCTTCTTTACTGGTTGGTTCAACCAAAACTTTTTGGAAACGACGTTCAAGTGCACCGTCTTTTTCAACGTGTTGACGATACTCGTCAAGTGTTGTAGCCCCGATTACTTGAATTTCGCCCCTTGCCAAAGCAGGTTTAAACATGTTAGAAGCATCTAGCGAACCGCTTGCTCCACCAGCTCCAACAATGGTGTGAATTTCATCAATAAATAGGATGATGTCTCTATTTTTTTCAATTTCAGTCATCACCGCTTTCATTCTCTCTTCAAATTGGCCACGGTATTTTGTTCCGGCAACAAGAGAAGCCAAATCAAGGGAAACAATTCTTTTGTCAAATAAAACACGTGACACTTTTCGTTGAACAATTCTTAAAGCAAGTCCTTCGGCAATTGCACTTTTTCCAACACCAGGTTCTCCAATTAAGATGGGATTATTTTTCTTTCTGCGGGATAAAATTTGGCTAACCCTTTCGATTTCTTTTTCTCGTCCAACAATTGGGTCTAATTGGTCATTTTCAGCTAATCGGGTTAAATCTCTACCGAAGTTATCTAAAACAGGAGTTTTTGACTTAACTTCGCCAGATTTTCTTTGTCCACCTGATGAGCCAGGGCCACCAGCAAATCCTGTTCCTTCGTCATCGCTGGAACTTGGAAATTCAAATTTCGGGTTTTGTTCTTCTAGCATTGCTTCGATTTCGTCTTTTGCATTATTATAAATTATACCATATTTATTCAGTGTTCTACAAGCAACACTGTTTTCATCTTTTAGAATTGAAAGTAGAAGATGTTCAGTTCCAATCACAGGACTTCTAAATATTTTTGCTTCTAAATAGGTGATTTTTAAAACTTTTTCCGCTTGTTTAACCAAAGGTATATTAGTTAAATTTTTAGCGTTGTTAGATTGTGTTGCTGATTTAGATAGGTAAGACTCAATTTGATAACGAATTTGTTCCAAATCAAGATTAAACTCTTTAAGTACTTTAATTGCTAACCCTTCTCCCTCACGTATCAATCCTAACAATAGATGTTCTACGCCAATATAATCGTTTCCTAATCTTAGTGCTTCTTCGCGACTAAAATTTATAACATCTTTTACTCTTGGTGAAAACTTTGCTTCCATAATTTTACGAATATAAATAATTTCCTCTTTAATTTCTAAAATTTTAGAGGACTTTTCAAAAATAAAACGAATTACTTTAAATAATGTTTAAAGTTATTCACAATTGTTCACAGCTTTTTGTTTATAATTATAACAAAACATACATACGTATTGGTGAAAATTCACTATCTTTAGCGTCTTGAATTGGCTTTTTTAGCCTTAAAAATTAATTAATTTAGAATGGCAATAGACGGAGAAAGAATTATTAAAATTAACATTGAAGATGAAATGAAATCTGCCTATATCGATTATTCGATGTCGGTGATTGTTTCTCGAGCTCTTCCTGATGTTCGTGATGGTTTTAAACCAGTACATAGAAGAGTGCTTTATGGTATGCAAGGAATTGGAGTTTATTCTAATCGTCCTCACAAAAAATCTGCAAGAATTGTGGGTGAGGTTTTAGGAAAGTATCATCCACACGGTGATAGTTCTGTATATGATACAATGGTGCGTATGGCTCAAAATTGGTCGTTACGTTATCCTTTGGTTGATGGGCAAGGAAACTATGGGTCGGTTGACGGAGATAGTGCTGCTGCAATGCGTTATACAGAAGCAAGGTTGAAAAAGATTTCAGAAGATATGCTTGCTGACCTTGAAAAGGAGACGGTTGATTTTCAAAGTAACTTCGATGATAGTTTAGAAGAGCCAACAGTTTTACCTACAAAAATTCCTAACCTACTTGTAAATGGTGCGAGTGGAATTGCAGTGGGAATGGCCACAAATATGGCACCTCATAATCTTTCAGAGGTAGTTGATGGAATAATTGCATACATTGATAACAACGATATCGACATTGAAGGATTGATGCAATACATAAAAGCACCAGATTTTCCAACAGGTGGGATTATCTATGGATATGAAGGCGTAAAAAGTGCTTTTGAAACTGGGAGAGGACGTGTTGTAATGCGAGCGAAAGCAACAATTGAAGAGAATAAAAGCGGTAGAGAAGTAATTATCATAACAGAAATTCCCTATCAAGTTAACAAAGCAGATATGATTAAAAGAACTGCTGAGTTGGTGAATGAAGGTAAAATTACAGGAATTTCGGATATTAGAGATGAGTCTGATAGAAAAGGAATGCGTATCGTTTATGAACTAAAAAGAGATGCTATTCCTAATGTAGTTCTTAATAAACTGTATAAATATACCGCCTTACAAACTTCTTTTTCTATAAATAATATTTGTCTTGTTGATGGACGACCTGAATTATTGAATTTAAAACAAATAATTCATTATTTTGTTGAGTTTAGACATGACGTTGTAATCAAAAGAACTAAGTTCGACTTAAGAAAGGCCGAAGAAAGAGCGCATATACTAGAAGGACTTATTATCGCATCAGATAATATTGATGAAGTAATAAAAATCATTAGAGCTTCTGATAGTCGTGATGAAGCTAGAGAAAATTTGATGAAACGCTTTGAACTGTCTGAAATTCAGGCACGTGCAATCGTTGAGATGAGATTGGGACAGTTAACAGGACTCGAACAAGATAAGTTAAGAGCAGAGTTCGATGATTTAATGACTTTAATTGCTGACTTAAAGGATATCTTGGCAAATGAGTCAAGACGAATGGATATCATTAAAGAAGAACTTCTAGAAGTAAAAGAAAAATATGGAGACGAAAGACGTTCTGTAATTGAGTATTCAGCATCAGAAATGAGAATTGAGGACTTGATTCCAGATGATGAAGTTGTTGTTACTATTTCACATGCTGGTTATATCAAAAGAACAAGTTTAACTGAGTACAAAGTACAAAATAGAGGAGGAATAGGTTCTCGTGGTTCAACAACTAGGGATAAAGACTTCCTTGAAAACATATTCGTTGCAACAAATCATAATTACTTGATGGTATTTACTGAAAAAGGTAAATGCTTCTGGATGCGTGTTTTCGAAATTCCTGAAGGAAGTAAAACTTCTAAAGGTAGAGCAATTCAAAACCTGATAAATATTGAGCAGGATGATAAAATCATGGCTTATATCAATGTTGAAGACCTTACAAATAAAGATTATGTAAATAGTCATTATATTGTTATGTGTACAAAACAAGGTATTATAAAGAAAACTATCTTAGAAGCTTATTCTAGACCAAGATCCAATGGTATTCACGCAATTAAAATTAACGAAGGTGATGAACTTTTAGAAGCAAAATTAACCAATGGTGAGCAAGAAATTATCTTGGCTAAAAAATCTGGTTATGCCATCCGATTTAACGAAAAAACCGTGCGTTCAGTTGGTAGAAACTCAATTGGTGTAAAAGGTGTTACCATGAGTCGTAAAGACGATGAAGTAATTGGAATGATTTGCTTAGATTCAGATAGCGAAAATACAATTCTTGTGGTTTCTGAAAATGGATACGGTAAACGTACTTACTTCAATGATCCAGAAACTGGAGAACCTGTGTATCGAATCACAAACCGTGGTGGTAAAGGTGTTAAAACAATGAACATCACTGAAAAAACAGGAGATTTAATTTCGATTAAGAATGTTACAGATGATGATGATTTAATGATTATTACCAGAAATGGTATTACGATTAGAGTGAATATCGACCAAATTAGAGTGATGGGGCGTGCTACGCAAGGAGTAAGAATTATCAATTTATCTAAAGGAGGAGAAATTGCTGCAGTTGCAAAAGTTCCAAAAGAAGATGAGGAGGAGTTTGATGAAAATCTAACAGATGAAGAAAATGGCACGGAAAATGATAATAATGTTGAAGAATAATAATGATAAACAAAAATAATATCAAAATGAATATTAAAAAAATAACAATCGGAATAGCAATTGCTTCTTTTGGATTCCTTTTTCCACTGGCTGGAGTGAGTCAAAGTAGCAATGTTGTATCTGCTGCATTAGAGTTTAAAAAGGTGCAAACCGATCTGATGAAGCAGGATATGAAATCGGCAAAAGAACATCTTTTAGGTGCAAAATCACTGATAGATGAGGCACTAAAGCACGAATCTACAGCAAACGATTCTAAAGCACATTACTACAACGTATTAATTTGCTTAGGAATTAAAGATTTGATAGCTTTAGCACCAGATGACGCAGACTTTAAGGCTTTCGATATTGATGAGTTAAAAACTGAAATATCCAATTCAATAAAGGTTGCTAATACGACAAGACGTTGGAAAGGTGAATTAAATGACTACTTTAATCAGCAAACTAGCCAAGCTAGTGCGATGGGAGTTGATGCTTATAATTCAGGGAATTATATAATGGCATTTGCAATGTTTGCTAGTGTTTATGAATTAAAAACTATCGCTGATATCGAGACAGATCGTGAAGATATGAGAAATAATGCAGTAGTTTCTGCCTTGAACTTGATTGACTCTTTAAAGAAAGAGGATAATATTACAGCAGCTGATGAGTTTATTTCATTTGCTTTGGGAATGTTACCAGGAAGTAAAAGAATTGCTGTGGAAGGTGTGAATATCTCTTTGGAAAAAGGAGATCTTGCAAAAGCAGATGAGTATTTTGAACTTGTTGCAAAAAAATCCCCGGACGATAAAGAACTTTTCCAAGTGATGGGCTCAATTTATCTTGCTGAGGCTGATAAATTAATGACAGAAATTGAGGAAATGGAAAGTTCTAACCCTGATTATACAAAGAAAAAGGATGACTCTGAAAGTCTTTTGGATAAATCTGAAGAGTATTTAAAAAGATCTTTAAGCATCGACGGAAACTATAAAGATGCACTTTACTCTTTAGGTGTATTATATCAAAGAAGAGCTGAAATCATCAAAGATATGGTTAATCAAATGAACTATAATGACCCACGTGTTGAGTCTTTACAAAAGAAAAGCCAAGAAATCTATGAGAAAGCAATCGAACCACTCGAAAAATATATTGTACAAGACCCTGAAAATGTAAATGTATTATACGTGCTTTTCCAAGTTCACCACAACGCAGGGAACACTGAAAAAGCTTTAGAATATAGAGATAGAGCAAAGAAAATTCAAGGAGAATAATAATCTACCTGTAGAAAATCTAAAAAGTGGATGTTTCAACTGAAACATCCACTTTTTAGATTTTAGGAAGTATCCTAATTTATTTTTAAAATAAAACTAAATATTGTCCCTTCATCAGTTTTAATAATTTCAAGCGAGCCTTCTAGCTGTTCTGTTAATGCTTCAATTAATGACAATCCAAAACTGTTCATTCCTTCTTCAATCTCTTTCCATTTTCCAGAATCTTTATAAATCATATTTATTTCTTTATCGGTATTAGACTTTTTAACTTCTAGAGAGATAATTCCTTGATTACTATTATCGAAAGCATGTTTAAATGTGTTTGTGATTAACTCATTTAAAATAAGTCCAATTGGAACAGAAGACTCTATATCAAATTTCTCAATTTCAGTATGAACAGAATATTTAATATCTCTTCCTTTGGTATCAATCCGAGTTAGTGTTTCAAATAAATCAATGGCATATTCTTTAAATTTTATGTTAGAAAAATCATTATTATAAAGTCGTTGGTGAATTAAAGACATTGACATGACTCTATTAATTGATTCCTCAAATAATTTCTTTAATTTCCCATCTTCAATTTCAACACTTTGCATACGTAGCAAACTGATAATAATCTGAAGGTTGTTCTTAACGCGATGATGTATTTCTTTAACAAGAATCGTTTTTTCTTCATTCTGTTGTTTAATTTTATTGTTGTGATAAACCAACATCTTGTTAGCGTGAATTAATTTCTTTTCCGCGATAAGGCTAGCGGTTTGGAAAAGATAAAGTAGATAGAAATTTAAGATTAATGCCAATGATGATTCAACAAAAGCCAAGAGTTTTTGGGGCTCAGTTCTTGGTTTTAATAATCTAATATTATCATTTTGAAAGTAGAATACAAAGATAAAAAAGATGACAATTGAAATAAGCAAATAAACATAACCCAGCTTTCGACTGTATCCAAAAAAGGCGAGTATAATCGCTGAAATCATCCACACAAAATCAACCAAATGTACAGTATGTTGTAGGTAAAAAAGAGAATAACACACCAGAACCATTATAAATAAACTATAAATCAGGTATATGGTTTTATAATCTCTTCTTAGGTAAAGACTAATCAAGCCGAAAACTCCAGCACCACATCCTGCGGTGTAAACGATGGCTACCAGTATATCTCCAAAAAAGACGTTGTAGAGTGCTAGAATCAAACAAACGAACAAAATAACAAATGATAGCATTGAAGCCAATCGAATTTTGATATTCTCGACATGTTGAATTTTATCTAATCTGCTTATATTATCTCTTAGTGTCGGTCTCAATTTCGTAAGATTAAATGATTGTAATATATTAATTTATATATTTAAACGTGAAGAAGCTGAAATAGATTGCTTTGCAAAGTCATTTTTTAAAAAATGATACCTTCCTGCTATGGCTATCATGGCTGCATTATCAGTAGAATATTCGAATTTTGGAATGTGAGTTTTCCATTCTCTTTTCTTCCCTTCAGATACCAATCGCGCTCTCAATTCAGAGTTTGCAGAGACACCGCCCGCAATAGCTACCTCATTAATGTTGTGTTCTTCAACCGCCTCGATAAGTTTATCAAAAAGTATATCTATGATGGTTTTCTGTATGCTTGCACAAATATCATTGATGTTGTTTTTGATAAAATCAGGGTCTTTTTTCTTCTCACGATTTAAAAACTGTAAAATATTTGTTTTTAATCCACTAAAACTGTAATCATAACCAGTAACCTTTGGCTTGGTAAAACTATATTTATTCGGATTTCCACTTTGTGCCATTTTATCAATTAATGGTCCGCCAGGATAGGATAAACCGAGTAACTTTGCAGACTTATCAAAAGCTTCTCCTGCCGCATCATCTATCGTTGTCCCAATTACTTCCATCTCTAAATAATCCTTAACCAAAACAATCTGTGTGTGTCCACCAGAAACAGTTAGACAAATAAATGGGAAAGTTGGCTTTTCTTTGTCTTTATCATCAATAAAATGAGCCAAAACATGACCGTGCATGTGATTTACGCTAATAATTGGAATGTTTAACCCTAAAGCCATTGCTTTTGCAAAGGATGTGCCGACAATAAGACTCCCTAATAATCCAGGACCGCTTGTAAAAGCAATGGCATCAATATCAGAAATTGAAATATTTGCCTTTTTTATTGCAACATCTACAACAGGTAAGATATTTTGTTGATGTGCCCTTGATGCCAATTCGGGAACAACACCTCCATATTCTTCGTGAATCTTTTGACTCGCAATTACGTTACTATATATGGCTTCATTTTTGATGATAGAAGCCGAAGTGTCGTCACAAGAAGATTCAATACCTAGTATGATTATGTCTTTTTTTGCCAACTTTAAATATCTTTGCGTAAATTGAATGACAAAAATAATTAAAATAGTAGGAAATACCATCTGGATAATGCTAGAGATTCTTTTAGTGTTATTTATTTGTTTTGCTTTCTTAATCAGAACAGCGAACTTCCAAACTTTTTTAGCAAAGCAAGCAACGGATTATTTGACAAATTTGATGAACTCAAACGTTTCTATTGGCAGGGTTGATTTGGCGTCGATTGATAGGGCATTCATTAATGAAGTCTATGTCGAAGACCAACACAAAGATACCTTGTTTTATATCCAAGAAATGTATGTGAGTTTTAATCCCAGTGATTTAATAAATAAAAACTTTAAATTTGACAACCTAAAACTCACTAATGCAAAAACTTACCTCAAAAGATATGAAGGTGAAAACTATCTGAATTTAAAATTCTTTGCAGATGCTTTGGGTTTAAATAAAAAAAGGGATAAAAAAGTCGATTTCAGAATTGATGTTGAGCATTTTGAGGTATTAGAATCTCACTTTGGCTATACCAACGAAAATAGAAAGGATGATTTTTTACCCTACGGCGTTGACTTTATGAACGTTCTTCTTCATGATGTTAATGTCATTGCTGATAATGTGGTCATACTCCCTAGAACTTACAAAGCTGATTTTACCAGAATAGCATTTAAAGAAAAAAGTGGGTTGGAATTACGAGAATATAAAGGAAAAGCCATTTTTAGCAATAAAGGATTGAAAGTTGGAAAAACTTATATGGAAACAGCAAACAGCGATGTTTACTTGAATGAGCTTTTTCTAATATCCGATAGTTTAAAAGATTTTTCAGATTTTGTGAATTTGGTTGAGGTTAAAGGTCAATTAGATAAATCAATGGTTTCGCTTTTGGATATTTCATATTTTGCTCCAGAGTTAGAAGGAATGTCAGATTTATTACTCGTTTCGGGAAATACTTCAAATGTCATTAATAGCTTAGAAATTAATAATTTAGACTTAAGTTATGGAAACGGTACAGCCATCGCTGGTAACTTTTTATTGCCAGATTTTAGTAAACTTTCAAAAGAAAATATAAACCAAAAAATTGATTTCTTAGCGGTAAATTCATCAGATTTAAAACAATTCAAATTGCCGTCCAAAGATGGAATTATACACAAAATAACTTGGCCAAAATCATTGGAAGATATCCACCAAATATCTGCGACAAACATTGAAATTGAAGGGTTTTTTGATAATTTAAACGTTCGTTTGCCCCATGTTTCCACAAATTTAGGAGATTTTAAATTTAAGGAAAGTTTAAAAGTTGAAACAGACACGACTTTTTCTGTAATTAAGATTGTTCCTGCTGTTATCAAAAGAGATTTGGTAGAAATTGAAAACTTTGAAGTTGGGAAATTTGCAGGTACTCATCAAGTTGGAGAAATTAATGGAATACTTGGTTTTAATCAGGCGATAATAGGAGATGAAATTAATGTAAACGGAATCGATGGTGTGTTTAGAAAAACATATCTGTTTGAGAATAACTATGAAAATATCGTCTTAGAGGATGTTGATTATCAATTCTATAAAGAAAGAGGAGTTAGCCAAAATTACATTAATGGAAAAGTTTTTGTACGTGATGAAAACCTTGATCTAACTTACAATGGGAGATTTGGAGTAGGAAATACTTTATTTTTTAATGCAGACATTGATATCGAATGTGCTATGCTTGAATATATCCATCCAAGCCTTGAAAATAGAGGAGAGTTAATTGGCTCAATGAAATTGACTGCAACTGGAAAAAACTTTAACGATTTTATCAGTGAACTCTACATCGACTCAATTTATTACGAAGAAGATGGGAAGGTTTTTGAAACACAAAATTTTGAAGCTTTTGTCGAACATACTGGAAAAAATGATTGTATCAACATTAATTCCGATGTTTTAGATGTAAATATAGAAGGTAAAGTTGATTATTCAAGTGTTTTAGCGAGTATCCAAAATCAATTAGCACAACCCCTTCCGCTGATTAGCAAAAAGGAAAACGTTAATAAAGAAATCACTGAATTCAAATATGATATCAATATTAAGAAAGTAAATGATTTATTAGATATTTTCTATCCCGCATTGAATGTTGCTGAAAACACAAAAATCTCTGGACTTTACGACAGTAATAAAGACCGCATTGATTTAAAAGTAATTGCTGACTATATAAAGATTAAAGATTATGAGTTGAAAGATATATATGCCGTTCAAGAAATTCAAGGCAATACATTGATGTTGGTAATTAACGCTGAATATTTTTATATTTCTGACTCTTTGGCTTATGAGAATATTCACTTCACAGGAATTTCTTCCAGTGGAAATTTCGACTCCCATATTTTGTTCTTCGATAACAACCTACAAAAATCGAGTATTTCATGGAACACAAAACTGTATCAACAAGGAAATTTTGATTTAAAGATGTATCCTTCCGAATTAATTGTTTTTGGTGAAAGATGGGATATTCATCGGGATGGGGAAGTGAGATATATCGATAGTACGCTTGTTGTAGAAGATTTCAGAATGAAGTCGAAAGAGCAATCCATAGTTTCTTATGGGAAATTATCGAATTCACCTGACGACCGATTAAATGTAGAAATTAACTCCCTTGCTATTGAAGAATTTAGCAGTCTTTTATCCTCAGAAAGAAACTTTGCTGGAACACTTGACCTCAAAGGATATATCACAACTCCAATATCAAATTTCCAGTTTTACGGAGACGCCAAAGTTGGTGATTTTTATGTGAATAACACAGAAGTTGGTACAATTGCATTTAATACAGATTTTGACAGAGCATCCAACAGAGTAAATTTATTAGGAGATTTAATGTTTAGAGGAAATAAAACATTTAAATTTGATGGAAATTATAACCTCAATGAAGTAAATAAAGATAGCATTTTAGATTTTGACTTACGCTTTAATGGAACAGATATTTCCGTCGCTTCCGAGTTTTTAAATCCAGATGTTGTTTCTAAACTTCAAGGGAAATTAAATGGAAATTTAAGCCTGACTGGCTCATTTGCAAAACCTCTGGTTACGGGTGTTATTGACTTCGATGATGGTGTCTTTAACTTGGCGATTTTGGGTTCTGATATTTTCTTTGATGGAGAAATTATTTCAATGCAAGACGGATTCTATATCAACATGATGCCTATTCATGATAAAGAAGGAAATACAGGATTTATAAACGGCTCCTTGGATCATCGTAACTTTAGTAATTTTTTCTTTGAAATCAGTGTCAATCTAGAAGACCATCCGTTTGAACGTATGCCAAATGATAGGTCGCGACCATTGCCTGTCGAGCGGTTCTTAGTTATGGATACAAAGTATGACATCGATGTTCCTTATTACGGAACGGGATACATAACAGGAATGGCGAATATCTCTGGCTATTCAGATAATTTAGCAATAGAATTAAATGCAAAAACGCGCAGAGGAACAAAGTTTGTTTTGCCAATGTATGGACCAACTACCATTGAGGAAGATGGTTTCATCAGATTCAAAAAGGAAAAGCAAGATACCATTGAGTTTATTGAAAACAAGGTGGATTTGACAGGAATTGATTTAAGATTAAATTTTGAAGTTACAGACGATGCCGAAGTGAAAATTGTATTTGATGAAAAAATTGGAGATGAATTAGCAGGAAAGGGAACAGGAAATATTTTTCTTACATTAGACCAATTTAACGAAGTAACAATGGATGGTGTTTTTGAGGTATCAGACGGTTATTATAACTTCGTGTTAGGACCTTATACACAAAAGTTTGTTATCAATCCTGGAGGAACAATTCAGTGGTCTGGTGATCCGTATGATGCGATTTTAGATATCAGTGCATATTATAAAACAATGGCAAATTTATCTGTTGTGATGCCAGATATCCTTGATGGTCAAAAGTCAAATAATGAAGAAATATTCTCTTATCTAAATATTACAGGTGAATTATCTAAACCAATGATAAGTTTTGATATCGACGCACCACGTGCGAAAGAATCGGGTAAAGCAATCATCAACCGAATCAGAAGTGATAAAGATGAGTTAAATCAACAGTTTTTCTCCATTATTATTTCTAAATCTTTTATGCCATTGTCGGGTCAAGGTGGATTAGCAAACCAGTCGAGAGGAGCTTTCTTAGACTTGGCATCTTCACAAATTAATAACTTACTCAATCGATTCACAGATGGGTATAACATGAATGTAAATCTCGAAAATGATGAGTTCTCTGGTCAGTTCTCTGGTGAATTTGGATTGTCAAAAGCATTTTTAGATGACCGACTGTTTGTTTCTGGTTCGTTTGGAGTGGGTACAAGAAAAGTTGATGGAGGAGAAGAAAATGTGCCTAACCAAAATACATTCATTGGGGACGTAAGGGTTGAATATTTACTCAATCAATCTGGGACTTTTAGAATGAATGTATTTAATGAATCCAACAATAACTATTTCATTACACAGGATGAAGGAAGGGGACAATTTACCCAAGGAATCGGTTTGAGTTACAGCGAAGATTTCCACAATTTACGAGATTTCAAGCTGTTCCAACTTATTGCCAATGTTTTCAGAAAAAGAGAAAATTGGGTGCCAATAAATGAAAACAAACAAGATAAAATTCCTGTTCCTGAAAGCGCTTATAATAAATACGGAGTTTTACAGGAGAAATAATCGCATTTTTCAAAGAAATATTTACCTAACAAATCTAGTTCTTCTCCATTATCGCCCGTCTTTCTCCAAATTTCGTTCTTGGTTTATGATTTTTATCAGTTATTTCTATTAAATTTTTATTGCAATTTATTGCAACTTTGCACTTTTATTAATTTCGTCATACTTGCAATATGGAGAGAAAAAAGATTGAATTAATGGCACCTGCGGGTTCTTATGAAGCCATAACCGCGGCAATAAATGCAGGAGCAGATTCTATTTATTTCGGGGTTGAACAACTTAATATGCGCACCAAATCAACACATAACTTCACAATTAATCATTTAGGGGAAATTGCGAAAATGTGCAACGATAACGAATTGAAAAGTTATCTAACACTCAACACAATTATTTATGACCATGATGTTCAGTTAATGAAACGCATCATTGAAGCAGCCAAAGAAAGCAATATTTCTGCAATTATAGCTTCTGATCATGCCGTGATGAACTATTGTAGAAAAGTTGGTGTGCCTGTTCATATCTCAACGCAAACCAATATCACAAACATCGATACAGTCGAGTTTTACTCGGCGTATGCGGATGTAATGGTCTTGTCGCGTGAGTTGAGTTTACTACAAGTTCAAGACATCAACAGAGAAATAGCAAGAAGAGAAATAACTGGTCCTTCTGGTGAATTGGTACGTACAGAAGTATTTGGTCATGGTGCTTTGTGTATGGCTGTTTCTGGAAAATGTTATTTAAGTTTACACACCAATTATTCATCTGCCAATCGAGGAGCTTGCATACAAAATTGTAGAAAAAGCTATATTGTAACCGACAAAGATGATGGGCAAGAATTTGAAGTTGATAACGAATATATCATGTCTGCCAAAGATTTATGTACGATTGATTTCTTAGATAAAGTAGTAGATGCAGGAATTTCTGTTTTAAAGATTGAAGGAAGAGGCAGGAGTGCTGACTATGTGCACGTTACTGTTCAATGTTATCGTGAGGCAATCGATGCTATTACAGAAGGAACTTATACAAAAGAGAGAATCAAACATTGGAAAGATCGATTAAGCACGGTGTTTAACCGAGGTTTTTGGGATGGATATTATCTCGGTAGGAAAATGGGAGAATGGAGTGATGAAGCAGGTTCTAAAGCCACAAAACGCAAGGTGTATATTGGAAAAGGAATGAAATATTACGAAGCAGTTGGCGTAGGAGAGTTTCTCATTGAAGCCCAAGGTTGTGAAGTCGGTGACGAACTCATGATTATTGGTCCAACAACAGGCGTAATAGAAACCATTTTAACAGAAATGCGTGTTGATAACCAAGGAGCGCAGTCAGTAAAACGCGGAACAACCATTACTTTTCCAATTTCTGATAAGGTGCGACCAAGTGATAAACTTTATAAACTTGTCTCTACAAAATGATTCGAGTTTTACAACATCGTCATAAATGTATAGGTTGCAACGCTTGTGTTGAAGCTGATAAATACCGTTGGAGAATTTCTAGAAAAGACGGGAAGAGTACCCTCATTGGCGGAAAAGAAAAAAAAGGTTGGTTCAGCGTTATTGTGGACGATGATGAAGAAGAGGCGTTGGAAGCTGCGAGAGTCCATTGTCCAGTGAATATAATTCGATGGGAGAGGATAGATTGATTTTATAACATGAACTTAAATAAAAATCATGTTAACACATATCAAAGAATCATAACATATCAGAAAATTAATTATGTATTAGTATTTCCTTTTGTTTATACTCCTCATGATTTTTGCAAATTCAGTAACTGAATAAATTTTATCTTCTAAACTAAATGCAGGTGCGGTAATTATCAATTCATCGGGCTTGTACTCTTCAATAAACTCTTCCAATTCTTTTTTTACTTTGTTTTTATCGCCAATAAAACTACATTTCAGCATATTTTTTACTTGAAATTCCTCTTCTTTTGACCAAAACCCTTCCATGGTTTCAATGGGTGGTTGAATTGGTTTGCGTTCATTTCTAAAAAGACCTAAAAACATCCGGTACATGGACGTAGCAATTCTTTCTGCATCTTTATTTGTTTCACCGATTACAATATTAATGGCAATCATTTTATGTGGTTTAAATCCTTTTTTAATCGAATTATTCTCATAAATATCAAGTGCCATTTTCATTTGAGCGGGAGCAAAGTGACTTGCAAAAGCATAAGGTAATCCAACAGTTGACGCCAAATAAGCAGAGTCAGTACTAGAACCTAAAATCCAAATCGGAACTTCTGTGCCTTCACCTGGAATCGCTCGAATCATCGATGAAGCATTATCTTTAGACAAAAATTGTTGTAAATCTCTCAAACGTTCAGGAAATTGAATTGCGTTCTCTCTAAAATTTGGATTGATATAACGCGCCGTCAGTTGATCCGTTCCTGGCGCTCTTCCCAAGCCTAAATCAATTCGATTTGGATACAAGGTTGCGAGCGTTCCAAATTGTTCCGCAATTACTAAAGGAGAATGGTTGGGCAACATCACTCCGCCAGAACCAACACGAATGGTTTTTGTTTTTCCTGCAATATGACCAATCAAAATAGAAGTGGCAGAACTCGCAACTGTAACAGTATTGTGATGCTCTGCAAACCATATTCTGCTGAATCCATTTTCTTCAACAGTTTGAGCTATTTTTACAGAGTTTTTAAACGTTTCTTCTAAAGTGTCGTTTTCACTAACATTCGCTAAATCCAAATAATTAAACGGAATCATTCTTTAATTTTTATTTAATAATTACATCATTGCTTAAACTAACAAGATTCAATCAAAATAGTTTTATAAATTTTTTTCTCTAAATTATCGTAATAAAGCAACTTGAGAAATTTATTTTTTTCAACAAATTAATCCAACAATTGTTAGGAGATAAAAGGGTTCTTTTTAAAAGTCTTATTAAGATTGTTTTTAAATTAGGCAAACCTATTTACAATGGCTTAAAAATTAAGTATATTTGTGCATTCTAAAAAGAGCCTTTAGTATAGATTAAGTCAAAAAATTAAATTTATGAGTTACCCAAAAGCAAAATTTGTAAAAGAGCTTTCAGTGAATGGAAAAACATACAAGTACAGTTCACTTAAAGACCTTGAAGGCGCAGATGTTGAACGCCTACCGTTTAGTATTCGTATCTTACTTGAAAACATCATCAGAAATTATGATGGTTTTAGTGTGACAGATGAACACATTGAAACAATTAAAAGTTGGACACCAGATACTGCAGAAAAAGATATTCCGTACAAACCAGCTCGTGTTTTGATGCAGGATTTTACAGGAGTACCTGCAGTTGTTGACGTGGCATCATTGCGTTCTGAATTTATTCGTCATGGAAAAGATGGAAATAAAATTAACCCCGCAATTCCTGTGGATTTAGTTATTGACCACTCCGTACAAGTAGATTATTACGGGACAGGCTATTCCTACGACAAAAACGTAGAAATGGAGTTTGAAAGAAATAAAGAACGATATGAACTCTTAAAATGGGGACAAAAAAATTTAGATAACTTTACAGTTGTACCTCCAGGAAAAGGAATTTGCCATCAGGTGAATTTAGAATATCTTTCTAAAGGCGTACAAATACGTGATGAATGGTTAATTCCAGATACTTTGGTTGGTACAGACTCACATACGCCAATGGTAAACGGAATTGGCGTTGTTGCGTGGGGAGTTGGTGGAATTGAAGCAGAAGCAGCGATGCTTGGTCAACCTATCTACATCATGATGCCTGAAGTGGTTGGATTAAAATTAACTGGTAAAATTCCAGAAATTTGTACTGCTACCGACTTGGTTTTGTCTATTACACGACTTTTAAGAGATACTGGTGTTGTTGGGAAGTTTGTTGAAGTATTCGGCGACGGATTGTCAAATTTATCTGTAACTGACAGAGCAACAATTTCTAATATGTCTCCAGAGTTTGGATGTACTGTTACTTATTTCCCAATTGACGATAGAACACTCGAGTACATGAAAGGTACCAATCGTTCTAAAGAACAAATTGATGTTGTAGAGGCTTATGCAAAAGAAAACTTATTGTGGAGAACAGGAAATGAAAGGATTGAGTACTCTCAAGTAGTAGAGTTAGATTTATCTACATTAGAACCAACAGTGTCAGGACCAAAACGACCTCAAGATAAAATCTTGGTTAAAGATTTAAGTGATAAGTTTTGCGAAATCCTAAAAAGTGAATTTAACAGAGAATATCAACCAAAAGAAGAAAGAACTGAGTCTGCTTGGCTAAAAGAAGGCGGTTCTGGAACAGAGTTTGTCTTTGGAAAAGTTCCTATGCAAGATAAATCAAATAGCGATGTAGTTGTTGAGAACAACGTTTTAAAATCTGTTCGTATCAAACAAGAAAATAAAGAATTTGTTTTGCATGATGGAAGCATCGTAATTGCTGCAATAACCAGTTGTACAAATACATCAAATCCTGCGGTAATGGTAGGAGCAGGACTTTTAGCAAGAAATGCAGTAAATAAAGGTTTACGCACAAAGTCATGGGTGAAAACTTCTTTGGCTCCTGGTTCTAAAGTTGTAACAAAATATTTACAGCGTTCAGGGTTAAATGTTGATTTAGAAGCATTGCGTTTCCATACTGTTGGATACGGTTGTACTTCTTGTATTGGAAATTCAGGTCCACTTCCTCCTGCGATTGCAACTGCAGTAGATAAAGGAGAATTAATCGCGGCATCTGTACTTTCAGGAAATAGAAACTTTGAAGCAAGGGTTCATCCACAAGTAAAAATGAACTTCTTGATGTCGCCAATGTTAGTAGTTGCATACGCATTGGTTGGAAGAGTAGATATTGACTTAATTAATGAGCCATTAGATTACGATCCTAACGGAAAACCTGTATATTTAAAAGATATTTGGCCATCAAGGGATGAAATTACTAATACCATCAATGAATGTCTTAAAGAAGAAGACTTTGATGAAGTATATAGTTCAATTTTTGAAGGAACAAGTGATTGGGAAGAATTGGAAGTAGATTTGAGTAATGAAGATTATCAATGGAGTGACAATTCTACTTACATCAAAGAAGCTCCGTTTTTCAAAGATATTACAGTCGAAACAAATGAAGTAAAAGATATTAGCGGGGCGAAAGTTCTACTTCACTTAGGGGATTCTGTTACAACAGACCATATTTCTCCAGCAGGCTCTTTTGCAGAAACATCTGCTGCAGGTTCTTATTTGATAAATAATGGAATTCCAAAGGACAGATTTAACTCTTACGGTTCTCGTCGTGGAAATCACGAAGTGATGATGAGAGGAACTTTTGCAAACGTTAGAATTAAAAATAAAATTACTGATAAAGAAGGAGGATACAGTAAATATTTGCCAACTGGTGAAACAGATACTGTATTTGACGTAGCAATGAGATATCAAAAAGATAATACTCCGCTAATCGTTATCGCTGGAAAAGAATATGGTTCAGGTTCTTCTCGTGACTGGGCAGCAAAAGGTACTTATTTATTAGGTGTAAAAGCTGTAATCGCTGAAAGTTTTGAGCGTATCCACAGAAGTAACTTGGTTCAAATGGGGGTCGCTCCATTACAATTTATGGAAGGAGAAACTCCTAAAACATTGGGATTAGATGGTACTGAAACATTCTTTATCTCAGGATTGGCTGAAAACTTAACGCCACACAAGATTTTGGATGTTAAGGCTGTTCACCCAGAAGGAAAAGAAATAAACTTCAAAGTCTTAACAAGAATTGACGCACCAATTGAAGTTGAGTACTACAAGAACGAAGGAATCCTTCAATATGTTCTTAGAGAAAGATTAAAAGAATCTTAAGATTTTAATCTCTAAAAAGTTTAAAGGTTAGTTGAGAAATTACGATGCAATCAAAGTATTTCAAAACTAACCTTTTTTTGGCTTAATTTTTTGAATGTTATGGTAAATTATACCATTTCAATGCTATCCTTGTTTATAACTATCTTCCTTGATTTATAAAGATTTCCAATGGCTTTTTTAAACGACTTCTTACTCATTTCCAACTCACTTCTAATAATTTCAGGGTCTGATTTATCTGTAATATGAATAACGCCATCATTCTTTTTGATATAATCTAAAACTTTTTCTGTAAATAGGTCGAACTTTTCTTCGCTAATTGGAACAAGGGAAATATCCAGTTTACCATCTTCACGGATAAACTCAACGTATCCATCTGTGATTTCGCCAAGATTTAAGTCTTTAATTACCCTGTTATTGAATATCAAACCTGCATACTCTTCATTTACAATAACTTTATAACCCAGTTCTGTTTTACTTGCAATATAGATTTCAACCTTATCACCTTGTTCAATTCCTTTAACTTCATCAGATAATAATTTATTGATTTTAGCTGTTCCAATTAGGCGATTTGTTTGCTCGTCCAGCAATAATGCAACTGTATATGAATTTCCTACTATCATTTTGCTGTTTTGCTCTTTAAACGGAACCAATAAATCTTTCTCTAATCCCCAATCTAAAAAAGCACCGTAATTATTAACATCTTTGACCTTTAAAAAGGCAAATTTATTTAATTCAATGTAGGGAATTTCTGTTGTTGCTACTGGTCTATCTTCAGAGTCATTGTATATAAAAACTTTAACTTCTTGTCCTAATTCTAAATTATCATTTAAATATTTATTAGGCAATAAGACCTCAAAGTCATTGTTGTCAGTTAAATATGCACCAACGCTTGTAAATCGGTCTATTTTTAAAGTTGAATATCGTCCTATGTATGACATGAAGATTAAAAGATTAAAGATTATTCAAAAGTAATCAAATTTTGAAGATACACTTTTATCTTTAGATAAATACTTGACATGAAATTGGGATTATGGTTGGTATCTAAATTGTTCTTTGTAGAAGTTTCTTTTGGCACATCCAACCAAAAACCACCAATCTTAAAAATACAGACTTGACAATAACTGTGAGTTCATTACCAAACAAGGGATGTTCTCATCGTTAGTAATTAAACCTTGTGTAAACCTATCTAATTGAGGGATAAGACTGTTAGAGTAATGCGCAACAGCAATGATGTCACAATTGTTGGTTTTGGCATAACTGATAACTCCTTTTTGGAAATTTTTGTGCTTAATCGTTTCAATAACATGTTCTACGCCATATTCCTCAAACTGTTTGGTGATAAGGTTGATTCTGATTTTTGTTTTTTGAATTAAACCTGAATCGGAGTAATTTTCAACCGCAATATGAATTTTAGCATCAAACATACTGGCGATTTTCATACCGATATTTAAAACTTGTAAACTTTCTTTGGAATATGTAATTGGAATCACAATGTTTTTAATTTGAAAGTTTAAAACGCCATCTTGTACAACTAAAAAAGGTACTTTCGAATTTGTAACAACTTTCATTGCGTATGAGCCAAAGAGTTTTTGCATTCCCTGAGCTCCGTGCGTCCCCATAATGATCAATTGGGCTTTTTCTTGCTCTGCAAATTTAGGGATGGTGTCGAATATACTTCCAACTTCTACAGCTGGTACAACCTCACAATCTCCAACTTTTAAATCTAAGTTGTCGATGATTGTCTGGAGTTTTTCTAGTACTTGAGTTCTCGAATTTTCCTTATCAACAACATGAAGAAGGAAAATCTTGACATTTCTCGATTTAGCTAAAAATAATCCATACTTCAGGGCATTATCTCCAACGTTTGTAAAGTCATGAGGAATAATATAAACAGATTGATCCATAGCAACGCGTCTTTTAGTTCATTCAAATATAATAAATAAATTCATTAATCTGTTATTTAACCTATTCAAGTTTAAACTAGTATCCTTCTTTACATAAATTGTTTTAGCTTCTTTATATTTAACTTGCGTGCGACAAACACTTAATTTATACAAGCAATAACGAAATAATAAAAGAAAATGTTGCTTTTTTCTTTGCTAACATAAAATATTATTGCTAATTTGTTAAACATTTATAAAATTTGATGCAACTTTTCTTTCTACTTAGACGTAATATAAGAAAGGTTTAAAATCTAAGCATTACTACTGATGTAACAAGTTTATGAATAAGCTCTGAATCCAGAGCTTATTTTTTTTGGCATAAATAAACGAAAGCTGGAGGAATATTGATGGCTACATACTTGATTGATACTAATGAAAAAACCTGTTGTAACAACTTTTTTGATTTTAAAGAGTATTGAAACTGAATATAATAACCTTTCTCTTTTAGTGAATTGTTAGCTGCTTCTAAGATGTTAGTTGTTAAATCCTTTTTGAAGTTTGCCAACGGTAATGATGAAATAATAATATCTGCTCCTTCTTTTTCATAATGAGCAAGGTATTCCCTAACTTTCTCTGCGCTGTCGTTGATTATCTTAATATTGTCATATTCTGAAAATTCCTGTTTTAATCTTTCGTAAAAAGGTTTGTGCAGTTCAAACACCAACAAAAGCGAATCTTTGTTAATCTTTTTGTGTAATTGACGCGTAAATACACCTGTTCCCGGACCAAATTCTACAATTACACTACTCTTGCTGAAATCAATATTTTCAAGCATTTTCTTCCTTAAAGCAGGAGAGCTCGGAATAATTGAACCGATCATACTCTTTTCTTTAAAGAATTCTTTAAAAAATGTGCTGTTATTGCGCTTACCCAAAATCTATTATTCGTTTAAAAATACTTTATTACCCATAATCAAGCCCAAAGGTTTTCCTTTAAGGTTTTGACCAATAAAAGGGGAGTTGTTGCTTTTTGATAAATTGCTAAAATCATCAAAAGTCCAATTTTTACTTGGCGTAAATATAGTTAGGTCAGCTTCATTTCCTATTTCAATGTTCGTCTTTTTTTCCCAGTTAATAATTTTTCTGGGTTGATTTGATATCTTATCAATTATTTCAGCGTGATGCTCACTTTCACAGGACAACAAAGTACTGTATAACGTTTGGAGTGTAATATTTCCAAACTTTGCATTGTCAAATTCAATGTCTTTTTTCTCTTTTCGAGTAGGCTGATGGTTAGAAACAATACAATCAATTGTGCCATCTAAAACACCTTCCCAAAGTGCTTTTCTGTCATCTTCTCTACGATAAGGAGGCATCACTTTATGGTTTGAATCAAATCCTAAAACCGCTGCTTCATTAAACAGTAATTGATGTGCATGAACATCGCAAGTTACATTGAATCCTTCATTTTTTGCTTGGCGAATTAATTCAACAGACTTTTTACAAGAAATTCCTGTAAAATGAATTTTTCCATTTGTGTATTCTAATAAACTTAAATCTCTTTGAACCCTAATCGTCTCTGCAATTGTAGGAATAGAATGAAGTCCCGTCTTTAAAGATGCCTCTCCTTCATTGACTTGTCCGTTGATGCTAATGGAATCATCTAGCGGAAATGAAATTACTTTTCCTCCAAAGTTTTCAACGTATAACAGTGCACGCAATAAAATCCCTGACGATAAAAAATGTGTGTTGTCTGTAAATAACTTTACGCCGTTTTTAAACATATCGTACATTTCTGAAAGACTTTCTCCTTTGCATCCTTTGGTTAATGCGCCGAGTGGATAAAGATTTACAATATGATTTTTGCTACTAGAAAGTAAATAGTTTACCTGGCCTTTTGAATCAATTGTAGGTGAAGTTGTTGGAACGACAAAGACATGACCAAATCCACCTGCTGCTGCACAATTCAGTCCCGACTCTATGTCTTCTTCATCTTCAAACCCTGGATCTCTAAAATCTGCTTTTAAATCCATCCAACTTTGTGAAACATACAAATCATCACTTTCAATCACTTGCGCTTCGGCATCGTTAATACTCTCTGATATGGAAGAAATAATACCATTATCAATTAATATATCTCTTTTTTGATTAAAATGAGATGATGCTTTATCAAGAATTGTTGTGTTTTTTAGTAAAACTTTCATACGCTACGCTTTCCAAAATGTTAATATTGCAATTTCACACAAAATGAAACCGATGCATAAAATTAAAAGAATTCTCCATAATTCGGTAGGATTATTGACAGATAATTGATAAATATCTGTAACTGTGTCAATGTCTTTTACATTTATGTTTTGTACACCTAATGAGTTGAAGTAATTTCGGATTTCTTCGGTATTAAAATATTCCATTTCTGATTCAATTCGGTTGAAGTTTAATGCCAATTCTCCTAATTTTTGGTCGTCGCTGATGATGGAATAAATTCCATCTTGAATTGATTGATTATCTATGGAATGACGTATCGATAGGGTTGTGGAACTTGTTGACCTTGAAAACTCTGGAATAAATTCAATTTCACCTTGCTTCAACCGTAAAGAATGGTCACTAGCTAATGATTTTCGTAATACGTAATCATCCGACGAACCGATGGTTAATTGTAATGGTGCTTTTCCTTGACTCATTTCTCCAACTCGTAACAAAAGAGAAGTGAAAAGTGCGGTCTTTCCAAAGTCGTTAAATTCCGAATTAATTGGAGAATAAAGAGCAAAAACGTTCTGAAATTGAGCGTTTTCAACGAAAAAAGGCATTCCGTTTTCGTATTGAATAAGTTGGTTGAAATTTGCATTTGAATAGATGGTTGAAGACAGATATTTTTTTAATGGCGGCATCCTTAATGCTGTGATTTCTTTATCGAACATTCCATTAAAAAAAACATATTCAGTATGAATCTCTCCAATCCTCAATTCTGAAGAAACTGCTTGATTTAACAAAGGCATCTGAAAAGTACTCAACAAGTTGTTGTAAGCATTTTTATCGAAGTTGTGAGGTGGAATAATCAGCAAGTGAGTTCCTTGTTCTACCAACTGCTTGAGCTGTGTATTTATCCCAGAACTTACGCTTTTCACTTCATTTAAAACGATTAAGTCGGTTTTGTTTAATTCTTCTATTTTTAATTGATGAATGGAAGTCTCTTGGACATTATAATAATCATCTGTTTCATAAACTAAACTTGGAAATGGTAAGCTTTCCGTGTCATTGATTATAAGAATATTTATAGACTCTTTGACTTCATAACTGAAATAAAAATGATTGTCGAAATATAAATTTTCATCCAAAACTTCAATTTTCCCCGATTTAACTCCAGTTGATTTGTCTGTGTAATTCAGACTGATTACATTGCTATTATTCGGTTGCAAATCAACCAAGGTTTGACGTTTTGTGTCGCCAATCTCTAGATTAACTTCAACATTAGCTAAAGGTTCGTTGCTTGTGTTATAAATTCGAGCATACAAGGTGTTGTTGACATTCTCACGTTGGAATGGTTGCTCAAACCAAACGGAATCGATGTAAATGTTATGTGTTATCTGCGGATGAAGTTGAAGCAAAGAATAAGAGGATGTTGTGTCGATAATTACCTCGTTATCGTTGAAATTTTGGCTTTGAAAATCAGAAATAACAAAATAATGCAAACCTTTCTTTTGTTCTGTTGATTGTATATGTTCATTGATGCTCGACAAAGGATTTGTGAGTGCTCGATGAATAGGAGAGAGTTGCAAGTCGTCGAGTTTATCCTTGAGTTCTGATTGATTTATAGGACGTAATTCAGCACCATCTAAGTTGTTCGTTACGAAAATGTAGCGCTGTTCTTTTGGATAGTTTTCAATGATTTTTAAAACGGTTTCTTTCGCTTGATTTAGTAAATCTCCATTGTTGCCTTTTGCAGCCATTGAAAACGAATTGTCCAAATAAATTGGAATAACATTCCCGAGAGAGTCGTTTTTGCTCGTATCCGGAAAATAAGGTTGCGCAAAAGCAAAAATTAAGGAAGCAAAAGCCAAAATTCGGCATGCTAAAATAAGGTATTGTCTTAAATTTCTTGTTGAGTTTGATTCTTTTTCAACCTTTTTTATAAACAGAAGGCTAGGGAAATAAACCCGTTTGTATCTTCTAAAATTAAAAAGATGGATAATAATTGGAATAGCCAATAGAAATAAAAAATAAAGTATATTTGGATGCAAAAACTTCATTGTTTCAAAAGTACTGGTTTTCCCTTAACTTTTCCATATTATTTCTTAAAAATCAAGTCCCCTCATTAAACTTGCTCCTGAAGAAACCATAATAATTCCAGCAATGAAACTAATTCCAATTGCAAAAATCATATAAAGAACCATTGTTTTCCAAAATTTATAGTGGTTTTCGGCAAAAGATTCCATGTTGAATTGTGTGTTTTCCAAATTAGTTGCTGCCCTTAATAGAATGAGAGATATATAGATAAAAACTCCATAAATTGCTAAATATAAGATTCCAATCATTGGCGTCATAAATAGAACAAAAATTCCACCTAAAAGTCCAAGTGAAGAAACTACTATCCCAAGAATAGCAATGGTTTTCATCCAGCCTGATGACTTCTCTAAATTCATCTTTGTCTTGGTTGATAAGTGCGTGTTAACCTTATCTTCAAATTGTGTTTCATCTAAATTTTCCATAATAGTTGTTTTGTTTTATTAAAACCATAGAAAGTATAAAAGTACCCTCTATGGTTTTAGATTTGTTTTATATTTATTTTTCTGTTATTTCTATCTTTTCAATTTTGTCACCTACTCTGATTTCATCAATAACTTCTAAACCTTCGATTACTTTTCCAAAACATGTGTGAACACCGTCCAAGTGAGATGTGTTATTGCGACTATGACAAACAAAAAACTGAGAACCACCCGTGTTTTTACCGGCGTGCGCCATAGATAAAACGCCTCTGTCGTGATATTGATTTTCAGCATCCGTTTCGCAATTAATAGAATATCCTGGTCCGCCAGTTCCATTACCAATTGGGCAACCTCCTTGAATTACGAAGTCTGGAATCACTCGGTGCCAAGTTAGTCCATCGTAATAACCTTCCTTTGCCAATTTTACAAAGTTCTTTACAGTTATGGGAGTCTCTTTCTCATACAACTCGATGGTCATATCTCCTTTGTTTGTTTTAATAATTCCTTTCATTGTTTTTTCTGTAAAGATAAGGATTTACTTATAAAATTTTAACGATGATAAATAAATGATTTTAAAAAAGTGTATAATCTCATTCACCGAGCAACTTAGGATATTCAATAGACTTTATTTGAAAGTAATAATTTAAATTTTAAAACTTAAAAACAAATACTCACTATCTTTGTATTATTACATTTATCGTTTCATAAAAGTATAATATGCATAAATTAATAGTTAACAGAAGAGATACACAGTTTTTTAGCAATTTAGCGAATGATATCAATGATAATCAGGAAAAATTAATCAATTTTATTCAAGAACCAATTTCTATCAGTAGTTTTAAAAATCAGCTTGCTATTAAAAAGAAGCATTATTCAGCAGAAAACAGAAAAGTTTTAACAGATGTACTTAAAAATCAACTTTCGCCATACTTAAATTATGAAAAGGTAAAGAAAAACATTGATTTATTACTGCAAGAAAATACATTTACAGTAACATCAGGACACCAATTAAATATGTATGGCGGTCCTTTGTATCTAATTTATAAAATCATCGATTCCATTCGTTTAGCCGAGAAATTAAATGAAAGATATAATGACTTTAATTTTGTTCCCATTTTTTGGATGGCGACGGAAGATCATGATTTTGAAGAAATTAATCACTTGCATTTGTTTCGGGATACTTTCACTTGGAACACACCACAAAAAGGTCCTGTTGGAAGATTCAAATTAGATGATATTCATGAGTTTAAAGTTTCTATTTTAGATAAATTCCAAAACGATAAGGAGTTTAGAGATTATCTTGATAAATTTTATAAAACCGACAACCTTGCAACTGCAACAACTCAATTTCTAATGGATTTAGTTGGAAAATATGGTGTTATAATCATCGATGCAGATAATAGAGAGCTAAAATCTCTATTTCAACCTTTTATGAAAAAGGAGATTGAAACACAATTTTCAGAAGTAGAAATAGAAAAACAAACAAAACTATTAGAAAACGCAGGATATCATGGTCAAGCGTATGCACGTCCAATTAATCTGTTTTATATAAAAAATCAATTAAGAGAAAGGATTATCCTATTAGAAAATGGAAACTTTGAAATTGACTCTAATGAAATTAACAAAGTGGATTTATTGAAAGAACTCAATGATTTTCCGGAAAGATTTTCTCCCAATGTAGTGTTGAGACCTTTGTATCAAGAGGTTGTTTTACCAAATTTATGTTACCTAGGCGGAGGAGGAGAGATGGCTTATTGGCTTCAATTAAAATTAATGTTTGAAAAAGCTGGTGTTCCTTATCCACTAATAAAAGTAAGAAATTCACTTCAGTGGATAGACAAACCTACTGCTAAAAAGATTAAAAAGTTAAACCTTGACTATTTAGACATCTTTAAATCAATTCACGAACTAAAAAAAGATTTTGTTTTAAATAACGCTCAAGAAGTCTTAGATTTTGATTTACTAGATGAAAAAGCAAAACAATTAACTGATGAAATCGAAAAAGTCATATCTAATTTAGATGAAGGAATGATGGGATATGCGAAAAGTGAAATTACGCGTATAGACAAGCAAATTGAAGGCATTAAGCAAAAAATGGTAAGACACGAAAAGAAACAAAGCGAAGATGCAATGAATCAAATTGACAATATTTATAATCGTATGTTTCCAAACGATGGTTTGCAAGAAAGACATGAGAATATGCTGCCATATTTATGCCAATACAACAATGGAGAATATATAGATATTCTCTATAATTTAATTGATAATCCGTTTGAAACAGGATTGATTGTCTATGTTGAGGAGTAATTTTACTCTATGTCAATAAGTGTCAAGTCTAAACTTTCTTGATAATCCCAATCGTAACACTTTGTGTCATCCGATTCGCAATAAATAGCTTTTAAATTATCTGCATTAACGACTAACAATGTTTTACTATTCGCTAGCGTATATTCCGCTGTAACAGAGTATTTTTCACCTTCTTGTAGATAATATGACTTATGTGTGTTGAAGGTAGTAAATTGATCAATCAATTCTCCTGTGTCTGCATCTCCAAGATATAACTTAACTCTTACTGGTTCATTAGATGGACTTTTTGAAATGACTAAATTCAAAATCATGTGACTTGGTTTGGCAGTATAACATATAAAATTAGTTGTTATATTACATTCCGTTACTTTTGTGTTGCAAGAAAAAAGGCTGATTATTCCGATGAATAAAAATATATGTATTAACGTTTTCATGAATTTTTAGTATTTTACAATGTTTTTTTAATGATCGGCTGTATTTTGTCGATTAAATATAAAGCTAACTTTAAAATCTACCATATGTTCTGGAATATAACCAGGATTGATGTTGTAATACGCGTAACCCAAAGAAATTCTTATTATATCAGCAGGTTGGATAGATACACCCGCTCCTGGAATAAATAAAAATTTTCCTTTTCTAAAATTATTCAATCCTTTATGAATAGACCAATAATACCCAGGTTTTGCCATTATGTAGAGTCCGTATTTACCATTATTTCTATCACGTATAAAGTTAAACCGTTTTTCTAAGTTTAAAGAAATTATTTGTCCTTTTTCCTTTACTTTATAGTAATATCCATCAGAAACCTCATAAACAGCATTTGCAGCAGAAGGACTCCATAAAAGATTCACGTATGCACTTAAATCCAGCCCATCATCCTCATATCCCAAGCCGACATCCATGATACCATATTTAAAGTTCTGTGTTAGAAAACCAACTTCAAGACCAAATCCAGGATTAACATACATGGCTTGGAATGGATTTGTTAGCTGTGAATAAGAATAGTTATTAATCCAAAAAATTAATCCTAAAAGGATGAGTGATTTTTTAAACAAAGAAAAATAATGTTTCTGTATTTGTTGTTTCATTTATATATAAAATTGATAGAGTTCGAAATCCTACAAAACTCTTTTTTTTGCTAAATTATTAAAAAATAAATCATAATTTATAGAATTAAACAAAATTAATTTCCTACTTTTGCAATCGTGTTAAAGAAACACAAGTACATAATAATCATTTATAAGCAATATTGGAATGTATTTAACATCAGAAAAAAAACAAGAAATCTTCAAACAGTACGGTAAATCTGAAAAAGATACTGGCTCTTTGGAAGGACAAATCGCTTTGTTCACATTTAGAGTTAAGCATTTAACAGGGCATTTAAAAAACAATCCTAAGGATACAGGAACTAAACGTGCTCTTCAGGCTTTGGTAGGAAGAAGAAGAAAATATTTAGATCACCTTAAGAAAAAAGATATTACACGTTACCGTGAAATTATCAAAGAATTAGAACTAAGAAGATAAACTTAGGTCAAAATATTTACAAAAAAGGGGGGGCAGTCGAAGAGATTCGGAGTTCCCCTTTTTTATTAAATTTTAAACATTTTAAACATAGAAAATAAAATAAATATGAATATAGGAATAAAAAAGTCCATCACAATTGGCGGAAAAGAAATCTCTGTAGAAACGGGGAAACTTGCAAAACAAGCAGACGGGTCAGTTGTGTTACAAATGGGCGGAACGGTTTTATTAGCTACCGTAGTATCAGCAAAAGAAGCTAAAGAAGGAATAGATTTCCTTCCATTAACAGTAGATTATCGTGAAAAATTTGCCGGATCAGGACGATTCCCAGGCGGATTCTTGCGAAGAGAAGGAAGACCTTCAGATTATGAAATCTTAACAATGCGCTTAGTAGATAGAGCGTTAAGACCATTGTTTCCAGATGATTATCATGCGGATACTCAAGTGATGATTCAGATGTTAGCATACGATGAAGAAAATCAACCAGATGCATTGGCAGGTTTTGCAGCATCAGCAGCAATCTCAGTTTCAGATATTCCATTTAATGGACCAATGTCAGAAGTAAGAATTGCTCGAATTGATGGCGAATTCATTATCAATCCTACAAAAACTGAAATAGAAAACGCAGATATGGATTTGATGATTGCAGGTTCTATGGATGATATTGTTATGATTGAAGGTGAAACATCAGAAGTTCAAGAATCTGATTTGGTTGAGGCAATTAAAACTGCACACGATGCTATCAAAAAACAATGTCAATTCCAATTAGATTTAGCGGCTCAAGTACCAACTTCATCACCAAAACGTGAATATTCTCATGAAAATAATGATGAAGAACTGAAAAACAAAATTCACGAAGCTACTTATGCAAAGTGTAAAGCAATTGCTGTTCAAGGATTGGCAGACAAACATAAACGTCAAGAATTATTCGGAGCAGTTGAAGAAGAAGTGAAAGCATTGTTTTCTGAAGAAGAGTTGGACGAAAAAGGTGACATGATTCATCGTTACTTCCATGATTCAATGAAAGAAGCAGTTCGAGATACCATGCTTAATGACCGAGTTCGTTTGGATGGAAGAGCGTTCGACGAAATTCGTCCAATTTGGATAGAAACAGATTACTTACCTGGTGTTCATGGTTCGGCCGTATTTACACGTGGTGAAACACAGTCTTTGACAACATTGACTTTGGGAGGGAAAACAGACGAACAAATGATTGATGACGCAACTTATCAAGGTACTGAAAACTTTCTTTTACATTATAACTTCCCACCTTACAGCACTGGTGAAGCAAGACCAATTCGCGGGGTTTCTCGTAGAGAAGTAGGACATGGAAATCTTGCACTTAGGGCGTTGAAATATGTTATTCCAGAGGAAAACCCTTATACCATTCGTTTGGTTTCTGAAATTTTAGAGTCAAACGGTTCATCTTCAATGGCAACAGTTTGTGCTGGAACATTGGCATTAATGGACGGTGGAATTCAAATCAAAGCACCTGTTTCAGGAATTGCTATGGGATTGGTCATGAATGCAGAAGGTAAATATGCGATTCTTTCTGATATCTTAGGAGATGAAGACCATTTGGGAGATATGGATTTTAAAATCACGGGAACTGCAAATGGAATTACAGCTTGTCAGATGGATATTAAAGTAAATGGTTTACCATATAACGTACTTATTGAAGCATTGGAGCAAGCAAAAGCAGGACGTTTACATATTTTAGGTAAAATCACTGAAGCAATGCCGGCGCCTCGCCCAGAACTTAAGCCAAGTGCTCCAAGAATGGAAATGTTTAGGGTACCAAATGATATGATTGGTGCAATTATAGGACCTGGAGGAAAAATTATCCAACAAATTCAAAAAGATTCTGGAGCAACAATTTCTATTGAGGAAGATGAAAAAACAGGAGAAGGAATTGTACAGATTTTAGCAAAAAGTGCTGAAGTAATGGGAATTGCATCAAAAGCTATTAGATCAATCGCATTCCCTCCACAAGTTGAAGAAGGAGAGATTTATGAAGGAAAGATTAAATCTGTTCAGGCTTACGGAGTTTTTGTTGAAATCCTCCCAGGAACAGATGGGCTTATCCATATTTCTGAATTTGCCCATGAAAGAATTGTAAAAATGGAAGATGCTGCAAAAGAAGGTGATATTGTTAAATTCAAAGTTATAGGGAGAGATCCAAAATCAAAAAAATGGAAACTTTCTAGAAAAGCTCTTATAGAAAAACCTGTTCAAGAAAAACAATAGATTTCTACAAAAAAAAACAATAACTTCAAAGCCGTCAGTAAAAATGACGGCTTTTTTCTTTAATTATTTCTATGTTTATTCTATATTTGCCTATATAATCATGGTTATGAAATACTTTTGTACACTTTTCATATTTTTATTTTTTTCGTCTGGATTCATTTTCTCCCAAGATGTGCATTTTTCGATGATGAAATTTTCTCCTTTAACAGTAAATCCCTCATTGGCAGGTCTTCAAGGAAAGTATAATACAAACGTCAATTTCAGAAGTCAATGGAACAGCGTAGCAGATCCTTTTACAACGATGGGTGCCTCTTTTGACACACACTTTTTTGGTAATCACGATAAAGGATTTCTAGCGGCTGGCGTAAATTTCTTCTACGACATTGCAGGAAATATGAAGATGACGACTTCAAACGCAAATCTTTCCTTAGCATACCATATTAGAATGAACAACACAAACACAATTGGTTTGGGGCTTCAAGGTGGATATGCAAGTAGGGGATTAAGAAGTGGAAATGGCATGTTTGCAAGTCAATACGATGGCACAGGATTCAACACTGCAATATCTAGCGGAGAAAGTTTTATCGGAACAAATAACAACTTCTTCGATACAGGCGCAGGAATCGTTTATAGTCATGATTCTTATGATGAAACTTCATTTAGTTCAAGGGGCTTTAAATTGTTGATTGGGTTTAGTACTTATCACCTTACAAAACCAAATTATAGCTATTTACAAGGTGGAAAAGACGATTTGAACATGCGTTTTGTCGGATTTGCAGAGTCTGAGTTTATGCTCGGAAAATCCAATTGGGGACTGATGCCAGCAGTGTATTACCAAAGGCAAGGTAATTTCCAAGAAATTTATGTGGGAACTTATATTAAATATAACATCGTAAACTCTACAAGAATTACTAGTTTTAGAGATAGACTTTATATCGCATACGGTCCTTTTTATAGATTTGGGGATGCTTTTGTAAACAAACTTTTAATCGATTATAAAGGTTTCGCTTTAGGTTTTGCTTATGATATTAATCTTTCTTCATTAACTACAGCAAGTAAAGGAAGAGGTGGCTTTGAAATCATGTTTAGGTATGTTTTGACAGAATCAGCTGAAAGACCGAGGATAAACTAAAGTTAACTGAAGTAATTAAGATTTTACGTACCAACGATATCTTGGCTTAAACTTTTCTTAATTTACCGTTTTCGATTACTACAATTCCTTCATCTAACATCCAAATTGCAATATTCTCTATCAGTTGCGGAGAGGTATTTTTGATTACATTTTGTAACTCTAATATCGAGTATTTTTTTTCATCTAATAAATCTGCAATAATTACCCTTAACTCTTTAATCGAGTGATTGCTTTTCTCTTCTGCAAGGCAGATGTCGCACTTTCCACATTTATCGCCTTTTTGACCAAAATAGCGAAGTAAAAGTATGGAACGACATTCTGGTTTTTGAAGAAATTCCTGCATTTTAGAAAGTTTTTCAAAAGCAACATCTTTTCTCGTTTTGTAAATAGACGGATTTATCGTCATATAATCATCTGGTAAACGTTCATGTAAAAGCGTAACTTGAGGGAGGTTAGAGCGCCAATTGATATCTGCCAATCCTTGGCTTTCCAAAGTTCCCAAATCTTTTATTAATTTTTCAATAGGAATATTTAGGCGTTTAGCAATTTGCTCTTCACTAATTTCCCTATGAAAATCGAAAATACCAGAAAAACTACGCGAAAGCAATGAAATTAAATTGTCAAAACGCTCGTTTTTTATCTGAAAATCATACAAGGTTTTATTTTGTACGATAAACTTTAATTTTGTAGGATGGAAAGTTGCCTCATTCAATAAAATAGAGTTGTTTAACTCAAGAATTTTTAAGGCGTTGTATGTTTCTATCAAATCGAAATCATACTTTTTTATAAACTCCCTGATGTTTAACGAATAAGATTCATTCTCGCCTGAACCAATGGCAATGTTCAAATGATTACACAGCGCGCGATAGACAATCTTGATAAAATCAATTGGAGGAAACTGTTTTTCAACACGTTGTTGCATGGAAACCAAATCAACACCCGTGTAAAAAGCCATGTTTCGTGAGTTCTTTCCATCTCTTCCTGCTCGACCCGCTTCCTGAAAGTAAGCCTCTATATTGTCTGGGACTTCGTAATGCAAAACGAATCGAACATCTGGTTTGTCAATTCCCATTCCAAAGGCATTTGTGGCAATCATTATTTTTATTCGATTACCTAACCAAGCATCCAACTTCTCTTCTCTCTCTTTTCCTGTTAATCCACCATGGTAAATCCCAGCCGAGAAATTATGGGCGAGTAACAATTTAGCCACTTCCTTGGTAGAGCGTCTTGTTTGACAATAAATAATTCCTGAAAGTCCTGCGAATTTTTGACAAGCCTTAAGAATCCCATTTCCTTTATTTTTGACATGATAGACTTCGTATGAAATATTTTCTCTTGCAAAGTTTCCTTCAAAGTATTGAACATCTTTGAGTTTTAAAAATTCAATTATATCCTCTTTTACCTGTTCTGTTGCCGTTGCTGTTACGGCAATCATGGGAACATTTGGGTGAATTTCTCTCAATTTGTAGATTTCCAGATAAGGCGGGCGAAAATCGTGTCCCCATTGAGAAATACAATGTGCTTCGTCAATCGCAATTAACCCAACATTCATTTGAGAAAATCGTGTAATAAAGATTTCAGTTTTTAACCTTTCTGGTGAAACATATAGAAATTTCATGTCACCATATTTGGCGTTGTCAAGCGTAATGTCAATTTCCCTTCGCGTCATGTCAGAAGTTATCGCAGCTGCATTAATCCCTCGGTCTTTTAACCCTTTTACTTGGTCTTGCATAAGCGCGATAAGCGGAGAAACAACAATACAAATTCCATCCCTCACCATTCCTGGAACTTGAAAACAGATTGATTTGCCACCACCAGTTGGCAACAAGGCAAAAGTATCTCGACCAGCTACTGCGCTTTCTACAATATCTGTTTGCTGCGAACGAAAAGAATCAAAGCCCCAATATTTCTTTAAAATATCTAATGCTGACATACTGTTTGGTAAGATAATAAAAAATAAATTGAAAGCTAAAAGTAAGTAAAATTAACCAAATTTAACCATGATAATATTAGTATTTATACAATAAAATCAATATATTCGCAATCAATTATAAAAAATTATGGAAGTAACAAATTATAGTATAAACAAGAAGTTAGTAGAGAAAAGTAGATTGAGTGAAATTGACATGGACAATGTGAAATTCGGTAGGGTTTTTACAGATCACATGTTGATTATGGACTTCATCGATGGAGAATGGAAAATACCTGAGATTGTTCCTTTTGGGAACCTTACTTTCCATCCTGCTTTACTTTCGATTCATTATGGGCAATCCATTTTTGAAGGAATGAAAGCATATCGAACTGAAGCAGGGAAACCAGTTTTATTTCGCCCCGACTTAAATGCCAAACGTTTTGCATACTCCGCAAAAAGAATGGATATGCCAGAAATATCACCAGAATTATTCACATTCTGTGTGAAAGAATTTGTTTCTCAAGATAAGGAATGGGTTCCTGAAAAAGAAGGTGATTCATTATACATTCGTCCTTTTATGTTTGCTACGGATTCATATATTGGAATTAAATCATCAGAGACATACCGCTTTATGATTATTGCAAGCCTTGCTGTCTCTGGAGGCGTGTATTACAGTGCTGATTTAAAGGTTAAAATCGAAGAGAAATACGTGAGAGCAGCGGAAGGTGGTGTTGGCTCAGTAAAAGCCGCAGGAAATTATGGCGCTTCGTTATACCCAGAAAGAAAAGCCAAAGAAGAAGGATATAATCAAATCATTTGGACGGATGCAAAATCACACGAATACGTGGAAGAAGCGGGAACAATGAACCTCCTTTTTGTAAAAGATGGCGTTCTAATAACGCCTTCTGAAGAAACAGATACAATTTTACATGGAACAACAAAAAGAGCTGTAATTGATGTTGCAAAAAGTTGGGGTGTAAAAGTTGAAGAAAGAAAAATTAGTGTAAAAGAAGTTATTGAAGGTCTTGAAAATGGCTCTATCTCAGAGGCATTTGGAGCAGGAACAGCTGCAACGATTGCGCCAATTACAGAAATAGGATTTCGGTCAAATCATTATAAGTTAGATCCTGAAAACAGGACTTTTTCAAAGAAGGTGTTAAAAACACTCAACGATATCAAGTTTGGAAGAATAAAAGATGAGAATAATTGGCTCTTTTATGTATAATTATAACAGCTAAGATTGAAGTAGTAATACCAAAAATGTACGTCTTAATATAAATAGCAGACTTTTAAAAACCGAGGAAAATTCATCAGAGAATTTAGTTTGAGTTTTAAAAATAAAGAAGCGTTTCTCAGCTTTAAAACATTTTACTTTTTTGAGTTGTTTTAACATTAAAATCTTAACATCTTTCCCAAAAAAATATTCAATTAACATAACGAAGTTTATATATTTGATTTTACAATGAGAAAATATGTCTTTTTTATGATATTGATTTTTATCTTGTATAGCTGTGGTGTTAATATGGGAACAAGAATTGATATTGATAACCTCAATGTTTTTTTCTTGGAGGGGGTTCAAAAAGAAAAAGCCATTGCATTTGCTAATTATTGGAAAGATAACGGATTTATCGGAGAAAGAAAACAAGTGATTCAACTTGAAAACGATAACAACGTAATTCTTGTTAAACTTATAGAAAGAGATTTTTTTTACGATGAACCAATTACCATCGAAGAAGAAATGCTCCTTCAAAATTTAGAAAGAGATTTGGAAAGGAAAGTTTTTCAACAAGGAGTTGAAATAGTAATTACTGACAATACTTTTAGACCCATAGAAAAAAGAAACCCATGAAAATATCAGGTTCTATATATTCGGATAAAAAACGAACGCTAAAAGAAACAGTGAGAGATCTTGAGGTACATCAAGTTGATATGCTCCATGTTGACTGTAATGATGATATATCGGTGTTTGAAGATATTGCAAAAATTAGAAGTTGGTGCAATTCGCCAATTGACTTACACATCATCACCGAAACGCCTGAAAAGTACTTCGAGTTATTAAAAGAAAATCCTGTTGAATATGTAACATTTCAGTACGAAAACTTGAAAGAAAGATTATTCATTCCAAAGGATATTCCTGGTCAAAAGGGATTAGCTATCACTACACCTACGCCCGTAGATGTTTTTAAGTATTATGAAGATTTCGATTTTATCCTTATCATGGCGACAATTCCGGGACAAAGTGGGGGGACCTTTGATTCGCATAATTTCCGTAAAATTAGAGAGTTTCAGAAGATGTATCCAGAAAAAAATGTACATGTTGATGGTGGTGTGAACGGAGAAGTTTCTTTTATTTTAAGAAATATGGGTGTCCATTCATCTGTTTCTGGTAGTTTCTTATTTAAAGGCGCTAGTATTGGTCAGGCATTGATGGATTTGACAAAAAGAAACCTTCAATCTCAATTTAAAGTGAGGGATTTTATGATTCCTTTGGATGAATGTCCGCATCTGCAATTGGACGACTTAGATTTAAGAACAATTTTAGAATCCATAGACAAAGGGAAGCAAGGATTAACGTTGGTTTTAGATGGAAGCAAGTTTGTTGGAATCGTTTCTAACGCTGATGTAAGAAAGGTTTTGATTAAGCATTTTGATAATTTAAAGGATGTCAATCCTGAATCATTAATCAATAAAAAACCAATCACTGTCATGGCTTCGGCTAATGTTGATGAGATGCTGAAGATTGTAAGACAGCAAAGTTTTCCAATAATGTATATGCCTGTTGTGAATAATGAACAAGAAGTAGAGGGAATTGTTAGCTTTATAAATTTAATTAAAGGTGAAATATGATAGTTAAACTAAAGTCTGGTTTTTCAACTGAAGAAATTGGAACATTGGCAGAAAAAACAAAGTCTTTTGCTATAAAATTTAAGGATAAGGATTATTTAATTTCCTCTTCATCAGTAAAGGAACTACCAGAAGAACTTCAAGGGAAAGAAGTTGATATATGGGTTTTTAATAATGATATGCAATTGTCATCGCGTGATTTTTATCATGAAACCAGGGAAATAAAAATTGGTGATATCACGATTGGAGGAAATACCAAAAATACAATCTTGATTGGTGGTCCTTGTTCTGTTGAATCGCTTGAGCAGATTCAACAAAGTGCAGAACTGCTAAAATCTCTAAATTTAACAACATTAAGGGGTGGTTGTTACAAGCCAAGAACAAGTCCTTACAGTTTTCAAGGGTTGGGATTAGACGGATTAAAACTGTTGGCGCAAATGCGAGAAGAACATGGCTTAAAAATCATTACCGAAGCCAGAGATGCAACGCATATTGAGGAAGTTATTGAATACGCTGATATCATTCAAGTTGGTGCCAAAGCGATGTATGACCAAGGAATTTTAAGAGCTTGTGCAAAAACCCATAAGCCTGTGCTTATTAAGAGAGGATTTGGCTCAACATTGCAAGAGTTTGTACAAGCTGCAGAGTTTGTTCTTGCTGGTGGAAATGAAAATGTAATCCTTTGTGAAAGAGGAATTAGAACTTTTGAAACAAATACCCGTTTTACGTTTGATTTAACGGGAGTTGCTTATTTACAAGAATATACAAACCTGCCGATTATTCTGGATCCGAGTCATGCCTTAGGTGCGCGATATGGAATAGAAAAATTATCTAAAGCTTGTGTTGCAATGGGGATTGATGGCTTGTTGATTGAAGCACATCCGAATCCATCTGTGGCAAAATCAGATGCGGCACAGCAATTAACACACGAACAGTTTAGAAAACTGAAAACTGCCATTGAACCTGTAGCTAATAGTGTTGGATATAAAATTGTTTAAAAAATGGAATTATTAGAATTAAACCTGAAAGCTATAATTGAAAGAAAAGGAGGAGATTTTTCTCAATTTTTAGCTGAAAATAATGTAAAAAAAGTAAACGACTTAAAGTTAAGTGATATTGAGCTTTTTTGTGCAAGAGAAGATATTCAGCTGGATAATCTTCTGTTGTATAATCACAATATTGACAGATCAAGATTAAAAAATATAAAGTTCATCATTTTAGATGTTGATGGCGTTATGACTGACGGCGGAATGAATTATACCCAAAAAGGTGATGAAATTAAAAATTACAATACAAAAGACGGAAGGGGGATACTAGAAGCAGGGAAGTTGGGCGTTCAGTTTGGAATTATTTCATCTGGACATACGATGGAATTAATAAAAAGAAGAGCCGATGTTTTAAAAATTGACAACTTTTATGTTGGAAAGGAACCCAAATTAAAAGTTTTAGATATGTGGTGTGAGCGGATGGACATTAAACTATCTGAAATGGCAATCATTGGAGATGACCTTAACGACCTTGAAGTAATGAAACATGTAGGATTCTCTGCTGCACCTGCTGATGCGGTTCCTGTGATTAAAAAACAAGCAGATTTGATATTACAAAAAAGGGGAGGAGAAGGCTGTGTAAGAGAGTTTATTGATTATTATTTACTTGATAAACCGCTTACAAAATAATAAGCATAAAGTTAAATTAGGTGGAAGCGAGTTATTTCTCTTTCACTAATTTCTTCTTTGCTTCTTTCTTCGTTTCTTCTTTTTCAAGAAACTCTTTGTTAACACCCAGTTGTTCTAAAGCGTCATCAAAAGAACTATTTTTCATTCGTTCTTCCTTTTCTTTCCATCTGGGTTTTTTTTCTATAGCTAAACACATGGCTTTTAGTTTTTATTGTATATATAGTTATAACAAATATAGTTCCAAAGTTATAAATAATACGTAAAATCAGCTCAAAAGGTTGCATTTCCTTGTTGTCATTGTTAAATGTTATTGGTGTGCGGGGGTGTTTGTTTGCAAGTTAGATGCTTAGATAGAAATAGATAAAGTACAACCTTCTTGGATTTTAAGTATGAAAGTTTAGACTTTAGGAAGGATTAACGGAGAAATTAATCTATTCTATGAATTCAGTTTTATATTTTTATCACCGCAGAGATGTAATGTATGCAAAGGCCTTTATCTGTGGTCTTCGAGGTTATATTTTTCACTTTATTTTTCGTTGAACTTCAATACAGAGTTAATATCAACCCCAATCTAATCAACTTGTATAATCATAACCGCCAATTGCTCGTTCAACCCATTAATCGGAGTGGCAGTATATGTGTGATTATCAAAAACACGTTTTATTGCTTTTTTTGTTGTTATCAACTCTTGATCTGTATCTGAAAATTGGGTATCTTCATCTTTTTTGTTCGTGCTGAGGATGATGTTCGCAGTCTCGTGATTTACAATCATAATTCTCTCAACATCATACATTTTTACGGCTTGTAAGATGTATTGATTCACTTGATTCATATTGTTAATCATCATTTCACTTCGCACAGAAAAAGCAAGAGATTGAGATAAATCCTTAATGTGATTGGCGTTTATCTCCTTGATTTCAGCATCATACATTTCTTTCAAACTTGCAATTTCTTTTTCATAATGAGAAATGGTTTGTTTTTTCCCAAAATATCCCCAAGCTAATGATACAATAAGAAGTAACAGCAAAAAGAGTTTCATAAAATGTCTCTTCCAAAAAGGCTGTTTCTCCTCAGGAAAATTGCTTTCAGTTTTTTCTGTTTTTTCAGAACTTCCCACCTTACTGGTGTTTTCCCCGTTTTTAGTATTTTCAGTCTGTTCCATTAGTCTATTTTTTTAAGGGTGATACTTTTTTTAGGTAATTCTAAATGTAGTGTAAGATTGTCTATTTTATAAGAAGGATTTAACCTTAAAATACTTAAAATTTCATTTTCAATATCCGATGCTTCATTGCAATACATTCTGGTTGTTGCGAGCTTAGAAAATAAAATTTGGTCGTAATTAAAACTGATTCCTCCGTTAATTTGGTTGCAACCACCATTTCCACCTACTTTTCCTTCTTTTAGGTTAAATTCTAGCGTTGGAAGACCATTCGAAAATATAGATTCATCTAATTTTTTTCCGTTTAATTCTTGTACAACCCAAATGTCATTGAGCTGTTGTGAACCTTGATAGTTTCCGCAACCCTCATAGTCAATCTCGTTCTTTGTGCCGTTCTTTCTAAGCATGATATTGATGATTTTTCCTTCATTACTTTCACAATCTACAACATCAATTAAAATTTTTAGTTCGTATTCTTTAGATTGACTAGAAATACTCACAACATTTGTTCCAGCTGTAACATTTTTGGTGAGATTTTCAGTTAAAATTGAAATTCCTCGATTTTTGTCAACGAAAGCAATACCTTCTTTATAATTTATAAATACAGACCAACTTCCATCACTTCCTTTGGCAATAAAATCTGATACAAAAGGCAATTCTTCTTTTTTCATATCATCTATTTTTCTGGCTTGTTCCACCTTTGGTGTTGTGTACTTTTGATTTGTTGTTGATTCTTTTGGTGCTCCACAACTTGATGTAAAAAAGAGGGTTCCAAACAAAAATAGCATATGTATTAATCTGTTATTCATAATATTTTGTATTTCTAAAAATTATTATTTTGAGATTAAATGTAATCTTTTTTATCAATATTCAACCATTCAAGAGCAGAATTTGTAAAAATATCTTCTTTTATTTGATTGGATAAATCGCTTTCTTCAATAAAACTTCCAATCGTTAAATCACCCAATGGGAAGGGATAATCAGAGCCTAAACAAATCTTTTTACTCCCTTGAATATCTAAAATATATTTCAGCGCATCAATGTCGTGTGTAATACAATCGACCCAAAATTTACCTAAATATTCTCTTGGGTTTCTTTTGTTATCAATCGCTACCAAATCGGGTCTGCAATTAAATCCATGCTCAATTCTACCAATGGTTGCGAAAAATGAACCGCCAGCATGACAAAAACATACCCTTAAATTGGGTAACCTTTCAAATACTCCACCAAAAATCATGGAACAAACAGCACGTGAAGTTTCAGCAGGCATAGAAACCAACCACGGAAGCCAATATTTTTGTATTTCATCAAAGCCCATCATGTTCCACGGATGAATTAATACAGCCATCCCCAATCTTTCACATGCTTCAAAAATAGGGAAGAAGCGTTCTTCATTTAAGTTTAAGCCTTGAATGTTGCTCCCAATTTGAATCCCTTTCATCCCAAGTTTATGAATGCGTTCTAATTCTTGAATGGCTAAATCTGTATCTTGCATAGGAATTGTACCTAATCCGATATAGTTTTTTGGATATCTTACAGTCAAGTCAATAATGTGGTCATTCAAAAATTCACTAACTTGAAGACCATCATTCGGTTTTGCCCAGTATGAAAACATTACAGGAACTGTACATACTACTTGAACTTGCGTGTTAAATTCTTTATATTCTTCAATGCGGATATCTGCGTCCCAACAGTTGGGTTCAATCGTTCTGAAAAACTCATGTCCCTTTATCATGTCTCTTTTTTCATCATCCCTTTCTTTTAGGTAAATAAAATCTCCATATCCGAATTTATCTGTCCATCTTGGTAGTTTTGCAGGTAAAATATGTGTGTGTGTATCTATTTTAAGCATTTTATATTGTTTGTTTAATAAGTGCCTAATTTAGTAATTTTATGTGTTATTTCAACTGTTGGATGAATATTATTCATTTTTCTTAATGTCCTTCTTTAGAATCATTCTAAAAAACTGATATTAATCAGAAAATGGATTTAACTATTAAGGTATTTGAATACTTCTATATAAAAATTTAATCTTTGTACTGATATTAATTAAAACATGAAGATGTGGAAGAAACTAAAAATATAATAAACGTACAAGATATTGAACCCATGATGCGTCACCAAACAATTTTCGATACCTTTGAAGATTTAGAAGAAGGTGAATGCTTGGTGATTCATAACAATCACGACCCGCAGCCTGTATTTTATCAAATGATGGATTTTTACGGAGATATGTTTACGTGGGAATACCTTCAAAGAGGCCCACAATGGTGGGATGTAAAAGTTACAAAAGTGAGTACAAAGGAGATTACATTAAAGCCTGGGGAAAAAATGATTGATGTCCCTAAGATTACAGACCATTCACTAAAACATCAAACCATTTTTGATGCTTTTACGGCATTAAGTAAGGGCGAGTCATTTATTATTCACAACGATCATGATCCAAAGCCTGTTTTTTATCAATTACAAGGGATGCATGGCGACACCTTTACATGGGAGTACATCAATCAAGGTCCTCAATGGTTTGATATCCGCGTTACAAAAACAGTTGACAAAGAGAGTGACAAAAATTTTGCAGAAAATGACGAATTAGTTATCGACGTACCTTCTTTGGAACCAAGGTTAAAACACGAAACAATTTTTAATGCGTATAATAATTTAAAAGAAGGTGGTTCTTTTATTATTCATAACGATCACGACCCAAAACCTGTCTATTTTCAATTAAAAGCGCTAAATCAAACCGATATTTTTGATTGGGAATATCTACAAAATGGTCCTGAATGGTTTGATATTCGGGTTACAAAAATTGAATCTGGAGCAAAACCTGAAGGTCCAATCTCTGTCAATGAATTCGGAGAGGCAGTAATTGATATTCCAGCAATTCATAATCATCAATTGAAACACGAAACGATTTTTAAGGTATTTGAACATTTAAAACCTAGTCAATCTTTGATTATTCACAACGATCATGACCCATTGCCAGTGCGTTTTCAATTGAAACAAATGTATGGAGATGTGTTTACTTGGGAATATATTGAAGAAGGACCACAATGGTGGGATATTCGTGTAACGTTAACGGCGACAAATCAACCAAATGAAAACTTAGAAGGAGATGAGATTGTTATCGACGTTCCTTCGATTGAGCCACATAGTGCAAAGCACGAGAGAATTTTTGAAATTTTTAATCAATTAAATACAGGAGAATCATTCATCATCCATAATGATCATGACCCGAAGCCAGTGTTTTACCAATTACAAGGTATGCACGGCGATATTTTTACCTGGGAATATCTGGATCAGGGTCCTGAAGTTTGGAACATTAGAATAACTATGGTAGGAACAGAAAAACAAGAAACAGTAGGTGAAATTGTAAAAGACGATTTCAACAAAGCAGAAATCTTTAAAAAATATGGTATAGATTTTTGTTGTAATGGACAAAAAACAGTGCGCGAAGCATGTAATGAATTGGGAATCGACCACAAAGAGGTTGAAAAAGAATTAAGCAAAGTTTCAGGAAACATCACAAGTTCAAATAACTTGAATTATGATGATTGGAATTTGGATTTCTTGGCTGATTACATTGTAAATACGCATCATAGCTATGTGAAAAAGAATTTGCCTGAAATTAAAAAGTATTCAGCAAAAGTAACACAAGTCCACGGGGCACATCACCCAGAACTCGCAACAATCAATGAATTGGTAGAGCAAATGGCAGCAGAGTTTTATGCGCACATGGACGAAGAGGAAAACTTGTTGTTCCCAATCATTAAAAAATTGGTAAAAGCAAAAAATGAAGAGTTAGAAGTTGAGAATCCACAAGGACTTAGCTTTGAAGCAATCATTGATAAGCATGAAGAAGAACATGAAAATGTTGGTTATGCATTGCGAGAAATAAGAAAATTAAGTAATCATTACGAATTGCCTTCTGACGCATGTGCTAGTTATACTCTTCTATTTAAAATGTTGGAAGAATTTGAAGGTGACACTTTTATGCACATTCATTTAGAAAACAATATTTTGTTTATCAAAGCGATAGAGTTAGAAAAAGAATTGACCCAATAAGTTTGGTTTACAAGAGGGTTGTCTTAAAAAATATACTTTAGGAAACCCTCTTTTTTCATTCAAATGCGTTTATATTATGGAAAATTAAAGAGAATGGTCATCAATTCAAAAACAAAAATCGCTAAAATAATCAAGGAAAATCCTGATGCTATACAAGCAATTGTAAAGTTAAGTCCCGACTTCAAACGTTTATTGAATCCGGTTCTCCGCCGACTTGTTGCGGGAAGAACGAGTATTTCTATGGCTGCAAAGATGGGAAAAGTTACGGTAGAAGATTTCTTTAATGCTTTGGAGCCTTTGGGATTTGAAATTGATAGAGAAAAAACAGATGAAGAAACTGAGATTGAAAACAAACCATTGCCACAATTTCTAGCTTCGCGAAGTACAGCGCAGATTATTGAGTTTGACGTGCGACAAATGATTGCAGATGGTGGCGATCCGCTAAAACAGATTCAGTTGAAAGTAAGAAAACTAAATGCAGGTGAAGCTTTATTAATTATTACAGATTTTGACCCTGTTCCTTTGGTAAAATTATTGGGAAATCAAGGATTTGAATGTCATCAAGAATTTGTGGATGCGGATACAATTAAAACATATTTTTATAATCCTCAGCAAAAAGAAGGAGAACAACAAGCGATTCAAGTTGAAGGGAACATATCCTCATCAGATGATTTTGATACTATTGTAAAATCGTTTGAAGGTAAAATGCAAGAAATTGACGTAAGACATTTGGAAATGCCAGGTCCCATGATGACAATTTTAGAAACATTAGAAGATTTACCAGATGACAAAGCGCTTTATGTTAATCATAAAAAAGTTCCTGTGTTTCTGTTATCAGAATTAAAAGATAGTGGATATGACTATCGCATAAAAGAAGTTCAAGAAGGAGAGACTTATTTAATTATTTTTAAGATTTAAAATTAAATGGCGGTTATAGGAATAGGAGCGATGCAACAAACGACAAACCATAAATTGGTATTGCCTTTTTATGCGTATGCGTCAATCTTTATTGTTGTGGCTTCATTGATTTTGTTTTTTAATACCGATGTAGCAAGTAAAAACTTTTACAATCAACATACACTTTCTATTGTTCATTCAATGGCGTTGGGTTGGGGCACAATGATGATTTTCGGAGCTTCTTATCAATTGCTTCCCGTACTTATTGAAGGAGAAATTTATAGCGATTTTATAGGTTTTTTGACTTTCGGATTTACAGGAATTGGGATTCCTATTTTGATTTATGGCTTTTATGTTTTTGACTACGACCTATTTTTGCCAATCGGTGCAATTTTGATTAATATAGGAATCATTACCTATCTTTTAAACGTTTTTTTAAGCTCATTTTCAAGCAAAAGAAGAAACATTCATGCTTGGTATATTATCATCGCAACTGTTTGGTTATTAACAACAACGATTTATGGACTTTTACTCGTTTTTAATTTTAGCTACGATATTTTTCCAAAAGATTCTTGGAATTATTTAACTGTTCATGCTCATTTGGGACTCATTGGCTGGTTTTTATTGCTTGTTATCGGTGTTGGTTCGCGCTTAATCCCTATGTTCTTAATATCAAAATACGAGAATTTAACTATGCTTCGAAGTATATTGATATTAATTAACGCAGCCCTGATTCTATTTTTGCTTATTTTCTTCTATTCGGATAATCAACTACTTTATCTTATTCCCGTAGCAATCGGTTTGATTGGTGTAATTTTGTTTGGTATATTCATCAAAAAATCTCATAAAGTAAGAATTCGTAAGCGTGTTGATCAACAAGTAAACACTTCATTAATTTCTGTTGTGATGATGTTGATTCCAGTCATCATTGTTTTGTTGGTTTTATCCATTTTGCCAATCAGTCGATTCCAAAACATTGCCATTTTATATGGATTTACCATACTTTTTGGGTGGATTACAGCAATGATATTTGGAATGACATACAAGACACTCCCTTTTATTGTCTGGAATAAAGTATATAAAGATGTTGCTGTAAAAGGTAGAACACTTACTCCAAAAGATTTATTCAGTGATAAAATTTACGGCTATATGCTTAAAATTTATTTGCTGGGTTTTGTGGTATTTATTATAGGCATAATCGTCTCAATAGAATATATATTAAAAATTGGAGCATTCTTTCTTTTAGTGGCGGCAATTTTATACCTTTATAATACAAGTTTAACAATTTTACATAAACCGAAAAAATCATGAGTTTACCAGGAGGAGATATAATGGCAACTACAAACGACTTAGAGCTCGGAGAAAAAGCATTAGAGGGACTTTACGATGTGGATGACCCAGAAGTAGGATTAAATGTAGTTGATTTAGGATTGATTTATCATTTATCGTTTGATGAGGATAAGAAATTCTTAAAAATAACGATGACATTTACAACACAATTTTGTCCCATGGGAGACACAATTACGTCTGATGTTACAAATGTGATTAACGCTACATTTCCTGATTGGGAATTAGTGATAGACCTTACGTTTGACCCACCTTGGGACGTATCAATGATTTCACATAAAGGTAAACAATTTTTAGGTCAATATTAACAAGTGTAATTTTGATAAGTCAAACAAGTAAAATAGCAATTAAAGCAACTGTTTATCTTTCTTCTCAAAGTGCTGAAAATAAAAAAGCAAGTATTGATGAAGTAGCAGAGAACATTCAAGCCAGCAAGCATACTGTTGCCAAAACCTTACAAAAATTAGTAAAAGCTGGGATAATTAATAGTGTAAAAGGTCCTTATGGAGGATTTTTTATTGATGAAAAGCAGTTAAAAACACCCATTTACAATCTTGTAAATGTCATTGAAGGAGATTCGAATTTTACGAGGTGTGGCATGGGCATGACAAAATGTTCAGAAAAAAATCCTTGTCCGCTACATGATGATTACAAGCCCATAAAAGATTTAATGCTAAAGCTGTTTAAAGAAAAAAGAATTGAAGATTTGAGTGAACCCGTATTGAGTGGAATTGCTTTTTTAAGTCATTAATTTTTTGTGAAATAAAAAAGACTACTTTTTTTAAATAAAGTAGTCTTAAAACAACAACAAACTAAACCACCGCTTTTAAGTTGCGGGAAACTTCAGTATTATTTCAAATAGATAATATCTCCTTTACTTAGAGCAATATCTGCATTACTTAAGTTGTTTTTCTTTAGAAGTACATCTAACTTAATTCCATATTTCTGTGAAAGCGACCAAAGGTTTTCTTCAGCTTCGATTCTGATTTTTTCTATATCTGTATTGGCTTTTCTATTTTTATTCATGATATACACAATATCACCTTCTTTAAGAATATCTTGATGCGGAGGGAAGTTATTATATTTATGTAATTGTTTTAAGTTTAAACTAAATTCCTTCGCGATTTGATAGAATGTATCATTTCCAGTAGCGATAACATATTTCGTCCTGTTTTTATCTGTATAAACTTTGTGAATTTCTTTAGCAATTACCTCTTCACTTTGTGTTGGAAGATTTATTGTAGGATTTTTCTCATCTTTAGAAGTTTTGCTTTCAATCATTACGATTTGTTCAACCCCAAATTGATCATATTGATTCAAATCGTATTTTTGAATTATATCAATCAACAGATTGGCATATTTAGGGTTTGTAGCATATCCAGCTTTTTTAAGTCCTTTTGCCCAAGATTTATAATCTGTGATTTCTAAATCAAAAAGAAACGCATAACGAGAACGGTTTGAGAGAAATTCACTGTGGTCTTTATATGATTCAGCAGCATTTTTATACTTTCTAAAACATTCATTTATTGCATCATCATCTTGATAAAATTTCTTTCCTGTCCAATCATGACATTTAATACCGAAGTGATTATTTGCCCTTGTTGCCAACATAGAATTACCAGAACCACTTTCTAAAATTCCTTGTGCCAAAGTTATACTTGCAGGAATTCTATACTCTACCATTTGAAAAATAGCAACATCTTTCCACTTTTCAACATACTCACTGGGCGTGCTTTTGTTTTTTTGTGCAAAACCATTAAAACTGAGGGTAATTGCACCAATTATTAAGAATATTCGACTCATGTTTGTTGTTTTGTTAACACTTATTACGTGAATTGTTAACAATTGTTTCAAAAATTGTTGAAAACTCTAAAAATTTTTATTGAAAACTCTCGGTTTGAAGTAGTTTTCTTTGAAAAGAGAGGCATCCCCTTCTTTCGATTAGGATTAAAAACGAGAGTTTTTGTCAAATTTTGAGTATCATTGGAGACTATTAAATGTAGATTGTATATAGTATATATAAGGAAATTCAAAAATTTAGAAATCTAATAGTGAAATTACAACAGTATATTCAAGGTTAAGAGTAAAAACTATTAAATGCTTCGTTTAAAGATTTTTTGTTTAAATTTGAACTTATGCTTCGAACTAAAAGTTATATTAAAGATAGCTACGGCTTCGAGTGGCTAAACCGTTATGTACAATTATAAAACCACATAATGAAAAAACTATTAACATTTTTAGTTACGACATCGGCGATAGCAGTTTTCGGACAAACAGAGAAAAAACAAGAACCTACTGACTTTATACCAAAAGGCTATGTTGTTTTTGAGGAAATCAGCGGAGATTTGAATAAAGACGGAATTGAAGATTGTATTTTTATCATAAAAGGAACTGACTCCAATCAAATCATTACAGATGATTATCGTGGACAGTTAGACCGTAATCGAAGAGGGATTATTATCTTATTCAAGGGTAGCGACCATTATGAATTGGCTTTAAAAAATTATGACTGTTTTTCATCTGAACACGAAGACGGTGGCGTTTATTATGCCCCAGAATTATCTGTTACAATTGATAATGGAAACTTGTATATCCATTATGGTCACGGCAGATATGGTTACTGGAAATATTCATTCAGATTTCAAAACTCAGATTTTGAGTTAATAGGTTATGATGAAGGTTATAGAAGCAATTTCGATTCTGATTGGGTTACTTTTGACGAAGAAAGCCTTAACTTTTTAAGTAAAAAGAAATTGATAAAAGAAGTAATCAAAGTATCATCTGACGGTAAAGAAACGTATAAAAAAACTTGGAAAAATTTATCTGTAAATAAACTTATCAAATTATCTGAAGTTAAAAATTTTGACGAACTTGAAGTGATGGATGAAGTAACGTTGTCAAGTAGCAACGAAAAAGAGAGAATTGAAAAAAAACTTTGGGAAAACAATGGTGAATGGAACATTGTTCAAGAAGATGTGATAAAAATAAGCTCGAATGGAGAAAAATACAACAGCACGACTTATAACAAAGGAGCTATGATTTTCACAAAGGATGGGAATGGATTTTTAACTGAACTTAGTGAAAGTAACCCAGATATAATAGATACACTAGAATTTACCTATACAATCACACAAGATAAACTTATTATTTCTCATGAATATGATTCACAAATGTATGAAATGGAATGGAATAAAAATAAAATGATTCTTACATGGCATACAAGCTGGAAGGATTTCGTAAATAATGAATATGTCGATGTAAAGTACACGACCGTGACTAAATTAGAAAAGAAATAGGTCTTACAGGACACTATCCCGTAAAGTGTGTAAATTATTTTAAGGGAGTATCCTATAAACTGTGTAAGTTATTAAAAAGGGGTTAAACGGTTTTTAGTGTTAAATGTCTTTCTTTCTTTTCTGGATAAATATCAGCAATTGTCATTACAATTCCTGTTTCTTCAACTCCACCAAACTCTGGATTGATAGCCGTTCCAAAAGAACGCATTGTGGGCGACATGTGCATATAAACATTCATGAGCGGTGGAATATGCTCTCCATTTTGTCGTGCAAACTGATTGAGTACTTTATATCCGTCTTCAAAATCAAGTCCTTTTAATAGCTTTTCAAATTTCTTCTCGTCATAATTTTGAACCAATGGATGTTTTGACACAGCCAGTTTGTCTGGATCAGGAAAGTAATAATTTAAGAAATATAAGATAAAATCCCTAGTTTCTTCATGATAATCGGGGTACATCGTTACTTTTCCGAAAAAGTATTTCAACTTTGGATTTAATAAAACTAAACTTCCGAGTCCGTCCCAAATATTGTCTAAAGAATACAACCCTTTTCTCGGATTATAAGAAGGTTGATACATGGGTTGAACCCAACTTCTGCCTAATTCTATTGTATAAGGTAGATATTCTGAAATGAATTTTTTTGAAAAATTAAAATAGTGGGAGGTACTCATGGGTATAAAATCATCTTCGTTATCTGGGAGGATATTCCAACATTTTATAAATCGCATTCCACCAATTAATTCTTCATCTTCTGGATTCCAAACAATTAATTGGTCGTATGAGTTTTCACACGTATCAAATTCGTCGATGTCAATTTCCAATCCTGTTCCACCACCTGAATCTCTAAAAGACAACTCTCTTAACCTACCAATTTCACGCATTAAATTGGGTGAATTATGATGGTTTACGATATAAATCTCATTATCTCCCTTTCGTGTTCCTCGAACAAACCTTTCACTTGTTAGTTCAGATTTTAATAAATCACGATCTACAGCATCTATAATCTTTTCTTTTTTTGCCATTCTCCTTTACTTCAATAACTTATATCAATCTCTCATTTGATAAACCTTCTTCTTAACATATTCCGCCCATTCACTGTCTTTTTTAGAATCGTTGAGCATATCGATAGAAATAGGCTCGCCAAATTTAATGATTATTGTTTTATTATTTTGTTTGTATAGTTCATTAACGAGATAAAGCATTTCAATGTTCGCTTTGATTCCCAATTTCTTTCTAATTGTATATAAATTATAGAAGAAATTTGATAATCTCCCATCAATATATGTAGGAATAATCGTTTTGTTGTACTTTTTTGCCCTCGTTATAAATGTCTTTTTCCATTCTAAGTCAATGATTTCACCGTTGATTTTTCGGCTGACCAATCCGGCAGGAAATAAGCACAACAAATCATCTTTTGAAAATGCTTCATCGACCATTTTAAGGGATTTCGATGCGTTTCCTCCCAATTTATTAACACCCACAAATAAAGGACGTAGATTTTCAAGGTGCATCAAAACATCATTTACGATAAATTTCATATCGGCTCGCCTTTCATGAACAACAGTAACCAAAGCCATTGCGTCCATTCCGCCCCAAGGATGATTCATCGCAATGATTGTACCGCCTGCTTTTGGAATGTTTTCGAGTCCTTCGTGAAGAACCGTAATGTTAAACTTTTCCATTACAGACAAGCAAAACTCAATGGGTGAATCATTTCGATTCGCATTAATAAACTCATTTACATCATCTTCGTGGAGTATTTTTTGAAGATAACGCACAAGAAATTTAAACTTTAGAAGTCCTGGCTTTCTTTCTTTAATAAGTTTTTTAACGTCAATTATTTTTTGTTGACCTTCCATGGTTTATTTACTTTTGTATATCCATGCACCTTTAGAAACTTCATTTATTTTATTCAAATTGTTTAATGCCTCTTGTTGTGTCGCATAACTTCCGCCAGACACATAATATAATCCATTATATTTCCCAATCATTTTACAATTGAGCCCTTTTTCTGATTCTTCCCTAACTTTTTTGTCAGCATTTGCTTCTTCACTAAAAACACCAACAATTACGTGGTACTTATTTTGTGAGTCGAAATTACTTGCTTGAATCTCTGGTTTTTCAGTAATGTCAACATTTTCAATAACTTCTTCAGGTGCAGCATCTGCATAATCGTCTTCTGTATAATCAGATTCTTCACTTGGTAAATCAACTAAATCTTCATCTAAATGTACTTCATCATCGGCAGACTCAGTTATTTCAGCATCAATAATTTCCGACTCTTCGGTAACTTTTGAAAACTCTTCAATTGTTTTGTTAACTTCAGTATCAAAAATTGAGAAACCCATATATTTCTCAAATTCGTTTGGTTTAAGAAAAGCATAAATTATTCCTCCAATAATTAGAAAAATAATAAGTAAGAGAATCCAAAAAACAGGATTTTGTTTTTGCGTTTTTCGTACTTTCTCTTTTTCTGAGGTTACAGGTTTGACTTCTTCTTTCGTTGCATCAACTACTTTTTTAGAATCTTCTTTTTTCTTTTCCTCTTTTTCAGGTTTAATATAAACATTTTCTTTCTTGACTTCCTTTTCTTCAACTTTTTTCTTTGAAGTTTTTAGCTTTTTATCAGCTGATTTTTCTTTTGTGCTATCAGGCGTATCACTTTGAGATTCTTCTGTTGTTATTTCTGACTTTTTACTAACATCTTCTTTGGTTTTTTTGTCCTCTTTTTCAATGTCAGCTTTGATTTTGGTAATAATTTCAGGCTCTTTGTCTTCACTTTTATGATTTCCAGATACAAGATTTCCTACAAAAACATAGTCACCTGATTCATTTTTACTAAATTCTCCCAATTGGTAGATAGAATAAGACTCACCTTTGTCTAGCTGCGATTTGAGATTTCTAACAAATTTAGCGATTGAATTTTTGGCTTCTTGCACATCCATATTAGACTCTTTCACAAGTAAATCTGTTAGTTTTCCATCGTCAAAAGTTAGATATTGTTGAAACATCAACTCTCCTGTATCTTCATCAGATATCGTAATAGCTCCAAAATCGGGCAAAATAACCTTCGAATATAGTTGTAGTAATTGTTTAATAAATTTATCCATAGCGTTATTTATATGAGTATAAAATATAAAAATAAGAAATTTTATCTAAAAACCTCACTGAATTTAAAAGACTGATTGAGCCGGATTCCTTTTTCAGTTCGCTTAACTGTACAACATTCATTCTCTATATCATGTTCTAGAAACAAAATATAGTTGTTATCAGCAGCTTTTTCAAGAAATTTACTTTTCTCGTCAATCGTAACCAAAGGTCGGATATCATAACCCATCACATACGGCAAAGGAATGTGTCCAACCGAAGGCAATAAATCGGCCACAAAAACAAGTGTTTTTCCTTGATATTGAATGTGCGGAATCATTTGATTTTCAGTGTGTCCATCGGCAAAAAGCACATCAATATTGCTAAAAACGTCTTTTATAAATGAATTTGTCTTGTTTATAAATTTCAATTGCCCAGATTCTTGAATAGGTAAAATATTTTCAGCCAAGAATGAAGCTCTTTCTTTAGGATTTGGGTTGATTGCCCAGTTCCAATGATTTTCTGTACTCCAATAAGTTGCATTTTTAAATACAGGTTCCAAACGGTTTTCTCCAACTCTTTTAACGGCGCCACCAACATGGTCAAAATGTAAATGGGTTAAAAACACATCCGTGATGTCATCAGGGGAGAAGCCCAATTTATTTAAATTCTTAATGAGTGAATCGTCTCCAAATAAATAATAATGAGAAAAGAATTTTTCACTTTGTTTATCACCAATTCCTGTATCAATCAGCATTAACCTATTTCCATCTTCAATTAACATTGTCCGCATTGCCCAACTACATAGATTGTTTTCATCAGCTGGATTTGTTTTTGACCACAAAGTTTTAGGGACAATTCCGAACATTGCGCCACCATCTAATTTAAAATTTCCAGTATTTAGAGGATATATTTTCATGATAAAGAAGAATTTTTAAAACAAAAAGGCACTGTTTAGTGCCTTTTGTTAGATTAAAATTATATTTAATTATCGTTTGTCAATAGGAACATAATTTCTTTCATTTTTACCGATGTAAATTTGACGAGGTCTTCCAATTGGTTCCTTATTATCACGCATTTCTTTCCATTGTGCAATCCAACCAGGTAATCTACCCAATGCAAACATTACTGTAAACATATCGGTTGGAATATTTAATGCTTTGTAAATGATTCCAGAATAGAAATCTACGTTTGGATATAATTTCCTTTGAATGAAATAGTCATCTTCAAGCGCAATTTGTTCAAGTTTTTTAGCCAAAGCCAAAGCGGGGTCATTAATTCCAAGTTGATTTAAAACAGAATCTGCAGCTGTTTTAATAATTTTTGCTCTCGGGTCGAAGTTTTTATAAACCCTATGACCAAATCCCATCAATCTAAATGAATCATTTTTGTCTTTTGCTTTTGCAACCCATTTATCAATATCTCCGCCATCAGCCTGAATTTTATCTAGCATTTCTACAACTGCTTGATTGGCACCTCCGTGAAGTGGTCCCCAAAGCGCAGAAATACCAGCTGCCACAGATGCATATAAGTTTGTATCAGCAGAGCCTACCATTCTTACCGTTGAAGTCGAACAGTTTTGTTCGTGGTCAACGTGAAGAATCAACAATTTATTAAGTGCAGAGACTACAATCGGATCAGGCGTATAATCCTCAGTTGGCATTGCAAACATCATGTGTAGGAAGTTTTCAATGTAATTCAAATTATTTTGAGGATAAATAAATGGATGTCTCACAGAATTTTTATATGCCATTGCAGCAAGCGTAGGCAACTTAGCAATCAATCTGATAATTGTTAAATCAATTGCTTCTTTTCCTCTATTTGGATCGTGAGATTCTGGGTAAAAAGTAGATAAACTCATTACCATCGATGCTAAAATTCCCATCGGGTGTGCTTTTGAAGGATATGCTTCATAAAAATGCTTCATATCTTCGTGTACCAATGTATGTCTTGTTATACTGTCTTTAAAAGTATTTAACTCGCTTTGTGTTGGTAATTCACCATAGATTGTTAAATAAACAACTTCTACAAATGAGGCTTGTTCTGCTAATTGCTCTATGGGATAACCTCTGTATCGAAGAATCCCTTTTTCACCATCTAAAAAAGTAATTGCACTTGATGTACTTCCTGTATTTTTATATCCAGGGTCTAACGTAATCAAACCTGTGGAAGCTCTAAGGGCATTAATATCCAAACCTTTTTCATTTTCGGTTCCAGTTACAACGGGAATTTCATAAATTTTCCCATCGAATTCTAATTTAGCAATCTCACTCATCTTATTTTTTAAAAGTTAGTTAATATTTTACTTGAAATTTGTGTTTTCGTTTTTCGGTTGCCTAATATATACATTTAATCAGGATTAATCCTAATTCAGAACAAAAAAAAATAAAAAAATAAAAAATTCGTGTAGAATGATATGAAAATAAATGTTTTTTTGATGAACTTATTTTTGATTTGAATACGTAGTCACCAATTCTTTAGCAAACTTTTGGATAATTTGGACATCTTCCTCTGAAGAAACTTCTGCTTCAATTTTTATGGTTTCTGCACCTTTTTTAGCACCTAATTCGATAAATAATGTTGCAAAATCATCGGCTGATTTGCAGAAATATCCATAATCTTCCTCTCCAGAGCCAAAAACACCAAATATTTTGCCTTTTAAATCAAGATTTTTCATGTCGTCAAAAAAAGGATTCATTTCATCAGGTAACTCGCCCTCTCGTCCCCAAGTATAAGTCCCAATAACACAAATATCATATTTCAAAAATTCGGATGCATCTATTTGGGTACATTCAAATCGTTCTACTTTTACATTCAAATCTTCTAATTCTTGATGAAGAACTTCAGAGATTCCTTCTGTATTTCCTGTTAAACTCGCATAAACGATTAGAGCCTTCATATCTATAAGTTTTTCAACGTATAATTAAATAGCATTCTATAAAGATGATTACGAGTGTTTCCACCGTAAATCCCATGATTTTTATTGGGATAAATAAACATCTCGAAGTCTTTGTCGGCTTTTGTTAATGCACTAATCATTTCCATTGTATTTTGCACATGAACGTTGTCATCTCCACTGCCGTGAATAATTAAATATTTTCCTTCTAACAACTCAACAAAATTAATAGGGGAGTTGTCGTCATACCCGTTCGGATTCTCCTGTGGTGTTCGCATAAAACGCTCTGTGTAAATGTTGTCATAATATCTCCAGTTTGTAACTGGAGCAACTGCAATTGCCATGGAGAAATGTTCTGCACCTTTGGTGATGCAAAGTGAAGCCATGTAGCCACCATAACTCCAGCCCATAATCCCAATGCGATTCTCATCTACAAAGTCCCAAGTTTTTACTTGTTTTGCCACAGCAATCAGGTCTTCTGTTTCTAATTTACCTAATTGCATATACGTTGATTTTTTGAATTTTTCACCGCGGTACATGGTTCCCCTGGGATCAACGCTCATCACGATATAACCATTTTGAGCCAATAATTGATGATATGGTCCATTTCCTCCGTCCCATGAATCTTTTACAGTATTGTTTCCCGGACCGCCATATACATAAAAATAAACGGGATATTTCTTTGATTTATCAAAGTTTGGGGGATATAAAATCCATCCATTTAAATCTGTTTCTGCTCCTTGTAAAGTTATAAACTCCTTTTTCTGAAAATTATACTCTTCTATCGCAAATTGTAAAAAATCATTTTCTTCTAACGTTTCAATCAAGTCTCCATTGGCTTTGTGCAACGTATAAATTTGCGGTGTATTGATATTCGACCAACGATTTACGAAATATTTCATACCAGTTGAAAAAGTTGGGTCGTTGGTGCCATCTTTTGAACTCGAGATTCTTGTTTTCTCTGTCCCATCAAATCGAATAGAATAGAGCGAACTATACATTGGCCCTTCCTCTGAAGAAATATAATACAACAACCTTCTTTCTTCATCAATTCCCTTAAATTCAATGACATCCCAATTTCCTTTGGTAACTTGTTCTGTTGACCCGTCTATACCTATAATATATATATGATTAAATCCATCTTTTCCACTTGTTCGAATGAAATGTTTTCCATCCTTAAAAAAATCGAGGTTATCATCAATATCTAAATAGGCTTCATCGGTTTCTTCATAAATAATTTTTGGATTTATTTTTTTCGATGTTACATCAATCCAATGATACTTGATATGATTTTGATGGCGATTCAACGTAATTGCCATTAATTTATCTTCTGTTTGTGAAAACTTAATTCGTGGGATGTATTCAAATTCACCCAAATTAACTTCTTTTGATTTTCCATTTTTTACCGTTGCAACAAATAGAGAAACCTTAGAATTATCCTCGCCAGTCTTTGGATATTTAAACGTATATGTTTCTGGATATAAATCGTAATAATACATCATCGAAAAATCCTTCACATTGCTTTCATTAAATTTAAGGTAGGAGATGTATTCGCTATTGGGAGACCAATCGTATGCTTTTGTAATGGCAAACTCTTCTTCATAAACCCAATCGGTTGTTCCGTTAATGATTTTGTTTTTCGCTCCGTCTTTCGTTATTTGTTTTACCTTGCCAGTTGCGATTTCTTTTACATAAATATTGTTTTTATAAATATAGGCAACTTTTTTTCCGTCAGGCGAATACGAGGCCAGCATTTGCGGACTCCTTTCACTATCTAAGGGCTCAAGTTTTTCTGTATTCAAATCATAGAGGAAATAATCAGCATAAAAGCTTCTTCTGTATTTTTGAACAACGTTTGTGACTAACAACACTTTAGATTCATCCTCGTTAAACTCATATTCAGAAACATTCAGGTCTTTTCCGTTATAGACAAGATTTTTACCATCCAAAATAAGTTCGCCATCTTTGTAAAAATCACTAAATGAATACTTAAAGATTGATTTTTTGCCATTTAAAAGTGAGAATTTTGAATAATGTTCACCATCATTCATTGAACGAAAACCAGAAACGCCACTTCCGTAAAATTCGTACTCTTTCCAAATCTTTTCAACAGTTAAGTTGGCATGAAGTTGCTCCTCTTGGGAATTGATAAGAAATGGATTGAAATATAATAAAAGTAAGGAGAGCAAGCATATTTTTATCATGAGAGTTGTTTTGATAACGAATATAAAAAAAATAGTTGAGATACAAAGAATCTTAATAAATTCTTAATAACTTTTTAAGGTTATACAATTCGAATGTATTACTTTTGCATTATAAAGCATAAAATTAAAAATTAGTATGAAAAAAAATTTACTATTTGGTGGTTTGTTCTTCTTTTTATCTGTTAATATACAAGCACAAGATTGTCAAGAACTATTTATATCTGAATATCTTGAAGGATTTAGTAATAACAAAGCATTAGAAATTTATAATCCAACTGATAATTGGGTTGATTTAAGCAATTACTTTATTGTTCGGTTCAGTAATGGAAATGCATCACCAACCATTCAAAGCGCGCAACAATTAAGAGGTTCTATAGGACCAAAAAGTGTACAAGTTGGAGTGTTAGACAAAAGAGATCCACTTGGTACTGGTCAAAATGCTCCAGTTTGGGATGATTTGGCTATTAAAGCAGATGAATGGTACAGTCCAGTTTATGATGAAAACAATACATATTATTGGAATGGAAATGATGCGGTTGCTTTGTTTAAAGGGAAAATTCCTGCAGGTACGCCACTCGCTATGCCTGTTTCTAATTTAAGTGGAGTTGTCATGATTGATCTATTTGGTAAAATCGGAGAGAATCCAGGAGAACCTAACCAAGGAGGCGGTTGGACGTATGATGGAACGCCTGCTGGCGCAGGAGGAGTTGTGGTCTCTGCAGATCACTTTTTGGTAAGAAAACCATCAGTAAAAAAAGGAGATAATGTAAATCCAGTAGCTAATTTTGTTGTTAGCCAATCTTGGGATACACTTTCTTTTTTAACCGTTGTTTTAGATGAGTTTGGTGATACTGTATTAAACCAATCGGGACAACCTGCAAAAAGAATGAATGTAGATAATTTAGGAATACATATCTGTGATTGTGGAGATGCTACAGGGCTTTCAGAAGAAGTTATAGAAGGGCCGAGTTTTTCTGTTTATCCAAATCCAGTTGTAAACGGTGAAATAAATTTTGCAACAACAGATAAAGTAACACGAATTGTTATTTATGATGCTTTAGGAAAAGAAGTGAAATCATTGTCGCAAGTTAAATCATTTATGTCTATTAACATAGACGTGAAATCGGGGCTGTATTTTATTACCGCTTATGGACAGAGAGGACTGCGTCAGACACAGAAGTTTATTGTTAAATAATTTTTCCATATAGCTATTGTAATGCGATACTATATTTTTCTTTTCTTTTTATTACCTTTTTTTGTCTTTTCACAACAAGCATTGGTAAATGTAAACGTGGTTGATGGAAGTGCGAAAGAACCTGTTCCTTTTGCAACAGTTATAATGGAAAACTTCAAAGCAATTGCAGATGAAGATGGAAAAGTAACATTTGAAAATGTTCCCTACGGGAATTATGTACTTGTTGCTTCAATGCTTGATTCTGTAGCTGTTCATGTAGAAGTCAATCAACCCGTTGTAAATGTTGAAGCTGTCATCAAACCGCCAATTGAATTGGAAGAAGTTAATGTGATTGGTTCATTTATTCGAGATGAAAGAAGAACACCAATTTCTGTAACGAAAATTGATCCAACTAAAATAAAAGAGGAGCTAGGTTCAAGGGATATTCCTATGTTATTGAATGCTACTCCTGGAGTGTATGCAACTGAACAAGGTGGAGGAGATGGAGATGCACGGGTTTCTGTTCGTGGCTTTTCCCAAAGAAATGTAGGGGTACTTATCGATGGGGTTCCAGTAAACGACATGGAAAATGGTGCCGTATATTGGTCGAACTGGTTTGGTTTGGATGCTATTACAGGCGGAATTCAAGTTCAACGTGGTTTGGGTGCAACGAAAATTGCCATGCCCTCTGTTGGTGGAACGATTAATATAATCACCCAAGGACTTTCTAATAAAAAACGATTGTTTGTAAAACAAGAATACGGAGCAGGGAATTATCTACGCACAAGCCTCGGATACAACTCTGGTTTATTAAAAGGTGGATGGGGTGTTACAGTTGCTGGCTCTTTTAAGAAATCCGATGGTTGGATAGAAGGAACACCTTCGATGGGCGCTTTCTATTATGCCAAAGTTCAAAAAAGAATAAACAAGCACTTGTTATCTTTTTCCGTCTTTGGAGCACCTCAAAAACATGCGCAAAGAGCTTTCAACCAACGCGTTCAATATTGGGATTATCATGATGCTAAAAAGTTAGGAGCAGAACCTGTAACACAAGCCTCTTATGATAACGGTTACGACTTTAATGAACATTGGGGTTATATCAGCGATGGTTATGAAAATAGAAATGTCTTTAAAGTAAAAGGGAAGAGTATTTATGCTGAAAGAACAAACTATTACTTAAAAAATCAGCTTACACTAAGGGATTTCTGGGTAGTTAATGAAAAGTTAAGTATTTCAAATACAATCTATGGTTCAATCGGGAATGGAGGAGGAACAAAACTTCTCAATTATAGTTCAGCTGCCAAAGACCCAGACTATCACCTTGACTGGGATAAAATTATTTTAAATAACCAGCAAATTGTTATTCCTTTCACAGGACAAGTACAAACAACAGCAGACCCTTTTTATGATGACGAACTATTAAAGTCTTCAAATGTGATGACAGCTTCTGTTAACAATCACTATTGGATTGGATATTTGGGTCAATTGGATTATGAAATATCAGATAAATGGAATTTTTCAGGAGGTCTTGATTACCGCTTTTACAGAGGAGAACATTACAGAGAAATCACCGACTTATTAGGAGGAGATTATTATATCTCATATTCAAACTTAAACAGCGATGACCCTATGAAAAGAGTTGGAGATAAATTTTCTGCACAGCCTTATGAACATCATAGATATGGATATGTTCAATGGGCAGGAGCATTTGCACAAGCTGAGTTTTCAAACACACGCTGGTCGGCTTTTATTAATGCAACAGGAAATGTAAATGGATATTCAGGCACAGATTTCTTTAATAAACGTGTTTTAGATTTAGGAGATACAACCTTGCGTATTGGTGCACTTGATACCATTACATACAATGGACAGCAATATACATCAAGTTCTGAAGGATTAGAAGATGACAAAACAGGGTATAAATGGATTCCTGGCGGTACAATTAAAATAGGAGCAAATTATATTATCGATGAATACAACAATGTTTTCCTTAATCTTGGTTATTTATCAAGAACACCAATGTATTCAAATGTTGTAGATAATACCTACAATAGATTTTTTGCAGAAATCAATAACGAAGTTATCCAAGCGATCGAAGTGGGTTACAATTTTAGAAGTAAAAAGTTAGCCTTTTCAGTTAATGGTTATCTTACAAATTGGAAAAACAAACCTTTCCCAAATGGATTGGCGGTACCGGATCCATTAGACCCATTAACAACCATTCGTGTCAATGTTCAAGGCATGGACGCTATTCACATGGGGGTTGAAGTTGATGGAATTTGGAAAATCTCTAACAGAGTGAGCTTAGAAGGTTCATTCTCTTATGGTGATTGGAAGTGGAATGCAAGTAAAACTGTTCAAATTCCTGGTTACGACCAAACCGTAACGTTTGATGCAAAAGGTGTTCATGTAGGTGACGCACCGCAAACAATGGCTTTCTTGGCATTTAGGGTTGAGCCAATTCGTAATTTATATTATAAGTTCCAGTTCCAATATTTCGATAGATTTTATTCTGAATTTAACCCTTTTAACTTAAAAGGAGACAATGCAGGAAGAGATTCTTGGAAAATTCCTTCTTATCACTTACTGAATGCATTTGTAGGTTATAAAATTGTTTTGAAAAATAACAGTGCAATTTCTTTAAATGCAGCCATTATAAACATATTAAACAGAAAATATATTTCAGATGCAGCACTTTCAAGCATTTACGGTAATGGTTTTGACATCAACTCGGTAGGAGTAATGTACGGACAAGGCTTGAAATTTAATGTATCAATAGGATTTGAATTTTAATTAAACTAAATAAAAATAAAAATGAAAAACAACAAATTATTATCAATAATTGTAGGAATGGCATTTTCAGTATTTGCTATTTCACAAGCAACCCTGCCAACTTCAAGTGACTTTTCAGGGGCATCATTGCCTACAGGTTGGTCAGCTAACGCAGAGAATTATTATCCAAGTTCAGGAAATCCTGCACCTGCATTTAGACTTGACGCAACAGGTGAGTACTTGGAAATCCACGTGGCTTCTACACCTGGAGAGGTAACATTTGATATAGCGGGAAACCAGTTTGGTACTGGAACTTTTGAAGTTCAGGAATCTGTTGACGGAGGTACTTTTACGACGGTTCAAGTATATAATAACACCAATATTGATGTAAATGGAGCCTATCAAGGTAAAACATTGAATTTAGATCCTGCTTCAAGATATATACGTTTTATTTACGTGTTAAAATCAGGTGGGAACATTGGTTTGGACAATGTTGTAATTAATCCGGGTGTTGTTACTTCTCAACAAATGGAAGTTTCTGTTGATGGAGGAGTAATCTCAAACAACTCAACACACGTTGTTACTGCTGATGTTGGTAACACAGGTGTTTTACCTTTTGTTATCGCAAATACAGGAACAGCAGATGCGTTGGAAGTTGCATCAATTGTTATTAGCGGTGCTGATGCAGCTGAATTTGAATTAAGCAATGCTCCAACTTTCCCTTTGAATATTGCGGCAGCTTCTTCTGAGAACATTGGAATTGATTTTACACCGACAAGTGCAGGAACAAAAAACGCAACTGTTACAATCACTTCAGATGACTTGGACTTCTCTTCTTTTTCTTTTGATGTTATTGGTTACGGAGATGGTTTCGCAACTGAGCCAACAAGCCAACCAACCGCTTTAAGTTTTTCAGGTGTGAAAACTTATACTTTTGATGTAGATTATACAGCTTCTGGTGCTGATGGATACCTTGTTTTAAGAAAGATAGGAACTCCTGTAACTGAAATACCTGCTGATGGTACAGTTTACGGTCCAGGAGATGTTATTGGAGATGCAAAAGTAGTTATAGTTACTTCTAATTCTTCCTTTACTCCAAATGATATTGTTGCAGGTACTGATTACCATTTTGCTGTTTTTGCATACAATGGTTTAGGACAAGGAGTAAATTATCTTGAGGTAAGTCCTTTAACTGGTAATCAAACAACTCCAGCAAATATGATTCCTACTGCAAACTATACAGGTATTGACGTAAGTAATACAACCCTAATTAATGATATTTATGGAGTAATTGCACCGCATTTCCAACAATATTATAGTAATTATGCTTCATTAATGGTTGACGGTTTTTACGGAAGGGATACAATCAACGGACAAAAAGTTGTAACGGGTCAATATACAGGAATTGATTATATTTATGATTATCCTTTTGCTTTTGCAAGTGCTGGAATGTCAAGAGAACACACGTTCCCAACTTCATGGTTCCCACTTTCTGATGTTGATGCTAATTACCATTCAGATTATCACAACCTTTTGTTGGTTAACCAAAACGACGCAAACGCTATTCGTTTAAATTATCCTTTGGGTGAAGTAGTAAGTGATATTATTCAAACTCAAGGAGGTGCTACTTTCGGAAAAAACGCTGCTGGAGAATGGGTTTACGAACCAACTGACGAAACAAAAGGTATGGCTGCAAGAGCAATGTTCTATATGGCTGTGAGATATACTGAAGGTGCTACAAATTGGGGATTCCCTGCTGTCATTTCTACTTCGGTTAACTATGGACAAGATCAAGATTTATTGAAGCAATGGAACATTGATTTTCCGCCAACAAACTTAGAAATTGCTCGTAACGATTATATCGAAACGTTACAAAACAATAGAAATCCATTTATTGACCATCCAGAATATGCTTGTTATATTGATTTTGTAAATATGACATACTTAGCAAACGGCTGTACAAGTTCATTAACACAAGAAAAACTTAGTAACAACGTTTCTGTTTATCCTAATCCTGCAACAAACATTGTGTATGTTAGGTCTGGTGAGGAAATTAAAGAATTAAAAGTCGTTGATTTATCAGGTAGAGTTTTAAATAGTTATTCAAACTTAAATAACTCAACTGAAATCAATGTAAACAACTTTCCTTCTGGTACTTATTTAATTGAAATATCAACAAATACATCACATTTTGTAAATAAAGTTATAGTTCAATAATTATCAATCATAGTTGTTGATAAAATTTTTCAATAAGTTAAAACATTTAAGATGGAGGGTGAACCCTCCATCTTTTTATAACTGCGTTGATAGTAAGTTTAATTGATTTAAGAATAATTTTATCGATTTTTAATTATACATTTGCCTTATTAAATTTTTTAATTATGTCTGTTCACAAAGAGGTAAAAAAAGTAACGACAAACGTGTTACAAAGGATGAAGGATAACAATGAGAAAATCTCCATGTTAACTGGGTATGATTTCTCCATTGCCAAAATTTTAGACCATGCAGGTATCGATATAATATTGGTAGGAGATTCAGCATCAAACGTTATGGCTGGGCACGAAACGACATTACCAATTACATTGGATCAAATGATTTATCACGCAGCTTCTGTGGTTAGAGCTGTTGAAAGGGCATTAGTAGTTGTTGATTTACCTTTCGGATCTTATCAAGGAAACTCTAAAGAAGCATTGATGTCTTCCATTAGAATCATGAAAGAATCTGGCGGTCATGCAGTAAAAATGGAAGGAGGAAGAGAAATTATCGAATCTATTTCTAGAATTTTAACGGCTGGAATTCCTGTGATGGGACATTTAGGGTTAACGCCTCAATCAATTTATAAGTTTGGTACGTATGCCGTTCGAGCAAAAGAAAACGAAGAAGCAGAACGATTAATTGAAGATGCTAAAGCATTGGAAGAAGTGGGTTGTTTTGCCATTGTTTTGGAAAAAATCCCTGCTGATTTAGCTGCTCAAGTTGCAAAAGAAGTGAGCATTCCTATTATTGGAATTGGTGCTGGTGGAGATGTGGATGGACAAGTTTTGGTGGTACATGATATGTTAGGACTCAACAATGAATTTAATCCACGCTTTTTAAGAAAGTATGCCAATCTTTTTGAAGACGCATCGAAAGCTGTTCAACAATACATCGCAGATGTTCGTTCAGGTGATTTCCCGAATGAAAACGAACAGTACTAAAGATGTCTTCAGTTGATGTTTTACATGAAGACAATCACCTAATTATTGTCAATAAATCCGCTGGAGATATTACACAAGGTGATAGTACGGGAGACAAAACATTACCCGACAAAATCAAGGATTGGCTAAAGGAGAAATATAAAAAGCCCGGAAATGTGTTTTTGGGTGTAATTCATCGTTTGGATAGACCAACCTCTGGAGTTATTGCGTTTGCTAAAACAAGTAAGGCACTTTCCAGAATGAATGAGCTTTTTAAAGCCAAAGAAGTTGAAAAAACGTATTGGGCAATTGTCGAACAAAAACCCAAAGTAGATAAAGGCACTTTGGTAGATTATTTAAAGAAGAATAAATCACAAAATAAAAGCTATTCCGTAGGAAAAAATGTTAAAGGAGCAAAGGAATCCATTTTAGACTACGAATTAATCAGTCAAAGTGACAAATATTTCTTGTTAGAAGTCCACCCAAAAACTGGGCGACATCATCAGATAAGAACACAATTGTCGAACATCGGCTGTATCATTAAAGGTGATTTAAAATATGGGGCAAAAACTTCAAACAAAGACGGAGGTATTTCACTTCATGCGAGAAATCTAAAGTTTATCCATCCTGTTAGTCAAGAAAAACTCAGTATTACTGCGCCCGTTCCGAAAACAAATTTGTGGCATTTTTTTGAGAATAATCTTAATAAGATATGATAAACAGACTTTAAAAGGTGATTATCTCAATTATTTCTCTCTTACTTTTTTGCATCACCCAAAAAAGTGGAAATATTCATTTACAATACAGTTGAACTAAACCGATTACCATCTGTAATTCCTCATCTCCATCCCGAGACAACCGAAGCTCACTGAACAACAGGAAGAAAAGCGAATAAATAAAGAATAGTTTAGTAATTTGAAGGATTATTTAGCACATATCATTTAAAAAAATTCTCATTAAAATTTACCAAATAAACCCTATCCGTCGCCCTAGTTAATGCCGTATAAAGCCATCTAAAATAGGATTTATCCAGCATATCTTCCGTTAAAAATCCTTGGTCCACAAAAACCGAAGCCCATTGTCCGCCTTGCGATTTGTGACAAGTAACTGCATAAGCGTATTTTACCTGTAAAGCATTCATATACGGGTCTTTCATGATTAATTCATACCGTTTTCGCTTGTTTCTTTCGTGCATATAATCCTTTTCTACCTCAAAAAATAAATCTTTCATGCGTTGACGAGATAAATTAGGTGTTTCTGCATCCAAAACCTCCAATAAAAATTTCACATTAAAAGGCTCGTGATCGGGATAATCAACCAATTCAACCAAAGCATCCACAAAGTCGAAGCCATACAATGTTTCCTCACCTTTTATTCTCAACACTTTAATCGTTTCTCCATTGGCGATAAACCCAATCTTTGAATCATCGCCCAACCAAAAATAATTGTTTCGGACAACCATTAATAAATCATTTGCAACAATCTTGTCTTCATACCAAAAAATACGTGCGCGGATTTGTTGATTATACAGATTTGCACGTTTGTTGCTTCGCGTGATAATCAGCGTTTCATCAATTCCATAATTCGTATATGAGGAGTCAATTTCATCTTCTAAATCAATTCCTTCCAATCGAATTAAATCATTCTTCCCACTTAAATCAAATGATGGATAGACGTTTTCATCAGCTGAACGCAAAGCAGTGGCATTCTTTAAAATATCAGAGTCTTCTGCTTGTCGCAATACTTTATCTAATTGAAATTCAATGATATCCAGCTGGAAATAGTGGTTTTTAAGGTAATCGACACTTAACGCAGGACTAAAATCTGCGCCAACAGGAGGGAGCTGACCTTCATCGCCAATGAGAATCATTTTACAATTTTTTCCATTGTAAACGTAGTTTATCAAGTCGCTCAATAAATTTCGACCACTTATCGAACCATCATTTTGTTGTGTATAATCACCAATCATCGAGGCTTCATCCACCAAAAAAAGCGTGTTCGTATGTAAATTTGGTGCTAACCCCAATTGAACCATGCCATCAGCACGCCTTTCCTTACGATATATTTTTTTATGAATCGTAAAAGCCATTTTTTCAGAACGTTGCGAAAAAACTTTTGCAGCACGACCAGTAGGGGCGAGCAAAACGGTTTTTTGTTTTAACTGAGTTAACGCCTTTACAAAAGCACTCAGCAACGTTGTTTTTCCCGTACCCGCATATCCCTTCAAAACAAATATCTGATTACTATTCGGTTGGTAGTAAAATTGACAAAGTTTATCCAATAAACGCTTTTGGTCTGAAGAAAATTCAAACGGAAAATATTTTACAGTTGTTTGATATAAATCATCATGGATTGGCATAATGTAAATATAATGTTTCTTTTGGAAGATGTTATTTTTTAACTGCAAAGCTCGGTCAAGAAAACAAAATATTTAAAAATTAACTCCAATCATTCTATAATTTAAAGTACTTTTATAATCAGAATACGATTTAACTGTTACAATCAAAACCTTATGGGTACAAAACTGTTTGGTTATTGAAAATGAAATTATGCAAACATTAGATATTCGTACCGTAGATGTTGTTCAATACATAAGTCCCTTGCGAGAAGGAGGTTCCATGCCAGGCATCGTAAAAGCAGATGATGGGTTTCTTTATGTGCTTAAATTTAGAGGTGCAGGTCAAGGAAAAAATGCGTTAATTGCAGAGCTATTGGGCGGTGAGTTTGCACGCGCTATTGGTTTAAAAGTTCCAGAAATCGTTTTGATGAATCTCGATGATTCTTTTTCTAAAATGGAACCCGATGAAGAGATTCAAGATTTACTAAAGTTTAGTGTTGGATTGAATTTAGGCTTACATTTTTTGTCTTCAGCAATAACGTACGACCCTCTGGTTTCAGAAATTCCTGCGTTAACCAGCTCAAAAATAGTGGTTTTAGATAGTCTGATGTCGAATATCGACCGAACAGCAAAAAATCCGAATTTATTGATGTGGAAAAATGAATTGTGGGTAATCGACAACGGTTCTAGTTTTTATTTTCATCACAATTGGGAAACATGGGAAAATCACCTTACCAAAAGTTTTCCTTTGATAAAAGACCATGTTTTGTTGAATAAAGCAACACAATTGGAAGAGGCAGCCGAAGAAATTCAAAAGGCATTGGATGATAAAACGCTAAAAACCATTATCTACACAATACCCGAAGAATGGTTAATCGACGAAAATGATGCATTAAATGCTGATGAAAAACGCCAAGCTTATTTCGATTATATGAAAGCAAAATTGGGAATAATTGATGTACTCGTTAAAGAAGCCAAAGATGCCAGATAAACATTTTTATGAATATGCTATCATTCGATTTCTGCCTTATGTTGAAAGGGGAGAGTTCTTTAATATTGGCGTGATTTTATATTCTAAATCAAAAAAATTTATAGGTATTCGCTATTTTGTTGATGAAAATAAAATGAATGCTTTTAACAGCAAATTCGATAAAGAGGAAATTGAAGATTTCTTAAAATCATGGGAAAATGTTTGCTATTCAACTCCAGAATCTGGTGTAATTGGCCAAATGGAAATGCCCGACCGCTTCCGTTGGTTGGTTGCGACAAGAAGTACAGTTATCCAAAGCTCTCCCATTCATGTTGGTAAATGTGATTGTCCCGAAAAAGAAATTGAGGTCATTTTTGAACGCTTTGTTTTGGTTTAGATTTTAAACAAAATCTAAAATCTGTAAATAAAAATTATGCTACATCATTTATACTTTGTATTTTAGCATAAACTAAAAGAAATCAGGATGAAACTATATGCTAAATTATTTACACTAACCATTGTATCTTCTTTTTTACTCTTCGCTTGTACTGATAGCGCCAAAACAAAAATTAAAAATGGCGAATTGGTATGGAAAACTGCAGAATCGGCTGGATTTGAGTATAACTATATTGAAAATGATCCATCTGAAACTCGGTTTTATACCTTGGAGAATGGATTGACCGTTATTTTGAGTCCTTCAAACAAAGAGCCACGTATTCAAACCTTTATTGCCATAAAAGCAGGAAGTAAAACCGATCCAGCAACACATACAGGATTGGCGCATTATTTAGAGCACATGCTGTTTAAAGGAACAGATAAATATGGTTCTTTAGATTGGGAAAAAGAAAAACCGCTTTTGGATAAAATTGAAAGTTTATATGAAGAATATAACTCTACAACAGACGAATCTGAAAGGAAATTAATCTATCAAGAAATAGACAGGGTCTCTGGTCAGGCTGCTAAATATGCCATCGCCAACGAATACGATAAAATTATGTCTGGAATGGGTGCGCAAGGAACAAATGCGTTTACATCCGTTGAACAAACAGTTTACACAGAAGACATTCCAAGCAATGTTGTAGATAAATTTTTAACTGTTCAGGCTGAACGATTCAGAAATCCTGTACTTCGTTTATTTCACACCGAGTTAGAAGCGGTTTATGAAGAAAAAAATAGAAGTTTAGACAGCGACGGAAGCAAAGTGTTTGAAGAAATGTTTGCCCAATTGTTTCCAAATAACAATTATGGAAAACAAACCACAATCGGTACGATAGAACACTTGAAAAATCCATCTTTGGTTGAAATCCGTAAATATTATGAAAACTATTATGTTCCAAACAACATGGCGATAATTATGGCTGGAGATTTTAACCCTGATGATGTAATAAAAAGCGTAGCTGAAAAGTTTGCCTATATGCAATACAAAGATGTACCAGTTTATGAAGTAGGTTTAGAAAAAGAAATAACATCGCCCATTCAATCTGAAGTTTACGGTCCTGAGCCAGAAAGATTAATGTTTGGATATCGTTTCCCTGGCGCATCCTCAGAAGATGCTAAAATGCTTGAGCTTGTCGGTGAGATTTTAACCAATGGTGCAGCAGGACTGATTGATTTGAATTTAGTCCAAAAACAAAAACTTCTTGGTGCATATGCTTTTCCTTATGTTTTAAAAGATTATAGCGTTTTATTACTCGGCGGAAATCCACTTGAAGGTCAGTCCCTTGATGAAGTAAAAGCACTTCTTTTGGGAGAGATTGATAAATTAAAATCAGGCGATTTTTCAGAAGATATCATCACATCCATCATTAATAATGCTAAAAAAGGAATGTTAGAAACCAATGAAAACTATACGAGTAGAGCTTATGAATTGATGGATAACTTTGTTTTGGGAACCGATTGGAAAGACAGGCTCTCACAAGTAAAATACTTGAATAAAATAAGCAAACAAGATGTAGTAGATTTTGCCAATAAATATTTCAAAGACAACTACGTTGCTGTTTACAAACTTCAAGGAGAAGATGACAATGTACAAAAAGTTGAAAAACCAGCCATAACACCAGTAGAAGTAAACCGTGAAGCACAATCAGACTTCTTGATTAAGATTGCGGAAATGCCAGAGAATGAAATCACCCCACTTTGGTTAGACTTCGAGGAAGACATTCAACGGATTGAAGAAGATGACTTTTATCCAGTTTTAGCAGTTCAAAACAATGACACCGAATTGTTTGAGTTGAAATATTATTTTGAGACGGGAAAATGGAGTAATCCAATGCTTAGCTATGCAACTGGATACCTTAATTACATCGGTACAGATACAAGAACAGCAGAAGACATTAGCAAAGAATTTTATAAACTCGCTACAGATTTCCAGATTTGGGTAAACGACGAAGATATGTCGATAAGAATCATGGGGTTACAAGAAAACTTTGAAGCTTCGGTTCGCCTTTTTGATGAACTTCTAAAAAATTGTGTTGCAGACGAAGAGGCTTTGCTTTCATACATAGATAGGGTTAAAAAGTCCCGCCAAAATGCAAAAGAAAACAAAGGAGCGATTATGAGTGGATTAAGAAGTTATGCAATGTATGGAGCGAAAAATCCATTTAACAGCGTTTTAAGCAATGAGGAATTGGATAATTTAACAGCAGAAGTGTTGACCCAACAAATTCATACAATTGCGAATTATAAGCATTCGATCTTGTATTATGGACCAAAAACGGCAGATGAAATTACGGAAATCATGAAAACAGTTCATCCAATGCCAGAAACATTTGCTGAAATGCCAGAAGCAACTAAATTTGAGCAAAATGTACAAACATCAAACTCAGTTTTATTGGCGCATTACGACATGGTTCAAGCAGAAATATTTTGGGTTCGAAATAGTGATTTCTACAATGAAGCAAACGTTCCAACAGTTTCTTTATTCAACCAATACTTCGGAGGAGGAATGGAATCAATTGTATTCCAAACAATTAGAGAATCAAAAGCCTTGGCATATTCTACTTATGCACGTTTTAACAATCCGTCAAGAAAGGACAGAAGAACTTCCTTTTTTGCTTATGTAGGAACCCAAGCAGATAAATTTTCGGAAGCCGTTGATGGAATGAATGAACTGTTGACAGAGTTGCCAAAATCCGATAAAGCAGTAGAAAATGCAAAAAGAAATCAAATCAAAACAATTGCTTCTGAAAGAATTATCGGAATGGATATTCTAAACAGCTACTTAAGTGCAAAACGCATGGGAAGAGATTATGACATCCGCAAACACATTTATAATAAAACAGGAGATTTTATGTTTGAAGATTTACAAACTTTCCACAAAAATGAAATCAGTGGAAAACCATATACATATTGCATCGTAGCAGACGAAGAAAAACTAAATTCATCCAAGTTAAAGGCTTTAGGAACTGTTAAAACATTAAAATTAGAGGAAATTTTTGGGTATTAGAAGGTTGTTTTAATGATGATAGAATGCTTTTAGTTTATTGTTTGTCAGACCAAGTGGTTTTACGAAGAACGAGTAAATTTGTACTGAGAGAGGACAAAAAACAAACTACAAACTAAAATTTATTTTTCCGCTCAAACTTGTTTGGTTAAAATATTTTTGTATATTTGATTAAAATATAATCAAAGTAATATGGAAATATATTTAGCATCTAATTTGAAATTACTGCGTAAATCACGGAAACTCTCGCAAGAGGAAGTAGCAAACACGTTGAAGTTGACACGTTCCTCTTATTCTGGTTATGAAAATGGAATTGCAGAACCAGGCATTGAAAATTTATTGAAATTAAGCAAATTTTATTTGATTCCCTTAGAAGATTTATTGATAAAAGACTTAGGTAAATCCTCAGAAACTGAATGGAAAGCAATTGAAAAAGGAATTTATTCAGACACAAAAGGAAGCAAATTACGGGTTTTAACATCAGTTATTTCGCAAGATAACGAAGAGGTAATCGAAATGATTCCTCAAAAAGCCAGCGCAGGTTACACAATGGGATATGCAGATCCAGATTATATTAAAGTCTTACCTACATTTCAATTGCCATTCTTAGATAAAAACAAAAAATACCGTTCATTCCCAATTCAAGGAGATAGTATGCCACCCGTTTCGCATGGCTCATACGTAGTTGGAGAATATCTACAAAATTGGGAAACTGTAAAAGATGGATTTCCTCACATTGTCATTACAAACGACGATGGGATAGTTTTTAAAATGGTGCACAAAATTGAAGGTCAACCAGAAGTGTTGCAATTATCTTCTACCAATCCATTTTATGAGCCATATTTTGTGAATGTGAACGACATCATTGAAATTTGGAAATTTGTTAACTACATTTCTCCTGAATTGCCAGCAGTTAAAGTCTCAGAAGACGAATTATTAAAATCTGTCAAAGGAATTCAAAGAGAAGTTAACCAAATTCGCAATTATTTAAAAAAGGAATATTAAATATATAAAATGTACAACATAACCACCTCAATCAAAACTTGGGCTGAAGATGATCGACCAAGAGAAAAATTACAGATCAAAGGCAAACATGCTTTGTCTGATGCAGAACTTTTAGCCATTGTAATTGGCTCAGGCACACGAAGAAAAAGCGCAGTTGACATTGCCAAAGAAATCCTTCAATCCAACGGAAACAACTTATATGAGTTAGGAAAAATGACACGAAGTGAATTGATGTCGTTTTCAGGGATTGGTGAAGCCAAAGCAACAGGAATTTTGGCTGTTTTAGAATTGGGTAGGAGACGAGCGGCAACAAATCGACCTGTCAGAAAAAGAATATCTAAATCTTCAGATTGTTTTGAAATACTTAAACCTTTGTTTCAAGATTTAGACCATGAAGAGTTTAGAATTGTTGGATTGACAAAAGATAATCGTATCATTGGAACAAAACTAATTTCAAAAGGCGGGCGCTCATCAACTGTGGTTGATGGAAAGCTAATATTCAAAGAATTGTTAGATATGAAAGCCTCTGGTTGCATCCTTGCGCATAATCATCCTTCAGGAAATTTAAAACCCAGTGAACCCGATATTCGCTTAACAAATAAATTAACTAAATTTGGGGTTTTAATAGATATGCCAGTACTTGACCATATTATTGTTGCAGACAATGGCTATTATAGTTTTGCTGATAACGGAATTTTATAGTCCAAAACCTAAGGCAGACCATAAAATTCCATAATGTTTAGCTATTATAAATGAATTACCTCTCCATACGCTGCCGCAGCCGCTTCCATAACCGCCTCAGACATAGTTGGGTGAGGATGAACAGTTTTGATCAATTCTTGTCCTGTAGTTTCTAATTTTCGAATAGCAACGATTTCTGCAATCATTTCAGTAACGTTTGCTCCAATCATGTGTCCGCCAAGTAGTTCGCCGTACTTCGCATCGAAAATTAATTTGATAAATCCTTCATTTGCCCCAGCAGCACTTGCTTTTCCAGATGCAGAGAATGGGAATTTACCAACTTTTAATTCGTATCCAGCTGCTTTAGCTTGTTCTTCCGTATATCCAACAGAAGCAATCTCTGGCGTTGCATACGTACAACCAGGGATATTATTATAATCTAGAGGTTCAGGATTGTGTCCTGCAATTTTTTCAACACATAAGATTCCTTCCGCACTCGCAACGTGTGCCAATGCTTGATTAGGAACGCAATCTCCAATAGCATAATATCCAGGGATATTTGTTTGGTAATAGTCATTCACCAAAATTTTACCTTTATCAGTAACAATTCCAACATCTTCTAATCCAATTCCTTCAATGTTAGCAACAACACCAACCGCTGAAAGTACGACATCACATTCTACTTTATCTTCACCTTTGCTTGTTTTGATGGTAACACTGCATTTTCCACCTTTTACATCTACCTTTTCAACAGAAGAAGATGTCATAACTTTAATACCTTGTTTTTTCAAACTTTTCGTCATTTCTTTAGAAACATCTTGGTCTTCAACAGGCACAATTCTATCTTGGAACTCTACAATTGTTACATCAGTTCCTAAAGCGTTGTAATAATATGCAAACTCAATTCCAATTGCTCCAGAACCGACTACAATCATTTTCTTTGGTTGCTTTGTCAATACCAACGCTTCTCTATATCCAATTACGTTTTCTCCGTCTTGTTTAAGATTTGGAAGTTCACGCGAACGAGCTCCAGTAGCAATAATAACACCTTTGTTCGCCGTATATTCTGTCTTTTTACCTTTGTCATCAGTAACTTCTACTTTTTTTCCAGGTAGAACTTTACCGAATCCTAGAATAACATCAATTTTGTTCTTTTTCATTAAGAATTGAACACCTTTACTCATCCCTTCAGCAACATTACGACTTCTTTTTACAATGTCTTTAATGTTTGCTTTCGATTTTTCAACCGTAATTCCATAATTTTCAGCGTTATTGATATAATCAAATACATTTGCTGATTTAATTAAGGCTTTTGTTGGAATACATCCCCAATTTAAACAAATTCCACCGAGTGATTCTTTTTCAACTACGGCTACTTTTAAACCAAGTTGAGATGCACGAATAGCGGCTACATAACCGCCTGGTCCACTTCCTAAAACAATAATATCGTAATTCATATTCTATATTTTTCCAATTATTTGTTGCGAATTTAATGATTTTAAGGTTTGTTTCTTCGATTTTTAAAAGATAATTTTCAAGATATTGATTAATTGCCACTTATAAATCTCTCAGCCCGCTCTTTATACTCAATTCTAAATGCAGGTTGGATAAAGTATTTAGAGTTAATTCGTATCACTCCGTCATTGAAACCTTGAACAAGTTCTGTGCCCATAGTTACGCCATAAAATCCTCCAATCACCACTTTTTCAGGATGAGAAATTGATAGTGCTTTCACTTGCTCTTGGTAAAAAGGAATTCTTTCTCTTTCATAAAAGGAAGAACCAGGAATTTCAGCACCATATAAATAATTCCATTTCCATTGGAGCAATGCTTCGGCTAGAAATATTGCTTCTGCATTTGAATCGACGACGGCTTGATGAAACTCTGAAAACAACTTCTGTTCATTCTCTTCCGTTAAATACCAACAATAAATATATTTAGGAGCATTTGTAATTCCAAACAAAGAAATTATCAGCGAAGAAATTAATAGGAATGACTCAATTTTTCCTTTTAAATGAGGAATTAGGTAGATAAACCAAAATAAAATTCCTGTGAAAAAGCCCAAAAAATATCGAGGTTCAGGTTTACCTAAAATTGAAAAAACAGACAAATATAAAATTGAAACAAGAATTGCAGACGATAGAAATATGATTCCAATTTTTCCAATGTTGATAGATTTTTTGATAATAAAGACAAACATTAAAATGAGTAAAAAATCGCTTAAAACTTTCCAGTAATTAGGAAAATCTATTGCCATTCCATAATAATAAAGTCCTGAAAAACCAGCACGAAAAATGGTTGAAAACTCATCTGAAAAAATATTTATAGGATTATTGTCAAACGAGAATTTTGGCGGATTCCACACAGGATTCTCTGTTGTTCCAAGTAAACGAATCAGTAAAACGGTTACTAAAATTGAAGCAATTGTTATAAAAATATCTTTTATTGAAAATTTACGCTTGATAATTTCTGTAATGATAATAGGAGAGAAGCCAATCAGGATAAAAACATGACTTTCAAAAATAATTCCAAGCCACAATCCAGCGACAATGAAATCAGAACGTTTTAAAGTTGTTTTTGAAAAATAGTAAAATAAAATGCTGATTCCTAAAAAAGCAGTGAGATAACCACCTCTTACTTTTCCTGCAAAAAAATGCCATGTTGGAAATGTAATAAGCAAGAAAATTACTCCGTAAAGTAAAAAAGTGTTGACTTCTTTTCGTTTTAAGGCAATAAAAATGAACGTGCAAGCTAAGCTGAACAACAAAATTCCTCCTAAAAATAGCGTGAGTGCGCCCGAACCTAAAAATAATTCAAAAATTGCCGTAGAAAAAACTTCAAAAGTTGAAAAACCGTAATTTTGACCTGCAAAGTAGATGGGAAATTCTTCAAAAGCAATTAACCTTTGTGCCATAATTCCAATAATCGCTTCGTCTCCATCAAACCAAAAATTATCAGATAAAATATGTGGCAATCGAACCAAAATAGAAGCAAAAAACAATACAATCCATGTAAGAATAAACTGAATTCCTTTGCTTTTATTGAATAGATTCGATTTCATTTCGATTTGTTTAGAAAAACGAAAGTATCAAATAATTTTTAATCATTGTGGATTTGAACCAAAGAACTTACACATTTTGCTTTGCCGAAACGAAGTAGTTTTACTTATTTTATGTACTTTTGAAAATAAATTTTTCAATCTATGAAATTCACATTCGACATTCATCAACCGCAAAACCAATATCTTCAAATAACGGCTGAATTTAAAACGAGTAAATCGCAAACCGAGATTTTCTTGCCAAATTGGCGTCCGGGAAGATACGAACTTGGAAATTTCGCTAAAAACGTTAGAGATTTTAAAGTGTTTGATAGCAACAATCAACCTTTGCCGTTTAAAAAATCCGATTTAAACACGTGGATTGTCAATAATAAAGATGAAAAAAACATCATCGTTCAATATCAATATTATTCAGCAGAATTAAATGCTGGATCAACTTTTTTAAATCAATCACAACTGTATGTAAATCCTGTGAATTGCTGTGTTTTTACCGATGAACAATACAATGAAGAAATTGCGGTTCAATTAAACATCCCGCCAGAATGGAAAATCGCTCATTCTTTACCTCTTGAAAATCAAACGTTTTTTGCGAAAAATTTCGATGAACTTGCAGATTCTCCTTTTATCTGTTCTGCAAGTTTACAACACAAAACTTATGAAGTAAAAGGAACAACTTTCCATATTTGGTTTAATGGAATTGTGAAACCAGATTGGAGTCGTTTAATTGATGATTTTAAGAGGTTTACGTTATGTCAAGTAAAGTATTTCTCAAACATGCCAACAAAAGAATATCACTTTCTTTTTCAGATACTTCCCAACCGAGCTTATCATGGTGTTGAACACAGTAAATCGACCGTAATTTGTTTGGGACCGAGTTACAAAGTTTTTGAAGAAGATTATAAAGAATTACTCGGTGTGAGTTCACACGAATTATATCATACTTGGAACGTTAAAGCTATTCGACCAATTGAATGGATGCCTTACAATTTTAAGCAAGCATGTCCATCCAAACTGGGTTATGTTGCTGAAGGTGTTACAACATACATGGGCGATTTAATCTTGCTAAAAAGTGGTGTTTTTACTTTAACACAATATTTAGTAGAAATGAATGCACAATTGCAAAAGCATTACGATAATTTCGGGCGTTTTCATTATTCTGTCGCAGATTCATCGTATGACACTTGGCTTGATGGATATGTACAGGGCAGTCCTGCACGTAAAGTTTCAATTTATACAGAAGGAGCATTGCTGGCTTTTATCGCAGATGTTTGGATTATGAAACAAACAAACAATCAACAAGGGTTAATTGAAGTAATGCGAAAAATGTATCAAGATTTTGGAGAAAAAGGAATTGGTTATTCAGAGAAAGATTATCAAAATTGCTTAGAACATTTCTCTAAATCGTCCATGCAATGGCTGTTTGATGATTTTATTAACGGAACCACGGATTACACAGAAAAATTAGATGAATGTTTTAACTATATTGGATTAAAAATTGAAATTTCTCCTTCACCTTCAGTTTTTGCTGCACAACTTGGGGCAAAACTAGAAGCTGATAATAATGTTGTTTCAGTTTATCCTGACAGTATTATTGACAAAGTGGGAATTAAAATTGGTGATAAAATCATAGCAATCAACGGTATTTCGGTAGGTTTAGATATTGACCGTTGGATTACGTATTTTAAAAACGAAGAGAAAGAGTTACTCATCAATAGAAATGGTAAAATCATCCGTTTAAAATTGCCAGTTTCAAGTGAAATCTATTTTAAAGAATACAAACTAAGACTTGTTGATAATCCAACAGAAGAACAATTAAAAGCATTAGAATCTTGGGGATAATTTATGAGTCGGTTAAAGTCATATATAGCAGAAGGAGAACATCAAACCCAAGATTTTAAATTTCGTGTAGATGATGCGAAGAAAATAGCCCGAACTTTGGCAGCTTTTGCCAATACGGATGGCGGAAGGTTGTTGATAGGAGTCAAGGACAATAAAAAAGTTGTGGGTATAAATCCCGAAGAAGAATTCCACTTAGTTCAAGGGGCGGCGGCAGTTTATTGTAAGCCAGAAGTTCAAATTGAAACAGAAATCCTTAATGAAAAGCACAAATTGGTTTTGGTTGTCAATGTTTTAAAATCTAAAGAGAAAATCATCAAAGCCAAGGATGAAAACGACAGGTGGAAAGTTTATGTTCGTCGTGATGACCACACATTGTTGGCCAATAAAATACTATTGGGAGTTTGGGAACGAAAAAAAATCAAGAAATCCATTCCCCAAAAGTTTGACGAATCAGAAAAGTTGGTTTTAGATTGCATAAAAGAAAATCAACCAATTACACTCAGCAAAATCTACCGAAAAACTAAGTTAAACAAAGGTTATATTGATAAATTAATGATACTTTATGTCTCTTGGGGAATTGCCGAGATGGATTTATCAGAAAAAGGGAGTTTTTTTTATATTTCTGAAACAACCAATGATGTAAAGCTGTAAAGAAAATTATCTCTTCTTCTTAAAACTACTCACACCAGGAATTGCATTTTTATCCTCTTTGACCTTTCTTTTAGATTTCTCTCTCTTTGCTGTTCCTTTCTTAGTATTTACTTTTTGGTCTCCATCATCAGGCATCACCGCACGATGTTCTCCCCCGTCAATGGGCGAATTAGGATTTGAAGGGTCTATCCATTCATTTTTTATAGGAATATCAACAACCGTATCCAATTTGCTGTCGTAAGCCTTTAAATTGATCTTTTTCCTTTCTTCGTTGATGGCAATAATGTCTTCTTCCAATTCCCATACATTTCCATTCCAAACGTAGGCGTCGTAAGACATATCTGGGACATAAAACTCTCTAAACTCTTTCATTGTAGGCGACTCTGGAGAAAGATGGTCAAGAATGATTCTGTTTCTATCAAAATCAAACTTCATCGACATATTTGCTTCGGCATTGTATTCAAACAATAATCTTTGAACTTTACCTCTTTCACTCTCAAAAATTGGAGCACCAAAATGTGGGGTTTTTCCCGTAAAATAAAGCGCGTCTATTAGTTTAAATTTACTTCGTTGATTGTTGGCATCAAAACCTAAAAGCGTGTAATAAGTTCTGTTTCTTTTCTGAACATCAATAATTTCATAATACAATGCCCCATACCAGTTTTCAGCACCAACTTGTTCAAACTGGTTCATATAAAAATTTTGCTTTGTTCGATTCAATTCAGTTACAAAGACTTTGTTTCTTCTGGAGTCTTTTTTCATCACAAAAGAAAAGTAATCATAAGAGAAGTCTTCATATTGAACATTCCATGAAATGATTCTTACCAACTCATCTTGAGATGTGATTTTTCCGATAGAACTTAAAGAAGCAAAAGGATATTCAAACGCACCATCTAACTCCAAAGTTTTGTGCAATAACTCCTTAAATTCATTGTTAAATTTGATTATAGAAGGATTGTCATTAACGGAACGTAATTCACTTAGCAACTTGGCTAATTGGGATTCATTCTTTATTAATTTTGGATTGTCGGTTTGACTGAATCCAAACAAACCTCCTACAATAAAAATGGTTACAAAAAGATATTTCATACTACAATAACGTTCTTATGGAGTTCTTTGTTACAAATAATATTCCAATAAAAACTAAATTAACAATTCTTTTTCGTTTTGAGATGATTTTAACAAATTATATAAATTCGGTAACAGTTTATCTTTAATTTGATATTATCTTTGTGAACTATGAAGATATCATTCTATAGCCTCCTTTTGTTTCTGACAATTGTCTCGTCGAACATTTTCGCACAAGGGAAAATAAAGGGACAAGTTTTTACAAATAATAACGAACCAGTTGAGTTTGCAAATATTAGATTGTTTTCTATTCCAGACTCAACAGTAATTGCAGGTGCATACACCGAGGTAAATGGTTCTTTTTTGTTAGAAAACATTCCTATTGGCGACTATTACTCAGCAGTTACTTACTTCGGCTTTGATGAATTAATTATTTCAGATATCAAAGTTTCAAATCAACATGAAACCGTAGATTTAAAGCGAATCATTCTTAACATTATTCAAAGTCAAGAGCTTGATGAAATTGTCGTTGTCGGTGAAGGACCTTCAATCATGGAATCAAGCATAGATAAAAGAACTTATAATGTTGATCAAGACATGACATCGATGGGTGGAGATGCAGCTGATATATTGAATAATATTCCATCCATTGAAGTGGATAATGAAGGAAACATTTCATTGAGAGGAAGTGGAGGTGTAAGAATTTTAATTGACGGACGTGAAAGTGCAATGACAAGTGGCGATGATCCTTTAGCTGGAATTCCTGCAAGTGCAATTGAACGTGTAGAAATCGTTACCAATCCTTCTGCCAGATATAGTCCTGAAGGAACCGCAGGAATCATTAACATTGTTCTTAAAAAAACAAAAATGCGAGGATTCAATGGGAACATTTCTTTGACAGCAGCCACTGGAAATTTATACAACGGAAGTGTCAACTTTAATTATAGAAATGAAAAGGTAAACGTATTTGCAAATTACGGCTTTCGTTATTCTGAAAATTTAAGACGAAATTATTCAAAACGCTATACATTTATTGGTGATGACACTCAATTTTTAGACCAAGACAATGGTGGTGATAATTTAAGAAGGTCACACACAGCAAGTCTTGGAGCTGATTTCTTTCTTAAAGCTAACCATACATTAGGCGTTTCGGTGAGTGGAAGTGACCGAAATAGAAAAGGTTGGGGGTTACATTCAAATAATTTATATTGGAACGATAATTTAGTTGAATATTGGAATCGAGATGTGGAAGATCCTCGCGGAAGAAACTCAATCGATATAAACACAAATTATAAATGGGACTTTACGGATGAAAAAGCAGGAAGTTTGATGTTAACTGCAACAGGATCCATAGGAAACAATCGAAGTTATAGCTTTTTTAAAGAACATCACTATGATGGGATGGGAACCCCTTTAGTAAATGGATATAGGTTTCAAGAGCAAGATCGTGAAGGAGAAACGCAAAGGTATTCATTCAATGCTGACTTAACACGGGCGATTAATGACAAAATGAAATATGAAACAGGATTGGAAGTTAGAATCAATCGTATGAGAGATGATAACCTTGCTACCATTTTTGACACAGTTACTTCAACGGTTATTGAGGATTTGAATACAACCAACAGATTGGTTCACGATGAAGACTTTTATTCTGCTTATGGGATATTTGCTCACGATGTAACCAAATTATTCAAATATCAAATTGGTTTACGTTTAGAACAAGCTTTTGTTAGTCCGCAATTTATTACTTCAAACCAAAACTTTTCATTTCAATACTTTAAAGTTTATCCGTCTGTGCATCTAGCTTTTGGCGATGATGATATGGGAACTTTCTTTTTAAGTTATAGCAGAAGGGTAAGCCGTCCACGCCACTGGCAAATGAATCCTTTTCCAAGGGTTGATGACCCACAAAATATCCGAAAAGGAAACCCTGGTTTACAGCCTGAGTTTATTAACTCAATCGAATTGGGATATGAGAAAATGTGGGAGAATGGAAGTATTGCAACAACAGGTTACTTTAGACATACAGAAAATAAAATCCAAAGATTAACTGAATTTACGCCCGATGGAGTGAGTATTTCAACTTTTGATAACATCAACCAAGCATTTGATTATGGCTTAGAGATTATTGGAACGTATAATCCTTTTCCGTGGTGGAGAAATATGCTTTCTTTCAATGCTTATGAAAGTAGATTAAAAACAACTTTTAACGGAGAAGATTTAAGTAATAAAGGTATTACTTGGGACATGAAAATAAACACGACTTTTTCATTCTTCAATGGCAGAACAAATGTACAGTTTAACGGAGGTTACAGCTCTCCAAGACATACTGTCCAAGGAGTTTCTAGATGGAATCCAGGATTTGATTTTGGTGTAACTCAATCTTTCTTAGATAAAAATCTTATATTTGGCATCCGAGTTTCTGATGTTTTTGACCAACAAGGTTATTATTCTGAGGTTTATACTCAAAATAGAGAGCAAGAGACTCAATATAAATGGACCTCCAGAAGGTTGCATTTTACGGTTACTTATAAATTTGGAAACTTAAAATTAAAAGAAGACCAGCAAAAAAGAAGAGGATTTGAAGGCGGGGATGATGGAGAAATGATGTATTTGGGATAGTAAAACTTCGCTTATAACATAAAATATAAGTCTTATAGAACTGCCCTGGTTTAATGATTTTAATTTCCTTTAAAATTAAAACAAAATGTCAATAAAATTAGGGATAATCAAAGAAGGGAAGGCGCCACCCGATAAACGTGTGCCTTTAGGACCAAATCAAGTGTTGCGACTAAAAAAAGAGTTTCCTCAAGTTGAAGTTTTTGTCCAAAAAAGCGATATCAGGGCTTTTAAAGATGAAGAATATAGCAAATTAGGGATTCCCGTTGTTGATAGCCTAAAAGATTGCGACATAATCATGGGAGTGAAGGAGGTAAATATTGAAGACTTAATCCCTAACAAACATTTTTTCTTCTTTTCGCATACTTATAAAAAACAAACTTATAACAGAGACTTACTCAGAGCAATTGTTGACCAAAAAATTCAACTCACTGATTACGAAATGCTAAAAGATGAAAAAGGAAATCGAATCATTGGATTTGGTCGATACGCAGGAATTGTGGGATGTTACAATGGATTTAGAACCTTTGGTTTAAAACATAAATTGTACGATTTAAAACCCGCCCATCAATGTGAAGATAGGAAAGAAATGGAGGGAGAATTACCCAAAATTAAACTGCCAAAAGATTTCAAACTTGTTGTTTCTGGCTATGGGAGGGTTGGACATGGAACAAAAGAAATTTTAGACCTGATTGGAATTAGAAAAGTTACTCCTGAAGAATTTTTAACTGATAAATTTGACGAACCCGTTTTTACACGTATAGACGTTAAAGATTATAACAAAAAATCTGACGGAAAACCATTTGTGAAAAAGCATTTTTATGCAGATGGAGCAGGGCATGAATCTACATTTCCTCGATATTTAAAAGTTGCAGATATGTTTATCGCTGGACACTACTGGAAAGAAGGATCTCCGTTTTTATATACAAGAGAAGATTTGAAAGATAAATCAGTTAAAACTTCTGTTGTTGCCGATATTTCTTGTGATATTGATGGCCCTGTCGCTTCAACAATCCGACCTAGCACAATCGAAAATCCGATTTATGGCTATCATCCACTGAAAGAGAAAGAAGTAAATTTTATGGATGAAGATGCAATCGCCGTGATGGCAGTTGATAACCTTCCTTGTGAATTGCCAAAAGACGCTTCAAAACATTTTGGCAGAACGTTGATAGAGAAAGTTTTCCCTTTATTATTTGGAGATGATCCGCATAGAATCATAGAAAATGCAAGTGAGACAACCAAAAATGGAGAACTTTCACCAAACTTTAAGTATCTTCAAGCATACTTGGATGGAAAAGAATAACATGTTTTTTACATAAAAATGACAGAGTTATATAGTGATATACCGTTGTGGCTTTTATTGGGATGGGGAGTTGTTTCAGTTGCACTCGCCTTGCTTCTATATAGAAAAAAATCTTGGATTTCTTCAATTTCTACATTAAGACGAACAGTACTTATTACTTTACGAAGTTTGGGTGTTTTTATGTTGGGACTTTTGCTTTTTGGTATTCTAATCCGTGGAGTTGACAAGCAAGTTGATAAACCTTTTATCATTACAATAATAGATGACTCTGAATCGATGCTGAATTATAACGACAGCGCAACCGTTAAAAGTTTGACAAACTCGTTTCTCTCGCAATCAAAAGATATTTTTCAAAAAGATTTTAATGATTTAACTTTTAATTTAACAGAAGAAATACAAAACATTGATTCATTAAGTTTTACGAACACAAAAACAAATTTAAGTCAAACCCTAAATCGCGTTTATAACAATTATTATGGTCGAAATATCGGAGCGATTATTTTGCTAAGCGACGGAAACTTTAACCAAGGAATGACACCATTATTGACAGCTGAAAAATTCAAAAGAACGCCTATTTACACTCTTTCGGTTGGAGATACAATTCAGAAAATTGACCATTTAATAGAGTCGGTTTTCACCAATGAAATTGCCTTTTTGGGTAACAAATTTCCTGTTGAGATTACTATTGCAGGAAATAAAACCGAAAATCAAAACTTTGAATTAAAACTGTTTCAAGATGGGAAACTCATTCAATCGAAGCAATTGAAACACCAAAATGATGCGTATAGTTTAATTAAAACAAACTTCATTTTAGAAGCTACTTCAGTTGGAATCCATGAGTTTACGGTGAAAATTGATGTGCTTTCAAACGAGTACAATACAGAAAATAATGAACAATCGTTTTTTATTGAAGTTTTGGATGATAGAAGTAAAATTTTATTGGTCGAAGAAACATTGAATCCCGATATTGGTGCAATCAGAAGTGCTTTAATTGGGGAGAACAATTTAGAATTAGAAAATGTATCAATCAACGAATTACCTTCGTCTTTTGAACAGTATGATTTAATCGTTTGGGGAAATCCCGGTGAAGGAAACAACAGCTCAGCTTTTGAACAGTTAAAATCTTTAAATAAACCAAAGTGGTATTTGATTTCACCGAAATCCAATAACAATCATTTATCAGCCTTAAGCCTTCAGTCAACATTCAACATAAATGATCAAGTAGATCATGTTGGAAGTGCATTTAATCAAGCGTTTAATCTTTTTAAACTTTCTCCAGAAGCAAGAAAAACAATGGATAACTTCCCGCCAATCAGTGCACCTTATGGAAATATTCTATATGGGAATAACAATCAGGTTTTGGCGTATCAAAAAGTAGGAAATATTGTAAAAAGAGACCCTTTGTTTTACTTTGGAAGCAATCAAAACGAAAAATTTTCTGTAACGATAGGAACAGGGTTGTGGATCTGGAGAATTGCAGATTATCAGATAAACCAATCACATCAAAACATCAATGAAATTATTCGAAAAACAGTTCAATATTTGATTGTTAAAGAAAATACGTCAAGACTGAGAATCAATCTTCCATCAATTAGTAATAGCGATGAAGATTATATTATGAAAGCAGCTTTTTACAATGAAAGTTATGAGCCAATTACGGAGCCAAACATTAAACTTTATTTAAAATCAGCAACTGGCGACAATTTTGAATATTCATTTTTACCATTAAGCGAAGATTATTCTTTAAATTTAGGAAAATTAAAGTCGGGAAAATACACTTGGAAAGCTGCGACAAACTTTAATGGCAAAGATTTTCAGAAGGAGGGAAGTTTTGCGATAAAAGACTTAGAGCTTGAAAAAATTCATACAAAAGCCAATCACCAATTATTAATGCAAATGGCACAAAATAACCATGGAGAGTTTGCTATGTTATCTGATTATCAACAAGTTTTAGATAAAATTAACGCAAGGGATGATATTGTTTCGGTTTTTTATGAATCAAGCACTTTCCGCAGGCTGATTGATTATTGGTGGGTTATGTTGTTGATCGTTTCCATTTTTACTGCCGAATGGGTAATTAGAAGGTATTCGGGTGGTTATTAATAAGTTTTAAGGAGATAAGTGATTTTCAAAGAATTTCGAAAGAAAAGTAACAATTATTACGTTAATTAAAAACAATTGTCTTTATAGTGTTGTTTTATCTACTAAAAATAAGAATAAATGAGAGCAGAATTTGAAAATATTGAGTTGATTCACAACAAAGCGGAACAAAAATTTGAATTACCATATAATGGCGAAGTTGCCTTTATCCATTATGAAATCAAAGATGGCATCTATGATTTAGATGAAACTTTAGCACCTGAAATATTAAGAGGAACGGGTGTAGCAGGCGCACTTACGGAGAAAGTTTTCCAGACTTTAAAAGCAGAAGGAAAGAAGATTTTCCCAACTTGTCCCTATTTGCATAAAGTAATTCAAAGAAAGCCCGAGTGGAAGGAGATTGTTGATAAATCGTATGAAAAGTTTGGAGATTTATAATTTCTCACGCCTACATACTAAATAATAGGATGTTTTTTCTTAATATTATTTGGATTTAGCCCATTCATGCAGTATTTGAATTCGTTCAATATCAACGCAGTTGCGCCCCAAACAATCTTATCATTTATATGAAAATAGGGAACATCTTTTAGCTTCAAACCACCCTGAATTTCTATTTCTGTGGTTTTTAAAATCTTTTCGTCCAACAAGAGGTCAACTGGAAATGTAAATATTTCTGCAACTTCTCTCTCTTCCCTGATAAATTTCGGATTCTCCAAATAATGAAAAACCAATGGTTGAACCCGAAAGCCACTCACAGGAATATAAACAGGAGAAAGCGATCCCAACAGTTCAAAATAATTGGGAATTAAGCCGATTTCCTCGTTGGACTCTCTAAGTGCAGTTTGAATTAAGTTTATATCAATTTCCTCTTGTTTTCCGCCTGGAAAGCTAATTTGTTTACTGTGAAAACCATTATAAAACTGCCGTTCTGTAAGAATTATATGCCAATCCGTCTGCTTTTGCTTTTTAAACAAAATAACAGCAACAGCACTCTGTGTAAATCTCCCACTCCTTTTGAGTTGCTCAGATGCAATGGGTCGCCGAGAAGGAGAAACTTCAATATGGGCTTTATCTCCAGGTAATGGAATGGAAAGACTTCGTTTGATATAATCTATAAATGAATCCACTTTTATTGAACTGCAATGTTATTAATTAACAAGCGTGTCAGTCAAAAGTTAAAAATTTATTTATTTTTCTGTTTTTCTTTTAACCTTTCCTGCTGAAGTCTTTGCATTTCCTCTAATCTTTGAGCAAATTTGCTTTTTCCTTTTTTCTTACCTTGTGCCTGTTGATTGGCTTTTCGCTCCTCCATTTTTGCTCTCAACTTATCCTCATCAACAAAGAAATTCTTAATTGCCACCATAATCAAAATCGACATTAAAGTTGATACAAAATAGTAATAACTTAACCCTGAAGCATAGCTGTTAAACCAGAATACCATCATTATAGGCATCAAATACATAATGATTTTCATGTTTGGCATTCCTGGTTGAGAAGAGGCTTGAGACATTTGGTTGCTACTGTTGAGGAATGTATAAATCAAAGTTGTACCCGCCATTAAAAGCGTAAATAAACTGATATGACTACCATATAGGGGAATGTTGAAACCTAAGTCCAAAATTGAATCAAAACTCGAGAGGTCTTCTGCCCATAAAAAAGATTCTTGACGCAATAAGAAAGTACTTGGGAAAAAGCGGAATACTGCAACCAATATTGGCATTTGAATAAGTGCTGGTAAGCAACCCGCAAGTGGACTTGAACCCGTTTCCTTATATAAGTTCATCATTTCCATTTGCTTTTCCATCGCTTGGTCTTTTTCTGGATATTTTTTATTAATTTCTTCGATTTCTGGTTTTAGAATTCTCATTTTAGCACTAGAAACATACATTTTCCACTGAATTGGCGTAAGAACAAGTTTAACAATGATAGTCAAAATTAAAATTGCAATTCCCATTCCCATTCCATATTGTACAAGCCACACAAATAAAGGCTGAATAAGATAAACGTTCATCCAACGAAATAATCCCCAACCATAATTCAATAGATTGTGTGTTCCGTTGTTGTAAGTTTTTAGTAAATCATAGTCATTTGGTCCGAAATACCATTGCATCTCAATGCTGTCGTCCGAAGCATTAGTAAACCCTGGATTTATATTTGCAAAATAATGCTTAATATGTGTCTGATCTTTTGGAGAAGACTCTCCTAACTCTTCAATTTTCAATACAGTTCCTTTCTTTTTAAAAGGTTTTTTAGGAATCATAATGGCAGAGAAATAGCTTTGCTTAAAAGCAATCCAATCCATATCCGTTTCAGCCACTAAATCATCGCTTTTCGTTTCTGAAAGATAGTTGTATTTAGAGCCTTCCGTTTCTTGATAAAAAACCGTAGAAACCATTCTTTCCATATACGTGCTTTTCTCGGTTTTCAACATATCTGTTTCCCATGTTATAAGAATATCATCAGGATTTACTGAACTATTAAATCCTTTTATCTTAATCTCATAATCCAAGTGAAATTGATCAGGTGTGATGGTATAAATTTGCTCAACATATTTCGTTTTATTGGCATCAAAATAACTCACAAAAGAAATATAATTGTCTGTTTGCTTATGCAGATTAAAGATTAAATCTTTTGTATTTATATCTTTCCCATCAACATTAATTACCAATCCGTTAGACGAGCCATCTTCTTCAAATAGTTTAAGTGGAGTTATTTTGCCAGACTCTCTATTTATTATGTAATCATTATAAGTCTGATGGTTTTTTAGATAAACACTTTTAACTCCACCACCATAACTAGAAAGAATAACTTCTAATTCTTCATTTTCTAAAGTGAAAGTTTCTTCCTCTTTGTTAACATTAATAGGTGTAATGTTTTGTATGGGCTGAATTTGAAGGGCAGACGAATCTGTGTTTCCTACATCTGTTGTTGCACTATCCACCGAAAAAGTAGATTGCTCATTTTTTGTTATTTCACTTTCTTGACTTTCAGCTATTTGTTTTTGTTGTTCAACAAGTAATTCTTGCTGTGCAATTCTTTGTTGAATTTCTTCCTCTGAAGGTTGATTAAAATAAGTAAAGGCTATTAAAATCGCCCCAATTAATCCCAATCCAATTACTGTTTTTCTGTCCATATTAAACTTCTTGTTTTATCTAAAAGAGAGTTATTATTTATTATTTTTAATTATTTTTCTTATTCATCATTGCTTTAACAAAGTTAATAAACAATGGGTGAGGAGTGGCAACTGTACTTTTGAACTCAGGATGAAATTGAACCCCCACAAACCAAGGATGATTGTCTAACTCAATCACTCCAACAAGTCCTGTTTCAGGATTTATTCCCGTTATTTTCATACCATTTTCTACAAAGTCTTCTTTATATTCATTATTGAACTCATATTTATGTCTATGTCGTTCATAAATAATCTCTTTGTTATATGCGTCGTAGATTCTAGAATTGGGTTTAAGGTCGCAAGCAAATTTACCAATCCTCATTTGGTCTTTTTTGCAATAGTCTTTTTTATTTTCTTCCATTATTGCAATAACCGGATGCTTTGTATCAGCTGATATTTCAGTTGAATTAGCATCTTCCCATCCAATTACATTTCTTGCAAATTCGATTACAGCGCATTCCATTCCTAATCCAATTCCTAAAAATGGTATATTGTTTTCCCTTGCATATTTTACTGCATTAATTTTTCCAGCAACTCCACGTTCTCCAAATCCTGGTGCAACAAGAATTCCGTTGACATTTTTTAAAGCAGAATCAACGCTCGACTTTGTTAAATCCTCTGATTGTATCCATTCTATATTTACCTTGCAAAGATTCGCTGTTCCCGAATGAATAAATGCTTCAGAAATAGATTTATATGCGTCTTTCAGCTCTGTATATTTACCAACCAAAGCAACTGTAACTTCAGAAGATGGATTATTATAGTCGTGTAAAAATTTCATCCAAGAATCTAAGTCCGGCTTTGTTTTGCGCAATAAATTCAGTTGTTTTAAAACTACTTCATCTAATTCTTCTTCTTGAAGTTTTAGCGGAACCTCGTAAATTGTATCAGCATCCATCGCTTCGATAACAGCATCTTGAGAAACATTACAAAATCTTGCTATTTTATTTCTAATTTCAAAATCCAATTTATGTTCTGTTCTACAACACAATATATCAGGTTGAACGCCTAATTCTAATAGTTGTTTTACAGCATGTTGCGTTGGTTTTGTCTTTAATTCGCCAGCGGCTTGTAAGAAAGGAACAAAGGTTAAATAAATAACGATGCAATCATCCGCATATTCCCAACGCATCTGCCGCAATGCTTCAACGTAAGGCAAAGATTCAATGTCACCAACTGTTCCACCAATTTCGGTAATTACTATATCATATTCGTCATTTTTTCCAAGACTTTGAATTTTTCGTTTAATTTCATCAGTGATATGAGGAATAACCTGAATTGTTTTTCCATTATAATCACCATTCCTCTCCTTTTCAATTACAGCCTTGTAGATCCTTCCGGTTGTTACGTTGTTATTGCGATTTGTAGTGATATTTAAAAATCTTTCATAATGTCCCAAATCCAAATCTGCCTCATGACCATCGTCTGTAACAAAACATTCACCATGTTCGTATGGATTCAATGTACCTGAATCGATATTAATATATGGATCCAATTTCTGAATAGTTGTCCGATAGCCCCTTGCTTGTAATAATTTTGCTAGTGAAGCGGCGATAATTCCTTTCCCCAAAGATGAAGCAACCCCTCCAGTTACAAAAATATATTTAGTTGAATTTGACATGTTTTTCATTGATTTGTAACTACGGGATGCAAAGATAGAAGAATCTTATGAGTTATTACTGATTTTTAGAAAATTTATTGATGAAAATATTAATTGATAATTGAAAGATATAGAAATAAAAAACGGGAGAATGAACGAGCGTTCATGTTCTCCCGCTATCAACCTAACTTAACCACCTAAATCTATACAAACATATTAAGATTATATTTAAATCACAAGAAAACAAGAATGTTTTTTCAATTCAAATGTTTTTCTTTCAACAAAGGATTTTTATATAATGCAAAAATAAGACGTCGTATTTTATAAGCTGAAGGTAGCGGAAACTATCGAGAATAGGAATCAAGGACTAAATTATCGGTAAAAAAATGTTGCGAAGATAGATTTTTCAGATGTATTGACGTTTGCGGTAATATCATGACCAGCAACGATACTGTGTGGTGAAAATAATAAGACATCACATAACCAACTACATAAGCGGCAGTTATAAATTTTTGTCTAATGGAATTTTTAATGAAAACACAAAAAAAAAGAGGGGCAAGTTAAATACATCGCACCGCTACAACCTCTTTACCCTTGCTACGTTCCCGTCCTGGGGGATTGGGAGGGAGCTGGTCGTGTAAAACTCACCCCAGCTGCAAAATTAGTAATAAGATTTGATTCTGCAAACGAAAGGTCTGTTAAATTTAAATAGCAGATTTATGTCTGTTTTGAGAGTCAATGTTTGAAATGGGACGAATAGAGATTCTGATTTTTTCCCATCTGTCAGGAAATTGCTGTAACAAAAACGAAATTCTTCTTCTATTCTTTTTGATTGAATCTGTGATTGCTGGTGGAGTAACGGGTGGACTGAGATTTGCGGCAACATTTTTACCGTTCACTTCCAATCCTTTTAATTCTGCTTTCAACGCAGCTTCTTCATAGCGATTCAATAAAATTTCAACTTTATCGTGAGAAGGAGACAATGAAATTTCCTTGATTATATTATGTGAATTTCCTTTTGTTTGAATGAAATCATTAGTAATTGTTAATGTTTCAGACGATAAATTAAGGTTGTAGGCTAGAAAAATGGCCGAAGAAATTATTTCCTCAATATCTTCCAGAGCATATTTACCTTTTGCCAAACGAAAAATCACTTCATCATCAAGCATTATCTCTTTTTGTAACTCCTCTTCAAATTTATTTTTAAAATTGATTAAAAGATTTCGAATTGCAGAGCTGTATAAACGTTCTGAAGAAATTAAGTCTGACTTTAACTGCTGAATATTCTCGTCTTTTTTAAGATTAACCGCCTCCATTTTTAGAAGTAAATCGCGCTCATTCAATACATTGTTGTACTCAACGGTTAAGATATTACTCAACATTCCACTTAAAATTGATTTTTCTTGAGTAGTAATGCCATTAAAATGAAGATTAAGGTTCTTTAAAAACGTGTTTTTTGAGAAATGGATAACCAAAATATCATTCAATGAATCAATAGAAGAAGGAAAATACAAATAAAGCACAGTCAAATTGTCCTCATCCTCTAAACTAAATTGATAGTGAGAAGAGGATGGATTTGGATTTTTCCATTCAAATTTACTCCGAGAATCTCTTAGTTTTTGAAATTGAACTCTTTGATCGCCTTTAATCGGAGAGTTAATGTTGTCTGAATGATAAATTTCGCCATCAAACCCTTTCCATATACCATATTTATCGGCAATACCTGGCAAATAATCAGATATTTTATCTAAAAGATATGGTAAGGGATGATATGTTCCAGCGAATCTCACGGTTAATCTATTTAAGCAAAATTACGAAATATTACTTAATTAACCAAATAAAAACTTAATTTACTTAATTAAATTAAAAATCATAACTTAATCATGGTTAACAACTTAATATAAATAATAAATTTTCAATTCTTCATGTTCTTTGTCTAAAACAATATATTATGCGGGTTCAAATATCTCAAGAAGACAGAATAGTCGTTGAAGAAATATTAAGGGAGTTAATGATTCTTCAAAAAGAATTAAGTAATGCTTTGTTAAACAGCTTAATTATTTTATCTGGTGCATTCATGCGCTTTATTTACAGTTATCAAGAATATTCAATACCCAACATCAAGAAGAAAGGATTAAGAGAAATTTTATGGGGTAGGGCAGTTAGGTTCTTCGGATTAGACAATCACAAAGAAGAAAGCGCAAAAAGTGCTAAATCAAAAGGTAGAAAGAGAATTGTTAGAAGGGTGTTTATTAACATTGGAAAGGTTGTTCTACTTCCAGTTTATTTAATTTTACTTCTGATTGACTTTCTCAGAAATAGGAAAAGAAATAGGAATAGGAAAAGTTCAGCCAATTATAACAGATATGTAAAACACCAAGATATAGAATAAATATTTGAATAACAGGTGTTTAAATGTTTTAATTAAGAGAAAACATTTAATTTGTAATTTATAAATGTTAAATAATTTACATATAATGTAACAATTAAACTATTCTTCCGTAAAAATGTGCATAATTAAAACGATAGACCATGAAATATAGATATGTAATTGCATTAAATCGTATGTTACTTACTGACGAGAAGTCTTCAAAAAGCAAGATTCACCATTTAAAGAGCAATTTGGAAGAACAAGAGGTTGTTGAGTTAATGGATTATGTAAGGAAATATCCAAAACAAAAGATTAAAACGTATAAAATGTTTACTTGTGGTTTTTCAAAGAACTAAGTAAGGAAATTCTTATAATAATGTAATTTTAAAGCCATCCTGAGAAGGGTGGCTTTTTTATTAATACTGTCTAAAACAAGTAGAGAAGGAGTAAACCTTGAAGGAATCTAACTGTATTAGTATGTATATGCGAATACACCATTTCTTTTTTATGCGATAATCTTTCCACCAGATAATCCATGTTTTATTTACTCTAAAAGACAAATACCGGCCGTTACAAATGTGAATATCTAAAATTCACATTATTGAATTCCAAAAATCAAAATTTTATTTACATTTGTATAAATATTGAATTATGGGAATAGCTGAAAGATTACAAATGGTAATTAAAATGAATGGATTAACCAACTCTTCGTTTGCAGATAGGATTGGAGTTCAACGCTCAAGTGTTTCCCACGTATTGTCTGGTAGAAACAAGCCAAGTGTTGACTTTATTCAAAAGATTCTACAATCCTTTCCGAAGGTTGATGCCAATTGGCTGGTTGCAGGAAGAAAAGTAGGAAAGTCGGAAGAAACAAAGAGTATTAGCCAAAAAGAATATAAAACTGTCTTGCCACCAAATGAACCTATATCATCCAAAGGAAATGAAAGGGCAAAGGACAAAAAGATTGAGCGTATTATTATATATTACGATGATAAAACGTTTGAAGAGATGTTACCAGCTAAGAAGATTATTGAAGAATAATACCAGAACCCAAAAGCTCTTCGTTTTCATCATAAAACGCACAGAATTGTCCTGGAGTAATGCCACGTTGAAGATTATTGAATAAAACGTAAGTATAATCTTCATTATGCATTACCGTAGCCTCACGCAAAGATTGTCTATAACGAATCCTTACTAAACATTTTCTTTTTTCATTTACCTTAAATTTATTCTTTAAGTTTGTAAACACAAGCTCTTTATTATCAATCTTTAAGGCAATTCTGTTAAGTCCTAAATGTTCATCTGTTTGACCGCTAAAGACTAAGTTGTTATTCGTATCCGTTTGAATGACAAATGAGGGATTGGGTCTTCCACCAATTTTCAGTCCTTTTCTCTGTCCAATTGTATAGAAGTGAGCTCCTTGGTGTTCCGCTACTTCAATTCCATCCGATTCGCTAAAAACAAAAGGCTTAACAAGACTTTCTATATGGTCAAAATCATAAGGTGTAGAATGATATTCTTTCAAAATTGGAGCATCATTGTCAATTTCTATAACTTTTCCTTTTTTGACCTTGAGTTGTTGTTGTAAAAAGTCTGGAAGACTTATTTTACCAACAAAACAAAGCCCTTGAGAGTCTTTCTTATCTGCCGTAACCAAGTCTAACTCTTTGGCAATTTCTCTTACTTCCGACTTTTTGAGTTCTCCAATTGGAAATAAAGCTTTTTGGAGTTGTTCTTGGTTGAGCTGACATAAGAAATAGGACTGATCTTTATTTTTATCAACGCCAGCCAATAGACTTACCGAACCGTCAGCATTATCTTTTCTACGACAATAATGCCCAGTCGCCACAAAATCGGCACCCAATTCGACTGCTTTCTTTAAAAAAATATCGAATTTAATCTCACGATTACAAAGTACATCAGGATTGGGTGTTCTTCCAGACGCGTATTCATCAAACATATAATCCACGATCCGTTCTTTGTATTCTTTACTTAAATCAATAACCTGAAATGGAATATTTAGTTTGTTTGCTACCAACAACGCATCGTTTGAATCATCAATCCAAGGACATTCATTTGAAAGGGTTACAGACTCATCGTGCCAGTTTTTCATAAATATACCAATGACATCATAGCCTTGCTTGATAAGCAAATGAGCGGCAACACTTGAATCAACTCCTCCAGACAAACCTACAACTACTCGTTTCATGATTATACTTTGATTAAAATGCAAAATTAATTCAAATTTATTGTTTTGCCTAAAATTTAAGGAAATAGTGATGTTAAATGTATTAAAAATTAATTTCTGTGTGTATCAATTCCTTAGTTATATTAGTGGAATTATTTTTTAATAAGTTAAATAAAAAGTATAAGCACGCACCTTAAAATAAATGATTACAAACTATTTAGGCATTTATATTGTTGTCATTTAACTAAAAAAGAATAGGGAGTGGCTTTATTTTTAGCTCAAATTTCAATAAACAGCTTGATACAAATGTAAATTAATGGTGATAAGTTTACAGAAGCAAAAAAATATAAATAAACTTATTTACATTACTGAACTGTGTATAGCGTTTTTAAGTTTACAATTGTACACAGGGTAAATGTTGAAAATTTGAATAAAATGTAAATTCATATCCATAAAAATATAAGTTGTATAAATTTTGCATACTTTTATCAATTATGAAAATGATTTCAATAATATCTTTTTTGATTTTGTTTGTATCAGCTGGTTACGGACAATGTGAAGAGGTCTTTTTAAAAGGTCGTGTCATCGATACTACTGAAAGACAATTTTACTACAACCTCATGGTTGTCAATCAAACAACAAAGCAAGGAGTTTATGGAAGACCGAATGGGGAGTTTTCTGTTTATGCGAGACCAGGAGATAGAATTGGATTCTCTGTTAAAGGTTATGCCAAAGATTTTATCACCATCCCAGATAATGGAAATTGTTCAGTAGATACAACAATTTATTTGAGTCAAAGACTTCAAATTTTCGAAGAAGTTGTTGTTCATCCCATAAAGTCATTGGAAGATATAAAGCGAGAAAGAGAGGAATTGAGTCAGCGGGAAACACGAACCGTTACAGGAGTTAGTGTTTTAGAAAGTCCAATTACAGCATTGTATGAGCGATTTAGTAAGAAAGCCAAATCCAGACAAATTGTTGCTGAAATGGAGCATCAAGACAACATGGATCAGATTGTCAAAGAATTATTGAGGGTTTATGTTTCCTATGATGTTGTCTATTTAGAAGAAGATGAATTTGCTGCCTTCATTCATTTTCTAAATATCGATGAGCATTTCTTAAAAACAGCGACTGAATATGAGTTAATTGTATATATTCAAGGTAAGTTGGAGCATTATAAATCGTTGCATCCAGAAATATTTAAAATAGAATAAAGACTTGTTTATTGAATATGCGTATAACTAATCTTTCTTTTTGCGAGGACGAAGCACTCTTTTTACTTCTCCGCTTGAAGGTGCATCTTTTACCCTGAATTGTCTTTTTGGTCGTTCTTCCTTGGTGTTTTTAAATGCCTTTTTAGAATTTTCTTTTTCGGGTCTTTGATTTTTAGGTGTAGCAATTTTTATATCCAATGGTCTGCCTTCAACCTCAACACCATTTAAAGCCTTGATAGCAGCAATTGCTTCTTCCAAACTTTCCATTTCCACATATCCGTATCCTTTTGACTTTTTTGTTTTTTTATCATATACAACGTGTGCATATAAAACCGTCCCAAATTGAGAAAACGTTGCTTTTAAGTCATCTGATGAAATTCCAAAATCTAAATTAGCTACAAAAATGTTTGTCATTACTGCCCCTTAATTTTTTTTAATAATACAGATTACAAATATAAAGCAAGTATTTAAGAATCTAGCATAATCGAGGTATTTTCTTTTTACACTAATACTTGTTATATAGACATAATATCTTTAAATCGGATTGCCTGCCTTCTAGATATTTCAATTTCAGAATCATCGGTTAGCGTTACCTTCAGCCCTCCATTAAACCAGTTTTCAATTGAAGTAATATGATTTATATTGATGATATATTTTCTGTTTGCCCTAAAGAAGTCAACAGATGAAAGTCTCTCTTCCAGTGCATTTAGACTTCGTAAAATCATGGGTTTATTATTATCAAAATAGACTTTTACGTAGTTTCCCTGGCTTTCAAGGTATTTTACTTTTTCTAAAGAAATAAAGTAACATTTCTCACCATCTTTGATAAAGACCTTGTCACTTATATTTAGTTTTCTTCCTTCACGGTCATCCTCAACAGAAGAGAAAAATTCATCATCAATTGTCTCTGATTTGATTTTTTCTATAGTGTCCTTTAATCTGTTTGGTTCTACAGGTTTCAGTAGATAATCTAAAGCGTTAATCTTAAATGCGTCTAAGGCAAATTCGTCATAAGCCGATACAAAAACAACTTTAGGGATTTCATCCAACTTTTTAATCATCTCGAAACCATTCATTTCAGGCATCTGGATATCCAAAAACACCAAATCAGGGCGAGTTTCTTTGATAAGTTTAATTCCATCAAATCCGTTTTCTGCTTCGCCAATAATTTCAATATTATCAGAATGCTTTTTCAAAAGATTTTTAAGCTCTTCCCTTGCTAATCTTTCATCATCAATTATAACTGCTTTCATAATTCGTTTGATTTAATTTAGATTTATGAATCAATATAACGGCTGAAACCTTATTATTTGGAATGTTTTTTATCGAAAAACTAGCTTCATCTCCATAAACAATTTGTAACCTTCGGATTACGTTCTCTATACCAATTCCATTATCTGTAGTAGTAGAAAGAGGGTTAAATTCTCCTGTATTTTGTACTTCAATTTTCAAATTTTCATTTTCATATTGAACTATAATATTAACCTCACCGTTGAGTGAAGATTGTGAAACTCCATGCTTAATGGCATTTTCTACAAATGTTTGAATAACAAATGGAGGTACAAATACGTCTTTATCAATATTATTTGTTATTGTAAAGTTTAATCGTTCCTCAAATCTTACCTTCTCAAGTTGAAGATATTTTTCAACCAATATCAGCTCTTCACTTAACGGAATAAATGTATTTTTTGTAGATTGCAGCGAAGCTCTTAAAAGACTTGATAACGTTGTGATTGTTGATTTTGCCTTTGCAAGGTCTATCTCAATTAATGCACGGATATTATTTAACGAATTAAATATGAAATGCGGGTTGAGTTGATCTTTTAAATTCTTTAATTTGGTTTCTGTCTGTAACGCTTTAAGTTTGAGTGTGTAAATTTCCTGATCACGTGATTTTCTAAATAGATGATAGGTAAAATAAACCGCCATCCAAAGAAAAAAGAATATTCCATTGACAATGATGTTAACCATAAGTTCAGGCACAGAAACCAATTCTTCATTAAAAATATAATGATTAATTACAAAATTGGTGAAAAGTACTTGAGAAGTAGCAATTACAGTAATCAATACTATGGCACGTGGCAAAACCTCTATAATTGAAAGATTTAGCCAATTAAATTTTAACAGAAAAAATCGAATTGTATGCGTCGATAAAATCAAAAGAAAGTATAGAATAAATAACTGAACGACTGTATCAGGCTCAAACTCATCTCTAAGTGCTACTGCAAACCCAATAATAATACAAAATGCTCCCCACGAAACAATTTGAATGATCCAATATAGAAGCTGACTATTATTTTTATAAGACATTACATGTTTTTTGAGTTGGGTATATCATTTTTAATGTTTTTTAAAATTGTCCGCTACAATCAATTCCTTTGTTCCGTGCCCCCAATTGTAAAAGCCTTCCCCCGATTTCACACCTTTTTTTCCTGCTGCAACCATGTTTACCAATAAAGGACAAGGTGCATATTTGGTGTTTCCTAAACCACTATATAAAACTTCCATAATTGCTAAGCAAACATCTAAACCGATAAAATCTGCCAATTGCAATGGACCCATCGGATGTGCCATTCCCAATTTCATTACTGTATCTATCTCTTCAACTCCCGCAACTCCTTCGTGAAGTGTGATAATCGCTTCATTTATCATCGGCATTAAAATTCTATTCGCTACGAACCCTGGAAAATCATTCACTTCGACTGGTACTTTACTCAAAGATTTTGATGCGTCCATTATCAATTGCGTTACTTCATCTGAAGTTGAATAACCACGAATAATTTCGACCAATTTCATCACGGGAACAGGATTCATAAAGTGCATTCCAATAACTTTATCTGGTCGTGACGTATGTGCTGCAATTTTAGTAATCGAAATAGACGAAGTGTTTGACGCTAAAATCGTATTGGGTGAAGTCATTCTGTCTAAATCTTCAAATATTTTATATTTAATCGCTTCGTTTTCAGTTGCAGCTTCAATAACCAAATCTACATTTTTAACACCCTCTTGCATACTTGTAAATGTGGTCAAATGACCTAATGTAGTAGCTTTATCAGTCTCAGTGATTTTCTCTTTAGCAATCATACGGTCAAGATTTCTATTAATGGTTGCTACTCCCTTATCTAAAGCCTCTTGAGAGATATCTATTAATGAAACTTCATACCCAAACTGTGCAAACACATGGGCAATTCCATTTCCCATCGTTCCTGAACCTATAACTGCTACTTTTTTAATCATTTTTTAGTATTTAATTTCTACAAAAATATGAATATTTTACTTTTACTTATTATATCTTTAGCAAAGATAAATTATATTAAGGCATTTTTCAATGTTTTAGCTAATTTTATTGTTTGTAAATGCATCTCAATTACAGCAATAAAAACAAATTGTTATCAAAGGATGATTTTGCTTATTAAGATTATCAGTTTTTAAAACCAATTTTCTCTTAATTCGAGAATAGACGAATAGGTATTATCTTCTATTAATTTAGCCTCACTTTCGTCAATCCATTTAATATCAGTAATATTCTCTTCCAGTTGGGGTTTGATTTCTTTTTCTTCTGTTTTTAAAACAAACCAATGTGTCTTTTTTATCCAATAATTATTGTAAGCATGATAAACATGGTAAGTAGGAGAGAGTGGGTACACAATTTTTATTTTATTTAGTCCACACTCTTCCTGAATTTCACGAATAGCAGTTTCTTCAGGCGTTTCGTTTTTCTCCATTTTTCCTTTAGGTAAATCCCACTTATTATTCCTAAAAATAAATAACGACTTCTTGTTTGTTTCATTTTTCACAATTCCACCTGCAGCTTCAATCCATTTAAAATTTTTGAAATAATCTTTTAAAATTGTTTCAGGATTTGAGCCGTTCATGTAGAAATTTGGTTCGTTAATAACATTGTTGAGCATTTCTCTAAACTCATTAAAATCGTTACAATCTAAATTTGGCAAATAGTTTGCAGGGATATTTGTACTAAACTTTTCTTCTTTTTGAAAGTTTATTGAGGAATTATCAATAAATACTTTATACATTTGTATCATGATTAATGATTTTGACAAAGCCACAAAGATAGCAGAATATTTGCTACAAATCAAAGCTGTTAAATTACAGCCTGACACCCCTTTCCACTGGTCTTCTGGATGGAAGTCTCCAATTTATTGCGACAACAGAAAAACCTTATCTTATCCCGCAATCAGGACATTTATTCGTCAATGTTTCGCCGAATTAATTCTTGATTTATACGGAAAGCCAAGTATGATTGCAGGGGTTGCAACTGGAGGAATCGCAATCGGTGTATTGGTTGCACAAGAATTAGGAATCCCTTTTGTATATGTTCGTTCATCCTCAAAAGGTCATGGATTAAAAAATCAAATTGAAGGAGATATAACAACAGGAGACAATGTTGTTGTTATTGAAGATTTAATTTCTACAGGAGGTAGCAGCTTAAAAGCCGTAGAAGCATTGCGAGCAGAAAACCTGAACGTAAAAGGAGTTTTGGCAATCTTCAATTATGGATTTGACGTAGCTGTGGATGCTTTTAAAGAAGCTAATTGCCCAATTCATGAGCTTTCTAATTATGAAACATTGATTGAAGTAGCATTAAAACAAAATATAATTTCAGAAAAAGAAGTCGAATCCTTACATTCTTGGAGAGAAAATCCAAGCGAATGGGGGCAATAACAAGAATATGAAAATTGATAGTGATAAAATAATCGTAAACGCCTCACAGCAAAAGGTGTACGAATTCCTTACGAACGCAGAAAACATTGGTAAATTATTACCTGATGAAGCAAAAGATTTTAAAGGAAGTGAAAATGAATGTTCTTTTAAAGTTCAAGGAGGAATTACAATCTCTTTAATTCAAGAAGCATTAAAAGCAACCGAAGAAATTCAGATGAAGTCTGGAGAAAAATCTCCGTTCCCTTTTAAATTATCAATTTATTTACAAGAGATTTCCGATACAAAAACAGAAGGATACATTGCGTTTGATGGAGAAGTAAATACCTTTCTTCAGATGATGGTTAAAAAACCATTGACGAACCTTTTTAACTATATGGCAAATAAATTGAAGAAGAATTTTGAAGGAGATATTGAAATATAATTCTTATATTCAAGGTCATATTAATTCTTTTAATTTATAAAAATTGTTTACACCAACAAAAATTAAAGTTAGATTCAGAGATTGTGACATGCTTGGACATGTTAACAACGCAGTCTATTTGAGCTATTTCGAGCAAGCCAGAATGGACTATTTTAATCAAATGCTTGGTAAAAAGTGGGATTATTCAACACATGGTCTGATTCTTGTTAAAAATGAAATAACTTATCTAAAAGCAATTCATCTGGATGGCGAAGTGGAAATTTCTCTTCACCTTGTTCATATAGGTAACAAAAGTTTTACGTTTGGTTATAAAGTAATGGTTAATAATACACTCTGCACTACTGGAAAATCAACTTTGGTATGTTATGACTTTAAAAAGAAGAAAAGTGTACCCATTTATCCTGATTTTAGAGAAGCAATGGAAAAATTAGATAAAGAATAAATTTTAAACTATGCTGAAACACATTGTAACCATAATAATCCTAATATTTTCATTGAACGGGTTAAGCCAAGTTAGTGATAATATAAATATAAGAAGAGGACCTTGTTTTCAGAAAGCTTTGGATCGAATAGACCAACGTTATCCAGATTGGGAATGTGATTTGTATGGCAATAAAATTATTGATTGTAACCAAGCTTTAGAATCTGACCCAGAAAGCAGTGTTGTGTTTTTAAAATCTAACGGTAAACCCTTTACTGGTGATTGTGAGACCTGCCACATGAACGGAATTAAACAACATTCAGTCTCTTTTGAAAACGGGCTGATTAACGGAACAGACACAAGTTATTACGCATCTGGATGTCCACAAGTGGTTAAAACATACATTCATGGAGTAGAAAATGGACGTTGGACATATTATAATGACTCGAGTGGGTTGGTCGCATGGGAAATGAATTTTTTCAATGGAGAAAAACATGGGAAAGCCATTTATTTTCGTCAGACACCAGTAGGAACAGCTACAACAAAGTATGTTGTAAACGGTGCTGAAGAAAATTGGAATTATACAGTTTATGAAAATGATACCATAAAAATCGAAAATTATGTAGAGGGCATCTTGCATGGTGAAAAAAGAGAGTATTTCTGGCCAGATTCAAAAGTAAAGAAAATAGTGCATTACAACATGGGAATCATGGATGGAGCGTTTCTGCAATACAACAAGGATGGAGAAGTACTTCAAGAGTTGTTTTACGACAAAGGGAAAAAAGAGGGAGAGTGGAAGTATTACTATGATGATGGATCGCTTTTAAGAACAGAATCATGGAAAAAAGACGTTAAAGATGGTGAATTCAAGGTTTTCTTTATTGATGGAAACTTACAATCTTTAGAAACTTATAGAAAGGGAGTTAAAGAAGGAAAGTTTTTGGAATATTTCTCAAATAATGCACTAAAAAGAGAGGCAATTTATAGAAAAGGGGAGTTGGTTGAAGAACATGTTTACGATGTTTATGGGAACGAAATCACAACAAAGGGTGAAGCCAATGCAAATGATGAAGACGATGCATTACCTGATTCCAATAAGAAAAATAGAAAAAGAAAATAAAAAAGATTAGGAAGAAAAATAGAAATAAAAACCCTTAATAACCCAAAAAATTACTTCGCTCTCTACTTTTTATTGAGGGCATCCTAAAAAACACCACAATTGTTGAGATAAAAATAACTAAAGCGAGAAAGATAAAATAATTCCCCGTTTCTTTCTGTTGTCGAATATCAAAAGAACTACATAAAAGCAAGTTAAAAACTTTCATGATAACGCCAGCAGCACCCAATTTTGCTGATAACATTCCCAAAAAAAATATTTTTACTTCAAAAATTAATTCTCGATAGATAGCAACCAATAATGCCCCAGAAATAATCATATTTACGTGCATCAATTTATTAAATTCTGGCTCGATAACGGCTTTATCAACAGAATGAGGTAACATCCAAAATATGATTGACGAAAATATGAAAATCAAACCTGAAATTGCCCAGCCTAAGTCTTTTACTCGCCAACTATGAAAGGCTTGAGCTAAAAGTACACCCAATAAAAACATTAAAGGTAGCTGTATAATTTGATGTCGTGGCATTGTATAGGTAAACCATTCATCAAATTGAATCGACAACAGATAGAATCCCACAAAAAACACTGTAATGATTATAACGACGCGATATTTTGTCCAGTATTTATCCATTCATTTATTTCAGTTACTATTGAATTATTATCTTCCCGTTCAGGATCAAATATTTTTACAATTTTATTGTCTGGCGAAATAAGATAAATATAGGTAGAATGATTGATGATTCTATTTTTTGATTCTTTGTATATCCAAACGCCGATATTTTTTAGAAATACATCAAACTCCTGCTCATCTACTTCGTAAGGAATAGCAAATTCCCATCCAGGAATATTCTTGAAATGATTACGGTAATTCCTAATTCGTTCCACATCATCATTATCTAAATCAAAACTGATTGTTACAAACTCAATTTGAGATGGAACCAATAGAGTATCAATAGAATGATATACTTTTTCTAATTGATTGTTGATTTTATGACAAACAAAAGGACAATTTAGATACACAAAATTTGCCAGTTTATATTTTGGATCTTCATTCAAGTTTACCAAGACACTGTCGTGGTTTATCAATTGAATCTCAGGAAATTCTTTATTAAGCGGAGAAGCTTCCTCTAATGAATAAGAAAAAATAGTAAAAGCCTTAAAGCCATGTGTCCATTTTGAGATAATTGCAATGCATATCCCCAAAGTTATAAGCGGTATGATGACAGTTTTTAGCTTCATGCTTTTACTATTTTTAAATCTATTTATATTTCTCTAATGTATTCTTGGTTGGATTTAACCTTAAAAAACCGTCCAAAAAGTGAAATATAAAGGATTGATAACCCAACTAAAATAAATATCACAAAATAAACAGCAATCACTGCTAATGATGCTCCAGTACTAACAACATTATCTACTTGTGTATAAGCATAAGATGCATATCGGCGAGGAATACTTTCCAATCCACCCATATAGAACATAATTAAAAATCCATAACTTGCTGTTGCAAAAATCCAAAATCCAAATTTTGCAAGACCACTTCCATTGATGTTTTTTTCATTAGAAGTGATATAAAATAAGAATCCTAAAATAAATGGAATTACACCCATTAACATATAAGTATGAAAGTGAGCAGGAACCCATAAAGTGTTGTGTAAAATTGTATTGAATGCTATTGTAGAATCTACAACTGCAGCAAATCCTCCAATTGCCCAACCGGCCATTCCAATCAAAAACATTAACGGAACAACGCCCCAATTTACATTTGATTTGTACAACTGACTAATAACGGTAAACATTGTGATAGCTGTTGCAGGAATTGGACTTGCATACGACATTATTTGACCAATTATTTGGAAAGGTAGGGGTTGTACAAAATCCATATACAAGTGATGGAAGAAAGCAAAAATGATAAAGAATAAAGTCGCATTCCATGAATATACCAATACTTTGTTCATCTTAATTTTACGACCTGTAAACTCTGGTAACAAATGATAAACCCATCCAACTGCACAATACATAGTAATGTTGGCGATGGCATGACCAAAATACATCACTAGGTTTTTCATCATTAAAGCATCAAACGCTAATGAAGGCTCTAATACTTGCATCAGCATAATGATAAGGAAAATTGCTCCAAAAATCACTGCAAAAACCCCAGGAATGAGAGCAATTGTAGCAATCATAATAATTGGACTAATTTTATGCTCAGGATTGTCGGATTTTAAATATTGCCATCCCAGTAGATTTTTAAACCCACCGTAGTGTTTTGCCATAGAATAAAGTATGTGTAAAATTCCGATCAACCAAGCAACCCCAGCAACAACAATAGATAAAGTAGATAGGGTAGTAGCCCAACTTGACCAAAATGTATTTATAAATGGTAAAGGATATAACATATACCAACCAGGACCAAATTTACCAATTAAAGTTCCCGCAGCTAACCCAAGTAAAGCCAAAGCAATTAAAGCCCATAAGAAAAACCCGAGTTTTGAACTTAATTTGACGAATCGGGTACTTATTAAATACCATAAACCAGCAAAAGCAATGCTAAACAAAACACTAATCATTCCTAATCCATGCAATGTCATATACATATAAAAATCATTCGGTATAGTTGTTGTCATTTCTCCTTGTCTCATTCTCATTAATAACCCAAGAGTTATCAGTAAGGGAAATGCAATTAAAAATGTAATTCCCCAAACATTCATTAGCTTTTTTTGCTGTTTTTTCTCTTCTAAACTTAAAGTAATCATATCAATTTGTTTATTTCGTTAGTCTATAATTGTCCCTGCAAGTCGTTGTTTTCAGCTTCAACAACATCAATTTTAAATTCCTCATTTTCTTCACTTAATTCTTCTGAAGGAGTTTCTACTTTTGTTTCCTCAACATCATTCAAAGGTCCTTGCACATTAATTGTAGCTATCATCATCGCATGTGCGATTCCACAATATTCCATACAAAGTACTTTGTAAACTCCTGGTTCAGTAAAATGATAATACAAATCATTCGTATAACCCGGCATTGCTTGTACTTGTGCTACCATATCACCAGCTTCATTATAGATTCCGAAGCTATGCGTTACATCTTTTGCGCCTACAATAAATTTCACAAATTGACCCGGTATGACGTCAATTTTATTCGCTCCCCTGAACTCATCAACACTTTCAGTTAATAGTTTATCACCTTCAGCAATCTTCCATCCCCATTGAAACGCCAAAACAGAATAAGTAACATCTGTTTTGTCATCTTGGTTTCCATAAGGCAAAAAAGCCATTGAGGACAAAAATCCGATTGCCATAACTGCGGTCAAACCCCAAAAGTATTTACGTCGAACTTTATAAACCTTTGCTTTTGCGACTTCCTTGTCTTCTTTTTTGTGTGAAGTACTAAATAAAATGTATAAGACTATCAGCACGGCAATTACACCCACTGCAGTCACCCATCCAACAGTATTTTGTAAAGCCAATAAAATTGTAAATTGTTCCATTTTTTTCTTTTTTAGTTAACATCAATTTTTCTTTTGCAAACCTATTATTCTATTTTTAAAAGCGGATAATAAAGTCCAATTTAAAAATAGATTCATGATAAATATCATGTTTTTACATGGTTAGAAACATCATAATGAATGACGAATTGCCTTGTAGAGTGAACAAAACATATTCTAAAAACACAAAAAAGGGCTAAAATGAACGTAAGATTTTAGGTTGATTTGATGATTGCTTAAAAAAAATAAAATCCTATTGTTTCTTAGAAAAGGAAGATGTATTTTTGGAGAAAATCAAATAATAGCAATGATTCTAAAAAATCTGATTTCTCTTGAATGGCGCTTTTTTAAACGGTCGTCTTCCTATAATTTTAATTTATTTTTAAAAATTTTATTAGGGATAGCAGCTGCGTTTTATGCACTTCTTATCCTTTCGCTGGGTGTAGCTCTGTATTATATTCTTGAAGATGAGGGACTCGAACCGTTTCAAACAGTGAATAAATTCCTTATTTATTGGTGGGTAGGAGATTTAATGTTTCGCTATTTTTTACAAAAATTACCTGTAACAAGCGTACGACCTTTATTGATTCAGCCCATTTCTAAACGGAAACTTACACATTATCTCCTCGGAAAATCTGCATTTTCATTTTATAATATTTATCCTATCTTCTTTTTCTTGCCATTCTCTGTTACACTTATAATCAATGACTTTTCAATTATTCAAGTAATATTGTGGAACGTTGCAATTATTGGATTGACAATTTTTAATAATTACCTAAATCTTGCCATCAATAATAAAAACACACTCTTTATTATTATCGTGACTTTGGTTTTTGGTTCAGCAGCCGCACAATATTATAATGTCATTATTGATATTACAGAATATACAGTATATGTTTTCGATTCTTTTTATAGTACTTATTGGACATTTTTTATCCCTGTTTTATTGGCAATTGCCATGTACAACTTTAACTATAAATATTTCTATAAATCTTTGTACCTCGATGAAGCAATGAGTACCCGTTCTGAATCTGTAAACATTAAGGATTATTCATGGCTCGAACGATTTGGCTTGATGGGAACTTTCTTAAAAAATGACTTGAGATTAATCCTAAGAAATAAAAGGTCTAAAAATACCATTTGGGTGAGTATTTTCTTCTTGTTTTACGGACTTTTCTTCTTTACAAGTTCTGATTATGATAATGATTTTTGGTTGATTTTTGCAGGAATCATGGTACCAGCAGGTTTCCTTTTTACATTTGGAGGATACGTACCAAGCTGGGACAGTGCATATTATCAACTCATGATGAGCCAAAATATTAAATATAGAGATTATTTAGCCTCAAAATGGTGGCTTATGGTAGTGGTAACTGCTGTTTCTGTGATTTTATGTTTTCCATATATTTTATTTGGAACAAAATATTACCTTGCTATCTTGGTCGGCGGATTGTATAATATTGGCGTCAATGCTCACTTAACATTACTTTCTGGCGCATTTGTTAAAACTCCCATCGACCTGACTACAGGAAAAAAACCGTTTGGAGACAAACAATCTTTCAACACAAAAACCATCTTATTAACGCTTCCAAAACTTCTTTTACCTTTTTTAATTTACTTTGCTTTTAAATATAACTTTAACGAAAAAACTGGCTTTATCGCCATTGGAATATTTGGATTGTTAGGCTTATTCTTTAGAAATTATATTTTTAATGTGATAGAAAAAATTTATAAGCAAGAAAAATATTCAACCATTAAAGCTTATCAAGAAAAAGGATAGTGTAAGTTTTATAACTAAATAAGAAAACTTTAAAAACTTATTTTCTTTATTATATTTACAATTTCAAAGCTAAAAATAATTATAAGTGATAGACATTATAAAATTTGGAACAGACGGATGGCGTGCAATTATTGCAGACACATATACAGTAAATAATGTTGCAAGAGTAGCAACAGGAACTGCACTTTGGATAAAAAAACAAAGCCAAAACCCAAGTGTAGTTATCGGATACGATTGCAGATTTAATGGTAAAATGTTTATGGAAACCGCCATTAAGGTTTTCTTGCATCACAATATCAAAGTTTATTACGCAGAAGAATTTGTATCAACCCCCATGATTTCTATGGCTGCACGTAATTATTCTGCAACATTAGGTGTAATTCTTACCGCATCTCATAATCCTCCTTCTTATGGTGGATATAAACTAAAATCTCAATTTGGCGGACCATTATCTCCAGATAAAGTGCAAGAAGTTGAAAACCTTATTCCGGATACAATTCATAAGCATATTTTAGAGATTGAATTTGTAGATGCTATCAAATCAAAGCAACTCATTAAAATTGACTTTGAAGCAGAGTACATTCAAGCAATTGAGGAGAATTTTGATTTAGATGCCATTCGTAACTCTAACCTTACATTGGCTTATGACGCAATGTACGGTGCCGGACAGAGAGTAATGAGAAAACTATTCCCTAACATCCACCTCTTGCATTGTGAATACAACCCTTCCTTTATGGGGCAAGCTCCAGAACCGATTGAAAGAAATCTAAAAGAATTAAGTGAGTTTATTAAAGAAAAAGGAAATATTGATATTGCATTAGCAACCGATGGAGATGCAGACAGAATTGGTTTGTTTGGTGCAGATGGAGAATTTATTGATTCTCACCACATCATGTTATTACTGATCCATTATTTGGCAAATTATAAAGGGCAAAAAGGAAAAATTGTAACCGCTTTTAGCAGTACACCGAAAATTGGAAAAATGGCCAAACATTACGGTCTAGACTATGAAGTTGTAAAAATTGGCTTCAAATATATCGCCGGAATAATGGTTGAAGAAGATGTTTTAATGGGAGGAGAAGAGTCTGGTGGAATTGCTGTAAAAGGTCATATCCCTGAAAGAGACGGAATTTGGATGGGAATGATTATTTGGGAATTTATGGCGAAATCTGGAAAAACCATTCAAGAACTTATTCATGAAGTTTACGAAATCGTTGGTCAATTCGCTTTTGAACGTTGGGATTTACACATCACCAATGAGTTAAAGCATAAAATTGTTGATAACTGCAAAAATAACACATACACTTCATTTGGAGAATATAATGTTGAAAAGGTTGAAACAGTGGATGGATTCAAATTTTTCTTACCAAATGAAAGCTGGGTAATGATTCGACCTTCTGGTACTGAACCCGTTTTAAGGGTTTATGCCGAAGCTAAGGATATAAACGAAGTGAGGAAAATTTTAGAAATTACAAAATCAACAATCACAGATGCTTAAATAATGCCAGGAAACACAATAGGACATAGCTTTCGACTAACTACTTTTGGAGAATCTCATGGAGTGGCAATTGGTGGTATAATCGATGGAATGCCTGCGGGAGTGAAAATTGATTTAGATAAAATTCAACAAGATTTAGATAGGAGAAAACCAGGACAATCTTCCATTACAACACAAAGAAAAGAAGACGATAAAGTTCAGATCTTATCTGGTATTTTTGGAAATAAAACCACAGGAACTCCCATTGGATTTTTAATTCAAAACAAAGACCATAAATCAAAGGATTACAGTCATATAAAAGACATTTTTAGACCATCTCATGCAGATTTTACGTATCAAAAAAAATACGGCATCAGAGATTTTCGAGGTGGAGGAAGAAGTAGCGCAAGAGAAACAGCTTGTCGCATCGTTGCTGGTGCAATTGCAAAGCAATACTTATTTTCAAAAGGTATCGTAATTGAGGCATTTGTTTCACAAGTTGGAAATATCCAACTGGAAGGCGATTTAATTAATATTCCCTTGCCTCAAACTGAAAATGATGTTCGTTGTCCTGACAGTGTAATTGCACAAAAGATGATAGCATCCATAAAAGCAATAAAAAAGCAAGGAGATACGATTGGTGGCGTAGTATTTTGTCGCATAAAAAATGTTCCTGCTGGATTGGGTGAACCAGTTTTTGATAAATTGCAAGCCGATTTAGGAAAAGCTATGTTGTCAATCAATGCCGTAAAAGGATTTGAATATGGTTCTGGGTTTTCTGGTGTAACAATGAAGGGAAGTGAACACAATGATGAATTTTTATCAGATAACAAAACAAAAACCAATTTTAGTGGCGGAATTCAAGGTGGAATTTCAAATGGACAAACAATATACTTTAAAGTAGCTTTTAAACCTGTCGCAACCATTATGAAAGACCAAAACACAATCGATGAAGCTGGTAAAAGTGTGGTTGTTAAAGGAAAAGGAAGGCACGACGCTTGTGTTGTACCAAGAGCTGTTCCGATTATTGAAGCAATGGCAGGCATTACAATCATAGATCATTATTTAAGAAATAAAATCTCTCAAACAAATGACTAAAAAGAAAAAAGGAATTGCACTTCATTGGAAAATAATCATTGGAATGGTTTTGGGCGTTGTTTTTAGCCTTGTTTTAGTCAGCACGCCTTGGGGGAGTTCTTCTACTACTGTTTTCATTGGCGGAGAGGAGCATGAGATATTAAATGCAGAGAAATTCGTTCGAGACTGGGTAAAACCTTTCGGAACAATGTTTATCAATGCATTAAAACTCATCGCTGTGCCCTTAATTTTAGGCTCATTAATAACAAGTGTTTCCGATTTAAAAGATATATCAAGTTTATCAAAAATGGGACTCAAAACCATTAGTATTTATTTGGTAACCACAGTTATGGCTGTATCATTAGGGCTTTTAATTGTTAATATTATTAACCCAGGAGATTCAATCTCCGAAGAAACCAAAACAAGTCTTGTAGAGGGGTATAGCGATGAAACCAATAAAACCATTGAAGGCGCAAGCGCACAACAAGAGGCCGGCCCGCTTCAAGCCTTAGAAGATTTAATTCCTGAAAATATTTTCTTTGCTGCATCATACAATGGAAATATGTTGCAAGTTATTGTTTTTGCCATATTTTTTGGAATCGGATTGATTTTAATTGATGAAAAAACAGCTAAGCCAGTTAAAAGTTTCTTTAAAGGATTTAATGAAGTTATTTTAAAACTCATTGATATCATTATGCTTTCGGCTCCAATCGGCGTATTTGCTTTACTCGCTGGATTAGTGGCGGAAGCACCCAATAGAGACTTATTTGTTGCTTTGCTTTGGTATGCGATAAGTGTGATTATTGGGCTTTTATTAATGATTGTAGTCTATTGTTTGCTTGTTTATTTTTTCACTGGAAAAACACCAAAATCATTTATTAATGGAATTTCTCCAGCTCAATTGGTCGCATTTAGCACAAGTTCATCGGCTGCAACATTACCAGTTACAATGGAAAGGGTAGAAGAACATCTTGGCGTTGATAAAAAAGTGTCTGCTTTTGTTTTGCCAATTGGTGCTACAATTAATATGGACGGAACAAGTTTGTACCAAGCAGTAGCAGCTGTTTTTATCGCACAGGCTTTTGGTTTAGATTTGAGTTTTTCAGCCCAGCTCGGGATTATTGTTACTGCAACTTTGGCAAGTATTGGTTCTGCTGCCGTACCAGGCGCAGGAATGGTCATGCTTGTTATTGTATTGGCTCAGGCTGGGGTCCCAGAAGCAGGATTGGCCTTGATTTTTCCAATAGATAGACCTTTAGATATGCTACGAACAACGGTTAATATCACAGGAGACGCCATGGTCGCGATGATTGTCGGAAAATCTGAAGGTAAATTGCATCCGCCTAAAGTGAAAAATTGGAATGATAATTACCCGAAAGAATAGATGCTATGTATATCGCAAAACTTATTGACACGGTTTTACAAGGAACACTTTTTCTTATAGGACTAATTTTATTGGTGGTCTATGATTTATCGGGCTATTTTTATTGGATAAGCGTAGTAATCATAATTTGGGATATTATCAGCATTATTGTAAACCTAATTTATTTTAAGCCTTTAAAGACTATGCGTTTGATTGTTAGTGGGTTGATTGGACTCATATTGATAATATTTATTGCTTCGTTTATTGGTGGACAAACAATCGCTCAATTAAACTTTTATTTTAATTCAATATCTACCATACTAATAATCATCTATTTTGCACTCACATTGTCAGAAATATCAGAAACAAAAAAAGGAGGACTAATCGATATTGATTTTTAGCAATTGAGAACCAATTAATTCAGTCATTTTTACACATTTCAATAGCTTTTTAATCTTTCTCTCAATGATTGTTAATAACATCGTTGAAAATCTATTAAAACGCGTCGGTTAATTGGACTTTTTTTTGTATATTTGTATGCAATAAATTGCTATGCATTATAGCAATTTTTTTATGTTTTAATTAAATACAACAAATGAGCGAAATTGAAAATAGTAACAAAGATTATTCTGCGGATAATATCCAAGTCTTAGAAGGTCTAGAAGCTGTTAGAAAACGTCCTGCCATGTACATTGGCGACGTTGGTTCTAGAGGTCTTCACCACCTTGTTTATGAGGTAATCGACAACTCTATTGATGAGGCAATGGCTGGCTATTGTGACACAATCGATGTTGTCATCAACGAAGGTGAATCAATTACAGTAAGAGACAATGGACGTGGTATTCCCGTTGCAATGCATACAAAAGAAAAAAGGTCGGCACTAGAGGTGGTTATGACTGTTCTACACGCTGGTGGAAAATTTAACAAAGACAACTATAAAGTTTCTGGTGGATTACACGGTGTGGGTGTTTCTTGCGTGAATGCTTTGTCTATCGATTTTAAAGCTGAAGTACATAGAGACGGAAAAATTTACCAACAAGAATATTCTATTGGTAAACCAAAATATGATGTAAAAGAGGTTGGAACAACAGATGTTACAGGAACAATTATCTCTTTCAGTCCAGACCCAACAATTTTTGACGAAGTAAAATACAATTACGATACTCTCAAAGCTAGAATGCGTGAATTAGCCTTCTTAAATAAAGGAATTACAATCACCCTTACAGATGCTAGAGATAACGCTAAAGACGAAGAAGGAAAACCCTTTTCTGAAACTTTCCACTCAGAAATCGGGTTAAGAGAGTTTGTGAAATTTATTGATAAAAGTAGGGAACAACTGATTGAAGAGGAAATATACATGGAGGGCGAAAAAGATGGAATTCCTATCGAAGTTGCTATGTTATACAATACTTCCTACACAGAAAACATCCTTTCTTACGTTAATAATATCAATACACATGAAGGAGGAACGCACTTAACAGGATTTAGAAGAGGTCTTACAAATACCCTTAAAAAATATGCGGACGACTCTGGAATGTTAACGAAAGAAAAAATTGAAATTGCTGGAGATGACTTCCGTGAAGGATTGACTGCAATTATCTCGATAAAAGTAGCAGAACCACAATTCGAAGGTCAAACAAAAACGAAATTGGGAAATAGAGAGATTCAAGCTCCTGTTTCTCAGGCTGTTTCCGAAATGTTAACGAATTACTTGGAAGAACATCCAGCTGATGCAAAACGAATTGTAGAAAAGGTAATCCTTGCTGCAAGGGCTCGACATGCTGCACGTAAAGCACGTGAAATGGTGCAACGTAAAAACGTTTTGGGCGGAGCAGGACTACCAGGGAAATTGGCTGACTGCTCAGAAAAAGACCCTGCAGCATGTGAAGTTTTCCTAGTCGAGGGAGATTCAGCAGGTGGTACTGCAAAACAAGGTCGTGATAGAAACTTCCAAGCGATAATGCCACTCAGAGGTAAAATCCTTAACGTGGAGAAAGCAATGCAACATAAAATATTTGAAAATGAAGAAATTCGAAATATTTATACAGCATTAGGTGTTACAGTTGGAACAGAAGAAGACCCTAAAGCATTAAATACTGATAAATTACGTTACCACAAGGTAATAATTATGACGGATGCCGATGTGGATGGTAGCCACATTGCAACATTGATTTTGACTTTCTTCTTTAGATATATGAAAGAGCTAATCGAACAAGGTCATATCTATATCGCAGCACCTCCTTTATACTTAGTGAAAAAAGGTGCTAAAAGAGACTATGCTTGGTCTGATGAACAAAGGGACAGACTGGTTGAAGAGTTTAGAGGAAATACACCTGCTAATACAGTTGATATTCAACGATACAAAGGTCTTGGAGAAATGAATTCTGAACAGCTTTGGGAAACAACTATGAGTCCTGAGCACAGAACATTACGCCAAGTAACAATTGATAACGCAGCAGAAGCAGACCGAGTATTCTCTATGCTTATGGGAGACGATGTTCCGCCAAGAAGAGAGTTCATTGAGAATAATGCGAAATATGCAAATGTAGATGCATAAAGAATCATAAACATTACAAAAAAGGCTGTCATTTTCCGACAGCCTTTTTTATTTACAATGCTTTATTATAGTTTTCCAACACCTTCTCTAACAACAACTGGTTCATCCCCTGTGCAATCAACAACAGTGGAAACTTCTACTTTCCCAGGACCGCCATCAATGATGGTGTTCACCTGTTCGTCGAATTGCTCATAAATCTTATATGGATCAACAAAATATTCCATCATTGTGTCTTCTTCATCATACAAGGATGTCGTTGCTATTGGATTGCCCAACGCCTCAACCAAGGCCAATACAATTTTATTATCTGGAATACGAATACCAAGCTCTGTACGCTTCGTCTCAAATGATTTGGCAACCTCATTTGTCGTATTCAGAATAAAAGTAAATGGACCAGGAAGAACACTTTTCATTACCCTAAATACAGGTTGAGGCAAATGTTTTACATATTCAGAAACTTGACTCAAATCTTTACAGATAATTGAAAATTGTGAATGTTTCAATTTAATACCTTTAAATTTAGCGAGCTTTTCTAACCCTTCTTTATTATTTAAGTCACATCCGATGGCGTAAACAGAATCCGTTGGATAAATAATTATCTCACCTTTGCGAAGTTCCTTTACAATATCATTGATAATCCTATCATCAATGTTGTTTTTATTAATCTCTACTAACATATTTTGTTGTTTTAAATTTCTAATCCTATTCAAACAAACGTTTTAAATAACGCAACAATATCGTCATATAAATAACGTATATCGGTCATTCTTCCCATTGCTTGCATCAAAAAAAAACCATTCGAAGCTGGTACGTAACCAAATTGATAAAAATTGTTTTCTTGATTATAATCTTGTACCTTGCCATAAATCGATGACAAATAAAGTGTGTCCCCACTGTTTGTTTTATCCATAACAATAACAGACCCTTTCGCATCTTGTAAACCAATGAGTCTCAACTCCATCAAGTAATTTAATATGATTTCTGGAGTTGGCTTGTTTTCTGAACTCGGAAATTCAAGATACGATTCATAATATTCAATATCGGAGAAGTAAAAAAAGTCAATGCTAAAATATAAATTTAAATCCTGACAATAATAAGCTTGATTCCCAAAGAAATTCATAGAAGACCAATAATCTTCTTCAAAACAATCTGGAAGCATAAAATAGTTTAAGTATTGAGCATTTCGAGATTCTATACTGAACTCTTTAAAATTCGTTTCGTCAAAATGCTCAAAATTACGTTTTTGTTGAATAGGCTCTTCATCAGAAGTCTTGCATGATGTAAAAAAAATCATCAAGAAAATAAAAAAGAGATATTTGAATAGATTGATCACGCTTTGTATTTGTTTTAACGTAAATTTAAACAAAAAAATTATAAAACGTCAGAAGGTTTGATTAAAATTATTTCACCTGGTTGCATTCCTTTAATTGTTAATTTCCCTATCCCAAATCTAACCAATCGCAATGTTGGAAAGCCTACTGCAGCTGTCATTTGTCTGACCTGCCGGTTTTTACCTTCATTTAAGGTTAAAGCAATCCAGCTAGTTGGAATATTCTTTCGATAACGGATAGGAACACTTCGTTCAGGTAAATTTGGTTCATCAATTTTTATACACTTAGCAGGTTTAACTTGATAAGGTTTTTTTTCATGTTTGATGATTATTTTTCCAGCTTCTAGTTCTTTACACGCCTCGTGTGTGATGTCATTATCTACCTGAACATAATATGTTTTTTCGAGCTTGTTTTTTTGGTCTAACAATTTAGTTTTAAACTTGTTATCATTTGTTAATAAAAGTAATCCTTCACTATCTTTGTCTAGCCTTCCAATCGAATATACATCTTTCGGGAAATTGTATAAATCACCTAAAACAGAACTCCCATCTTTACTCGTAAATTGAGAAAGCATGTTAAATGGTTTGTATATAGCGAAATAATGTTTCTTCATTCGGATAAAGATAAGATTTATTCCGATTTTTATTTAATGTTCAACTGAATTCTGATACATTGCAAAGAATTTTTCTATCCTTAACTACTTTTATGAATCTCTAATTGATGAATAAAAGAAAAGTTTAGCGTTTCTATACGATATTTAAAGCACTATTTATTATTTTTATCAAAAAGTTAAAAAATGGTATTACAATTCAAAAAAGAAAATGGGATTGCAACACTAAAGTTCAATCGCCCAGATAAATACAACAGTTTTAATCAAGCATTGGCTTTTGAAACGCAAAAAGCATTAAACGAATGCAAAGATGATAACGAAGTACGCGTAATCATAATTACGGGAGAAGGGAAAGCATTTTGCGCAGGACAAGATTTGGTTGAGGCAACAGATCCAAACGGACCAGAATTAAAGAGTATTGTAGGGAAACACTACAACCCGATTATCGAACAGATTAGAACAATCGAAAAACCAATTATAGCTGCCGTAAACGGTGTTGCGGCAGGAGCAGGAGCAAATATCGCTTTGGCTTGTGATATCGTAATAGCTCGAAAATCTGCAACATTTATTCAAGCATTCTCTGCCATTGGATTAATTCCAGACTCTGGTGGAACCTTCTTCTTACCAAGACTGGTTGGAGCACAAAAAGCCTTAGCTTTAATGCTCACGGGCGACAAAGTCTCAGCAAGTGAAGCCGAAGCCATGAATATGATTTACAAGGCTATTGACGATGATGAGTTTGATACATATATTGCTGAAATGGCTAGTAAAATGGCGATTATGCCTACAAAAGGGTATGGTTTGACTAAAAAAGCAGTCAACGAATCATTTAATAATACACTTACTGAACAATTGGCTTTAGAAGAAAAATTGCAAGAGATTGCTGGTTCAACACACGATTTCAAAGAAGGAACGGCAGCTTTTATTGAAAAGAGAAAGCCAATATTTAAAGGCAATTAAATAAATCTTTATAACCAAATAAAAGTAATGATAAAAATAGGAATTTTAGGCGCTGGAACCATGGGAAGTGGAATAGCTCAAGTAGCCGCACAATCAGGACATAAAACGGTAATTGTTGATGTGAACAAAGCTGCAATTGATAACGCTAGAAAAAATCTTTCTGGAACAATCCAAAAATTAGTTGAAAAAGGAAAGTGGACAGAAGATTTTGGAAATGATTTATTAAGAAGAATTACTTTTTCAACTGACATGAACGACTTTGAAGGGTCGGGATTAATCATTGAAGCAATAATTGAAGATGTAAGCATCAAACACAAGGTATTCAGCGATTTAGAAAATATAGTTGACGAAGGTTGCATATTGGCATCAAACACATCGTCACTTTCTATTGCTTCTATTGCATCGGTATTAAAAAATCCAAAAAGAGCTATTGGAATCCATTTTTTTAATCCCGCACCGATCATGAAATTAGTAGAAATAATTCCAGCTGTTCAGACCAGTGAAGAAACAAAAAATCAGGCAAAACGACTAATTGACTCATGGGGGAAAACTTCAGTATTAACCAAAGACACACCTGGTTTCATTGTTAACCGTGTTGCACGACCATTTTATGGAGAAGCACTCCGAATTTACGAAGAAGGAATCGCAGATTTTGCGACAATCGACTGGGCAATGACAGAAATCGGTGGCTTTCGCATGGGACCATTTACATTGATGGATTATATTGGAAATGATGTAAACTATGCTGTTACAGAAATTGTTTTCCAAGCATTTTACTACGACCCACGTTTTTTGCCATCTTTTACACAAAAAAGACATTCAGAAGCAGGCTATTTAGGAAGAAAGTCGGGGAGAGGTTACTATGATTATAGCGAAGGAGCTGTAATGCCGAAACCAAACAAAGATAAAGCGTTAGGAATAGAAATATTTAACCGTATATTGGTCATGTTAATCAATTGTGCAGCAGATGCATTATTCTTAAATATTGCAACGAGAGAGGACATTGATTTAGCGATGACAAACGGTGTGAATTATCCAAAAGGACTTCTAAAGTGGGCGGATGAAATCGGAATTGACAATGTTTTGAACCAACTTCAAAGTCTTTTTGAGGAATATGGAGAAGATCGATACAGACCTTGTCCTTTACTCAAAAGAATGGCAAAAAAAGGAGAAACATTTTTTTAATCTTCGCACCTGACGTCAATATTCAAACCTAATTTTTTAGTTCGGTAAATCAAATACACCACATTAAGTTAATTTATGGGATATAAATTAAGTGAAACACTCGCATTTTGATAAGCGGTAATTGCGAGAAACCCGAATCAAAATGCGCCATTCAAACTTTTTAACGTTCTTTCGTGAATAAACTCTTTTACACTTTGTAAAATATCCTTTTAAAAGCCTTATATTTGCTTGAATCAGAATTTTTTATATTTTACAATCAGAGATTATGGAAGAAGAGGAGATTAAAGAGGTGAATTACACGGAGGACAACATACGGTCATTAGATTGGAAAGAACACATCCGTTTGCGTCCAGGTATGTATATTGGTAAGCTAGGAAACGGAGGCTCTGCTGATGACGGAATTTATATCTTGTTAAAAGAGGTGATTGATAACTCAATTGATGAGTTTGTCATGGGAGCAGGGAAAAGAATCGATATAAAGGTCAAAGATGGCCTAGTTTCTGTCCGTGATTTTGGTCGTGGAATACCTTTAGGGAAAGTCGTTGATGTTGTTTCTAAAATCAACACTGGAGGAAAATATGATTCTAAAGCATTCAAAAAATCAGTTGGATTGAACGGAGTCGGTACAAAGGCTGTAAACGCTTTGAGTGGTCATTTCCTTGTTTATTCAGTGCGTGATGGTAAAAAGAAAGTTGCAGTTTTTAACCGTGGTCAGTTAATTGAAAACAAAAAAGAAGAGAAAACCGACGAGAAAAACGGTACTTACGTTGAGTTTCGTCCAGATGAAGAAATTTTCAAAAAATATACCTATAAAATTCCTTACATCGAAAAGATGATATGGAATTATTGCTATTTGAATAAAGGATTGAGCATCTATTTTAATGGAGAAAAATTCCAATCAAAAAATGGGTTGCTCGATTTATTGGAAAACAACATGGATGGAGATCCAATGTATCCAATTATTCATCTCGAAGGAGACGATATCGAAGTTGCGATTACACACGGAAAGACTTACGGAGAAGATTATTATTCTTTCGTAAACGGTCAACATACAACCCAAGGAGGAACGCATCTAAGTGCATTTAAAGAGTCGTATGCGAGGGTTGTAAAAGACTTTTTTGATAAATCGTACGATTCAACCGATATCCGTCAATCTATCGTGGCTGCAATTTCAATAAAAGTTATTGAACCTGTTTTTGAATCACAAACAAAGACCAAACTCGGGTCACAAGAGATTGAGCCCAATGGCAAGTCGATTCGTGCTTTTGTTAATGACTTCTTAAAAGTACAATTAGACAATTTCTTTCACAAAAATCCTGATTTAACGGACATTCTTGAAAAGAAAATCAAACGGTCTGAAAAAGAAAGAAAAGAACTTTCAGGAATCCGTAAAATTGCACGTGAAAGAGCTAAAAAGGCAAGTGTTCACAACAAAAAATTGCGTGATTGCAGAGTCCATTTAACTGATGAAAAAGATGAAAGGCGAAACAACACAATGCTTTTTATTACCGAGGGAGATTCAGCATCAGGGTCAATCACAAAATCAAGAGATGTGAATACACAAGCCGTGTTCAGTTTAAGAGGTAAACCTTTAAATACGTATGGTTTAACCAAAAAAGTTGTCTATGAAAATGAGGAGTTTAATTTGATTCAAGCAGCTTTAGACATTGAAGATGATATGGATAATTTGCGTTACAACAAAATTGTAATCGCAACGGATGCCGATGTGGACGGAATGCACATTAGAATGTTGTTATTGACATTTTTCTTGCGTTTCTTCCCAGATTTGGTGAAGAGAGATCACGTTTACGTATTGCAAACACCACTCTTTAGAGTAAGAAATAAAAAGAAAACCATCTATTGCTACTCAGAAGAAGAAAAGAAAAAGGCAATAGAGGAAATTGGTAAATCAGCTGAGATTACCCGCTTTAAAGGATTGGGAGAAATCTCACCTGATGAATTCAAATATTTTATTGGCGATGATATTCGATTAGAACCTGTATTGCTAAGTAAAGATTCTTCCATTGAGGATGTGCTTTCTTTCTATATGGGGAAAAACACACAAGAAAGGCAAGATTTTATCATTGACAACCTTAGGGTTGAAAAAGATTTAGCTGAAGAAACCATAGAAGTTTAAAAAAATGATCATAATTTATGGCAGAAGATAATATCCCTGAAGAAGAAAATAATCAAAATTCTAAACCAAGTGGAAAAGGAGAGGAGAACCATCAGGAAAATCATGATAACAGAAATGAAACGAATGAGATTATTCCGCTAAATGGTTTGTATCAAAATTGGTTTTTAGATTACGCTTCTTACGTTATTCTAGAACGTGCCGTTCCTGCATTGTATGATGGTTTAAAACCTGTGCAACGTCGTATTTTGCACTCCATGAGAGAAATGGAAGATGGTCGTTATAACAAGGTAGCGAACATCATCGGAAATACAATGAAGTATCATCCGCACGGAGACGCTTCTATTGGCGATGCACTCGTTCAAATTGGTCAAAAAGAGTTGATGATTGACATGCAGGGTAACTGGGGAAATACTTTGACAGGCGATGGTGCAGCTGCTCCGCGATATATCGAAGCGAGGTTATCAAAATTTGCCCTACACATTGCATTTAATGCAAAAACAACCAATTGGTTAGCAAGCTATGATGGAAGAAATAAAGAACCAGAGAACTTGCCTGTTAAATTCCCATTATTGCTTGCTCAGGGTGCTGAAGGTATTGCTGTTGGATTAGCTTGTAAGATTTTACCTCATAACTTTAATGAACTCATCGACAACTCAATTAACCACCTACGTGGAAGAAAAGTAGAGATTTTTCCAGATTTCCTAACGGGAGGAATGGCAGACTTCACTAATTACAATGATGGTTTGAGAGGTGGGAGAGTCCGTGTACGTGCAAAAATCAATAAAATTGATAACAAAACTTTATGCATAACAGAAATTCCTTTTTCTAAAACCACAACAACGCTTATAGAATCAATTCTTAAAGCAAATGAAAAAGGTAAGATCAAAATTAAAAAGGTTGAAGACAATACTGCAGCTGAAGCTGAAATTTTAATCCACCTTGCAAATAATGTTTCTCCTGATAAATTAATCGATGCCTTGTATGCATTTACAGATTGTGAAGTTTCTATTTCACCGAATGCAACAGTAATTGATAATGAAACACCTTTGTTTATTGGAGTTTCTGAAATTCTAAAAGCAAACACCGACAATACAGTCAAGTTGCTAAAAATGGAGCTTGAAATCCGCAAAAACGAATTAGAAGAACAATGGCATTACAGTTCTTTGGAAAAAATATTTATTGAAAATAAAGTTTACTCCCTCATTGAAGAAGAAGAAACTTGGGAAGGTGTGATCTCTGCCATCGACAAGGGATTAAAGCCCCATACAAAAAATCTTAAAAGAGAAGTCACCCGTGATGATATCATTCGTTTAACCGAAATTAAGATTAAACGAATTTCAAAGTTTGATAAGTTCAAAGCAGACGAGTTAATTCAAAAAATAGAAGATGAGCTCGTGGAAGTAATCAATAACATTAAAAATATCATCGAATACACAGTTGATTACTTTAAAGATTTAAAGAAACGTTTTGGCGATGGAAAAGAGCGAAGAACTGAAATTAGGGTCTTTGATAACATCAACGCTGCCAAGGTTATTATCGCCAATGAAAAGTTATATGTCGATAAAAAAGAAGGGTTTATTGGCTACAAATTAAGAAAAGCTGAGTATGTCCAAGACTGTTCTGAAATTGATGATGTAATCATTTTCTTTGATACCGGTAAAATGATGGTAACAAAGATTGCAGACAAAAAATTTGTTGGAAAAGGAATTATTCATGCTGCAGTTTGGAAACGAAACGATAAACGTACAATTTATCATATAATATACTCAGATGGAAGGTCTGGAACGTCCTATATGAAGCGTTTTTATATAGATTCCATCACGAGGGATAAAGAATACAACCTTATTTCAAAGAAAAAAGATTCTAAATTGCTCTATTTCTCAGCTCATCCGAATGGAGAAAGTGAGATTGTAACAATTCAATTAAAATCAAAAGTACATATCAAAAAGATTAAGTTTGATATTGATTTAGGTGAACAACTCATAAAAGGGAGAAGCTCTAAAGGAAATATTGTATCAAAACAAGAGATTGCAAAAGTTATCCAAAAAGAGGTAGGAAGTTCAACTTTGGCTGCTAGAAAAATTTGGTTCGATGAAGTTGTTCGCAGGCTAAACACTGATGAAAGGGGAACTTTCTTGGGGAGCTTTAAAGGCGATGACAAAATCCTATCTTTATATAAAAACGGAGAATATCGATTATCTGGTTTCGATTTGACAACCCACTTTGCTGATGATATGATTCACATTGAAAAATGGCATCCAGAACATGCAATTTCTGTAGTGTATTACGATACGAAGAAAGATGTGCATTATGCAAAACGATTTTTATGTGAAGTAACCACAGATAGGAGAGTTCCTTTTATAAATATTGAAGAAGGTGATGAATTAAATGTTGTTACAACAGCTTACGAACCCGAAGTTAGGATTATTTATAACAAACATTTAAAATCCACAAAACATCTGAAAGATAGAATTGTCAGACTTGACAATTTTATTGAGGTAAAAGGCATGAAAGCGATTGGAAATCAACTTGAAAAATTAAAAACAAAAGAAATTGAGTTGACACATCCAATTGGAGGAAATACACCTTGGCCAGGAGAAAGTGAAGAGGAAAATACGCAAGAACCAGAGACTCCTGATACTGAAGATAAAGTGGATTCAGATAACTCAAATGATAAAACTTCCGCAGATCAATCAAGTAAAAAAGAAGTTGCTGCTGAATCAGTTGATAAAAAGGAAAGCAAATCTACACTCATTGATGTGGATAGTATTGAGGTAAGTGAGAAGAAAACTAAGCCCAAAGCAAGAAGTTTGTCTAGAAAGGTAAAACCAATTCCAGATAAAAAAGCTCAAGAAGTGGAGTGGGACTTGTTTAGTAAAGAGGATGATGAAAATGAAGAAAATAAGTAGTAATCAATCATGAAGTTTTGGAAAGGATAAATTTTCTTAATACATTTAACATTAAATTTAACTAAAATGTTAATCTTTACACAATAAAGTAAATCATATACTATGAAACAAAAAATGAAAAAACATTTATTATACAATTGGTTAAGTATTTCAATAATTATATTCTCTTTTCTAAATGTGAACTTATATAGTCAATTAAACGTTACATCTGGAGGAACTGCTATTGCTTTGGCTCAACAATTGGCTGGACCTGGTGTAACAGTGATGAATGCAACTTTATCGATTGAAAACAATAATCAAGTTGGTACTTTTTCCAATGGAAATTCCACTAATTTAGGTCTTGATGCTGGTGTAATTCTCTCCTCAGGAAACACTTTAAATGCTTCAAATCCAGCTTCTTACTTTGCTAGCTCGGATTATACCTCACTTGGATGTGGGCTCCTTTGGTTAGAGCCATGCCCTACAAATGAACCTGATTTACAATCAATAACAAGTTCAGATGTGTACGATGTGGCTATCCTAGAGTTTGACTTTATTCCTTCAGGACCAGTAATTAATTTCGACTTTGTCTTTGCATCAGAAGAATACACTGCCTATGTTAACGATATAAATGATGCTTTTGGTATATTCTTAAGTGGTCCTGGGATTAATGGCCCTTATTCTAATAATGGAGTAAATATTGCCTTGGTGCCTGGAACATCAACACCAATTTCAATAAATACTGTTAACAATGGATATAGCAATACTTGCAACCCAAGTGGACCGTGCACTAATTGTGCATTTTATGTAAATAATTGTAGTGGCAGTTCTATTGCATATAATGGGTTTACAACACCAATTACTGCGTCTTATTCAGTTGAATGTGGTCAGGTTTACCGTATTAAATTTGCAATAGCAGACGCTATCGATGGAGGATATGATAGCTCAGTCTTTATTGAATCTTCAAGTTTAACGTCAGGAGTAGATATTACACCAGTATCTTCTACTATTTGTGTAGGAGAGAATGTTACGTTAACAGCTAATGTAGTTGGCTCACAAGGCGGAACTTATTTTTGGGAGCCAAATGGTGAAACCACTTCTTCTATTACAGTAAGCCCAAATACAACTACAGATTATACTGTTTATTACACTATTGGGTCATGTGAAGTTACAGATATGGCTACCGTTATAGTAGATAACTGTGGTTCACAATGTACAATCAATTTATCAACGACAGTTGGTGGGTGTGCAAATGACTTATATGATGTAACAGGTACAGTTGCTTTTACAAACCCACCAACAACAGGTCAACTCATTGTAGAAGACTGTAATGGTAATCAGCAAACGTTTAGCGCACCGTTTACAAGTCCACAAAACTTTAATTTAACAGATCTTGATGCTAATGGAGATGCTTGTTCCATAACTGCATACTTCACTGACGATGCTACTTGTACAGTGGTTAGCAATTATACCGCCCCAGAATGTACTTATCCTTGTTTAATTAGTAGTATTAACAATTCAGTAAATCCGTGTGATGTTGATGGAACTTTTCCAATTACAGGAGAAATAGAATTTGAAAATCCTCCAACAACTGGACAATTAATTATTGAAACCTGTACAGGAGAAACACAAGTGTTTAATCCTCCTTTTACAAGTCCTACGCAATACCAAATTTCTGGTTTACCTACTGACGGAAACACATGTGATGTAACAGCTTATTTTACAGCAGATAACACATGCTCCATATCCATTGGTTATACAAATCAAATAAACTGTACTTGTAGTGCACAAATTGGCACATTTACTGACAATGGAGTTAGTTATACAAATCCTTTAAATCAACTTTGTTATGGAGACGATTTTTCAATCAATTCAAATGGAAACTTTAACTATCCCGAAGAAATTATTGGTGCGCAAGACCCACTTTCTCCAAACTACGACCCTAATGCGCCAGATTATGATCCTGGAATTGCTTGGTTGGTTTATAGCTGTCAACCAACTGTTGGACTCACACCCAATCCAGGAGACTTGATTCCAAATGACCCTTGTCTAGTTGGAATCCTACCACTTCAAGATTTAGTAGATATCAATGATTTAAGTTTTATCAATCAGTTCCCTCCAGGAACGTTTACGAATAATACTATTTACTTTGTGCCAATAACAATGTATAGTATGGTAGATATGATCTATTCATATTCGGCTACATCAATGCCGTGTTATCAAATGGGAAATGTATATTCAATTCAATACTTAACTGAAATAACCGAAACAACAGTTGAGGATTGTGGAACGGGGACAGTATCAACTACCGTGTCAGGTGGTTCTCCTGAAGTTAATGGAACAAACTATACAGCATCAAACGTTTCTCCATCTACAGCTTCAATTACAACAGGAAGTGTTGGAAATGGAGGTACAATCGTAATTTCAGGACTAAATCCTGGAGATGTTTACTCTTTTGATATCACAGATGATGCGGGTTGCTTTGTCACAATAACAGGAACATTTGAGGGTGGGGGACAATCATCATCGGTTACTGCTCCAAATGACATTGATATTTGTCTAGGCGAATCAGTAACAATCACTGCGAATAATCCAGACAATGAGGCATTTACTTGGGATAATGGAATTACAGATGGTGTGCCTTTTACACCAACCGCAGTTGGAAGTACAACATATACCGTAACTTCTAGTGCAGGAGGATGTATCTCAACAGACCAAGTTACTGTAAGCGTTCATGCTTTACCAATAATAACTTTGACGGCAAATCAGAATGTTTGTGAAGGTGAAAGCGTTGTTATTTCAGCAACTGGAGCACAAACTTATGTGTGGGATAATGGCGCAACAGGAAGTAGTAATACAATTATAATCACAAGTGATACAACTATTAATGTAATTGGAACAACTGCCTATGGTTGTGTTTCAGATGAAAGTATATCAATCAATCTTCAACCAGCTCTAGTTCCAACTTTTGTTGCAGATGAAGTCGTTGGATGTCAGCCCCATATCGTAAACTTTACAAATACAACTGTTGGAGGAGGAAGCAACTGCTTGTGGTCATTTGGAGATGGCTCTACAAGTACTGGTTGTAATACTGTTGCACATAATTATATCTCATCAGGATTTTATAGCGTTACGCTTACGGTTACTAATGATATAGGTTGCCAGGGAACAACAACATACAGTAACTACATTGAAGTGTTAGAAAGTCCGATTGCAGATTTTTCAGCTGACCCAGCAATAGCAAATATAATGGAGCCTGAAATATCTTTTTCAAATGAATCCTCTAATGCAACCGAATATATTTGGGATTTTGGAGATGATTCACCGATTTCAAATACAGTTAGTCCAATTCACTCATATACGGATGCTCCAGCCGGAAACTATATTGTAACACTCATTGCTTCAAATGGCAATAAAGAATGTGACGATACACTCAGAGCTGTAATTACAATTGAAGATGATTTAATTTTCTATGTTCCTAACTCATTTACACCAGATGGTGATACGTATAATGATAGATTTAAACCGATTTTTACAACAGGATATGATCCACAAACATATACCTTAGAAATTTTCAACCGTTGGGGAGAACTAATATTTGTTTCACACGACGTAGATCATGGCTGGGATGGAACTTACGGGCTAAAAAATAACAACATCGTAAAAGAAGGAACATATATTTGGAAAATTAAAATCAAAGAAACATTGAAGGATAAGCACAACGAATATTCTGGTCATGTTATTTTATTGAAATAGTTTAAGAAAAGAAGGGGAATATATTTATTCCCTTTTCTTTGAAGACCTCTATTTAACATAATATTAATTATAAGGCAAAGGCGGTAATTTCCGTAATATGAGCCCCAGCGAATATTTACACATAATATCTGATATAACGTCTTTAGACTTATATCGACAAATATTATGTTATGGGAATTACGGCTCGACACCTAGAATCACTTTTGTCAATTATAATGTATATTATGTCTTCGTTATTGGTATTTCATGTAAAAATAAGTATATTTGATTCTATGTATTACTCTATAATAAACCATAATAAATGACCGTAAAAAAAATTATAATTGGACTAATTCTTCTTTTTTCATTTTCAAGCTGTATGCTTTTATTGGGGATTGACAAAAAGCCAAATTGGCTAACAGATGAAGAATTAACTGATATTGCTGAGAAATCTAAAAACCCAAACGAGCTACATTTTATGATGGATACAATGGAATATTATAATGAGTGGAAAAATTTATATGGCGATATTTTTAAAAATATTGAACATACAGAAGATTCAACTGAATATAAAAAACAGAAAGGTGTTGCCAAAGATGATATGCAACCCGTGCAATTTCGCTTGTTTGACAGTTCAGGTAGTGAAATATTTAAAATTGTGAATTGTTATGTAGAGAAACCCATCAAAGCGGACTGGAACGTGGACGGTTGCTTTGATCACTTCCCTCCTTCTATCAACGACGAATCTCTGAATACACACAACTTCGACTTGGATTTCCTTTTAGCTACTTCTTATTCACCTTCTAATAGATCCAAACCCGCCCTTAGTTCATTACCCAAAGCAGATTATTACGGTGTGATTATTTGGAACGATATTTATCATAAATACTCAAAGAAACTTATCAAAACTGTTCAGGATAATATAAGAAAAACGGATAAATCTGTTGTATTGTTAAATTTAAACAACCACAATTATCAAATTTGGCATTCTGTAGATAACAAAACCAAAAGTGCTATAAAATCTGAAATATCCAAATAGTTTTTATAAATAAATTGAACGAATATTTCTTATCTTTGGATAGTAATGTAATGTCAAGTCCAATAAAAAATATTGAAAACCTACCGAGAGTCATCCTTTATGATGGCGATTGTGGACTTTGCAACTCAATGATACAATTTATATTAAAAAACAAAACAAAAGATTTTTACTTCATTTCTTTGCATTCCAAAATTGCCCAAGATTTTCTACAAACGAAAGATATCATCATCCAATTTGATACAATTTATTACTTTGAAGATGGATTGATTTATAAAAAATCACAAGCAATACGTAAAATTGCGAAGAACTTATCTTTCTTTTACAGATTACTCGAAATGTTTTCAAGGCTCTTCCCCACCCGTCCGTTGGATTATTTTTATACTAAAATCGCTGAAAACCGTCATCGCCTAAAAAAACAAAACTGTATAGTTCCTACAATTGAGGAAAAAGCCTACTTCATAGATATGTGAAAAAAACCACTCATCAAAAAGTTGATAATCATCGGTTAAATTTATGATATCTTTGAAAAGAAACTATAAACCATATAAAATATCATTATAATGAAAAAGATTTACTTTACAATTTGTATCGCATTTTTAGTTGCGAATGTTTTTGGACAAACGCAAATCAACCGATGTGGCTATGATCACTATATTCGTCAGATGAATGAGAAATATCCAGGGTTTAAAAAGGCTGTTAATCAAAGTTTTGACTATGCACAAAATAACAAACCGAAATCTTCAGGTGAAATACACACAATTCCTGTTGTTGTTCATGTTGTATATAACGATGAAACACAAAATTTACACGACTCTGTAATCCACAACCAAATTGCAGTTTTAAATCGTGATTTTCAACGTTTAAATGCTGACTCCATTGATTTACGCCCTGAATTTGAACCTTATGCTGGTCGTGCAAATATTGAATTTAAACTGGCAACTGTTGCTCCTGACGGTAGTTTTACAAATGGAATTAATAGGGTTTATACCGATAAGACGCATTTTTTAGAGTTAATATTTGGAATGCTCCCTAATACAGAAAGTATTGAGGATGTAAAGTACACAAATCGCGGTGGAGTTGACCCATGGGATGTTGACCATTATATGAATATTTGGGTTTGTAACTTAGAAGACGAAAACGAATCTCCAAGTGTTCTTGGTATGGCTACTCCGCCCGCTGGATTACCAAATTGGCCTGCTGATGCAACACCTGGAATGATTGATGGAGTTGTAATTCATTACAGAAGTTTTGGAGGAAACAATCCACACCCATTGGTTATGGGAGGACAAACTTTTGAAGTACTTGGAAGAACCGCTGTTCATGAAGTTGGCCATTATTTAGGACTTCGCCATATTTGGGGGGATGCAGATATGTCAGGATTAAACCCAAGTTGTAATGGGGATGATGGTATTGCAGACACGCCAAATGCAAATACCCAAGCTTCTTTTGTATGTAATAAAACCAAAAACACTTGTGTTGATGACATTGATGGAGTAGATTTACCAGACATGGTTGAAAATTATATGGATTACTCAAATGAACCTTGTCAAGTTGCTTTTACAAAAGGTCAAGTTGAGCACATGGTTTCGACATTGGTGAATTTTAGGCCTGGATTACTTGAGGATGAAGTATTATCTATTCAAAAAGATGTAGTTAATGAATTTGTTCTTTACCCAAATCCTGCTAACAATATCGTAGTTTTAAAAAGCAAGCAATTTTTGAATAATACCATATCTATTGTTGATTTGAACGGTAGAACTGTAAAAGAAGTTGTTGCAAATGGTTACAAAACGACAATAGATATTAAAGATCTATCAAATGGAATTTATCAAGTTATTACTGAAGGCATAGTTGGCTCTACAAAATTGGTAAAATATTAAAAAGCTTAGTGGGACATATACAAGGCATACGCTTTTGTAAAACCCCACTTTTTTAAACCCTACGTACTTATAAAAAAGGTAGCTGTCTCAAATTGTGAGGCAGCTATTTTTTTTGGGTATATTATTTCGTTTTTCACGCTTATTAGCATTTGTCTCCTGCATCTTTATAATATTGAGTTGGTCGCCCGAAGTTACAATGTACAAAAGTAATGCAAACTATGGATACTTAAAAGGGAAAGATTCGTATGTTAAATACAATACTTTTGATTAAATAACAAGGGAAAAATGAAAATAGCCATCTCAACAAATCGTTTTGAGACGGCTATTTTTCACTATAAAAGATTATATTGGTGTGTTCTAAAGATTGTAGATTCGTTATAATGATTTTTACTAATATTAATTAGAATTACAATCCAAATCCTACGTAATCCTTTTTGCCACTTTCAGTCATAATTTCAAGAAGTACACCACGATTGCTTGTATCTTTTAGATAAGAGATTAATTGCTGTACGCTTTTCACTTCTTCGTTATTTATTTTGGTAATGATAATCCCTTTTGTCAATCCTGCAGAACGTAATTTTCCAGCAGAGATAGAACTAATCTTAACTCCGTTTTTGATGTTCAATTCTTTCTTTTCCTTGGGTGTTAATTCAGCAAATGTTGCTCCCAAAGCAGTATGACTTTCAATTTCGGCTTTTGAAATAAGTTCTGTATTTCCTTCTATGTCTTTCAAAAGCACTTCTTTAGTGATTAACTCATTGTCTCTACGAACAGTTAAAACAACCAAATCACCTGGTCTCCTCTTCCCTATTTCCGCTTGAAGTTGTGCAACTGAATTCACTTCTTTTGATCCAACTTTTAGAATCACATCTCCCTCTTTGATTTTTGCTTTGTCTGCTCCAGAATTTTCATTAACTCCAGCTACATAAACTCCATTTACATCCACCAAATCTTTTTCTTTTACCAGTTCAGAAGTAATTTCTTGGATATTAACTCCTAAAAACCCTCGTTGAACAATTCCATAATCTATTAAATCACTCATTACTTTAGCTACTAAAACAGAAGGAATCGCAAAAGAATACCCTGTATAGTTTCCTGTTTGAGAAGCAATAGCTGTATTGATTCCGATTAACTCTCCTTGCGTGTTTATCAATGCACCACCTGAATTTCCAGGGTTAACCGCTGCATCTGTTTGGATGAATGATTCAATAGGAATTATGTCTTTATTTCGACTTCCAATGATGTTGATATTCCTAGCTTTAGCAGAAACGATTCCAGCTGTAACAGTTGAGTTTAAATTAAATGGATTTCCAACTGCTAACACCCACTGCCCTACTTTTACGTCATCACTATTAGCAAACTTAATCTTATTCAGATTCTCAGCTTCAATTTTAATGATTGCCAAATCCGTTGAAGGATCAGTTCCAATAATTTTTGCCTCATACGTTCTATTATCGTTCAATGTAACTTCAATTTCACTGGCATCTTGTATCACATGGTTGTTGGTTACAATATAACCATCTTCAGAAACAATTACACCTGAACCTGAGCCCATTCCGAATTGCTGTCTTTCACGTCCACCAGAACCTGGTCCATAAAAGAACTCAAAAATCGGATCACGTTGAATATAAGAGCGAACCACTTTTGTTTTAACGTGAACAACAGAGTGAACGCTTTCTTCACTTGCTTTTGTAAAATCCAAACGACTATCAATTTCGGATGACATCAAGTTGACACGAGAAGTTGGCACTTCATTTTCTTCTATTGTATAAGTATCAACGTTCTTCCGTAATGAAACCGAATCATTTTTAAAGGCTAAAAAAAATACAATTAAAGGAATTATTCCTCCTATAATTCCTAATCCCAAAGATTTCAAATTTTTCTTCATAACGATTAATTTTAAAGTTAAATTTGTATATTATACTTCAATATTAACACCAAACTTAAAATTTAGTGCATTTTGTTCAGTTAAAAGATGTTAAGCATATATAAAATATTATTCGATTTATAATCTTAAAATGCTTATTTTTGTGTAATATAATAACTAAAATGAAAAATATTTTCATATACGCTGCTCTCCTCCTACTTGGTATTGTTATTGGCATTATTATCAACAAAAATACTTCAGATAAGCCTAAAACAATTGTAGAAACAAAGCCTGTAGAGGTTATAGTAGAAAAAATACAGAAAAAAATTATCCGAGATACTGTGGTAATTACAAAAAGTGTAACCAATGAAATATCTGACTCTTTAAATATCAATAATAAAATTGATTCTATAGGAAATGAAGTGGTTATTGATAGTTTAGAAACCCCTCATTTTGAAGACATAACAGCTGACGAAGAAGATATTATTATTTCAGAAAAACTTCTATCAAAACGTTTGGTAACTGTTGAAAAAATTGAAATGGACACCATTCAAGATGCATCTGAATTGCTCGGCATGAAATCGGAAACTTTTGCTGAAGAAATTATGATTGAATTTTGGAAAAGCCCCATCAACATTACAGGATATGAATTAAGCAGAAATAAACTTAAATTGTACGGTTTTAATCCAAATGAAAAGATTTCACTTATATACAATACTAAAACTTCTAAACTATTTCTCAATACAGAAACAATGAGTATTGTTTTAGAAAAATCAAATCAATTTAAAAAATTAAACTTAAAATGAATTTATCATTTAAAAAATACCATGGCACAGGCAACGATTTTATAATGCTTGATTGCACGGAAAACCCTGATTTTAAGTTGACAAACTCGCAAATCAGCGAATTATGTGATAGAAGATTCGGAATTGGAGCTGACGGACTTATCATGATATTTAAACATCCTACTCATCATTTTAGAATGCGTTATCACAACCCTGACGGAAGTCAAAGCTTTTGCGGTAACGGTGCACGTTGTGCAGTTCATTTTGCACGTCAATTGAGGTTGTTCGATAACAAAGCAATTTTTGTTGCAGTTGACGGCCTACACGAAGCAACATTTGAAGGGGAATTGATTTCTCTAAAAATGAATGATGTTCAATCTATAAATTTTGATAAAGACGCTTATGTTATTGATACAGGAAGTCCACATTACATTAAGTTTACTGATAAATTAGCATCACAAGACATTGTCAAGATTGGTCGTGAAATACGATATTCTCAAACCTATAAAGCAAATGGAATCAATGTAAATTTAGTTGAAATTAAGGATGATAATTCTGTTGAAATGCTAACTTATGAACGAGGCGTGGAGGATGAAACTTATTCTTGCGGAACAGGTGCAACAGCAGTCGCTTTGGCATTCTCTGATAAATCTAAAAAAGACAATTTTGAAATAAAAATTAAGGTTAAAGGCGGAAACCTTAAAGTTAAAGGCAAGCGTAATCCAAAAGGATTTACAGATATTTACTTAATCGGTCCTGCGATAAATGTTTTTAGCGGAACCATTCAACTATTATAATTTGAATGTTACAAGGAGATAAAATATTTTTACGACAAGTTGATGAAGCCGACGTCAACAAGATTTTACTTTGGGAAAATGACATCGAAAATTGGCGTTTTAGTGATTCAATTGCCCCTTTTTCACTAATTGAAATTCAAGAATACGTAAGAACCGCAAGTCAAATTTATCAAAATCAGCAGTTAAGAATGATGATATGTCTAAGCGATTCCCAAATGCCCATCGGAACAATTGATTTATATGAAGTCAATTTTAAGCACCAAAGAGCAGGGGTTGGCATCTTAATTTATGGTAAAGAACACAGAGGAAAGGGCTACGCTTCTGAATCTTTAAAAATTATTGAAAAATATGCTAAAGAAGTCTTGGGACTAACTCAACTATTTTGCGATATTCACGCAGACAATAAAAACAGTATTGAGCTTTTTTTAAAAAACGGATTCGAACAAACAGGAAGAAAAAAGAATTGGTTTAGAAACAAAAATGGTTTTATGGATGTATTATTTTATCAGAAATTCATTTAGAAATGAAAAAATATAAATTGTATAGGTTATTAGGAGTTGTACTTTTATGTGGTTTATTCAGTTCTTGCGACTCTATAAACGCATTCTTTGATGCCAATAAAGAGTCTCTAAATACTGTTTCAACTGATTTTTTTGTTCCAACAAATACAACGATTCAAGAATTAGAAGAGTCTTTGTTTTCAAATGGCATTATCGATAACAAAAATGCCCTAAGAAATATCATTGCATACAAAGAGTTTGACGAATCGAAATTGGGTTCTGGGAAGTACATTATCGAGCCAAATACAAAGTATAAAGATCTAATAAATGGATTTACGATAAATAATTTAGGTAATGGAAACAAAGAAGTTGAAGTAAACGTTACGTTTAATAATTGCCGCGATATTTATGATATTGCTGGTAAAGTTGCCCAACAAATTGAAATGGACAGCACGGCTTTTCTTGACTACCTTTTATCAGACAGCATTCTAAAAAAATATGGATTCACAGAACCAAGAATTGGTGCTTTGTTTTTACCTAACACTTACCGTTTCTTTTGGGACACAAATCATGAAGATTTTATTACAAGAATGGCACAAGAATTTAAAAGGTTTTGGACAGCAGATAGAATTACTAAACTCAATCATGTTGGACTCAAAAGTCAGTCAGACGCCGTTACATTGGCTTCTATCGTTTATATGGAGCAAAACAAGAAACCTGAAGAATGGCGAACAATTGCGGGATTATATTTGAATAGATTAAAACGAGGAATGAAGTTGGAATCCGACCCTACTTTTCGACATTGTTGGGGAAGAGAATTGGATGGTGTTGAAAGATTAACATATAAGCACAGAGACAGAGACTGCCCTTACAATACATACTTATATACAGGATTGCCACCAGGTCCTATTTATATTCCTCCTGCAGATGTCATAGATGCTGTTTTAAATGCTGAAAAAAACGATTATATATTCATGTGTGCAAAACCAGGATTAAGTGGTTTACATAATTTTTCGGTAACTTTGTCTGAGCACAATAGAAACGCGAGGGCTTTTCAAAGCTGGTTGACTGAATATCAAAAAAATAAGAACCAATGAAAAAACAAACTATCGTATTAAACGAAACCCAGATTAATCAAAAATTGGATAGAATAGCTTACCAGATTGTGGAAGATAATTTTGATGAAGAGCAATTATACCTCGTTGGAATTAAGGGGAATGGTTTTAAAATTGCAAAAGAATTAAAAGACCGTCTAAATAAAGTTGCACACCAAGAAATTTTTATCAGTGAGCTGACGATAGACAAAAAGAATCCTTTGAACCACGAAATCTCTTTAAATGTCGATATGTCAGAACTTCGCAACAAAACGATTATTTTAGTTGATGATGTCGTTAATTCAGGAAGAACCATGCAATATGCGTTGGTAAAACTATTGAGTCAACCTACAAAACGATTAAAAACTGTTGCATTGGTGGATAGAAAACACAGAAATTTTCCCGTTAGATGTGATTATGATGGATTAACATTATCTACAACTTTAAAAGACCGCATAGAAGTCAGTCTAAACAACGAAAAAACAGCTTACTTAACTTAATTTATTCATTGATAGTCAGCTATATAAATACAAATCACTCAAGTAATAATTGAATGTTAAATTTATATATGGATTAATGGTTTCATTTAAACAAATTTCATTTTTCTAATCCTAAAAATTTAATCAATTCAGTTGCTGCGGCTCTTCCAGCGCGATTGGCACCAATGGTCGAAGCAGATGGACCATAACCTGTTAGATGAATACGGTGGTCTTTTTCTACGCGAGTAGCCAATCTGCCCGACATTAATATTCCTCCTTTTTCATTCATTAATCCCAAAGGCTCTAGATGTTCTAAAGAATGCCGAAACCCTGTATTCCAAAAAATAACATCGGCTGATTCTTCCGTTCCATCTTCCCAGCGAACACCTGTTTCAGTAATTTCTTTAAACATTGGTTTTCTTTCCATTACGCCTTTCTCAATCATTTCTTTAATGTATGGCGTAAGCGGTAACCCTGTTACTGAAACAACCGATTTTGGCGGCAATCCTTTACGCACACGCTCATCAACCATTGTAACTGCTTCACGACCTTTTTCTTGTGTGAATTTATAACTTCTAAAGTCAGGTGGACGACGTGTAACCCAAGTTGTAGAAGTAACCTCTGATATTTCGCCCAACAATTGAACAGCTGAAATTCCCCCACCAACAACTATTACATGTTTATCTTTAAATTCATCAGCACTTTTATAGTCTCCCGTGTGTAATTGTAATCCTTTAAACGATTCCCATCCAGGATATTTCGGACAGAAAGGAGTTTTCCAAATTCCTGTAGCATTGATAATCCCTCTAGCAGAAAATTGAAAGCCGTTGGTTTTAATATGAAATCTATCGTTTTTTTCAACTACTTCTTCCACCCGAATTGGTCGAATAACTGGCAAATCAAAGTGTTTTTCGTACTTTTCATAATAATCTGGAACGGCAATATTGGCTTGTAATGAAGCGTTTTCAGTATCTACCGCATCAGCAAAATTCATACCTGGCAAATCGTTGATTCCATTTACTGTACTTAATGTTAGTGAATCCCATCGATGTTGCCATGCTCCACCAGCACCAAACTCATCGTCTAAAACCACAAATCCCTTTTTCGGGAGAATACCATGACGTTTTAAATGATACGCAGCAGAAAGTCCTGCTTGACCAGCTCCAATAACAACAATATCTACTTTGTAGAATATGACCAGTTCTTTATCTGTTGAAAAAGTTTTATCCATCGTTTATCTTGTCTGTTATACTTCTTAGGCTAGATTGATATAAATAAAAAAAGTGTATCAAAAGAAACTTTGATACACTCTAAAAGTAATATATATTTAACAATAAAATTCTTAATCGACTACTTTTTCATTTTAATTACCCTAACTTTCCATACATCAGGACCTTGTTCTAAATATTCCCAAAAGAAAGGGTCTTTACTTTCTGCTTCCATCTGATAATACAAAGGTTTTGGGTCATGATCATTGATAAACTCAAATGCTTCTCCAGGTTTAATATCAGAAAAAGCCTTATAAAACATTTCGTGGCGTGCAGTTGGATCAAATGGACGAACATCAAATTCGTTTACAACTGAAAAACCATCATCACCCAATCCTGTTAATACATCCTTTGTAATATGAATCACAAATTCACCTGGGACTTCTTTTTGGTAATGCCAAGTATGTTTACCTTCAAATTTATCTATAAAAATTTGTTGTATTTCATCTGGATTTTTTCGAGCAATCAACTCCATCGTTGTTCCTTCCTCCATCATTCCATATCGATGAAAGACTACTTGTTTCCACTTATCTTCATCAATATTTCTCAAGTCCATCAAAGTAGAAATACCATCTTTCAATCCTTCTCCTTTTGACTCTTCCAATCGCGTTACACGAACTTTCCACTCTCTGCCTCCACGATTTAGGTACTCCCATCCTACTACATCACCGTGGATAGATTTAAACTCATAAAACAATGGAATTGGATCGTGGTCATTAATAAAAATGAAACTTTCATTTACTGGTAAATCAGTAAAAACACGCAATAGATTTTCGTGACGAACAATTGGAGGATAAATCCTCACATCAATATCTTTATTTAAATCAAACTCTATTTTCATATAATATAATTTTTATTATTATATTTAACCATAAAGCAAAGATAAACAATTTAAGACAAAAAGGTCTGATTTATAAAAATAAATTATGTCAAACAAAAAAGTAGTATATATAACAGGAGGAAGTAAAGGAATTGGAAAAGGAATTGCCCAATATTTATTAGACAAAGGATATAGAGTTGCCATCAGCGGTAGAAAACTGTCAGATGTAGAAAAATCAAAGAAAAATTTAATTGGCAATCAGGATGATATTTTAGCCATCGAATCTGATGTAAGAAATCATGTTGATGAAGAAAAGGCTGTCGAAAAAATTATAGCCACATGGAAAAGATTAGATGTTTTGGTTGCCAATGCAGGCTTAGGTATTTTTGCACCAATTGATGAAATGACGCATGAGCAATGGAATCAAGTCATAGACACCAACGTAACTGGTGTTTTTAATAGTGTAAAAGCTTCAGTAGAAGAATTAAAGAAGACAAAGGGATACATTATCACCATTTCAAGTTTAGCTGGTACAAACTTCTTTCCAAAAGGTTTTGCCTATAATGCAAGTAAATATGCGATTGTCGGATTTTCTCAAGCAATTATGTTAGATTTAAGGCCATACAACATCAAGGTTTCTACAATTATGCCCGGTTCGGTTACGAGTTATTTCAACAATCATACACCCGATGAAAATGACGCATGGAAACTACAACCTGAAGACATCGGCGAAACCGTATATAATCTATTAAAAATGAATCCAAGAGCGTTGCCCAGTAAGATTGAGATTCGACCATCAAATCCTTCAAAATAGACAACGAAATCCAAAATACGATGAAATTAAGATTCAGTTGTTGATATTTAAAATCATTTTTATTGTTGTTTTATTGCGAAAAGACTATATTTGTACCGATTATAAAAAATTTAATACTGTAATTTGGTTTATAACCTTTGGATTGAATTATTTTATTTTGTACTATTACAACTTAAATACTACTAATGATAAAGCTATAAATCTAATGAAACATAATACCAGTACTATGAATGTAAACAAACTATTGAGAAATGCTACAATTATATTTTTAGCAATTTTGTCTAATTTTTCCTACGCCCAACAAGAGGCTCAGTTTACCCAATACTTGGACAACATGGCATATTATAATCCTGCATACGCAGGAACACATGGGGTCATGAATCTTACAGCCTTGCATAGGCAACAATGGGTTGGATTTGATGGAGCACCTATGAGTACAACATTTAATATCCATTCGCCAATTGGCTGGGATAACTTAGGAATTGGAATAAGTGCATTAAACGATAGGGTTGGTCCAAACAATTCTACATGGATTAATGCAGATGTTTCTTATAGCCTACGATTTAAAAAACACAAAGGAAGACTTTCTTTTGGAATTAAAGGTGGAATAAATCTTCTCAATGGTGATATTTCAAAGTTAACGACAAACAACCCTAATGACAATACATTAAATGTTAGTTACAACAATGAAATCGACCCCAATTTTGGTGCTGGAATTTATTATCATTCTAATCAGTTTTTTGCAGGTATTGCCGTACCTAGGATTCTGGATAATTCAAAAGACCCTGACATTCTCAATAAAGAATACATTTCACAACGTCACTATTACTTAACACTTGGTGGTTATATCCCAGCGGGTAGAATGTTAAAAATAAGACCAAGCGCGATGTTAAAGATTACAGAAAACGCACCGATGGCATTGGATGTAAACCTTGGTTTTATCTTTTACGACAAGTTTTGGTTAGGTGCAAACTACAGATTACTTGAAAGTGCTGGCTTGTATTTCCAAATTTCAATTTCCAATCAGTTTAAACTTGGTTATGCCTTTGAATATTCAACTACGGAAATTAGATCGCACAATGCAGGTACACATGAATTAATGATAAGCTACGACATTAATCTGTTTAAAAAATCAATAACTTCTCCTAGGTTCTTTTAATTACTACTAAATAAATTGAATAATGAAAAAATCAATATACATACTTTTAATTTCAGTTTTTATACTTCCTCTAAACATTATTGGACAATCTTCGCGATTAAAATATGCTGATAGAATGTATGAAAATAAATCATTTTATCAAGCAGCAGAGGCTTATGAAGATGTATTAGCTAGAAATGTAGATTCTAATGTTGTCGCTAACAAAATCGCTGATGCTTACCATAAAATTGGGAATAAACAAAAAGCTGCCAAGTGGTATGACTTTATCTATAGAAATGAAGAAGTTTCTCAAGAAAATCTTTTTAAGTATGGAATTCTTCTAAGATCAATAGAGAACTATGATAAATCAAACACCATTATTCAAGAATATGCTTCTAAATATGACAACAAAGGAATCTCAGAAAGCTTTATAAGCCCTACTCCTATTTCTTCATTATTGGAAGACAAAGGATGGTTCTCGGTTGTTAATCAAAATGTGAATACAGAATATTCTGAAATTGGGGTTACCTTTTACAAACCTGGAGAGGTTTTACTATCAAGTTCTCAAAAACGTTCTTTAGCTATCGGACAAACCGATGCTTGGTCGGGAGATTATTTTTATGACATTTACAAGGCGAGTCTTAATGACCAAAATCAAATCGGTAAGATGAATTTGATAAAATCAAAAGGAGTCACCTCTAAATACCACGACGGACCGTCAATTTGGAACGAGAAACTTGGCTTTTTATACTTTACTAGAAACAATTATATCGACGGCTCAAAAGGTACAGATAGCGAAAATATAATCAGATTAAAGATATATCGTGCTAAAATGGTTGATGACAAATTTGTTGATGTTGAAGAGCTAAACATTAATAATGATGAATATTCTACAGGTCATCCTGCCATAAATGTTGAAGGAACAAAATTGTATTTCTCTTCTGACAGACCAGGTGGATTCGGAGGAATGGATTTATATGTCGTCGATTTGAATGAAAATGGCTTACCAGAAGGAGAACCTAAAAACTTAGGTAGCAAAGTAAATACCTTAGGAAACGAAGTTTTCCCTACTCATAATCAAAGCGAAAATCTGCTTTTCTTCTCTTCTGATGGACATGCTGGCCTAGGAGGATTGGATGTATATGTAGCTCGACTAAAATCAGACGGAGATGTTAAAAACATTGAAAACTTAGGTGTTCCAGTTAACTCTACTTATGATGATTTTTCGTTTATTAACGATGAAGAGCAAACAAAAGGATTCTATGCATCGAACCGACCTGGAGGTGAAGGTTCTGACGATGTTTACGGAGTTATTCAACATGTAAAAATAACAAATTCTCGAACAGTTTCAGGACTGATTACGGATGTTACGGATGGGGATATTATTAATAATGCAACCATTCAAGTATTGGATAACGAAGGAAATATAGTTGCTGAAACAACTTCTAACCCAAAAGGAGAGTATTACGTTGAACTAGATAATCTAGAAGATGGTTATCAAGTAAAAATTATACAAGATGACTATATTTCAACAACAAAACCCCTTGATTATACTCCGACTACAAGAGACTACGTTGAAGACTTTAATCTTGTTCCTAGCCATGATTATTATTTTTCGGGTATTATTAAGGATAAACAAGGAGGAGATATTTTGGAAAATGTAACAGTCACCATTACTGATGAAACAACTGGAGAGAGTTTAGGAACTTTTTCAACCGGTAAAGATGGCACTTTTAAATCTTCAGCTATCAAACAAAAATTTGGTGACAATATTAATTATTCATTTACACTCGAAAAAGACAATTATGAAACCAAAATCGTATCCTTGGCAGAAGTTCTTGAAAGTGCAAACAATATTGCAGTTGATGAGCGTGTCGATATAAGTTTGGCTCGACATACAGATGGTTCTGACCTAAACGATATATACAACCTATCTCCTATTATTTTTGATCTAAATAGTTCATATTTAACCCCACAAGCAAAAAAAGAATTAGATAAAGTTGTAAAAATTCTTAAAGATAACCCCAAGATGGAAATTCATCTAAAAGCACATACAGACAGCAGAGCTGATGATAATTATAATATGTGGCTTTCAGACAGAAGAGCTAATCGTTCGATGGATTACATAGTCAACAAAGGAATTGCAGCAAATAGATTAAAAGCAAATGGCTATGGAGAAAGTCAGCCTATTTATACAGATGAAGTAATCAATCAAGCAAGTTCAGAAGCAGAAAAAGAAGCCCTTCATGAAAAAAATAGAAGAACTGAATTTATCATTACAAAATCTAATTAGTAGCTGATAATCAGATATGAATAAGAAAAAACCCTTCGACTGAAAGGTTTTTTCTTATCTATGATAATCAGAAGAATTACCGTAGAAGATTAACATGCCCTGTATGTTTTTGTCTAATACTTTGACTTTTCCAACCAAATTCTATTGTCCACAAATACGTTCCATCTTTCGCCACTTTTCCACCATACGTTCCGTCCCAACCTTCATCAAAATTATGGGTTTCAAATATTAATTCTCCCCAACGGTTGTATATTTTTAATTCAAAATCGTAAGGATTAACTCCTTGACTAAAAACTGGTTGAAACATATCATTAAATTCATCTCCATCAGGTGTAAAAGTATTTGGAACATAGAAAATCACATCTTCATATAATCTAACTGCTTTTTGAATTGTATCTGGACAATTGTATTCATTATTTGCAATTAAAGTTACGATATAATTCCCTTCCGTGTCAGATGGATATTCAAAAGATGCATGTTTGAGATTTGATTGTTTATTTTGATAACCAAAATCCCAAAGAAAAATATTTGCATTATAAGAATTATTAATAAAATTTATCACAGGCTCACTTGTTCCTGTAATGGCTGGATCAGGAATAAAATCTGCTCGGGCAGTTGGAAAAACTTCAATATATTCTTCAATTGTATGAGTTCCTTTACAATTATTATCGTCAATTAAAGTCAAACTAACATCGAAAGTTCCACTTGAAAAGTAGTTGTGTGCAACAATTCCACACTGATTTGACTGAGAACCATCTCCAAAGTTCCAAATACATTTTTCAATCCTTGACATATCTGAAGTATTTGTAAAAACAACGTTGAGCGGTTGACAACCAAACAAAGTATCTGCAAAGAAAATAGGTTCGGGAAGTGGATTAACTGTAATTTCAATTATATCAGAATTGATACAACCCCACTCATCAATTCCGATAACTTCATAAGTATTTGTATTTTGAGGATAGAAAGGAACACCGTTTTCAACATCGTTACTCCAAATATATGTTTCAGCACCCGAAGCCTCCAATACAGCTTCATCATCTCTGCAAATTACAAAATCCTCTCCTGCATACACATTGGGTAAGTCATGCACCGTTACAGTTACCGTTTCAAAATTATCACAATGGGCACTCGACACATTTGCTGTATAATAAAAAACCCCAACATCAGAAGGAGTAAAAGATACGTTATTTTGAATACCATTGTCCCATGTAACCGTGTAACCATCAGGATTTATGGCATTAAGTACAATAGATTCTCCAATACAAGTATGGATGTCGTCTGGCATAATTAATTGCGGAATTTCATAAGATGTCAATGTTTCAGTCGTCGAAAACTCACACCCATTTGCATCTGTCACAATCAATTGATAAGAGTCCTGTGATAAATTTGAGAATATTGGATTTGCTTGACTTGTTTGTCCTCCATCAATTGAGTATTGGTAAGGAGCTTCTCCAGCATTTACAATAAATTCTATTACTCCATTATTATCACCACAAGTAAAATCAACTTTATCAACGTCAAAAACTGGAAGTTCGTTTATTGTGACGTTGAGGCTTGCAACATCTTCACAACCAAATTGATTTACAACGGAATAAGTAATTTCATGTTCTCCTACTCCAGCTAAATTTACCGAAAAGTCCTCGTTGATGATTCCTGGACCAGCAAGTGTTCCGTTTGTATGCGATAAGTCTAAAGGGACTAATAAATTATCGATACAATATTCTGTCTCTAAGCCAGACAAAGAAGCATCAGGGGAAGGATGAACAATAATTGTTTCTTCAGCAGAATTAAAGCAATCAAACTCATCTGTAAACTCGTAAACAATCGTATGCGTCCCATCTCCTACTACATCTATATTAAAGTTATCTGATTCAGTGCCATTCACATAAAACACACCCGATTCAACACTTGTAGGAATAGGCAAATAATCATCAAACGGAATAATTTGTCCTTCATCACAAACTTCATCAATAAAATCAAAAGACACATCTGGAACAAAATTCTCCACTACAACAGAAAACGATGCACTGACATTATTTGCATCAGTAACAACAACCGTATATGTTCCAGCACATAATTCATCGGCTGTTTGTGAAGTTTGATTTTGCCAATCATCCCATTGAAATGAATATGGCGGCGTTCCACCAGAAGGAAACACAGTTGCAGAGCCAATACATGAAGATTCTCCAGGTGGAATACATGTAGCATTACAACCTCCCATCGTAGGACTTGTAGTTCCAGCATTTATAACCCAATTTCCACCATCTGGTAAACGACGCACACTTCTACCATACGAATCAGGGAAACCACCAAAAATTTTTGTTTTTCTGCTTGAAGGGATATTATTGTAGCTTGTCAATGAAACTCCACCCGTACCACAACCAGAAGAGCTTGGAACACACGGATAATTTCCGACATTCGACATATTTCCCCAACTAATTGCATCTTGTGGGACGCCATTTGCATCATAGAATGCAAACCATCCACCAGCATTTGGAAACCACAGACGAACTCCTTGCATACATGTATTACTATTTTGTGGAACAAGTTCTACAACATTTCCTCCATTTTGAACGAGTCTATTACTTGGAACAGATGGTGCATTTACGCCACGAATGACACAAAACCCAGCCGGAGGAATTACTGTTCCACTTGGTATTCTGTATCCAGCTCCAGCATTTGAAAACGTACCATCTGTTTGATTATTTCCTAGAAAGTAACAAGAAATATCAACAGGTTCACAAATATCAGGATTATACAATTCAATCCATTCTCCTTGTCTTCCGCCACCATTTTCGTATAAAGAACCATCAAAAGATGTTGGAGAAATCATAATTTCATTAATCAAGATACTCGGACCATCCCAATCACACTCAACACCATTACAGTGCTTATTATCTATCGTAGAAAATGAAGCAGTAATCTGAAGAAATGCGCTCAGAGGAACAAGGTTAAGAGTTAGTAATATGAATAGTTTTTTAAACAAGTTATTTTTATAATTAACAACAAATGTATGTTAAATCAAAAAGAGTGCCAAGACAATGCACAAATATTTGGTAAAGGAATTGAAGCAAAACACAACGAATATCTGCAAAATTTGTGCTGTTTATGATTTATTTATCCGAAAGTTCGAAAATACGTGAGAAAGAAAATTAATATGGATAAAGGCTATAAATTAACCATGGATTAAAAAAGTTATTACCTTTAGGAAATATAACACACTTACTAATCACAAAATGCTAAATGAAACTTAACGAATATTTGTTATATCAGAAAGTGTTATTAAGATATGAATGTGGGGGTGAGTGGGTTGTAGACAACAGACAAAGATAATGGATATTCGAGAATTTCTGAAAAATATTACCCCTGAAGAACTCGAGAGATTGAACAATGAGGAAATTGAACGCGCAAAAAAGCAATACAAGGAATTTCGAGTTGCATTTGATAAAGGGTGTTGTTATTTATGTGGTATGAAACTTGACTATTTTGAAAATTCTGAGGAGTGTTTTCATTGGTTTCTTATGCCTTCAGGAATTAAAAAAAGAGATTTTGAGAATTATCTCAAGAATCCACCCGGCCTATTCCAATTAGAAAGTTACTTGCGCTGGGTTGCAAATCTTGAAAGCCCCTTTAAGAACATTAATGATCTAGCTTCCAAAGACCATAATGCTAAGGAAATAGAAAGAACAATCAAGTATAAAAATATTGAATGGACATTTAATGCAGGAAAAACCGACATTGAAGGACATAAAGATTCAAAAAATGCAAACTTTCCACATTTCCATCTTCAGATTTTTGTAGATAACAGGCCTTTTATTAGGTTTAATGATTTGCATATTCCGTTATCGAAACATGATTTATTTATGATAGACACTTTGAAAAACACTGACCTTATTGAACATTTCAACCTATTTGGCGAAGGGATATCTGTATTGGAAAATGAAGAGAATTTATTATGGATTGAAGATAAATTGGAAAGTTCAACAAATCCTGAAGATGCTACATTTCACACCCAATCTTTGTTTATGCTTCCTGATAATAAGGAAATTACTGGTGAAGAATTAGGTAAGATAATTGAGGAAGCTAGAGAACTAAAAATTCCTGTTCGTAAATATCTCCGAAGCAAAATTCCTAAAGTAAAAATAGTCAGTAAAATTGCTCCAGGACTAGGAGTTATTGATAAGAAAACAAGAAATAAACGAAATTGAATTTTTTTTATTAAATTTATCTCACATAAATTCGTTTTGACTAGCATAAAACGACCTTACTATAAAATCGAACTGAAACAGAAATGACTGAAAACCTAATAAAAACATCTTCTCAAATTATTGAAAAATACATCGACATTTTAGAAGAAAACGGAGAACCAAATGAAGCGTATAAATATTTAGCGATAGATACGTTTCAAAAAAACTGGGACTTAGAAACAGACAATTTTTATCAGATGTTTCGTGACTCTTTTAGTAAGGTGTCAAATTTACTGTACCAAAACTCTTGGGGATTTATCGAAAAATCAGCTCAAAATTTCCCCGAAGAAACGAAAGAAATGTTTCGGAACTTATATGATGAATCGGTAGAAGTTTCACAAAGAATAAAAAACTTTCAAACCGAATCAGAAAAATTATTGCCAAAAATCAGACAAGCGTTAAATCGAAGCAACATCAACGCTCAACAAGATGAAAGAACCATTTCGGTTTATTTGGCTTTTCGTTATCCTGAAAAATATATTTTGTACAAAGCAGATTATTACATGTATTTCTGCAAACAACTGAAAATAAAATCTAAAAAAACGGGAGAGCGTTTTTTACATTTACAAGAATTATCTGAACAAATCATCCAAGAAAATTTGTTGAACGATGAATTCATTAACACGTATCGAAAATTCTATCCAAAACCAGATTGGGATGATCAATATTTAATGATTCAGAATATTTTGTATGTGATTTTTAGGGAGGATTTGAAGGGTTTCAATTTATTGGAACTATTAAAAAAGTTTGACAGAAAACAATTAGAAGAATATTATGATTTTTTAGACTTAATAATTGAAAATTTTGGTTTTCAACAAGAAGATAAAAGATTAGTTTTTAATGCTGACAAAAATAAAATCGTTTTTACAATCGGACAAAGATATATTTGGAATACAGCAACTATTGGAAAAGACGATTATAAATTCCGAACAATTTCAGAACAGCAAATAAGTAGAAATTTTGTAAATTTTGACGGAAGTCCGACCGCATATTTATGTAAATTAAACGATATTTCAGAAGCTCAGAAAAACAAACAATCTGTATTTAATTCAATTGAGAATGAACTGAAAAGAACACAAATTTCAGGGTATTCCAAACACAACAAAAAAGAATTGGAACAAATGGCATTTGACGTAGATTTCAGAAATGAAATTTTGAGCCAATTAGAATATCAAACAACAACCGAAAAACCAATGGAAAATATAAAATCAGACAAAAAAACTCCGTTAAATCAAATTTTGTTTGGAGCTCCAGGAACGGGAAAAACGTACAGATTAAGAAATGAATATTTTCCTAAATATACCATCTCTGAGAAAAGTATTACGCCTGAAGCTTATTTTGAGGACATTGTAAGTGGATTAACTTGGTGGCAAGTTATTGCTTTGTCTCTATTGGAAATGGGAACAAGTAAAGTTAATGATATTTTAGAAAATAGATGGGTATCAAAAAAAGCAATTTTGTCAGAATCAAAAAATATTCGGGCAACGATTTGGGGGAATCTCCAATTTCATACGATAATCGAATCAAAAACAGTTAACTATACACAAAGACAAGCACCTTATATTTTCGATAAAACGAAAGATAAAAAATGGAAATTACTCGAAACCGAACTAAAGGAGCAAGCACCAGAAATTTACGATATTTTAGATTCTGTGAACAACTTCAAGCCAAATCCTGATAAAGAAATTAAGCATTATGTTTTCACAACTTTTCACCAATCATTCTCTTACGAAGATTTTATCGAAGGGATAAAACCTGTTATGGAAGAGGGTACAGAAAATGTAACGTATCAAATTGAAAATGGAATTTTTAAAGACTTGTGCTTGAAAGCTCATAGTGACCCATTCAATCGTTATGCTATTTTTATCGATGAAATCAATCGGGGAAATGTTTCGGCTATTTTTGGAGAATTAATAACTTTAATAGAACCCGATAAACGAATCGGAGCTGAAAACGAATTAAAAGTGAAACTTCCTTATTCAAAAAGAGAGTTTGGTGTACCAAAAAATGTAGATATTTATGGCACGATGAACACAGCCGACCGAAGTGTGGAAGCATTGGACACCGCTTTAAGAAGACGTTTTTCATTCGTGGAAATGCAACCAAATCCCGAAGTTTTATCAAATTCGGAATATCAAGATGTTGATTTGAAACAATTGCTGGAAACCATCAACCAACGCATTGAAGTATTGATTGACAAAGACCACCAAATCGGTCATTCTTATTTTATAGGAATTGAAAATTTAGACGATTTAAAGCTGGTTTTTAAAGACAAAATCATTCCACTTTTGGAAGAATATTTTTATGGAGATTTCGGAAAAATCGGTTTGGTTTTAGGTGGAAATTTCATTTATCAGGAAGAAGGCTCAGCAAAATTTCCGAAAAACTTTGTTTATGAAAACGACTTTTTAGAAGATAAAAAGGTATATCGTTTCACTCCGTTTGAATCTTGGGATAAAAACACATTTATTTCAGTTTACGAAAATTAACAGATTGATTTATGGCTTATACGAAGATTTTATACCATATTATTTTTAGAACAAAATCAAGTGAGAAAACGATTCCGTTAGAACAAGCACCTGAACTGTATCGCTATATTTGGGGAATTGTAAAAAATAAAAAATGCTTTCTTTATCGGATTAACGGAATGGAGGAGCATATCCATATTTTGTTGGATTTGCATCCATCTGTTGCTTTGGCAAATTTGATAAAAAGCATAAAAGTAGCTTCCTCAAAATGGATGAAAAAATCTGAATTATTTCCAGATTTTAAAGGTTGGGGAATTAAATATTGTGCCTTGACTTATTCATTGAAGGAAAAAGATGTTTTGATTAATTATATTAAAAATCAGCAATCTCATCATAGAACGGAGACTTTTCAGGATGAAATTCATCGTTTGTGGAAAGAAGGCGATTTTGAAGATGACATCAAGTGGTTTTGGGTAGATAGTTGAACTCCTACGGAGTTCGGAGAGCGTGGAGCACTGCTTAACCCTGAACTGCACTTCGCTGGTTTAGGGTTAAGCAGAGTGAACTCCTACGGAGTTCTGATAAATACATCTGTAACTCTATAGAAGTTTATTACCTCGAACGAAGGTCAGAAACCAGTTATACACGACGAATAACCTCAAACGCAGTTGGAGGTAGAGGCAACAAAAGTAAAAATCAACTCCGTAGGAGTTATATTTGCATTTACCTCGAACGAAGTTCGGAAACCAACTCCGTAGGAGTTGAACAAAAGATAGATATGAAAAAATTCATACAAGTATTCGAGTATCAGAAATTAAGATACGATGATTCGGGAATTTTCCGAAAACATCATTTTGATGCAATGGTAAAATTCAATGAATTGCACCAAAACAAATACTTTACGATTATTCATGAAGGAGTCCGTTTTAAAAGCTACGTGGGAGTAATTCAAATTGGTGGTTTAACGATTGAAATCCTCCCAAAAGCAGACAACAACGAAAATGCAGATAAAAATCTTTGGCAAAATGTGTTGCTGAATATGCTGAAAGTCTGCAAACATATTCAAGTTGAGTCTATTTCAGAAACACAACTCAAAAAACGATACCATTCTATTTTAGATGTTTATTTTGAATTGTATTTAAACGAAGTTGAAAGATTAGTAAAAAAAGGATTGATAAGGAAATATCGAAAAACTCAGTCCAACCAAAACGCACTAAAAGGTAAATTGCTTTTTGCCCAAAATATTCAGCAAAATTTGGTTCACAAAGAACGTTTTTACTGCGAACATCAGGTTTACGACAAAAACCATTTGTTACATCAAATTTTGTTCAAAGGTCTATTGATTCTGAAAACCTTTGTGAACGATTCTTTAAAAGACAAGTTAAATCGTATGCTCTTTGAGTTTCAAGATTATGAAAACATTAATATTCAAAAAAAGCATTTTGATAAAATTATTATCGATCGTAAAAATCACGATTACCAAAAAGCGATTGATATTGCTAAAATCATCATTCTGAACTATTCACCAAGCTTAAACTACGGTAATGAGAATTTGCTCACACTTTTGTTTGATATGAACACACTGTGGGAAGAATATATTTTCCGTATCCTTCAAAAACATAAACCAAATGAAATAGAAGTTTCATTTCAAAATTCTGACAAGTTTTGGGAAAGCAAACGTATTCGTCCAGACATTATTTTAAAAACGCAAGACGAAACATTTGTAATTGACACAAAATGGAAAATCATTGAAGACAAGAACCCGTCAGACGATGATTTAAAGCAAATGTTCGTTTACAATCTGCATTGGAAAGCTGAAAAATCTTTGTTGCTCTACCCTAAAACCAATCAAATGGATAGCAGTTTCGGAACATTTCATTATGATAATTTAGGTAAGAAATGTAAGCTCGGATTTGTGGACATCACCAACGAACTAACAATTAAAAACAGTGAGATTTTGGCGAAAGAAATCTTTGATAAGCTCTGAAATAGAAAATAAGTGAGTAGATTTAGTGTGTAAATTAAAAATAACGGAGGTTTTTAAATGGACTGGTCTTATATAATTATAGAAGTACAAAAGAACTACGAAGAAAGATATTTACATTTGCGAAAAATGAAAAAGATAAAAAAAGCATTACTCACATTGACAGTTGTACTTACAACGGTTGTAACATCGTTAAACGCACAAGTAACGATTAATGGCTCGTTTAATTATGGAGGAATTAACCGAACATATTCATTCTATGTCCCTGCATCTTATGTGCAAGGGAATCCTGTTCCAATGGTAATAGGATTACACGGAACAAGTTCCAGTGGAAGTCAATTTGCTCAATACCGTGACTTTAGATCCATAGCGGATACCGCTAACTTTATCATCGTTAATCCTGATGGTTCTACAATGTTAGGAGTTAGCTTTTGGAACTATGGAAATGTTTTAGGTTCTACTGTAGATGATGTAGGTTTTTTAGAAGCTCTCATTGATACTATATCTGCGCAATATACAATAAATCCCAATCGTATTTACTGCACAGGAATGTCAAACGGGAGTTTTATGGCTTATGCTTTAGCTTGTCAAAGTAATCGTTTTGCAGCAGTTGCTGGGATTACAGGCTCAATGTCTGTAAATATGTATAACAATTGTAATCCCGTACGACCTATTCCAACAATGCATATACACGGTACAGATGATGCTATCAATCCTTACACAGGAACTTCAACTATGAAAGCTATAGAAGATGTAACTCTTTTTTGGGTTAATCAAAACAATTGCAATATCGTTCCAACCATTACTTCAATCCCAGATATTGACATCAATGATGATGCAACAGCCGAGCGGCATTTGTATGAAGGCGGGATAAATGGACATACTGTAGAGCTTTTTAAAGTTACAGGTGGCGGTCACTCTTGGCCGAATTCACCAATGCCGTCTTCAAGTGAAATTACTTGTATGGACTTTGATGCTTGCACAGAAATATGGCGTTTTTTTAGTCAACATGAAATATCCAATACAACTTCTGTTGAAAGCCATAAAACGAGCAATTTAGTAAGTATATATCCAAACCCTGTAAACAATGTAATTCATTTTTCTGTTCAGACAAATGTTAAACTGATCAATCTTACAGGACAAATTATTGCTAGAAAGATGCACGTAAATACACTTGACATCAGCGAACAATCAGCGGGAATTTACTTCGTAATACTCACAGACGACAAAGGTCAAACATTTCAACGCAGTAAAATTGTGAAAAAATAACTACCCTCACCTCATAATCCTTAACCTCTCTCCTGCTTTAGTCAATAACTAAATGAACAAGTTCCTGTACAACCCGATGATTTTCAATATATTTAACACAGAAAATCAGGTTCACAGTAACGATATTTCAATCTTTTATCATAGCAACAAATTTTAATTTATGACAGTATCATTGTTGATAACTGTTCCTGAAAAATTTTAAAACTATATCTAAAAATCATATATTTACACAATGTAAATGTCTTACAGAAAAAGTTATTTTTATTTATCATACCATCTAAATAAAGTAAGTAAATTATGTATATTGTTTTTGACACAGAAACCACTGGTTTACCTAAGGATTGGAATCGTCCGTACACAGACACCGACAATTGGCCGCGAGTCGTTCAAATTGCTTGGCAGCTTCATGATAAAAACGGAGCATTAATCGAAGCCAAAGATTATTTAATCAAACCTGAAGGTTTTGACATCCCTTTTAATGCAGAGGAAATTCATGGAATTTCAACATTGTTAGCCGAAAAAGAAGGAATTTCATTGGATAAAATGCTTGAGGAGTTTAATGAAGTTCTTAAGAAAGCTAAATTTATTGTGGGTCAAAATGTAGGGTTTGACATCAATGTCTTGGGATCTGAGTTTGTTAGGCAAAAAACAGAAACAACCATGCACAATATGCCTGTGTTAGATACCTGTACTGAAACCACAGCACAGTTGTGTCAAATACCTGGAGGTCGTGGCGGTAAATTCAAATATCCTACATTAACGGAACTTCATGAATTTCTATTCAATATTCCATTTAACGAAGCTCATAATGCAACAGCTGACGTTGAAGCGACTGCTCGCTCGTTTTTTGAATTGATTCGTAAACGCGTTTTTACAGCACACGATTTACAAGTTGATGAAAGTTATTTTGAAGAGTTTACAACGGTTAATAAGAATGCAATTCAGCCAGTTGGACTGAAGCATATCAACCTAAAAAATAGAAGTGCCGAATTAAGAAAACAGTCTGAAACAGATGAAAAAGTTTCAAAAATAGATATTAAGAAAGGGCTTGAGCAATTAGAAGATACACAATTTGTACACTTACACAATTATTCTCAATTTACGGTTTTGAACTCAACCATGAGCATTAAAAACCTCATTGATAATGCTGCCAAGTACAACATGCCTGCCATTGCTTTAACAGACAATGGAAATATGATGGGCGCATTTCATTTTGAAAAATATATTACACAACATAATATTCAAATTAAGCAAGCAAAAGCAGAGGCTGAAGAAAAAGGTGAACCATTTGATAAAACGGAAATTTTGCCAATCATTGGGTGTGAGTTTAATGTTTGTAAGAACCATACAAGCAGGGTTTCAAGGGATGATGGCTATAAAGTTGTCATCCTAGCAAAAAACAAAAATGGCTATCATAATCTTTCAAAAATGGCTTCAATAGCGTTTACACAGGGCAAATATTACGTTCCGAGGATTGACAAAAAAATTATTGAAAAATATAAGGAAGATTTGATTGTTCTATCTGGAAGCATCGACGGTGAAATTCCACATAAAATATTGAATATTGGTGAAAAACAAGCTGAAGATGCCTTAATTTGGTGGAAAAACCAGTTTAAAGATGATTTTTATATTGAAATCATGCGCCACGGTCAAGAAGATGAAGAACGTGTAAATAAGGTTTTAATTGAACTTGCAAGGAAACACGATGTAAAATTAGTGGCTACAAATTTCACACGTTATTCGGAGCAAAAAGATGCTGAGATATTGGATGTTTTACTTTGTATTGACCAAGGTGAAACCATCCAAACACCTATTGGTCGTGGTAGAGGGTTTAGATATGGTATTCCAAATAACAACTACTATTTCCGCTCACCAAAAGAAATGAAGGAATTGTTTGCTGATATTCCTGATGCCATCAAAAATACAATGGAAATTGTAGAAAAATGTGAATATTATAAACTTAAAAGTGAAATTTTACTACCCGCTTTTGATATCCCAGAGGAATTTAAAGACCCAAAGGACTTAAAAGACGGAGGAAAACGAGGAGAAAATAATTACCTCAGACACTTGGTTTTTGAAGGTGCTAAAAAACGTTATTCTGAAGTTACAGATGAAATAAAAGATCGGTTAAACTTTGAACTAGAAACGATTGAAAAAACGGGTTATCCTGGTTATTTCTTAATTGTTCAAGACTTCTGTAATGCAGCCAGAGAAATGGGCGTAGTTGTTGGTCCAGGACGTGGTTCTGCTGCTGGTTCTGCCGTTGCATATTGCACAGGAATTACCAATATCGACCCGATAAAATATGACCTGCTTTTTGAGCGATTCCTAAATCCAGAACGTATTTCAATGCCAGATATTGATATAGATTTTGACGATGAAGGGCGTGGTAAAGTAATCAACTGGGTAATTGATAAATACGGCGAGAATCAAGTTGCACAAATCATTACCTATGGTACAATGGCTGCAAAATCCTCCGTGAGAGATACAGCTAGGGTTTTAGATTTACCTTTGTATGAAGCTGACAGACTTGCAAAACTTATTCCTGACATTTCTTTGTCTAAACTTTTTAAGTTGGATGAAATTTCTTTAGCTGAAAAATTAAAAGGGAAACAAGAAAGCATCGAAATGGCGAATGAATTGTTGCGCATTTCTAATGGTGTGGATTTACAAGCCAATGTTTTGCAAAACGCACGTAAGATTGAAGGAACAATGAGAAACACAGGCATTCATGCGTGTGGCGTCATCATTACTCCAAGAGATATTACGGAATATGTTCCTGTTGCATTAGCAAAAGACTCTAACATGTACTGTACGCAATACGACAACTCTGTTGTTGAAGAGGCTGGTTTGTTAAAGATGGATTTTTTAGGATTAAAAACGCTAACTTTAATTAAAGATGCTGTTGCTTTTGTCAAAGAAACCAAAGGTATAGATTTAATTCCTGATGATTTCCCTCTAGATGACGAAAAAACATACGAATTGTTCCAAAAAGGAGAAACAGTTGGTGTTTTTCAATATGAGTCACCTGGAATGCAGAAATATATGCGGGATTTAAAACCAACGACTTTTGCAGATTTAATTGCGATGAATGCTTTGTATCGACCGGGTCCAATCGAGTATATTCCTAGTTTTATTAAGCGTAAAAATGGAGAACAAGAAATTACTTATGATTTAGAAGCTCAAAAAGAATACCTTGAAGAAACTTATGGCATTACAGTTTATCAAGAACAGGTGATGTTACTTTCTCAGAAGTTAGCTGGTTTTTCAAAGGGTCAGGCCGATGTTTTGAGAAAAGCAATGGGAAAAAAAGATTTTAGCTTGCTCAAGAAGTTAAAACCAATGTTCTTGGAGCAAGGTTCTAATTTAGGACACAATACAAAAATATTAGAAAAAATTTGGCACGACTGGGAAGCGTTTGCTTCGTATGCGTTTAACAAATCCCACTCTACTTGCTATGCTTGGATTGCTTACCAAACCGCTTACTTAAAAGCGAATTATCCAGCTGAATATATGGCATCCGTTTTAAGCAATAACATGAATGATATCAAGCAAGTAACATTCTTTATGAACGAGTGCCGACGTATGGGATTAGATGTTCTTGGTCCTGATATTAATGAATCTAATTTCAAGTTTACGGTTAACAAAGATGGCGCCATCCGATTTGGATTGGGTGCAATTAAAGGTGTGGGTGAAGCTCCTGTCGAGGCAATTGTTCAAGAGCGAATAGAAAATGGTCCATTCAAAGATATTTTTGATGTTACAAAGCGAGTTGACAATTCAAAATGTAATAAAAAGGCGTATGAAGGATTGATTTTATCGGGTGCATTAGATTCCTTTGAAAACATACATCGTGCTCAATATTTCGAAGAAGAAAGTGGAAGATCATTCATCACAAACGCAATTAAATTTGGAAATAATTATCAAGAGAACCAAAACTCAAAACAAGTAAGTCTTTTTGGAGAAGGAACAGGTGTAGAATCCCCTGCCCCACGGATTCCTCCAGCAAAGGAATGGTCAACAATACAAAAATTAAAACGCGAAAAAGAAGTTGTTGGAATTTACATTTCTGGACATCCTTTAGACGACTACCTTATTGATATTCAGTCGTTTTGTAATGGCACATTAAGTGATATTAAGAATGTTTCTGAGAATCAAAATCGTGAGTTTACCGTAGCTGCAATTTTGACAATGGTTGAGCATCGTTTTACAAAAAATGGAGACCCATTTGGAACATTGACTTTTGAAGACTACGATGATTCTTATAAAATCAATATTTTTAGGGAAGATTATGGGCGTTTCAAGCAGTATTTAATTGATGGAGTTTTTCTTTACTTTACAGGAAAAATTCAACCAAAGCGTTTTAATCCAAATGAATTTGAATTCAAAATTCTTAAAATGGACTATCTTAGTAAATTAAGAGAAAGCAAGGCTAAAGCAATAGAATTATCTGTTCCGCTCGTAGATATCAACAGCGAATTTATAGATGTTTTAGAAGATGTTTTTAAAGAAAATCAAGGAAATATTCCGATTAAATTCAGGATTTATGATTTAACGAATAAGTTAGATATAGAAATGCCATCGAGAAGAATTAAAGTCGATTTGAATAATAAAGTTATTCAGTGCCTTAACGAATCGAACATTAAATATAAACTTGTATAAACCATCTTTTAAATGAACTTTATTAAATATTGTTTGATTGGACTTGTCTTAATTACAAACTTTAATAATATATCCTTTTCACAAAAAAACATTAATTACTCAATATCTCTAAGGGCTCCGCTTGATATTCCTCTTATTTTAGCAGGTAATTTTGGTGAGTTGAGATCTAATCATTTTCATACAGGAATAGATTTTAAAACAAACCGCCGAATAGGCTATAAAGTAAAGGCAATAGAAGATGGCTATGTCTCCAGAATTCGGGTCTCTCCTTGGGGATATGGTCATGTAGTTTATATTGACCATCCAAAAATTGGATTAACTTCTGTCTATGCTCATTTAAAAAGTTTTAATGGAAAAATTGGGAAACTAGCTGAAGTGCAACAAAGAAAAGGAGAAAGTTTTAGTTTTGATTATTATCCTACAAAAGATTCAATCAAGGTAAAACGTGGGGAAGTCATTGCTTTGTCTGGAAATACGGGAAGCAGTACCGCACCACATTTACATTTTGAAATTAGAGAAACTGAAACAGAGGAAGCATTGAATCCGTTGTTATTTAATTTCAATGTTCAGGATGATGTTCGTCCTACAATCCGAAGAGTGAAATTGTATAGTTTAACCAAAGAAGGTTATAGAGTTCCGAATAAATCAAATGTTTTCACAGTCAGCGGTGGAAATGGAAACTTTACCATTAATAATGGAAAAATCAACGTTCCTGTCTCCTATTTATCACAAGAAGGAGGAATAGGATTTGCTTTTGATGTGATTGATAAGCTGAATGCTGCAAACAATATTTGTGGAGTTTACGAAGCGTTTTTGTTGATTAATAATGACACTATTTTTTCTCAACAAATCGACCGTATTTCTTTTCACAGTAACCGTCAAATCAATACACACAAGGATTATGAAGAGTACCACCGTTCACGTCGCCATTTTCACAAAGCATTTAAAACAAAACATAATTCCTTGCCTATTTATAGGAAGAATAAAAACAATGGCATATTTAAAGCACTCCCAAACAATAACTATTCTGTAAAATACATTGTTAAAGATGCATACGGAAATACGAGTATGTTGGCTTTCGAGGTGGAAACGGAAAACGGCGAAATGGTCCAGGAACAAAATCTATATTCGGCAGAAAAAACACTATATCCTGACAGTGCTTTTCTCAGTTATGAAAATAGTCATTACATCATGTTTCCGCCCAATATCTTGTATGAGCCAACTCCGCTTATTTTAGAGACTTCTTATAACAGCATTCGGTTTGGAGATGATAATGTTCCGCTGCAATCAACTTATAAAATTATGCTTCCTGTTCATAATGATTTTCCCAATCAATCGTATATCAGAAGGACGACAAATAAAGGAAAGCAGGCTGCTGAAGGCGGAACTTTTTACGAGGGTTGGATAACTGCAAGGGTAAGGGATTTCGGCACTTTCTCAGTAGAAATTGACTCCATTCCACCTTCGATAAAGTTCAGAAATTTCAGTAATAACTCACATTTTACACGAAAAAGGATGGATTTGTCAATCGTTGAAGAAGAATCTGGACTAAAAAGTTACAAAATTTTCTTTGATGATAAATGGCACTTACTATCGTATGAACCCAAACAAAGGTTGTTTTATTTTGATGTACCTAAGGATTTTAAAGGTGAGAAAAAAGTAATAATTTATGCAGAAGATAATGTTGGAAATGTAAATGAGAAAAGTATTAGTTTGACGTTTTAACACATAATCTAAGATTATTGTGTTGGTTATGGTTGACCACCAACAAACATAATTTATAAATTGTCAAAAAGGTTTTTAGCGTTCTCAATGGTTTTTATCCTCATTGAACATTCATGTATATACTGAATCTTTCGTCATAACTAACGACTTTCATAGATTGTGTTCTTTTAGCACAATATTTTACCGCTTCAACTTAATAAACTTCTCAATTCTCCTTGTAATTGTCTTAAAAAGCAAATCTGCATCTTTTTCGTTGAGTTTTCTTCCGAAAGAATATTCTTTTCCAAAAAATTCAAACTTAATTCTGTTCTCCCCCATCACCCATGATGAGTCTTCATAAACCTTTTTAAAAGAATTTTCTTTAGGAAACTCCAACTTTAGTTTTGAAATATTTTCTATAAAATATTTTCTTGATTTACCATATTGTCCAATGCTCTGCTTGATTCTCAAAGCGTCTTTGTCTAACTTTATAAATTCTCTCCCATAATACAAATAGAGAAGTGTTCGACCAACACGAATGGCAAAATATGTCCAAAACGACATAAAAACGACCAAAACAATCTTTTCATCTCTTGAAAAATCTCTGAAAAATTGATAAGTCATATAAACTCCAATGGCAATCCATAAAATAAACCATAAAAGCATAACGATTTTTTTCCATCCTATTTTCGGTGGATAAATTACAAAGCTTATATTATCTTTATTATCAACAAAACTAATTCTGTCACCAATCCATTTCATGCTACAAAGATATTAAGAATTGTTTATTAACGACAAAAAATATTTTGAGCATAATCCCAGCATCTGGAAATACAATTTCCTCAATTCTATTCCAAAAGAAAATATTACATCGAAACAAAATGTTTTAAAATGATTAAATTCCTTAAATTCGCAATCCATTTAACAGAATGAAGAAGTTAACTAAGTTTTTCATAAAGTCTTTTATTGGTCCATTTTTGGCCACTTTCTTTATTTCCATGTTTATGTTGGTCATGCAATTTCTATGGAAATACATTGATGACTTAATGGGAAAAGGTTTGGAAATAAACATTATTCTAGAGCTTCTTTTTTATGTCTCCGCTGGCTTACTTCCACTGGCTTTGCCTTTGGCAATTCTTCTTTCGTCCTTAATGGTGATGGGAAACTTAGGAGAAAGATTAGAGTTAACCGCTTTAAAAGCGAGCGGACTTTCAATTCAGCGCATTCTTCGTCCACTCATTGGTGTAACTATTTTAATTGCTATCGGTACATTTTATTTTGCTAATTATGTGATTCCTGTAGCTAATTACAAATGGCATTCGATTATCTGGGATATTCAAGAAAAGAAAATGGCTTCTTTTCTTCGCCCAGGCGTTTATACACAGGAGATTGAGGGTTTTAGCATTAAAATAAAAGAAGGAAAAGGCAATCAATTTAAAGATATTATTATTCACGACAGACGACAATATAATGAACTCAAAACAATTGTAGCCGATTCTGGAGAATTATACCAAGCAGTAAATGGAGAGTTTTTATTTTTTAAACTCTTCAATGGAAACATCATTGAAGAAATGTCGGAAGGCCCTAGTTTTCAAGAAAAAAATGATCAAAGCAACTTTTTCCCCAGTCGTAAATCTTACTTTGACATTGCCACTTTTAAGTTAGAAATGGTTGGGTTTCAACTCCAAAGGTCTAAAGACGATTTATTTAAAGATGATTATGAGATGCTCAATGTTTTTCAGATAAATGAAGCTGCCGACTCTATCAGAGGAATTTATAATGAGTTGGTTGGAAATCTGAGTATAAATAATAAAAATCGACATTCCTTTTTTAGGTTAACAGAATCGAAGAAAATATTTAACGACACTTTGTCACAACAAGACAAACAAAAGAAAGATCTTCTTGCGGTAACGGACACTATTCAAGAGAAAGACACATCAAAAGTTGCAGACATTACTCCGATTTATAATTTTGACGATATGGACACAGAAATTAGGGAGCGAACCATTAATTCTTTAAAATACAACTTAAGAAACAACATTCAATCCATTGATAATCAACAAAGTTTAATTAATGGCAGAATCAACACAATGAAACGTTTTGAAATCAAGTTTCATCAAAAAATCGCATTGGCATTCTCAATCATAATCTTGTTCTTTATTGGTGCGCCATTGGGAGCGATTGTTAAAAAAGGTGGTTTTGGTGCTCCAGTTGTTATTGCAGCACTCATTTTTATGATTTATTATGTCATGATTACCATTGGTGAAGAAATGGCAGAAGGAGGAATTGTTTCGCCAGTTACTGGGATTTGGGGTCCATCAATCATTCTTTTACCAGTCGCAGTTATCCTTATGATTGCTGCCTCACATGATGGAAACTTTAGGTTTTTTATTGAATTTTTTAAACGACAAAAGAAATAATGATAAAGGTGTTTCATTTTTCAAATAAACCTGCTTTCCCATTGCGAGATGGAGGTTGTATTGCCATATCTAGTATTCTAAAGTCGCTTTTAAATTCAGATGAAGTAAAAACCTACCATTACACTTTGTCAACCTATAAACACCCTTTTGAAGTTGAGGCATATCCTGTGAGTTGGTTACAAAACATGAATATCAATTCGGGAAAAGTTAACACAGATACCAATCCTTTTACAGCACTTTATTATTTGATTAAAAACAAATCTTATAACGTTGCTCGATTTTATGATAAAAAGGTAGAAAAAGAAATTAAATCAATATTAGAGAAAGAGCATTTTGATATTGCTTTGATAGAAAGTATTTTTCTACTTCCATATCTTTATCTTTTTCGAGCAAAAAATATTAAAATAGTTGTAAGAGCACATAATATTGAACACAAAGTTTGGGAATCAATCGCTAAAAACGCTAAGAATCCTATAAAAAAATGGTATCTGAAAAAATTATCCAAACAATTGAAAGATTTTGAGGTCAAAAACCTTTCTCGGGTTGATGGAATTATTTCAATTACGGAAGAGGATGCGTTATTTTTTCACCAATTTGAGCCAAAAATCATTACCACATCCATCCCTCCTATTTTTCAACCAAAAGAAAAAGATGCAAATTATCATTTAGACGATTTTTATTTTTTAGGCGCAATGGATTGGAAACCCAACATTGAAGGCATTGATTGGTTTCTTAACGAAGTTATTCCTGAAGGATTAAAAGGTTCAGAGTTTTACTTGGCTGGAAAAAGTTTAGAAAAACGAAAAATAAAAAAGAAAGGTATCAAAACAGTAGGAGAAGTTGAAAATGCCCTTAAATTTATAAACGAACATGGAATTTGTGTTATTCCACTCCTCTCTGGTGGTGGTTTAAAAATTAAGTTACTCGAAAATATGGCACTCGGAAAACCTATTGTTACAACGATTGAAGGAGTAAGAGGCGTTGGAGTTCAACACGAAAAAGAAGTGCTCATTGCAAATAACCCCGATGAATTTAGAGAACAAATGTATCGCCTGCATTTGGACTTCGACTTGAGAAAGAGATTGGGGCAACAAGCAAAACAATTTATTATTAATAATTATAGTGAAGAAAAACTCACAAGAAGACTCATTGGATTCCTCAAAGACATATAAAGATTTGATTATCATTACATCGCGTTTTCCTTATCCATTAGAAAAAGGAGATAAATTGCGTGTTTATCATCAAATTAGACATCTTTCAAAGTATTTTAAGGTGCATTTGATTAGCACGCCTGACAATGTTGTAAAAAGTAAGCATAAAAAACAGCTTGAACCTTATTGTGAATCAATCAATATTTTCCAAATTAATGTTTTTCAAAAAATAGGTGGATTACTCTACTCTTTGTTAACCAATAAACCCTTTCAAGTAGGATATTTTTATCATTTTGGCATCCATAGAAAGATTAAAAAACTTCTTCATGTGATTGAACCTGACCATATATACTGTCAGCTCATTCGTAGTGCTGAATATGTAAAAGATTACCACGATTGTCATAAAACCATTGATTATATGGATGCCTTTTCAAAAGGAATGGAAAGGCTTTCGCAAAGTAACAAAGGATTGAAACGCTTTCTTTACAACAGTGAAGCAAAACGATTAGTAAATTATGAAAATACAATTTTCGATTACTTTGAAAACCATACCATTATTTCTAATCAAGACCAGAAACACATTTTTCATAAGGACAATGACTCCATTACAATCATCCCAAACGGCATTGATGATTCATTTCTGAACTACGAAAAAGAAGTCGAAAAAGATTGTGACATTATATTTATTGGAAGTATGTCATATTCTCCAAATATTGCGGCAGCCAAGTATATTGTTAACGACATTTTGCCTTTGTTGCCAACAAACACAAAAGTAAAAATATCAGGGGCTAACCCGTCCAGACAAGTTTTAAAACTAGCTTCAGAAAACGTTGATATAACTGGATTTTTAGAAGATATCAAAGCCGCATATAAAAGTGCAAAGATATTTGTTGCACCGATGTTTTTAAGTGTTGGACTTCAAAATAAATTATTGGAAGCCATGGCACTTGGATTACCTTGCATCACAACAAGTTTATCGAACAATGCCATTCAAGCCGAACCAAACAAAGAAATTTTAATCGCCAATTCTCCTCAGGAGTTCAAAGAGAAAATATCAGTATTGTTGAATGATGAGGAGTTGTACAATCGACTACAAAAGAATGCTACTCAGTTTGTAAAAGAAAACTACGATTGGAACAAAATTACACACCGACTTGTTACTATCTTGAATGATTAATCTCGTGCATTTTTAGTTGATAAAAACTGAAAATAAAACTAGTTTTAATAAACAATGGAAATACAAGATAAATGTCGTATTTTTGCCATAAAATTGATGTAAGGATAATATGAGTATTCAATTAAATACAATAGAAGAGGCACTTGAGGATATCAAGGCAGGGAAAGTTGTCATCGTTGTTGACGATGAAGACAGAGAGAATGAGGGAGATTTTATTGCTGCGGCAGAAAAAGTAACGCCTGAAATGATAAATTTTATGGCGACAAATGGTCGTGGTTTAATTTGTGCACCACTAACAGCTGAAAGATGTGAAGAATTAGACCTTCATCCAATGGTTCAGAACAACACAGTTTTACACCATACAGCTTTTACAGTTTCTGTAGATTTAATCGGTCACGGCTGCACAACAGGGATTTCTGTTTTTGACAGAGCGAAAACAATCCAATCATTGGTTGATGAGAAAACTAAACCAGAAGATTTGGGGAGACCTGGACATATTTTTCCTTTGACTGCTATGCAAGGAGGCGTTTTAAGAAGAACTGGTCATACCGAAGCTGCAGTTGATTTAGCGAGAATTGCAGGATTAAAACCAGCGGGTATTTTGGTAGAGATTCTCAATGAAGATGGTTCCATGGCACGACTGCCACAATTGATTGAAAAAGCAAAAGAGTTCAATCTAAAAATCATTAGCATTGAAGATTTAATCAAATATAGAATCAAAAAAGAATCACTCATTGAGAGAAAGGAGAAAATTGAACTTCCTACGGAATATGGTGATTTTCAATTGGTTGCTTTTATAGATAAAACAAATGGTGAGGAACATCTTGCCCTTACAAAAGGTGAGTGGAAAGAAGGAGATGCAGTTTTGACGAGGGTTCATAGCTCTTGTGTTACTGGAGATATTTTTGGTTCTTGCCGATGTGATTGTGGCCCTCAACTTCAGAAGCCATGAGAATGGTACAAAAAGAAGGAAAAGGTGTAATTCTATACATGAATCAGGAAGGAAGAGGAATTGGATTGATGAACAAATTAAAAGCGTACAAACTTCAAGAAGAAGGGTATGATACCGTTCAAGCAAACGAGAAATTAGGATTCAAATCCGACCAACGAGACTATGGAATTGGTGCTCAGATACTAAGGGATTTGAATGTTACAAAAATGCGATTAATGACTAATAATCCAACGAAAAGAACAGGATTGATTGGATATGGTTTAGAGATTGTTGAAAATGTTCCATTGGAAATTAAAAGTAATAAATACAACAAATTTTATCTCGAAACAAAACGTGATAGAATGGGGCACGATTTAAAAATCGAAGATTAAAATTAAAAACCTATTGAATTTGAACCCTTAATTTTGATGCTACGCTAGCAGAAAAGTTGAGGGTTTTTCCTTTAAATAAAACTTCACAGGAATTATCAAAATCAAATCTTTCTTTAATAATAATCTCATCTCCAAGTCCGATTTGATATTTATCAAGGTATTGAAGGAAAGAAGAAGAGCTGTCATAAACTCCAACAATTTTAGCTTTTGTCCCTACTTTTAACTCAGCTAACGAAGATATTTCTGTTCTCGTTAACACCTCGCCATCTATATTCGGGATTGGATCGCCATGTGGGTCAAACTTTGGAAAATTTAAAAACGCATCCAATCTGTTTGTTAGCTCTACCGACTGAATATGTTCAAGTTGTTCTGCAATTTCGTGTACTTCTTCCCAGCCAAAATTTAATTTTTCCACTAAAAACGTTTCCCATAAGCGATGTTTCCTAATGGTTTTTAATGCTTCCTTCTCCCCTTTTCTGGTTAATGTGCAACCTTGATATTTTTCGTATAGAACTAAGGATTTATCTGCCAAACGTCTTATCATATCGGTTGCAGAACTAGCTTTTGTATTTATCTTTTTGGCTAAATCATTTGTTTTTACAGGTCCATCAAATAATTTTTGTAGATGATAAATTGCTTTGAGATAGTTTTCTTCGCCTTGTGTTAATCCTATCATATTTCTATTTATTTCTTATAAAATTATGCAAAATCAGCTAAATACATCCATCTTTCGGTCTTTTCCTCCAAAATAATCGTTAATTCGCCCAATCTTCTACTCGCTTCGTTTAGTTGTTCTGAAGGCAAATTTGAATCATATAAAACTTTATAGAGCTCTTCTTTTTCAGTTTCCAATTGAATGATTTCTTCATCAAGTTTTTTTAATTCCTGCTGTTCTTTATAGCTTAATTTTATTTTTGGAGTTTCTACTTTTGTTGATTTTACAGGTTCACTTATTTGTTTATTTTCTTCTCTTCTTAAAGCCTGTTCTTCTAATAAAGACACTTTTTGTTTTTCTCTGTAAACAGTATAATTTCCGAGAATATCATTGATAACGCCATCACCTTCAAAAACAAAAATATGGTCAACCATCTTATCCATAAAATAACGGTCGTGAGAAACCACAATTAAGCAACCTTCAAAGTTTCGGAGGTATTCTTCCAAAACTCCAAGAATATAAATATCCAAATCGTTGGTTGGTTCGTCTAAAATTAAGAAATTCGGGTTCGTCATCAATACTTTCATAAGCTTCAGACGACGTTTTTCTCCACCACTTAACTTGTACACATAATTGTAGTGCATATCGCGAGGAAAAAGGAATTTTTCAAGGAATTGAGCAGCAGACATTTCTCTCCCCTTTTCAAGTGGAATAAATTCAGCCACTTCCCGAATGACATCAATGACTTTCATGTCTTCATTTACCTCAATATTCTCTTGAGAATAATATCCGAAAACAACTGTTTCACCGATGATTACTTTACCTAAGTCGGGGGTTTCTTGCCCTGTAATAATTCGTAAAAAAGTAGATTTCCCAACACCATTTGGTCCTACAATTCCCAATCTTTCTTTTCTTTGAAAAGTGTAATTGAATTTTTTTAAAATTTGTTTGTCTCCATAACTTTTCGAAACATTATGTAATTCAAGAATCTTAGCTCCCAAACGCTCCATTTTTATCTTGATTTCCAATTCATCTTGTTGTAAGTTTTGGCTGGCTACTTTTGCTGTTTCATGAAAAGCTTCAATACGTGCTTTTTGCTTTGTTCCTCTCGCTTTTGGCTGTCTTCTGATCCATTCCAACTCTTTTTTGAATTGACTTTTCGCTTTTCCAACTTCAATCGACATGTTTTCTTCTCGCTCTGCTTTTTTCTCTAAGAAATAGGAGAAATTTCCTTTGTATTTATAGAGTTGCATGTTATCCAATTCATAAATTACATCACAAATCACTTCGAGAAAATAACGGTCGTGCGTAATCATAAAAATGGTTGATTTAGACTGGGAAAGGTATTCTTCCAACCACTGAATCATATCTAAATCTAAATGATTTGTTGGCTCATCCAAAAAAAGAAAATCAGGTTCTGCAATTAAAACTTTTGCCAATGCAACCCTCTTTTTTTGACCTCCAGAAAGCGTATTTATTTTTAAGTCATGATTATCAAGTTTTAATTGAGACAATATTTGCTCAACAAGGCTGTCAATGTTCCAAGCATTTAATTCTGAAACTTTCTGAAATAATTGTGCTATTTTCTCTTCGTTATTATCCTTAATTGCTTGAGAATATTGTTTAAATACCTGAAGTTTGGGTAAATCGTGGTCAAAAATTTCTTCGTAAATTGTATTTTCAGGATTCAGTTCATCAGCTTGCTCTAAGTAAGCAATGGTAATGTCATTTCTAAAGACAATTCGACCATCATCAACCGGTTCTTTTCCAAGAAGACATCTTAAAAGTGTTGATTTACCAGTTCCGTTTTTAGCTACCAAAGCGACTTTTTCTCCTTGGTTAATGCCAAATGTTAGATTTTCGAAAATTGTTCTAATTCCGAATGTTTTTGTCAAATTTTCTACTGAAAGATAATTCATGTTTACCTTATTCTATTTATTGAGTCAATTTTCTTCATATCTTTTGAAATATTGACAATTGCCAATTGAATAAAAGGTAAGCCAATTACCAAAAGATAAAATCCATAAGAGAATTGATGGTGGATTATTTCTCCTTCGATTTGATTGGTTGCAAAGAAATATCTCCAAACTACAGTTCCAAATATCACGATGATATAAAATCCCCATAAAAGTTTTGTGTATCGCAATTGTTTGTCAAGATTTTTAAATGAAAACAGAGCCAATGTTCCCAAACCTGCTAACAAAATCAATATTCCATAAATTGGTATATCAACTTGGTTCAATAATTCTTGGTTAACCCTTGAGGATTTAGAAATTCCATTCCCATCAAAACGATAAATTGCATCGGTTGTAATAAAATCGAATAGACTCAACCAAAATGCAACTACTATTAAAATTACAATTGTACCGACAAGAAATAAAGACTGGATTCTTTGTATCATCTTTTTCTGCGAAGATACGGAAATTAAACATAAAAAAATCCCGACGAATGCCAGGATTTTAATTTATAAAGTTTGATAGATAATTATTTTATTCAATAATCAACTTTTGTGTTGCCCTTTCTCCATTTTTAGAAGTTAAATTAACAAGATAAATACCTTTTGCAAAAGAAGACGATTCAATTTCGATTCTATCTTTGACAGCGTCTAAACTTGTCATAAAAATTTCTTGTCCCATTAAGTTTGTTACTGATACTGTCCAATCGTAGTTGTTATCAGGCACTTGGACAAAGAATGATTGATTTGCAGGATTCGGGTAAATTGTAAAGTTTATGTTTTCTTCAGTTTCAACAGAGGATATGACTCCGCAAAGTTGGTCATATATGAAATCAAATGTCATCAATGTTGTTTCAATTTGGTCAAAACCACAATGAACATCATTATTAAAGTATGTTTTATAGAAACTTTCAATTCCAACATTTTGAGCTCTTTGGTACATCAACGAATCTCCTTGAATTGTAACGGGAATAGACAAGCCAATATTTGGTTCTCCTTCCAACATCGGAACAGTTTGGTCGCCATCTGTATGAAAGCCGATATAAGGTTGTGCATTTGGACTCATAAATGTAGTATCAAGAATTGCACCACACCAACTTATCGACATTCCAGAAGCACTGTTAAACCCTGGATTACCAGAATTTCCTTCTAAGCCACCTTGGGCTGCAATATAAGTAACTAAATCAGCCGGAATTTTAGCTTCATCATCTAAGTATGTAACATGATTTGATAAGATTGCTCCTGCAGAGAATCCTCCTGTTAAAATTACATCTGGATCTATTCCATACGGATTTCCATCTTCGACAACCGATTTTCTAAAGAAACGGATTCCAGCTCTCATGTCGTGCATTGCTCTAACGACACCTTTTTTGAAGTAATCACCCAAATCTCCAGAAGCTATAGCAGCAGTTACATCAATCAAGCGATATTGTAGGGAAACTGCAACAAAACCTCTTTTTGCAAATTCTTCACAAACAACTTGAATATCTGATTTATCTCCACCAATAAACGAACCGCCATGTGCTAAAATCACCAAAGCTCTATCAGTTTTTGTGTCACCATCTGGTGTATAAATATCCACATGAAGTTCTTGCAAATTGCTGCCACCCAAAACAGGTTTTTGATTTTCTCCATATTTAACATCTGCTATTTTTGTTACACTAGGAAAAAGTACCTGATGATATCTACCATCTTGACATTCTTGTGCGTTATAAAATCCTGTGAATAAACCAAAGGTTAATCCTAATAAGAGTAATTGTTTTTTCATAAGTTCTAATTTTTAAAGTTTTATATCTTTCAAAAATATAAAAAAATGTTTAATAAATGGTAAAAAAAGATTGAAAAGAATAAGAGCAAATGAGCGTCTTCCAAACAAAGAGTTTAAACAAAATAGAAGACCTAATTTCTAAAAATAATTAAAGATATTGTTTAATTCTACTTAGCAAAACATACTGTTCTTCCGATAAATTATCGAACTGCACATCTAGAAACATCAAACTCCGGTTATCTTCATCCATTGTCCAAGACCTCGGTTTTAAATCTTTTTTTCCTTCATAATCAATGGTACGAAGTACATAGCGAATACTATTTAACTGTGCTATCAATTTGTTATTGGCGTTCATTATAACCCAAGGCGCACCTTCCCAAGAGGTTTTCTTAAACATTTTCTCTTTGTACTTTGTGTAATCTTCCCAATGGTCAAGTGACTCAATATCGTTTGTTGATAATTTCCAATATTTAAGGTCGTGATTTCTCCGAATTTCAAATCGTTGAACTTGTGTGTTAATATTAATGGATAAATAAAATTTAATGATTGTAACGCCTTTTTCGACCATCTTTTTTTCCCAATCAACTACATTAGTCATGAAGTATTTGTATTGATTTTTAGTACAATATTTCATTGTAGGCTGAATAAGTGCACGAGAATACCACGAACGGTCAAAAAACACAATTTCTCCTTCTTTTGGAAAATACTTTTCGTAGGTTTTCAACCAATTATTATTTTGTTTCGAGGTGGGGATACCTAACTCGACAACTCTAAAATGGGTAGTCATTAAATGTTCAGAAATACGACGAATTGCAGCGCCTTTTCCTGCGGCATCTCTACCTTCAAAGACAATAACAAGCTTTTTCTTGTGCTCAAGCATCCACTCTTGGAGTTTCAATAATTCCTTCTGAAGACGGAACTTTTCTTTATGAAATTGACTCTCTGTCAAAGTTTCATAATCTGAATTTAGATATATACAGTTGCTATAATCCATACCCAAATGTAAAAAATTATAAACCAGTTGGCATTAAGATTATGTTAAGATATGAGTAATTTATTTAACAAACTATTTTTTCTCTAATTATTTTCTGAATAATTAAGATACATATTGTAAATCATTCCGTCAGAGAGACCTATTTTAGGTATGAACATTTTTTTTGCTTTTAGCAGTTTACTAATATAGATGTAGATTTCTAAAGCAGGAACAATAGTATCTGCACGGTCTTGTCTTAAATTATATTTGTTAATTCTTTGTTTCACTGACAATGGCTCAAGGTCTTTATAAAGTCCCTTAATTTTCTTCAAAGATGAAGGTTTAAGAGAGTCACCATTAAGGATTTTTTGGGATTTATTGATGTTCCCTCCTGTTGCATAAACCTTGTATTTTTGATTATTGTCTATATTCTCTTTTATCCATTCTTTCAATTCTGCGCGACAATTCTTAGCGACCTTTTTTTTCAACAATCGAAGTGTTCCGATGTTAAACGATGCGAAATTGACGCGTTTACCTTGTTCAAAAACACTAATTTCAGTTGAACCTCCACCGACATCAATAACTACATAATTGGCGTTATCATCCTCACTCAATAAGGCGAAAGTTGACAAAATAATCTTTGCTTCTTCTTCACCAGATATTATTTCCATTTCGATACCAACCTCTTTTTCAATGTGTTTTTTTACCGCATCTGCATTTTTTGCTTCACGCATCGCAGAGGTTGCACAAACCCTAAAATCCTTTACCTCATACGTCTCTGAAATAAGTTTAAACGCTTCCATTGCCTTGGTAAAATGAACCAGTTTTTTATCAGAAATATAACCTGTATCAAACACTTCGATACCCAATCTTAAAGGTATTCTGAGGTAGAGATGTTTTCGGATAAGTCCATTTGGTGAGTTTAAATCAACCTCACCGATTAGGAGTCGTGTTGCGTTGGTTCCAATATCAATGGCAGCAAATTTCATACACAAAAAGTTCAAGCTAAAAATATCCCTTATGAATTCTTGTTCGAATTTAATTTAAAAATTATAAATTGAATGATTAAAAATTGATTTTTATATCTTGAATTGTTTCTAGGGAGTTTTTTGAATGCATGAATCAGAAAAGCCTCAACCTCTACTCTTACCTAATTCTATCAATAGATTTAATTAATTTATAATCGCGTTTGATGCCAATTACAGCTAAAATTGAAAAAGCAACAGAAATACAAATACTATAAAATCCTAAACTCAAATTAACGGTATTAATTTCAAAAACACCAGCACTTACATAATTAATGAATTGATAATAAGCATACAAAGTTAACCCGAAAAGAAGAAGATTTAAAACCACTAAAAATCGGGCTAATCCCAACTGTTTTTTGAGATTTTTATATTGACCAATTGTACCAATCGACAAAAGAATCATGACAAAAGGAAAAATATAAAAGATTAAGTTGCTGTATGTTGAATGATTTTCTACTTCTTCGACATCGACTTTATTCAGCGATTCACGCAAGAATTGTAAATTATCAGTATCTAATTCTCCTGTTAAAACCAAATCTTTTTGTATGCCATAAATATTGGCATGACTTGTTAATTCAAACTGCTCTTTTTCAATAATATTGGTAGAGAATACATCTATTCCGAAAGTTAGTGAAATCAATGCTAAAGTTGCAATGAATAAATAAAAAGTTTGTACTCGATAAATCATTTTATTTAATTTTTATTGGATTTTTAACCATTTCTTCTGTTAAAGCAATATCTAAAACTTCCTTCATAGTTTTTACATAATGAAACTTCAATCCTTTTAGGTAATCTTCTTTTATTTCATGGATATCTTGTTCATTCAAATAACAAAGGATAATTTCTTTGATTCCAGCTCTTTTGGCTGCTAAGATTTTTTCTTTGATTCCGCCAACTGGCAAGACTTCTCCTCTTAGCGTGATTTCTCCTGTCATTGCTATATTCTTTTTTACTTTTCGTTGGGTAAATACAGAAGCAATAGAAGTCAGCATTGTAATTCCAGCGGAAGGACCATCTTTCGGTGTTGCCCCCTCTGGAACGTGAATATGAATGTCATAATTATTAAACACTTCTGGTTTAACATTTAACCAATCTGGATGTGATTTTAAGAATTGTAAAGCAATAACAGCGGATTCTTTCATTACATCACCAAGGTTTCCTGTCAAAGTTAATTTACCTTTTCCTTGTGCTAAAGAAGATTCGATAAACAAGATGTCACCACCTACTTTCGTCCATGCAAGACCTGTAACCACACCAGCTACATTATTATTGTCATATTTAGTTTTCTCTCTACCTGGACCGATAATAAGTTTTAAATCTGCTGCAGAAATTGTTTTTTTGAACTCCTCTTCCATCGCAATTTGTCTTGCTCTGTTTCTGACAAGTTTCGCAACCATTTTATCTAAACCACGTACACCAGATTCATGAGTATATTCTTCAATCAGTTTTTCTAAAACTTTGTCACTGATAGAAATATCTGACTTTTTAATTCCGTGCTCTTTTATTTGGTCTGGAAGAAGGTGTCGTTTAGCAATTTGAATTTTTTCTTCAACTGTATAGCCTGTCACTTCAATCAGTTCCATTCTATCTCGTAATGGCGCAGGAATTGTTGATAAATCATTTGCTGTAGCAATAAAAAGCACTTTTGACAAATCATATTCTACTTCTAAATAATTATCGTGAAACTCAGAATTTTGCTCTGGGTCTAGTACTTCTAACATTGCGCTTGACGGATCTCCATGTGCAGAGTAAGATAATTTATCAATTTCATCCAAAACAAATACAGGATCTGATGTCCCAGCCTTTTTCAGGTTTTGAATAATCCTCCCTGGCATTGCACCGATATAAGTTTTTCTATGTCCACGGATCTCACTTTCGTCATGTAAACCACCAAGTGACATTCTAACATATTTTCTATTCATTGCTTCGGCTATCGACTTTCCTAACGAGGTTTTACCAACCCCTGGAGGACCATAGAAGCACAAGATCGGAGAGCTTAAATCGTCTTTTAATTTAAGAACAGATAAATATTCTAAAATTCTTTTTTTCACTTTTTCTAATCCATAGTGATCTCTTTCAAGCACTTTTTTTGCTTTTTGTAAATCGAGTTTAGTCTTTGTATATTCATTCCATGGCAAATCGAGGAACAAGTCCAAATAATTCAACTGAACCGAATATTCGGCACCTTGGGGGTTCATTCTTTGCAGTCGATTTAACTCTTTTTGAAAGACTTTATCAACTTTCTCTGTCCATTTTTTCTTTTTAGCGCGTTCTCTCATTTCCTCCACATCTTGTTCATGTGGATTCTCACCCAATTCTTCTTGGATTTTTTTGATTTGTTGTTGTAGAAAATATTCCCTTTGTTGTTTATCCAAGTCTATTTTTACCCTAGATTGGATTTCATTTTGCATTTCTAATTGTTTCGCTTCGATGGTAAGGTGCTCAAGAACAATCATTGCACGTTTGGTCCAGTCCATTTCGTTCAACATTTTTTGCTTTGTTTGTACATCCGCATTCATGTTAGATGAAATGAAATTGATTAGAAATGTTGGGCTTTCAATATTTTTAATGGCAAATTGAGCTTCAGAAGGAATGTTTGGTGAATCATTTATGATTTTAATTGACAATTCCTTCATAGATCTTACAATTGCCTGAAATTCACTATTTTTTTTCGGTGCTTTTTGCTCTTCAAGTAAACGAACATTTCCTTTCATAAAAGGTTTATCTTCCGTTATATTTGTCAGCTCAAACCTTCTTTTTCCTTGAATAATTACGGTTGACGTACCGTCGGGCATTTTTAGCAATTTTAAGATACTGGCAACAGTTCCGATTGAGTTTAGGTCTTCGAATGTTGGATCCTCAATTTCGGCATCTTTTTGCGAAATTACCCCAACAATTTTATCAGTTCTATTGGCATATTTTATCAGTTCAACCGATTTACTTCGTCCTACCGTAATTGGAATAACAACTCCTGGAAAAAGAACGTTATTTCTAATTGGTAAAATGGGGATATTTGTTGGATACATTGCTTTTTGCATTCTATCCTCTTCTTCTTGAGACATTAAAGGAATGAATTCTGTATCTGCCTCATCGGCTCCTCCAAACCCAAAAAATATACTTTCTTCCTTTTTCTTCATATAATTTATACTTTGTGTCAATCTGTCAGGTAACCCAAACATTTATGACACTTAATTTTATTTAACTCTATTTATTATAACAAGATGTTATTGTTCAATACTTATGCCAACATAAAAAAACGGAAAAAATGGCGTTAAAATATGAAATTAGTAAAATTTTGGCATAAATTTCTGCCATTCAATGAAGAATCGGGTTAGTAAGCGTAAATTTCCTCTAACTGGTAGTCTTTTAGATGGTTTTTTGTGGTTTCCCAATTTCTCGTAAATCCAAGTGTAAATCCGCCTCCTCCAGCACCACAAAGTTTGAGAGAGTAATCTCCATTATCCAATCCTTTAGCAACAAGACTTTGTAATTTTTCAGGGAAAAACTCTTTCATATAATCATACTGAAACATAGATAAATTATGAATATTCTTATAAAATTTATCCATATCATTATTTAGAAAACTTTGAATTGAGCCGTTGTTATCTTCTTGGATATAGTTTTCAAATTTATTTTTAAAAATATCCGTATCAATGAGGTTATTAAACCTTTTCATCATGTTTGAAGTAGTTCTTGGCGATTCTGAATCAACTAAAAATATCACGTTTGATTTATCAGCGGATTGTTTGGGTAATTCTGCAGTGATAACATTTTGTGTGCTTTGATATAGAATGGGTTCGTTAAGAATGATGCTCAAGGGATCAAGTCCTGAACTTACACCATGAAAGTAAGACTCTAAATCTCCTAGGCTCGACTTTAATTCCTTTATTTTTTGGTAAGATTTTAGTTTAATATCGTCTTTGATGTTCTTTGCTTTCACCAAATATCTTAAAACAATCGCAGCGACAAGTGCGCCAGAACTCCCCAGTCCATACCCTTGTGGAATGTTACTTTTGAAGAACAATCCTTCGTCTAATTCTTTTTCGAATTTTTTTACTTCCAGAACAAATTCATCATTCATTCTACTGGAAATAAATGCACAAAACTTTCTGAGATATTCATTTGATTGTAGTGCTTCTGTATTGATTTCACAAGTTTTACTACTTTTTTCAAATCGACCATGATATTTATCGAAAGGAATAACAAGTGCCATTCCATCATGTAAAATTGCATATTCTCCGAAGAGTAGTATTTTAGAATTTAGCTGCTCCATATTATTTCTCAAAAACTTCTCCTCCTTTTCCTGCTTTATCAAAGATAACAAACTTATATTGATCTTTGATTTCGTTAATAAATTTCTCTACTTTGTCTTTGATGATTTCTGGATAAAGCAAATGCACATTTGGGCCAGCATCCAATGTGAAACAAATCGGTAATTTTGTGTCATTCCTGAATGCAAAAATCTTCTCAATGATACTCACCGTTCCTGGCTTCATTAACATATAATAATCTTCAGAGGTCATCATCATACTATGCAAAGATAATGCTTCTCTTTCAGTAATTGATATAAAAGAATCAAAATCTCCACTTTTTAATGTTGATAACATCTCAATACAGTGTTTGTTCGCATCTTTAAATCTTGCTGAAGCATACGGATGATTGTTCATTAATGAGTGACCAACGCTGCTCGACACTTTCTTGGGTTCGTCTTCAACAATAAGAATTGCATCTTGCATTTTTTGAAAGTTTGGATGAACCTCATTCACTTGAATTGCATATTCATTTGATGATTCTGATACATCGTCAAGTTTTCCCCATAACATGTATGGTCCTTGAAAAGAGCGACAAGCACTTCCACTTCCCAATCTTGCAAAATGACTGGCTTTTTTCTTAAAATCAAGACTTTGATCGTTTGTTGATGAAACTTTTAATAAAAGTGCAGCAATTGTTGCAAATGCCGAAGCCGAAGACGCAATTCCAGCTGAATGAGGAAAGCTATTTTTTGATTCTATTTTAAGGCTGTAATTATCTAAAAGTGGACGAAATTCCTCTTGATTTTTGATATAATTTATGACACGATCACTAAACTTAGAATTAGATTTTCCTTCAAAAAAGTAGTTAAACTCAATTTCTTTTGACTTCTTTTCAAATAATTCTATGGAAGTTTCGGTATAAGCTTCACTCAACGTTAAACTTATCGATGGATTCATCGGAAGTTGAATCCCGTACTTTCCCCAATATTTAATTAAAGCAATATTAGAAGGATATTTAGCTGTTATCTTTTTCATTTTGTTGAAAACGTTGACAAAGATACATAGATTATTGATGATAAAAAAAGAAGTTAACCTATAAAAGATTTTAAAGATATCCTTGTCTCTTCAGCATTTAATTTAAAATATCGATTGACAAGGTTATTCCTTTGCCTTACTTACTTTTGCAATTTGAATATCATAGAAAATAGACTCGTTGGGTTTAACCAAGTCGTGCAAACCATTTTTGCCATACGCTTCTTCAGGTGGAATTTTAATTAAAAGACGGTCGCCTTCTCTACCATAATAAAGGGCTTTGTATAATCCTGGAACAATATTTCCATCACCCATTACTAATTTAAAAACCTCTCCTCTTTTATAATTGTTGTCATACCGTGGATTACTTTCCGAGCTTGCCCAATAATTAATAAAAACTTCGTCTTTAAACCCGATTGAATCGCCTGGCTCTTTCAATTCGTCATATTTCCAAATCCGAATTCCGTCTCCTTCTGCAATCGGTTTCATCTTTTCAATAACTCTCAGGGAAATGGTATTATCTGCATTTGGTGGGACAATACCTTTGATTCCTTTTTCGCCCCTTGCATATTTTGAAGGTAAAAAAATGTCAACGTCATCGCCTTCTCTTAAATATTCCATAGCAATATCCCATCCAGATGTTTGCTGCTTCCAGCCAACCAAGAACGGAATCCACGGTTTTTTTACGATATGATTTCCGTCGAAAACAGTTCCATCTTTTAATTTTGCCCGATAATCAATTTTGATAACATCTCCTTTTTTTAATTTTTCACCCTTACCACGCTTGAAAAACGTAATGATGATTCCATTATCAAGTTTTAAAGTATCACTTGCTTCTTCAGGTTCATTAGATTTGATTTCAACGTCTTTAATTGAATCTGATTCAGAAACATTCATTCCCGCATCAAATTCATCAGGTTTCTTATCCAATTCTTTAACTCCAGAAATATCACACGAAGTAACTACAAAAAGTACTCCTAATAAATAAACTAAAAATCTCATTTTTTATGAATCTTCTTTAATTCTAAATCAACTACCAAAACTTCCAAAGGAGGAATTTTATCAAAATCGCCTAATAATCCATGAGCGATATGACTCGGAATTATAAATTTGGCTTTGTCATTCTCTGAAAGATACTTAATTCCTTCCATAATTCCCGATTCGACATCTGATTTATCCACTTCAAATGTACTCAACTCGTTTTTTTCTGTTTTATATAATAAGGAATCATTTAAAAGTCTAATTTCAAACGCAACATCAACAATATCATACGCTTCTGCGTTCGGGCCTTCAACATCTTCATAAATCCAATATCGAAGACCTGTTCCTGTTTTTGTTACATCCCAATTATCATGGGTTTTTAAAAATAATTTGATTCTTATCTCTTCCTCATCGGCAAAACGCTTGTTTATATTTGTGGATTGTTCATGCGTCCACACAGGCATCATATCATTCCCCGCTTTTTTCTCAGTACAGGAAAAAAAACCAAGTAACAAAATGTTTATAATAAACAGTTTATTCATTATTTAACTAAATTCAGGTAAGACATTTTTAACTTTATTAATTGCATCCTCCATTTTCCCAATCCATCGACCACCGGAAGCATTTGCATGCCCACCACCTTGGAAATAATTGCTAGCCATTTCGTTTACAGGATTATCTTCACCTTTAGAACGGAAAGAAATTTTAATTATTCCATCATGTTCCATTAAGAAAATGGATTTTCTGATTCCTTGTACTGAAAGACCGACATTGACAAGTCCTTCCGCATCTCCTTTTACATAATTGAAACGTTCTAAATCTTCTTTTGTTAGATGAATAATTATGGTATTAAATTCTTCAACCACTTCAGTTCTTTCACTTATAGCAAAGCTATGCAATTGAAGTTTATCAAAGGTGTTGGTGTCGTAAACAGCTTCATGAACGATGTAAGGTTGTAATCCAGCTTTCAATAGAGTTGCAACAACCTCATGTGTATGTGCGCTGACACTTGGAAAGCGAAAAGAGCCGCTATCTGTCATAATTCCGCAATACAAGGCTTCACCGATTGTTTTATCCAGTAGCTGAGTATCGCCCATCGCCTCAATAAAATCGATAATAAGTTGTGCAGTTGAACAAGAGGAAGTTTCAGAAAAAACAACATCAAATTCATTGCTTGGATTTAAGTGGTGATCAATCATAACTTTTTTAGCGTTCGATTTTTGGAGAAAACTTTCCATTTCTCCAGTTCTTGATAAGTTGTTAAAATCCAAACAAAAAATCAAGTCGGCCTGGGCTACTTTTTCTTTCAATAAATCTGTGTGTTCCAGAGCGTTCAAAATCGTTTCTGTGCCTTTCATCCATTTCAAAAAGTAAGGCGCGGGATCTGGATGGCAAATGGTTACATTTTTTTTTAACTTCAACAAATAATGATAAAGTCCAACAGAACTTCCGACAGAGTCACCATCAGGGGATTTGTGAGCCACAATTACAATCTGATTTGCTTCTTTTATATAATTTTTAACTTTGTTTAATTTCTCTGATTGAAATGTCATCTATTTGTCTAAAATTTTAATAATGTTAAATAATCTCTAATTGTGTTCTCATCTTTTGTTTCAATCCATCCGAAATATCTGTCAAAGGTAAACGAACGGTATCATTACAGATTCCTAGTAGTTTTAAACAATATTTAACTCCACTTGGATTTCCTTCTTCAAAAAACGAATTTGTAATATTCAACAACGAATAATGAATTGGGTTTGCCACTTCCCCATTTCCTTTAATTGCTGCATTCATCATTGAAGAAAATTGTTTAGGTAGCGCATTTGCAACAACGGAAATAACACCATCTCCACCCAAAAGAGAAATTGGTGTAGCTAGTGCATCTTCACCAGATAAAACAACAAAATCTTTTGGTTTATTTTTTAAAATTCCCATCACTTGAAACAGATTACCAGAAGCTTCTTTGATGCCAATGATGTTGTCAATTTTGGCTAATTCCAAAACCGTTTCAGGCAACAAATTACTTGCAGTTCTCCCAGGGACATTATAAAGAATAATTGGTCTTTTAGAAACTTTAGCAATTGCTTTGTAATGCGCAATCATTCCCTTTTGACTTGGTTTGTTATAATGTGGTGAAGCGCATAAAAACGCATCAATTCCATCGACATTCATGTTTTGATACTGCTTTACCATTGCAGCTGTATCGTTTCCTCCCAAACCTAAAACGATTGGAAGGTTTCCATCATTTTGGTCGATAATGATTGATAAAGTTTGTTGTTTTTCATTCTCTGTTAATGTTGCAGCTTCCCCTGTTGAACCTTGAACGACTAAAAAATCTGTTCCATTTTGGATTTGATAATCTACAAGTTTTCTAAGCGCTACTTCATCAACGCTCCCATCATTTTTAAACGGAGTTACTAATGCTACTCCAGTTCCTCTAAATTTTATTTCCATTGGATTTGGCTTAAATATTTGTTAATTTGTTGAAAATAGTTATCATCAATTTTTTCGATATTTTTAAACGACAAGTCAAAATCCGGCAAATCGCTATTTTCTATGCCAACCGATTTTAATTTGCTTGTTTTCAATATTCTTTTAAAAAAGTTGTCATGTATTGTAGATGCAAAAATAACAATTCCCATCTTTTCATTATTTAAGATTTCAATAATTCGTTTGTTTCTTAATTTTCCGAAAACTGAGAAATCTTTTTTCGTTATAAAAATTACCCTGTCAATCTTCGGAAGTTGTTCAGCTTCCTTTGGGTTTTTAGTACGAATGATATAGATAAAACTTGAAATTTGAGAAATTGTTCTCTCGATATCGGATTGAAGTCTTTGAAACTCATCCAGACCTTGCCAATTCAAGTAAACGATTCCCATTTTTTCCATTTTTTTATTGTATTAGTGCCAGAAATTCTTGCTCACTTAAAATCTCTATTCCCAATTTCTGTGCTTTCTCTAGTTTGGAAGGTCCCATATTTTCTCCAGCCACGATAAAAGATGTGTTTTTAGAAATACTCCCTACATTTTTACCACCATTTCCTTCAATCATTGCTTTTAACTCATTTCGTGAAACTGTTTGAAATACACCAGAAACCACAATTGACTTCCCTTCTAATATATTGCTTTGAAGTTCTTTTTCTTCAATTTGAAATTGCAAACCTGCGTTTTTTAAATCCGTTATTATTTCAAGATTTTCAGGTTTAGAAAAATGCTGTATAATAGACCGAGCAATTTTTTCTCCTACTTCATCAATGTTTATTAATGTATCGTAGCTTGCAGAGACAATTGCATCTATATTTTTTAAAGCTTTTGCCACTTTTTTAGCAACTGTTTCTCCAACAAATCTAATTCCCAATGCAAAAAGCACACGTTCAAAAGGAATTTGCTTAGATTTTTCAAGTCCTTCAAGTAAGTTATTCGCAGATTTGTCACCCATTCGTTCCAATTTTACAATTTGGTCAAATGTCAGCTTGTACAAATCAGCACTTGTTTTAATTAATCCTTCTTTAAACAATTGTTCTACTGTTTCTGTGCCAATTCCATCAATATTCATTGCTTTTCGAGATATAAAGTGGATAATTCTACCTGTAATTTGAGGTGGACACCCCAAATCGTTTGGACAATAGTGCTGTGCTTCACCTTCCTCTCTAATGAGTTCTGTATTACATTCAGGGCAATGAGTGATAAATTGAATCTTAGGTGTAAAAATTTGTCTTTTATCTACATCAACTCCCACAATTTTGGGGATAATTTCTCCACCTTTTTCAACAAAAACGATATCATTTTCGTGTAAGTCTAACAGTTCCATTTGGTCGGCATTGTGTAATGACGCCCTTTTTACTGTTGTTCCACCCAAAGAAACTGGAGATAGGTTTGCAACCGGAGTGATTGCGCCTGTTCTTCCCACTTGATACACAACAGACTTTAAAGTTGCGCTAGCCTGTTCTGTTGGAAATTTATATGCGATTGCCCAACGGGGAGATTTTGCTGTACTTCCTAACAGTTCTTGCTGTTCATAACTATCAACTTTTATCACGATTCCATCAATTCCAAATGGCAATTTTTTACGTTTTTCATCCCAATAATCAATGAAATCCATAATTCCGTCAATAGAATTTGTTTTGATGATGTATTTCTCTGTTGACTTTGGGACTTTAAATCCCCATTTACCAGCATTTAAAACACTTTCGTAATGACCTTTAAAATTCAGGTCATCTCCCATTACAAAATACAAAAAAGTATCTAATCCACGGGACGACACGATGCTTGAATCTTGCAATTTTAAGGTTCCTGCAGCAGTATTTCTCGGGTTAGCGAACAATTCTTCGCCATTTTCTCTACGTTCGTCGTTTAAAGCGTTAAATGCATCAAAAGGGAAAATAATTTCTCCTCGGATTTCGAGGCGATTCGGGAAATCTCCCCTTAAAGTTAGTGGAACGGTTTTTATGGTTCTAACATTCGCCGATACATCTTCCCCTTGTGTTCCGTCACCACGCGTAATGGCCTGTTTAAACTGACCATTTTCATATCGAATCCCAATTGCAACGCCATCATATTTTAATTCACAAACGTATTCTATCTCTTCTTCTACTAATTTTTTAACACGGTTTTCCCACTCAATAATTTCTTCTTTTGAATATGAATTTGACAGTGAAAGCATTGGATACTCGTGCTTAACCGTTGCAAACTTTTTGGTGATATCTCCACCAACACGTTTTGTGGGACTATTTTGAAAAGCATATTCAGGAAATCGCTCTTCTAAAGATTGTAATTCTTTTAGTAATTGATCAAACTCAAAGTCTGAAACCTCAGAAACGTTCTCTATATAATATTGGTAATTATAATGGTTAAGTAACTTCGTTAAGTTGTCAATCTTTTGTTTTGCTTCTGCTTTCGTCATTCATTATAATTTTGCTTTTATCATACGGTCTTTCCCCTGTAAATCTTTTTTAAGTTCGATTTCAGAAAATCCGAGTAAAGTTAAAACTTCTTTTACTTCTTTAGCATAATTTTCATTGATTTCAAAAAATAAATGTCCGTTTGGTACCAAATATTCTTTTGCATATTTGGCAATATCTTTATAAAACATCAGCGGGTCTTTATCGGGGACAAACAAAGCAATTTCTGGTTCGTATTCTACAACGTGACTTTGCATGTTTTTTTTATCTTTATAAGGAATATACGGAGGATTTGAAACAATAATATCCCATTTATATTTTGAATAATCTTCTAAATTCAAGGCGCTTCCTATTTCAAATCGAGCGGTTAGCCCTAATTTTTTAGCATTTTCATTTGCCAAATCTATAGCATCTTGACTATAATCGATTCCCCTCACATCGCTATTTGGTAGATTTGCTTTAACAGCCAACGGAATACAACCCGAACCAGTGCCGACATCTAAAAGTTTTGGACTTCGATCAGAAGCGATTTCGATAATCCAATTGACTAATTCTTCTGTTTCAGGTCGAGGAATTAAAGCCCTTTCATCTGTGATGAGTTCCAAACCATAAAAATATGTAACTCCTAAAACATATTGTACGGGTTTTCCTCTATTAATTCGGTGAATATCACGAAGAATTTCTTTAAAATCATGCTTTGGAACATCTTCATTCCTTTTTAGAATGATATCTGTCATGCTTAAATTCATTCGATTCATGAGAAACATCTTAGCGATTTGTTGCTTTTCATTTTGTGTAAATGAATCGTTCAGTTCACTCTTAAATTGAGACAATATGTCATTCACAGTTGCCATGATACTAAGATACAGAAATTGAACATAAAAGAAGAATCTACTCGGTAATATTTGTTAATAAGGGCATAAATATTTACATTCTATCAGGAACGTGTACACCAATTAAACGCATAGCTGTTTGAATAACGCTCGCAACGTTTCTACTTATTAAAATTCGAGCATTTTTCAATCCCTCATCCTCCTCTTTCATTACACTGTTTGACTGATAGAAAGAATTATATTCTTTTACCAAGTCGTAGGTGTAATTAATCAGTATTGCAGGACTGAAGTTTTTTCCTGCTTCTTGGATAATTTCAGTAAATTGGTTCAACTGTTTAATGAGCTCTTTCTCATCATTTTGAATTTTGATGGCAGTATCTTTTTCAGGTATATTTACTTTTTCTAATAACGATTGGATTCTTGCATACGCATATTGTACAAATGCTCCTGTATTTCCATTTAATTCGATAGATTCTTCTGGGTTAAATGTCATTCGTTTCTTTGGGTCAACTTTTAAGATAAAATATTTTATTCCGCCAAGTCCTATGATTTCGTACAGCAAAGATTTTTCTTGTTCAGTCATTTCATCGATATGTCCTCTTTCTTGAGTTGATTCTTTTGCAATTTGGACAACCTCTTCCATCAAATCATCTGCATCCACTACTTTTCCTTCACGTGATTTCATTTTTCCATCTGGTAAATCTACCATTCCATACGACAAATGGAAGCAATCCTTAGCAAAATCATAACCTAATTTTTTAAGAATCAAAAACAGCACTTGGAAATGGTAGTCCTGTTCATTTCCAACGGTATAAATAATTCCATTGAGTCCTTTAAAATCTTTAAACCGCTTAATTGCAGTTCCGATATCTTGTGTCATATAAACCGCTGTTCCATCGCCACGAAGCACCAACTTTTCGTCCAATCCTTCATCGCTCAAATCAATCCATACAGAATCATCATCTTTTTTAAAAAACACGCCTTTTTCCAATCCTTCTTTCACAACATCTTTACCAAGTAGATAAGTATCAGATTCATAATAAATTGTGTCAAAATCCACTTCCATACGACGATATGTTTCATCAAATCCTTCGTAGCACCAACCATTCATCATTTCCCACAATTGCAAAACCTCAGGGTCTTTCGCTTCCCATTTTACCAACATTTCTTTTGCTTCGAGCGTTAACGGTGCATACGGAATTGCGTATGATGCAATTTTTCGAACTAGACTATCCTCCTTTTTTACTTCTTGTACTTCATCGTAGGCTTTAAAAAGTCCGGGCAACTTCTCCAAAGCTTCTCTAGGAATCTCAGCATCTCTATAGCCATTATTTCTCCACTGACTGGCTATTTCAAAACCTTGTTCTGTTACCTGTTTATCAAATTCGACATAATATTTACCAACGAAATGGTCGCCTTTTATTCCTGTAGATATTGGCGTTTCTTTTCTCCCATCTGCATCTAATGGCGCAAATTTCTGCCATGCCAGCATACTTTTACAAACGTGGATTCCTCTATCATTAATGATTTGTGTTTTAACGACTTTGTGTCCGTTTGCTTTTAATATTTCAGCCACTGAATATCCCAAGAAAATATTACGCATGTGCCCTAAGTGCAATGGTTTATTTGTATTGGGCGAAGAATATTCAACCATATACGTTTTACCAGTTGGTTTCTTTACCAATCCGAAATTATCAGTTGCGTCAATTCTTTGAAGAATACTCGTCCAATATTCTTTTTTAAAAGATAAATTTAAGAAACCGTTAACCACTACAAATTCTTCAATTTCACTAATATTATCTTTTAAAAAGAACCCAATTTTCTCACCCACTGCCAATGGCGAAAAACTCAGTATTTTCACAAATGGAAAAACAACCAATGTTAAATCTCCAGCTACATCCTTTCTCGTTTTTTGAAATTGAATTAATTTCTCATCAATCTCTTGTCCAAAGATGAATTGACTGTTCTCTAATAGAACTTGTTTAATCTTATTTTCCATTTCTTTTTTAACTATTCTTACTTTTTAAAGTGATGACTTATTTTCTACAACTGCAACAACTTCCTTTATTAAGTCGTAAGCCACTTCTGCCATTTTATTTTTCTTTTCATCCAGACACGGATTTACCTCTACAAATTCAATACATTTTGTTTTTGGATGATTAGCAAAGTGTTTCAATAAAACTTTTGCTTCGTCAGGTGTAATTCCATTTGGCACAGGTGTTCCTGTTCCGTGCGAAGTTAATTCTGGATCCATAGAATCAACGTCAAAAGAAACATAAATTTCATTACAAAATTCAAATTTTTTCATTAAACTACGGATAACAACTTCAGTCCCTTTTTCTCTCAATTCTGCAACAGTGATATTTGTAACGTTATTTTTTTTCAGTACATCAATTTCGGGTTGTTCCAAATCTCTAAGACCGATATAAGCCAAATTTTTATAGGCAGTTTTAGGAGCGACATCTCCTACCGTTTTCATTTCTTCCCACATCCTTTTCTCTTCGACGGTTAAATCATTTATTTTGCAAGCTAAATTATCTTCGTCCATAATTGCAGCTACAGGCATTCCGTGCATATTTCCTGAAGGTGTTGTGTAAGGCGAATGAATGTCTGCGTGTGCGTCTATCCATAAAACACCGATATTGTGACTGGGATTCGCAATTTTTAGTCCTGCAACCGTTCCTCCAGCCGATCCATGATCAGCAGCAATCACGATTAAAAAATCATTTTCATTTCTTTGAATACTGATAAGCTTAGAAATATTTTCATACAGTTTTACCATCCCATTGATTCGCTTTCCATACTTATATGGTGTGGGTTCATCCAATAAGTTGTTATATGTTTCTACATGGTATGCAGGGTATTTTGAAAACAAATAATTACCCGAGTTATCATCTACAACTCGAATTGCCCCTGGTCCAAGACTAGCACCACGCGTACCTGCTGAAATTTCTGAATCATTGAATATATAAGCTATTTTCTTTGACATTTTTGTGTGATTTATGCAAATTTATGCAAATTTAATCATTCCAAAATAAGTTGGGAAGTTATCTATATGGAAAGTTTTATCTTTAAGGGCTATAATTTATAAAACATTCTGATTCGAAATATAAAAAATCAAACAACTTTCGTTATTTTCGTTGTTATTAAAATATAGTTTATGCGTTATCCTCTTATTTTTTTGTTTACTACATTGGTGCTAGCGAGTTGTACACTTCCTAAGCCGACCATGGAGAATTTTGAAGGAAAGTTTGTTTATTATATTGAATCAGATTCTGAATTCTATCAGTTAAACAAAAAAGATAGTTCAAGTTATCAAATTGTATATGCGAAGGACTCTATGTTGAGGATTGAAAACTTTACGCCAATTGGAAAACAAGTTTACGTGAAACACATCCCACGAAACAAGGCCTATATTTTAATGGATGTCGGAGAGAAAATTGCCATTCAAACCATCCCCGATACTATTGTTGATGATGGATATTCTTTTGAACGAAAAAGTGGAAAGGTAGAAATAGCTGGGATTATGGCAAACAATATTTCTGTGATTGATCATGAGCTTGACACAACGATAACAATGAATTATTATCCGAAAATTTCTCCTAAATATTCTTCAGCCTTAAACAACATGCCAGGTTTACCCGTTAAGTATAAGCTGTTTGTGGACAATTCATGGCTCACTTATACGTTAATATCATTAGAGGAAAAAGAAATCGATATAAATATGTTTGGAATTCCCTCAGACTATACAATCATAACGTTTGATGAATTTATTGAGCATATTGAAAAGGGTGAAGAAGAATGATTAATGAAGGTTTATTTGTAAAAAACACATAATTAACACGAGTGTGTGAATAGGTATTTTAAAAAAGAAGTCCTTACTATTTTAATAATCTATATCTTCGTAAGATAATTTTCGTAGATGGTCAAAAAGAACGTTTTAAAAGGAAAAGAAGTCAAAAAAAAGGAGAAAGAAGTTAAGGAGAAGAAAGTAACTTCCTTAACAAATATAATCGACCGTGTTGATAAGCGTAAAGCAAAATCAATCACAGGAGCATTATTGATTCTTTCTTCTATCTATCTATTTATTGCTTTTTTTTCTTATCTTTTTAGCTGGAAGGCTGACCAAGACTTAATTGTTTCTAACTCTTTTTGGAATTATATTTTTGGCGACGCAACCATTGAAGCTAAAAATTGGCTCGGTAAATTTGGTGCATGGGTTTCTCACCTTTTTATGTACAAATGGTTTGGAATTGTATCGTTCACATTTAGCTTTTTGGCATTTGTAATAGGAGTTTTTCTTTTGCTAAACATCAAGCTATTACCACTTCGCAAAACTTTTCTGATTTCTTTTTTGGCAATTGTTTGGATATCTGTCTTTTTAGGTCTTGTTTCGTCTGACATTAGTTATTTAGGCGGGGCTTTTGGATTTATTTCTCAACAATGGTTATCTTCTATCTTTGGAACCTTAGGTACTGCATTGCTTTTATTTGCCGTTCTGTTTGTTGCTATCGTAACATTGTTTAATCCTGATTTTAAAAGTATCTATAACAAATATTTCAAAAAGGAAAAAAGAAATATCGAAGATATTGTGGAGCCTGAAAATACTTATACAGAAGAGTTAACAAGTCAATTCATTACAGAAGATGAGGACAGCCTTGATTTAGAGGAAGAAGTTGATCCTAATCAAGAATATGATGAACAAGATTATGAAGAGGATGATGAAGATTTTGAAGTAATCACAAAAACACCTGAAGCAACCAATATAAATACTGATACTGAAGATTTGAGTAGTAGTGTTGAAGAATTTGAAGTTGAAGTTGCTCAGACAGAGAAAGAACTTTCAGGTGATGAAGTAAACAGTATTCTAAAGGCTGCTGGTCCGTATGACCCAAAACTTGAACTCTCGGAATATAAACTTCCTGAATTGGATTTATTAAAGAAATACGATTCAAATGATAATGGCGTAACAAAAGAAGAGTTAGAACAAAACAAAGATAATATTGTACAGACGTTAGCTAATTATAAGATTGAAATAGCTAAAATCAAAGCTACGATTGGTCCAACAGTTACACTTTATGAGATTGTACCGGCACCTGGCGTCCGTATATCCAAGATTAAAAACTTAGAAGATGATATTGCGCTTAGCTTGGCTGCTCTGGGAATTCGAATTATTGCTCCTATTCCAGGAAAAGGGACAATCGGGATTGAAGTCCCTAATAGTAATCCACAGGTTGTCAGTATGCGTTCTTTAATTGCCTCTGAAAAGTACCAAAACACAAAGGCAGAGTTACCTGTCGTTCTCGGAAAAACGATTACGAATGAAACTTATACGTTTGACTTAACCAAAATGCCTCATTTGCTAGTTGCTGGAGCCACAGGGCAAGGAAAATCTGTAGGGTTGAATGCCATTTTGGTTTCATTACTATATAAAAAACATCCATCAGAAGTTAAATTTGTTTTGGTTGACCCTAAAAAGGTTGAACTAACGTTGTATAACAAAATTGAGCGTCATTTCTTAGCAAAGCTACCGGGAGAAGAAGATGCAATTATCACTGATACATCAAAGGTTGTAAATACGCTTAACTCATTGTGTATAGAGATGGACGAACGCTATGACCTTTTGAAGGATGCAATGGTCCGAAATATTAAGGAATACAATGAGAAATTTATCAAACGTCAGCTCAACCCTGAAAAAGGGCACAAATACATGCCTTATATTGTTGTTTTAATTGACGAGTTTGCTGATTTAATTATGACAGCAGGAAAAGAGGTCGAGCATCCCATTGCCCGATTGGCACAATTAGCGAGAGCGATTGGAATACACCTAATTGTTGCAACTCAACGACCATCTGTGAACGTAATTACAGGGATGATTAAAGCAAACTTCCCAGCTCGTATTGCTTTTAGGGTATTGTCAAAAATAGACTCGAGAACCATTCTTGATTCATCTGGTGCAGACCAATTAATTGGAAAAGGTGACATGTTGATATCTACAGGAAGTGAGATGGTTAGACTACAATGTGGATTTGTTGATACGCCAGAGGTTGAAGGAATTTGCGATTTCATTGGAGAGCAAAGAGGATATACAACTGCTTTTGAATTACCTGAATACGAAGGAGAGTTAGGAGAAGGAGGCAACATTGATGTTGATGACGATTTAGACCCGAAATTTGAAGAGGCAGCGTTTGTACTTGTAGAAAATCAACAAGGTTCAACGAGCTTAATTCAACGTAAATTAAAACTCGGTTACAACCGTGCCGGAAGAATTATTGACCAATTGGAATATCACGGAATTGTAGGGAAATTTCAAGGAAGTAAGGCAAGAGACGTTTTAATTCCTACCATTGAGGCTTTAAATGAAAAATTGAGTGAAATGAAGGCTCAAGGTTTGTTATAAAATTGCAAATACACAAATAAAATCTTATACTTACTCTGCGTCACTCATGAATATTACACAAAATACGACAAGTAAAACCTATAAATTAATTCCACTGCATGGTCTTTCGTAACTTGGACAGATGAAAAAAAAGACAAAAAATACAGATTAACACAAGAAGATAAAACCTTGTAGATTTAAATGAGTTAGATTATTAACAAAGTTAAAATACCTTGTTATTCATGCAAAAGTTACAAAAGGATAGTAAAAACAGCATAAAGAAACTTTATCCATCAATTTCTTCGTTTTTATCGATTTTTTTGTCCTCGTCCATAGCCTCGATGTTCTCTTGAATTTCTTTACCTTGTTTTTCTAAGTTATTTTTGATTTGGTGACCTCCCTCTTCTAATTTATTCTTAAATTCTTCCATCGGTTTTTTAATCATATCTTTTGCATCTTGCATGGCTTTATTGGCATTCATCTCTCGACGCATTTCAGTTGTAGATTTCAGTATCTCATCTTGCACATCTTGCGTAGCATCTTTTATCTGACGAATCCCTTTACCTAAGTTACGTGCCAAACCAGGAATGCTTTCTGCACCAAAAAATACGAGTACAAAAAAAAGAATCAAAATGATTTCTCCAGTTCCAATACTTTCTAAAAATAGAATCATGATGCAAAGTTAAGAAATTTAGATGGAATAAATCATCAGAATATTAACTAACTCAAACAACTCACAAATATACTTGATAAACCAATCTGATTTCAAATCCAAGTCTTTTCCTTTTATGGATTAAAGACAAATCACAAAAAAAACTGACATAATTCAATTTGCTATGCATACATATATAATTTTTCAGTATTTATTTGAAAGTTTTGTTATTTTTGTAGTCAAGTAAAAAGTAAATTATACATAAATATAAAATATAACAATATGAAAATATTAGTTTGTATTAGTAAATCTCCAGATACAACGACAAAAATTTCGTTTACGGAGAATGACACTAAATTCAATGAGGACGGAGTAAAATACATTATCAATCCACAAGATGAATGGTATGCTTTGGTTAAAGGAATCGAATTAAAAGAAGCCAATGGAGGTACGGTTACGACAATCACTGTTGGAACTGCTGAAGATGATGCAATTATACGTAAGGCTCTAGCAATTGGTGCAGATGATGCGGTAAGAATCGATCTAAAGGCAACAGATGCAAGTCAAGTTGCAACAGAAATAGCAAATTACGCAAAATCTGAAGGTTATGATATTATCCTTCTTGGAAGTCAAACCATTGATTATAACGGTTCACAAATTGCAGGAATGTTAGCTGAACATTTAGATCTTCCATTTATTGCTGAAGCAGAAAGCATGGAGTTAAGTGGAAACACGGCTAAACTTGATCAAGAAATTGTTGGAGGAGTTCAATCAGTAGAAGTTGATTTACCATTTGTTGTTAGTTGTACAAAAGGAATGGCAGAACAAAGAATTCCAAACATGAGAGGAATTATGGCTGCACGAACTAAACCATTGAAAGTTGTTCCTGCCTCAGGTGCAAACGAATATACTTCATTTGTTAAGTATTCATTACCAGCTCCAAAATCTGCTGTCAAATTAATTGACCCTAACAATATGGATGAATTGGTAGAGCTGTTACACACTGAAGCGAAAGTAATTTAAGAATCAAAAAGAAATTAGATATGTCAATATTAGTATATGTAAACAGTAACGGAGACAAAATCGCTAAAAACGGATTTGAAGTTGTTACTTATGGAAAAAAAATAGGAGATGTAACAGTTGTTACCAATGGTAATGCAAGCGAAAGTACATTATCTGAATTAGGGAAATACGGAGCTTCTAAAGTTTTGGTTGACCGTTCTTTTGAAGGTATAGATGGACAACAAGTAGCAAAAATGGTTGTTGCAGCTGCTGAAAAAGAAGGTTCAAATACAATTTTGTTCTCTGCAGATGTTTATGGTAAGGCCATTGCACCACGTGTTTCTGTAAAATTAAGCGCAGGGTTGGTTAGTGGTGCAACAGGATTACCACAAAGCGACGGAACAATTTCTGTAAATGTATTTTCAGGGAAAGCATTCGGACAATTAAAAGTAAATACAGATAAAAAGGTAATTTCTCTTTTACCAAACTCAATTCCTTTAGAAGAGGTTGGAGGTACAGCTTCGATTGAAGAATTTGATGGAAATGTAGGAGAATCAAAAGTAAAAGTTACGGGAACAAAAGTTCCAGAAGGAGATATTCCACTAACTGAAGCTGAATTGGTTGTTTCTGCAGGGCGTGGAATGAAAGGCCCAGAAAATTGGGGAATGATTGAAGAACTGGCAAAAGAATTAGGAGCTGCTACAGCTTGTTCTCGACCAGTTGCTGACTCAGGATGGAGACCTCACCACGAACACGTAGGACAAACAGGAGTTGCCATTCGACCAAATCTTTACATTGCAATCGGTATTTCTGGTGCAATTCAGCATTTAGCAGGTGTAAATGGTTCGAAAGTTATGGTCGTAATCAATACTGATGAGGAAGCACCTTTCTTTAAAGCTGCCGACTATGGAGTGATAGGTGATGCGTTTGAAGTTGTTCCTCGTTTAATAGAAGCAGTGAAAAAATTCAAGGCTTCTAACTAAACTTTCAAAAATAAATGTTATTTTTACGATAAATTGGATTAGGGAGGCTACCGCTTCCCTAATTTATATAATAAAAATACTAACAGAAGGTTTTATCCTTATATGGAGAAAGTAGAACTTGAAATAATTGGATTATCTTATAGTCAAACACAATCTGGGGCATACGCCTTGGTTTTGTCGGAGGTTGGAGGTAAAAGAAGACTGCCAATTATAATTGGAGGCTTTGAAGCACAAGCCATTGCAATAGAATTGGAAAATATGATTCCATCGCGACCATTAACACATGATTTATTTAAAAATTTTGCTGAATCTTTTGATATATCCATTAAAGAGGTTATCATTTATAAGCTAAAAGAAGGTGTATTCTTCTCTAAATTAATCTGTGAAAAAGACGGAAAAGAAATTGAGTTGGATACAAGAACTTCTGATGCAATTGCCATAGCTGTTCGATTCAAATGTAAAGTCTATACCTATGAATCTATTTTGGGTTCCGCTGGATTGCGACTAGACCAAGAAGGAGAATCTGAAGAGTCTGAAGATGTTTATCCTTTAGAAAGTGAACCTAAAAAAGAGACGAGTGTTAATCAATTAGCTAGTTTAACGCTCGAAGAATTGAATCAGCATTTAGACAAAGCTGTTGAAGACGAAAACTATGAACTAGCATCAAAAATAAGAGATGAAATTAACAAGCGTACTTCCTAAAATTTTCTTTTCAGTATCTTTAATCTTTATAAGTCTTTTCCCTCTTTTTGCCGAAGAAGGTAATCAGGATTGGTTCCGCCGAAAATTCACGTTAGAACTTAAAGATAACAATAGTTTTTACACAAATGATACGCTGTTAACAAAACTAACAGAAGGCCAATATACTATTTCTGACAATTCACTTCATCTAACAGGAGTTCTAAAAGACAGTACTGTTACTGAATCATTTAAAATTTTAACGAATATTGACACTAAATTTGCCTTAGAAAAAGATGGAAAACGCATTACATTTTTAACAGATGATAAAACCGTAGAAGCATCCTTATCTGGCTATGGTTTATTGAGGGGGTTTATTGGATTAATCTCTTTACTCGTTATTGCTTATTTATTTAGTAAAAACAGGAAACGTATCAACTGGCCTTTGGTAATAAAAGGAATTTTACTGCAAATAATTATCGCTGTTCTCATTTTAGAAGTTCCTTTTATTGAAAAAATATTCGATTTTCTATCCCAAGCGTTCGTTAAGGTTGTAGATATGTCTCACGAAGGGGCAATGTTTCTATTTTCAAGTGTAATTACAGGAGAAATGTCGCCCATGGTTGTTAACTTTGTTACTTGGGTTTTACCTTCTATCCTATTTTTCTCTGCGCTTTCTAGCTTGTTCTATTATTGGGGAATTCTTCAAAAAATTGTGTATGGAATGGCTTGGTTAATGAAGCGAGTTATGGGACTTTCTGGAGCTGAAAGTATATCAGCTGCAGGAAACGTTTTCTTAGGACAAACAGAAGCTCCTTTTCTAGTAAAACCATATCTCAACAAAATGACAGATAGTGAAATTGTCTGTTTAATGACAGGAGGAATGGCAACGATTGCAGGAGGTGTTTTAGCAGCTTATATTGGTTTTCTAGGAGGTGGCGACCCTGCTCAACAAGTTTTTTTTGCAAAGCATTTGTTAACAGCTTCATTAATGTCGGCTCCAGCTGCCATTGTTTTTTCTAAGATTTTGCTCCCAGAAGTAGAGAAATTTAATGAAGATTTAACTGTATCTAAAGATAAGTTAGGTGTAAATGCTCTTGAAGCTATTTCAAATGGAACTGTTGATGGATTAAAACTTGCGGCAAATGTAGCTGCTATGTTGCTTGTATTTGTCTCACTAATTGCCTTGGCCAATTTTATATTAGGAAAAGTTGGTTTTTGGACAGGATTGAATGATATTATTGCACTTAATTCATCACTTTACACCGAACTTTCGTTTCAATATATTGTTGGAAATATTCTTGCTCCTGTATCTTGGTTGATGGGCGTTCCTTGGCAAGACGCAATGATAATTGGTCAACTTCTTGGAGAAAAAACCATTATCAACGAGTTTGTTGCCTATCCACATTTAGCCGAATTACAAGATGAATTAACTCAAAAATCAGTTATCATTGGTACTTATGTCCTCTGTGGTTTTTCAAATATCTCTTCCATTGGGATACAAGTTGGAGGGATTGGGGCTTTGGTACCTGAAAAAAAATCGACATTAGCAAGATATGGAGTAACAGCTCTTATTGGAGGAACACTTGCATGTATGACGACCGCAGTAATTGTCGGTACTTTATTTTAAGTCAAAAACAATGAATTTTATTGGAGAATTTCGAAAAATGCCTGTTCATTTAGATGAAAATGAAAAAGTTCATTACTCTATGCGCTATTTTAAAACCAGTGCACAAGAGGAAAATGAATTTGCTTTAAATGAACTTATTGGGCAAGAGATCTCCTTTCAATATACTGGCAATATTTTTTGTAAAATTTGTGGTGCCAAAACCAAAACTTCGTTTAACCAAGGTTTTTGTTATGCTTGTTTTAAAAACTCACCAGAAGCTGCTGAATGTATCATCAAACCAGAACTATGTCGCGCCCACCTTGGAGAAGGACGAGATGTTGAATGGGAAGAAAAATACCATAACCGTACACATATTGTTTATTTAGCTGCAACCGATGTTGTAAAAGTTGGTGTAACAAGAGAAACGCAAATTCCTACACGCTGGATTGACCAAGGCGCAAGTTCAGCAATAATTTTAGCTGAAACACCCAATCGCTATTTGGCTGGTGTAATTGAAGTTGCTTTAAAGTCTGCCTATACAGATAAAACCAATTGGCGGAAAATGCTAACAAATGGAATTGACGAAACCATAGATTTAGAAGAAGAAAAATGGCGTTTGGAAGAGTTGTTGCCAGAAGATATTAGCCAATACATCTCAGAAGAAGACGAAATAACTAACATTGAATATCCTGTACTTCAATTTCCAAATAAAGTAAAAAGTTTAAGTCTTGATAAACAACCTTTGGTTACTGGGAAATTATTAGGAATAAAAGGTCAATATTTCTTATTTGATAATGATCGTGTGATGAATATCCGAAAACACATTGGGTATGAAGTTGATTTTCGGGTTAAATAAACTCAAATACCACTCTCCTATTTTCTTGACGCCCTTCTTTCGTCTGGTTTGAACTTACAGGCTGTCGTTTCCCTTTAAAATCTATTTCTAATTTTTCAGGTTCAACGCCCCGTTTCTTAAAATAATCCCTTAGTGCATCCGCTCTTCGTTCAGATAAATCCATATTGTAATCATCAGTTCCTTCTCCGTCGGTATGCCCTGTGATTTTCACCCTTAAATCGTGAACTGCATCTAAAATTCTTGCCATCCTATCTAAAAACTCTTTGTATTCAGGTCGGATTTCTGCTTTATCGAAATCAAAATGAATGGTTTCAAACTTGAAATTTTGTTGTTCTTTTTTTAAAATTTCAGGGGCAGGATAACCTTTCTCGTAGTTTCTTGTAAAAAATGTTCTCCATAAATGCGTTGAAGTGGGTTCTTTTTCTATATTCACTTCATGATTAGCTCTAAAGAAGACTACTTCCCCGAATTTACTTCTACAATCTGGACTCGAATACTTTCCCTTTAAATAAGCACTTTCAGGATAATATTTTAATTCAAAAGCTAACTTACATTCTGGAGATAAACGCGTTTTTGAGGAACGACGAATTATATCATCTTTAAGGGTAAGATGTTCTCCATCAAAAACCCCTTTTATTTCTTTTGTTGCAAACTCAATTTCATTATCGATAAGTTCAACTCTTGATAAACCAGAAAAATTATTACCCGTAGATTCTAACTGCAGATAAATAACATCTCCTTCAGAAATGGATTCCCCTGCATTCATAAGGATGCCTGACCATCTTCCCGATAAATCTTGGGCTGATAGATCTTGGAATGCAAAAAGCAAAATAAATGAAATGAAAAATCTCATAATCATATTACGGAATAGATCAAAAAATGTTCCAATTATTAAAGATTTAAGGGAAGATTGCATGATAGATTTATAAAGGATCAACATCAATCGCCAAACGCACTGATTTATTATGTGGTGCAGTATAAAAAATATCAATTTGCTCTTTCAATAATTTTTTCACCTTATTGTTGGATGCTTCTTTCTCAATTTTTAGGCGGATAATCTTAATATACAGATTGTTAACACGTTTAATAACAGGGAATTCTGGTCCTAGAACCCGAGAGCCAAAAGGGACTTTTAGCATATCAGCCAATTCTGCTGCCATCATATCCAATTGATTTGGATCTCGATGTTTTAGTGTAAGATTAATGATTTTAAAAAACGGCGGATAAAAAAAGTTTTTTCTTTCTAAGATCTCATTTTCATAAAACCCAATAAAATCGTGGTTTATTACATGTTGAATTACCCAATGGTCGGGTGTATAGGTTTGAATAACAACTTTTCCTCTTTTTGCTTTACGTCCAGCCCTTCCTGCAACTTGCGACATCAGTTGGTAGCTACGTTCAAAAGCTCTAAAATCGGGCCTATTTAGCATCATATCGGCATCTAAAATTCCGACAAGACTAACATTGTCAAAATCCAAACCTTTGGTTACCATTTGTGTTCCGACGAGAATATCAATGTTTCGCTCTCCAAAATCGTCCAAAATCCTTTCGTAGCTGTTTTTCTGCCTTGTAGTATCTAAATCCAATCTTTGAACACGAACGCCAGGCAAAATTATCGTCAATTCATCTTCGATTTTCTCTGTTCCAAATCCAATCATTTTTAAACGATTTGAATCACATTTCGGACAAACTCCAATCGGTGGCGTATAATAGCTACAATAATGACACTTTAAGATGTTTTGGCTTTTATGGTAAGTCAATGAAACATCACAATTTACGCAATGTGGTGTCCAGCCACACACTTCGCATGCCCATGTTGGATTATAGCCTCTTCTATTTTGAAATAAAATAATTTGTTCTTTATTCTTCAATGCCTTTTTCATCTCGTCAACCATCAGACTCGAAAAAATAGAGTGCATTGTTTTTCGCTTTTTCTCTTCTCTGATATCAGCTATAAATATCTCTGGAAGTGCTAAATTTCCATACCTTTTATTTAAAGAAACCAAACCAAACTTCCCATGTTTTGCATTATAAAATGTCTCCATTGCCGGTGTTGCAGACCCTAATAAAACATTAGCCTCGTGAAAATGGCTTAGAACAATAGCCACATCTCTTCCATTGTACCTTGGACTTGGATTGTATTGTTTAAAAGAAGATTCATGCTCTTCATCGACAATGATTAACCCCAATTTTTTAAATGGCAGAAAAACAGCACTTCTCGCCCCCAAAACAATTTGGTATTTAGACGATTTGTCAAATAATAAATCATTCCAGATTTCTACCCTTTCATTTTGATTAAATTTAGAATGATAGACACCAATTTTATCGCCAAAATATTTTTTTAATCGCTGAATCAGCTGGGTTGTCAATGCAATTTCAGGAAGTAGATAGAGTACTTGTTTCCCCATGTCTAATTGCTCTTGAATCAATTGAACATAAATTTCTGTTTTTCCAGAACCAGTTACGCCATGCAATAAAGTAACATCGTTTTCTTTGAAAGACTCACGGATTTTCAAAAGTGCTTGGTTTTGTTCTACTGACAATTCTTTAAATTCACTCTCTGCATCATCAAAATCTTCCAATCGAGAAACCGCCATTCTTTGAATTTCAAATATTCCATCTTTTTCAAGTGAAGTAATGGATGATGGAGAAGCACCTAACTCAACCAGTTCAGACCTTAAAATTGGTACTGATTTCCCCAATTTGAGTCCTCCAACTTGAAGAAACAACAAGAAAGCATCCAACTGTTTCCTTTTTCTTTTATCCGCTTCTAATATTTGAATAATTGCTTGAATTTGCTCTTCCTCTCTATATGCTTCCGCTAATTGAACGAAAAGTTGTGTTTTGGGTCTATACTTTTGGTTTAACTCTTCCCTTGAGATAATCACCCTTTTATCAATCATTGATTTAATAATGGGTTGAATCGTTTTAATACCGAGAATTTCAGAGATTTCTTTTAAATCCAATTCTTCTTGAATCTCTAACGCCTCATACACTTGATATTCTTGGTCGGTTAAGATATTTGTATCTGCGATTGTATCAGGGTGTAGCAAGACTTTTGTTTCGCTTCCCAATTTAAAATTAGATGGCAATGCTGCGTTCATTACATCACCAATCGGCGCCATATAGTAATCAGAAATCCAATTCCACAACCTCCATTGTTTTCCTGTGATAATGGGTTCGTCATCTAAAATAGCTTCGGCATATTTAGTTTGATAACTAGGAACATCTTCGTGAATTTTAGTAATAATTCCAGTTTGGAGTTTAGAACGCCCAAATGGGACAACTACCCGAACCCCAACTTTTAAAACCTCATTCATCTGAAATGGAACACGATAAGTAAAAGGCTTGTTAATAGGAACTGGTAGTACCACATCAATAAAATATGTTTTTCTTGTCTCCACTAATACAAATGTAATGAGAATTTTGGGTTGAGCAGTAGATTGTTGAAAAGTTAAGATGTATCTTTCTTACTTTTAAAAACTTCCTTTCTTGATTGAGTAAAAAAAAATCATGCTTCTTTAAATTGAATCAAAATTTACAATTTTTTTTAATTTTGAGCGTTGATTACAATCAAATGAAGAAACTTATCATATTTTCGGTCTTCTTTCCATTCTTATCTCTTGGTCAAACTGGAGGTAAATCTGCTTATCCATTTTTAAATTTAACACAAAATGCACGTGCTGGAGGAATCGGAAATGATTTGATTACTGTGTATGATGATGATATTAATCTCGGCGTTTTAAATCCTGCGGTATTAAACACAACGATGAGTCATTCAATAGCTGCCAATCAATCTTTATTGGCTGGAGGAATTTATCACGGGATGTTTGTATATGGCCACGATATTAAAAACCTTGGAACAGGCGCTATTCATCTCCGTTATTTGTCTTATGGAAAAATGGATAGAATGGACGAGACAGGAGAAAGATTGGGGAGTTTTACAGCTGGAGATTTTGCTTTGGGAGCAAGTTTGGGCAGGGAATTGAATCCTCACATTTCGATTGGTGGAGCTTTTAATTTTATCTGGTCGCAACTTGAAACATATAGTTCTTTTGGAATCTCCCTTGATTTAGCAGGAACATATAAAACGCTTGACAAAAATACTATTATTTCAGCAGTTGTTAGAAATATCGGGACAGAAATTAAGCCATACAGAAAAGGAGTTCGCTCACCCCTACCGATTAATGTAATGTTGGGTATTTCCCATAAGCTAAGCCATGCTCCTTTTCGATTTTCTATTATTTATCATCATTTGAATAAGTGGGATTTAACTTATTTCGACCCCAATCAAAAGCCAAAAATAGATCCTTTAACGGGAGAATCGATGCCATTGGATGGCGCAAAATTTATAGAAAAATTAGGACGCCATTTTATCTTCCAAGTTGAATCTAAAATTGCAAATGTTTTTTCTTTGCGATTAGGTTTCGATTATAACCGAAGAAAGGAAATGTTGGTAGCAAACAGACCTGGAATTGGTGGTTTTTCATTTGGTGTAGGACTAAGTTTAAAAAGATTTGCTGTTGACTATGGATTCTCAGCTTTTTCAAGTGCAGGATATCACAACATGATTACTTTCAGGACAAATATTAATACTTGGAGAAAAAAAGGAGGTGTTCCTGCTTCGGAATAATTTGATTTGCTTCGTGTTTTTTTCGGATGTTACATTTTTTTTGGGAATGTAAATAACAACATCAGTTTTTGCTCGATGTAATGAATAAAGTAATGCCCTACTCAGAAATAAGAGACTGATTCAAAAGGGAAAGTAATCTTGCTGAAATGGTATTTGTGTAACGTTTTGTTCTAAAACCACTTACCCATTGAATTCCGACAATCGCATTGGTTAAAAACACTTCATCTGCCATCAACAAATGTTGTGGAGTAATGGAAGATTCATATACACGCAAATTATTTTCAATGGCAAGATTAATGACCTTCATCCTCATTGTTCCTCCAACACAACCTTCGTCTATACCAGGTGTATAGAGTACGCTATTGCTTGTAATAAATAAATTTGAACTTATTCCTTCTATTACATATCCATTTCTACATGTAAGCAACATACTGTCTAACCCTTTTTCTTTTGCTTCAATGGACGCCATAACATTTAAGAGTGCACTCTTGGTTTTGAAATTGGAAATATTAATCTTATCTTTTTTAATTGTATTATATAAATCTACTTCAAGTCCTTTTTGATTTAAAGTAAAAAGATTGTTTGAAAGCGGATAAATTTCTATAAAATAAGTTACTTCATTCGTCGAGGGTTGAAATGTACCTCCAGAAACCCTATCAATCGACAACCTGATTTTAGCACCATGTTTTATTTTAGATTTCTTAATTAACTCATTAAACTTTTCTTGGAAAAATTCTTTAGTTAAGTATGTTGGGATCCTCATTTTTAAAGCACTCATTCCATCTAAAAGTCTTGAAATATGCACATCTACATTTACAGGTTTTCCATTAACCACCCTAATCGTTTCGAAAAGTCCGTCGCCATATAGGTGACCGCGATTACCTGCCTCAAGAACATAGCCTTTATTTTCAAGGACATTGCCATTATTATTTACGTATATCGTTTCCATAATTTAGCCTATTATATAATTAATAAATTCGGGAGCTTTTTTAAAATTTATAAAAAGGACATATAAAATTCCGAAGATAGCACCGCCAAAGTGAGCGTCATGAGCGACACCAGAGCTCCCTCTTCTGCTCATATAAAATTCAAATGCGAGGTATAGAATCCCAAACAACCATGCAGGAATTTCAAAGGGTATAAAAAGTAAATAAATTCCACCTTCTGGCATCCATAGAATCGAGGCAAACAATACAGCTGATACCGCTCCAGACGCACCAAGACTCATATAGTTTGGATTATTTTTATTTCTTAAAAACGGCCATATTGACGCAGCAATTCCACCCAAAGCGTATAGAACAAAGAAATGAACACTTCCCATTCCAGGTCCAAAATAATCTCTGAAAATAAATTCCAAAGATCGACCGAAAGAAAACAACACAAACATGTTAAATATTAAATGCATTGTGTCTGCATGAATCAGAATATGTGTTCCTATTCTGTATAATTCTTTTTCGTGATTTACTTTGTATGGATAAAAAATCATTTTATACTTTAAATCATTGTCCTTAAAAGCACGCAGTGAAATCAGAACCGTTAAAACGATAATGATAAAAGTAACAGGAAAATGACTTATCATCATGAAGTTTGGCTTTATTCTGGTTTATTATGAATTAAACTAGCTTAAATTTAAAAATTTTATTTAATTATTACCTTGTTTTGGCGGTTTTTTCTTAAATAAATAGTTAAATGTGAGTAGGAGTACCACTAAAAAGAACAATCCGAGCACAGCTGAAACCCCATCAGCCATAACATCCCTGGTGCCAACTACCAATTCATAAAACACAACAAATGAGAGGGTTATAATTATAAGAATTATTATTTTTTTCTTTATTGTCATAGATACTCTATTTTCATCCAAGTTTAAAGGTTTAATTTAATAAAATTTCATCAATAAACGAGGACGTTTTTATGGAATACAAATGATTTATTTTTAACTTCGTCATTATGGACGTAAAAATTAATCCTTCATGGAAAAATCGGCTTGAAGGTGAGTTTAGGAAAGAATATTTCCATGATTTGACAAAATTCGTCAAGCATGAGTATCAACTTTATCAGTGTTATCCTTCTGGTAAAGATATTTTTTCAGCATTTGATGCTTGTCCTTGGGATAAACTCAAAGTCGTCATTATCGGTCAAGACCCTTATCATGGTAAAAACCAGGCGAATGGATTGTGTTTTTCTGTAAATAAAGGCGTGCCCTTCCCTCCTTCTTTGGTTAATATTTTTAAAGAAATCAAAGAAGATTTGAACCAATCCATTCCCGAAAACGGAGATTTATTTAGATGGGCAAATCAAGGTGTTTTATTGCTAAATGCAACATTGACCGTTCGCGAAAATCTGGCAGGAAGTCACCAAAAAAAAGGTTGGGAAACATTTACAGATAATGTCATCAAAATAATTTCTAATGAAAAAGAAAACATTATTTTCTTCCTTTGGGGTGGTTTTGCAAAAGGAAAAGCCAAATTAATCGATAAATCTAAACATCATATTTTATCATCAGGTCACCCCTCTCCACTTAGTGCCAATCGTGGTTATTGGTTTGGAAACAAACACTTCTCAAAGTGTAATTCAATTTTAAGAAGTCTTGGAATGCAAGAAATAAAATGGTGATTTTACGCTAGATTACTAGATTATTTAAAATAATCCAATTTATCTTTCCATGAATTTGCACCTTGCAATCCACCTGTATGAATAAACAATATTTTGTCTGACGATTTTACAATTCCCGATTTATAATCTTCAATAAGCTGATAAAATGCTTTTCCTGTGTAAATTGGGTCTAATTTTAATCTGGTGGTACGATAAACCTCATTGATAAAATTAATTAAAACGTCGTTAACCTTACCAAATCCTCCAAATCGTTTATCATCAATGAAAATCATTCGGCTCAAATAATCCTCTACCAACTCTTCATCAAATAGAGATTTATAAAGAAAATTTTGTACATTTTTTGACATGAATTCGCCTTTCAACGCCGAAACCACGTGGATTTGAGTATTTGGATTGGCGCTTAATACAACTCCAGTAGCTGTCGTTCCAGTTCCCGCAGCTAAATACACATTGTCGTAATTGTTGGCGGTTTCTTTTAATATTTTTTGGCAACCAATTATTCCTTGATAGCCTTTTCCTCCTTCTGGTACGACATAGAAGGTGGGAAATTTTAAAGCCAATTCGTTTCTATAAAAAGGTTCATCTTTTAATCTATATTCATCCCGAGAGACAAAAATCAGTTCCATCCCAAAATCCGAACAAGCCCTTAAGGTTTCATTACTTTCGGGTGACAGTTCACTTCCTCTTACAAATCCAATAGATTGTAATCCTGCAATTTGACAAGCTTTAGCTGTAGCGATTAGATGATTGGAAAATGCACCTCCAAAAGTTAAAATACCCGATTTTTGTCTGTGTTGAGCTTCAAGAACATGGTATTCTAGCTTTCTCCATTTGTTTCCAGAAATAATTGGGTCAATTAAATCATCTCTTTTGACATGAAAAGAAAAAAGTTCATTCCCATTAATTTGGAAATGAACTTTTTCTATCAAAGATTTATTCGTATCCAATTGAGATTAATTAGTCAAACTTCCAGGTTCTCCAGCCCTTAAAATTTCAATTTCAAAAGTTAATGTTTCGTACGGATTTATTCCACGATTTCCCCTTTCTCCGTATGCCAAATTATAAGGAAGAACCAAGATATATCTTCCGCCTACTTTCATTTTAGGAATTCCCAATCTCCAACCTTCCACTACTTGATTTAATGAGAAAGTTGGTGCATCCATGCCTTGGGCTGCGCCCATATAACTATTTTCAACTATATCGCCACTGGAATTAGTTAAAATATAATGAGCTTGTACATCGCCACCAACAGGGACTTGTTTTCCTTTTCCTTCTTCAAGTGTTGTTAAGATAAATCCTGAAGGGTCAGTATAAGTATTTGGAAGTTTTTTTGCATCTTCAATAATCTTTTTCCCATTTTCTTTAATCATTCCAAACTTCTCTCCTTGGGAAAATACTTTGGTATGGATTGTAATGGATTCGTATGGCTTAATCATATAGCTTTGTGTGTTTGGTGAAACTAAGCCATCTTCTCCAAACCCTTGTGTATAATCGCTATGGATTGTATATCTTCCACCAATTTCCATGTTTGAACTGTTTAAGACCCAAGCCTGAGGAAATAATCCGTCGTCAATACTAATTGTTTGAGTATTTTGTTCCTCAGTTAAATCTAAGTTTTGATACGTTGAAATCACAGTATCACCATTTTGATTCACAATTACATAAATCATATTAAATTCATTTTGCAAATTTAAGTTCTCGCCATTTCCTGGTTCTTCTTCAATAAAAATAATGCCATCATCTGTAATGTTATCAATAAACGACGCTGTTTTTTCATCCATAAATTTCTGACCTTTGATTTTAATCAAATCGTTGTTAAAATCCATAATCATAGTTTGGCGTTCATTCAAGGGCATGATTGTATCTTCACCATTCAATGCAGCAATAAATCCTATTTTCACAATTTTTGGGTCAATTTCAGATATTCCCTCATTTGATTCGTAGTTTTTACGCATCATTTCTCCAAACAAGTTTCCGTAGCAACGGGAAATTTCATTGGCTGAATAGGTTGTAGTATCCATGTCACCTGTTTCAAATGAAATGGTAGATTGTAAAATTTCTAAACAGTCATCAGCATCTTTTTTGTTGGTTAAAAAATCGTAAAACCCTTCTGACAGTTCATTTTTATTAAACTGTTCAAATACATGATCAGGAAGGTTTAAAAGGCTAGACCCCATATCTGCACCCAAAGCAAAAGAAATTCTTTCTTTAAAGTTATCTAAATCAATCTCTGATATATTTTCAGGACTTCTATTACACGCTATGAATGTAAATGCAAGGAATAATACAGCTATTTTTTTCATCGTTTATATTAATTTTAATAATTTAATTAAATTATTCGCCAAAAAGCGAATCAACAAATTCCTTTCTATTGAATACTTGAAGATCTTCTATCTTTTCTCCTACTCCGATATATTTCACAGGAATTTTCATTTGGTCAGAAATACCAATTACCACTCCACCTTTTGCTGTACCGTCTAACTTAGTTATAGCCAGCGCATTAATTTCTGTAGCCGCAGCAAATTGTTTTGCTTGTTCAAAAGCATTTTGACCAGTTGAACCGTCTAAAACCAAAAGGATTTCGTGTGGTGCATCTGGGATAACTTTTGCCATCACTCGTTTGATTTTCGTAAGTTCATTCATCAAGTTCACCTTATTATGCAATCTACCAGCTGTATCAATCAGCACAATATCAGCACCTTGATTTTTTGCTGCTTGAACAGCATCAAATGATACAGCCGCAGGATCTGCATTCATTCCATGTTGAACGATTGGAATACCTACTCTTTCTGACCAAATTATTAATTGGTCAACCGCAGCTGCTCGAAAGGTATCGGCTGCACCCAAGACAACCTTTTTACCCATTTTTTTAAACTGATATGCAAGTTTCCCGATTGTTGTTGTTTTTCCTACGCCATTAACACCAACTACCATAATTACGTGTGGGTTATTGTCTGGGTGAGTTGGAATATTAAAATCCGTAGTGTCTGAATGATTTTCTTCAAGTAGTTCAGCGATTTCTTCTCTAAGGATAGTTTGAAGTTCAGAAGCATTTACATATTTATCTTTAGCCACTCTGTCTTCAATTCTTCCAATTATTTTTAAAGTTGTATCAACACCAACATCGGAAGTAATTAAGATTTCCTCTAATTCATCGAGTACTTCATCATCAACTTTAGACTTACCGACAACTGTTCGCGTAAGTTTTGATAAAAAACTTTCTTTTGTTTTTTCAAGTCCTTTATTCAAGGATTGCTTTTTATCTTTTGAAAATATACCAAATAATGCCATATTATTAAAAAAAAGAAAGCCATCCACAAAATGCAGATAGCTTATCTCCAATTATACAATAAAGATCTGCTTATTTATTTTTAGCAAACCAATTTTTTACTTCTTCATGGAGAACGACTTCTTCTTGGAAAGAATAACTACCTTTCTCATTTTTTATCATTCTAATTACTTTTGTGTGTGCTTTTCCACCACCAGTTTGAATTTTTGATTTTGCTTTCTTTGCCATAGCTCACTATTTAATTTCTTTATGAATTGTCATTCTTTTAAGAATAGGATTGAATTTTTTAATTTCTAAACGCTCAGGCGTATTTTTTCTATTCTTTGTTGTGATATATCTTGAAGTACCTGGTTTACCAGACTCCTTATGTTCAGTACATTCTAAAATTACTTGAACTCTATTTCCTTTCTTTGCCATTTCTATATAAAATTTCAAATTATTAAAAAGAATTAAATCAATCCTTTTTCTCTAGCTTCTTTTACGCAAGCTGTAATTCCGTTCTTATTGATATTCCTTAATCCTGCAGTAGAGATTGTAAGTGTAACGTACTTATCTTCCTCTGGTAGATAGAATTTCTTCCTAGTTAAATTTGGGTAAAATTTACGTTTTGTTTTGATGTTTGAGTGAGAAACCTTATTCCCTACCATCACCTTTTTTCCTGTTATTTGACAAACTTTAGACATAATTAAATATTTATTACTACATTAAAGATTAAAGCGGGTGCAAAGAAACATAAATTTTCTTAAATATACAAAAAAATTAAGACAAATTTAATATTTAAATCACTACTATCCGATAAAAACGGTAAGTTCAATTAGTAAATGCGACAAATGAAAGCAAAAAAAATAATTTTTTCAAATCAATCATTTAGGCTTAAAACACTTCCTCCTTTGATATTAATCACAAATAAAAATATAGGAAAAATATCAGCCGAATTACGTCAAAGTAAAGTTTCTGAATGTAAAAGGAATACTCATTCAATACGTTTTTTCACAACCACTATTAACCTTAATCTTTTAGCCTCCAATACCTATATAGTCCAGAAACAGACATAAAAGAGGGATTTCCCATTTCATATTTTTCTATAATGTCTTCTGAAACGCCCAATTCTCTTAATTGATTTTGGGTATATTTTACAAATTTAGGAACAACTTCATCGATTGGTTCATTTCTATCAAAATAAGGTCTTATCCAATCTTTCCAATCGTCTAATATAAATTTAAGGTTTTCAAAGTGCTCTATTGGGTTATCAACTTGACCAAAATGAGCCAAATAGAGTATCTTAGGATTTTCTTGAATTAAGCGATTGATAGACTTTTTCCACGCTTCAATATTAATGTCAGGTGGTGGACAAGGAGGAACTACAGGGCCATTATCGATTTTTACACCAGCTACATCTCCTGTAAAAATAACATCTCCTATTTTATACGCATTATGATGAATTGCGTGACCAGGTGTGTAGAACACTTCAACTTTTATTCCTCCGATATCCAAAACATCATCGTCATCAACAGGGATTAGCAAGTCTTGAGAAATAGGTTCCATTTTTCCCCAAAGTAGCTCCATTTTATCCAAGTATATCCGTTTTGCCGAACTCCATAGTCGTTCAGGGTTATTTAAATGGCGCACCCCAATAGGATGAACATAAATTTTTGCTCCGTTGTTTGCAAATTTCCACGCAGCACCAGCGTGATCAAAATGAATATGCGTCAACAAGACATGTTTTATATTTTTCCAATCATATCCCTTTTCTCGGATTGCCTTTTGAAGATTTTTAAAAGTTGTTTCAGGTCCCGTTTCAATTAGAATTAACCCATCATTAGACTCGATTAAATAATTAGCAACGACATGCGGTTCTTCTAAAAATTTTATATCAAGTAAATGAATTTTAATATCATTCTTCATAATCATTTTTCTTTTCTTCAAATATACGAGCTAATTTTTACTTTTTTCAGATTACATCTACTAAATCTCTTAAATGTAAACAAAAGGTTACGATTTTGAAAAGAATACTTTTTCTAAAAACCAATCCTCTTTTATTTTATATATTTATCGCAAATATTTTAATTTATATAAAAGCAATGAGAAACTTTTTGTCAATAAGTATATTATTTACCTCCCTTTTTCTTACTAGTTGTGGAAACATTCAATTCGCTCAAGATGACACAATTAACAAGAATTCTTCTTTAAGAGAGTACACTATTCAATCTGTTATGTGGCAACAAAATGCAGCAGAATGGAGAGCTTTATGTTACCAAGCATTTAACATCGCTACATATAGATTGAATGATTATTTAGCAGACTCATTATTAAATGGGAAGAGATTGGCTATCATAACCGATGTTGACGAAACCATGTTAGACAATAGTCCTTACAATGCACAACTTATTATAGAAGATAAAGATTACACGCCAGAAACATGGTATGAATGGACAGAAAGAGCCGAAGCAATTCCAATACCTGGAGCTGTTGAATTTTTAAATTATGTAAAAAGTAAAGGCATTGAGGTGTTTTATGTAACTAACCGTGATTCAATTGAAAAAGAAGCGACCATCAAAAACATGATTAGCGTTGGTTTTCCTTATGCCGACCAAGAACATGTTCTTCCCAAAACTAATTTAAGTTCAAAAAACGAACGCTTTGCAATTGTTCAAGCAACACACGAAGTGTTATTATTTATGGGAGATAATTGTTCGGATTTTTCAAATGAATTTAGGGCAACATCTACAAATGAAAGAAATAATTTAGTTGAGAAATACAAAGATGAATTTGGAAAAAGGTTCATTGTTTTCCCTAATCCAATGTATGGCGATTGGGAAAGCAGAGGTATTTATCAAGGAAAACATGATATTCCTAACTCCAAAAAAGAAGAAATCCGCATAGAAAGTCTGAGAATATACAAATAAGATGTCCTTACTTACCTTCGAGTGCCTTCTGGGAATCCTACTTTATTAGGTTCTGCATTCAACAAAGACAAAGCAGTTTGTAAAATTCTGTTTCTTCTTCCTGTTGTATCTGTTGGCTCAACAGGATAGGAAATTACAGCCTCTAACCAAGCATAAACATTGACTCTAAAGTAAACTATTGGTTCATGCTCTTTTATATCTCTTTCGGGATATTGCTCTTTAAAATCTTGAATTGTTGCTTTTAATAGAGATTCTTCAACAAATTTCAAATCGCTTGTATATGAAATTTGAACTGCTGTTTCATCCCAAATAAATGGTACAAATTGTCCTGAGTAATTGATTACTTTTCCTGAAAGAATTAAGCTATTTGGAAAATAAATAATTCGACCACTGTTTCTATCATTTCCGATATAATCTCCTCGAACCTCTTTAATAATGGTATCGAGATAGCTAATTTCAATAACATCTCCCTTCTCATCCCCTATTTGCACCCTATCACCTACTTGATATGGCTTTCTAAAAATAATATATAGCCAAGCAATGAAGGATGTAATGGGCGACTGTAGAGCAAAACCCAAAATTAAGGAAATCACTCCAAGACCTGCTAATGCAGAATAAGGTTGCCTAAAAAGTGTTGATATAAGAATAATTAAAACAATACTAACAGTAACCAATCGAATTACCCTGCGCAAATTATATCGGTTTACATGAAGTGTATCTGCTTTGTCTATCCATCCCAATAAAATAGCGTTTAGTAATAAAACAATTGCTATCAACCCTACCGTAGATGCAATACTTTGAATTGTTGCACCATATTCCTTAAAAGGCGTATAAATATTAAAGTCATAAGATATATATATTCCAAAAGAGATAATAATAACGGCAATATACATGCCTGTTTTTGGTGTTCTATCCGTTGATGCCATAAAGATTCAATATTTATCTTTTACAAATTTATAAAAAGATAATGAGTTTTGTCAATCTTTATACTAAACATCATAGAATGAAATTTAAATTCAAAAGGAATGATTACTTTTATGCCCAAATTTCAAAAAGATTTAAAGATGAAAAAAACTGCGTTATCTTCGCTACACGAGGAATTAGGAGCTAAAATGGTAGATTTTGCTGGATTTTATATGCCTGTACAATATGCAGGATTAAAGCATGAACATGAAGTTGTAAGAACTGGAGTTGGAGTTTTTGATGTTTCTCACATGGGAAACATTTATGTGAGAGGCGAAAACGCAGAGAGACTACTACAAAAAGTTTGTAGCAATGATATAAGTAAGTTGGTGGTAGGAAAGGCACAATACAATTACCTTCCAAATAAAGAAGGTGGAATCGTGGATGATTTAATTGTTTATAAAATTGCTGAAAACGATTTTCTTTTGGTAGCAAACGCTTCAAACATTGAGAAAGATTGGAATTGGCTCGTTGCGAACAATAACGTTGGGGCTGATTTAGTAAATGAATCTGACCAATGGAGTATTTTTGCCATTCAAGGACCAAAAGCTGCGGAAGCTATGCAATCTTTAACCTCAGTTAATCTTTCAGATATGAAGTTTTACTCATTTGAATTAGGAGAATTTGCAGGCATAAATGCAATCATATCTGCAACAGGATACACAGGTAGCGGTGGATTTGAGGTTTACGTAAAGAATGAAGATGCCAAAGAAGTTTGGGATCGTGTATTTGAAGCAGGAAAATCATTCAACATCGAGCCAATAGGATTAGGTGCAAGAGATACGTTGAGATTAGAAATGGGATATTGCCTTTACGGAAATGATATAGACGACACCACGAATCCATTTGAAGCTGGTTTGGGATGGATTACGAAGTTCACCAAAGATTTTACGAATTCTGAAAACCTAAAGGCATCAAAAGAAGCAGGATTAAAAAATAAATTGGTAGGTTTTGAACTAATCGACCGAGGTGTGCCTCGCCATGGCTATCCAATTCAAGATAAAAACGGGAATGAAATCGGAAGAGTAACTTCTGGGACAATGTCTCCCTCTTTAGACAAAGCCATTGGAATGGGATATGTTTCAATTGATTATGCAACAGAAGGAACAGAAATTTTTATTGGAGTTAGAAATAAATCGTTAAAAGCACAGGTTGTAAAAACACCGTTTTATAAAGGTTAATACAAAATTACTGTGAATTAGAAGTCTCCCAGATTGATTTAAGTCAACCATTCCATTCTTTATAGAATTGGTCTAAGAAGTCTTTCATAAATGTAGTTCTTTCATTCGCAATTCTTCGGGCAGTTTGCGTATGCATTCTATCTTTTAAAAGAAGTAATTTTTCGTAAAAATGGTTGATTGTGTGTGAACGATTGTTTTTATATACATCCTTTGTTAGGTTGGCTATCGGTAAAACATTTGGGTCATAGATTGGATTTCCAACAGCACCACCATAGGCAAAAGTTCGAGCAATTCCTATTGCACCAATTGCATCTAGCCGATCAGCATCTTGCACAATTTTACCTTCTAATAAATCCAATTCTATCTTTTCAGCACTTCCTTTAAAGGAAACATTATCTATGATGTAAGATATTTTTTTACATATCTCATCATCCAGGCCTTCATTTTTTAATATATCGTAGGCTACTCTTCCACCCTTTTTATAATCTCCTCCATTAAATTTGTGATCAGAAATATCGTGCAATAAAGCAGCTAACTCAATGATTTCAGGATTTCCGCCTTCCGATTTCTGAATATCTAAGGCATTTCTTCTTACTCTGTCGATATGATACCAATCGTGTCCCGTTCCTTCATTTTCGAATTTGGTTCTCACAAAGTTTTCTATTGATTTGATTGCTTTTTTTAGTTCCATTTATCTTATTAATTTAAAACAATATTAGTAAATTTATCTTTCTAAAAATATAGAAAATGAATTTGAATATTAAAGTTTTGACTACAATTCTGGGTGGTTCTCTTGCTATTTTACTTATCTGGATATTCTTTTTAATGAATACCAACAGAAAATTATCATTTGAGGTAAAAGAATTGCAAGAAAACTTTGACGCACTCAATGGTTTTAATGAGATTCTATTATACGATTTGGATACAGCAAGAGATAGTTTACGACTACTTCAACAAAGACAGCTTTATCCAACAGAAGAAATAGATAACAATATCAATAAAAACTCAGGTGAATAATCTGATGTGGGCAAGTTAAAAAATATAAGGTTTTCAGTTCAGAGCTTTCCGGTGAAAACCCCATTATGCGAGGGGTATTTCATCGATTAGTAACAAAAAAAGGGCTACATTTCTGTAACCCTTTGATTTTTAACGCTCCCCTTGCTGGACTTGAACCAGCGACCCCCTGATTAACAGTCAGGTGCTCTAACCAACTGAGCTAAAGAGGAATTTTAATTTTCTATCGATTCGCTAATCGGTTTGCAATATTAATAAATTAATTTTAATCAGCATCATCTTTTCTAAAAAAAATATTGGTTTTTTAAAGTTATTTTAAAGCCATTCTAATAAGGGCATTTAATAATACATTCAAAGCGTTGGTTTTCAAACACTTTATAAACCTATCATCAGGTTAATGAAAATTAAAATCTTTTAATTAATATAATTCGCATTCAACAGTAGTTGTCATTGTTCTATATGACTCACCGCTCCCAAAGGAGTTTACACTTATCTTTTCAAATAATTTACATTTAGACTTTGCTTCATCCTCTTTATCAGTAATCGTGTTGTTAAACTGTGAAACATTCGTTTCTTGAGGATAAAAAACACCATACTGTGTATAAGCTGTGGTGAGCGTAGTAGATGTACAATTACATGCATAGTCTTTTTTACACGAAGTAAAAATAAACGTAAAGAATGCTAAAGTTATAAGAGTACGTTTCATATTATATGTTTTTTTAATTATAACATCAAATATAGCTTTAAATATTCAATATATGGGAAAACAACAACAAATATCTTCAAGTTGTAGAACTAAAGTATAACAATAAAGTATGTTCATCTACTATGTCTGGAGTTGTTTAGTGTTTTTCAGGAGATTTACATTTTTCTTCAGGTTTAGCACCGCACAATCCACATGCAGCACCTTCTTCTTGTAAAACAGGATTATTACTTGCACATGTTCCAGCAAACTCTCCTCCTTTTTTTGCCCAAATTTTAATTGCAATACCAGCAAACCCTAGGGCTAATAATATAATCGCAAATATGAATACTTCCATAGCTTGTTTTTTTAATAAAACAAAATTAGATTAATAATGTTTATATACCAAGTATTAAGGTGACTTTTTAATAGAAAAATTAGTCAGACTTTATCAACTCTCCAATTCCAATTTTATCTAACGAAATTGAAGTAGGATTTCCAGTATATAAGATATTACCTCTTCCCAGAATCTTTGCAACTAAATCAACACCATTTGCATTAATAATCATGTTTCCTATTGTATTAGAATGGACAACAAGTTTATTCGCAACTTTTAAATCACTTGTATTGCAGTATGAATGTGAGGCGCAACTTAAGAAGGCTTCCTGAGTTTTTCCTCTTATGGTATAATTCCCAAATCCATACGAATTATAAGCGCTCAAATAACTATTTGACACAATTAAATCGACATCCCCTACTCCTTCTCGCATGGCAACTCGCAATTCATTTGAAGCCAAGGTATCATTGCTCTTTAAGCTATTACTTCCTTTGTACTCAATATATGTAATTGAATCCACATATATTTTAGCTTCCATTCCTATTTTATCGTAGGAATGCAAAAAATCACATTTATTTCCATCAGTAACAATTAATTTTTTATCTCCAAACACTACATCTACCAAGGCAATGTAGTTTTCTCCTCCAATTAATTGAATTCGAGGATTTGAGCTAGGAATCAACGTATATTTAATGTTATCATTTAAAAATAAAGAATCAATGTCTTGGTTAAAAACATATTCTAATGTTGAAGAGCCTCCTACACTTTTAAAACAGGATTTTTTCTTTCCACAAGACAAACAAATGTATAATATACCTATAAAGACAATATATTTCATACTTTTTACCATCTATAAATTAATCCATATTCAAAATAATCTGCCTTAAACCAGTGAGATTTTATGGTAATATTTCCCCACAATTGATTCCAAATTCTAAACCTTCCTCCAAAACGTTTATAAAGATATCCAAGTGGATTCAATGGATTGTAAACATAAGCACCAACTCCTACGATGAATTCAAATTTATGAACAGGCAAAACATATGCTGCATACACACCCATTTGGATATTTTTTGATTCCTTAACAACAATTCCTAAGTCTCTGGATATACTTTGATTATATATCAAATCGAATCCACCTTCTAAAATAAATTTATTTCTAAATTTATAATGCAAATGATGGTTCATTGCTAAGACCAAATAATTTTTCCCACCAGCTGGATAAATTTGTTTAGAAGATACAATTAATTGAGAGTAAAAACGCCAAGGTTTCCAATCTTTATCAAACCTATCAATTACAGAATCATTTTTAAATTGGATATCGTCAAAATAACGCGTGTAATGAAGTCCTATCATTGGTAAATTCAGTCCTAAATTTGGCATTTTAAAAGCACCGTTTGACAAATGACTCGCCTGAATATTTAGTCCAATTGCGTTGCGTCCAAATTGCTTTTCTGCCCGAAGATTCAATGTAATTAGATAATTAATTCTTGATCCGATTGCATTATTTTTAGGATTAGAGATTATGTCATAATGTTTGGTAACAAATGCAACCCCCGCATTGAGTTGTGTTCCTAAGCTCCAGCCTTTTTTTCTAAAAAAAGGAAAATAAACCCCTCCTTCAAATCCAAATGATTCTCCCAAAATTTCTTTATTTCCCAATTCTAAATAATTAATCCCTAAATTAAATTCAGGGAAATTAAAATCGTGATGCCATTGATGCGAACCGTTTGTATGGAATACACCTCCCAACCTAAAATTATAAATGTGATCATACGGTAAGTGTGACATCACATTTCGATGAGCAATCAGGAATCCATAATTCATCTCAGCAGTCACTCCTTTTATTGTATTTTGCCCAAAAGCAGACATTGAACAATAAAGAATATTAAAGGCAAGAAAAAATATTTTAACAGTTTTCATCTAACAGAATAAAATTCCAATGGCAAATATCGGATTTTATTTTAAAACAGTATAATTCAATTGGAAACATTCTATAATCCTATTATTTTTGCATTAAATTAAATTATCATGGACGAAAGATTAGTAGCTTTTCAACGACTTTTAGATATAATGGACGATTTAAGGGAAAAATGCCCTTGGGATAGAAAGCAAACTATTTCATCATTGAGAACACATACAATAGAAGAAACGTATGAGTTAGTTGATGCAATCATTGCAAACGACATGGAAAGTTTAAAAGGAGAAATTGGTGATCTAATGCTGCACATGGTATTTTACAGTAAAATAGCGAGTGAAACTGGTGCATTTGATATTACGGATGTGTTGAATGGAATTTGTGAAAAGTTAATTACCCGACACCCGCATATTTATGGCGATGTTGAAGTAAAAGATGAGGAAGACGTTAAGCGCAATTGGGAAAAAATCAAACTCAAAGAAGGAAATAAATCGGTTCTTGGAGGCGTTCCAAGGTCACTTCCTGCAATGGTTAAGGCAATCCGCATTCAAGAAAAAGTGAAAGGTGTTGGATTTGATTGGGAAACGACAGAGCAAGTAATCGAAAAAGTAAACGAAGAATGGAGTGAACTCCAACAAGAAGTAAAGGAAAGATCGGATAAAATTGAGGATGAGTTTGGAGATGTTTTGTTCTCCTTGATTAATTATGCGCGTTTTATAAATATCGACCCAGAAACGGCATTAGAAAAGACTAATAAAAAGTTCATTAATAGATTCCAATATATGGAAAATACAATTCGTGAAAACAACCAATCTTTAAGTGAATTAAATTTAACAGAAATGGATAAATATTGGAAACAAGCAAAAGAATCAGAAAGGTAATATTTCCACAAACTAAATACAAACTACTTTTAACAAGTTAAATATTCAAAAAGATAGAAAATATATGTAACTATGCAAGTTTGTTAATCAAAATTAGAACACATTGAAGAAATTAGGCATATTATTTATTTTTATTCTTTCAATTTCATTTGTCCATGCTCAAAAGAGCAATACAGTTAGAGGTTTTATATACAATTCCGACAATGGCGAGGCTTCAAGTTTTGTCAAAGTGATGATAAAACACATGCAAAAAGATGAGGTTTTAGGAGCAATTACAAACGACGATGGTTTTTTTCAGTTTTCTCAAATTGAGGATGGAAGTTATTCACTTGAAGTGCGATCAATGGAACATGAACCAATTTATGATACAATACAAGTTGAAGGAGATAAAATTACGACCTTAAGATATGAGTTAGTAAAATCAGATGAAATAAAAGAATTAGATGAAATTGCCGTTTTTGGAGAAGACCAATCTAAAAGATCGAAAATTGATATATCTGTTAATAAATTAGATCAAGAAGCATTGGAACGCTTACCGAGTTATGGTGCTGAAAACGACATCATAGCTGCGTTCTCTGTAACACCAGGAGTTATTACTACTGGTGATCAAGGTGGACAACTTTATGTACGAGGAGGAACACCAATTCAAAATAAAATTTTGTTGGATGGAATGACAATTTATAATCCGTTTCACTCAATCGGTTTTTTCTCGGTTTTTGAAACAGAATTAATTAGGAGTGCAGACATTTACACAGGTGGATTTGGTGCTCAATACGGAGGAAGAATCTCGTCAATCATGGACATTACATACAAAGATGGAGATTTAAAGAAACACGGAGGAATGGTTTCTGCGTCTCCTTTCATTGGAAAAGTCGTGCTAGAAGGTCCTGTTTATAGAAACAAAGAAATACCAAGTGCAGGTGGTTCTTACATTTTCTCAGCAAAACATTCACTGTTAGACTATACGTCAAAAGAAATTTATCCCTATGCGAATGACGGTCAAGGACTACCTTTTTCTTTTACCGATATATATGGTAAATTTACGATAAAAAGTCCTCAAGGTAGTAAATTCTCTGTTTTTGGTTTTGCCAATTTGGACGCCGTAAACTATGAAAACATTGCTGATTTGAACTGGGAATCGTATGGAGGTGGAACAAACTTTACTTTGGTTCCTACTTCTACGGCTATGCTGATAAAAGGTCACTTAAATGGTTCGAGTTACGGAATTTCTTTTATTGAAAGTGAAGGTTCTAAACCGCGTCATTCTAACATTGGAGGGTTTGATTTGGGTTTTGATTTTACCTATTTCCTTAAAAATCAATCCGAATTAACCTATGGAATAAACATTGCTGGTTTCCAAACAGATTTCATAACTTATAACGAGTTAGATAGAGAAATAAGTGTTCAAAATTTTAACACCGAATTAAGTGCATACCTCAATTATCGATTGGTTTACAAACAATGGGTGATTAATCCAGGGCTTAGGGTTCAATGGTATCCTTCACATGCTTCATTTATTCCAGAACCGCGATTGGCAGTCAAATATAATGCAACTGAAGATTTTAGAGTGAATCTCTCAGGAGGATATTATTCGCAGAATTTCACTTCCGCAACTTCAGATAGGGATATTGTGAATTTATTTTATGGTTTTTTATCTGCTCCAGGAAATGTTCAAAGCAATTTCTCCAATTTTAATGGAAAAGATTCACAACCTAAAAATGGAATACAAACTGCATGGCACGGAATATTTGGGATAGAATATGATATTGTAAAAGCTTTAACCTTTAATGTAGAAACTTATTATAAATATTTCCCGAGATTAGCCAATATCAATCCAAACAAATTATATAACGATACCAAAGATTTTTCAGATAAACCTGACGTACTGAAAAAAGATTTTTTAATTGAGTCTGGATATTCTTATGGAGTAGATGTCCTCCTTGAATATAAAACAAAAAGTTTCTTTTTATGGACAGTTTATTCTTACGGAAATTCAACAAGGTGGGACGGATTTGAATTTTATGCGCCTGTCTTCGATAGAAAGCACAATGTTAATATTGTTGCTACTTATGCTTTTCTTAAAGATAATAGTTTAGAATTAAGTGTACGTTGGAATTTTGGCTCTGGACTTCCATTTACGCCAACTTCTGGATACTACCAAGGAGAGCCGTTCTCAGATGGAATTTCAACAGATTATACTACATCTAACCCAAGTGAATTAAGTATTTTATTAGGAGGATTAAACTCAAAAAGGTTGCCTACATACCATAGATTTGATGTTACTTTAAAGAAATTTTTCTCATTTAAGAAAAACATGAGATTAGAAGTTAGGGCTGGCGTAACAAACGTTTATAATAGAGATAATATCTTCTATGTAAATCGTGTGACGAATGATAAAATTTATCAATTACCTATTCTTCCAAGTATTGGGTTGAACTTTAAGTGGTAAAATGTAATCGCAGAATTAATAAAAGATAGGATATCCTTTTTGTTTACTTTTTATTTATCCGATTCTTTACAAATTCAATTTCGGTTTTTCCGTGAGGTAAAGTATTCCCATCTTCATCTAGGTTGACCATCACAATTTCATCGATTGTAATAATTGTTTTATGTGTCATCTTATTTCTTACTTCACACCTTAATGTGATAGAAGATTTTCCGAATTTTACTACATCAATTCCAATTTCAATAATATCTCCTTGTCGGGCAGGGTTTATGAAATTTATTTCACTCATAAACTTTGTTACTACGTTACGATTTTCTAATTGAATGATTGTATATAAAGCTGCTTCTTCATCAATCCATTCTAGTAATCGCCCGCCAAACAATGTTCCATTTGCATTTAGATCTTCTGGTCTAATCCATTTTCTTGTATGAAATCTCATGTTTACTTTCTTTATATAACAAAAAAGCCCCACTTTTGTGCGAGGCTTTAATTATCTTGATAGTTTTTTACCTAATCGATTACAATACTTCTAGTAATTGTTTGACCGTTATGCGTGATTTTCACAAAGTAAACACCACTATCGAAATTCGAAACATTAACAGAGGATCCATCCATTATTCTATCAAAATAAAGACTTCTTCCAGTTACGTCAACGATATTCATCGAAGCATTATCCACTTGATTCGGCAAAGTAATAGTCAATAAATCTTTAGCTGGATTTGGGTAAACCACCAGTCCATTCCAAATATTATTTTCAACAGCTGAAGTTCCTTCTGGGTCATTATAACTCAATACAATTCCAACATTTCCTTCTACTCCTGTAGTACCATCAGTCATAACTTCTGAGAATATTACGTTCAAATGAAGAAACAAAGGCAAATTGGAAACAGTGTGGTCATAATATTCATATTGGTCTCTGATAATTAGTACGTCCATATCAGGAGTTAATTCTAACACCATAGTATCTAACAAATGATACCTCAATACGTTTGTATATTCATCGGTTGATAATTTTAATGTACCTCTCCCATCAACAGTAGAAATACCTACGGCAGGCAAGCTCAATGTTGTAGGCATACCTAAATTCAAAGTAAGCTCTCCTTCTGCGTCAATATTAACAACATCTCCATAATTGAAGGGATAATCCATCATGGTTTCTGGTGTTGTATCAAAAAACTGTGCTGATACATATCCAACTCCCAATCCATCACCATTAAATACAAAACCTACTCCATCACGTCCGTCTGCTCTTTTCTTAAAATAAGAAGTAAAAAAGCCCTCAATATCAATTGCAAAATCTGCATGGTTAAACATTCCAGAATTAAGTGTATCGGCAGCATCCATAACAGAAATCATTCTCGTTGCAGTATCTCCATATCCAGTAATTTGGCTATAATCCCATTCCACGCCATCTCCTGTAATACTTGCGAAATTTGTTACAGTACTATCAACAACGTACATCATTTGATTATGTCCAATTTGGGGTTCATTCAAATCAGTAAATTGTGCTGAGGCATTTAAAGTGATAAAAACACCTCCAATAATCAGTAAATTTCTTTTCATATCATATATATTTTAAAGCAAAAGTATGACAATTAATTCCAAACAAAAAAATTATGACATAAAAAAACCTTTCATTAGGAAAGGTTTTTTATCATTTTGTCAATTAAAATCTTTATTTAATTACAACATTTTTTATAATCGAATTGTTACGTGTTGCAATTTTAACAAAGTAAGTTCCTCTGTTTAAATCTTCAACATTGATTGAGGTAATTGTTTGGTTTGCACTAATATTTTTGATTTCATTTCCTAATACATCAAAAATAATTAAAGTTGCTTCATCAATTTCTGCTGGTAATTTAACGTTTACAATATTTTGTGCAGGATTTGGATAAATATTGATTTGTTCCAACACATTTGTAGGAACAGACACCAATGACCCTGGATCCTCAAGACTCAATACCAAAAATTGATCTCCAAAGCCACCTAATGAAACTGAGACGTGTAAAAAGATTGGCAAATTAGAAATGTTATGATCATAATACTCAAACTGTTTTCGAACAAGGTTTATTTGACCTAAAGGAGATGTAATTTCAATATTTTCAGATATTTTATATCTTGTTACGTTTTGGTATTCATTTAAAGCCAAGCTAAGTGTTCCTTGACCATCTACTTCAGATGTATATGTTCCAGAGAAAGGCAATTCCATTGGCGTTCCAGCAAAATTTACATAAGCAGTTCCTGAAACATTTCCAGTTTCTAAATCTCCAAAATCAAATGGATATTCGTATAGTGTTTCACCTGGTAGATCAAAAACAGCATCAGTTTCACCAACTGTTGGGTCGATAAATGAAAAACCTTGTCCTATTTTTTGAGCTGTATTGTCAGTAATATACGTTTTTAAAAGGTTTTCTATTACAATCGCTTTTTCAGAACCAGTAAATCTACCATTAAGATCAACTAAATCAGCATCAACAACAGAGACACTTCTTGTTACAGCTCTTGAACCAAAAGTATGATAATCCCAATAAGCACCATTTCCTGTAATGTCCTCATAATTTGGGGACAAAGAATCAATTTCATGAAGTATTATCGATTCTCCAATCGCTGGAGAGTTGCTATATGTAAACTGAGAATAGCTTGTAAATCCAAAAAATACAGAAGCAACGACAAGTAAATGTTTTTTCATAATTATATGTTTTATTTTTTATATCATGTAAATATACAACTTAAAAATTATACTCCAAAAGAATATTAAAAAAAATAAACATATAGTTTTATTAATCAATCCTCAATTTAAAAGCTGCAATTTGTTTTTATTTTATTATTCGAACTACATTCAATAGCTTGTGCGAGCATTTAACAAAATTATTTCTAAAGAAACACTCGCATATTTAAAAGACCTTATTACTTTTGGTGTCTTAAATTTATAGCTATGCCAGGAATTTCATTAAAAGCAATTCGGATGCCCTCTTCTCCAATCAGAAAACTTAGTCCTTTCGCTGATGCAGCAGTAAGAGATGGCAAACATGTTATTCATCTTAATATTGGTCAGCCCGACATTGAAACGCCAAAAGTAGCAAGAGATGCTATTAAAAAAACCAATATTAGTGTTTTAAAGTATTCTCCCTCGCAAGGTGAATATGAATACCGATTGGGATTAACAGAATATTATGCAAAGCATGGGATTCAAGTTTTTTCAGATGAAATCATCGTTACAACTGGTGGTTCTGAAGCAATACTTTTTGCTTTTTCGGTATGTCTAAATCAAGGTGATGAAATTATTATCCCTGAACCTTTTTATGCGAATTACAATGGATTTGCCACTTCTGCAGGAATAAACATCGTTCCAGTAACTTCAACAATTGAAAATGGGTTTGCATTACCTCCTATTGAGGAATTTGAGGAGAAAATTACCGAGCGAACAAGGGCTATTTTAATTTGTAACCCAACCAATCCTACAGGATATTTATATTCTAAAGAAGAGCTGCAAAAACTAAAGAAAATTGTACTGAAGTATGATTTATATCTAATCGCAGATGAAGTGTATAGAGAGTTTTGCTACGACGGAAAGGAACCGTTTTCTGTAATGAAACTAAAAGAAATTAAAAAACATGTGGTTCTTATCGATTCTGTTTCAAAACGATATTCCATGTGCGGAGCGAGAATTGGTGCTTTAATTTCTAAAAACAAAAAAGTGATTGAAGCCGCAATGAAGTTTGCTCAAGTCCGACTTTCGCCTCCGACTTATGAGCAAATCGCAGCACAAGCCGCTTTAAAAACTCCTGACAAATACTTTGAAGATGTTATCAAGGAGTATTCAGAAAGAAGAGATTTATTAGTAAATGGATTGAATAAAATAAAAGGTGTTGTTTGCCCAAAACCAAAAGGTGCCTTCTATTGTATTGCTGAATTTCCTGTAGATGACACAGAACATTTTGCTCAATGGCTTTTGGAAGAATTTGATTATAAAGGCAATACAGTTATGATTGCTCCTTTAGCTGGATTTTATGCAACGCCTGGACTTGGAATGAAAGAAGCAAGATTGGCTTATGTATTGGACAAACAACAACTCCAATTAGCACTCACTTGTCTCGAAAAAGCTTTAGAGGAATATCCTTATCCAAGTTATTAAAAAATTCGCTTTTATAAAAGTTATGTATTCAAAAAAAGAGAAATCAGTTGATTTCTCTTTTTCAATTTAATATTACTAACAATTACTATTATTAACAACTAAATCTTTTATGTTTTAGATACAAAAATACGATAAAAAAATTAATACAATCATACAATTCACCATATAACAGATTAAAAATTAATACTTTAACTAAATTTAAGAAGTATCAATCACTTATTCAAGTGAAAATGTTTTTCGGCCATTTCTGCTACTTGTTCTCCAATTGCCAAAGATGCTGTTGCAGCTGGCGATGGGGCGTTCAAAACGTGGATAGAGTTATCTAGATACTCAATCCTAAAATCATCTCTTGTATCGCCATTTTGGTTTAACAAAAGCGCACGAACACCCGAGCGACCTGGTCTCAAATCTTCCATTGTTAAGGAAGGAATCAAACGTTGCAATGTTTTTAGAAATAGCTTTTTAGAAAAAGCACGTCTGTATTCATTAATTCCAAAGGACATATTATTGAAAAACAGTCTCCACGTTCCTTTGTATCCTAAAGCATCAACTGTATCTTTAAAACTAAAGTCTGTTTTCCCATACCCTTCTCTTTTAAAGGTAAAAACAGCATTCGGTCCACATTCAATCTCACCATCAGTCATTCTTGTAAAATGTACACCTAAAAATGGAAAGTCAGGATTTGGGACAGGATAAATTAAGTTTTTGACTTTATGCTTCCCTTCATTAGTCAACTCGTAGTAGTCACCTCTAAAACCAACAACTTGTTCTTTAAGTTTTACGCCATCTTTTCTCGCCATTCTATCTGCCTGAAGTCCAGCACAAAAAACCAAATATTTTGCTTTTACTTTGATTGTTTCTCCAATAATCAATGAATAATCTTCAAATTTTTCAATCGCCTCAACTTTTTTACCAAGACAGGTTTTGGAATTCGGATTAATTCCAACAGCATTTTCGATCATCTTCTCTGTTGCCATACGATAATCAATAATTCCAGTACACGGAACCCAAATTCCGCCAACACTTTCAACAAAAGGTTCTCGTTCTTTAACTTGCTCTGCTGTTATTTTTTCGATGCCTTCTATTTCATTTTGAAGTCCTGTTTCAAAAATTTTATCCAATCGAGTAAGCTCATCTTCTGTTGCTGCAACCACAACTTTTCCACAAACGTCGTGAGGTACATTATTTTCTTTAGCAAATTCAACCAATTCCCTGCGACCCTTAACGCAGTTAGTAGCTTTTAATGAACCTGGTTTATAATATAGTCCGGAATGGATAACACCTGAATTGTTGCCTGTCTGATGATTTGCCCACTGTTTTTCCTTTTCTATGATAATGATATCAAGACTCGGGTTCCTTTTTTGCAACTTATAAAAAGTTGCTGCTCCTACAATTCCGCCACCGATAATAGCAATATCATAAACATGTTCTTCCATGATTCAAAAATTTGTACAAATATAGGAATCTAATTAAAAATGAAATAAAATGAACTTTTTTAAATCTTAGTTCCTATCTAATAATTAGAATAAGTTTGCTACACATCAACTCATTGTACTTTAATAAAACACAAAGATTCAAGTAAACTTCTACTATTCTTTCCTATATTGATTTTTAATCATTTTTTTTTCAAAACACATAAATTTATCACTAAAATCATATAAAATTAAGTGCGAAAAATTTACGTTTTGATAAAAACATCTTAAGATTCAATTATTATTCTTATTTTCATCCACTTAAATCACAAGATATTCACTTATTTTATAAATTATGATTCAAAGAAAAGTAATTCAGAACAAAACTAAGTTTTTTACCCTGCTTTTTACTATCGGTTTCCTTTCGATGCAACTGCAGATAAACGCTCAAAAAGATGGAATAACGCCAGTTGATGTCTTAAATCTTCAAATGGTAAGTAGTCAAAAACTGTCAGACAATGGTAAAATTGTTGCTTACACGGTTACACAACCTATCGATCCATTTAAAGAAAACAAACCTGCTGGCAGTCATTTATACATTTATGACATAGAGAACAATCGCTCTATTCCATATTTAACATCAGCTTCAGCTCACGCTATTTCTTTTCGACCAAGAAAAAATAGCATTACATATTTAAGTAATTCGAAAGAACTAAAAAAGACAGTTCTTTACGAAATTTCTCTCTCTGGTGGTGCACCGGTTGTCCTATATGAGTTTGAACGCAACATAAGTAGCTATGCATGGCATCCAAGCGGTGACAAGATTGCATTCACCTCAATGGAAAAACCCGAAGAAACAAAAAGTAAACTTCCTTATCAAGCAACTGTGTTCGAGGAAAATAAACCAAATAGAAAAGGTTATATTGTAGATTTTAATAGCAATAATCCAACGGAGATTATGGTTGCAGGTTCAGTTTATATGTTAGAATGGTCAAAAGATGGAGACAAATTAGCAATAACTTCAGCACCTACATCAGAAGTTGATGATTTTTATATGGCACAAGAAGTAAAAGTTATTAATCCATCTAACGGAAATATTATTGCCGAAATTAACAATAAAGGGAAAATTGGACAAATAGCTTGGAGTCCAAAAGGCGATAAAATTGCGATAAAAGCTGGAGCAGATATTAACGATCCAACAGACGGAAGAATATTAATTGTTGATGCAACAGGGGGAATCCCAACGATTATCGATAGAGATTTTGAAGGTAAATATGAACAAATTGACTGGAAAGACGGAGGGATTTTCTTTTTGGCAAGTAAAGGCACTTCATCTATGTTGGGAAGTATCCAAGAGGACGGAAGTAAGAAAAATGTTATTTTTGAAAGTGATGTGCATGCACCAAGTAGCTTTAGTTTATCAGAAAAACAAATTTCTTTAATCGGAAGTACTCCAGAACACCCGACCGAATTATTTGTTGCTAAAAATTCAAAGAAAATTGATTTAAAACGAGTAACTTTTCACAATCAATGGCTAAAAGATAAATCATTTGGAAAACAAGAAGTTATCACTTACCCAGCAAGAGACGGGAAATTCGACATTCAAGGAATTTTAATGTACCCAACTAATTACGAAGAAGGAACAGCTGTACCTTTGATTACAGTCGTTCATGGTGGACCAGAATCACATTACAAAAATGGCTGGTTAACGAGTTATTCATCACCAGGACAAATGGCTACAGCAGAAGGCTATGCAGTTTTTTATCCAAATTACAGAGGAAGCACTGGTCGCGGAATTGAGTTTACTTACAGCAGTCAATCTGATTTATCAGGAAAGGAATTTGATGATATCGTCGATGGCGTGGATTACTTAATTGAAAAAGGAATCGTAGATAAAGACAGAGTTGGCGTTACAGGAGGTTCTTATGGTGGCTATGCTTCTGCATGGATGAGTACTTATTACTCTGATCGTTTTGCAGCAGCCGTAATGTTTGTTGGAATCAGTAATAACCTATCAAAATGGGGAACAAGCGACATCCCTAACGAGTTATTTTATGTGCATTCAAGGGAAAGACTTTGGACATCAGACGATATGTGGATGAATTATTTAAAAAGGAGTCCAATTTATCATGTTGACAAAGCAGAAACACCAATTTTAATTATGCATGGAGAAAAAGATACAAGGGTTCATCCCGCACAATCGTTGGAGCTTCACAGACACATTAAAGTTAGAAAACCTGAAGTTCCTGTAAGGTTGGTTTTATATCCAGGCGAAGGACACGGAAACAGAAATGCATCTGCCAGGTTGGATTATGCCTTACGTATGATGCAATGGTTTGACACTTATCTAAAAACAGGCAATAGAAAAGCAGAAATGCCAAGTTGGGACGTTCCAATGCCGAAATAAAAAAAGAATTTTTAAATATTATTTTAGAGAGAAAGAGTGTTTCATCCGAATCACTCTTTTTTTATAAAAAATAATTACTACAAATTACTAAATTTGTCAAATAAAATTACACGTTATGGACAAAACGAGTCAAACTTCAAATAAAGCCATTGAAATCTTTAAACGAATCCTACCAAGTCCTTTTACGATTGCTATTCTACTCAGTATCGTTACGATAATTATTGCGCAAATTTTAACAAAACCAGCAGACACTTCTCATACTTCCTATTTATTAAAGTTGATTACCTCATGGGAAGATGGTTTATGGGATAGTTCACCTGGAGGATTATACTTTGCTTTCCAAATGATGTTAATTCTCGTTTTAGGTCATGTTTTAGCCTTAACTCCTTTTATCAACCGACTCATTCAACAATTGATAAAATATTGTACAAATACTTCCAACAGCGTTATCATTATTTCACTTGGCGCAATGATTATCGGATTAATCAACTGGGGCATGGGATTAATTTTTGGAGCAATCTTAGCGAGAAAAGTTGGTGAAAAATTTGCCAAAGAAAATCGCCCCATTAATTACGGTTTGGTTGGAGCTGCCGCTTATGTAGCCATGATGGTTTGGCATGGCGGACTCTCTGGAAGTGCCACTACAAAATCTATGGAAGAAGGCTATATCCCCGAAATGATGAGAAATATAGGAAGCACAAGTACTTTTCCTGACAGCATTCCTTTCAACGAAACGATTGGCTCTTCATTAAATATAACTGTTACCATTGCCTGCTTAATTATTATCCCTTTATTTCTTTATTTTCTTTCAAAAAAGACAAAAAATACAGAAAAAGTCCCTCATTTTAAAGAACAATTTGAAGAAGATAAAGCTATCAAAACAATTAAAAGAAAAGGTGCCGAAAAACTAGATTATAGTCGTGCATTTGGCATTGGATTAGGTTCTTTATTTGTAATCTATGGCATTTATAAAGCCACTCAATACGAAGGAGAAAGTACTTTGGGATTTATCCAACTCAATTTTATTAACTTTATGTTTTTAGGCTTAGGATTGACATTGCATCAGACGATAACCAATTTTGGAAATGCACTTCAAAAAGCAATAGGTGATGTTTCAGGTATTTTGATTCAATTCCCATTCTATTTCGGAATTTTAGCCATTATGAATAGCAGCGGATTAATTAATCTCTTTTCAGATTCAATTACTTCTATCGCTTCAGCAGAATCTTTACCCATATACACTTTTATAAGCGCTTCCATTGTTAATTTCTTCGTACCAAGTGGAGGCGGACAATGGGCGGTTCAAGGTCCAATCATTTTAGAAACGGCACAACAACTCGGTTCCAACATTCCCAAAAACATTTTAGCAATGGCTTATGGCGACCAACTATCAAATATGCTACAACCTTTTTGGGCTTTACCACTTCTCGGGATAACAAAGCTAAAACCTCAACAATTGTTACCTTATACATTTTTATTGTGTATGGTTGGGCTTATAATTTTTATTGTAGCATTGGTGATTTTTTGATAAGTTTAAATTTTTAGCCACCATTTCTGCCTACACCCTTTAGTTTGTTTGCTCTTTTTGGTAGTCAATACGCTTTGCGTGTGCTTCACAAGGGTGCAACTTAAAGCGTTTTCCTGCAACAAAAAGAATTAAACAAAGCTATCGGTCTCCGTCAGGGTGGAAATTATGACAGACTTAGTGATATCAAAGGAACGAAGAGAATGTGGCGAAGTTTGCCATTGTCTTAATGAATAGCTAAAAAGTAATATTATCAAAATGTTTTCAAGCATGATGATCTGATGTTAACAATTTACAAGCAACATTAAAAGAACAAACCACGTAAACCCTTGATATTCAACTAACTATATCTTTATTAATGTTTTGTTACGATTTGATTATTAGAAACTTATCAACATTGAGCTATTTTAGGTTATTCTTCAATTTAAGAATATTATTTTTGTTGTTTATTAATTTTCAAATCATCAAAATATGTTAACTGTAACACCAAAGGATGTTTCTATACCAAAGTTCCATCATTATTTGACTTCTGGGGTTGGACCAAGACCAATTGCATTTGCATCTACCATTGATGAGTACGGAGTTCCAAACTTAGCACCTTTTAGCTTCTTTAATGTTTTTGGTGCAAATCCTCCTATATTGGTATTTTCACCAGCAAGAAGTGGAAAAACAACCCAAACAAAGGACAGTCATGAAAATGTAAAGAAAGTTCCAGAATGTGTAATTAACATTGTTACTTATGACATTTTAGAACAAATGAATTTATCTTCATCTCCTTTTCCGGCGGACGTAGATGAGTTTGTAAAAAGCGGTTTAACTCCTATTCCTTCTGAGGATATAAAACCTTTCCGAGTTAAAGAATCACCCATTCAAATGGAATGTAAAGTCTTGCAGGTTATTGAAACTGGAACAGGTGGTGCAGCAGGAAATCTTATTATCTGTGAGATTCTAAAAATTCATTTAGACGAAGAAATCTTAGATGAAAACCAAGATATTGACCCATTAAAATTAGACCTCATTGGTCGATTAGGAGGGGATTGGTTTTGCAGACCCAACAGTTCTTCAATGTTTACCATGCATCGTCATGCTAGGGAAGTTGTAATTGGATTTGATAATATTCCAAAAGACATTCGAGAAAGTTCGGTACTAACAGGCAATGATCTCGTAAAATTAGCAGGTGTAAAAGATTTGCCAAACGAAACCGATGTAAATGATTACAAATTATTGGAATTATCAGAGCTTTTTATATCTTTGGAGGATAAACCAACTGAATTAGAAATTGAACTCCATAAGTTAGCCCATAATCATTTAGAAAAGGACGAAATTGAGGCTGCTTGGAAAACATTATTAACATTTAACAATCAATAAAAATAAAAACAACAACATGTACACATTATCAGGTTTATTAAAATTAAAAAAAGACACAGAGCAAATAACTGATTCTTTTAAAAAAAGAGAATTTGTTGTCACTGACGCTTCAGGAAATTATCCACAAGACATACTTTTCCAATTAACACAAGACAGGGTTGACTTAATTGATGGTATCAACGAACAAGAGATTGTTACAGTGACTTTTAATATTAGAGGTCGTGAATGGACAAGTCCACAAGGAGAAGTAAAATACTTTAATTCATTAGATGCTTGGAGAGTTGAAAAGGCACAAGTCGGAGGTTCACCTACCCCAACTGAAGTAAAGCCTGCAACAACAGATGATGCAGAAACACTAATAGATGAAAGTGATGATGACCTACCATTTTAGATAAAATAAGTAATTATCATAATAAGTAATAAAAAAAGGTTGCTGGATAAAATTATCTTTTTAGGCAACCTCTTTTTATTTATATTATATCGCTTCTAAAGCATTCTTTAAATCAGAAATTAAATCGTCTGGGTCTTCAACACCAATTGATATACGCACCAAGTTATTTGTAATTCCAATTCGTTCTTTTTCATTTTTATCAACAGCACAATGAGTCATAGATGCAGGATGTTGTGCCAAACTTTCTGTACTTCCTAAACTTACGGCTAACTGAATCAAATTCAGATTATTTAAAAACTTAAATGCTTCCGACTCACCACCTTTAACATAGAGAGAAATCATTGCCCCAGGAGAAGTATATTGTCGTTTATACAATTCATAATCCTTATGATTTTCTTTAATTAATCCCAAATATTTAACATCTGCTACTTTAGGGTGATTGTTTAAGAAATTTGCAACTTTCTCGGCACTTAAAGCTTGTCTTTCCATTCTTATTTTTAATGTTTCAAGACTTCTAAGCATCATCCATGCTGTATGTGGACCAACCATATTTCCTAAAAAAGTACGTAAAACTTTTACACGACCGATAACATTTGTATTTCCTAAGACTGCACCAGCAATTAAATCACTATGTCCTCCGATATATTTTGTAGCAGAATAAACGGCTAAATCAGCTCCCATTTCTAAAGGTTTTGACCAGATTGGGCCCATGAATGTATTATCAACACAAACATAAGTTTTGTCGTCTCCATTTTTAAATTGTTTCGCAATTTCTACACACATCCTAATGTCTATAAGTGCATTTGTTGGATTGGCTGGTGTTTCGATATAAATCATACCCAATCGGTCTTTTTTTTCCGACTTTTTAACCATCTCAATGATTTCCTCTTTTGTATTTTCAGGATGAAAAAAAATCGCTTCGACACCAATCTTTGGTAAAAAATCATGAATAAAGTGGTCTGTCCCACCATAAATAGGAGAGCTATACAAAAGCAAATCTCCTGGCTTTAAAAACTCTAGCAAAACTGTACTAATGGCAGACATTCCGCTTTCAAACACGGCACTATCATCAGCTTTGTCCCACAATGACAATCTGTTTTCTAAAATTTCAAGATTTGGATTATTGATTCTACTGTAAATCAATCCCAACTCTTCATCAGCCCCTTTTTCTTTTAATCCATAAGCAATGGAAAAGAAGTTTTTCCCTTCTTCAGCGGTTTTAAATACAAAAGTAGATGTTTGAAACAAAGGTGTTTTTATTGCTCCCTCGGATAATTCGGGTTTATATCCGTATGTCATCATCAAACTTTCTGGCTTCATTTTTTTACTCATAATTACTGACTTTATTTTCCAATAAAGATAATAAATAATAGACAATTATCTATTCCATTCAAATAATTAGAAAAATATTCTTTATATTTAGTTTTACATAGATGATTTAATCTTTTTTAGGTTAAATTTGGATTCAAAAGAGAAATAAATTCTAAAATTGAATAGAAAATGCAGATAGACAAAGTGGATGAAAAAATCCTTAACGTATTAAAAAATAATGCTAAACTAAGTTTAAAAGAAATATCAGAGAAAGTTGAGTTGAGTAAAACTCCAGTTTATGAGCGAATCAAAAAATTAGAAAACTCTGGAATCATTGAGAAATACGTAGCCATTATTGACAACCGCAAATTAAATGATGGAATGTTTGTGTTTTGCTCGGTATCCTTAGATGTTCAGAAATTAAAGGAAATAAATCATTTCAAGGAGGAAATACGAAAACTTCCCGAGGTGCAAGAATGCTATTTAATGGGTGGTGCAAACGATTTTTTACTAAAAGTACTGGTTAAAAACCTAGAACATTATCATCAGTTTTCGTCGGGCAAACTTGCAGCTTTAGAAAACGTTAACCAAATAAAGAGTACATTTGTATTAGATGTTGTTAAGAAGTCTTGATTATTTTAAAACATTCACATGACCAGAATAAGTATGTACTTTATCAGTTAACATCTCCTTAAATTCTATTGTCCAAATATATGTTCCATCGATCACTCTCACTGCATTCCGTGTGTTAAAAGTTCCGTCCCATCCCACATCGACATCAAAAGATTCAAAAACCAATTCGCCCCATCGGTTAAAGATTTTTAATGAATACGTGTAAGGATTATATCCAGATGAAAATGTTGGTTTAAAAATCTCATTCACATGATCTGCGTCGGGGGTAAAAGTATTAGGTACATAAAATATCACCTCATCTAACATCCTAAATACTTTTGAAATTGAGTCCATACACCCTTCATTTGTATAGGCAAAAAGTGAAAACTCGTAAGAGCCTGGCGTTTGTGGAAGCTCAACTACTGGACTTGTCTGTCCACCTTGATAGAACCCTTGATAAGAAGAGGTCCACTGGTAATAATCAGCTTTTGATGAAGTATTAATGAGGTTCACTTCAGGATTCATGACTGTTATTGTGTCAGGTGTATAATAAAAATCAGCAACAGGATTGTGAAAAACTTCAATAAAATTGTTTTCGATGTGACTATCCGTGCAACCTTTGTCCGTCGTTACGATTAATTCCACATCATACCATAATGTTGAAGAAGAGTTGTTATAAAAACAATCTTCGATTGAAATTTGACTTCCACTCATTGAAGTACCATCTCCAAAATTCCATGTGTAATCTATAATATGAGAAGGTTGATTTACAGTTGAGGTAGAATGTATCAGTGGGCAAATTGGTGAACACCCTGAAATATCAGTTCCTGTAAAAGATACGATAGGTTTCGGATAAACGATGACAGGTTTAACAATACTTGAAATACAACCATGATTCGATTCTACCATTAATTCAACATCATAAACGCCATCGGCACCGTAAGTATGCGTAGGATTAGGAAGTGAACTGGAATTTCCATCCGCAAAGTTCCACGTCCAATTTTCTATAAAACTTGCAGCTATACCAGTACCTATGTTAATTGTTGATTGATTATTAAACTCTGTAAAAAAGTCTAAACACACTTCATTGGCAGAGAAATCAACCACAGGCAATGGATAAATTTCAATTTGTTGTGTAATGGTGTCTTTACAACCATGATTTGTAGTAACAATTAATCGGATATCATATAGACCTTCATCATTAAATGAAGGGATTGGATTTTGCTGGCTTGAAGTTTGATAACCATCTCCGAAATCCCATTCGTATTGGTTAATATTAGCATTATTTTCTGAAGAAACTGAAGAAGTATTTTGGATTGGAACATCAGCCTTTACACATCCATTTTCAATTATAAAATCGGCAATTGGTAAAGGATCAATCAAAATCTCAACTGTTCCTGTTTGCGGTTGAATACAAGAAGAACCATTTGCACCTTCTACAGAAACTAGCTGGAACAGATAAACCCCAGGAGTTAAGTTTGAAATAGGAAGTATAACCGTGCTTTCATTCGGCAACGATGAAATAGTTTGGTTTGCTCCACCATCAATCGTGTACGTGAACGTATATGGAGCTTCTCCCCCAACTCCTGTAAAAATAACTTCTGGTAAATCTACACCGTAACAACCTTCTGGAGTTCCTCCAATTGTAGCATTTGGAGCATAATTAACTGTGACTTCAACTTCATTAATTTCTTCACAGATTTCGTAAAATGAAATATCGTCAAGTGCAAAATCATTTCCATTTACAACACCCGATTCTTCTGAAATACAAATATTTGCAATTGTATTGGCACCAGAATTCCAAACCACATAAAATTCTTCCCAATTACATGAACCTGCTTGTGTAGCTTGGGGCTGACCAACTTGCATTCCATTAATGTAAAAACCGAGCGTTGAGGGTGTTTCTCCATTCAAATTTGCCATCCATGTTGTAAAGGCGTAATCAGTATTAGGCTGAACATTAATCGTTTGACACCATACATTTGCACCTATAGGAATAGCATTTGTTCCAGATGCTGCGTCAACAATCAACATATTTCCGAGTCCATTTGTATGATCTGTACAACCTACCCACCAACCATTAAGAATGGAGGTTGCAACAGAATAAAAACCTTGGCCACCCAATGTTCCAATCGCTGGAACACTATAATAATCAGAAGAAAAACCAACATCTCCACTTTCAAAATCACCGTTAATAACCAGATTATCTCCAGACAGAAATTTTGTATGAACCAAATATGTTGTTGTTATTGTTGGTGTTGCAATAGGATTAAGAACATCACTATCGTCTAAAGTAGCATGTGGTTCCCAAAAAATTTCAAATGCATCAGGTGCATCTACAAATAAGTTTGCTACTTCTCCTTCACAAATCTCAACATCAGGAGAAATATCAACACCAAATCCATCAACATTTAGGTGTATTGTATCACTCACTGGGAAAAAACAGTCATCCAAGTAAGAAACAATATAAGTTGTATTTGAAGTAGGAGATGCATTAGGTATCATAGTGTTTGGGTCATCTAGCCCTGTAGTTGGTGTCCAAGTGTAATCTGTTCCATCTAGAATATGAGGAACCAAAATGGAAGATCCGTTTCCACATGTTTTTACTTCCTTTGCTAATCCCATAACATTTTGACTAATACATACACGGTGAGAATTGTTAAGTCCACCAGTACTTGCTGTTAAGCCCCAATACACCATCGGGTCACCTCCAAAGATTTCGTTAATGATATCGCCAGAATAAGACAATCTTTCTTGGCAATCGAAATAAACTGTAATTTCTTGGATTGTTGCATTCCATTTTACACGAACATTATGATTGTTTCCATCCTTAACATTTGCTTGAAGAGGGTTAGCTTGAACAGGTCCTGCGAAGTTAGATGGACTTGCATGGTTTGTATTCCCGTCTCTTGATATGGCAATATGATCCGCTATTAGGTCAGAAGAAGTAACATTGTGATAAGTGTCAAACTCAATTCCCAATGAAGGAATGATACCCTGATACCCCATTCCTCCTCCCGTTCCGCCAAGGAAATATGGACCTGCAGTTTGAAAAACAAATGCCATACCATCTGCTCCGTCAACATTACTACCAAAATTCAGTTCAAAACGGATATCAAAATCATCATTCAAGTTAATTTGTTGATTATACCAAATACATCCTGATTGGGCATTGACTGCTTGTGTTAGTTCGTAACAATCTCCTCCTAATGAGGACGAATGGCCACTAAATTAAAGTTTTGTGCAAAAAACGAACCATTTATTAGTACAATTAAATATACAAGTTTTCTTATAATAGTAAGTTATATTTTGCCTGTTAGTGTATGAAACTCCCTGAGGGAGTAATTATAAATAATTTTAAAATTGTCTCAGCAAGTTATCTCAACAAATTAACGTGGCCAACATAAGTATGATGTTTGTCACTCATTGTTTCTTTAAACGTAATTTTCCAGATGTAGGTTCCTTCTTTTACAATTCTTGAGCTATTAACACCGTATGTTCCATTCCAACCAACTTGGGTATCATGTGATTCAAATATGAGTTCTCCCCAACGATTAAAGATAAGCAATGTATATCCTCTTTCCAAATCTATACCATGTGTAAAAATTGGTAAGAAAACTTCGTTATAATCATCATTATCGGGAGTAAAGGTATTTGGCACGTAAAAAATAACATTGTCTAGCACTTCCACAACGTGTCTCATGGTATCTGTACAACCATAATTAGTGTAAGCAATTAATTGCGCCTCGTATCTATTTGGTTCGCTTGGAAAAGTAATTTCACCTGGCTCAAAAATAGATGACTGTCCGTAAAAATCTATGTCCCATTCATAGTAATCTGCGTACATAGAGTGATTGTAGAAACCAATAACTGGGTCAGTAACATCCGTTTCATCTGGATCCATATAGAAATTAGCTACTGGATTGTGATAAACCGAAATAAAATTAGTTTCAGTATGCTCGGCAGTACAACCGTGATTAGTTGTTATGTGTAAAGTAACATCATAAGTTATATCATCACTTGTAGTTGTTTGGTAACAATCAGTAAAAGATGGGCTAGCACCTTGATAAGTCAGTCCATTACTCAATATCCATTCGTAATTAACAATTTGTCCAGGACTATTTACAACAGACGTAGAGGTAACCGTAGGACAAACAGGAGAACATCCCTCTAAATCAATACCAGTAAAACTAGCTTCAGGAAGTGGAAATACCCAAACAGGAATTATCGTACTTGTCGAACAGTTATTATCCGTTGTTACAGTTAGTTCAACATCGTATAAACCATCTTGCGGATAATTATAGGATGGATTTTGTGCATTTGAAATATCACCATTATCAAAATCCCATTCCCAACTGATTATATTATTGTTTGTATTTGCATTGCTAACTGTACTTAAATCTGTAAATTCGGTAACCTCACCAAAACATACTTCTGTTGGTGTAAAATTAGGCACAGGATTAGGGAATACTTTTGTTGGTTTTATCTTTGAATCTACACATCCATTATTTGTTTTAACTGTTAAAGTTACTTGATAAACATTCTCATTCACATAGGTATGTGTTGGCGTTGGACTACCGCTAGAAACTCCATTCCCAAAATCCCAAGTCCAAGTAACAATAGCGTCTCCATTGGTTGGATTCACTGTCGATAAATCTGTAAACACAGAAGTCGTATTTAAACAAACATCATCGACTATAAAATCTGCAACAGGGTTTGGGAAAACAGTAACAGGAATAACCTCAGTTATTATACAGCCGTTATCTGTTGTTATTGTTAATTCAACGTTATAAATCCCTTCTGTTAGGTATGTGTGTTGAGGATTTTGAACATTTGATGTAACACCATCACCAAAATCCCAATCCCATCCAATTATTTGATTTTGTGTATTTGAATTATTCAAGGTAGTTTCATCTGTAAACTGTGTAGGTATTCCCAAACACACCTCTGTTGGTAAGAAACTAACAACTGGATTTGGATAAACTAATACATCGTTTGTAATGGAAGCCGTACAGCCTCTATCTGTTGTAACAGTCAGCTCTGCCGCATAAACTCCTTCATTAGGGTACGTATTTGTAGGTGTTTGCCCTGTAGCTGAGTTTCCATCACCAAAAGCCCACGACCAGTTTACAATTTGGTTTGTTGTATATTGATTACTTACCGTAGATTGATCCGTAAATTCATTTTGAGTTCCTTCACATTCTGAGGTTGAAACAAACTGAGGAACAGGATTTGGATAAACTTCTACAGGAATAGTTACAACATCTGTACAACCACTTGTCGTTCCTATTGTTAAAGTAACATCATAAATTCCTTCATTCATATAAGTATGGGTTGGGTTTTGACCAGTTCCCGTATTTCCATCTCCAAAATCCCACGTCCAAGAGTTAATTACATCTCCATAATTCAAATCAATAGTTGATTGGTCTTGGAAAGAAGTAACTGTACCCTGACAAACTGCATCAGCTGTAAAGTCGGCTGTTGGAAAAGGAAAGATTGTTATATTTTGTGTAACAACGTCCTGACAATTCGTTTGAGAACCTAATGTTAATTCCACAGTATAATTTCCTGGAGTTGTATAAGTATGGCTTGGGTTAGCATCAGAAGAGGTGTTCCCATCTCCAAAATCCCAAGAATAAGATGTTATAGGACCTGCGTTTGCATCTGAGGTAGAACCTTGGCTACTAAAGTCTATTGCGAGTCCTTGACAGACCTGTGTTGGCTCAGCATCTAAAACTGCAATAACTTCTCCAATATTTTCAGTTACATCAATATCTAACGTATATCCACAAATAGCTCCAGAAACGGGGATAACTTGTACTTGATATGTACCTGGTAAATTCACATCTACCGTCTGTTGGTCACTTGGTCCAACAATTCCAGGTCCACTCCATAGATAACTTGAAGCTCCTTGAGGTGCTGAAAGTGTTTGAACAGGTTCTGGGCAAGTCAAAACAGAATTATCTACAGTTGGTAAGGCTGAACATTCAGCATCAATATAAGCGTATCCATAATGCCCACTTTGTGCACAATCTGAAGTAATAAACTCAACCGTTGCAACTTGCCCCATATATGGCGACATATTGATACTTACGGTTGTCCAATTTTTATATCGTACTGGAGTTCCGAATATTCCACCTGGATTATATGTTTCATATCCAGCTGCACCTGCTGCAGCTGCTTGATAATAGTACCCACAACTTTCATCAAGTCCATCAATGGTCATACGAATTTCAAGAAAAGGCTGTTCAGCAGGGGAGTGACCTTGATCCTGAAGAACAACAGCATAATGGTAATAGAATAGTTCTGTTTGTGGTGTTACAAGAAATGTATAAGTTGCTTTGGCAGCTCTCCATCCTGTTCCCTCATCACCCAAACGCAACGAATATGCACCTCCGCCCGGATAAACCCTTGGAACATTATTACCTGTATTCGGATCCATTCCTGCACCTGGTCCCATAATTGCGTGTTGACCAGTTGTAGAATTTAAACCTCCATCATTAATTCCAAGGGCCAAATTTGCAGGTCCGCCATTATTTGCCCAATACAATTCCCAGTCTCCAAAGTCCGCAGATTCAAAGTCTGCATTCACACAATCTGTTGATCGTGTAAAATTACTTCCATCACCATTTGAATGGTCATCCTCTGATTGTGGTATATATATAAAATCCAATTGCGACGCTCTTTCTCTTATAAGATTATGTTCATGTTCTGCATCAAATGGTGAATATAACCTATATGAAGTATTTAATTGTCCTGTTGTTTTTAAATCGTTAATAATGTTTTGAAAATTTTCTTGTAGAAGGTCTTTATCCAGTTCCCCTGCTTCAGAATATTGATCAAACAATAGAGAAAACTCACACTGAGATTCATTTCTTATTAATTCATTGACAGGATAAGTTTCATAAAAGGAACGAATAAACTCCCATTTCTCACTGTTTTCGGTTCCATGATTTTGTGCAACTAACACGCCTGAGGAAAGGGATAAAATTATACTTAAAAATAATATGTAATGTTTCTTTTCCATAAGTGAAAAATTAAAATAAGGCTTCATCTCTTTTTTAAAAATAATACAAATTTAATCAAGAAATGAAAAGATATGCTCTTTTCTTTAACAATCTAATAATTATATAAATATGACGCTGAAACTTTTCCTCGGTTGCCAATTTTATTTATTTTTTTTAAAAATAGTTTTAAAACTAAATTTCATGAATTCAATGGAGTTGATAAATCTGTTTAAGTATCTAATGTTACAATACAAATGCGATTATAAACATTTCTTTGCAGACAAGTGTTTAAGTTGTTAGATTCATAATAAAAGTAAAATTTAAAATAATATGAAAAACATAATTAAATGGGACGAATACCTACAATTATTCGAAAATATTTTAAACAACCCCTCTCCAAATCCACCTTATGATAATCCAGATTATTTTAATTATTTAAAGTTAAATCATAATCGACAAAACAGATGGCTCAAAAAAGGAGAATTGAATCCTCAATTAGTCGATATAATCAAAGGCATCAAAGAAAAGCAATCTTGGTATCTTATTACAGAACCTTGGTGTGGAGATGCTGCGCATAGCGTTCCATTTATCTATTTATTGAGTCAAATCAATCCAAACATTGAATTAAAAATTGTTTTACGAGATACAGAACCATTTATGATTGAAAACTATCTTACAAATGGTGGTAAATCTATTCCAAAACTGGTGATTCGGGACGAAAATGAAAAAGATTTACATGTTTGGGGACCACGACCTGATGAATGTCAAACATTATATCAAAATCTTACCAAAAATGAAGAAGATTTTGAAACAATCAAAATAGCACTGCAAAAATGGTATAACGAAGACAAAGGTGTAAGTATCCAAGAAGAGTTTATTAATATGTTTAGTTAAAAAACTGACATTTATTCGTTGTTTTTCGCAATTTTCTTTTGATTTATTGCCAAATTGACAGTGGAAAGCGTATGGCATAGTGATTGAGGTATGGATTTCGGACTTAAATTTTTATGCAATGAAGAAAGGACATATAAGTGTAGAAACACAGGATATTTTCCCCATTATTAAGAAATTTTTATACTCGGATCACGAGATTTTTTTACGTGAACTCGTTTCCAACGCTGTTGATGCATCACAAAAAATAAAGTTTTTAGCTAAAAACGGCGAATATAAAGGAGAGTTAGGTGAATTGAGGGTTGAAGTCATTTTAGATAAAAATAAAAAAACTTTAACCATTCGTGATTATGGGATTGGGATGACTGAAGAAGAAGTTGATAAATATATAAATCAAATCGCTTTTTCTGGTGCAGAAGAGTTTGTTCAAAAATATAAAGATTCAGAAAATAAAGAATCAATAATCGGTCACTTTGGTCTTGGATTCTACTCTGCTTTTATGGTTGCAGACAAAGTTGAAATCATAACATTGGGTAGCACAAAAAATGCAAAACCTGTAAAATGGACAAGTGACGGGACAACGGAATATACAATTGAAGAGACAACCAGAGAAAATCGAGGAACGGATATTATCCTTCATATTTCAAAAGAATCCAAAGAGTTTTTAGAAGATGCAAGAATTCGAGGCATTCTTAACAAATATGCTAAGTTCCTTCCGATTCCTGTTATTTTTGGTACACGAACTGAATGGCAAGATGATCCAAGTGGAGAGAAAGATGAGCAAGGAAACATCAAAAAAATATCAAAAGAAGTTCCAAATCAGATTAATAACACAGAACCTGCATGGACAAAATCTCCTGTAGATTTGAAAGATGAAGATTATAGAGATTTTTATAGAGATCTGTATCCATCGACTTTTGAAGACCCACTTTTTCATATCCATTTGAACGTTGATTATCCATTTAATCTCACAGGAATCTTATATTTCCCAAAAATCAACGAAAAAGTTGAAGTTCAACGAAATAAAATTAATTTATACAGCAATCAGGTATTTATAACTGACAATGTAGAAGAAATTGTTCCTGAGTTTTTAACCCTTCTACATGGCGTGATTGATTCTCCTGATATTCCATTAAACGTTTCTCGTTCTTATTTACAAAGTGACAGCAATGTTAAGAAAATCAGTGCTCACATCACAAAAAAGGTTTCTGATAAACTAAAAAAGATGTTTAAAGACAATAGAAAGGATTTTGAAGATAAATGGAAAGATCTTCAGATTTTTTCTGAATATGGAATGTTATCCGATGATAAATTTGCTAATAAAGCCAAAGATTTCCATTTGATAAAAACTACAAATGGAAAATATTTTACTACTGATGAATTTTTAAATGAAGTAAAAGATTCGCAAACAGATAAGGATGGAAAGACAATATTCCTATACACCAACAATAAGGATGAACAATTTAGTTTTGTCAAATCTGCAGAAGATAAAGGGTATAAAGTTTTAGAGTTAAGCGGACCGTTAGCTTCGCACTGGATTCAAAAAATGGAAATGACTTTAGAAAACGTAAGTTTTGCAAGAGTAGATGCTGATACGCTTGAAAATCTTATTCAGAAAGATGAAGTAATTCCTTCAAAACTATCTGAAGAAGACCAAGCTAAACTAAAACCAGTTCTTGAAGATATTATCGATAAAGATAAATTCAAAATCCAATTTGAAAGCATGTCTGAAAAAGACGCACCGATTGTTATTACTCAACCAGAATTTATTAGGCGAATGCAAGAACAACAATCTTTAGGCGGTACTGGTTTTTATGGTGCTTTCCCTGAAACATATAATTTGATTATCAATAGCAATCACCCGAAAATATCTGAAGTTTTATCGGCTGATGACGAACAAAAAGTAATAAAAGCAAAGCAACTCATAGATTTAGCAAGGTTATCTCAAGGACTTTTAAAAGGAGAGGAATTGACTGACTTTGTGAATAGAAATATAGAGTTGGTATAAAAAAACTTAATTTCGAGAGTGGAAATATAATTTCACTCTTGAAATTTTATTAACATTGAGCAAAAAATGGGTCTGAAGAACAACTTCCCCACATAATATATGAGAGGATTTAACAAGTGGATTGGATTAGGATTAGGACTTTTATTCACTGATGGAAGTTTTTTTGGCGGTTTGATGGGTTTTTTATTTGGTGCGTTTATTGATAATTTCGCTAGAGCCTCACAATACATAAATAATAATCAACAAGGAGGAAGACAATTTCGTTCTTCACATGATATTTTCAACTTCTATCAACAACAAACTCAACGATATGATTTTCAGACAATGTTACTCGCGCTATCTGCAGTAATCATGAAAGCCGACAACCGTGTTATGAAGTCTGAATTAAACTACGTAAAAGCCTTCTTTACACAACAATTTGGAAATAGTTTTACCAATCAGCACCTCCAACGTTTAAAAACATTTCTTGACCAACCTAATACAATTCCACTTCAACAAATTTGTAACGATGTTCGCATGAGAACAACTCCTGAGGTTCGCGTTCAACTTTTACACTTTTTATTTGGTGTTGCTAAGGTTGACGGAACAGTTTCTCCTGCTGAAACGCATACATTACAAAAAATTGCTCAGATGATGGGCATTCCAAATATGGACTTTACAAGTGTGAGTAGCATGTTCCAAAAAGACACAGACAGTGATTATAAAATCCTTGGAGTTACAAAAGATGCTACAAACGAAGAAATAAAGAAAGCCTATCGAAAAATGGCATTACGCTATCATCCTGATAAAGTAGCGCAAATGGGCGAAGAATATCAAAAAGGCGCAAAAGAGAAGTTCCAAAACATAAATGAGGCTTATGAAAATATAAAGAAAGCGAGAAAGTTTAATTAATTTACCACAACGTTAATTGTCTCCCGATACCTTCTTCATTGGTTTCAAACCCGCTTATAGAAATTCCTAACAAACGTAAAGGTGCTCCCAATTCTATGGTTTCAAAAAGGAGTTCTTCTAGTTGGGCTCTGACTTTCAATTTATCAGTGATATAATTTTCATCTGTAAATGAGCGTGTAAGCGTTTCAAAATCTTGATTTCTCACTTTTAACGTTACAGATTTTCCACTTTTTTGGTGTGATTGATATCGTTTCCACCAAGCCTCAAAAATTTGTGTAAATCGTTCGATAATTACAATTTCATCTACAATGTCATTGGGAAAAGTTGATTCTACACCGACACTTTTTCGCTTTCTTTCAGATTTTACTTCTCGATAATCAATTCCACGAGCGATATTGTATAGAAATCCGCCCATTTTCCCAAATAACTGATACAGTTCAATTTTAGAAAATCTCAATAAATCAGCACCTTTAAAAATATCATTATCTTTCATTCTTTCGGCGGTTACTTTACCCACGCCAAAGAATTTTTCGATGGGTAATTCTTTAATAAATTCTGGACCTTGTTCGGGTAAAATCACAAATAATCCATCAGGTTTATCTTGGTCTGAGGCGATTTTTGCCAAAAATTTATTGTAGGAAATTCCAGCTGAAGCAATGAGATTGAGCTCTTCTTGTATATCTTTCTTTATTTGCTTTGCAAGCAAAGTTGCCGAAGGAAGGTGGAAATCAGAATATGTTACATCCAAAAAGGCTTCATCTAAAGAAAGTGGTTCAATAATAGGCGTGTAACGACGGAAAATCTCATGAATTTTTGCTGATACTTGCTGATATTTTTCAAAGTTTGGCTGAACAAATACCAAACGCGGATATATTCGTAACGCAAGGTGTGCTGGCATCGCAGAATGAATACCATATTTTCTAGCTTCATAACTTGCTGTTGCCACAACGCCTCTCCCACCCGTTCCTCCAACGGCAATTGGTACACCTCTTAATTCAGGATTGTCTCGCTGCTCTATAGATGCATAAAAAGCATCCATATCAATGTGAATTATTTTCCGAAATTCCTTACTCATTTTGCTCTTCTGGATCTATAATCCGCTTTATGTCTTCTTCTGTTTTATCAAGTTTTTTGCGACAAAAATCAACGAGCAATTTGGCCTCTGTCACTGTTTTAGATAAATCATCAATTTTTACTTCTTTCGCTTCTAATTTTTCAACAATTTTTTTTAATCTTTGAAGCGCTTCTTCGTATGTAGTTTCTTTAGTTATTTCCATCTGTGTTTTCTTCTTTTGCAATAATTTTACTTGTAATTATATAACGAGAAGACAAGGTTTTCATTTCATCTCCTACTTTTATATCAACATCTTTAACGTCTTGGTTATTAATTGTAGATATCGTATAACCTGACAACAAAATCTTTAAAGGATTCAACAAAGCCAGCAACTCTGCTTGCGTATTTATCACTACCCTTTCCTTCTCAACAAATTGTAAACTTAAAAGTTGGGTTTTATCTACCAAATTTTTCAAATTTAGTTCTTTTTCTAAATAGATATTTTGAGAGGTTGAAATTTGAATCTGATTCATTATATAATCCAATTCATTGTTGTTTTGCTGAACCAATTTGTTCAATTCAAAAGAAACGGAATGACTTAAATTATAGAGAAAATCTTTACCTGTAAACAACAAATTTTTACTATTTGTAAGCACCTCAAATTCAATATCTCGGAATTTTGATCTCCAAGAATGAATCAACTGAATGGCAAAATGCGATAAATAATTGTTGTAATGTGAAAATTCTGTTCTACTCTCTCCTACCAATTGTTGTGCTTTATGAATGGTTCTATCGTGTAAATCTCTCATTATTTCTTTAAAAGATTGAATCCCATATTGAATATGTTGACCTACAGCTGTTGGTGTAATAAAATACTGACGGGCAACCAAATCTGCAACAACTTCATCAGTTTCGTGGCCAATTCCAGTTAACACAGGTAAATGTGAATGACAAATAGCTTCTGCAATTAGATAATCATCAAACAAAGCTAAATCAATCTTACTTCCGCCACCACGTAAAATCACAATTACTTCGGCATCAAATAAGTTGGCTTCATGAATCGCATTTACAATTTCAGAAACAGCTTCTTGACCTTGAACGCGAACAGGAAATTCTTTTATTTTAAAATTGTTGAAATCATAGTTGTTAAACAATTCATTCAAGAAATCTCGATAGCCAGAAGTATTGGGTGAACCAATCAAGGCTATTCTTTTGATTATCAGTGGTAGATGAACTTTCTTTTGATTATCAAAAATACCAACTGTTTTGAGCTTCTTTATAACTTCTTGTCGCTTCCGTTCAATTTCTCCATAGGAATAATTTGGGTCAATATCTTGAATTCGCAATGAAAGACCGTAAATCTTATGATACTCGATTTTTACACTCATTAAGATATTATTTCCATCTTGAAGAATGCTCACTAATTCTCTTACACCAATTCTTTCAGCAATTGACTGGAAGGTTGTTGACCAAATTGTCGCACGACTTTTAGCGGTAACTTTACCATCCACGCTATCCACCAATTCAATATACCAATGTCCATTTTTTTGATTGGTTTTAGATATCTCAGCAGTAATCCAAAAATTACTCTGAGAGAATTTTTCCCAGAATAAATTTTCTAACGAACGATTCAGTTTGGTTAGTGTAAATATGTTTCGATTTTCAGACATTACTGATAAAAGTACAAAAAGAATTTATGTCGTCAAAATCAAAAAAAAAATAATCTTAGAACTTTCGTACTTTCACCATTAAGGTGCTTGAAATTCCGGTTTATTAATAAAAGTGCTATCTGTCAATGTTTTTAAAAACGCCAATAATTGGTCTTTTTGTTCTTGAGTGAAATTCGCACCACCTTGGTTAACACGCCAAGCAATATTTGGATCTAAATTTGGTGTATTGTTAATGCCAGTACTATAAAATTCAATTACTTCCTCCAAAGTTTCAAATCGTCCATCATGCATATATGGTCCTGTAAAAATCAAATTTCGCAAGGTTGGAACTTTAAATTTACCATTATCACTTGGGTTTCCTGTGATTGCTCCAAGTCCTAAATCTGTATAAACAGGATCTAAACCAATGTCGTAAAAGTTATTATCTGTCCACAATGGATTTCCTGGTCCTCCATGACAATGAAAGCAATCGCCCACCTCTGATAAAAAGAGGTCTAACCCTGCTAACTCATCAGCATTCAGCGTTCCTTGTCCTGCCAAATATTTGTCCATTCGAGAATTATCTGAAATTAGTGTTCTTTCAAATTGCGCAAGCGCTTTTACAACGTACGTAGAATCAATTGTCACAATGCCAAAAGCTTTATAAAACAACTCTGGATAATCAGTCGTTTGTGATAATTTGTTCACTACTTCGACCCAAGAAAGTGAATGCATTTCATCTGGATTCGTTACGGGTTGATATGCTTGGTTTTCAAGTGCAGGATAAGTTGCTCGACCATCAAAAAACAACCTTGTAGCCCAGCCAGAATTAATAATTGCAGGTGAATTTCTCGTTGTGGAAGAACCAGCAACTGTTGTTAAAGCATTTGGACTGTCACTAAACGCTTTTTGTGGATTGTGACAAGAGGCGCAAGACATGTTATTGCTTCCAGAAAGAATATTGTCGTAAAACAACTTTCTTCCCAAAGCCACGCCTTCTTCTGTCATTGGGTTATCGGTTGGAATCTGCATGGGCGACAAACGCTCGAGGAATAAGTAAGAGTATGGAATATAAAAATTTGTCGGATTATACGGTTCTGTCGGCACATACGGGTTATTAACTCCGCCCCCAGGGTTTGGGTTATTTGTATCTACTGGTGTAATTTTACCCTTTTTACAAGAGGGCAACGTTACAAAAATTATTACAATTAAGAAAAAAACTTTGATAATTCTGTTGCCCGTTGTTTTCATAGTGTTCTATTTTTTATTAGTTACTTATTACATCGCCAACCTTAAATACACCAACCTCCCCATTTGCTTGGAATTGGATTTGTGCATCATAATTCCCCATTATCATGGCTCCAAATTGATTAAAATCAATGGTATTTGGGTTTGTAAACCATTCGTCTATATTCATTTCAATATCGATAGAAACATCAGTATCTCCTTGTGCTACGACGAAATTTTTAATCAGTTCAAGACGAACATCATTATTGATAACTTCACTTGTACTCGGATTAACGGTTGGACCTAAATGTGTTAAGTAGGCCGCAGGATCTCCAGAATTATCAATAAAATTACCTTCCAATTGCATAAAATGGTAACCACCGCCCATGGCATCTGGCCAATTCCAAGAAATTTGATTCAATTCAGGATAAGCAAAAGAAATGTTTTTATCAGGAATCAGACCGAATACGATATCAATAGATTCATAATTTCCAGAAGTGATTTTTTCAGAAGGCGTAAAACTAATTGTACCAGCGTCGTCCATATCAATATAATGATAACCATCAATAGTATGTGAGGTACCATCAGTCTTATTCAAAGTAATATCTGAGATTAAATACCTTAATTTGGTCACTCCAAATTCATTTCCAAAGGCGTTTTGAAAAATTATCCCTTGATTCATAAAGTCTGATGATTGATTAACAGTGGCTTTAAAATTAAAGGTTACTGCCTTACCTACATCAGTCGTATTATTATCTGGTTTGGGTTCATCTTTCTTACACGAAAAAGTAGTTGTAACAAAAAGAAACATTATTATTACGAATTTTAAAGTACCTATTGGTTTCATAGTTTTTAATTTATAAAGTTTATATAAACTTAGTGATTTTTATTAAAAAAAACAACCACTTATTTTAGTATCTTATTAATAAATCCATACAGAACAAATATAAAAACTAAATTGGATAAAAAAGACCAATTTAATTTTATTTCATGTTTCTCAAGACATTTATATTTAATCCAATTATAAATTAAGGTATATATTGGGAGAGAAATGCACCCTATATAATTGGTTTATAGGCACATCATGTTAAAACAAAAAACGTCAACGATAAATTAACCGAAGACGTTTTTTAAAGTACAATCTATTTAAACGTTCTTGAAGCGTGTAATCAAGATTACAATTCACATTCCCATTTTTTATCAGCTGGAAGATTATTGTATCTGACTTTACATTTTTCAACCATTTGTTCTGCTGTTCTTCTATCAGCAAACCCTTTGGTTTCAACTCTTTTGCCTTCTAAATTTTTATATGTTTTAAAGAATTCTTCAATTTCCTTTTTTAGGTGATCGTTCACATCGTTGATATCTTCAAAATTATTAAATTGTGGATCATCAACAGGAACACAAACGATTTTATCATCATTATCTCCACCATCAACCATGTACATTACACCGATTGCTTTAAGTTCAATCAAGACACCTGGAATTAATGGTTCTGCTGTTAAAACCAAAACATCTAATGGATCGCCATCTTCTGCTAAAGTATTCGGTATAAATCCGTATTCCGTTGGATATTGCAAACTGGAATACAATAAACGATCAAATCGAATTTTTTTATACTTAAAATCGTATTCATATTTTACCCTACTCTTTGAAGGAATTTCAATAAAAGCGTCGAATGTTGACATAGTTTCTTTAGTTTTTGTATTTAACTCGGCAAAGATAATCTAATAATATTTTTAACACAATTATTTAGATTTTTTTCGTGGATTCTACTCATTATTTTTTGAAAAAAGTTGTTTTTCACGCAAAATACTTCGTATTCTTATTCCTTACTCTTGTTCATCACCATATTTTGATGGCGAATTGATTCCTGATGAATGGCGTCTAGAATCTCCCGCATAAACTCTTGTGACAGACCCAATTTATCTGCTTGCACAAGTCGTTGATTAATTATTTCCATCCAGTGTTCAGTTTGCAAGATTGTAATTCCTTTTTCTCTTTTATAATCGCCTACTTCTTCAGCCAATTCCATTCGATTTTTTAATAAGAAGAATATCTGATCATCAATCTCTGAAATTTTATTTCTTTGAAGTTCCATATACATTAGACCTTCTTCTTTAATCATTGATTTTCGAAGAACTAAACGGTTTAATAAATCCGCCAATCCTTTTGGCGTTATTTGCTGTTCTTTATCTGACCATGCCTCGTTTGGGTTTGAATGTGTTTCAATCATCAATCCTGAAAAATTCAAATCCATAGATTTTTGTGCAACAGGAAACAACCTTTCTCTTTTACCAGAAATATGGCTTGGATCGCAAATAATTGGAATCTGAGGCATTTTTTCCATCAAAGCAATCGGAATTTCCCAATTGGGTTCATTTCTATATTTCGGGTGATTATATACTGAAAAACCTCTGTGAATTGCTGTTAAATCTTCAAATCCTGCATTTTGGAATCTTTCAAAAGCCCCAATCCACAAATTCAAATCAGGATTAATCGGATTTTTAATCATTATCGGAATATCAACACCTATGAGTGAATCTGCTACCTCTTGTACAGCAAAAGGATTCACAGTAGTTCTTGCGCCAATCCACAACACATCTACACCTGCTTTGAGTGCCAATTCTACATGATGCGAATTAGCAACTTCCGTTGCTACGGGGACACCTATGCTTTTCCCTGCTTCCACAAGCCAAGACAACCCAATTTTACCTACACCTTCAAATGAATCTGGTCGAGTTCGTGGTTTCCAAACTCCTGCTCTCAGTAAAGAAATTTTAAAATTCTCATGAATTTCTTTTGCAACTGTCATCATTTGACTCTGACTTTCAACGCTACATGGCCCTGCAATTACAAAAGGACGTGAATGTTGCCATATTCTTTCTTGTAGATTCATTCTTTGTTTATTCAAAATCGATTAATACCATTTTGCCCTCTTAAATTCACCATCCTCAATAAACAATGTGTCATACTGATTATCAGAGAGAAATTTCGCCCTAAAATAACCCGTAATGAATTTTTCATTTGTATCTAATTCTGAAAAAACGGCGGATCCCTCAACCAAAGTTGAATATGGTAAGTTTTTATAAAAGGCATTAGAACCAAGTACTTCCCCTTCTCTTCCACCCAATATATCTTCTTCTCCAAAATTGATGACAACTTGTATGCTATCGTTGCTAAAAAATAAATTGTATGTTTGGTTCTTTGTGACTCCAAAAGTTTCGAAATGCACTTCTTTATTATTGATTTTTGCAAACAAAAAAGATGGTATTAGCGTCGGAACAAAGTTACATGGCGGACAAACCCCTCCACAATCCATTTCTTCCTCATATTTTGGGTCAAAGATTCCATCGCTACAAGATTGTTTCTCTTTCTTACAAGACATAAGAAAGAAAAAGGACAAAAATAAGAGAACAAACTGTCTATTCATTAGATTCAGAATCTACTTTAGTATATTTGCAAATCAATTTAAAATCAAAAGTACTGAAAATACCAACAACATACAAAACATTAAAAGGAATGTCTGAAGGAATTTACAAAGAGAAAGGTTCTAAGTTTATCGGAATTGCTGTTCCTTGTGGAGATGAAGAAGATGTTAAGAACTTCTTAAACGAATGGAGAAACACGCATCATCAGGCACGGCATTTGTGTTATGCATATCGTTTTGGGATTCAGAAATATGTTTTTCGAGTAAACGATGACGGAGAGCCAAGTAATAGTGCAGGAGCTCCTATTTTAGGTCAGATTCAATCTTTTGATTTAACAAACGTTTTAATTGGCGTTATTCGATATTATGGAGGCGTAAAGTTGGGAGTTGGTGGACTCATAAATGCTTATCGGACAGCGGCTAAAGAAGCTATCGAAAACGGAAAAATTGTTACTGAAGTAGTAAAAAATTACTTTGAGCTTCGGTTTGATTATATCGACATGCCTCACATCATGGAAATTGTAAAAAGTAGTGATGCCATTATCAAAGAACAAACTTTTGAGGCTTCTTGCTTTTTAAAAGTTGCCATAAAAATCAATAAAAGTGATGAGTTATTAAATAAACTTGAATCATATAAAACATTGAATATAAAAAAAACAGGAACATTTTAGCTTGGATAATCTTTAATGTTGCATTCATATTAAATGGTAAACTCCCGCAGATAGTCCAAATATGTGCTAAAAAAATCAGCCCAGTAAACATAATATCACCGTATAATTAGTGAAAACACTATTGCCTCAAAACATAAAATTAATTAGCGTGGCTTTGATTGAAACGGTTTAATAGTTTTTTGTACTTTTGTCGTCAACTAACATTTATACAATGAAAAATTATATTCTTCCAGTTCTAAGTTTTGTTACTTTATTGAGCTTATATGCTTGTGCTCCTGTTTATCAATGTGGCGAGGCAAAGCCAGACCGACCGTTATCAGGTAGTAATCGACTAATTGCTGTGGTTGAAGAACGTGACGCACTGTGTGATGAACTGGAAATTAAGAGTAAAGAAACTAACTATTTCTTACAACAAAATCAAATTCTTCATTCAAAAAATGACAGTTTAATATCATTAAATAATTCAATAAATAGGGAAAAAGACAGTTTAATTACAGAATTTAAAACATTGAAAACTGAACATAACGCTTTACAGGAAAAGCACTTAGATTTAAGTACACAGTATTCTTCAGCAATTACAGAAAAATTAAATCAAGGTCACTTATACGACGAACGCATCAAGGAAAAAGAACGTCGTATGGCAATCCAACAAGCTGAATTAGATAGTAAAATGGCTCTTCTAAAAGAAAGAGAAAAGCAAATTCAATCTTTAGAATCTGAAATTGCAAAACAAGACTCTTTAGCCAAAAGGTTGAATCAATTATTGAAAGAAGCATTACTAGGATTTGAAAGTGATGATTTACAAACAGAAATAAAAGACGGAAAAGTTTACATTTTAATGTCTGAAAACCTCATGTTTGCATCTGGTAAAGCAGAAGTTCAAGCAAAGGGGAAAGATGCTTTGGCGAAATTAGCTTCTGTTTTAAAGAAAAATAAAGAGTTTCAAATTTTAGTTGAAGGACACACAGACAACGTTCCAATCAGTACAAGTAGATACAAAGATAATTGGGATTTAAGTGTGGACAGAGCAACAGAAATTGTCCGAATTTTGCAAGAAGAATATCAAGTAGATCCGCTACGACTAACAGCTTCTGGTCGTGGTGAATTTCTCCCGAGAGAAAACAACAATACTGCATCTGGAAGAGCAAAAAATAGAAGAACAGAAATTATTTTATCACCGAATTTAGGTGGAATAATGGAGTTGATCAAAGAATAAAAATAAATTAAAAAATCTCTTTAATGATTTCCTCTGAATCAAAAGGTTTTGGATAGCTTTTTAGTTTTTTCACCTTATTATCAATTGCAATTATCCGATTACAAAATTCAAAACACAAAGATAAATCGTGTGAAGAGAGCAAAACAATTTTCCTTTGATTTTCTGTAATGTTTTGTAGAATAGATAATACTTTCCTACGATTTTTATAATCAAGAAAAGCAGTTGGTTCATCAAGAATAACAACATCCGTTTCTTGTGCCAACGCCTTCCCTATCATCGCAATTTGTCGTTCTCCATCACTCAAATTTAAAGTATTTTTATGCGCCAACTCTTCCAAACCTAACTGTTCGATGATTGATTGAATAATTTCCTTATCGTTATCACTGAGTCGATTTAAGAAATTGGTATGTGGCGCTCTTCCCGTTGCAATTAAATCGTAAGTTGTGAGGTGATTTACGCCTAAAATTTTAGAAGGAACAAAACCAAATTTCTTTACTTTTTCTTTTTTAGAAAGGTCATTCAAATTTTTTCCGTTTAAAATCATCTCACCAGACAATGGCGAATGAAGCCCTAAAATGGTATTAAAAAAAGTTGTTTTACCAGAGCCGTTTGGTCCAATAAGTGCCGCGAAATTTCCTTGTTGAAATTGGATATCAGAAGTTTTAAGGAGCAAGCGTTTGTTCTTTCCATTTTTAAAACCGATATGTAAATTTTCAAACTTAAGCATCAGAATTTCCGTAAGATTATCCAAACTACCACAGGCGAACCAATTAGTGCTGTCAGTGCATTCAGCGGTAAATTTACAACAGGTGCAAGCAATTGCATAGCAATATCACAAAGTACAATTAGAATTGCACCACTAAAAATACTCCCAACAATTAAATGATAATGATTGGATGTTTTATATACCAATTTCACCAAATTAGGAACCACCAAACCAACAAAAGCAATTGGTCCACAAAAAGCCGTTATCACACCTGTCAAAATTGCTGTGATAAAAATAATTAACAAGCGCACCAACTTAATATTTACACCCAATAGAGATGCATTTTTTTCCCCAAGAAGCAATAAATTCAGTGGTTTTACAAGTAAAAACGTCAATCCAACACCTATCAAAACAATGAAAGACAAACCACCAAGTTGTTCAAATTCAACATTTTGAAGGGAACCAAAACTCCATAACATAAATTTCTTTAAATTATTAGGGTCGGAATAAGATTGTACCACATTTACCAAGGCTCCAGCAAAGCTCCCAAACATAATTCCTACGAGGAGCAATGAAATTTTATTTTTGACATAAATTGAGCTAAATAAGATAAATAACCCCGCACCAAATGCACCTACCATAGCAGAAGTAACAATACCAAAATCAGATCCAAATATAGAGAATGTGGACATTGTACTAATTGCCACCAACAAAGACGCACCTGAATTTATTCCCAAAACATAAGGACCAGCCAAAGGATTTTGAAATAATGTCTGCATCAGAAGTCCTGAAATTGACAGAGCCACGCCAGCCAAAACTGCCGTTATAACTCGTGGAAAACGAAAAATCCTTGCAGTCATCTCAGCTGAAGAAGTTGTGTCAACACTTAGAACTCCTTTAAAAACATCTTTAATTGATATGGAAAAACTACCTAAAGTTAGGTCTATAACAACCAAGACCACTAACAACAGTAGCAATATCAACGAACTGAGATAATAATTTTTAGTTGTTGTTTCCATAAAGTGCAAATGTAAATGTTTTCTTAGACTTGGAGCTATAATCAAAATTAATAAGGAAATATAAATTTTAATTTCTTTCCTAACTATTCAATTTTAGAATAGTAGCTCAATTTTGAGTCTTCAAATAACTCTTCATGAAAAATTTTGCCGAAATCCTCCAATACTTTATCTGGTTCAATCAATGATTTTTCCCAAAAACAATTAACATTTTGTATGTATGAAAACATCTGACCAGTTTTGTAGGAATTGAGCATTTCAAACTTTGCATTCAAATCTAAGACCTCCATTTTATCTTGTGCATTCATATTAATCCAAAAGTCAACGTTTAAATTTTGAGTAATTATTTCCTCCAGTGTTAAACTTAAACTACCTGTACCTTCGGTATGAGCATAAACATAATTTACATTGGCATCTGCTAATAACTTCGCCATGTAACTGTCACCTGCTGGAGCATTAAAAATATCTCCAATAGGAGTTCCTACGAGAACAGAAGAGCGGTTTTCCACTCCACTTAATTGTTGAACCAACCTTAAATAATTATCCTTGATTTTGCTATAAATTTCATTTGCTTCATTAATTTTATTAAATAGTATTCCATAGACCTTAATCCATTCTGCACGCCCCAGCGGATGTTGTTCTTGCCATTCGTAAATTAAAAATGTCTTCAACTTTGTATGTTCTAATTTTTTTAAAATCGGGTCGTTCATATCGAATCCTGAGTAAAAAATAATATCGGGATTTGCTTTTACAAAATTTTCAGCATTTGCTGTATAACCAAACTCGCCCAATTCTGTTACGGTTCCAACTTTAAAAGGTTGACAGAGATATTGAATACTAGAAACTGCAATGATTTTATCTTCTAATCCAAGTTCACGAAGCATTCCAATATGTGTCGTTGAAGTTGTAGCAACACGATTAATCTCAGATGAAAAAGATGCATGATTTTGAGTTGAATCCTTCCCAATTACATAGCTTTTAACATTTTCTTTTGTATCTAAATCTATAATATCAATTTGAACACCTTCTTTCAGATAAATGATTCTAAAAGTTTCTGCGTAATCATTTTTTAACGTGTCTCGTTTTTCAATGTCATCCGTTTTTACTCCAACATTTCCTTGTTGAACGCAAGCTACAGAAACAAACATTAACAAAGTTCCGATACTGGATTTGACCCAATTTTTCATAATTTAAAATCAGTTTTACGCGCTTAAATTAAAAATTAAATCTAAATCTTCAGGCTTAAATAGAAAAATAGGTTAACTTTGTTTTTCGTTTTAGATGTATGTGAAATCATACGTAGGAATCTTGTGAGAATCAAGAACTGTATCTGCAGCTGTAATCTTCAAATTCCTTGTGCAAAAACCACTGTCAGGCCAGCTTTGGAAGGCGGGAAGGGTGCAAGGCAAGAAGTAAGTCAGAAGACTGATCTAAAACAAAGTTAAGGAGACTTCAGATTAAAGTCGGACTTATCAAAGTGCTGAGTGCATTGATATTTCTTACCAACGGGATTTCCCAAAAGCTGATGTCTTCATTTTGTTTAATTTTTTAAAATTTTCTAAAATGAAGAAATTTTATTTTTTAGCAGGTGCGCTTTTCACTGCTCTAACAATACAAGCGCAAATTATCGTAGATTTTGAAGAATTAAATCTACAAGAAGAGACTTCCTACAATGGCTCAGATGGAGAAGGCGGGTTCACATCCAACAATGTTTTCTTTAAAACAAACTACAATACAGAATGGAGTTTTATGGAAAGTGGATTTGCCTATTCTAACCAAACAGATACACAAACACCTGGTTTTACTAATGAATTTAGTGTAATTACAGGAAGTGGTGCAGAAAATTCTGAGAATTTTGCTGTGAATTACAGCGGTGGTTACTTTGAATTTGCACAAGAAGTTTCTCTTCAAAATGTGCAAATCACAAATACAACTTATTCTTTCCTTTCTATGCGTGATGGCGACGCAATAGGCAAAGTATTCGGAAGTTCTACAAACGCAAGTGGCGATGACGACGGAACAGAAGGAAAAGATTACTTTTTTATCACATTTTCTGGTTTTGACGCCGACAGTAATGCCGTTTCTTCGCTTGATTTTTACTTAGCTGATTTTCGCTCAAACGATGCAAGTGAACATTATATTTTGGACGAATGGACAAACGTAGATTTAAGTGCTTTTACAGGTGTGAAATACGTAACTTTTTCATATACTTCTTCTGATGTTGGAGGTTATGGAATCAATACGCCAACTTATTTTGCATTGGATAACCTTGTTTATTCTGATGATGTTTCTTCAATTGCGAAAAATGATGCTGAAAAGGTTTCTGTTTTTCCAAATCCAGCTAACAATGTTTTAAATATCCAAGGAATAACTGGCGATTTCGTACTTTATTCAATTACTGGTGAACAAGTAATGGAATTTGAAGTAAATCAAGCCAAAACAATTGATGTTTCAATGCTAAATTCAGGTATTTACTTGTTAAAAGGAGAAAATGTGACAAGAAAAGTTGTCGTCCAGTAATTCTCTTTTAAAATTTACAAAAAATGAAATTAAAAGGAATAAAAGGTTCATTTTTCAAAGAAATTTTGATTTTGAGTGGACTTTTTATTCCTTTTTTTGCGTTTTCACAGAATGATACAATCAAAGAGATAGAAGAAATTAAAGTGATTAGATTTCACAAAAGCATTGAAGAACATTCAACATTGAATAAAAAACAAATTCTTCAATTAGCTCCAGCTGATATTGGCGAATTGCTTCAATACATGAACGGTGTAACTGTAAAAAATTATGGCGGAATTGGAGGAATGAAAACCTTATCGAATCGTGGGTTGGGAGGTGAACATAGCCAATTAATCATTGACGGTCAACCCATTAACGATGTACAAAACGGACAAATTAATTTTGCCACAATTCAATCCAATAACGTCGAACAAATTAGTGTCGATTTACGTAGTAAAACACAATCTGAATTACTTCCTGTTTCTGCACTTGTAAAAGGAAGCAATGTTTTGATTCGAACTTATGAACAAGAATTTCCCACCCAACCCATTTCAATTCGCAGCAATTTTACATTAGGAAGTTTTGGACAAAAAGAAGCGTTTGTTGCAGGAAAAATAGGTGATCAATCCAAATTTATCAGCATTTCTGGTGGAATCGGAACGTATAAAGGCGATTATCCTTATCGTTTGCCTTTTGGCGATACAGAAACGACTTATATTCGGAAGAATAATGCGTTAGATAATTATCAAATTTCGCTTGGAGCTGGCTGGAAATGGAAATCAAAACGAAATCATGTTCATACGATAAAAATCAATGGAAACACGCATCAAATCGACCAACAATTGTCTGGTGCTGTCGTTCTTTACAACGATTTTAACAAAGAAACTTTAAAAACTTGGAATACACACGGAGGAATCCAATATCACGCATTATTAGGAAATTTTAGGTTATCCACATTCGGAACATTTACACATCGTTATTTGAACTATCACGACCCGAATTTTTTGAATTTTGATGGATTTATCACAAACAAATACGCTTTAAACAGTGTAATTGGTGGATTTCATCTTGAATATAAATGGAAAAATTTGAGTTTACATTTCGGCAATGATTTCAGCTTTGATGTTTTAGAAAATAACCGAAATTTAGGAAATCCCGAACGTCAATCCAACATTTCCATGCTAAAAGCGCAATTTGATTGGAAATATTTTTCTGTTGAAGCAAGTGTTTTTTCTCAAGTTTTTATTGATGAAAATCAAGACTTTAGGAATAATTACAACCAATTTCATCCGCAGCTTTCCATTTCAACATCGGATAAATTATTCAAAAATTGGCAACTATTTGCTTGGTACAAACCATCTTCAAGAGCTGCATCTTTTAATGAACTTTACTTTTCTCAAATCGGAAATAAGAATTTGAAACCCGAAGAATCTTATCAATTCGATATCGGGACTCGATTTGCAAAGAAAATGAATCAGTTCGACCTACAAATTCAAATCAACGGTTTTAAAAACTTGGTAAAAAACAAGATTTTAGCACTTCCTACAAAAAATATGTTTATTTGGTCGATTCAAAACCTTGGAAAAGTCGATATTTACGGAGCAGACTTGAATGTAATTGGAAAGTGGAATATTCAGCAAAATTGGGGAATTGATTTTCAACTTGGAGCCAATTATCAAAAAGCAATGGATATTTCAGAAAAAAAATCGCCAACATATCGTCATCAAATCGCTTACACACCAGAATTTACAGGAAATTTCATGCTCAGCGGAAGATACAAAACGATTGGTTTGCATGTTGCTTTTCTTTTTATTGGCGAGCGATACAGTTTAAATGAAAACATTCCTTCAAATCAACTTGCTTCTTATTTTACAATGGATATTTCTGCAAGTTACAACCTCATTCTCAAAGAAAAACATACAATAAAACTACATGCAGGCATCAAAAACGCAACCAACGAATCGTACAGTTTTATACGTTATTACGTGATGCCCAGAATTAATTATTTTATAAAATTAGGATATGAATTTTAAAAAGAAATATACGATAATATTGTGTCTTTTGTGTTTTACATCGCTGATGTTTTCATGCAAAAAAGACGTTGTTGAAAATCCTATTCCAAATCAATTTTCTGACGGATTATTGGTTTTAAATGAAGGATTATTTCATCAAAACAATAGCACTTTGGATTGGATTGACTTAAAAACAGAAGAAGTTTCTTCTAATATTTTTGAAAGCATCAACCAACGATTGCTTGGCGACACAGGAAATGATTTGTTGCTTTACGGAGGAAAAATTTACATCGCCGCAACGACTTCGAGTACAGTTGAGATTTTAAACCGAAACGACTTAAAAAGTATCAAGCAAATTTCGTTTAATTACAACAACCAAGCGCAAGAACCACGCTATTTTGCAAAGCATAAAAACAAAGTTTTTGTAACCAGTTTTGACGGTTATGTTTCAGCCATTGATACAACAACGCTAAATGTTACAAAACGCATTAAGGTTGGTCGAAATCCTGATGGAATTTGCATTTCAGGAAACTCAATTTTCGTTGCCAACTCTGGCGGTTTAGATTTTGGAAACATGGATTCAACTGTCATGCAAATCGACCTAAACACGTTGGAAGTTGTTGATACTTTTGTTGTTGGGGAAAATCCGGGAAGAATGATTGCCGATGATTATGGAAATGCTTACGTAGTAAAACAAGGTGATTACATCAATAATCCATCTGAATTGGTAAAAATAAACACGCAAACCAAAGAAATTGTGAATCTTCAAATTCCTGCAACATCCATTGCAAAAGACGGAGATAAATTATACATTTCGCATTATGATTTTAACACTGGGAATTCCATTGTTTCCATTTACAATAGCGCATCTCAAAGTCTTGAAAACCCGAATTTCATCAACAGCAACAGCATTGAGACTTTGTATGGAATTTTCCCTTTTGAAGGAGGAATTATTTGTTTAGATGCAATGAATTACACAAATAGCGGTTATTTACGCTTTTTTGATAGCAATGGAACATTAAAAAAGAGCATTCACGTAGGTTTAAATCCAACGGCAATCCTTAAATTATAATCTCAATTCGATAAATTTATAACAATTTCAACATAAAATCATGACACAATTTATCAAAAACAAAAAAACTAGCTTTTTAATTATTTCGGTGTTCATTTCTTCATTTGTTTTATCTCAACCTTATGCACCAGCAGCTGGAGAAGTTGGCTCAACTGCAATTTCTTTTGACGACTCTCGATTTGTCGCTTGGGCAACAGGAATCGAACTCACACGAGGATATGTTAACATTGAAGATACATTGATTGAATATGACGGCACCAACCGTGCGAGCTTTGGCACTCCTGAAATTGCATTAGGTGCAGCAACAAACATCGCCACCGATGCAGTTTCCTTGGGCGATAGCGGAATTGCAATTTTAACATTTAACAAGCCGATAACCAATGGTTTAGATTACGATTTCGCCATTTTTGAAAATGGATTAAACGATAATTTTTTAGAATTGGCGCATGTCGAAGTAAGTTCTGACGGCATCAATTTCTTCCGATTTCCTTCACATTCGGCAACACAAACAGCAACTCCAGTTGGTTCGTTTGGCAGTTTAAATCCTACGAACTTGTACAATTTAGCAGGGAAATATCGTGTTGGTTTTGGAACGCCATTTGATTTGGAAGAATTAAAGGACGAAGTAGGTTTGGATGTTGAAAAAATCACGCATATAAAAATCATCGATGTTGTCGGAACGCTTGGAGAAAAAGGAACAACAGACAGTTTTGGCAACAAAATCAACGACCTCTTTCCTACTCCTTTCAATTCAGGCGGTTTTGATTTGAATGCGGTTGGTGTAATCCATGAATACAACAATTTAAGTCTTCAAAAAGAACATTTGGATTTTAGTATTTACCCAAATCCAAGTCGGGGAATTATTAAACTTCAATGGAACAATGGAAGTATTGAAGAAATTCGTGTTGTCAATCTACTTGGGAAAGAAATTTTCAAAGAAAAAGAAATAAATTCATCTTCTTTTCAATTAGAATTACAACGTGGAATGTACTTTTTAAGTGTAAAAAGCGGTAATGTTGTAACAAAAAAGGTGATTATAGAATAGTTTAGTTGTGAGATTGAGATTAATTCATAACAAAAAGCTAAAAAACTGTGTATTTTAGATTATTCTGAATATAATTTTAATCGAATTTAGGCTTAAAAAGAACACACCATCTTCTCAAAAATCATTTTATATAAAAATATGGCTTTATTTTTGTAACAAAATTGCATAAACATCGTTTTAAACAACTGACTTAAGTCGATTCCAAATTCCATCATTAAATGAAAAAAATTTACTTTTTAATTTTGTTTCTTATTCCCTTGATTGCTTTTTCTCAAGATAAAGAGGATGAAAACTGTCTTCAACCAAGTAAAAAAACACAAAAAATCATCGACAAGGCTATTAAATCGAGATCGCAAGAAGCGTCTAGATTATTTTTAGAAGCCATTGATTCGGAGCCAGAAAACGCAACTGTGTATTTTCAATTTGCAATGTATGCATATAACCGTGGATTAGATATGTATGAGAACAATCCAAATCCGAGGGTTGGCGACCAAAACATGAAAATTGCGGAGAATTACTTTTTAATAACACTGGAAAAATGTCCTGATTATCATTCAGATTGCTATTATTATTTAGGTGCGATAAACTATGGTTTTGACAACCAAAAAATGGCTACAAAATATTTCAAACAATTTCAAAACTTTAAGAGTCTTGACCCTAGTAAAATTTCACCTGACCACAACAAACGCTTACAAGATGTTGCCGAAGTCATCAAACTTAATGAAGAAGAAAGCTCATTCTTAGATAACCCTGTGCCATTTCAACCCAAACGAGTAAAAAACGTAAGTACTTATCAAGACGAGTATTTTCCAATGATTTCACCAGACAACGAATTGATGTTTTACACACGAAGAGTTGACCGTACCGCAAAAGGAGATATTACCTCAACCATTCGGGAAGAATTTACATGGTCGAAGAGGCAAAGTATGGACAGTCCTTTTGATGGTGGAACGCCATTAGACTATCCATTTAACGATGGAACTTTTGACAGTTATGGAGCTTCTACCCTATCCGTTGACAACAAAGAAATGATTATTTGTGCTTGTAAAGATGAAATGGTTCGGGGGCAAAAATACCGAAATTGCGATTTATATGTAACGTATTATGAGCGTACAGGAGCAGGAGGCAACGATTACATTTGGACACCTTTAGAAAATTTAGGAGAAGGGATCAACACAAACGATGGTTGGGAAGGCCAGCCCTCGTTATCAGCCGATGGAAACACACTTTATTTTGCTGCAAATCGTCCGAGTACACAAAACGATGATATTTTTTATTCTGAACGTTTAGAAGACGGAACGTGGGGAGCTGCAAAGCCATTTGCATTAATCAACACACCAGGAAAAGACAAAAGTCCTTTTTTCCACCAAGATAGCGAAACATTTTACTTTGTTTCTAGTGTTGCGAAGGACAGAAAAGGAATGGGTGGAACAGATATATATTACATCCGTAAAGATGAAGAAGGCAATTGGACTAAACCCAAAAACATTGGTTATCCAATTAATACAGAAGAAGATGAAATTGGATTGTTTGTTTCTGTGGACGGTAGCGAAGCCTATTTTTCATCGTTTCAGCAAGGGAATTGGGATATTTATTCATTTGAATTATACGAGGAAGCACGACCAAAATCTGTTGTTGTTGTCAAAGGAGAGGTTACAGCGGAAAATCAAATTCCAGTTGACCAATTAGAACTTGAAATCGCATATTCAAACAGCGATAAAGTTGAAAAGATTAGAGTTAATGGAAATGATGGAAAATACGCAGCCATTATTAAAACAGAAACACCAGAAGACGTTATGATAAGTGTAAAAAAAGAAGGTTATGCTTTTGATTCAAAAATTATTACCGAAGAAGAGTTAGCAAAAGGTAAAACCGTTGAAGCAAAAGATATGGAGATGCGAGAAATCAAAGTAAATGAGCCATATACAATCAACGATATTTTGTTTGCTACGGCTTCAGCTGAATTAACTGAGCGTTCTAAATTTATTCTAAAGCAATTTGCACGATTTTTAAAAGACAATTCTACCATTAAGGTATTGATACAAGGTCATACCGACAATGAAGGTAATGCTGATAATAATATGCAATTATCCGACCGCAGGGCAAACAGTGTAAAAGATTTCTTATCTTCTACTGGAATTGATCCTAATAGGTTAAAAGCGAAAGGCTACGGTCAAACTCAACCAAAAGTCCCGAATACAAACGCAGCTAATAAAGCGATGAACCGTCGAACGGATTTTGTAATTGAGAGCATGTAAGCAGGAGTTTAGATTGAAAAATTTATATACACAACAAAAAAGCCTTTTCAATTTGAAAAACCCTATTATGCCTGTTGTGATAATATTAAGCTGTTGTCTGAAGAAAGCGAAAACAATGAGTCCAATCAAAATATTGAAAAAACGTACTTTGACAGAGGTGAAATAGTAAGAAATGAAACTAAATTTCAAGATTGAATGTGCCAAAATCAACTAATCATCACCATAAAACAAATTACCATACATCAATGTTTCTATTATTCCAATTGGGTAAATTTGTATTAAAAAAAAATTAAGTATGGAATTAGGAATAGGAATGTTTGGGGACAATGTCTTCAACATGGAAACTCAGCAATATGAGAGTTCAGGAGATAGATTAAAAGAAATTGTCGAAGAAGTAAAATTAGCGGATGATTTAGGCATTGATTATTTTGCGATTGGAGAACATCACCGTGAAGATTATTCTGTTGCTGCGCCAGAAATTATGTTGGCCGCACTTGCTCCTGTTACAAAAAATATTATTCTTTCAAGTGGTGTAAACGTTGTAAGTTCTGCTGATCCAGTAAAATTATACCAAGATTTTTCAATGATAGATTTGTTATCGAACAATCGTGCTGAAATTATGGCTGGGAGAGGCAGTTTCATTGAGTCATTCCCTTTATTTGGTCAAAATCTTCAAAATTATAACGAACTTTTTGAAGAAGGCTTAGAGTTGCTTCTGAAAGTTCGTTCAAACGACGTTGTCAATTGGAAAGGTCAATTCAGGGCTCCTATTGTTGACCAAACGGTTTATCCACGGCCAGAAAGAGAAATTCCGGTTTGGATTGCTGTTGGCGGAACTCCAGCTTCGGTGGAAAGAGCTGGAAGATTAGGACTGCCTATAATTTTTGCAATCATTGGTGGACAGTGGAGACAATTTGGTCAGTTGATTGACTATTATAAAAAAGTTTACGAAACTTATGGTCACGATCCAAGCAAAATGCAGATTGGTGTTCACTCACACGCCTTTGTATCAACTTCAAAGGAAGATGTTTTTGAAAATTATTATCCTCGCTATGCAAGACAAATGGATAAAATTGGAAAAGAACGCGGATGGAAAGGTTCTTACACAAAAGAACAATTTATCAACGGCACAGATATGGAAGGAGCTTTATTTATGGGCGAACCAAAACAAGTAGCTGAAAAAATAATCTTAATTTGTGAAACTTTTGGATTAACAAGGTTTGTTGCACACATCGACAGTGGCGGACCAACACATAAGGAAATGATGAGTTGTATTGAGTTATTAGGAAAAGAGGTTTTCCCAATAGTAAAAAAACACTTTAATAAAGATTAGTCTTCTCTCAACCAGTATTCACCTAGACGACTCCCAACGTAGTTCATTTCTACCTTGGGCGTTTTTATATATTCCATTTTCGAATCTAAGCTAATGAGTTTTAAATCTCGGGAAATGATAAGGTTAAAATCGTCTCCTTCATCAAGCTGAAAGATAAATCTTTCAAAATCATTTTTATTAACCCTAAATCCATTAAAAGCAATAATCTCATCGTTAGGAGAAAGTCCTGCCTTCTCTGCGGCACTTCCAGAAGCTACTGAATTTACGATTAACTTTCCGCCTGAGTTTGAAAGTGAAGCCCCAAATTCCAACCTTTCTGAAACATATCGATTAACCTCAATACCTATTGGCGTAAAATACTTTTCAAAAGGAATCTGTTCTGTCCCATAAATGTACTTTTCAAAAAAATCATGCATTTCTTTCCCTGTATATTTTGCTAATGTTTTGGTGAAATTGTCATAATTTATTCCTACATTTTTCTTGACATAATAATTTTGATACAGTTCTTTCATAAAATCGTCCAAAGACTTTTCACCATTTGAGTTGCTAATAATCATCGCATCAAAAACCCCAGCAATAATGCCTCCTTTTGAATAATAAGAAATTGTTGTATTCGAGCTGTTTTCATTTGGACGATAAGCTTTAATCCAAGCATCAAAAGAAGCATCGGCAACTGGCTGAACATTATTTCCGATTGTACCTTCAATCCAATTCAACGTGCCTCGAAACTTGTTAAAAAATTCTTGTTTGGTATAGATTCCCGCTCTTCTTAAGATTAATTCATCGTAATAAGCTGTAAAACCTTCCATCACCCAAAGCCAATCAGTATAGTTTTCTTGACTGAAATCATACGTTACCAGTTCAGAAGGGCGCAACCTTTTAACCAGCCAAACATGAAAGTACTCATGCGCCACCAGCGACAAAAAATTATTGTACGTATTACCGCTGTAAACCCACCGGTCTGTACTCAACGTGGTTGAGTTTTTATGCTCCAATCCTCCAGTTCCTCCGACAACATTGTGGATAATAAACCAATATTCTTTATTGGGATTTTCTCCAAAAATTTTGGTCGCCGATTCCACAATCTTTGCCATATCTCTTTTTAGCAAATCAACATCATAACTTCCCACACCATAAATCGCCACATGATGAATCGTTCCAGCGGCTTCAAAGCTAAATGTTTCTTGATTACCAATTTCACATGGTGTATCTGTCAACTCTTCAAAATCTTGAAAAATATATGTTTTTGCGTTAACATCCGCAGCAAAGCCATCGGCCTGTTCAGGTAGAGGAATGGTGATTTTTTTAAATGTAGAATGAGGAACAATAGTTAATTTTCCGCCTAAGTCTTCATAACCTTCAGGGCAAGTAAATAAGTTTGAACCATTAAAATAACCATGCGTTTCATCTAAAAAAGAAGTTCTTACTGTCAATTCAAACGCATAATATTCATATTCAATAGTAACTTCTTTGGCTCTTCCTTTTTCTAATTTCCATTGATTTTTTGTAATTTTTCTAATTGGAAGCGCATTGCCATTTCTATCTTTTGCCCTAACTTGATTCACATTTTGAGGATATTCTCTGATTAAATATGAGCCAGGGCTCCAAACAGGCATGGTAAGTATCAACTCTTTATCTTTAAAATCTTTCAAAGTTGTTTGTACGTGGAAATAATGAGTTTCAGGATTAGGCATTGATACTTTGTGATGAATTACTTGACCGAAGACTGTAAAAACACAAGCAAAAAATGCTAAGAATGATAATATTTTCATGGTATATTGATTGTTTTTTTCAAATATACGATTTTAGACAAAAGATTTATTTACTTTTACGTTATAAATACATTAAAAAAATATATAAAAAAATTTAAACATGAGAAGTTTCATTGGCAGGTCAATTATAGTTTTAACTTTATTTGCAACAACATCTTGTAACCAAAGCACTGGTTCAATGGTAGATGAAGAAGTAAATGTAAAAATCATTGAGTTGAACAATCAAGTTGAGCAATTAAAACTTGAAAACGCACAAAAAGATTCAGTTATAAATGAAAGTATTTCATTTTTCAATGAAGTTCAAGCCAATTTAGCAAAAATTAGTCTTAAAGAAAATGAGATTAGAATCGTAAGTACAGACCCAGAGATTTCTGATGAAAATAAAACTTGGATTTTAGAAGAAATTCAGGAAATCAATTTTTTAAGAAATGAAAATGCCAAAGCAATCAGAAATTTGAGGAATGAAATTTCAAAAAACAACTTGCAAATAGAGGAATTAAACAATATGATTAATCGTTTGGTTTCTCAAATTCAGGACAAAGACCAACAAATTTCAGTATTACAAAAAGCATTAATTGACAAAGATATGGAATATGCGAGCCTATTTGATGAATATCAAGAGCAAGTAGAATTGGCTTTGGACGTAATGAAAGAAATGAATAAAGTTTATTTTGTATATGGAACAAATCAGGAGTTGATAGATAATAATATTATTGTAAAAGAAGGTGGTTTTATCGGAATTGGGAGAGAAACAAGTATGGCCGATGACTTTAATGAAAAGTATTTTGAAGAATTTGATAAATTTAAAGTGAATGAACTTCCAATAATTGGTAAGAAACCGAAATTAATTACGGATCATCCATCTTCTTCTTATCAGTTGGAAGATAATAAAATTAAGATTTTAGACCCAGAAAGATTTTGGAAGGTTTCTAAATATCTTGTGATAGAAGTTAAGTAATCTTCACTGCTTCACCTTACATAGATTGTTTCACCTTACATAGATTCGTCCAAAACTTGGTTATATAATAAGGTGCTTTACTATTAACTTGTTAACAAATCAAGGAATCATCCTCCTTTTCGTTTTGTTTTGTACCCTTCTTTTTGTAGGATTTCGATAATTTTATCTCTAAAATTTCCTTGTATCAATATTTCTCCATCTTTGGCGGTTCCTCCTACTCCACATTTCGATTTTAAAGATTTTGCCAATGTTTTCAAATCATAATCTGTCCCTACAAACCCTTCAATTAAAGTAACTTCCTTTCCTTTTCTTTGTTTACGGTCAATAGAAACATAAAGAAGTTGGTCTTCATTTGCCAAGGTTTCTTCTTCGTTTATTTCGTCATCATAATTAAAATCTGGGTTTGTACTATACACAACTCCCTTTCTATTTTTACTTTTTCCCATAATGTTTATTTTTTTGAAGAGAATCCTAAAATCTGTAAAACTTGTTTTGTCGCTTCCTTATTACCTTTAGAATTTATCGCCATATTTATTTTTTCTTTTTCTTTCGTCGTGAGGTGCCAAGACAAAGCAATTTTATCAGTACTCGCTTCTTGTAAATTATATGTAACTATATCAAAAGGAAAATCCAAAGAACCTTTTAATGCGGAAAAGAGTTCGTCCTGATTAAAATCTTGCACCCTTGGAAAGTTCCCATACATATTAAAGAAAGGAGTTGTCATTTTATTAAAAAACGAAAAATTTGAATATTCATCTTCAGACAAATCTTTTTTCTTGTCCCTGATTTTAATTAAAAGCACACCGCTTGTATTTTCTTTAATCCATTTACTTAAATTCATTATGTATCTTGAAGTTATTTTCCCACCATAATTATCTCTAATTCCAGCATCCATTAGAAACATCTCGGGATATGTTGGCATTGAAACCATTGGCAAGATGTAAGGGAATGTCGCATTTGCTCTTAAAACAGATGTCAATTGAATATCTTCAGGATTATTATCTTCGAAATATTTTAGAAATTCTATGGTTTCTATAGCTGGGTTGATACCAATTATATCATCATTTTTATCAGACGCCAATAAGTATCCATGATGTTGAGCACCAATCAACATTCTTCTTCCGTCATTTACGATTGTCGGAGTAAAAAGCATCGTTGGTATATCTGCTTGTATTTCTTTTTCTGTATAATACGACAAAGGATGATCTAAAGCTCCGTCTAAATTCTTAATCAAGTCTTGTTCAAATTCGTAACCCCTATCAATCGCGTATTTATTTCCATTAACTTCGACTTTTTTAAGTCTCAAAAACAAATCATTAGTAGGAATTGAAAAAGAAACCCTATTCAATAAATCATTAGAAATATTTGACAGATAACGTTTATCTAAACGCGAATTAATCAGACTATCTTTTTCTAAAATGATTAAATCTCGGTAATATGAAGCCCCAACCATACCACCAGAGGCTCCAGTTATCATCTGAACCTGTTTTGAGAAATCTTTTTGTGTGATGCTATCCAAATGTTGAAAGACTTTGAACGTCCATGTAGTACTTCTCAGTCCGCCACCACTTACATTTACAATCACCATTTTAGGCTTTTTTCGTTCTGTTTTTACTTTCCAATTATCCAATGTTTTGGTATAATTATTATAATCATTTTGAATAATTGAATCATTTTTTGCAATTGTAAAATCAGATTTTCTAAAATCCTTTAGGTCTTCTTTTTTATACGATAAACCGTAAGCATAGCTTCTGTATTTGAATGAATCCGATACTTTTGAAATGTAATTAATCATTAACAGTCCTACGATTATGACAGGAAGTGTCCACTTCTTTAACCATGAATACATTGCACTGACAAACATTGTAGCAATTGTTAACATCATCAAGATACTCACACCTGCTGGCAATTGAAATATTTCATAATTCCCAAATAAACCAATCAAGAAAAAAGATAACAAAAGTAAAATCTCAAACACGGATGCATTGACATGATTTTGGGAAAAGACCTTGTTCAGGATTACTTTATCGTAATGCGCTGTACTACGAGATTTTCTCAATTTAAAAAAGCCCGAAAAGTAATAAAAGTTATCGTCTTTTCTCCGCAGGAAAGGATTGTACCACGATTCTCTCTTATGCAATGTAGCTTGAATATTACTTGACTCAGAAGATTCTTCAAATTTCTTCCCTGTTAATTTATACAAATCTTTATTTGTAGGGATGAAATACAACATTGTAAAAAAACGAAAGAATACTGCGCCACCAATTAAGGCAAAGATATTTATAAGTATTTCAATCGTTCCAACATTTTCTTGTTCTTTCTGAAAGATAAATATATTGACAGCGAGGTTTATTATAAAAACAGTGGGAATAATACTGTTGTTGATAGAAAATTTATAAAATGGACGTGATAAGGTAGCTAAAAAAGAATAATGTGGCCCCAGTTGGATATAACTATATAAATGAAATGCCATGATAAAGCCACCCACCCCTGCTCCGAGCATTAAAAAAGCTAACGGATCGGTAGAATCAAGGTACTCTGGCGACAAAAATAAATAAGGAATTCCTAATCCAGTTCCGATTGAATTATTTATTAGGCCGAACAAAAATGCCCAATAAACTAACATTGTCAAATTGTTTTTAACATGTGTAAATATTAAATGAAAGGGGAAAAACGCCCATATACCTTCTAAAAAATTTTTCATCTATTCAACAGGAATTGAAAATTTCACCCTAATATAATAAATAATGAAATTAAATCCCATAAGAAATCACAAAATCTGATACTAAATAGGCCAAAGTTTTTCCAACGATAATATCTTCATGCTTATTTTGAGGTGCGCCTTCTGGCAAATGAAGGTATGCAACGTTTTTTGATTTACCTAAACAATAGAGATATTGCCTTGCTGTAAAAATTGAAATCCCTACTGGAGATAACGCGCTACTGGGCATTCTTTCAATTGTATCTAAATCCAACTCAATACCCAAAAAGTTATTATTATCAGACAACTTCAATCTTAAACTTCTAAATTCGTCTAAATAATTTCGCGAACCAAATAAATAATCTTCATGAAAAGTAAAAAAATGTTTATCGCGACGTAAATCATCAAGAATTTGTTGACTATTATAACGCTGGTGTAATCCCAATACGTAGTATTTATTGATAAAACCATCTTTAAATCCGTAAGAAAACGAGTTTCCAGAATGCCTTCCTTCAATGGGCCTGTAATCTGCGTGAGCATCCAGATTAATTACATTGATTTTGTTATTAAATCGTTGTGCAGAGAATTTAATTAATGGATAAGCATTGTTGTGTCCACCTCCAATCAATATAGGAATCTGTCCTTCTTTTATATATTCATTTAAAATCGACAGAATAAATTCATCTAATTTTTCAACCCCTTCTCTTAAATTATCACCCTCAAAATCTGAAGTTGATATTATTTTCCCAAGTACAGTAATTTTTTCTCCTGAAAGCGATTCGTTGGATTGCATATTTAAAAATGCGGACAGGAATGCATCAAAACCATTTTCGGATCCACTTTTACCAAAATTTGCTTTTGGACCTATTGATTCTTCGACTCCCAAAATCACAAATTTTGCATCGTTTATTTTTGTCGTTAAAGTTGAACCTAATTTTATTTCTCCAGTTCTTTTAGAAATTAGATTATCTAAATCTTCACGGCTAAAAAGTTGTAGATTGAAATCCATTTTAAGGTATATTATTTAAGTTTTTATTGGAATAGATTTGTAAAACTATCTGGTGGAGAAACAGGTTTCATTGTATCTTTGTTTACAAAAACGAGCAATGTTTTCGCTGTTGCCACAATTTGATTTGACGCATTGGTAATTGTATATTCAAAGTATAATCTTACTCCCTTTAAATCAATAACCCTCGTTTCAATAGACAGCAAATCATCATATTTAGCAGGATAAAGATATTCTACACCATAAGATGAAACAGGCAACATATACCCCATTTCTTCTAACTTTTTATACGACATTCCTAATTCTCTGAGTGCTTCAACACGACCTACTTCAAAATACTGGGCATAATTTCCGTAATAGCAGTATCCCATTTGGTCTGTTTCACCATATCTGACACGAACTTTTACATTTGATTTAAAAATATATTCTTTTTCTGAGTTCATTTTATTAATTTAGCTTAAAAATATAAAATATTTATGTATATTGAATCCCCCAAAATAGGAAATGAAATAAACAAAACACTTATTATGTAAAAATTGCCCTTAATTAAGAAAAATGTCGTTTAAAATAACATAATTTTAGACAACTCAAAATAAAAACATGACAATAATTTTAAAAAAGCAACAAGTAAAATATTTTTAAAAGTCAATAGGCTTTTGATTTTTTTTTTAACTTTTTTATCTGAATATTTGTCTTTAGAAATTAAAAAGGAAAAAGAGAATATAATAGAAATTATATAAAAAAACAATAGAAAATTTTAAACCAACTTATTCAATGAGCCAATTACACTTAGAAAAATGGGATGCATGCTTAAAAGTAATTAAGGACAATATTTCTTTACAAGCTTTTAAGACGTGGTTTTCTCCCATTGTACCAATTAAATTAGAAAATGATGTGCTGACTATTCAGGTGCCCTCGCATTTTTTCTATGAGTGGTTAGAAGAACACTACATTGATTTATTAAAAAAAGTAATTAAAAAAGAAATTGGAAGCAATGGAAGATTAGAATACAGTATAGTTATGGAAATAAACACGCCTAACTCTACTCCATACACGGTACGCATTCCAACTTCTGGAACTAAAGCGTTGACCAATAGGCCTGTTACAGCGCCGTTGCAAATAGGTAACGATAAAATTCACAATCCATTTGTAATTCCAGGTCTAAAAAAAATTGATGTTAATTCAAACTTAAATCCATCTTATACATTTGATAATTTTGTAGAGGGAGATTGTAACCATTTAGCACGATCAGCAGGATATGCTGTTGCAAACAAGCCCGGTGGGACTTCATTTAACCCACTTCTTTTATATGGAGGTGTTGGTTTAGGAAAAACACACCTTGTAAATGCAATCGGAATTGAAATTAAAAATAAATTTCCCAACAAAATTGTCTTATATGTTCAGTCTGTAAAGTTTGTACACCAATTTATTGAATCCATTAAAAAGAACACAACAAACGATTTTATTCATTTCTATCAAATGATTGACGTCTTAATCATTGACGATGTTGAGTTTTTCTCTGGAAAAGATAAAACACAAGATGTTTTCTTCCATATATTTAACCATTTACACCAAAATGGAAAACAAATTATCCTTACTTCGGATAAACCTCCTGTAGAAATAGTAGGTATGGAGCAACGTTTATTGAGTCGTTTGAAATGGGGACTTTCAGCAGATTTACAGGCTCCAGAGTTAGAAACTCGAATTGCTATCATAGAAAAGAAAATCTATGCAAATGGAATGGAGCTTCCAAGAGAGGTTATCGAATACTTGGCATACAGCATAAACACAAACGTACGTGAAATTGAAGGTGCTTTAAATTCACTCATTGCACAGGCTTCGTTGAATAAAAAATCAATCACACTTGACCTTGCAAAAAAAATGATTGATAAGTTTGTTAAAAATACTGCAAGAGAAATTTCAATTGAATATATTCAAAAAGTAGTTTGTGATTATTTTGATATTCCAATTGATGTGATGAAATCAAAAACAAGAAAAAGAGAGATTGTTCAGGCAAGACAAATAGCCATGTATTTCTCGAAAAAATTGACAAAATCTTCACTCGCAAATATTGGAGACCATTGTGGAGGTAGAGATCACGCAACTGTACTTCACGCATGCAGAACCGTTAATAATCTTGCAGAAACAGATAAACAATTCAAAGCCTATTTAGCAGATTTGAATAAAAAATTATCTATTTAAAATAGTTTATCTTCTATAAAGTATAGAAATACAAAAAAGGCTCTCATTTTATGAGAGCCTTTTTTGTATCGGTTGTAATCAACCAAGCTAGTTGAACTTCTGTAGTATTTACAGGTACACAAATACAATTATGTTTCTGCCTTTAAAAGGTTTTTTACTAACTTTGTTATTTATGCTCCGCCCAAATTTGCACCAATTCTTTCATGGTAGCCACTGCTTTTTGCATATCTTGGATACTCACATATTCGTGGCGAGAATGAATGGCCATCTCTCCTGTGAAGATATTCGGACAAGGTAATCCCATAAATGAAAGTCGTGAACCATCTGTTCCACCACGAATAATTACATGCTTTGGTTCTACACCTGCTTTTTTCATGGCTTCAATAGCATAATCCGTAACAAAAGGAACATTTTTAATAACTTCCTTCATGTTTCTGTACTGCTCTTTTACTTCAAACTCATATTTAGAGCCTGGATAATCTGCCATTATATCTTTTACAATTCCTTCTAATCGGTTTTCATATTCAGCCAATTTACTTGTTTCATGATCTCGAATAATGAAGGTAATCGTAGCCTTTTCTTGAATTCCGTTAAAAGATCCAGGATGAACAAACCCTTCTCTTCCTTCAGTAGTTTCAGGCGACCAGCTATCCAAAGGCAATGCTGCTAAAATTCTTGCACCTATTTTAATTGCATTTTCTAATTTTCCTTTTGCATAACCAGGGTGTTCGCTTACTCCATGAATTGTAATTTTCACAGAATCAGCTGAAAAACTTTCATCTTCGATTGAACCTAAAACTCCGCCGTCCATAGTGTAACCATAATCTGCATTGAGTTTTTTCATATCTAATTTGTCCACACCACGACCAACCTCTTCGTCTGGTGTAAATAAAATTCGAATATCTCCATGCTTGACACCAGGGTTCTTCATTAAGTATTCGGCAAAATCCATGATGATGGCTACTCCAGCTTTATCATCTGCACCAAGAAGTGTTAATCCACTCGCAGTGATAATATCATCTCCAATTTTTTCTTTTAGATATGGATGTTTTTCAGTTGTTATAACCTGCGATTTATCATCTGGAAGAACTATTGGAGTACCGTCATAGTTTTTATGAATAATTGGTTTTACATTTTCCCCTGAAACATCTGGTGCTGTGTCCATGTGTGCACAAAAACAAACTGTAGGAGCAGTTGACACATTCCCTTTAATGGTTGCAAAAACATAACCCCATTCGTCCATTTCAGCATCCTCAATGCCTAAATCTTTCAGCTCTTGTAAAAGAATCTTCCCTAAATCTTTTTGTCGCTCTGTTGAGGGAAAAGATGTTGAATTTGGGTCAGATGTCGTATGTACCTTAGCGTATTTTATAAATCGTTCTGTTACTGTATGGTTGTATCCTTCTATCATCTTATTATTTTTTAATTATCTTAATTCCGCTTTTAATTTATTTTCTAATCCTTCCCGGATTTTATTCATTATTTTATCAACTTGCTCATCTTTCAACGTTTTTTCGTCATCTTGAAAAAAGAAACTAACTGCATACGATTTTTTATTCTTAGGAAGTTTATCTCCTTCATACACATCGAATAAGTTCATTTCCTTCAAGAGTTTTCTATCCGTATTGTAAGCAATTTCTTCGATTTCTGCGTACGAGATAACTTCATCGATAAGTAAAGAAAAATCTCGGCGAATGGCAAATGTTTTTGGTAAAGATTTTGCTTGAATCTTATTTCTATCTCCAAGGTTCAGCAACATATCCCAATCTAAATCAGCAATAAAAACTTTCTGTTTTACACCAAATGCTTTGTTTGTTTTTCCTGATGTCCATCCCATTTCTCCAATTTTATTTTTTTGAACATACAATTGGACTCCGTCTTCTAACACTGACTTTTTAAGGGCTTTTGTAGAAACCATATTCATCAACCCAAGTCGATTTAAAACCGCAAAGACGATTCCTTTAACTGTATAAAAAGTTACTTCCGACGAGTTACTATTCCACTGTTCCTTTTCTTTTTGGCCAGTAACGAAAATTGACAAACGTTTATTTTCAACATATTCATTGTCGAACTTTTGATAAATCTTTCCGAATTCAAACAGTTTTAAATTTGGGTTTTGGCGATTTCGATTATGTGCAATTGAAGATAGCCCTTGAAAAATCAAAGATTGGCGCAATACATTTAGCTCCTCACTCAAGGGATTTAACATAATAATGGAATGATTATTTGACAGCATTTCTCCTCCATTTTCATCGATAAATTTAGAAGATGTCAATGAGTTATTCATCATCTCAAAATATCCATTTGCAACAAGGAGACTAGCGATTTCATTCATTCTTTTTTCTTCGTTCCTCAAGTTTTGTCTGGATAGACTGATGTTCAATTTTGTTGGAAGATCTATATTGTTAAATCCATAAATTCGAAGTACCTCTTCAATAACGTCTGCTTCTCTTGTTACATCAACCCGATAAGATGGTATTTGTAACTTTAAGTTATCATCATTATTGTGTAAAATATCGATGCCCAAAGAATTTAAAATATCATTAACAATGTCCTTATCTAACTTTTTCCCGATTAGTTCGTTGCATTTTGAATAGCGAAACACCACTGTTGTAGGTTCAATCTTAATAGGATAAAACGGAATCGGTTCGAATGATATTGTACCTCCTGCAATCTCTGTAATTAGTGTAGCAGCTCTTTTCATTGCATACTCTATCATTTCCACATCCACACCCCTTTCGAACCTAAAAGAAGCGTCTGTATTTAATCCATGACGTTTTGCTGACTTTCTAATTGTAACAGGATTAAAGTATGCAGCCTCTAAAAATATTGATGAAGTATTTTCATCAATTGCTGAATCTTTTCCTCCCATTATACCGGCCAAAGCAATATTCCTTTTTCCGTTGGTAATCATTAAATCTTGGTCTGACAAAATTCTTTCTTCACCATCGAGGGTGACAAATTTCTCACCTTTTTGTGCATGCTTCACTTCAATTTCATTACCAATTTTACTAAAATCGAAAGCGTGTAATGGTGCTCCCAATTCATGCATCACAAAATTTGTAATATCAACAATGTTATTGATAGATACCACGCCAATTGTATTTAAATATCTTTTAATCCATTCGGGTGATTCAGCGACTTTAACATCAGAAATTATGCACCCCATATATTTAGGACAATCATCATTGCTCTCAATTTTTAAAGATATTTTATCGCCACTTTCAAGGACCTCATAATCACTTATATCTGGCATTCTCAATGTACTTCTTTCTAATTTATGAACTTTATTAAATGCGATAACATCCCGAGCCACTCCAATATGTCCGAGTGCGTCACTTCTGTTTGGAGTCAATCCAATTTCTATTTGATAATCATTTTCTAAGTTAAAAAAGGTAGAAGCAGGTTGCCCAACTTTTACGTCTTCTGGAAGAACAATAATTCCGTTATGAGATTTACCAATTCCCAGCTCATCTTCAGCGCAAATCATTCCGTTAGATTCTACGCCACGAATTTTTGATTTTTTAATTTTGAAAGGCTCATCAGGATTGGGGTAAAGCGTTGAACCTACCAAAGCAACCACAACTTTTTGTCCTACTGCTACATTTGGAGCTCCGCAAACAATTTGAAGTGGTTCTTCTCGACCGGCATTAACGGTTGTAACTTTCAGTTTATCGGCATTCTCATGTTTTTCACAAGAAACAACTTCTCCAATAACAACCCCTTCCAGTCCACCTTTTATGCTTTCAACCTTATGTATTCCTTCAACTTCTAATCCTGTATCTGTTAAAATCTCACATAAACGCTCAACAGAATGTTCTGTTTTTACATAATTTTTCAACCAATTATAAGAAATTTTCATCCGCTACTTTTTATACTTTTTAATAGGATACAAAAGTAATCAATTTATTATGAGTATGGAAACGAGATTTAGAAAATCATTTAGACTTTATTAGGCTTCTTTAGAAAATCATAAAAAAAAGAGGGATAAATGCGTCACACTTATTCCTCTTTTTACTAAACCATGCTAAAACTATAAAACCTTAATTATTAAAACCATAATAATTATGATTACAAATATATATAAACAATTTTGATTAACAATACATTTTTTAAAGTTTTTTTTAAACTTATTAGTTATAACCCTTAAAATCAATATATTATACATTTATTTTTTTAAAAGAAAAGAAAGTGTTCAAAACATTTCTGCTTTTTACTTGTCTTTATTAGTTGTTAATTCTATTTTTGACAAAAAATTTTAAAAGCAGTAAAACGACTAAAATGAGTGTATTAGTAAATAAAGATTCGAGGGTAATTGTACAAGGTATCACAGGGAAAGAAGGTTCTTTTCATGCTGAGCAAATGATTGAATATGGTACAAACGTTGTAGGTGGAGTAACTCCAGGAAAAGGAGGACAAACTCATTTGGGGAAGCCAGTCTTTAACACAGTACAAGATGCTGTTGACCAAGCTGGAGCTAATGTTTCAATTATTTTCGTGCCACCTGCGTTCGCAGCAGATGCCATTATGGAAGCAGCAAATTCTGGAATTAAAGTAATCATTTGTATTACTGAAGGAATTCCTGTTAAAGACATGATTAAAGCAAAAGAATATATTTCTGAATATGATTGTACACTTATTGGTCCAAACTGTCCTGGTGTAATCACAGCAGATGAAGCAAAAGTGGGAATCATGCCTGGATTTGTTTTCAAAAAAGGATCAATCGGAATTGTATCAAAATCAGGAACATTAACTTACGAAGCAGCTGATCAGGTTGTTAAAGCTGGGTTGGGAATTACAACTGCCATTGGAATTGGTGGTGACCCAATTATCGGAACAACGACCAAAGAAGCCGTTCAGTTATTAATGAACGACCCTGAAACAAAAGGGATTGTCATGATTGGAGAAATTGGAGGTAATCTTGAAGCTGAGGCTGCTTTATGGATTAAAGAAAATGGAACAAAACCAGTTATTGGATTTATCGCTGGTGAGACCGCTCCCGCTGGTAGAACAATGGGACACGCTGGTGCAATTGTAGGCGGTGCTGACGATACAGCTCAAGCAAAAAAAAGAATTTTACGCGAATGTGGAGTTCATGTAGTTGATTCTCCCGCTAAAATCGGAGAAAAAATGGCTGAAGTAATTGGTTCAAAAGTAATTGGTTAACAATCGAATAGAGTGAACATTTATTGAAAGAGGTCGTCGGAATGGCGATCTCTTTTTTTATCTTATTTTTTAAAGTTTATATACATTTAGAAATAGTTTAGTCATAAATTTTTAATTTTACAAAAAAAATAATGTTGGGAGCAGCTGCATATTACATTTTAGTATATCCATTATCGCTCTTGCCTTTATGGGTTTTATACAGATTCTCAGATTTTTTTTACCTTTTGCTCATTACTATTATTCCCTACAGAAAAAAAATAATCCTTAAAAATTTAAGACGTTCATTCCCCGAAAAATCAGAAAAAGAAATCCAGAAGATAAAACGTGACTTTTATCGACATTTATCAGATTTACTTGCAGAGAGCACAAAAAATTTAAGTCTTTCTAAAGAAAAACTACAAAAACGTTTTGTTGTAGAAAATAAGGAGATTATTGACCAACTTTATCAAAATAAGAAAAGCGTTTTACTCGTTTCCGGCCATTATAACAACTGGGAATGGTTGATTTCCGCTCAAAATTTAATTTTTTCGCACCAAGCTGTTGGAGTTGGAATGCCTTTAACTAATGGATTTTGGAATAAGAAATTAAATACAAAAAGAGCGCGATTTGGAATGGAAATCATCCACTCAGCAAATGTTTATGATTTTTTCGATAACAACCAGAAAGTGATTGCTACTTTGGTTTTAGCCGATCAATCACCGGGCGACTCAAAGAAAAGTTATTGGACAAATTTTCTTAATCAAAAGTCAGGATTTGTATTTGGACCTGAACTTCTTGCAAATAAATACGACCATGCAGTTGTTTATTTTGAAATTATTAAGGAAAAGCGAGGATATTACAGAATGCGTCTCAAAGAAATTACTACTGAACCACGTGAAACTGAGTATGGAGAAATAATATTAAAGTTTACCGAATTATTAGAAGAAACCATACAAAAAGCACCTGAATATTGGCTTTGGTCACACAACCGATGGAAAAGAGATATACCAAATAACCTTGATGTATTACACGATAAACACAAGTTGGAATTTGAGAAACGTTTTCGAAATTAATTATTGGTTTCAAACATACTCATATCTCCAGATTTCATTTGGTGGTATCCTTTCACGAGGTAACCAAGAACAACACGCATCGAATCAAAAGCATTTTCTGTTTCTCCACTGATTTCCTTTTGTTGTAATCTCATAAGCAACTTCATGTACATAGCATAGAAGCAGACTTCAACAAGGTGAGCGTTATCTTGTAAATCACTTTTTGTTCGAAAATCCTCAATATTTTTCTCGGCAGCAGCTATTAATCCCAAATACTTCGGGTCTTTCACAACTTCTTTGAGTGTTTGGTGGAGATAAACCAGTTCTGTAATTATTTCATTTACACGAAACAAATGACCTTTCTGCTCGAGTTGGCGAGATTTCATTTCATCAATGATTTCTTGGTACCATTTGATTGCCTCGGCTTCGAAGCTATTGCTTTTTACTTGTGGACGAATTAAGTTTTCAGTAATTTTATCAATATCAAAATTGTATCCCCTTATTAAATCTTCAAGCTGATACATATAAAGTACATATTCTGCAATATTTGAATTTAGCTTTTCTTGTGCGACATACATACTTTTATAGGTTAAAGTAAATTATTGTAAACCACCTGTTTCTTGCTTGTCATATTGGGTTTCAGCTGCTTCTAACTCTTTATCAAAGCCTAACTTCAGTTCATCTTCTCTTTGGTTCAAATACTCAATAAAAGATTCTGTTACATCAAAAGCATTGCTGATGTATGTGATTTGACCACCTTTTTGATAGAAAAAAAGAATATCAATATTGTTTTCTTCAGAGAACTCCTCTCCTGCTTGAGAAATTTTATTCATCAACGCAATTTGATATTGCATAGATTCTCTTTGTAGTTCCATTCCCTTTTGTTGCTCAAACTGTTGAATTGCTTGTTGTTTTTGAAGAGCGGTTTTCTGAATTTCTTCAAACTGATAACCTGTTATTTCGTCATTTTCAATTCTTCTTTGAATATCCGCTTCATAAGCTTGATACGAACGATATTTACTCTCTAAATTAGATTGAAAATCTAACTCTTTAGCTTTAAGCATCGAGTCAATTTCAACATAAAATCTAAATTGAGTGGCCACGCTGTCTTGAACATAATAGGCAATTCTCACCCCACCATTGTTTACTGATTTTACAGATGTTTCACCGTTTGTTTTAGCACTTTTAGTATCATCTTTTGCATTTTTATCTCCACACGAAGTTGTTAAACCACCGATTACAAATGCAATTGTAATTAAAGAAAACACATTTTTTATTTTCATCATTTTTGTTTTAAGATATATCTTGTAGGTTTTTATTTTGAAATGCGTCGTACCAATCTTGGCGCATTTCAACAAAACGTTTTAGTACTTTATTTAAAAATTCTTGGGTTACCATATTTTTTACATCAGCTACGCCCATTACGTCTGTTTCTCCTATTTTATAACTTTGTTCAAATTGACCCAATTCAATTTTTATTGTGAACTTACCATTATAAGAAAAAATCTGTATTTTAAACCTCTCGTGAGGGATTGTATCAACAACTCTCATAATTATTAGTTTTTTTTAATAATTCGGTACAAAAATATCAATTTGAGGGTGATTGACAAAGAAAAATGAAATTTTAATATCAATCACTTCAATAAAAATCATTTTTTTCATTAAAAGGTTTGTTTATTTATAAAAACAAATTATATTTGCACTCCGATTTTTGAAATGAATTTGAAAGACTTTATATCTATTTTTCTAAAAAGTTTAGTAGAATTAAATAAAATGGCCCATTCGTCTAGTGGTTAGGACATCAGGTTTTCATCCTGGAAACAGGAGTTCGATTCTCCTATGGGCTACTGAACTTTATTAAGCGAAATAAAGTTTAAAAAGATAAAGATTCTGTTTATCTTACTTAAAAAATTGAAAATAAATTAAATAAAATGGCCCATTCGTCTAGTGGTTAGGACATCAGGTTTTCATCCTGGAAACAGGAGTTCGATTCTCCTATGGGCTACATAATTAAATATTATAATAAAATAAACTATGGCAAATCATAAGTCAACACTTAAAAGAGTAAGATCTGATAAGGCAAAAAGAGAAGTAAACAAATACCAACACAAAACAACTCGTAATGCAATTCGCAAATTACGTGGTTTAGAGGATAAGAAGGAAGCTGAAAAACTTTTCCCTGAAGTTGTTAGTATGATTGATAAGATTGCGAAGAAAAACATCATTCATAAGAAAAAAGCTGCAAACTTAAAATCAGGTTTAGCGGTTCATATTTCTAAACTATAATTTATAGTTTAATATATAAAATTATTAAAGGAGCTTTTTAGGCTCCTTTTTTGTTTATTTTATTAAAAATAATAAATATTTATCTTAATTTGGCATAAGTCTTGCTAATAATCGTCTAAAATTGCAACTTGTTTATTATTTTGTCGTTTAATTTACAATTGCTAACTTTAACAAAAATATTCATTTAAAAACCAAAAACTATGAATTTTAAAAGTACTAAATTAAACCAGTTTTTATTCACTGCTTCTTCATTATTTCTTGGATTAATGGCAATGGCACAAGATAGTGATAATATGGTTGATAATCCTAGTTTTGAAAATGCCCAAGTAAAAAAAATACGTAAACTTGGAGATATTGAAAGAGCGGACAATTGGACTTCTGCGACAAAAGCACGTGCAGACTTATTTTCAAGTAATGCCAACATTCCCGAAGTTCAGGTTCCAAATAATATTTATGGCTCAGAAGAAGCAAAAGACGGAACAAATTACGCTGGAATTATAGCTTATTCTTATAAAGAGAAAGAAAGTAGAACTTATTTACAGACACAATTAAAGTATCCTATGAAAAAAGGAATGAGATACAAAGTTTCATTCAACGCTTCTTTAGCAGAACTTTCAAAATATACAACAAACCGGCTGGGTGCATACCTCTCTAAAAAGGCGATTGGTTCTGATGATAAAGTACCTGCTATCATCACTGATAAAACACATATTGAACATCCAGATAAAGTTGTCTTTACTGGAATGTACGGTTGGGATCTTGTTTGTGGAGAATATACTGCCGAAGGAGGTGAGAAGTTTCTTACAATTGGAAACTTTTCAAACGAAGGAGATATGAAAGTTGAAAGGGTTCGTAAGCCAAGAGATGTAAAAGGACAACAGATTATTGCTGCATACTTTTATATTGATAATATTTCTATAACGCTTTTAAATCCAGATGAAGAGTGTGATTGTGGATATTCTGATGAATTCGAATTTGAAACACTTACGCTGTATCAACGTGCTCCTCAAATTGATTTGTCGATGACTCCTGCAGAAAAATTGGAGCAACACAATATATATTATGCTTCAGGAAGATACGATGTGAGGATTGACGGTCAAAGAACAATTGATGCTGTTTATCAAATAATGAAAGAAAATCCATCAATGAAAATTCAAATCACTGGATATACAGATGCTAATGAAGCAGACAGCAGAGAGAATGCAATCACTTCTTTAAGACGAGCAGAGTATATAAAGGCATTACTTGAAGACAAGGGAATTGACGGTAAAAGAATCATTGCAATGGATGGGCAAAATTCAAAAGATTCAAAATATATTGAGGAAAATGATGATGATAACCTAAGAGCTGCTAAAAACCGACGCGTTTCTTTTAGAGCGTTATAATAGATATTTTAGAATATTCTAAACTGTTTAAGTGTATTAAAAAAGGGGTTAAAACGCAATATTTTAACCCCTTTTATATATTAGTGACTTAAAAAACAAATACTCTGAAAAAGATAGATGATAATAGATGAGACACTGTCTCGTAAAGTGTGTAAATAACTTTTTATTTCTATTTTATATTTAAACTGTGATTATTGCTATATCTGAACATCAGAAGGAAGTTTAACATTGATCCACTTCTCATTGCGATATTCACCTAAAACAATAACATCTTTGATTCTTCTATAGTCTTCAATGGCCATAATCATCTCTTCTTTTGTATCTCTTCTAATTCTCACGCCATTTGTTCTTGATCCCTCATTTCTTACTTCGATATAAAAACCATCTTTTAATTTTGCTGGTCTTGTTGGAGGTCTTCCCATAATTCCTTTACTTTTTATTACTTTTTTGTAACATTTTACAATCAAGCCTTTCTTGATTTTGCCTAAGATACAATTTTCTCATTTAATAACCAAATTTTAACCGTTTTTACTTTGATAAAACTTTTTAATTTATATATTTACATAGCCTTTTGGGAGATTTCACAATTTATTTGTATATTAGGCACAGTTATTGAAGTTATAATTTCAAAAAAAAATATTATGAAAAAAACAATTATTCTAACATTGAGTTTAATTTTTTCAGCGACTCTTTTTGCACAGCAAGGTAGCTATCAAGATTTATTGATTTTCAGGGCTGATGGAGATTGGGATAAGCTAATTAAAAAATCTGAACAATATACACTTTCAAATAAAACGAAAAAAGATGCAGAGCCTTATTATTATTTGGCTTACGGTCTTTATAAAATTTCGTACGAAGCGGATAGAGATGATAAGTACAAAAATGCTTACAAAGATGCGTTTAATGCCGTTGGAAAAATGTTGAGGTACGACAAAAGTGGAGATATCCAATCGAAATATTCAGAATTTCTTGGAGAATTGAAATTGTCACTACTTGAACTTATCGAAAACGACTTAGATTCAGAAGAATACAGACGTGCGTTTGGTTGGACAATGAGATTGTATAAGTTTGGAAGAGATTATACGCCAGCTTATTTTCTTGAAGCCGCTTTAAGACATCGAAATGATGATAAGTCAACAGCTCGTATTAAATGGGAAACTGGAGACAAATTATTAGCAGAAGAAGATTTGAGTACTTGGCCAGAGAGTGATAAAAGAATCTTAATGGTTGGAATTTATCAAACAGCACAGGTATTAACTGAAAATTTGCAAGCAGATAAAGCTAAAAGCTATATGAATTTGATTGCTCCTTATATGGAAGACATAGAAGAGTGGTCTGACCTTTATGATGACATTGTAAACTAATAAGCTAGGTCTTAGTAGAAATATACTTATAAAAGAGTATTTATAACTCATAAAAAAAACAATAATCTCAATTGGTTATTGTTTTTTTTTATTTAAGTATATTTAAGTCTTAAGAGATTTTTTTACTTGTTAGAACGATGACAAATCAGCATGGTACTCTACAAAATCATCATCTAAAAACTTTACTCTCCGATAACCCAATTTACAATTTCAGGATCAGTTGGAATTACTTTCGAGTAATGCATACCTTCAATTTTCCCATCCTTTCCTATCAAATATTTTTGGAAATTCCATTTAACTTTTGAGTCTGAATGTCCGTTTAATTCTTTGCTCGTCAAATAATTATACAAAGGTGCTTTATTTTTTCCCTTTACTTTTATTTTTGCCATCATTGGGAAAGTAACACCATAGTTTTTTTGACAAAATTCTGCAATTTCTTCGTTTGTTCCAGGTTCTTGTGACAAGAAGTCGTTTGATGGAAAACCTAAAATCACAAAATCTTTATCTTTAAACATTTGATACAATTCTTCTAATTGCTTGTATTGTGGTGTGAACCCACATTTTGATGCTGTATTTACAATAAGCATCTTTTTTCCTTTAAATTTAGATAAAGAAATTGTTTCTCCTTCAATTGTTTCTACTTCGTAATCGTAGATTGTTTCAGTTTGTCCATTAGCCATCAAAGCCATCAAAATTCCTCCTAACATCAGTATATTTTTCATTGGTTTTTATAATAAATTCTTATTTCTGTTGCTCCTTTTCCGTATTCTCTAAAATCTGCGTCATAAAACTCAATCCCCGCTCTTCCTTCAAGAAAATTTCTCACTTCTGATTTTAAAACTCCTTCTCCAACGCCATGAATTACAATCATTTTTCGTATCTTAGAGCTTTGTGCTTCTCTAAAACAACGCTTAAACACGTATAATTGTTGCGTTAAAATCTGATAACTTGACAATCCTCTTTCACTTTCTAATATAAAGTGTGAATGTAAATCTACCTCCCAGAAATCTTTATTCTTCGTTAATCCATTCAGGGCAGATTGACCGAAACTGTCTAAAATTTCAATTTTTGCCTCTTCTTTTTCATATTCTTCAACAACGCCTGTTTGATCCCCATGAATTTTCACCAATTCATCTTCTTTCATCTCATAATTGAAGCCCGTTTCATCTTCTACTACAACAATAAAAGGTGATTTATATGATAATACAATCCCCTCACCTACCTCATTTAAAAAACCTACTTTCTCACCGATATTGAAACGCATTAATTACTGTATTTAAGTCGATTGATAACATAGCAAATATTGATAAAAGAATTCCTCCCAGCCAAAGTGTCAACAAGAAAAAAGTAAAAGCAAAAGACGCATCCTTTTTCGTTGGAGGATAAAGAATACTGGCAACTTGCTTTGCGAAGATTTGATCGATTCTGTTGTCCACATCGTTCAAATCATCCAAATCTTTCAAACTTGTAGTATGATTCATCAATACATTTTTAATTTGCCAAAATGTTTTATCCGTAAGATCATCGTAATTAGATTCAATTTGAACTTCTTCATTCACTAATTCTTTTCTAATAAGGTAAAGTTTATGTTGATTTTTCACTTGAAATCCAATGATAAATCCAAAAGCTACAACAAGCCATGAGTTAACGTAAATCCCAACTCCAATAACAATAAATGAAATTAAAATAGTTAAAATTAACTGAACCAGTTCAAACTTACCAAAGAATAAAATTTGCATTAATTTACCACCATCCAAAGGATTAACCGGTATCAAATTCATCACATTGAGCATGATAAGCATTGTTCCTAATTGAATGGATAAATTATTAGGTTCTAACCAATTATAAAGGATCAATGTTGCCCCAAGAACAATACCTGGCAACGGTCCCGCCAAAACCATAATTCCGCCTTCTATTTGTGAATATTTCTTTTTATGACCTGAAACCAAGGCACCAACAAATGGGACAAAAAGCATGTTTAATTGTTTATAATTAAACAGTTTCATAAAGACGAAATGTCCTAATTCATGAAAAATAAGTACAAAAAGCAAAAGGGCAATTAAAAAATAATCACTAAAAATAAAGTAGAAAGTAATTGCAAAAACAACGATAGAAAGAATGGTAATAGAGATGTGTCCTTCCCTATTTCGTTTAAGGAGTTCTGGTTTAGCTGGATATTGTGGTTCAAATTCTTCCATTCTATAGCATTTATTTTTTTGTAATTTACATTTTTATTTTTTTTATGTATTAATAACAAATTTAACTTAAATAAGGAATTTAACCAAATTTAATATTAAATTCGTGAGATAATGATAGAAGTTCAAAACATAACAAAAAGATTCGGAGAAGTTGAGGTCTTAAAAGGCATCAATATGACTGTTAACAAAGGCGAATTAATCTCTATTGTTGGTTCCTCTGGTGCGGGAAAAACCACTTTACTTCATATTTTAGGAACCTTAGACACCTATGATTCTGGAAGTTATCAGATTGATGGGGTTCAGCCTAAAAAACTATCACAAAAAGAGCTTTCAAGATTTAGAAATGAAGCAATTGGGTTTGTTTTTCAGTTTCATCAATTATTGCCTGAATTTTCAGCTTTAGAAAATGCAATTTTACCAGCGTTGATTAAAGGAACATCGAAGCAAGAAGCGGAAAAACGTGCAAAAGAACTGTTTTCTTTTTTAAATTTAAAAAATAGGGACGAGCATAAACCTGCTGCTTTATCTGGTGGTGAACAACAAAGAGTTGCCGTAGCAAGAGCATTAATTAATCAACCCAAAGTTGTTTTGGCTGACGAGCCTTCTGGTAATTTAGATACGAAAAACTCAGAGGAACTGCACCAGTTATTTTTTCAATTAAGAGAAGATTTTGGACAAACTTTTATCATCGTAACACACAACGAACATTTAGCTGATATCTCCGACAGAAAATTAGTAATGGCCGATGGAAAATTCATTTAATCTTAAACCCACAGAAGTCAATGAACTGCTGATGGTTCGCTCAGAACAATACAACACTCCTAGTTTTTTTCAGAATGACCCGATTTCTATTCCGAAACAATTCAAGAATCAGAAAGATATAGAAATTATCGGTTTTTTAGTTGCGACAATCTCTTGGGGGAAACGAGAATCGATTATCAACAGCGGGAAAAAATTAGTCAAAATAATGGGTGAATCTCCTTATGAATACGTAAAAGATTACGAAGATGGAATGGTTTTTAATTCTGAATTTGTCCACCGCACATTCAATACAGTTGATTTGGATTTCTTTTTAAGAGCATTGAGGGAATGTTACTCAAAAAACGAATCTTTAGAATCTTGGTTTTATTTAAATCAAGGTGAATTTGGGATAAAGCAACGCATTGTTAATTTTAGAAATCAATTTCTAAGTGTTTCGCACGAAAAAAGAAGTGAAAAGCACATTCCTAATCCTGAAAAAGGCTCAGCAGCCAAGCGAATAAACATGTTTTTACGTTGGATGGTTCGGAAGGACTCAAACGGAGTTGATTTTGGTATTTGGAAAGACATCAAAAGCTATGAATTGTATATTCCGCTGGATATTCACACGAGTCGAATTGCTCGTTCGCTTGGAATTTTAGAGAGAAAGCAAAATGACTGGAAAGCATTGGAAGCGTTGATGCAATATTTGCGGAATTTAGACCCAAACGACCCTGCAAAATTTGATTTTGCTCTTTTCGGTATTGGAATAACGGGAGAATTGGATGAACTGGAGAAATATATGGACAAAGCCAGAGAAATAGCAAAACAGGAAAGAGAAAAACAAGAAAAATTAAAAAATCTTCCAAAACAACCACGAAGATTAGACGAAATTAGACAACGATTAGGAATAATTAAAAAAAAGTAGTAAATTCAATTAAATTATGAGTACAATTATTTCACCATCAGTACTATCGGCAGATTTTGCCAATCTTGAAAGAGATATTAAAATGCTTAATAAAAGTCAAGCTGACTGGATTCATATTGATATTATGGACGGACAATTTGTACCGAACATTTCATTCGGATTGCCCGTGATGAAAGCCATTCATAAACACGCTACAAAGCCTTTGGATGTTCATCTGATGATTGCTACTCCAGATAATTTTATCGATGATTTTAAAAATGCTGGTGCAGAAATATTGACTGTTCATTTCGAAGTTTGCACACACCTTCATCGTACTTTGCAAAGTATAAAAGACAAAGGTATGAAAACAGGTGTTGCTATTAATCCACACACTCCCGTTTCTTTATTAAAAGGAATCTTAAACGAGATTGATTTGGTGTTGATTATGTCAGTAAACCCTGGGTTTGGAGGACAAAAATTTATTACTGATTCGATTGATAAAGTGAAGGAACTAAGAAGTTTGATTAATGAGTTAAACACAAAAACTTTGATTGAGGTTGATGGAGGCGTGAACCTTGAAACAGGTAAGCAACTCGTTGAAGCTGGTGCAGATGCCTTGGTTGCTGGAAGTTTTGTTTTTGGCTCTGATAATCCTGCAAAAACCATACAAAACCTTAAAAATTTATAGACCTAAAATTATGTAGAATCATGGACGAGCAAAAAAAAAGTAAGAAAGGAAAAACTAAGCGCTTAATTAATTTCTTAGTTTTAATACTTGTTTTTGCTGTTTTGATTTTATTTACTGTCTATGGAAATAAGGTTTATCAAGACCAAACTAAGGCTGAGATTATTACTAAACAAGCTCCTTATTCGCTCGATGTTATCAATACTTTAGAAGAAATTGATAAAGAAAAACAAATAAATATATCCGATTTCAACTTTAATGAATCTGATTTTGATAGTAAAAACATCGTCAAAGTGATAAACGATACCATAACCGTTTACAAAGTCGTCAAAGAAAATCCATCTAAAAATAGCGGTGGTGTACTTTTCCATTTTGCTGATGAAGTTTATCTAAATAAAATTAAAATTGTTGATTATAAAACTTATCGAGACCAAATGATTAACACAGAATCGTTGGTTAATCAGTCCATTTACAATGAATCTGAATCGACTTATTACGACTTGATAGAATCTGCAACTTTTTCATTTTTATCAAGAAAATACAAGGAAGCATTGCAAAAATATATGGTAATTCTATCGAACTATCCTAATGATGTAAATGCAAACTTTTACACGGGGATTTGCTTTTTTAATTTGGGCGAATTTGAACAAGCAGTGGGTTATTTCGACAAATCTTATTCAATCGGATACGGAAATTTTCGAGAAGAAGCAATGTGGTTTACTGCGCTTGCAAATTATGAAATTGATAACTTAATTGGGTCACGACATTTTTTAAAGCGAATAATTAAAGAAGAAGGTTATTATCTTGAACCTGCAAAAGATCTTTTAACAGAAATTGAATAATGGATACAAAAGTACAATTAAAAAAGATGCGCAAAATGTTGTGGATGATGGGAGTTTTCAAAATTCCGATGATTGCCTATGTTCGTCCAAGACTGATTCACCTTGATGATAAAGTGGCCATAGTCAATGTGAGATTGCGTAGAAGAACAAAAAATCATTTAAAATCTATGTATTTTGGGGCATTAGCTGTGGGAGCAGATGTTACCGCAGGATTACATTCTTTTTATTATGCAGAATTATCAAGAGCTAAAATTTCTTTTGTATTTAAAGCAATGAAAACCGAATTTTTAAAGCGACCAACGTCAACTGTTCAGTTTGTATCAGAAGAAGGGTTGAAAGTGAAAGAAATATTTGAAAAAGCAAAGGAGTCAGGGGAACGTATCAATGATTGGATACAGGTTGTAGCAAAAAACGAAGATAATGAAATTGTTGCAACCTTTGAAATGCAGATATCAGTTAAATTAAAGAATTAAAGCTATGAAAAATATTACTTTTATTTTATTACTCGTTATGTTTACAAGTTGTAAAGAAACAAAATTGATTGAATTTAACGGAGATACCTACATGTGTGAGGTAAAAATCTACAATAACAAGATGCCCTCGCCCACTCCAGCAGCAAATTCTATTTATGCTGTTGTAATTCTTCGAGCAAAAGATTCAAAACTAACTGAAGCATGGCAATTAAAGTTTTTTAAACTCAATAAGGACAGGTATTCAGAATTTGAGATTGAGGGTTTTTCGGGCAAAGACGGGCTTTTGTATCAAAATGTCGTTCGTAACATAAAAGAAAGCGAACAATATAATGCGGTGATTCATTTTGAAAATGAAAAGGGAAAGACTTTAAAGTATAAATTAAACGATTTGGATATTTTGGTTGTACATTAATTTTCACAAAAGTAGAAAAGAGTCATACTTTGCTTCGAGACATTAAGGAGCTTAAAATTAGTGTTTTATTACTCTTGATTAGGTTTCTCTTTTTTGTCGCCTTTCTCTTGGAGTTCTTCTTCAGTTTCAAAGCCACTTAATAAATCATGTGTGCTGCTATCGTATTTACCTTTAATTTCATCAATTTTTGTTTTCTTCCATAGAGGAACACCAACAAAATATGAAGCCCTTCCAATAACATGAGCACTAATGGGTGCAGTAAGAAATAAAAAAATAATGATGGCAAAAACATTTGTTGTTATGTTGGTTTTCGTGAAGTACATCGCCAACCCCAAAAGTGTTAAACCAACCCCCAATGTTGCTGCTTTTGTTGTAACTGAGATTCTTAGGTAAAAATCCGACATACGGAGAAGACCAACCGCTGCAAGTAATATAAACAACGCACCAAAAGAAACAATTATCATTATTAATATATCATTCATTTCTCTTTCCTTTTTCTAGGTAATATGCAAAAGCCACTGTACTCAGAAAGGCAATTAATGCGAAAATCATTGCAATATCCAAAAACGATGGCATATTATAAATAATACTGAAGACAGCAATAATTGAAATACCTATGGTTATTAATAAATCTAATGATATTACACGGTCTGATAAGGTTGGACCTAATAGAAAACGGATGAATACTAGCAGAACTGCTAAACTCAATATCGGTAAAATAATATATGTCAAATACGCTTCTAGTGTCATCGTAAAATTTTCAAAATTCGCTTTTCATATCCATTTTTAATTCCATGAATAAACTTTTCTTTTGTATCAATATGCATAGCATGAATATACAGAGCTTTTCTGTCATCAGAAATATCCAAACTAAAAGAACCTGGCGTCAATGTAATCACATTGGCAAGCATGGTTATCTCCAAGTCTGTTTTTGCATCCAGCGGATACCTAATAATTCCTGGTTCCAATCTAATTTTTGGTAAAATAACATCAGATGCGACCTGTATATTTGCCTTAATTAGTTGAAAAATAAAGTAAAAAACAAATCCTAAGATACGTGGTACAATAACAAAATATTTCTTGCTTTTTTCATTATCACTAATTAGCCAAAGCACGAGGTAACTCAGAATAAAACCAGCCCAAAAATTATACGCACTGAATACTCCTGTCAAAAACACCCAAACAATTGTAAGTAATACATTTAATAGAAACTGTACTCTCATTTTATTATTAATTTAACTTGAAAACAGCATTGTAATACTGCTCTGTACTTATCAATTCATTTGCAATTCGATCTGCTGCAACTTGAAAGTTTTCTGCAAAAAAACTATAATATAAAGTTACACCAACCAAAATAATTATTGGTAAAATATACGACAATTTTTCTTTAAAGTTGAACTCATTAAAGTATCGGAATGAATCATCTCTTTCAATCTTCTCGTATTTCTTTGAAAAAACAGCATTCCAGATTTTAGCAACAATTACCAATGTTATTAAACTCGCAAAAATAAAAAGTATGGTTATAAAGACGTTTCCATTTACATAACTTGCAAAAAACAAAGATACTTTAGGCCAGAATCCTGAAAGTGGTGGAACGCCAACTACTGCAAATAGCGGAATAGCAAAGAGCAATGATAGTTTTGGATGACTATCCATCAATCCTCCCATTCTACTGAGTTTTGTTAAACCAAAAATACGATATAATACGCCTCCCGTCATAAATAAAGTAGATTTTACAAGAATATCATGGAACATATATAAAACAGCTCCAGCAATAGCTACTTCTGTAAATAAACTTAATCCTCCAACCATAAATCCAATGTGACAAATGATTAAATAAGAGAATGTTTTTAGGATATCTTTTTGAACCAATGCTCCTATCCCTCCAATAAACATGGTTAATCCTGCGATAACCATAAAGACAACTTGACTGACTTCATCCAAAGGGAATAACAGCGTAAAAATCCGAATCATGGCATATACGCCTACTTTTGTAAGTAATCCTGCAAATAAAGCAGATACGGATGTCGGTGGTGTATGATAAGATGCTGGCAACCAAAAATAAAGTGGAAAAATTGCTGATTTCACACCAAACCCGACAAAAAAGATAAAAGAAATGGTCCTTACAATTCCTCTGTTTTCAATTTCTGGTATTATTCGAGACAAATCCGCCATATTCAGTGAGCCTGCAACACCATAAAGCATCGCTATTCCAGTCAAGAATATAATAGAAGCAAGCATATTCAATGTAAAATATTTCATTGCTCCCTCTATTTGGTCTTTTCGCCCACCTATTGTTAATAAAACAAAAGAAGAAATTATAATTACTTCGAACCAGACATAAAGACTAAATAAATCTCCCGTTAAGAAAGCTCCACATAATCCCATAATTAGAAAATGGAAGATAGCGTGATAACCAAATTTCACCCGAGAGGAAACCATATTTTCAGTAGAGAAAATAGACAAAGCAAAGGCAACAATATTTGTCAAAAGCACCAAAATTACGGCAAGTGTATCAGCCACCATGGTAATACCGAACGGTGCTTCCCAATTAGAAAGCTGGATGCTTTGAATCCCATTTGCCCAAACATATTGAAATAAGATTGCACTGATGATAATACCAATCGCACTACCAACAACACTGATGTAATATTGGAAACTTGGCTTCATCCAGAAAAACAATAAAAGAATTGCAGTGATTAAATGGACGATAATCGGATACATTATTAAATGCTCATTCATATTATGCTATCTGTTTTGTTAAGATTATCTGTGTCATCTGTGCCTAATACTTTGTATGCTCTTTTAATTAAAACAATCGCAAATGATTGAAGCCCAAAACTAATTACAATTGCAGTTAATATTAGTGCTTGTGGTACAGGGTCAGCATAAATACCTTCTAAAATTTCTCCGCTATCAGCGATTAATGCTGGACTTCCTTCTGTGAGCCCTCCCATTAAAAAAATCAATAAATTCACACCATTTCCCAAAATAACAATTCCGATGATTAATTTGACTAAACTTCGTCGAAGAATCATATAAATTCCTGATGCGTATAATATACCTGTTGTTATTGCTAAAAGTACTTCCATTTTTTTAAGCGCTTTCTGATATTGTAAAAATAATAGTTAATGCTATTCCAACTACAACAAGGTAAACTCCTGTATCAAAAAATAAAGAACTTCCTATTGTTCCGAATAATTGTGAGTCAAACCACATACCTGTCATAAGTGGTTGCCCAATAAAAATAGTTGGAGCTAAAGCACTTAATATAGAAATGAGTAATCCTGTAGGAATTAAAAAACCTGGATGTAAACGTAAGATTTTCTTTGTATTAACCAGTCCATTTGCAAAAGAATGTAGTACAAATGCGATGGAAGAAATTAATCCCCCAACAAAACCACCTCCTGGTAAATTATGTCCCCTCAATAAAACAAAAAGGGAGAACAAAATCAACAAAGGGAGCAATGTTTTGGATACTGTACTAAAGATTAGACTTTTCATAATATTTTTGTATTATTTCTCATGACTTTTTAAATATAACTTTAATAGACCAAATACGCCAATCGCCGCAATAGAGAGAACCGTAATTTCAATCATGGTATCAAATCCTCTAAAATCGACCAAAATCACATTGACCACATTTTTACCTTTTGCCAGAAGATAAGCATTTTCTGCAAAGAAATCAGTCGTTGCTTTTACAGGCGTTTCATTCATTATTTCTATAATCGTAAAGGCCAAAAACGTTCCAAATGATGCAGCAATAACTCCATCTCTAATTCTTATTCTATTATTTGACATATCTAAGTATTTCGGTAATTTATAAACTACCAAAACAAAAAGAATTACGGTTAACGTATCAATTGAAAACTGTGTCATTGCCAAATCTGGAGCGCCATAAAAAATATAGATAAAACACATTGTGTAGCCTATCACACTCATTCCGATTATAGCTGTAAGTCGAGAAGAAGTAAATAATGTAAGAAATACTGAACTAATGATAAGAATTAGCATAACCAGTTCGCTAACACTCAACGACTTAATATCTAACAATACGTTAGAAACATTAAGGTTTAAAATAATATGTGATCCTAAAGCAATAGTAAGCATTATGAGTAATACCATAACATATTTTCTCAAATATCCATTTTGAAATAATCGTGTTAAGCCATAGGATAAATAAAAGAACCAATCTGAAAATGTTAAAAAAATGGACTTTGGAGAGAGAAACTCTATCTTTGCTAATGCGTTTTCCTTTTTATAAGTTGGTTTCCATATCAAATAAAGTAATATTCCAAGCGTTAATGTGATTGCGCTCAACAGCAAAATAAGATTAAATCCGTGCCACAATATTAAATGCAAACTTTCTTCACCTGTTAATAAAGGAGTAATTTGTTGTGTAAATAGATTTTGGACTACACTTGGAAAAACCCCAAGGAACAAGCTCAACACTGACAAAATCATGGGCATAATCCATAGTAAAATAGGCATTTTTGTTTTAATTTCAACTGAATCGTGCTTTTTTCCTGTGAAAGGTCTAACTCCGACAACAAATCCTGCAAAAACCATAAAAACATTGGTTATCAGTGCAATTGTAGTAAGAAATGCTGGAGAAATGCCTCCGCTAAGCGTAGATTCGTATATCAAATCCTTCCCTACAAACCCAATGGTTGGAGGAAAACCTGCACTTGACAAAGCGGCAAGTGAACCCGCAATAAAGAGTGGAAATAAAGTCTTTCTCAATCCTCCTAATTTAGTTATATCTCGCGTTCCTGTTTGATAGTCAATTGTTCCTGTAATCAGAAATAGACTTGCTTTATACAATGCGTGAGTAACAATAAAAACAATGGCAGCAGTAATAGAAGCGCTCGTTCCTATTCCAATCAAAAACACGATAATTCCCAAAGCTCCAATCGTAGAATAAGCTAAAATTCCTTTTAAATCTGTTTTAAACAAAGTATTAATTGCCGCATAAAGCATTGTGACACCACCAACAATGAGTAATATTAAAAAGTAATTGGAATTTCCTTCAAAGTGTGGACTAAACCGCAACAGTAAATAAATTCCTGCCTTTACCATGGTTGCAGAGTGTAAGTATGTAGATACCGGTGTTGGAGCTTTCATTGCACCATTCAGCCAAAAATGAAATGGGAATTGGGCAGACTTTGTAAACGCCGCCAAAAACAAAAATATCATCAAATAAACCGTGTAAGGGTGATTTTCAAATACGCCCGTTGAGTTTAACATTTCTGATATGGTATATGTTCCTGTTAAACTTCCTGCTAAAACTCCAAATGCCAACAAGGTTAATCCTCCAAGTCCTGTAATGGTTAGTGCCGTTATGGCTGCCTTTCGAGAGCCTTCCTCTTTGTTATTAAACCCAATCAGGTAAAAAGAGCTGATACTGGTTAGTTCCCAAAAAATAAAGAGTGTCAGGATATTATTGGCTGTTACAACACCAATCATTGCTCCCATAAAGAAGGAAAGAAACGCAAAAAATCGCAAAATTTTGGGATGTGTTTTTAAATACTGAGTAGAATATAAAAACACAATGCTTCCAATTCCTGTTATCAGCAAGGCAAATAGTAAAGCCAAGCCGTCTAATCGGAAATCTAAATTAATCCCCAACGACGGAACCCAAGTATAGGAAAAATCAAAGATTTCACCATCCATAATTGATTTGGTAAAACTTGAAAAATAAATGAGCAGAGAAATTGGAAGCAATGCTGCAACCCAGGTTATTCGTTTAAATGTTTTATCCCCTAAAACAAACAGGAATAATGCAAATAAAAACGAAACTGTTGTAGCCAATAGAAATACGCTCATAATTTATTCTAATTCTAATGATTTAAGTTGAATTTTTTATGCCCAACATAGTATTTTGTAAATATAAAAAAAAATGGTTTTTTATGACCTTTAATACATAATATTCTATTTTTTTGTTTAAACGCTAACCCTATACATAGAAAGAAGGTTTAGCCTTAAATCTGAATTATATTCAACAGCCTATGCCAATACGACTTCTTCTGTCTTCACTTCATATCCTAATTCGCTCCATTGTGCAGAACCACCAACAAAAACCTTAAGATTATTGAATCCGGCTTTTGCAAGAATAGAATATGCGTTAGCTGCACGTTGACCGCTGTGACAATAAATAATCACCTCTTTACTTTTGCTGATTTTGTCCAAGTTTTTCAAGAGATTACCTACAAAAACATGCGTTGCATTTGCAATGTGACCACTTTTAAACTCGACATCATTACGGACATCAAGGATTTGCGTGTTGTTATTATTTAATTTATCTTTAACCTCCTCTGCGGTAACTATATCTGCAGAAATAAATCCAAGTTCAGAACTCACCTCAATCATTTGAGATTCAGTAATAAATCCATACATATTCGTATCTAATCCTACACGCATTAACTTTCTTGTCAATTCTTCAATTTTTTCTGTCTTGCAAATCAAAACAAACTGCTCTTGATAATCAAGATGCCAACCACACCAAGTAGAAAACGATTTATTTCCTGTAATATTAATGGTATTTGGGATATGTAATTGTAAATAGTCTTCTTTTTCGCGTGTATCAATTACTTTTAAGCCGTTATTAAATGCAGTTAAAAACTGATTTGTTGTTAATTGGGGAATTTGAGGTACTTGAACGCGCAGTGGTCGGTCCACTTTATTCAAATATTTCATCATTGCAAAATATCTTGGAGGCTCAGGTTGATCCATTAATAAATAATCAATGAATCCTTCTTTGTCATTCTTATATTGAAACGCCCAATTTGATATTTTTTCATAACCAATAGTAGAACTAGGTACAGCACCTAATGATTTTCCACAAGCAGACCCCGCACCATGTGCTGGCCAAACTTGAATATGGTCTGGAAGTTTTGCAAAACGTTGGATTGAATCATACATTTGCTCAGCTCCGATTCTTTTTGTTCCTACAATCCCTGCGGCTTCCTCTAATAAATCTGGGCGACCAATATCTCCTACAAAAACAAAATCACCAGTAAACGCCATAACGGGTTGACTTGATGCTGGATGGTCTGTTAAAATAAAAGAAATACTTTCTGGTGTATGTCCTGGTGTGTGCATAACATCAAGAGTTAGATTTCCCACTTTAATAACATCACCATCTTTCAATCCTTTGTGGGCAAATTCATATAGCCAACCTTCTCCACCTTCGTCAGAAAGATACATTTCTGCGCCAGTAACAGTAGCTAATTCTCTTGAACCACACAAATAATCTGCATGAATATGTGTTTCTGTGATATATTTTATTGTTAAATTATTCTTTTTAGCAATTTCTAAATACACATCAATATCTCTTTGTGCATCAATAACAATTGCTTCTCCTGTTGCTTGACAACCTATAACATAACTGCCTTGTGCTAAGGTTTCGTCATACACATGTTTAAAAAACATAACCTGAATTTATAAGTTTAACTTCTATTATCTGTTTAATTGATTAACAAAGATACAACTTTTGTTAGGTATTTTCTAATAAAAAATCGATACTTTAACATAAGGTTTATGGTAGAGTAACAAATATTACTCAAAAAAATAAGGCTACTTCAATTAAGAAATAGCCCTACTTTTATAATTTTATAAAAAAATTATTTCCAAGTTCCGCCAGCAGCTTTACAGCTAGATTCTGCAGCTTTAACATACGCACTCCATGAACCTGCTACAAACTGATCATCTTTACTATACGTGACAGAAGAACCGTCAGGGTATGTACAAGTATGACTTTTTTTACAAGAAGTTAGTGCAAAAGCACCCACTACCACAGCAATAAATAATAAGTTTTTAATCATAATTATATTTTTTTATTTAGTTAATTTACTGCGAATATAGTAAAATAACTTTATAATCAATTAAGAATAAATAGAATTTTGATAGTTTTTTACATTTTGCATATAGAAAATCAACTAAATTCAAATAGATTGTAAGTACTTTATGTCATTAATGATTTTTGATATAATCTTTCGCTTTCTGAATAATTGGATACAAGGGTTTATCTTCGATTATATCTGGAATAAGAGAAACTAACTCTTCACAAACAGTTTGACTTTTAGAAGATAATTTATCTTGAATTTCATTGTGGCGAATGGCTTGAATAATGGTAATTAATTCAATACTCAAAACTTCGAAGGCATTTTCAATGGCTATTGTTGTCAATTGTGCCGCATTTGCTCCCATACTAACAATATCTTGATTGTCGTTATTATTAGGTATCGAATGAACATACATCGAATTAGATAGGGTTTGATTTTCAGCGGTTGTAGAAGTCGCTGTAAATTGAGCTGCTTGCATTCCATAGTTTAGCCCTAAAACTCCGCGATTTACAAATGGAGGCAAAATCTCATTAATCTTATGATTGAGCAAAAAATTTAATTGTCTTTCTGCTAACATTGTCATTCTTGTTATAACCAGACGTAATTTGTCCATTTCTAACGAAATATAATCACCATGAAAGTTTCCCCCGTGATAAACTTGTTGCCTTTCACTATCAATAATTGGATTGTCGTTTGCAGAGTTTAGTTCTTTCTCTAAAATTTCTCCCGTATAGTTTATTGTATCTAAAACTGGCCCTAAAATTTGTGGAATACAACGCACCGAATAATATTCTTGTACTTTGTCTTTAAAAAATTCTTCTTGATTTTCTCCTGAATATAACGTATTCTGACGGTTTTTCATCAATTTACTATCCGAAATATGGTCACGAATGTCTTTTGCAATTTCTAATTGACCTTCATGTAATTTTGCGCTATTTAATTCAATAGAAAAATGGTCATCATACGCTTGAACCAATTCATTAATCATAGCACTACATTTTATCGACCAACTTAATAAACGTTGCGCCTTAAAATGGTTTAAAATTCCAATTCCTGTCATCGCAGAAGTACCGTTAATCATTGCCAATCCTTCTCGGATTTTAATTTCTGCTGGTTCGATTCCTACTTCTTTAAAAACGTCTTTTGTATTTCTTCTGTCACCTTTATAAAAAACTTCGCCTTCTCCAATAACACATAAAGCAAGGTGTGCCAATTGCACCAAATCTCCACTTGCTCCAACACCTCCATGTTGGAAGATTAAGGGATAAACATCTTTGTTAATCATTTGCTCTAGCACTTTAACAACTGTACTATTAACACCTGATTTACATTTACTTAAGGAAACCAACCTTGCAATCATCGTTGCTTTTACATGTTCTGGAGGAAATACTTTTCCTGTTCCTGCGGCGTGACTCCTAATGAGATTAAACTGCAGTTCTATAATTCTATCATCTTGCACACGATATTGCGCCATTGGTCCAAACCCAGTATTTACTCCGTAGATTACCTTACTTTTTGAATATTCTTTTAAAAATTCATGGTTATCATCAATCCGTTTAATAAGTTTCTTATCTAATTCTAACGTAGCGTTATGAAAAACCAAATCAACTAAATCTTTAGTCTTCAAAAATTTGTTTAGTGTAATCATTTAAATACTTTTGTTTATATTTATAGTAAATATAGTTTTCGTGAAAAACCTCACAAATATAGAAATGTTTTTCCATGAAATTTAAAACAAACAACAAATTTAGTGAATCAATATACAGAAACAAAGCGTTTATACGTTATGCCTTATAGGAAGCATTAAAAAAAACAAATAGAGAAATGTTAATTAAAGATTTTTACGAATTAAAAGAACTAAAACAAATAAGCGAGGAAAATTATGAGGCCCATATTAAGCTGAATAAGGAACATGACATTTTTAAAGGACATTTTCCTGGCAATCCCATCACGCCCGGTGTATGTATGGTACAGATTTTGAAGGAGATTGTTGCAGGAATTGTGGACAAAGATTTAATAATGAAAAGCACCAATAATATAAAGTTTATGGCGTTAATCAATCCAGAGGAAACGCCAGATTTGAGATTAGAAATTTCAATTTCTGAGAGTGAAAATGGATTTGCTGTTAAGAATCAATCTTATTTTGATGATACATTGGCTTTAAAAATGGGTGCCAAATACGAAATAATATGAAAATTCTATTAGCAAGTGTACTTCTTATTTTTAGTATTTCCAGCACTTCTATCAACGATGTACGGTTAGCATTTCAGAAGGCAGAAGTAAATGCAACAGCGGCAGATTCTTTTAAGAAGATGATGGAGGGAAATATCTCAATGAATCAAAATCTCCAATTGGCGTATCATGGTGCGGCAGTTACATTGGTTGCAAAGCATTCTTCGGGAATTTCAACAAAGATAAGTCTATTTAAAGAAGGAAAGGGAATGATTGAACAGGCTGTAAAAAATAATCCAAATCACATTGAAATTCGATTGGTTCGCTTGATGATTCAGTCCAATACACCTGCAGTTTTAGGCTACAAAAGCGAGATTAATGAAGATAAAAACTATATTCTTTCAAACTTTGATTCTGCTCAAAACGATTTGAAAACCTATATTAGAAATATTGCAAAAGACACGGATGTTTTCACAGAAATAGAAAAAGAAAAATTAAAATAACAATCTTACACACCACTTTTCTTGAACAATACTTATGACATAATTATTATTGGAAGCGGAATGGGCGGATTGGTTTCTGCTGTTATTTTAGCCAAAGAAGGTTACAAAGTCTGTGTACTCGAAAAAAACAATCAGTTTGGTGGAAATCTTCAAACTTTTGTGCGCGACAAAACAATATTTGACACAGGCGTTCATTACATCGGCGGACTTGATAAAGGACAAAACCTTTACCGTTTTTTTGATTATTTAGGGGTTTTAGAACACCTGTCGCTCGAAAGGATGAATATGGATGCGTATGATATTATTACTTTTGATGATGATACAATTGCATATCCACATGCTCAAGGCTATGAAAACTTTATCAATCAATTGGGTAAACACTTCCCTGATGAAATTGATAAAATCCGTAAATATTGTGACAAAATTCAAGATGTTTGCTCTAAATTTCCTCTTTACAACCTTGAGAACAACACGCTTTACGATTTAAACATTCTATCGTTAAATTTAAAAGATTATTTAGACGAATTAACAGATAATGAACGACTAAAAGCTGTGCTTGTTGGTTCGAATTTGCTTTACTCGGGCGACGGAGAAACAACTCCTTTCTACATTCATGCTTTATCGGTTAACTCATACATTAATAGCTCTTGGAGATGTTTGCGTGGCGGAAGTCAGATTGCTAAAGCATTGGTTAGAGAACTGAGAAGGTTAGACGGAAATATTTTACGCCGAACTGAAGTAACAAAATTTTTATATGAAAACAATCAATTAATTGGCGTAGAGTCTCAGCAAGGAGATCAATTTTTTGGTCAGAAATTTATTTCTAACATCGACTTGAATCGAACCATACAGTTGGCAGGAGATTCTATTTACAAAAAATCGTTTCGTCGGCGCGTAAAAGAATTACAAGATACGCCTTCTTCGTTTTCAGTACACATTGTTTTAAAACCTGAATCTTTTCCTTACTTTAATTACAATATTTTCCATATAAAAGAATCTTCTAAGGTATGGAATGCTACAAAATTCGATATAAACGATTGGCCGAAAGCATATATGATTTCTATGGGAGCAAGTCGTAAAAACATGGAATTTGCCGAAAGTTTGTCAATCTTAACTTATATGGATTACAATCGTTTTAAAAAATGGGAAGAAACCACAAATACCATTGTCAACAAAAACGAGAGGGGAAAATCTTATGAAAAACTCAAAGCTGAATATATAGAAATTATTTTATCAGAATTAGAAAATAAATATCCAAAAATCAGGGAAGCAATCCACTCAGTTCATGCCACTACTCCACTCACTTATCGTGATTACATTGGCGGACGCAATGGAAATATGTATGGTTTTCTCAAAGACTCACATGCTCCTCTTAACGCTTATTTTTCTCCAAAAACAAAAATAGACAACCTTTTTGTAACTGGTCAAACCGTTAACATGCACGGAATCATGGGTGTTACCATAGGTGCCGTAAACACTTGTTGTGAAATTGTAGGAAGAGAGAAATTGATTGGAAAAATCAGTAGAAAATAATATTTTTCAAGTAAATTTCTATTTTTTATTTAACATCAAGAGCGTATGCCCATGACCAATCAGTTCGCTTTTATCAACCAATTTGAATCCTGCCTCTTCTGTAAATCGGAGGAATACTTTGCTGTCGTACATTTGACTCGTACCGTTAGCGATGGTTGTAAAATAAAGTGATGTCATTTGCAAGATAAATGCTGATGTTTCAAATCTTTGTAAATCCCAAAATGTTTCGTTGATATAAACCCTTGTGTGTTCATCGGAAGATTCATGACATTTTTGCAAAATTGACACAATTTGATCATCAGAAAAACAGTCTAAAAATTGACTCATCCAAATAACATCATATCCTTGCGGTAGTTCAGCATCGCTTAGCATATCAATTGTATAGAAATCAACTCTATCGCTAAAACCTGCATCTGCAATTGTCTTTTTAGCTACATTGATTTGTCCTTCTAAATCCACAACACCAATTCGCACATCTTTGTCATATTCCAGGCATTTTAACGCCCATTTCCCTGTGTTTCCTCCAATATCTAAAATATTTTTAGGTTTATCTTTAAAAATCATTGGTAGAATAACGTCAAACGTATTGTCAGAGTAGAAATGGTCAAACCCAAACCAACTGTCCTTTACCTCTCCTGGCAATTTAGAAAGCCCTTCGTAAACGGTTGACCAAGGTCCAAAGTTTTTCAATCCTTCTGGTCGAGATTTTTTAATACTTTCTTCCAAACTTGGCACCCCATCAAAACAAACATCTTTCATGAATTTGTAATTCACATGAACACTTTCGTTGTTGATAAAAAAGTAACCTGTTTTTGTTAAAAAGTAGAGATTATCTTGCGCATACAACAAGCCAATTCCTAAACCAGCTTCAAGAAGGATTCTCAATCCATAATGCGAAATATTAATTTCTTTAAAGATATCATCAAAAGAAATTCCGTCTTTATGATTGAACACAATTCTCAAAATTCCTTTTTCTCTTAAAAGTTTTGATGCTTCCCAAACATAAGGAGCAAAAGCGATAAAGTGTGCTCGATGCAACGCGTCAATTGCACGCATATCGTCCTTATTAAATAATTCATCAGTTTTCGCCAGTTCGTTCATAATGTCATGTTATGATTTGTAATTATCAATTTATCTTTATTCGAGTGCAAAATACATATTTCTTTCATTATTCTTATTTTAATTTGAAGACAATCAACTAGTTTTATTTCAAATTGAGCAATTCATGTATTGTCACACTTTTATATTTTTCTTTTTTCAAGTATTCTAATAAACTTCTAACAACATTCACGGTTTTATCAGACGTATCGTGCAACAAAATAATACTTCCCGGAGAAATTCGTCTTTTGATGCGTTTAAAAATCATTTCCTCATCATGATTCACAGTATCAAAAGAACGTATGTTCCATCCTATAACCGTTTGGTTTAACTTCTTTACTGCACGACGGATCCTTGGATTTGTAACACCAAAAGGCGGTCTAAAATAAACATCCTTCACTCCCACTTTCTCCTCAATCAGTTTTGCATTATCCTGAATTTCTTTCACCATGTTTTTTGTTGATTTGAATCCCATCGACTTTTGATGAGAATAGGTATGGTTTCCTACTTCATGTTGTCGTTTTACAATTTCAGATAGAATTTCATTATGTTTTTCAATTTGTTTTCCTATGCAGAAGAAAGTTGCTTTTTGTTGATATTCATCTAATAAATCTAATATTTTGGTTGTAAATTCTGTAGGACCATCATCAAAAGTAATGGCAACAACTTTTTCCTTTGATTTTACACTACAAATTGATTTTACGTGGTAGTTTAATTGGATAATAAATGAACCGTAAATAACAACTAGTATCCATAGAACAAAGAAACCTATATAAACAATGATTGGCCAGTTCCAAAAATAAAAAGCAAAAAAATAAAATAAGGTAAATAATCCAAAAGCGATATATCCAACTTGATGTTTAGACATTTTTTAAAAGTATTAAACTATAGTCTCTACCTCTAGTTTGGTTAAAAATCAAGATATTTTCGATGGTTCTTGGATTTCTTTTGCTGCTATTTGGATGATATAATGTTTCTGGAATTTCCTGATTTTTCAAAATATTTGACGCAATCCACGTAGCAATAGACGAAGAAGAATAAAAGTCTCCGAAAAGGTGCTTGAAATATAAAGACGTAGATTTTTCAAGAATAGCTGACATTTCTTCGTAAATATGGTCGTATTTAACATCGCCATTGTTTCCAAGAATAACAGCATCAATGTCTTGTGTGCTCAAACCATTTCGTTTTAAAAAATTAAGTGTAAAATCTTTAAGTTTTCCTTCTTCAATATGATTTTTCATTTCAACATCTACACATTCAGCGTAAGTTGAAGCTTGTTTTTGATTAGAAAGAATCATAAATGCACCACCTTCTCCTTGTACACCTCCGCTCGATTTTGGTTGAAAGATACTGTGTTCTCCTTCTTCTACTTTTTTATAAAAACCAACCAAACGATAAAGTCCTTGAGTAAAAGATCCAATTTCCTCCATTCCGCCAACCAAAATATTCTCTTTATCTTCTGACTGGATTTGCATCAAACCATCTAACAAAGCAGATTGAAAAGAATTAGCAGCTTGAACATAAGTAAAATTATATGCTTTTGATTCTATTCCCAAAGCGATTTGTCCTGCAATGGTGTTGTGTGTCGATTGAATAAAAGGTGTTGGCGTCAAGTATTCTTCATTGTATTGGATCATACTTTCCAAAAACTTTTCAGAATCTTTCGCGCTCCCAATTCCTGTACCTACGATAATTCCGTCTATCTCATTTACCACTGCATCTTTCATTGCATTTGAAGAAGCCACGACACCATTTTTTACAGCTTTCCCCATTCTACGAATTAATGCAGGAGGGATATATTCTTTATAATTTTGTTTTAAAGCAGGAACCTGAGTTGTATCCTTGTATTCAATTATTTCTTTCAGAAAATCTTCTTTTGTATTTTGTGCAGAAACAATTCCCAAACCGTTGATATAGCATTTATTTTTCATAATTTATGCTTTTTCAAAGATTAAACTGGAACAATTTCCTCCAAATCCAAAAGAGTTAGATAAAATTGTAGAAACATTAGCATATTCTAATTCTAATTGAGGCACCAAATCAAATTCCTTCATTTTTGTAGAGAAATTTAAGTTTGGATAAATTAACCCATGTTTCAGTGACAAAACACTGAAAACCGCCTCAACAGAAGCTGCAGCAGCTAAGGTGTGACCAGTAAATGGTTTTGTAGAGCTAAATTTTGGGATATTTCCTTCTCCAAACAACTCAATCATTGCCCTTCCTTCTGACAAATCATTATTGGGAGTAGCTGTACCGTGAACATTTACATAATCGACTTGCGACGGGCTCATTTTTGCCAATTCAAAAGCATTTTTCATTGCTAAAAAAGCTCCTTCCCCATTTTCAGAAGATGCAGTTTGATGGAAAGCATCATTTGCATTTGCGTATCCTGATAAATAAGCAATCGGTTTTTTTCCTCTTTCTTTGTAAGATTTTTCAGATTCAAGCACCAAATATGCAGCGCCTTCTCCAAGATTTAATCCTTTTCGATTATCATCAAAAGGTTGATTTAATGTATCAGAAAGAATCATCAAAGTATTAAATCCATTCATAGTGAATTTACAGAGCGCATCCATTCCGCCAACGATCACTTTGTCAAGGCGACCGTTTTCAATCATTCTTGCTCCGAGCATAATTGCGTTTGCTGCCGACGAACAAGCTGTACTTATTGTAGTTACAAAGCCATTAATACCAAGGTACTCGCTCAGAATATTGGTATTTGTCCCCGCATCATAAATGGTGATATAATGCTGTAAATCTTCTCTATCGTGAAAATCAAAATAATAATTCTCAATGATATCCATTCCCCCAACTGTAGTCGAATTGATAAACCCAATTGAGGATTCATTTTTCACATCGATCTCCGCTTGTTCAACCGCCTCTTGTATTGCAATTGCACCAAGCATTGTCGTTCTAGAAAAATTATTACTTGGATCTTTAATCCTTAAAATATCGAGAAGTTCTTGGTTTGATTTCTTAATTTCTCCAACATAAATTTTATCTTTTAAGATAGTATCTATGTTTTCAACACGAGAAATGCCATGCTTATTGCCTTTTAAAGCAGAAAGAGTTTCTGCGACATTCATCCCTATAGCAGAAACAATTCCCATTCCTGTTATGGCAATATTCTTACTCACTTTATTTGGTTCTATGCTCAGAAATATATTGAGCCATTGTTTCTATCGATTCAAAAATCTTTTTCCCTTCTTTTGGGTCTGTTAATTTAATTCCATAATCTTTATCAAGAATCACAATTAATTCCAAAGCATCAATAGAGTCTAACCCTAAACCATCTCCAAAAAGAAAATCTGAATCTTTAATATCCCCGATAGACATATCGTCAAGGTTTAAAGCATCGATAATTTTTTCCTTCAACTCTTTTTTTAACTCTTCCATAATTTTATAACAATTTATTTAATTTTTCAACTGATAATTCTTCTCCTTCTTTAGGTTCTACAATGAATACAAAAGCATTATACTCATCTTGATTTACCTCTAACCAACCACAAAGCACGCTTTTTGATTTTCCTAAATTAATCAAACTTTCGGAATAATCAATCATAAACTTTGGATTGAAATTTTCAAATATAAAAAAAGAATTCTCACTCTTCAACTTATATTTGATACTTATTTCTCCAAGGGCAATATTTGGCAATGTATAAACGAATGTTGCGGGACTTGCATAACCACCATTTTCATAGGAAATTGAAGATTGATGTTCTTTGTCAATGTCAATGCAAGACGAGCGATTACAAAGCAACAATGCCATTTCTGAATCAATACTTTCCATTGAGTCCAAAAGTATTGTAGAAGCAACGAGCGACAGTTTACAAAGTGGATCCATTTTATAAAACTTTGGATAATCTATCTTCAAAGTTTTATAGGCAGATTTAATAAACTTTAAAAATGTTGGCTCATCTTGATTCTCAAAAACAAGTTTTCCATTAAGAGAAATCTTCCCATTCTTTATATTGCAGTAATGTGTAATCTTATTTTTCATTGTTGATATGCCTTTTAAAGATTACTGCTGTATTAGTTCCTCCAAATCCTGATGCTGTTTTCAAAATTATATTACATTCTGTGAATATATTTTCTGTTGTAACATTCAGCGGTAAAGTTACCCCATGTTCTGAATAACCCAAAGATTGTGGAATTAAATTTTTACTTCCAGATTTTAACGCAATCACCGTATCTAAAAGTCCTGATGCCCCCAAAGTATGACCAAAGTATCCTTTTAAACTATAAACAGGTGTGTTTTCTAATCCCAAGCGATTAAAGGCTTGTGCTTCCATCTCATCGTTATATGCTGTTGCTGTTCCATGAGCGGAAATACAATCTATCTGGTTGGCTGAAATTTGTGCTTCTGCTATGCTTTTTTGAATACTTTGAAAAAGTCCTTCGCCTGTTCGTGAGGGACCTGAAATGTGATTTGCATCATTGATGTTGCTATCGCCCAAAATCTCGTAGTAAACTTCACCCTGAATAACTGCTTTATTTTTAGTCACCAATATAGATGCAGCAGCTTCTCCTAAAGTAATTCCATCACGGTTTTTATCGTAGGGTTTACAAGGATTGGGACTCACAGCTTGAAATGACTGAAATCCAGTAAAAACGAATCTAGAAAACAAGTCGGCTCCAATGATTATTAGATGATTATATACGTTTGATTGAATCAACGATTTCGCCACTGAAACTGCCATAATTCCTGAAACGCACGCATTAGAAAGTACAATTGGCGTTGATTTAACTCCAATAACCTTAGCAACTTTATCGGCTAAATTTGACAAATAATATTGTTCAATATTGCCTTTTTCTAATGAAGTTATGTTTCCTTTTGTACTGGAAATAATCAGTCCGCATTTATCATCCAAAATAGCATCATACAATGGTTGGATACTTTTAACTGAAAGAAGCATCATTTGCTCCAAATCGGTAAACTCTCCTTTTAAATTTAGAGTTTGAAAAGCATTATTTAATTTTTCTTTGTCAATAATCCCTCCAACAAATGGTTCATTGTGCAAATACTCATCCGAAAAGTTTTTAATCCCTGATTTTCCTTGTAAAACCATTTTTATATTCTCTTGGATATTAAATCCCAAAGGCGTCACACAGTTTCCTGTAGTAGCAAATACAGATATATTATTTTTATCTTGAATCACTGAAAAAGTTTACTTTATTTTTCCATTTGGTAAAAAAATCAGGCGAATATAGTGCTAAATTTCCATTTTTATCAAGAAAAACTTGAACTGTTCTACCTTCACACATTAATTCACCTGTGGGATTATAAATTTCATATTCCAAAATCAACTTTGAAGAAGGACAATCTAAAATAAATGTTTTTACTGTAAAAGTATCTCCAAACTTCAAGGAAGCTTTATAATCACAATGAACATTGACAATTGGTGCTGTATAATTATTTGCTTTTATATCCAAATATGAAAGTCCATGTTTACGACCAAAATACTCTCTTCCTTCCTCAAAAAAAGAAATATAGTGCCCGTGCCATACAATTCCTAAAGAATCGACTTCATTAAACTTTACGCGACCTTCATAGATTGTCGTTAAATGCTCAATTCGTTTATATCTGGTTGAATTTCTTTTCATAAATCAAGGCAATCGTCATATTTAGTAGAAAAAAGGCAAAAAGCAACAATAAATAAGGTGATAGTTGGAGCAAATTTGACTCTCTTAAAAGCACATCATAAAATCCTTCTAATCCCCAATTCATTGGTGATATTCTAGCGATCATTTGCATTGTTTCTGGCATTGCATAAACAGGAAACCAAAGTCCACCAACCGCAGCCAAGATAACAACAGAAGTGGCTCCAAATGGCGCAGCTTGTTCGTGTGTTTTAGATATTGTTCCAATCAGTACACCAAAACCGATGGCTGCAAGCCCAGAAAACAACGCCACAACACTTAATAAGAAAAATCTACCTTCAATTTCAAGTGCAGGCAGACCAATTATAGGAAAAAGGTAAACACTGACCAAGAGCATTACATAAAACTGAACCATACAAACAAATAAATAGACAAGAATTTTACTAATTATAAACTCAAAAGAAGAAAATGGTAATGTTTTTAACCTAATATAAGTTCCTTGATTTTTCTCTTTAACAATGTTTATAGACAAAGGAATAACAATAAAAAATATTGCAAAAAGCGTCCAAGCCGGTAAATTATGTTGAACAGCATTTGGGGTAATGTTCTCATGATTTGTTGTGATTGATTTTTCTTGAAACTGAATCAACGGTTCTTCCGTGATATAGCTAAAATCTGCTTCAAATTCATTTTCAAAAGTTTTGTAGATAGCCTGTGTTTCTAATTTAGAAATCATATTATCTATTGCGTTTTTTAGCGCATTACGAACATTTGATCCTACTGCTGGGTCAAAGAAGATAAATACTTCCTTTGTTTCTTGCTCAAAAATTGATAAATCTGCTTCTTCTATGTCTGGCATCACTTCGCTTAATAGTCGATTGATATGTGCATCGGTTTTATTTTGGATGTAGTTAGAAAAATCTTCAGGAATTACAATTAAAATCTTTTGTTGTCCCAATTTTAAAAGATTTACGCCTACTTCTTGCGTTAGTCGTTCGTTTTCTAATTCGGTAATAATCTTTAATTGGTTATTATCCTTTAAGTTGTTTATGATAGTTTTTGACAAATCACCGTCATCACCGTTTGCGATTAAAACAGGGAGTGTTCCTTCAACATTATTTTCAATACTATCTTGAATAAATGTGATCGTAATAATTAATACAATGGGCATCAGAAAAATAATTGCTACTCCAAGTAAATCTCGTCGAAGTAGTCTTAATTCTTTCAGTATTGCGTGATAAATTTTAAACATGTACCCTATCTGCTCCTATTGTTTCTATAAAGATCTCTTCAAGTGTTCTAAACTCTCCATTATCCAGTAAAACATCTTGTGTATTTCCTTCGATTTGAATTTCGCCATTATCAATAATTGCTACACGGCTACAAAACTCTTGGGCTTCGTGTAGAATGTGAGAGCTATACACGATTGTCGTTCCCTTTTCGTTCATTTTTTTAAGAAAATCTATGATAAATCTTTTAGAGTGAACATCAACTCCAACGGTTGGCTCATCAAGGAAAATTAGGTTTGGTTCGTGTAAAATTCCAGCCAAGAGATTGATTCTTCTTTTCATTCCACCAGAAAATGTTTCAATTCTATTGTTTGCAAATTTCGTCAGTCCCATTTTTGCAATTCCCGAATCAATTTTACGATTTAGGTCTTTCCTTGGCACGCCGTACATACTGCCGAAAAATTGTAAATTTTCTCTTGCTGTTAATTTTGGATAAATAGCGTATTCTTGTGGAACAACACCGATAACAGTTTTAATTTTTTCTGTTTCGATACGCAAATCCATTCCTTGAATTTTTACTGTCCCAATATCGATTTTAAGCAAGCCTGTCAAGATAGAAATCAAAGTAGTTTTTCCTGCACCGTTTGGACCAAATAGTCCAAAAATCTCGCCTTTATCAATAGAAAGGTTTAATTTATGCAAAGCATTAAAATCCGTTCCTGGATATCGGTGAATTAAATTTGATATTTCAATGCTTTTACTCATTATTATTTCATTGTTTTTTTAAGGTCTAAAAAGAATTGCTTTTCTTGTTTAGATATTTGGATCATCATTTTTGACAATCTTTCATATCCATCCGATTCTTTATCTCTGTTTCTGCATACCCTAGATGCTAACAACGCCCAAGCTCTCCAGTCGTCCCCTATTTTTGTCATGTTATGGGACAACTCAAAAAGTTCAGGTCGATTCAGTATTTCAGAAGCTCTTTGCAAGAAAGCACCATAGATAAAGCGAAATCCACCTCCACCCGTTCCAATTTCTTCTTGCATTCGGATAATTTGTGCTAAATAATGATTTGTTTTCTTAATTCCATGGTTTTCTTTCCAATAGAGAATTTTTTTGCTCACATATTTGATACCATTTGCACCGATATAAGGTACAGGAGCCAACATATCGTGTGTAGTACGTTTTATACCTGCTGAGATTGCCTTTTCAAAATCGAAAGAATGTGGAACTGTGGTCGGATAATACATGTGACCACGAGGTGAGAACACACCTTTTGTAAAACGTGCTCTTGCCAACTCATCTTTTGTCAACGAAGTTGTATGTTCCATAACAGGGTCGCTGATTAAATATTCATTTCCTTTTTTACCATAAACAACAAGGTTATGTGCATTAAAGTGGAAACGGTATTCATCTGGTAAATATGGTAAATGATATACGCCGACTTGCAAGCCTGATGCAATTCCTTTATCTAAATTTCTATCCAAAGCTTCAAAAGACTTGTCGATACTTCTAAAATGTTCTCTTTTTATGTCAATACCTAATCTTCGCGAAGCGCGGGAAAAAATCCATCCAGGCATTGGACGATAACTCACTGCAGGACCTTGATTTACTTTTAAAAAAGGAATATAAATAAAAAATAGCCCAGCACCAATACCGAAAACCAAAGGTTCATCAATATTTATTCCATTATATTGGAAAATATTGGCAGCCACACCATTTTCACAGTGTGCTGATTGTCTATGTTCAAAATCTAATTTATTCATTAAAATTTTCTAGCTGTTTCAGTTCAATACCAAATATTTCTGCATATTTTGCTTTCGTATTGGTATTTAATTTATTGAAAACTTTTGGTTTAAAATGTCGTTTAATTTTCCAACGGTATTTATGCATATATCCTGCCAAAACTCCAACATCCATCTTTTCCTTCCACATAAAATAGTAAATTGGACTTTTACTGCCGTTTAATACCGCTTGTCTTGCTTCTTCAATCTGTTCATTCAAATGTTCCATGGATAAATCGAGGGCAATAGATTTTGCCTCCCAACCGGTACTCAAACCTGTTGTGTATTTACCATCTTTATCAACCGCATAGCAGACTTCTCGAATGTTTTTATCCTCTAATTTGCTTCGATCTTGAGGAATTTCTTCCTTTTTCATTTTTCCTGAATTTTTAGAAGCACAAATATAGGGGATTTTCTCTAAAAAGATAAATAAATGAGGAAAATGCCGTGAATTAATGCAGGCTAACAAATTGAATTTAGGATGTGTTATGGTCTAATTATCAATCCAAACTTACTAATTGCGATTATTTTTCCGTCTAATTCCGTATTACACGACATATCACAATTATAAATACCACCAATTTCGTGCATTGATAATAATTTTCCCTTTGTTATTAAAACCGCATCAACAGGAGGCAAAGTAAATATGTCAACAGATTTTACACGAGAGATATAACCGATAATCGAATAATCTTCTTTTGATTTATTTTCTTCAAAATGAGGCCAACCAACAATCCCTGAGCAGGTTTGTGCAGCATTCTCAATGATTCCAACTTCTCTGAATAGTCCATTTTCTACAAAAATATTATCACTTGATATTTTGAAATTCGTAGTGATATGTTCATTGTCTAGCTCCAAAACATCATCAACCATAAGCATAGGTTCTCTATGCGGTAAAAATTGGCGAATACTGATGGGTAGATCAAAAAGCAGACTAGAATCAGACATAATTAATTTGCAATAAAAGTTTTCATTTTAGCGGATAGAATCATTTCTCCATTGCAACGAGTTTCTCCTTGAACCAAAGTAATTCCAGAAAACTCTGTGATAATTTCAATTTTAGTGATAATAACCTCACCAACTTTTGGAAGTCGGTTGATGATAGCATTACTCACAGAGCCAATATATCCGACTGGTGCCACTTCATTTCTTAAGAAGTAACCGTAACTTGTATGTAATGCAATGGATTGAGCAAAATTTTCAATCAAACCAGACTCATTAAACTTTCCTTTTTCTATGAAAAGATTTTCTGCATCAATTTCTGTTCTTGTTGTTATTTCATTTTCTTGATAATCAAGCATTTCTTTTATCATCACAAAAGGGTGTTTTTGCGGTAATAATTCATTAATTTTATCAGAAGGAATCAATGATTTCATACGATCTATACAACTGTTAACAATGCATACATGTAATTAAATCTACCACTTTCAGGCACAGAAAGCAATAGTTTTTGTCCACTTTTTAAGTCATGCGTTTTAGCAATTTCATCAAGAATAAGGTAGATTGAACCAGCACCAATATTTCCAACACTCTCAAGGTTTGTAAACATTTTGTCATTTGGAATATTTACTCCTTCTGCTCTGATTCCGTCCATTACTTTATCTTTAAAATAGAATGAAGATATATGCGGCAAGAAATAATCTAAACTTTCTGCTGAACAGTTATTTCTTTCCAAGACAGCTTTCAAACTTTTTGCTCCTTTATCTACAATGTGCTTATCCAATAATTTAATATCTTGTTTAATGGCAAAAATCGACTTTTCTGCCCATTCAGATGATTGATAATTTGACCAAGGGATTAGCTCTCCGTCATCTCCTTTTTCAGCACCAGCATACATACAGGTCTCTATACTATCAGCGAATGATTGTCCATCAATCCACTCAATTTTAAAGTTTACTCTGCTATTTGGATTGGGTTTGTCCTCTAATAAAAACGCACCTGCACCATCGGAAAGCATCCAACGTAAAAACTCCTTTTCAAAAGCCAAAACAGGCCTTTCTTCAATTTTACTTGCTGTATCGAGTTCGTATTCAAATTTATCTTGAGCCAACCACTTTGCTATTCCTTCAGAACCAGCAACAACTGCATTTTCAACTAAACCAGCTTTAATTGCCATAAATCCATATTTAATGGCATTCATTCCTGCAGTGCAGTTGCCAGCGGCTGCATTAACTTCAATGTGATTGCTTCCTTTCATTAAACCATGTACCATTACAGCATGAGATGGCACAACTTGATCAGGAGAAGTTGTTCCAACAGATAAAAGTTGAATATCTTCCATTTTGAAGCTATTGTCCAACAGGTTTTTAATTGCTTCATAGGTAAGTTGGGCATTTGTATGCGTACGGTTTCCATCTTTGTCGAAAGCATAATGTCTTTTCAATATTCCGTTACTGCGCAATACAATATTTTTAACTCTCTGAGAATTATTTAGTAAACCAATAAAGTCTCCCATCTCCGTATTATCTACAGGGTTGTTAGGCAAAAACTTTGCTGTTCTTGTAATGTAAACTTCTTTCATTCTTCTCTCTATAACATCTACTAAACTCCACAATAGAGTTCTCTTTTCTTTTTAATTTGAGTTAACCTTAAAGGATAGCTTAAACAAAAAATCAAAAATACAATTGGCGAAATTACAAATAAAGCAATCAAAAGATAATATTTAAACAATTTAATTTTAAATTTTCTATTTTTTGAGCTCTTCAAAATTAACTTTGACCAAATTGAAAACATACGGTTTGCCTTCTCATCCATAAAAATAATAAACGGGCGAATATCAACTCCACCTGCTTTTTGAATACTTGATTGTAAATTATCAAACTTATCATTTTCAATTGAATTTAAAATTAGGTCTCCAAACTTAGATGCGCCTTGAATATCTTCATCTGAAACACCAGGTTTTGGAAAAACCCCCCATTTTCGGTCTTTTTTTCCGCCTATTACCCAATGTACAATGGTAATAACACTAATTAAATTCGGACTTCTATCAACAAATGCAATATTTCCTACCAGTTGTCCTCCTGCTTTTTCAACAAGTAATTTGGTTTTTTGTTGAGCCTTTGCCCACATATTTCGACAACCAATCACTGTGATTACTTTTCTATTTCCTAATAGCTTTGTTGCATACGCTGATTTTAAAAAGGAATTCACGGGAATCGAAGGAGTCAAAAACCAGATTTGATAGGCAAAAATAACAAGGTCATATTGCTTCTCTAAAATTTCAGTCGGTGGTTTTTCTATCTCAATGGGTATTTGCTGAAAAGATTCAGGAAAAGTATCATAAAACTTATCCGGATTCCAAGGAAATGTAAAATCATTTATTGGCTTTATATTATAATAATCAACTAAGTAATCTTCCTTATTTTCAAAAGGTTGAAGCAAATTACTAGAGATATCCTTTAATTGTCCCGTTTGGGAATAATATATTACAAGTATGTTCTTCAATTCAATAAATTTTGAGTGAGTAAAATTAGTAATTTATCATAAAACAACAGTTTTTATTTGAATAATTTCAAGTATTCTTTACATTTACCAAAAATATTTAGACTAATCTAAAATATATTTTTATATTTGCCTAAAAACTTTAAACAATAATTGATATTAAAATGAAAAAAACAAATTCCTTTTATCTTTTATTACTCATATTATTGTTTATTCTTCCTTCTAAGAGCGTTTTTACTCAAAACACCATAAGCGGGATAATTCAAAATGAAGAACTTGAGGGATTATCTTGGGTTAATGTTTTTATAATTGGAATGAACAAAGGAGCTACAACCAATAATTTTGGAGAATTTACAATTTCTGGATTATCTTCAGGGACTTATAGCATTGTTACTCGTTCTTCTGATTTCATCAATGACACCATACAAGTAAAATTAAACAACAAAGATACAACTCACGTAGTTTTCACCTTAAAATCTCGAACCACAGAGTTTGATGAAATTGTTGTTTCTGGAACAATGAGAAGCGTTAGAAAGTCAGAAAGCCCTGTTCCCATTGAAGTTTATTCTAAAGAGTTTTTTACTTCAAACCCTGTTCCTTCAATTTTTGAGTCATTGGCACATGTAAATGGCGTACATCCGCAAGTAAATTGTAGTGTTTGTAACGCTGGAGATATTCATATCAATGGATTAGAAGGACCTTATACAATGATATTAATTGATGGGATGCCCATTGTAAGTGGATTATCAACAGTGTATGGATTAAATGGTATTCCACAGTCGTTGGTTGAACGTATTGAGATAGTAAAAGGGCCAGCATCAACGCTTTATGGCTCAGAAGCAGTTGGAGGTTTAATCAATGTGATAACGAAATCTCCAGGGCAAGCACCATTGTTTTCTATTGACGTTTTTGGGACATCATGGGGAGAAATAAATACTGATTTGGGATATCGTGCTAATATTGGAAAAAACGTTTCTACTTTATTGGGAGTAAATTATTTTAATTATAGCATTCCAATGGATAAGAACGGTGATGGATTTACAGATTTAACGCTACAAGACAGAATTTCAGTATTTAATAAATGGGATTTTTCAAGAAATGAAGGACGTGTTTTTTCTTTGGCAGCTCGCTACGTTTATGAAGATCGTTGGGGAGGAGATATGAATTGGACTTCTGAACACCGAGGAGGTGATGAGGTTTATGGAGAAAGTATTTATACAAATCGTTGGGAGATATTTGGAACCTATCAATTACCTTTCAGAGAGAAACTTTTATTGATGTTTAGTGCAAACGGACACGAACAAAATGCTCGTTACGGAGATGATATATTTGACGCTGTTCAAAATACAGGGTTTGGTCAGTTGGTGTGGGACAAACAGATAAAAAAACATCAGTTATTGGTTGGGGCTTCGTTGCGTTATACACATTATGATGACAACACCACCGTAACTGAAAAAGTGATAAACGAAGAAATCATTAATGAACCGTCTAATACTTATCTACCAGGTATTTTTATTCAACACGAATGGAAATTGGGTACTCAACAAACTTTATTAACAGGAATTCGTTATGACTACAACTCCATACATGGGTCTATTTTTACCCCTCGAATCAACTACAAGTTGTCATCAAAAAATAAAATGAATATTTTACGATTGAGTACAGGTTCGGGTTATCGTGTAGCAAATGTTTTTACTGAAGATCACGCTGCTTTAACAGGTGCTAGAGATGTTGTGTTTTTATCTGAATTAAAACCCGAAACATCTTGGAATGGAAACGTGAATTATGTGAGAAAGTTTAAATTTAATAATGATCTGTTTCTTAATTTTGATTTTACCGTATTTTATACCTATTTCAACAATAAAATCATTCCCGACTACGAAACAGACCCTAGCTTAATTATCTATGATAATCTTGACGGTTATGCAGAGTCTAAAGGTATTTCATTAAGTATAGATGTACTATATAAAGACTTTTCAGCCAACATTGGTGGGACACTCGTTGACGTTTCGAGCATAGAAAATGGAGTGCGTATTCAACAAGAATTTCAAGAAATTTATAGTATGACATGGAATCTAACATATAATTTTAGCAAAATTGGATTTAAAATTGAATATACAGGGAATTTATATGGACCAATGTTATTGCCATTAATTAGCAAATTAGATCCAAGAATGGGTAAATCCAAACCATTTAGTGTTCAAAACATTCAATTGACAAAATCATTTAAAAATGGGTTGAAAATTTTTGGAGGCGTCAAAAACTTATTAAATTGGACACCAAACAAGGGAAATCCTTTTATCATTGCAAGAACGCACGATCCTTTTGATAAACATGTTCAATATGATTCAAGTGGAAGTGTATTGGAAGCACCTGACAATCCTTATGGTCTAAAATTTGATCCAGATTATATTTACGGGTCGAATCAAGGAATTAGAATGTTTTTAGGTTTGCGTTTTGCATTAAAATAAATGAAGTTTACACTAAAATTACGTTTCTTCCGTATAAACGGATTCTTGAAATGTTTCTGAAACATCAGCAAAAAATTTCTCCAACTCTTTCAATGTTTCAGGTGTAGTTTTAATGTCTTTTACAACTTCTCCCTTGTTAAGAACAACAATTCTATCACAAACTTCAGTCGTGTGCATTAAGTCATGACTTGAAATCAATAAAGTTTGTTCTTTTTTGGCAGCAATTTCTTTAAAAAGTTTCTTTAATCGAAATTGTGTTGTTGGGTCAAGATTAGCAAAAGGTTCGTCTAGAATAATTACCTGTGGGTTTCCAATAAAAGTTGCAACTACTCCTACTTTCTTTTGATTTCCTTTAGATAAATCACGAATGTATTTTTTCTGATTTAAGACTTCATCATTGAACAGTTCTCTAAATTGGGGCAAAAATTCATCAACTTCAGTTTTAGATACGCCCCTCAAATCTCCAACAAAATAAAAATACTCTTCTGGAGTTAAGTAATGAATCAAGAAACTTTCATCTAAAAAAGCACTTGTAAAAGGTTTCCAATCTTCACTTTTATGAACAACCACACCATTATTTATAATTCCACCTTTAGAAGCTTGAACTAAATCTAATAGTAAACTAAAAAATGTTGTTTTTCCTGCTCCATTATTTCCAACCAATCCAAAACATTGACCTTTTGGTATTTCTAAATTTTCAATGTTTAATACACATCGATCACCATAAACTTTTTTTAAGTTTTGTACTTTAATCATTCTCGTTTTCTTTTAAATACCAATTTTACTTGCATTTTCCCTTGCCTTTTTCATTAGATTATCAGCGCGGGTTTGTGCTTCATTCTCAATTTTCTGCGCGGCTTTTTCTCCTTCATCTCGAATCTTACCAGCGGCAGCTTCTGCAGTTTTCTTTTTCAAGAAATTGCTTCCCGCTTCGTCAATAAGTTTTTGTCCGTTTTTATTAGCTTCTTCCCTCGTTTTATCCGCCAGTTTTTTCGCTTCGGAAATAATTTTATCCGCTTGAACTTGCGCTTCGTTAATAATTTTTTGCCTTTGTGCTTCTATTTCTTTGTTTACCTCTTCTTTTACCTCTTCTTTCTTTTCTTCGATGACTTCTCTTACTGAATCTTTTGCTTCTTCAACTTTAGCATCGACTAAATCCTTAACACCTTCTTTTACATTTCCCCCCAATTCCATAAGCTTTTCTTGTAAATTCATCGTAACCTTTGGATTTTTTATTGTATTGGTAATAAAAGCCGTAACTGGAATTTCGTTTGGTAAATCATTTAGCTTTATATCAAAACCAGGGATTTTCTTTACTTGAGCAATACCTTTTTCGGCTAAGTCGAGTGCCTGATTAGGAATATCTTCTTTCGGAATCATCATCTCTAATTTAAAGTCAATTTCTTGTTCGAAGGATGTTGTTCCACTTACCAAAGTATTGATGTTTCCTAATTTAACATCGAAAGGTTTAACCTCTACTTTGCCATTTTCAAAAGAGAATGATGCGCGTACATTTTTAATCGTTTGCTCACTAAGTTTGCTTATATTCAGTTTAGAAGCCAACTCATTAAGCGGTTCAAATCCTAATATATCTAAACTACTTGAAAATAGATTTCCTTCTCCATTGAGTGTGTTAAAAACTGGTTCAAAATTAGGTTTTAGACTTGTATTCATACTAAAATCAGACGATATATTTCCATCTAAAAACTTAGCAATTGGCGCGATTTTATCAACGGTTATAAAATTATCCGCCAGTTCTTTAATTCTTAAATTCTTGAGTGACCAGCCGAAATCAGCTTTTGGTTCATTTTTATTTTGTGTATTATATTTTCCATTCAAAGTTACACTTCCTCCCAAAGCGTCTGCTGAAAGATTTTGTAAATTAGCCTCTTGGTCTTTAATTATAATAACACCCTTTAAATTGTCAATGTTCATTCCGTCATAAACCACTCTATCTGCGTTTGTTTTCATAACAAAATTGATATGTTTAGGAATTAAAATTGGCTCTTCATCTCCTGTTTCAGTAGATTCTTCCACGGTTTCAGTTGTCTCGTCTTCTGAAGTTCCCGCCGGCATAAAATCATCTACATTTAGATAATTGGTGTAAACATTTAAGTTTCCTACTAAGTCTTCATTTTCTTTAAATAAATAATTCATATAATTTGACAATTCTCCGTTTACTGCAAAGTTGCTCTCTCCCATTTTTGCATTCATTTCAGCAACTTGCAATCTTCTAGGGGAAAAATTAAATGTTAAATCATCGATATAAACTGGGTCTGGTAAATCTTCTGAATCATAATTAAAGTTTTGCAAACGCAGTTGACCTTTTGCATGGAAATCTTGGTATCTTTCTTCTTCAATTGCTGACAATTTCCCTTCTAATTCAATGTTAGAGGTCAATTTTCCAGAATATTTTTCTTCCAAAGGATAAACCTTTTCAATTGTAGCCAAATCAATATCTAAATTCAATTGCGAACGGATAGATGGGTCTGACATCGGTTGACTTAAATAAAAGTTTCCATCAATTTTATTTCCTGCAAAAAGCGCATTTAAATTATCAATATCAACTGTCATGTCATCAAGGTTTGAACCACCTGGGAATTTTGTATTTGCTTGAATATTAATATTGTTAATGCTTTCAGGTAAGTCTGGATATTTGATTGAAGCATTTTTAATTCCTGCATTAAAGTTCCAACTTGGGTATGAATTGTCATTTAATTTACCTTTCACATAACCGTCAACATTCATACTTCCATCTGCAATCATACTCTCATATCCAGTATGATAAAAAGCAGGTACAAGGGAAAGAAGATTTTTAAAACTGATTTGGTTTGTTATCAATTTCAAATCCATATCGCTACCGCTTTCCAAGTACTCATAAAATCCATCAAACGAAAGACTCAATGCGTTTAATTGTAAATTATTATCAGCCAATGTGAAGCGATATCCATCATCCAGAAAGTCCATCACAAGGTCTAAATCTAAATCAGTTTTAACCTTTGTAAGATAAGGAATTGCTCCAAGCATGTAACTAATTTCGTCGGCATTTGTTTTTGTTTCAACCACCAAATCCTTATCGCTCATTTTAGCATTTCCTTCGATGGTGAAATTTTGCACAACTGCTTCTTGATCAGTCATTTTCATTAAAAATTCACCCAAATCTGCTTTTACATCGAAGCTACTGAGTTCACCAGTTAAGTCAATATCTCCATGAAGAATAATATCACGACCAGATAAATCCATCTCCTCTCCCATTTGAAAAGCAAGTTCTTGAATTGTGTTTTCAGTTTCAAACTTAATTTTATCTCCGGTCAGTCTTCCACTCCCAATCATCGTTAATCCCTGAATACCTGCAAACATTGGAGAAATGGTATCTAAATCTTCATAAAACACATCTCCACTTATTATGTCGAAATAATCCAGATTTAGTTCGAAGGCTGTTTCTGTCTCAACATTTTCTTCCTCTAATTCTTCCTCTGACTTAACGATGTCGTAGTTTGCATTTCCATCTTCTAAAATTTTCACATGAATTGATGGTTCGGTGATTTCAATAGAACGAATGGAAATATTTTCCATATTTATAACACTCCAAAAATCTAATTTTGCTTCAATTTTCTTTAAATCGACAAGTTTAATGTCTTCAAATTCATCTCTTCCAGTTATAGAAACGTTTTCAAAAGATAATTTCATTTTTGGAAATGTAGAGATTATAGTCAAATCAAAATCTCCCAATGCAACATCTGCTTTGAGCATTGTATTTGCGGTTTCAATTGCCATATCTTTCAATTTATCTTTGAAAAAGATTGGCGTTAAAATCATTGCTATTAATAGCACTAAAAAACCAATTCCACTATAAATAAGTATTTTTTTAAAGAGAGATTTGTTTTTTTTATCTTTTTTTTTCGTCATAATAATTACATCTTTTTAAAGGAATAATAAATTTGCACATATATTGCTAAAATAATGTAAATTAGTAGATAAATTTTCTTAAATTTTAAAAATATTATGAAAAAGTACCTTATTCTCTCATTATCAATGATTATATTTTCAGTAAATGCGCAGATTATCACCAATGAAACTGAGACTTCTAATAAGAAAACAAAAAATAAAGAAGAAATTAATCATAAGAAAGAAAAAAAGAAAAAAACGAGAGAGCAACGAGAAAAATCAGGTGTTGAACTTTTTGTGGGAGTAAGTCCTGCATATACTTTTAGAGTTTTACAACAGACTGAAGGTATTTTTGGAAAGCCATTAGGAATCAGAGAGAAGGAAGAGGGAAAATGGACGACTGGCATTCATGCAGGAGCAAGATCCAAATTAAGTGAGAACTTTAAAATAGAATTTGGAGCTGGATATTATACGAATAAAGAAACTTTTGACTTCGAAGAGAAAGACACAGTTTTCAGGTATATCAATACATACAGAAACTTATCTTTTCCCATAAGAATTGCTTATACTTTTGGAGGTGACATCTCATTTTATGGAGGAATTGGGATTATTCCAAAAGCTTTTCTTTCCATGAAAAGAGAGGAAACAACATTAGACATTAATAAACAAGAAGTTACAGATTCTTGGCGGGAAATGGATAAATTTAACCGATTTTTATTAGATGGAGTGGTAACAATTGGTACACAAATCAAATTAAACAAGCACTACGGAATCTATGCGATGGTTGAAGGCAGATACCAACTGGTTGATAACTATGTAAAGCAAGCTCCGCACGGACGACATCCTTATTCACTTGGCTTCCACGTAGGGATAGAGGTTTATTTGTAAGTGTATATTAATTGAATCATATAAAGCGACCCTTTATTAGGCCTTCATAGACATTGTTTATTTTTTTGACTAAAATTTATCCTTCTAAAGTTTAAAATTAAAGTATATTCGCCAAAGCAATGAAAAAAAAGAATAAAAAGAAAAAAAGTTGGTTTAAACGTACCTCTAGAATTGTCGGAATGAACCCAACTACCTTTGAGGAACTTTGGAAATTCAGAATCACCAATCTTCAGTTTATCAGTGTGATTATGATTATTGCAGGCATTTTTTTTGGGATTAGTTTTCTTTTGTTTTCATACACACCATTGGGCAGGTTATTGCCTGAGCACATACAAAATTCAGATCGTCAGGAAATGCAAAAATCTTTGGTAAAGTTAAATGAACTTGATGAGAAACTTGCACTTCAAGAGCGATACATAGAAAACCTTCAAAAAGTAATTTTGGGTGAAATTTCATTAGATTCTACGATGATTCTTGATTCCACAATACAGATTGAGAGTGTTAATGTTGAAATTGATACCATTTTTTCTGAAGAGGAAAGGGAATTAGACAAAAACTTACAAATATCTGAAGAAAGGTTAAAACAAAGAAGAGATGCAAGGTTTGATAATCTCTTTTTGTTTGACCCAATTGAAGGAGAAATAAGTCAAAAATTTAATGCAAATACACATCCAGGTGTTGACATTGTAGCTAGAAAGAACACCCAAATAAAGTCTTGTTTAGATGGCGTAGTTGTTTATGCTTCATATACAAGTATGGATGGTTATACAGTTGTTATTAATCATGAAAATGAACTGATTTCTACATATAAACATGCCCAATCCATCAATGTAAAAGCAGGTCAAAAAGTCAAAATTGGAGAAATGATTGGGATTATAGGAGATACAGGGGAAAGCTCTACGGCTCCCCACCTTCACTTTGAATTATGGAGCGGAAGTGGACCACTCAATCCACTTGATTATTTTTCATTTGGCAAGTAGTTTTTCTTGAATACTTTCTAAATATAGAAAGAAAATAAATGTGAGAAATCATCTAATCGATACGTTGAATTATTATAACAAATTTTATAGTCGTGCAAATGTAGGAGAATTTACGCTTGTATGATTTAATTTTTCGATTTCCACTTCTGACATAAACCCAGCACAAACGATAATTTCCGACAACTTGTCAGTATATTTCATCTATTTTGTCATAAAATCTGACAGTTTTTTACCTATTCATTCAAAAATAGGACTTGGCACAAACATTGACAATAGATAATCGAATTTGAGAAATTGAAAAATTAAATAAAATCATTATGAGTAAAATTATTGGAATCGATTTAGGAACTACAAACTCATGTGTTTCAGTAATGGAAGGAAATGAGCCAGTAGTTATCACAAACGCAGAAGGTAAAAGAACAACCCCTTCAATTGTTGCGTTTGTCGAAGGTGGAGAGAGAAAAATTGGTGACCCTGCAAAACGTCAAGCGATTACTAATCCACAAAAAACTATTTCATCAATCAAAAGATTTATGGGAACATCGTTCGATGAATCAAAAGATGATGAAGCATCAATGTCGTATGAAGTTGTTAAAGGAGAGAATAACACACCACGTGTGAAAATTGATGATAGAACATACACACCACAAGAAATTTCAGCAATGATTCTTCAAAAAATGAAGAAAACGGCAGAAGATTATTTGGGTCAAGATGTTTCTGAAGCAGTTATTACCGTTCCTGCGTATTTTAACGACGCACAACGTCAGGCAACAAAAGAAGCTGGAGAAATTGCAGGTTTAACAGTAAAAAGAATCATTAACGAGCCTACAGCAGCTGCTTTGGCGTATGGATTAGACAAGAAAACTGTTGACCAAAAGATTGCTGTTTTCGACTTTGGAGGTGGAACATTCGATATTTCTATCTTAGAATTAGGAGACGGAGTTTTTGAAGTTCTCTCTACAGACGGAGATACGAAATTAGGAGGAGATGATGTTGATAACGAAATCATCAATTGGTTAGCAGAAGAATTTAAAAATGAAGAAGGATTAGATTTACGTAAAGACCCAATGGCACTTCAACGATTAAAAGAAGCAGCTGAAAAGGCAAAAATTGAACTTTCTTCAAGTTCACAAACTGAAATTAACCTGCCATATATTATGCCAGTTGATGGTATTCCTAAACACTTGGTTCGTACTTTAACGCGTGCTAAATTTGAGCAATTAATTTCGGATATTGTTTCTAGAACAATTGAGCCGTGTAAAAGAGCATTAAAAAATGCAGATTTATCTACTTCTGATATTGACGAAGTAATTTTGGTTGGAGGTTCTACAAGAATCCCTGTAATCCAAGATGCTGTGAAAAATTTCTTTGGAAAAGAAGCCTCTAAAGGTGTGAATCCAGACGAAGTTGTGGCGATTGGTGCTGCAATTCAAGGTGGAGTTTTAACAGGTGAAGTAAAAGACGTACTTTTATTAGATGTTACACCACTTTCTTTAGGAATTGAAACAATGGGTGGCGTGATGACAAAATTAATTGATGCCAATACGACCATTCCAACGAAAAAATCACAAGTTTTCTCTACGGCAGCAGACAACCAACCGTCAGTGGATATCCACGTATTACAAGGTGAGCGTTCTATGGCAACAGATAATAAAACATTAGGACGTTTCCAATTAACAGATATTCCACCAGCGCCAAGAGGTGTTCCTCAAATTGAAGTAACATTCGATATCGACGCAAACGGAATTATGAATATTTCTGCGAAGGACAAAGGAACAGGTAAGGAACAGTCAATTAAGATTGAAGCTTCATCAGGTTTAAGCGACGAAGAAATCGAGAGAATGAAAAACGAAGCAAAAGCTAACGAGGCAGAAGACCAAAAGAAACGCGAAGAAGTGGAAACATTAAACAAGGCTGATTCTTTAATCTTCCAAACAGAACGTCAGATGAAGGAATATGGAGATAAAATTCCAGCAGACAAAAAACAACCTATTGAAGATGCTTTGGCAGAGCTAAAAACTGCATACGAAGCAAAAGATTTGGATAAAATCAATGCTTCAATGGATAAACTAAATACTGTTTTCCAAGCTGCTTCACAAGAAATGTATCAACAAGGCGGTGCTGACGCTGGCGCAAACGGTGAAAGCAGTTCACAACCTACCGACGACGAAGTAACAGATGTTGACTTCGAAGAGGTAAAAGAAGACAAGTAAGTTTTAACTAACTTAAATATAGTAAAGAGGATGCAAGTTGTATCCTCTTTTTTATTTCGTTCTTTTTATTTAAAAAATTAAATTTTAAAACTCCTGAAAAAATATTTTATAACTTTATAAACATAAAATTACGGGAATGTATTATTTGAAACTTGAATCTGCCAAATTTAATAAAAATCAAAATAGTTGTTTTTAATTTTTAATTAATTATATTTGTACAATTATAAATCTTAAAACATAATAATTATGAGAAAAATTTACTTATTAGCTGCTTCGATGTTTGTTGGGGCATTCACTTTCGGACAAACAAATCTAAGTTTTGAAACTTGGGGACCATCTTACGTTCCTGGAGCAGGTATAGCAACAGACAAACAAGCTCCAGAAAATTGGGAAACACTTAACTTTGCTAATGCAAACTTAAGTGCGTTTGGAGTTAATGGAAATGCTGCAACAAATAGCAGTGGAGCTGTTATAGACCCTGTTTCAAACGAAACTGATAATCCTACTGACGGAAATTCTTATATCAAAGTTACGAACTTTAACTTAACTGGTTTTGCAGGATTCGGTATGCCTGACGGACCTCAAGGATCGTTTGCTGCACAAACTTTTGCATCTACAACTGTTTACGAAAATATGACTTTAGATATAAAATATGATGTATTGGCAGGAGAGAAAGCAACTATAATTTTCCAAGCATTAAATATTACACCAACTGATACAACCTTTGCTGGTGGGGGAATGTTGGAACTTTCAGGAGGTTCTTCTCAATCAACATGGACTAATGTTACTGTACCTATAACTTGGCAAGGAGGAGTTACTCCAACACATTACGATATTATTATCGCAGCTAGTGAGGCAGTATTTAGTAGTACAGCTACAGCTGTTGTAGATTCTTGGGTTGCAGCAGATAACATTGTTTTAACTGAGGACCCAACTTCTTCAATTGTAGAAAACAATGCATACTCAGTAAACGTTTATCCAAATCCTGCATCTGATATTTTAAACATCAATGCTGAAGGAGTAAATGGTACTGTTACAATTGCTTCAATTACAGGTCAAGTTGTTACTACAGCTAACGTAAACAACGGAGCGAAAGTTGATGTATCTAACTTAAACAATGGGGTTTACATCTACACAATACTTGATGAGAATGGAAATTCTGTAAAAACAAACAAATTGGTAATTCAGAAATAATTTATTTCTTGCTAATATTAAGAAAGGTGTTCAATTTTTGAACACCTTTTTTTTATACTTCACACTGCAAAATCACTTAAACTCAAACTAATTCCTATATTTGTTAAGTATAGTTATTAAGATTCTAAAAACATGATTTAACTATTATAGAAATGACAAAAATCAAAGCTTTTCGGGCAATTCGACCTGTTAGAAATAAAGTTCATCTGGTTGCATCCAGAGCAGTGGCAACATACAAGTCATCTGTTTTAGAGGCAAAGTTAGAGTCGAATCCATATACTTTCATCCACATTATTCATCCTGAATTTTCAGAAAAAGAAGGCGAAAAAACAGAGCCAAACTCCGTAGAAAGATTTTTGAAAGTTAAAGAAAAATATAAAGAGTTTTGTGAGATTGATATATTGAAAAAAGATGAAAACGAATCTCTTTATGTTTATCGACAATCAAATCCAAAACATTCTTACTTAGGAGTAATTGGAGGTGCCAGTATTCAAGAATACAAGGACAACAAAATAAAAAAGCACGAAGCAACACTGTTTTCTAGAGAGGCTATGTTTACGAATTATCTGCAAGTCGTAGGATTTAATGCTGAACCTGTTTTATTGAGCCACAAAAAAAGTCATGAATTGGATGATATTTTAGCGAAAATCGTAGAGCAAAGACCAGAATATGAATTTGCAACAACCGATAAGATGCTTCATGAGCTTTGGATATGTAATGCGGAAGAAGTAGCACAAATCCAGAAAGCTTATGAAAAAATAGACGCTTGTTATATTGCAGATGGTCACCACCGAACAGCTTCATCAGAACGATTATGTGATTTATACAAATTAAATCCTGATTATGACCCCAAAAAAAACTACAACTATTTTTTAAGCTTTTTTATTGATGAAGAACGACTAAATATTTTCTCGTTTAATCGAATTTGTAAATCGTTAAATGGCCATAAACCAAGTGATATTTTAAAATTTATAGAAAAACACTTTACTATTTCTAAAATCAAAAATGAAACTTCCCCTTATCCTGCTAAAATGCATGATATAAGTATGTATTTGGATAGTGAGTGGTATCAATTAAGTCTTAAATTAGACACACATAAAGTTGAAAGTGTAGTTGCCAATATAGATGCAGAAATTTTAACGAGATACATTCTTACACCAATTTTGGGAATCGAGGATTTAACGCAGGATGAAAACATTTCATTTTTAAGTGGTGCAGATTGTCATAAAAAAATAAAACAATCTATCGACAACAATGTTAATAAGATAGGGTTCCTTCTTTATCCAGTGACAATGGAGCAATTAAAGTCTGTGGCAGACAACAACTTAATTATGCCACCAAAATCGACATGGATTGAACCAAAAATGAGAAGTGGTCTAACTATTTTTAAAATTGATGAATGATAACAAAAAATTTAAAAAATATTCTTTCAGAAATACCAAAAGATGTACAATTAGTAGCTGTTTCTAAGACAAAACCAAATGAAGATATTTTAGAAATTTACAATACTGGTCACAAAATATTTGGAGAGAACAGGGTGCAAGAATTAGTTAAGAAGTATGAGTCTTTACCCAAAGATATTGAATGGCATTTGATTGGAAGTTTACAATCGAATAAAGTTAAATATATTGCTCCGTTTATCTCGCTGATTCATAGCGTCGATAAATTCAAATTACTCAAAGAAATCAATAAAAGAGCCAAACAAAATGATAGAATAATTGACATCCTAATTCAATTTTACATTGCAGAGGAAGACACAAAGTCTGGATTTGATTTTGATGAAGTTCAAAGTCTTTTACAAAGCGATGAGTTTTTACAACTAGAAAACATAAACATCAGGGGCGTCATGGGAATGGCTACACTAACTGGAAATGAGGAAAAGATAAGAGATGAGTTTAGAACTCTTCACAATTATTTCCATGTTCTAAAAAGTCATTACTTTAAGTTTAACAACGACTTTAATATTATTTCAATGGGTATGAGTAGTGATTATAAAATTGCCATAGAAGAAGGAAGTAACATGATACGGGTTGGAAGTAAGATTTTTGGTATTCGTGATTGATTTGCGTTGTTTTTTTGGGGCGTGTCCCTACGGGTCAGGCTTTCCGCTACAAGTCCTCGCTCGTTCCTTGCTGTGGGCTTTTCGCTTCTATCCCTCACGCAAATGATGCTCTGCATTTAGTTTAACTGTAAAACTTTAGATTTTATTCCTAAGAGCGGATTCCACCCTGGCGAAGACCGATAGCTTTGTAAAGCGATTTTTGTTGCAGCCAAATGTTTAAAAATGCGACTTTAGGAGCGCATTTTAAACATATTGTTTGCCAAAAAGCACGAGCAAACTAAAGGTTATAGACAGAATTGGTGGCTAAAAGAAAAAAGCATCAAGGTTAATCGACAAACTGTTTTTCAATTTCTATATGCAACCCTATTCCTCTTAATTGATTGCCTTGTGCAATGATTTTTCCTTCTCCGTCTATTAAAAATCCGTAAGGAATGCTACGAACACCATATTTTGAAGAAATCGCTCTATCTTGGTCCCATACGTGACTATTCCAGTTTAATTTATCTGTTTTTATTGCATCTTTCCAGTCTTTTTCGGTTTTATCCAAAGAAACATTTAAGACAACAAACCCTTTGGCGTTTTTAAATTGAGATTTTCTATACTTGTTGTATGCTTCAACAACATTGGGGTTTTCTCGGCGACAAGGGCCACACCAAGCTGCCCAGAAATCAATCAAGACTAATTGTCCGCGATAATCAGATAGGTTAATATCCTTTCCTTTCAAATTCTTACCTGTAAAATCAATTGCTCTACTTCCTGTACTTGGTTGAGCAATTAAAAGAACTGGCAAAAATAAAATGAATAAAAGCGATTGTAATTTCATCAAGGTCTTTTATAAATGTTTTACAAGAATCGAGCCTTTATACTCTACGAATATCTGCGCCAAGGTTATTCAATCGAATATCAATATTTTCATAACCCCTATCAATCTGTTCGATGTTGTCAATAACACTTGTTCCTTCTGCAGAAAGTGCTGCTATCAGCAATGAAACCCCAGCTCTAATATCTGGTGAAGTCATTTTTATTCCACGCAGTTGATTTTGTCTATTCAAACCAATTACTGTTGCTCTGTGTGGATCACATAAAATGATTTGCGCTCCCATATCAATGAGTTTATCAACAAAAAACAATCTTGATTCAAACATTTTTTGATGTACCAAAACGCTTCCTTTTGCTTGTGTAGCGACAACCAAAATAATACTTATTAAATCGGGAGTAAATCCAGGCCATGGCGCATCATATACAGTAAGAATCGAACCATCGATAAATGTTTCTATTTCGTAAGAATCTTGTGCAGGAATATAAATATCATCACCTTTAATTTCAAGTTTTATTCCTAATTTTTGGAAAGTTTGCGGAATAATTCCAAGATGTTTAACGCCTGCATTTTTAATGGTAATTTCAGACTGTGTCATTGCTGCCAATCCAATAAAACTACCAACTTCAATCATATCTGGTAAAACTCTATGGTAGCAACCTTTGAGTTCTTTTACCCCTTCGATTGTAATTAAATTACTTCCTACTCCAGATATTTTTGCCCCCATGCTATTGAGCATTGAGCATAATTGTTGTAAATAAGGTTCACAAGCAGCATTATAAATTGTAGTTTTTCCATCTGACAACGAAGCCGCCATAATAATATTAGCAGTTCCAGTAACAGAAGGTTCATCCATATGATGATAAATTCCTGTTAACTTATCTGCTTTTACGGTATAAAAATGTTCTTTTGAGTCGAAGTTAAAGTTAGCCCCAAGTTTAATTAAACCTTCAAAATGTGTATCCAACCTTCTTCTTCCAATTTTATCGCCACCCGGTTTTGGCATGTATGCTTTTCCAAATCGAGATAAAAGAGGACCGATAATCATAACAGACCCACGTAAACTACTTGCTCTTGTTTTAAAATCTTCTGATTTTAAGTAATCTAAATTTACATCTTTTGCTTCAAAAATATAGGTTCCTTTTTCTACTTTTTCCACCTTTACTCCCATTGCTTGAAGCAATTTGATGAGTTTATTTACATCAATAATATCGGGTAAATTTGAAATGGTAACTTTTTCAGGAGTTAACAATACAGCGCACAACACTTGTAGTGCCTCATTTTTAGCTCCTTGAGGAACGAGTTCTCCTTTTAATTTTTTTCCGCCGTGAACTTCAAACGATGCCATGTTAGATTATTTTTTTCTCTTTCTTTTTGTTCTCTTTGATGTAGGTTTTGATACTGTCACACCCGCTTGTTTTAAAATTGAATTTGTTGATTTTAATTCAACGGAATCATCTAATTTTAATTTTCCGTCAGAAAGTTCTTCCAGATGAGCTTTAATCACTGAATTTTCAACATTTTCAGTATGAAAAATAAGGTAATCTTGTTTTAATAAATTAGCCAATCTTTCAGCCATTACATTTCGTTCCTCTTCGTCTTCAATTTTAGCAACCTCTTTTATCATTTGTTCTGTATAATAGCCAAAGTGACCATATTTCGAAGAGTTTTTCGGATAAGGTATAGGTTTTGGTCGCTGATTTAAAGATTCTTTTTTCGGGATTTCATAAGGAGAATCGACATCTATCTCGAAATTACTCATAATAAACAAATGCGTCCATAGCTTATGGTTATAATCTTCCACGTCTCTAAGCTGAGGGTTCAGTTGCCCCATCACATCAATGATTGAAGCAGCCGCTGCATTTCGTTCTTCTTTCGATTCTAACTGTTTTGCGTAATTAATCATATTCTGAACATTTCTTCCATATTCAGCAATATGTAATTTAGCTCGTTCTGTATTATAAGAAAGAGCATCCATTTTATAATCTTCCAATTTTTTAATTTTTTAATGAAAATTTTGTGCGAACAATTATCCAAAAATCAGCAATGTTGCAATTACTGCAAGCAAGATAACAGTATAAATTGTTCCTAATGCCACTGTTGAATTTTCAAAATAAACTCTATTTCCAGATTTGTCAGACATTTTTTTATTATTTATCAATTAATACCGTAAAAGTAGTAATTCTTATTGAATAAAAGGGAATGATTTTTAAAATGTTTGCAGAATTTTATCCCCAACTAATCTTTAATAAAAATAACTTCGGGTTTTGGATGGATTCCTTTTCGGATTAATCTTTTTCCTTTCTTCCACAATTGCCACTCTTCCTTTATGTTATTTTCAAACTCAACATCCAAGCTATAATACATTTTTGTTTCTCCTCTCAGGATAACCTTGCCTTCAATGGTTTGTTTATCCGATTTCAACCAAAGATGATTATCATTCAGTGTTACATCAAAACTTTGTGCTGGAACGTTTACATTTTCACCATCTATCTGAACCACAAAAGCATCTTGCACACCGTGAAAATTGCCGATATATCGATTTGGAAAAACCTTGTTGCTTCCACAAGAAACAAAAATAAAAGCAAGTAATAGATACAAAAACAGTTGTTTCATTTGTGTTTATATAGAGTAAAAATTTGTCTTTTTATTACACAAAATTAAAAATAAATTTGGTTTATCATCAAAAACAAATAGTTAACATTGATTGTTGAAAGATAATAATTCAGCAATATTTTTTGTATTTAAAAAAGCTATAACTTTACAATTTCAACAACAAATTATCATGAAGCAATATCATCAACTTTTAGAACACATACTCGAAAATGGAGTAGATAAAGGAGACAGAACAGGAACGGGAACAAGATCTGTTTTTGGATATCAAAATAGATACGATTTAAGCAAAGGATTTCCTGTGATTACAACAAAAAAATTACATCTGCGCTCAATTATTCACGAACTTCTATGGTTTATCAGTGGTGATACAAATATTAAATACTTAAAGGATAACAACGTGTCTATTTGGGACGAATGGGCAGACGAAAACGGAGATTTAGGTCCCGTTTATGGTCACCAATGGCGTTCGTGGCCAGACGGTAATGGAGGAACAATTGACCAAATCACAAAGTTGGTTGATAATTTAAAAAACAACCCAAACTCAAGAAGACATATTGTTAGCGCTTGGAATGTAGCCGACATTGAAAAGATGGCTCTCCCTCCTTGTCATTGTTTATTCCAATTTTATGTTGCAAACGGGAAATTAAGTTGTCAACTTTACCAACGTTCAGCCGATGTTTTCTTGGGTGTTCCTTTTAATATAGCAAGCTATGCTTTATTTACTATGATGTTGGCTCAAGTTTGTGATTTAGAAGTCGGAGAATTTATTCATACTTTTGGAGATGCACACCTTTATTCAAACCATTTTGAACAAGCAAAACTTCAGTTGACAAGAGAACTAAGGGCATTGCCAACCATGAAGATTAATGCAGAGGTGAAAAATATTTTCGACTTTAAATATGAGGATTTCGAATTGCTTAATTACGACCCACATCCGCACATAAAAGCGAAAGTGGCAGTTTAATTGAATTTCTTTACAAGTTTATTAATGAATTAATTAATGGTAAAAGAATGAAGTGTATAGCAATCGTAGCAATGGGACGTCAGAGAGAAATCGGGCGAAGAGGAAAATTACTTTGGCATTTACCCAGAGATATGAGTTTTTTTAAAGAAACAACCATGGGACATTCAGTTATCATGGGTAGAAAAAGTTGGGAATCTATTCCGAAAAAATTTAGGCCACTTCCAGGCAGAAAAAACATTGTTGTCACACGTAATCCTGACTATAAAATTGAAGGAGCTGAACTCATTACTGACTTAAGGGATGCTTCAAAGTTTGTTACCGAAAAAGACGAGAAATGCTTCATTATCGGTGGCGCACAAATTTACCAATTAGCAATGGATTATGACTTAATAGATGAAATGTATATTACGCATGTTGATAAACGTTTTCCTGATGCAGATACTTTCTTCCCTTATGTAAATTGGGATCATTGGGATCAAGAAGAAATTCTATTTCATCCAAAAGATGAAAATAACCCCTATTCTATTAAGATTGTTAAATATAGTCGTTAAATGAAGGTTTGTATTGCCGAAAAACCAAGTGTTGCAAAGGACATTGCAAAAGTCATTGGTGCTAACCAAAGGCACGATGGCTATTATGAAGGCAATGGATATCAAGTTACGTGGACCTTCGGACATTTGTGTACTCTAAAAGAACCTCATGATTATCTCTCCGAATGGAAATATTGGGATTTAAGACAATTGCCGATGATTCCTTCTCGTTTTGGAATAAAACTAATAGAAGACGATGGAATTAAAAGACAATTTCATATTGCAAAAAAATTACTGAATAATGCCACAGAAGTTATCAATTGTGGAGATGCTGGACAAGAAGGTGAAGTGATTCAACGCTGGGTTTTTCTGAAAGCGCAAGTTAAAGCCCCAATAAAACGACTTTGGATTAGTTCATTAACTGAAGAGGCAATAAAAGAAGGATTTGCCAACTTAAAAGAAGGCTCAAAATATAATAATTTATACGCTGCTGGAAGCTCTCGTGCCATTGGCGATTGGCTTTTGGGAATTAATGCAACCCGACTTTTTACAAAAAAATTCGGATTTAACCGCCAAGTCCTTTCAATTGGAAGGGTCCAAACTCCCACACTTGCAATGATTGTGGAGCGACAATTAGAGATTGATAATTTTATACCTGAAGATTATTGGGAATTGAGAACTATTTATCGAGATACTGAATTTAATAGTGTTCTTGGCAAAATAAAGAAGAAAGAAAAGGCAGAATATGCTTTAGAAAAAATCAAAGATGAACCGTTTGAGATAACCTCATTTGAACAAAAAGAAGGTAAGGAAAAACCACCCAAACTTTTTGATTTAACTGCTTTGCAAGTTGAAGCAAACAAAAAACTGAGTTACTCAGCTGATCAAACCTTGAAAATTGTTCAAAAATTATATGAAAAGAAGTTGGTTACCTATCCACGTGTAGATACAACATATCTTCCAAACGATATTTATCCAAAAATTTCTGGAATTTTAGAGCGATTAGAATACTTTAAGGAGCTTACTCAGCCTCTTTTAGGTAAAAAAATCAGAAAAAGTAGTCAAGTATTCGACGATAAAAAAGTAACTGACCATCATGCAATTATTCCTACTGGAGAACGAGTAAGTGGTGTGACTCCTGACGAACAAAAGGTTTACAACATGATTACAAAACGATTTATTTCGGTATTTTATCCTGATTGTATTGTAAGCAGAACCACCGTTTTGGGAGAAGTATTAAAGTTAGAATTTAAAGCATCTGGAAAGCAGATTCTAGAGCCAGGTTGGCGCGTTATCTATACAAAAGATGAAAACCCAAGTGATGAGAAAGAAGACGAAAGCATAATGCCTGTTTTCCAGCAAGGAGAAAAAGGTCCACATGATGCCCGGATAGATGAAAAACAAACCACCCCGCCAAAACCTTATACGGAAGCAACGTTACTTAGAGCGATGGAAACAGCTGGAAAGCAAGTGGATGACGAAGAGATGCGAGAATTAATGAAAGATAATGGTATTGGGCGACCATCAACCAGAGCAAATATTATTGAAACACTTTTTCGACGCAGATACATTACTAAAAGAAGAAAGTCTATTTATGCTACAGAAACGGGAATCGATTTGATTAAAATTATAGATAACGACATTCTTAAATCACCTGAATTGACTGGTACTTGGGAAAAAAAACTTCACCTAATTGAAAAAGGAGAATATGAACCTGAATTATTTAAGAAAGAGCTAATCGAAATGGTTGTTGAATTAACCAACGAGGTACTGTTCAACACGAAGAAAAAGGCCATTCGTATTGCTCCTGAAAACGAAGATTCTTCTGTAAAAACAACAACGAAAAAAAGTAAGGTCAAAAAAATAAAATTGTCCGAACTGGACTGCCCGAAATGCAAGAAAAACGGTCTTTTAAAAGGTAAAAAAGCTTATGGTTGTTCACATTACAAAGACGGATGCAATTTTGTTTTACCATTTGAGTTTTTGGGTAAGAAGTTAACTGACAAACAACTTTCAGACATCATTTTAAAGCAAAAAACGACCAAAATCAAAGGTTTTATTATTCCAGGAAGCGAAAACAAAAAAGATGGTCGATTGGTTTTAACTTCTGATTTTAATATTTCTTTGGAGGAATGATAAAAATTTTGTGTATCGCTATTTTAGAGCTATACACCATAATGAATAAAAAAGGCATTCGAAAACGAACGCCTTTTTGTTAGCAGTAGATTTAATTCGCACTATTCATCAATCATAAAAACACTTAAAAAACTACAATATCAATCTATATTTACTTGTTTTGTTCTTGCTGTTTCATTAATTAGATAATATGTTTTGCCTGAGTCGTTTTTGATGTCATAACGAAGTCCAACCACTTGAACAAACCCAAATCCAGTTCCGATTGAAGACATTTCTCCAGCAGTGAAAGTGTGTGAAAAAACATTTCCTCCAACCGTTTTTAATACATGTCCATTTGCTCCATAAACTGCAAAAAGTGTTGAGTCTGCTCCAACAACTCCCGAAGAAGTAAGCGTATAACTGGATGAGCCAGCTGGGTCGTTTGAAGTTATTTCTCCAACCGTCGAAAAACCTTGATTTGTTGTTACTTCAAAAGTTGGCCAAACACCGCCAGTTCCTTTCCAAGTTAAGTTTGCAGGAAAATTGATTCCTGTGTAACTTGAAGCAGACGGCGTAAAGACATAAGAATTGTTGTCTTGAGGATTAAGTTCATTATCATCTAAAGAAACCGTTCCTGCGCCAACAAAAGAAGTTCCTCCATTTTCTGAGAAAACAGCTACGGCAGTTCCTATGTTTTGCTCTTGATTTCCAATTGGTGTTTCAATTGTCGTCACTGTTTTTAAAGCAATCAATGCTCCAAATTCTCCGTTAAATGAAGGAATATAGGTTGAAGGTTCTGGCACATTAGAAAATTCGCATGAACCATCGTCTTTTTGAGCAGCAATATCATAATTTATCGCCGTTGGATCTGTACAACCTTCTTTCTTACAAGAAGTAAGTCCAACAGTTAAAGTAAAAATCAATGCTCCTGAAATTAAAATTGTTTTTTTCATAAAATATAATTTTTCATTTTGTTTAAGACAAAATTAGTTCATTATCATACTTTATGAAATACGTATAAATGCGTATATTTCTTTTTAGCACTTATTCAGAACGGATTTCATTCATTGTTTTTCCAAACAAAGGAAGCGTTTTCTGCAAAGTTTATCTCTTCAGATATAAAAATCCTTTTAAGATATCTCCAGCACCTTCTTGTCCTTCCTCTCCACCTAATTGGATAATATAATAATATGTTCCTTCAGGCAGTTCGTTCCCTCCAATATTCAGTTTACTTTCCGAGGTTCCAGCCCAATCGTTTTGATAATCCTCATTATGGTAAACCTCTAATCCCCATCGGTTATAAATCCAAACTTTCGTATTCGGATATGCAGCAATGCCTTCAATCACAAAATGATCATTCAAACCATCTCCGTTTGGAGAAAAACTTTCAGAAATGTCTAAATCACAGATACCAACCGATACCACTGTTTCTACTGAAGCCTGACAACCAGAAGCGTTCTGGGCAATTAGGGTATAAATTCCTGCATCTGAAGTTGTTGCTTTAGAAATTCCATAATTGACTCCTGTTCCCACTTCTGCTCCATCAAAAATCCAAGTATAAGTCAAATCGTTATCGGCATTCGCAACACTTAATGCAACATCAGAGCCAGCACAAACTTTTAAATTATATGAATTCAACTCTGGTAAAGTAGGAAGTTCTCCTTCTACAGTCAACTCAAACGAGCATGAATCAACATTTCCATAATTGTCGGTTGCATAAAGCCAAATTGTATAAGCTCCAACATCTAATACTGTTCCAACCACAGGATTCTGAGTCAATGTAATTGATCCATCTGTTAAATTTCCACAGTTGTCTATTACGCTGATTGCGCTATTACCAGTGATAAAATCTGGAACATCAATATTACAATTTGCAGAAGTAGCCACAATCGTTGTGTCGCTCAAACACCCCGAAGTAAAAGTTGGTGCTATTGAATCTTCTACGGTTACAATAAACGAACAATCGGCAGTGTTTCCTGAGTTATCTTCAGCTGTAATTGTTACAGTATGTGTTCCAATTCCAAGAATTGTTCCAGCAACAGGGCTTTGGGTAATAATCAAATTACTTGATGATCCATTTCCACAATTATCAGAAATTTCCAATTCAGTACTTATTGTGAAGTCGGGTAATTCTACTTCACATAATGCATCTAAATACAAAATTAAATCATCAAGACATCCATTTACAAAATCTGGAGGAGTTGTGTCTTCAATTAAAACGGAAACTACGTCATCATTAACACAACCTTCCTCTGTTGTAATTTCCACTGTATAATCACCAGATGCATTAACACCTGCTGGGTCGATGACTGGATTTTGATCAGTAGAAGTAAAACCATTCGGCCCTGACCAACTATAAGTTCCATTTGTTCCTGCACCATCAGCCGTTAAAGTTAGTTCTGAACCTGGACAGAGCGTACTTCCTGCATCTATTCCAACTGTAACTATTGGTGTTTCTAGTACCGTTACTTCGTAAGTTGCACTGCTCGCAGGGCAAGCTCCTGATGCAGCAATGTTGTTCGTAACAATATATGTTCCTGGAGAACTTAATGAAAAGTCAATGTTTCCTGTAATTTGATTTAATTCCAACCCATTTGTTGATGTAAATACTCCACCACTTGAACCTGCAGGGAAAATAGGAGAAACAATCCCAATTTCTTGACAAATAGAAGTGTTTGGATAACTAAAATCTGCATTTGGAGAAGAAGTAATTGTTACCACTTGGGTTTCTTCTGCAAAACAAACTCCCGGAGTTTTATAAGTTATGCTATATGTTCCTTCGGTCGAAGTTGACATATCAATTTCTCCTGTCGCTGGATCAACTGTTAATCCAGCTGGTGTAACTGTAAATGTCCCTCCTGACGTACCTGCAATTGTTGGAGTAACATTTGGACTTCCAATACAAATTGTAGCTTGAGGATAAACAATTACTGCATTTTCTTGTAAACTTACATTTACAACAACGTTTTGTACTGTACTCTCACAACCATTTGTTGTTCCTGTTACAGTATAAGTTGTTTGTGTTGTTGGAGAAACGGTTTGTGTGTTTCCACTTCCACTCGTCCCTACTCCTGTCCAAGTGTAAGAACTTGCTCCAGATGCAGTAAGCGTAACACTTTCTCCCGCACAAATTTCTAGTGATGATGCTGTTAATGTTACAGTAGGATTTGGATT